>Ga0210409_10000011_pt1 | contig 631461 bp, 552 predicted proteins | sample IncBWH17MmetaG_FD_161649 | JGI IMG/M metagenome (GOLD analysis project Ga0210409, IMG submission 161649) | Forest soil microbial communities from Barre Woods Harvard Forest LTER site, Petersham, Massachusetts, United States - Inc-BW-H-17-M | ecosystem: Environmental > Terrestrial > Soil >...
AGAGTATGAAGCAATTTGCTACGTCCGTCAACTCCTTCTTTTTCTCGTCTCACTCGGCATTTGCATGCGTCGTTCAGCGAGGGGGCGAATTATAGCCCTGCCCTGCGCACGCCGCAAGCGCTATTTTCCTGCCCTCACCGTCCAGCAAGCCTTGCCTTCACTTCAAGCGCCTTTTTGTGCAGCCTGTCGCAATCGGCTGGCGTAGTTCGTGGTCTTTAGGCACAGTGGCAACATCAGATTCTGACGCGGCTCAACAAGAGGTTAAACTTGCCCGCTGCGTCGATTAACTCTTGTACTTGAAAGTGCCCCATGCTTCCGATTTCCAGCCTGCCTCAATTGTTGAAAACCATCCTCGCTTGGTTGCAACGGGCATTCGATGCGACGACGACCTGGGTCACCCAACTGTCCTGGTGGAAATTTTTCCTGTTCGCTGCGCTGGCCTTGATCGCCGGCTCCATTTTGCAAGATGAACTGTTCTCCTCCAGCCCGGACGAGGAAGTTGTCATCAAGTCGCATAAGCGCAGCAGCAAGGGCTCGGGTGAAACCAATATCCTGATTGACGATACCGGCATCCATTTCAATCCCCGCAACAACAAGAACCGGCGCAGCAGCACGGCGGATGCGGCCAGCGATCCGACCGATGCCGCCGAAGCGGACGAGCACGCAAACGCCGTGCCGCCGGCGCCACCAGAGCCGCCGGTCGCCCCCGCCAAGCCCAGCTATCCAGTGACCACCAATGCTTCAGGGGAAGAAGTCCATATCGAACTGCCGCCGCAAATCGGCGAAGAATTGTCGAATGCCATCGAAGAAGCGGTCGATGATGCTGCAGAACAAAAAGTATCGCGCTACCACCAGCAAGCCTCGACCTGGTTCAAGAGCTTTGTATCCTTGCTGGTATTGGCCCTGTTCGCCATGAAGGCCCTGGTCGGCGGCAAGAAACGTGCGGAAGCGCAAACCGTCACGGCGAACGAAGCGGCGGAACGCGAATCCATGCAGCGCCAGCTCAGCGAAGCGAAGATGCAGATGATGCAGGCCCAGGTCGAGCCGCACTTCCTGTTCAATACGCTTGCCTCCGTCGAACACCTGATCCAGGTCGACCCGCCGCGCGCCGCCAAGATGCAGCGCAGCCTGATCCAGTATCTGCGCGCAGTGCTGCCGCAAATGCGCGACAACGCCCTGATTACCAACCTGGGCCGCGAAGCGGACATGGTGCAAGCGTACTTGAACCTGCTGAAAATGCGCATGGAAGAACGCCTCACCGTCGATTTCCAGATTCCCGACGGCCTGCGCAGCGCTGCCTTCCCGCCCATGATGCTGCAATCGATGGTGGAAAATGCCATCAAGCATGGTCTGGAAGTCAAACCGGAAGGCGGCACCCTGCGCATCGTGGCTGAGGTAGCGCACAGCAAGCTACGCGTGACGGTGACCGATGACGGCCTCGGCTTTGGCGCGGTACCCAGCGATGGCACGGGACTTGGCTTGCCCACCATCCGCGAGCGCCTGAAACTGTTGCACGGCGATCAGGGCAGCCTGACCATTACACCAAATCAACCGTCCGGCGTGTGCGCCGTGATCGAAGTGCCATATCAATTGTCCAAATAAGACAGAGCAGTTGATAAAAACGCTAAATCATTGAATAATCAATCTTCGCCTGTTCACACTTGAGACCTATGCCTACCGCTATTATTGCCGACGACGAAAGACTGATGCGCGACCAGCTGCGCCTGCGCCTGGGCCAAGCCTGGCCTGAACTGGAAATCATCGGCGAAGCCAAGAATGGCGACGAAGCGATCGAACTGGTGGAGCAACTCAAACCCGACTTTGCCTTCCTCGATATCCGCATGCCGGGCAAGACAGGCATGGAAGCGGCGCAAGTGATTGGAGGCAAGACCCATATCGTCTTCGTCACGGCCTATGATACGCACGCCGTCGAAGCCTTCGAGCGGGGTGCCGTCGACTACGTACTCAAGCCGCCCGAGCATGAGCGCTTGCTGGTCACGGTGGAGCGCCTGAAAACGCACTTGAACAAGCCGGCCCTGGACGTCAACAGCAGCGTCACGGCCATGCTGTCGCAGCTGGCGGAAAAAATCACGGCCAAGCCCACCTACCTGCAATGGATACAGGCCAGCATCGGCCAGGACTTGCGCATGATTCCTGTGGAAGAGATCCTGTTCTTCCGTTCTGACGAGAAATACACCTGCGTGCAGACAGCCAAATACGAGGCGCTGATCCGCAAGCCCGTGCGCGACCTGGCGGAAGAGCTCGACCCTTCGCTGTTCTGGCAAATCCACCGCGCCACCCTGGTCAATGTGAATGCCATCGAAGGCGTGACGCGCGACATCCGCGGCCGCCACCTGGTGCTGATCAAAGGTAAATCGGACAAGCTCGAGGTGAGCCGCAGCTTCTTGCACCTGTTCAAGCAAATGTAAGCCCCCGCCGCCGCCCGGCCCAGGCCGGCGCGGCGCATGCCGCTCTTCTATCGCCTTCCTGCGCCATATCAAGCCCTGCCATCCCAACAGGCATAGGCTACATCAAGTCCTGTCCGCCATTCCTGTCTTGCCTGCCTTCGTTCACGTTCGCAAGGAGAGCCCCATGCCTGACCGAGGCAGTTCCACGCTGCTACGCATCTTGCCACTGGGCATGGCGGCAGCGCTTTTGCTGTGCCTGTTCCCTCCACTGAAAGCCCGCCGGCAACGGCAGGCGCGTGGCCAGGCCATCATCGACAACGCCAGCGACGCCATCATCAGCATCGACAGCGGGCAAATCATCCTGCATGCGAACGCGGCGGCAGCCAGATTGTTCGACGACACGCCGGCCGGCATGCACGGCATGCGCCTGGGCCACTACATTCTGCGCGACTTGCGCACCCTGGGCGGCCTGGGCAAGCACGATGGCGATCCACCGTTTGGCGACATCAGCCAGGAGCTGCGCCTGACGGGGCGGCGCGCCACCGATTACACCTTGACGGGACGGCGCAGCGATGGCGCCATGTTTCCGCTCGAAGGTTCACTCTCGGCCATGCAAGAAGACGGCCATAGCGTATTTACCATCATCGTGCGCGACATCAGCGCGCGCCAGCAGATGCATGAACAGCTGGCCCGTTCCTTTTCGCAACTGCGCGAATTGTCGAGCGCACTGCAATCCATCCGCGAAGAGGAGCGCAAACATATCGCGCGCGAACTGCATGATGACTTGGGGCAATTGCTGGCCACCTTGCGGGTCGACCTGACCCTGGTGCGCCAGCACACGGACACCACGGCATCCCTGCAGGCGTTGCTGCACAGCATGGACGGCTTGCTGGTGACGGCCATCACCTCACTGCGGCGCATCGCCAGCAACCTGCGTCCGCGCGCGCTCGATGAAGGGGGCTTGTATTTTGCGCTGCAAAAACTGCGCCACGACTTCCTGTTGCGCCGCGCCATCCATTTCGACTTGCTGGCCGACGAAGCCGACCTCGTGCTCGACGATGCGCGCAGCACGGCCATCTACCGCATCGTGCAAGAAGCGCTGACGAATATCGCGCGCCATGCCGAAGCGAACCACATCACCATCGCCCTGCACCGCATCGACTCCTCGCTGGCCATTACGATCCAGGATGACGGCCGCGGGATTGCCGAGCACGACCTGGAAAAAGCCACGGCATTGGGCTTGCTGGGCATGCGCGAACGGGTGTGGGGCTTGAACGGCAGCATCCATATCGGCGCCGATAGCGAGCTGGGCGGCACGCGCATCGAAATCTCGCTGCCCATGCATGCCGAAGCGGCAGCAGCGGCGATGCAATAAAAAAGGCGCCCGCAGGCGCCTTTGCTTCGTCACATCGGATGCTGCTTAGAACTTGTGTGCCAGACCGATCTGGTACGAAGTCAGCGACTTGACGCGCTCGCGGCCAGCGTAAGCGTACACGTCGGTGCGCTTCGACAGGTGGTAGTCGTAGCCGACGCCGAATTCCTTGATGGTGTCCTGATCCTTGAACTTGTTGTTGCTTTGCTCTTGCTTGCCGTACGACACTTTGGCATCGCCGCCGCCAACCGTGTAGTTCAGGCCGATCAAGTAAGACTTGTATTCGCCCGTCGTGGCAACTTTGGTGTCGCCTTTCGAGTAAGCGGCCGTGATCTTGGCAGGACCGAATTTATAGCCGCCACCGATGGACCACAGGTCAGCCTTGGCTGCCGTTGCCGTTGCTTGCACGGCTTTTTCGTAGCCGGCGTGCAAGCTGATCGGGCCATTGTCGTAGGTTGCCAGGCCGATGACGCCTGCGTCAGCGCTGTTGACTTCGCTCAGCACGTATTGCAGGCTGCCCACGAAACCTTCAAAGCTTGGGCTGTTGTAGGTCACGGCATTGTTGACGCGCGACGAGCCGACGCCCGAACGCAGCAGGGTTTCATTGTTCTTGCCGACCACACCGTAGGTGTTGAATGGATCAACGCGGGCGATGGTGCCATCGACCAGATTCTTGGTACGGCCCAGGATGGCGGTACCAAACGCGCCTTTCAAGCCCACGTACGCTTGACGGTCGAACAACACGCCTTTTTGCGCGCCCGTGTCGGCCAGGAATTCACTTTCCAGGTTGAAAATTGCCGACAGACCGCCACCCAGATCTTCCGTACCCTTGAAACCGAGGCGCGACGCATTGTTTTCGCGTTGTACCGTCGGCTGGCCAGTGGTCTTGGCAATACCGAGGTCAACCAGGCCGTACACGGTGACGTTCGATTGTGCTTGTGCCGTAGCTGCTGCGAAGGTGCCGATGATCAATGCTGCCAGAGTAATTTTTTTCACTTGAGATTCTCTACATTAGGTTGGACAAGAATGTTGCTGCTTAGCTGCTGAACCGAATCATGCCCACCAAATACTTCAACAATATGACATCGACAAGATGTTGTTTTTTAGCACAATGTCTTGTCAGATAAAAACAACAGGCGAAAAAAAACCGCCCGAAGGCGGTTCATATTGTCGTTCACGCCTTACTTCAGGCGGCAGCTCAGCAGCCAGTAATATTCCAGGCGCTTCATGCGGATTTCACGGGCCGAATGGGCAAACTTCTTGCGCAGGTGGCTATCCGATGGGAAATTCTTCAGCACTTCATAGCGCTCGCCCCCATCCGTCGTGCGGAACTGGTGGGTATTGCCTTCCAGGTCCGTGCGCGCGATCACGGTGCTGCTGCCGTCGACATAGGAATTGTCGATCAGCACCAGCAGGATGTCCTTGCCCAGCTTGCTGCGCAATTGCTTCAGGTATTTGTCCTGGTCTTCGCGCTTGACGTGCGACCACCAGAAACCGGCGAATACGGCCGTGAACTTGCCCAGCAAGTCGTCCGGCAAATTGAATGCGTCGAGCTTGGCGAAGGTGACGTTGTCGGGCAAGCCGCGCGCTTGTGCCAGCGCCAGCATTTCATCATTGATGTCGGTAGCCAGCACGGACTCGGCCGACTCGGCGACCACTTCCGTCCAGTAGCCTGTGCCGCAAGCCAGTTCCAGCACGGTGTGGCCTTCCAGCACGTCGGCGACCTTGTCGCGCAACACTTCCAGGTCTTCCTGGCGTTCGGGCTTGTCATAGACGCGCTCGTACTGCTGCGCGATGGTGGCGTAATATTTGGCAAGCTGATCGGTAATCATTGTTTCTTCTCTTCTTAAATAATCTTGGCCAGGCACCTCGCCCGGCCGACTTCATGCATTGTTATAGTTCGTAGTGCTCTTTATCACCGCTCATCGCCTGCTCGATGAGCTTGCGATTCAGGGTCGGCGTCAGCAACTCGATAAAGGTATAAATATAGCTGCGCAAATACGCGCCCTGCTTGACGGCCACGCGCGACACATTCATGCCGAACAGGTGGCCGACAGGGATGGCGCGCAAGCCTTTGTCGCGCTCGGCATCGAAGGCCATACCCGCTATGATACCAATCCCCATGCCCAACTCGACATAAGTCTTGATCACGTCCGCATCGATGGCTTCCAGCAAGATGTCCGGCTTCAGGCCGCGCAGCACGAAAGCGTGGTCGATCTTGTTGCGTCCGGCGAACGCGCTGTCATAGGTAATCAGGGGGAAGGCGGCGATTTCCTCGAGGGTCACGGACTTCGATTTGAGCAGCGGATGGTCGACCGGCACCACCACCACGTGCTCCCATTGATAGCATGGCAAGGTGATCAAGCCATCGATGGCGGCGATCGATTCCGTGGCGATGGCCAGGTCGGCCTGGTCGCGCTGCACCATTTCGGCGATCTGGCGCGGATTTCCCTGCAATAACGACAATCTTACCTTGGGGAACTTCAGCATGAAGGCTTGCACGACCTTGGGCAAGGTGTAGCGCGCCTGCGTATGCGTGGTGGCAATGGTAAAGCTGCCGCTGTCCTGCGCCGCAAATTCCTTGCCGATGCGCTTCATGCTGTCGATTTCCTGCATGATCAGCTCGACGGACTCCAGCACCAGGCGGCCCGGCTCCGTCAAACCGCGGATGCGCTTGCCATGGCGCGTAAAAATATCCACGCCCAGCTCCTCTTCCAGCTCGATGATGGCTTTCGATACGCCCGGTTGCGACGTAAACAAGGCCTTGGCGGCGTCCGTCAGGTTGTAATTCTGCCGGACCGCTTCGCGCACGAAGCGCAGTTGATGGAGATTCATTGCTGGTTTGCCCTAGATTGCCGTGATTTGCCGAGTTTCCGCCCCACCCATGATTTTGCGTTCATGCATATACGCATATCGCATATAAGCAAATGCGTACTAAGTAGTTTGGATTAAACGCCAAGTTTATTACTATTGCGGGTACTTTGGGGGTGAAAGCATGACTTTGTCTTATATAGTCTCAGGATTTGCCGTAGGATTACTCGTAGGAATGACCGGCGTGGGCGGCGGCTCGCTGATGACGCCGCTGTTAACCTTGCTGTTTGGCGTGCCGCCTTCCGTGGCGGTCGGCACCGACCTGGCCTTCGCCTCGATCACCAAGAGCGCCGGCACCCTGACGCACCGCCTGCGCGGCACCATCCGCTGGGATATCGTCAAGCGCCTGTGCATCGGCGCCCTGCCCGCCGCCGTCGTGTCCACCCTGGCGCTGAAATCGTTCGGCACCCTGTCGCCGGAAATCGGCCAGATCATCCGTTACTCGATCGCCGGCTCCGTACTGCTGACCGTCGTGGCGCTGATTTTCAAGGGCCGCATGCTGGCCTGGATCAACGCCCACCCTGAGAAACAATTGCAAGGCAACAAGCTTGCCGCCGCGACCATTTTTTCCGGCGCCGTGCTGGGCGTGCTCGTGACGGTGTCGTCGATCGGCGCCGGCGCCATCGGCGCGACGCTGCTGGTGATGCTGTATCCACGCATGAGCTCGGCCGAAGTGGCGGGCACCGACATCGCCTACGCCGTGCCCCTGACGGCCATCGCCGCCCTGGGCCACTGGTGGCTCGGTTCCATCCACTGGGAACTGCTGGCCTCCTTGCTGGTCGGCTCCCTGCCCGGCATCACGCTCGGTTCCTGGGTCGCCCGCTCCGTGCCGGAAAAGTTTTTACGCGTACTGCTGGCGATGACCTTGACCGGCGTGGCAGTAAAGCTAATCTATTAATTGACCGACCATGTGACACGAACAGTATCAAGAACATAATCCCAGGCAATCTTCCAGCACCCCGGCTTTTTTAGGAATTGATATGTACCATTACGATCAGTACGACCACCTCATCATCAAAGAACGCATCGCCCAGTACCGAGACCAGGTTGCGCGCCGTATCGCCAATGAACTGACGGAAGAGGAATTCATTCCGCTGCGCCTGCAAAACGGCCTGTACATGCAACGCCACGCCTACATGCTGCGCATCGCCGTGCCGTACGGCTTGCTGTCGTCGACGCAGATGCGCATGTTTGCGCACATCGCGCGCAAGTACGACCGCGGCTATGGCCACTTCACGACGCGCCAGAACATCCAGTTCAACTGGATCGAGCTGGAGCAGACACCCGATATCCTGACGGACCTGGCGTCCGTGGAAATGCATGCGATCCAGACGTCCGGCAACTGTATCCGTAATACAACATCGGACCCGTACGCCGGCGTCGCGGCCGATGAAATCATCGATCCGCGTCCGTACGCGGAAGTATTGCGCCAGTGGAGCACCTTCCACCCCGAGTTCATCGCCCTGCCGCGCAAGTTCAAGGTCGCCATCAATGGCGCCGAGGAAGACCGCGCCGCCATCGCCGTGCACGATATCGGCTTGACGGCCGTGCGCAACGAGGCCGGCGAAGTGGGCTTCAAGGTGATGGCAGGCGGCGGCATGGGCCGCACGCCGATCCTGGGCAGCGTCGTGCGCGACTTCCTGCCGTGGCAGCATTTGCTGACGTATATCCAGGCCATCATGCGCGTGTACAACCTGCACGGCCGCCGCGACAACAAATACAAGGCGCGCATCAAGATCCTGTTGAAAGCCATCGGCGTGGAAGAATTCACGCGCCAGGTGGAAGCAGAGTGGGTCGACTTGAAGGATGGCCCGGAAACCTTGACGGCCGAGGAAATGCAGCGCGTGGCGGACTTCTTCAATCCGCCCGCCTACCTTGCCCTGCCGGAACTCGACTACAAGACGGAACACGCGGACAACAAGGCGTATGTGAACTGGCTGGCGCGCAACGTCAAACCGCACCAGCGCCCCGGCTACGTGGCCGTGGTACTGTCCCTGAAGAAAACGGGCGTGCCGCCAGGCGACGCGACGGCCGAGCAGATCGATTTCGTGGCGGATCTGGCCGACCGCTACAGCTTTGGCGAACTGCGCGTGACGCACGAGCAAAACCTGGTGCTGGCCGACGTGGAACAGTCGAAACTCTTTAAACTGTGGCAGGAAGCCAAGGCGCACGGCCTGGCCACGCCGAACATCGGCTTGCTGACGGACATGATCTGCTGCCCCGGCGGCGACTTCTGCTCGCTGGCGAACGCCAAGTCGCTGCCGATCGCGGCCGCCATCGCGGAACGTTTCGACAGCATCGACTTCCAGCACGACATCGGCGAAATCGAACTGAATATTTCCGGCTGCATCAATGCCTGCGGCCACCATCACGTGGGCAGCATCGGCATTCTCGGCGTCGACAAGGATGGCAGCGAATGGTATCAAGTGTCGATCGGCGGCGCGCAAGGCAACAACGCGGCCATCGGCAAGATCATCGGACCATCGTTCTCTTCCCTGCAGATGCCTGAAGTCATCGGCCGCCTGCTGCACGTCTACGTGCGCGACCGCCATGAAGGCGAGCGCTTCGTCGATACGGCCCAGCGCCTGGGCCTGGCGCCGTTCAAGGAACACGTATATGCAACGCCGATCACGGTCGGCAACCTGGTGGGAGAAGACGAATATGTTTGAAGTACGCGAAGAAATCATCAAGAACGCCGCCGTAGTGCCCAATACCTGGGGCTTGCTGCGCCTCGATGAAAACGACACGCCGGAAACGGTGGTCGTGCCTGCCGGCAAGGTCATCGTCCCGCTGCCCGTGTGGCAAGCCCAGCGCGCAACCCTGGCGGCCCGCCTGCCCGACATCGGCGTGTGGCTGGCCAGCGACGAGCGCCCGGAAGAACTGGCGGCCGACGTGGCGCAACTGCCCGTCATCGGCGTGGATTTCCCGAAATTCACGGATGGCCGCGGCTATTCCATCGCCTTCAACCTGCGCGCCCGCCTGGGTTTCCAGGGTGAATTGCGCGCCATCGGCGACGTGCTGCGCGACCAGCTGTTTTCCATGCACCGGGTAGGCTTCGATGCGTATGCCACCCGGCCCGACCGCAGCATCCATGACGCGCTGAAAGGGTTGTCTGTCTTTTCGGAAACCTACCAGGCTTCGTGGGACCAGAAGTCGCCGCTGTTCCGCCGCCACCAGCGCGAAGGCCAGAATCCTGACCTCGACAATGCGGCAGGCATCTGAGATAACTAGCCATGAACGACCTCCCTACTTTAATTGACGCCACCCAGCAAACGCTGACACGCATCGCCGCGGACTTTTGGCCGGCCGTGTTCGCCTCTAGCCTGGCAGCCGAAGACATGGTACTGACCGACATGATTCTCAAGGCAAAGCTGCCCATCGGCATCTTTTCCCTGGAAACAGGCCGGCTGCACCAGGAAACCCTGGCCGTGCTCGACAAGGTCAAGGCCCGCTACGACCACGACATCACCCTGTACCGCCCGCAGCCCGACGCCGTGGCTGCCTACGTGGAACAGAATGGTCTGAACGCGTTCTACAACAGTGTCGAGATGCGCCGCGAATGCTGCCGCATCCGCAAGGTCGAGCCGCTGGGCCGCGCCCTGGCCGGCAACAAGGCCTGGGTCACGGGCCAGCGCCGCGCCCAGTCCACCACGCGCGCCGAATTGCACGTGCAGGAAGAGGACGCGGCGCACGCGATGACGAAATTCAATCCGCTGGCCGACTGGTCGGAAGAAGACGTGTGGGCCTACATCCGCGCCAACGACGTGCCCTACAATGCGCTGCATGACCAGGGCTACCCGTCGATCGGCTGCGAACCGTGCACGCGGGCCGTCCAGCCTGGCGAAGATGTGCGCGCCGGGCGCTGGTGGTGGGAAAACCCGGACTCCAAGGAATGCGGCCTGCACATGGTGGACGGCAAATTGATACGTATCAAATCCGTGGCAGCATGAACAGACACAACAGACTCAGCAGAACAAGAAAGCATCCCATATGAGCAATATTTTGAACCAGCGTCACCTCGACAGCCTTGAATCGGAAGCCATCCACATCATGCGCGAAGTGGCGGCCGAATCGGCCAACCCCGCCCTGCTGTTTTCCGGCGGCAAGGATTCCGTCGTCCTGCTGCGTTTGGCCGAGAAAGCCTTCCGTCCGGGCAAGTTCCCATTTCCCCTCGTGCACATCGACACGGGCCACAACTTCCCGGAAGTCATCACTTTCCGTGATAAGAAGGTGGCGCAACTGGGCGAACGCCTGATCGTCGGCTCCGTGGAAGACTCGATCAAGCGCGGCACGGTGCGCCTGCGCAACCCGGCCACGGATTCGCGCAATGCGGCCCAAGCCGTCACTTTGCTGGAAACCATCGCCGAACACGGCTTTGACGCCTGCATCGGCGGCGCGCGCCGCGACGAGGAAAAAGCCCGCGCCAAGGAACGCATCTTCTCGTTCCGTGACGAATTCGGCGCCTGGGACCCGAAAGCCCAGCGCCCGGAACTGTGGGACCTGTATAACACCCGCGTGCATCCCGGCGAAAACATGCGCGTCTTCCCCATCTCGAACTGGACGGAACTAGACGTGTGGCAATACATCGCCCGCGAGCAGCTGGAATTGCCACCGATCTACTTCGCGCACGAGCGCCAGGTGATCCCGCGCAACGGACTGCTGGTGCCGCTGACGGATCTGACGCCGCCGCGCGAAGGCGAGACGGTGGAAACGCAAGTCGTGCGCTTCCGCACGGTGGGCGATATCTCGTGCACCTGCCCTGTCTCCTCCGATGCGGCGACGGTCGACGCCATCATCGCCGAGACGGCAATCACGCAAATCACGGAACGGGGCGCGACCCGCATGGATGACCAGACTTCCGAAGCCTCGATGGAAAAACGCAAGAAAGCAGGGTATTTCTAATGAACGCAGCAATCCAGAACAGCAATCTCACCGACAGCGTCGAACGCGGCATGTTGCGTTTTATCACAGCCGGTTCCGTCGATGATGGCAAGAGCACCCTGATCGGCCGCTTGCTGTTCGACAGCAAGGGCATTTTCGCCGACCAGCTCGACGCCATGTCGCGCTCCAAGCACAAGCGCACGGTGGGCGACACGGTCGACCTGTCCCTGCTGACGGACGGCCTGGAAGCGGAGCGCGAGCAAGGCATCACCATCGACGTGGCCTACCGTTACTTCGCCACGCCGAAACGCAAATTCATCATCGCCGACACGCCAGGCCACGAGCAATACACGCGCAACATGGTCACGGGCGCTTCCACGGCCGACGCCGTCATCATCCTGATCGACGTGTCGAAAGTGAAACTGGGCATTGACGGCAGCGTGGAATTGTTGATCCAGACCAAGCGCCATTCGACGATTGCCCATTTGCTGCAGATCGAGCACGTGGTCGTGGCCGTCAACAAGATGGACCTCGTCGATTACGATGAAACGGTGTACAAGCGCATCGTGGCCGCCTACCGCGAATTCGCCCAGTCACTGGGCTTGAAGGACATCACGCCGATCCCCCTGTCGGCACTCACCGGCGACAACGTCGTCGAACGGGGCGACAAGCTGGGCTGGTACACGGGCCCGACCCTGATCGAGCTGCTCGAATCGCTGTCCGTCTACGACGAATCGCACGACACGCCATTCCGCTTCCCGGTGCAGCTGGTGGCGCGCCACAACGGCCACGAAGCGAACGACTTCCGCGGCTACATGGGCCGCATCGAAGCGGGCAAAGTCAGCATCGGCGATACCCTGGTGGTGCAGCCATCGGGCCAGACGGCAACCGTCAAGGATATCGTCACCCTGGACGGCTCGCTGCCGACGGCCGTGGTGGGGCAGTCCGTGACCCTGCTGCTCAATGAATACCTCGATATCTCGCGCGGCGACTTGCTGGCGAGCAGCGAGCGTCCTGCCACCCTGCTGAAACAGGTGGTGGCCGACGTGTGCTGGCTGTCGGAAGACGCGCTCGACCTGCGCCGCAAATACTGGATCAAGCACGGCACGAAACAGACGGCGGCCAAAGTGACGGCGATCGAATCGATCCTCGACATCAATACGCAGCAGCGCCATCCGGCCGAAGGCTTGAAGCTGAACGACATCGCCCGCATCAGCCTGAACGTGCAGCAAGCGCTGGCGGCCGATGCGTATGCCGATATCCGCGCCACCGGTGCCTTCATCCTGATCGATGAAGTCACCCACCAGACGGTCGCGGCCGGCATGGTTCGACTCTAACCTCCGCAGCGTCCAGGAAAGGCAGCCATATGAACAGCTCCCCATCTCTCCCCGGCAAGGTCTACCTGGTCGGCGCCGGGCCCGGCGCGCAAGACCTGATGACCTTGCGCGGCGCGCGCCTGCTGGCGCAAGCGGACGTCGTGCTGCACGATGCGCTGGTCACCGAAGAGATGCTGGAGCTGTGCCCGCAGGCGCAGAAGATTCTGGTCGGCAAGCGCTGCGGCCAGCTGTCGACGGCGCAGGCCTTCATCAACAAGCAACTGGTCGACAATGCCCGCAAGCATGCCATCGTCGTGCGCCTGAAAGGGGGCGACCCCATGCTGTTCGGCCGCGCCGACGAGGAATTGCGCGCGCTGGAAGAGGCTGGCATCGCCGTCGAAGTGGTGCCGGGCATTACCACGGCCCTGGCGGCGGCGGCCGCCACGCAGCAGCCGCTGACCAAGCGGGGCGTGTCGCGCAGCGTCGCCTTCTTTACGTCCAGCACGGCGCCGGGCGAACCGGACCAGACGCGCATCCCCGACTGCGATACCTTGGTGCAATACATGGGCGGACGCGAAGCCATCGCCACGGCGCAGCGCCTGCTGGCGCAGGGCCGCCGTGCCGACACCCCGGTGGTGGTCATCGAAAACTGCAGCCGCCCGGACCAGCGCATCGTGCGCCTGCCGCTGAGCGCCCTGGCGCATGGCCTGGGCGATACCCACGGCCCCGTGCTGGTGATGCTGGGCGACGCCATGGCCGCGCGCACACACCAGGCCACGGAAGAAACGACCGCCGTTCTGGCGCGCCATGCTTGAATAAACACACCGTATTTTACCGACTTTAAAGTCAGTAACCGACGTCTTCAGGGGAAACATGGTACGATGCTCACGCATCTTTTCTCGAGAAGTTGTTGCGTGATAGCAATAAATTCACGCTTCGCCCCGCCATAGCGCTTGCCATGCGGCCTCCCGGCTGACGGGACCGCCCGGCAATCTCTCCGAAAAAAGCTGCGCCCGCAGGCCGCAATACCGCGCCGCGCAACTTTAGCATTACGACCACACATGAATTTCACCTCCATGCGCGAAGCCCTGACTTCGCTCAGCCGCAGCAATGCCGGCGTCGCCAGCGCTGTGCTGCTCAGCATGCTCGCCTCCATCGCCCTGTGGACGGTGTTTCCGAATATCGACGACGAAAACCATTTGCTGGAATGGCTGCAAGCGCTGTTCCTGGCCCTGGCCTGCACCGTGCATGGCGTGCGCGCCTGGCAAGAAACTGACCGCCAGTCCTTGCGTTTCCTGATGCACGCCGGCTTGTCCGCCCTGCTGTTCGGCTTCCTGCTGCGCGAACTCGACATCGACCAGTTCGGCACGGCGCCCGCCTGGGCGCAACTGGAAAAAGCCCTGCGCGTGGTGGAATTGCTGATACTGATACGCGTGCTGATCTTTTTCGCGCCGCGCGCGCGCAAGGTGTTTGCCCATGCCGGCCTGATTTTCAGCATGCGCATCACCATCCTGACGGCCATCGGCGGCTTGCTGATGGTTGCCGGCTGGCCCTTCGACAAGAAGGTCTTCCATGGCATGCCGGACGCCTATGCGCTGCTGGGCGAGGAAGTCCTGGAACTGGGCGCGTATTTGCTGCTGTTCCTCGCTTCGCTGTCCGACAGCTCGGCGGCCGCCCGCATCAGCCTGGCGCCAAGGAAGAAATCGGCTTAAGCGCCTTCAAATGAAGACGGCAGCGGCAGCAGCCGCTGCAAGGTAGCAGCCACGCGCAACAGGCGCGGGTCGTCGTCATCAGCCTCGTCGCAGGTATCGTTGATGCAGAAAAACGGCAAGCTGCCAAAACGCGCCGCCAGCTCCTCGAGCTGCTGCGGCGCCGCCACGTCGCCGCTGGCGATATGCAGCGGGTCAAGCATGCGCGAGCGCGCCATCCCCTGATGCACCATCCAGCGCGGCACCAGGTCAGGCAGCAATGCCGGCACCTTCCATGAGCGGAACACCGTCGCGCGCACGCCGGCAAACATGCCCGGCGCCAGTCCTTCCAGCACATGCAGCGCGCTTTTCAGCATGGGCCGCGGCGCATGCGCATACAGGCGCGGTTCATGCCGGTAAGCGGCGTACTGCGCCGACAGCCATTGCCGCGACAAAGTAGCGCAATTGACAGGCGCCGCCACGTCGGCGCGCAGGTCCTGCAGATCATTCTGCAGCGCGCTCTCCGTGAAAACACTCAAACGCCCGTCGTCTTCCCCGCCAAACCAGAATGCCGGCTCGAACGGTGCGCCAAAAAAGACGTCGTCGTTCAAATACAGGAAGCGTTCGGACAGGCCCGGAATATGGTGCAGATACGATTCGATATGGCCCGAGTCGAACACGGGCAAGGCGGCAGCGGGCATCAGGCTGGCATGATCGATCACCGTCAGGCGCGGTGAGGCGCGCAGCCAGTGCGGCACTTGCCGGTCCGTCAGCAGGTAGACATGGCCGTGGCCGGGGAAGAAGCGCTCGAGCGCGCGCAGGTTGTAGCGCAGTTCGCCGTTGTCGCGGTAGCGCCCCGCCACGTTGCCGTGCAGGGCCAGCTGGCCGGGGTGGGCCTGCGCCCAGGCGGCATACGCCTGCTCCCGGCGCGCGCGCCAGGCGGGATCGGCGCCGTCGACCCACAGGTAGACGATGTCGATGGCGCTCAAGGGGGAGTGCTGGAACCTGGCGCCGCCACGCAGTAATCGGCGATGGCAGCGAGCACGCTGGCGTTTTCGCCGACCGCATCGACCACCTTCAGGCGCAGTGCCGGATGCTGCTGGCGCAGTTCTTCCAGCAACAGCGGCAAGTCGCGCAGCACATGCCCGCCCTGCCCCAGGAACACGGGCACCACGGTGGCGTCCAGGGTGGCGCCGGCGGGCAGCTTGGCCAGCAGGCTTTGCACCAGCTCGGGCAGGCGTGGCGTCATCAGTTCCAGGAAGGCCAGGTGCACGCTGGCGTCGGGCATGCGCGCCTGGGTCAGGTCGCGCAGGCGCTCGAAGGGCGCGGCCCACGATGCGGCCCGCGCGCCATGGGCAAACAGGATCAGCACCTGTTGCACGTTCGTCTCCATCAGTGTCGCTCCACCCACCACAGGGCGCCCAGCGCCAGCAGCAGATACAGGGCGCTCGGCGCCACCGCCGTCAGGAAGGCCGGCCAGGTGCTGAGCAGGCCCAGATGCGAGAACAGCGTGTTGACCAGCATGAAGCTCACGCCGATCATGATGCCGATGAAGATCTTCAGGCTGATGCCGCCGCTGCGCGTATGCATGTAGGCGAACGGCAGCGCCAGCGCCATCAGCACGAAGATGGCCAGCGGATCGATCAGCTTCTTCCAGAAGGCGATGCGGAAACGCTCGGTTTCCTGCTTGTTTTCAGCCAGGTGGCGCGTGTACACGGCCAGTTCGCTGGCCGACATGCGCTCGGGATCGGAAGCCGACACCGTCAGGATTTTCGGCGTCACTTCCGATATCATGTCCTTGCTGGCGCTTTGCACCGTGCGCACCAGGCTCGTTTCCTGTCCATAGTAGTTCGCCAGCTTCGGCTCGAAGCCGGGCGAAGTGGCCGCGCTGTTCGAGAACGAGGTTTCCGTCACATCGGTCAGGCGCCAGGTATTATTGCCCTGATACGTCGCCCCCTTGGCCACGGTCAAGGTGCGCAAGCGCATATCGGTGTCGAATTCATACAATTTGACGTTTTTCAGCTGGCCGTCCGGACGCGCTTCGCCGACATTGAAGAAGCGCGAACCGGTGACGGTGCCCGTCAGGCCGTCGCTCTTGACCATGTCCTTGGTCCACAGGCCGGAGCGGAACTCGCTCGATACGGCCGCGCCGCGCGAGGTCAGCTTGAGGCGTTCGGCCAGCGGCTCCGTGCGCGGCGTTATCAACTCGCCGAAGATGAAGGTGATGACGACGAAGACGATACCGATGCGGAACAGGAAACCGGCCGCCATCGCCGTCGACATGCTCGATGCGCGCATGATGGTAAATTCGGAGCTGGCGGCAAACTGCGCCATCGTGTAGATGGTGCCGATCAGCGCCGCGATCGGCATCACTTCGTACACGTGCCCCGGCACCAGCACCAGCACGTACAGGAAGGCATACTGGATGGTGTAGCCGTTGCGGCCCACCTTGGGCAGCTCGCCCGTCAGGTCGATGAAGGCTTGCAGTGCCAGGAAGGCCAGCAGCACGAACAGCACCGCCTGGAATATCGAGACCGCAAAATAGCGCTGTAAAATCTTCATTTCGATGCCGCTTTACTTGTATTGCCGGCGCGGCGCGCGCGCTTGAAAGCCGCCAGCAGGACCAGCGGATGATAGCGGTGGTTCACATTCAGGCGCCACGCAAACAGCGCCACCACGGCCAGCGCCGCCAGCAGGTGCAGCGGCCACCAGGCCAGGCCGAAGGTCAGGCGGCCCTGCTTCACGCTCGCTTCGATGACCTTGATCAGGTTGCTGTACGTAAAGAAAATCAGCAAGGCGATGATCAGGTTGGTCGAACTGCCGGCACGCGGATTGACAAAGCCCAGCGGAATGGCCAGCAGGATCAGCATCAGGCCGATCAGGGGCGCGCTGACCCGCCACAGCAATTCGGCCATGGTGTAGGGATTCGGATCGGCGACCAGCGCCATGGTGCTCATGGCGCGCACGCCCAGTTCCGCGCCCAGTTCCTGCTGCTTGCTCTCGATGCGCATGATGTACTGTTCGAATTCCATGGTCTGGAAGTCCGCCTGCGTCGGCACGCCCTGATAGCGGCGGCCGCTCTTGAGCACCAGGAAGCGTTCGCCCTTGGCGTCGGTATTGATCACGCCTTCCTTGGCAACGACGACGACGGCGCTGCCTTTTTCATCGACCGTATTGACGAAGACGTTCTGCACCACCGTCTTCTCGCCGCTGACGCCCTCGACGAAGAAGATGCGGTTGCTGCCGGCCGATTCGCGGAACTGGCCCGGCGTGACCTTTTGCAGATCTTCGCGCTTTTCAAAGCGCGCCACATATTCATCGCTTTTCTTTTGCGCCCACGGCGTGGCGTACAGACTCAGGACGCCGGTGGCCAGCACCAGCGGCAGGCCGAAGCTGAGCACGGGCCAGATCCAGCGCGACAGGCTCAGGCCGGAGGCGAACCACACCACCATTTCCGACTCCTTGTAGCTGCGCGTGACGACCATCAGCACCGAAATGAAACCGGTGAGGATGATGATGGTGGGCAGCTGCATCAGGGCGGAAAAGACCATCAGGGACATGACGTCGGACGACGCGATCTTGCCGCCCGCCGCCTTGCCGAGAATACCGATCAGCATCCAGGTGAGCAGGATGCTGAACAAAACTGTGAAGGTGGCCCCGGCGGCACTAGCCAATTCACGTCGAAGGGCGCGTTGAAAGATCATTCGGAGTTTATAATTCGGGTCAGTTAGTTGAGTAACACGTTACTAGTAAATGAAAACGGAGAACCAAATGGACTTTAGCATAAAAGCATTCGATACCAAGAGCACCCTCGGCACGGCCAAAAGCGGATGCATCGCGGTTGCGGTATTCGAAAACAAAAAACTGTCGCCAGCGGCAAAATCGCTGGACAGCAAGGGTGCAATTTCGGCTGCGCTGAAGTCCGGCGACATCAGCGGCAAGCCTGGCAGCACCTTGCTGCTGCGCGCAGTCGATGGTGTCGCCGCAGAACGTGTTCTGCTGGTAGGCATGGGCAGCGATGATGCTGTCAGCGAAAAAAGCTTCGCAACCGGCGTACAAGCCGCACTGAAGGCTTTCGGCTCGCTGGGCGCTGCGGACGCCATTATCGCATTACCGCTGACGGAAGTGAAAGAGCGCGACGTAAATTGGGCAATCCGTTGCGTGGTGCAAGCCGCCCACGACAGCGAATACCGCTGCGACTCGCAAAAAAGCAAAAAAGATCCGGCGCCAGCGGGCGTGCGCAAGATCGTCCTGTCGGCGCCAGCAACGGCTGCCACGCGCGGCGCGCTGGCGCAAGCCATCGCCATCGCCAACGGTTCCGACCTGACGCGCAACCTGGGCGACCTGCCGGCAAACGTCGCCAATCCGACCTACCTGGCCAACACGGCCAAGCAGCTGGCCAAGGATTACAAGTTTGAAGTCGAAGTGCTGGACCGCAAACAGCTCGAAGCGCTGAAAATGGGCAGCTTCCTGTCCGTCACCAACGGCAGCGAGCAGCCGCCGAAGTTCATCGTCCTGAAACACATGGGCGGCAAGGCCAAGGATGCGCCGGTGGTTCTGGTCGGCAAAGGCATCACCTTCGACACGGGCGGCATTTCGATCAAGGCCGGTCCTGGCATGGATGAAATGAAGTACGACATGTGCGGCGCCGCCTCGGTCCTGGGCACCTTCCGCGCCATCGGCGAAATGAACCTGAAGCTGAACGTCATCGGCGTCATCGCCGCATGCGAAAACATGCCGTCGGGCCGCGCCACCAAGCCGGGCGACATCGTCACCTCCATGAACGGCCTGACCATCGAAGTGCTGAACACGGACGCCGAAGGCCGTCTGGTGCTGTGCGACGCGCTGACCTACGCCGAACGCTTCAAGCCGGCAGCCGTGGTCGATATCGCCACCCTGACGGGCGCTTGCGTCGTGGCCCTGGGCCACCACAACAGCGGCCTGTTTACGCGCAGCGATGCGGCGCATGACCAGCTGGCCAATGAATTGCTGGCAGCGGGCAAGCAGTCGAGCGACACGGCATGGCGCATGCCGATCGAAGAGGCGTACAACGAGCAGTTGAAGTCGAACTTCGCCGACCTGGCCAACATCGGCACGCCGGGCGGCGGCTCGGTGACGGCAGCGGCCTTCCTGGAAAACTTCACCAAGAAGTACACCTGGGCGCATCTGGACATCGCCGGCACGGCATGGAAATCGGGCGGCGCAAAAGGCGCGACCGGCCGTCCGGTGCCTTTGCTCACCACGTTCCTGATCAACCGCGTGTAAGAGAACGCCAGACCAAACCTACTGCGCGGGGCTATTGGCGGCCGGCGATGCTCGCTGTACATAAAGTACAGCTGCGCTTCTCGGCCACCACTAGCTCCCGCTCGCTACGGTTTCGTCAGGCGTCGTTACGCAAGAAGACAGCCGCCATAGTCACTGACCCTGGCGGCTTTTTTATGTGCAGTTGAATCAGTAGACGACGGGATCGGGAATCGGCAGCGGCGCCACCTTCGGCTGCACCACCGCTTCCGGCACGGCAGCGGCGGGGGAAGGCGCTGAAACGGGCGCGGGCGGCGGCGCCAGGCGCGCGGGGTCCTGCATGACGATGGTCAAAATGGACGGGTAGTCGAAGCCGGCGCCCGTGTTGCGGTCGACGAAATAGCCGACGCCCAGGGTCAGGATGACGTTGCCCCACACGCTGCCATTGAGCTTGGGATCGATGTGGTCGTCCGTCGCGATGGCGGGCGAACCGTGCTTGCGGCAGTCGACCTTCAACGGTTCCTGGCTCTTGCGGATGGTGATGCGTCCGGGCGTGGTGACGAACCATTTGCCCACGTCGTTGCTGAGGATGCAGCCGGCACCCGTCAGCTCGCGGTTGTCCTGGATGGTTTGCACCAGCACCATCTGCTCGGTGTTGCCCGTCAGGGTGGCGCAGCCGCCCAGGCCAAACAGCAGCAGCGTCCTGGCGGCAAGGGCAGCAGACGATGGCACGCGCATGGGAGGCTCGCTTAACGGACGGGAATCGGCTGGTCGCCAGGCACGGCGACGGCGGTCACGCTGTTTTTCGGACTGCCGTCGATCAGGCGGTCGGAGTACACGAGGTAGACCAGCGCATTGCGCTTGCTGTCGACCATGCGCACGACGCGCACGTGCTTGAAGAAGATCGAGGCGCGTTCGGTAAACACTTCTTCCTGGCGCGGCAGCTTGCCCTTGAATTGCAGCGGCCCCACCTGGCGGCACGCGACGGCCGCATCGGCCTTGTCTTCGGCCAGGCCGACGGCGCCCTTGATGCCGCCCGTCTTGGCGCGCGACAGGTAGCAGCTGACGCCAGCGACGCGGGGGTCGTCATAGGCTTCGACGACGATCTTGTGGTCAGGGCCGATCAGCTTGAACACCGTATCGACCGAACCGATGGTTTCGGCATGCGCCGTGGCGCAGGCAAAGCCCAGCACCAGAGCGGCAGGCAGCAATTTACGCATGAAGAAAATCCCGGGCACGCACGCAGGCGGCCATCAGTTGATGGGAGCGAAACGCTGGACCATGACGCCTTCGACTTCGATCAGTTGAAAGAACACGTCTTTCGGCCGGGTCCAGATGGAACCGTCGGCGGCGCGATACACGATCATCGGCGTCAGATCCGCTTCCAGCGTGGCTTCGCACACCAGTTCATAAATGCCGCCCTTGTAGTGTCGATAACGCATCGCCGTCCCCTCAAGCCGTGGAATCTTCGCTCTTGTCGTCGGCCAGTGCCTTTTGCTTCTGCTTCAGGCTCTGGATCACTTTCAGTATGCCTTCCATGCCGGCCGCGCCATCGGCGCCGCTGAAGGCGTCGAGCACCTCATTGAGCACCTTGTTGCGCACGGTCGCTTCATCGGAGGACATTTCCAGCGCGCGCTGAGCTTTCGCCGCCTTTTCGGCCGCGCTCACGCGCGGCTTGGCAGCCGTCTTGCCATGCGTCAGAGCAGCCTGCCAGATAACCCAGCGGCGCTGGGTCTCGAAAATCAGGTACTCATCCGGTTTGTCTTCTCTTCGCCGCACAATGTGGCCGTCACGCTGCGCCCACGCTTCAAATGCAGTTCGCATTTTCTTCCTTTGCAAATGCTACGCGCAAGTCTCACTATTAAAACTGCAACATTTCAAAATAGTACCATCTATTGATGTCGCAAAACAGTCTCATAGATATAGTACTGCAATTTATATAACAAGTCTGGCGGCGCCAGGGACGGAATTGATGTTCCGTCCCCGGCACAGTGGTCATGTAATCGGAATAGCAATTACAACTAATTACAACTGCTTCCTGTTCGGTTCTTAACTTGGCTGTAACAAAGCCGTATGACACAGTTGTTACATTGTGCCATTTTAGTAGTTTTTATCGCGTTTTAGCGAGAAACTTTACACCTTTGTCGCGTTAAACGGCGAGACGCAGCCTGCTACGCCAGCCACTTATGCCAAATCAAACATAGGGGTTGATCAATGATACACAAAAACATAATATTCATGCGCCACGATTGGTTAAGTATAAATACTTTATTTGCACTCTTTTTTCCTGCCAGTAAATAAAACCCCTAGCTCGCAAGCAGCGCAGGACGCCATCGACACGCATGCGGTAAGATTCGCGCCTATCGATACCTATTCAAGCAAGGATTTTTCCCATGAAACTCGCCACCTGGAACGTCAACTCGCTCAAAGTGCGCCTGCCGCAAGTGCTGCAGTGGCTGACAGACAACCCGGTCGACATACTCTGCCTGCAAGAGACCAAGCTCACGGATGACAAGTTCCCCGTCGCCGAAATCGAGGCGGCAGGCTACCAGGTGGTCTTCAGCGGCCAGAAAACGTATAACGGCGTGGCCATCCTGTCGAAGCTGCCGATCACGGACGTGGTGAAGAACAACCCGCGCTATGAAGATGCGCAGCAGCGCATCCTGGCTGCCACCATCGGCGGCGTGCGCGTCGTCTGCGCCTATGTGCCGAACGGCCAGAGCGTCGACTCGGACAAATACGAATACAAGCTGGGCTGGCTTGCCGCCCTGCACGACTGGCTGGCAGAGGAAGCGCGGCAGCACCCGCAACTGGCCGTCGTCGGCGACTACAATATCGCCCCCGACGACCGCGACGTGCACGACCCCGTCGCCTGGGCCGGCCAGGTGCTGGTGTCGGACAAGGAACGCGCCGCCCTGCAGCGCCTGTTCGACATCGGCCTGACGGACGCCTTCCGCCTGTTCGAGCAGGCGGACAAATCGTTCAGCTGGTGGGATTACCGCCAACTGGGCTTCCGTCTGAACAAGGGCCTGCGCATCGACCATATCCTGCTCTCGCCCGCCCTCGCCGCCCGCTGCACGGCCTGCATCATCGACCGCGTTCCCCGCAAGTGGGAACAGCCATCCGACCATGCGCCCGTCGTGGCAACGATTGATTAACGAACGGCGATCCGCTCCAGCAAGGCCTGTGCGTTCACGGCAGGCACTGGCGCGGAAAACAGATAGCCCTGCGCATAGCGGCAGCCGTTCGCCTGCAGCAGGGCGAACTGTTCTTCCGTCTCCACGCCCTCGGCCACGGCCGACAATTGCAGGCTGTCGGCCAGCGCGATGATGGCCGCCACGATGGCGCGGTCTTCCCCGCTGTGTTCCAGGTCCTTGATGAAGGCGCGGTCGATCTTGACCTTCTTCACGGGGAAGCGCTTCAGGTAGGCCAGGCTGGAATAGCCGGTGCCGAAATCGTCGATCGACAGGCGCAAGCCCATGCCATTGATCTGGCGCAAAATCTCCAGGGTATGCTCGCCGTGCTGCATCAGCGCCGTCTCGGTGATCTCGAATTCCAGCAGCGCCGGGTCAATGCCCGTTTCCCGCACCACGGCGCCGATGGCCGCCACCAGGCCCTTGTGCATGAACTGGCGCGGCGACAGGTTGACCGCCAGCGGCACCGGCTGCAAGCCCTGGCGCTGCCAGGCCATGCTTTGTTCGCACGCCTGGCGCATCACCCATTCGCCCACCGGCACGATCAAGCCGTTTTCCTCCATGATGGGAATGAAGCGGTCCGGCAGCACCAGGCCATGGCCGGGACGGCGCCAGCGCAGCAGCACTTCCATGCCGTGCAGGCGGCGCGTGGCAATATCGATGACGGGCTGGTAAAACAGTTCGAACTGCTGCAGCGCCAGCGCCGTGCGCAAGCTGCTCTCCAGGTCAAAGTGCAGGGCCGCCGCCTGGTTCATCGTCTGCGTGAAGAACTGGTAGTTGTTGCGGCCATTGCCCTTGGCGTGGTACATGGCCGCATCGGCATGGCGCATCAGGGCATCGACATCGCCGCCATCGTCCGGATACACGCAGATGCCGATCGACGGCGTCACGTGCAGCACATGGCCGTCGAGCGGAAAGGCGGGCGTGAGCGCTTCGATGATCTTCTCGGCCACGCGCGCCGCCTCGTCGCTGCCGCGGATGCCCGGCACCAGCACGACGAATTCATCGCCGCCCAGGCGCGCCACCGTGTCGCTGGCGCGCACGGCGCCGCACAGCCGGGCAGCCACTTCCTTGAGCAGCAAATCGCCCGTCATGTGGCCCAGCGAATCGTTGATGGTCTTGAAGCGATCGAGATCGATGAACATCACGGCCAGCTTGCGCCCCGAGCGCTGCGACGCCAGCATGGCCCGTTCCAGCCGGTCCGACAGCAGCGCGCGGTTCGGCAAGCCCGTCAGGTTGTCGTGGTAAGCCATGTGGTGCACCCGCGCCTCGGCCTGGCGCCGCTCGACGATCTCGCCCTGCAGCAGCAGGTTGGCGCCGGCCAGTTCGGCCGTGCGTTCCTGCACCCGCAATTCCAGTTCGTCGCGCGCGCGGCGCACCGCCTCGGCCGCCTCGCGGCGCGCCGTCACGTCGTCGACCAGCCACACGGAACGGCCATGCGCGTGCGCCAGGTCGAACGGCCGGCCGGACAGGCGCGCCCAGAAGCGGCTGCCATCCTTGCGCACCAGCTGGTATTCCGACATGTGCACCCTGCCGGCATCGAAATCGCGCGCCGTCTCGCCGCGCGCCGCCTTCCACGCGGCCACGTCCGGATACAGGGCCTGCACCGACAGGCCGTTGATCTCGCCGGGTCCATAGCCGAACAGCTCCTCCATCTTGCTGTTGGCGCGCAAATTGTAGCCGCCCTCCACCACCGAAATGCCCAGCACGGCGCTGTCGAGGATGGCCTGGTTTTCCAGCAGCGCGTTGCGCAGGGATTCTTCGGCGCGCTTGGCTTCCGTGCGGTCTTCGATGATCCAGATGGTGCCGGCGGCGGGATCGTCCGGATTGACGACATAGGCGATCAGCTGGGCCCACAAGGTCGTGCCGTCGCGGCGCATCATCTCCACTTCCGTCTGGAAGGGCTTGGCCACGGAGAGGAAGGGGAAGGCCGCCGCGCCCAGCAATTCGTACGACTGCTGCGATACGTACAGCGCGCGCCCGGGCAAGCCCAGCGCCTCGTCGCCGCTGTAGCCGAACATCGCGGCAAAGCCCAGGTTGTAGCGCGTGATCTGGCGGTTCTTGGTATACAGGATGCTCACCGAGGCATTCGTCATGATGGCCGCCACTTCCATCTGCGTCTGGCGGCTGGCCGTGACGTCTTCCAGGATCCAGATGGCACCCTGCTCGCTGTGCGCCTGGTCGACGGCCTTGGCGCGGATGCGGCACCAGAACAGGCTGCCGTCGCGGCGGCGGAACAGCGATTCATCCTGCTCGTACGGCAAGCCCTGCCCCAGCAGCGGAGTGGCCTGCACGCCAAACTCCTCGTAGGCGGCAGGCGAAGGAAACAGCTCGGCGGCGGGCAGGCCCGTCATCTCCTCCTGCGCATAGCCGAACATTTCGGCGAAGCGGGGATTGCAGCGCAAGACCAGGCGCGAACGGGAAAACAGGATGCCGACGGAAGCATTGTCGAGAATGGCCTGCTGCTCCAGCATCAGCTGGCGCGTCGCCTCCTCGGCCGCCTTCTGCGCGCTGCGGTCGTCGAACAGCCAGATCGTGTCGCGCAGGCCGCGGTCGGTCTGGCTCTCCGGGTTCAGGACATAGCCATACGCCAGCGCCCAGAACGTGGAGCCGTCGCGGCGGCGCATCTCCATCTCGCCCTGGAACGGCAAGCCGCGCCGCAGCAGCGGTGCGGCCTGGCGCACGACATTGTCATACGCCGCGCGCGACGGGTACAGGTCGGCGACGGCCAGGCCCACGCCGCTGTCGCCATCGAAGCCGAAGCATTCGGCGAAGCGCCGGTTGTAGCGCAGCACGCCCATGTCGCGCTGGAAGCCGATGGCCAGCGGCGCGTTGTCCATCACGGCCTGCATTTCCAGCATGGCGCGGCGCAGCTGGTCTTCATCGCGGCGGTGGTCGCTGATATCCTCGATGATCCACACCGTGCCGTCATGGGTATTCAGGGGGTCGACGGCGCGCCCGTGCAGGCGGCTCCAGAACAAGGTACCATCCTGGCGCCGCAGTTCCAGCTCCGTGCGGTACGGCTTGCCCTTCGACAGCAGCGGCGCCGCTTCCAGTCCCAGGGCGCGGCAATGCTCGGCGGAGCGGTACAGCACCGCCCCGGGCATGCCCGTCAGCTGGTGACGCGCATAGCCGAGCATCTCGGCGGCGCGGATATTGCACTCCTCGATGAAGCCGCCCTTGGAAAAGACGATGCCAACGGCCGCGCTTTCCAGGATCGCCTGCTGCTCGAGCAAGGTCTTGCGCAAGGCTTGCTGGTCGCGCTGCTGCACGCTGATGTCGGCAAACACGAGGGTCGCGCCCGGCAAGCCATCGTCCACCAGCAGCGGCCTCGACCATACTTGCACGGCGATGGCGCCCGCCGTCCCTTCCAGACTGCTGTCCCAGTGCCGCTCGCGCCCGGCCGCGCCCAGCGCGCCGCGCAGCATGCTGGTGCTCGACGCGCGGTAGGCATCCGTAAAGCAGTCGGCCAGCAGCCGGCCCGCGATATCCCGGCCCAGCAGGGCCTGCAAGGCGCCATTCGCCGCCACCACCATGCCGCAGGCATCGCAGGCGCAGGCCGGCAAGGCGATCAGTTGCAAGGCATCGGCGATGAAATCGGGACTGGTCGGTACGCGGTTCATGGACACCATGGGACGGTTGAGGACGAGATAAACATGCGCTTGGGAAAGTATTCCTCCAAGCATCATGGTGCTGCTAGATCATAAACCAGTTTCCGGCGGTTTTTTCATATTCCTTATTGGCAATATCTGAAACACCACAGACCACTTGCAACACGCCCGTTGCAACGCCGTTGCATGGCAAGAAAATGAAACAAATCGTTTAGAATAAAGCATGCGCCGCCCTCCCCAACCTCCGCTCGACCACCGCGACAAACCCGTCATCTGGACCGTCTCCGTGTCGCGGCTGTTCGATCTGTTCCGTGACATCACGCTCGAATATGACGACCTGGCGACGATCGAACCGATCAACCTGGGCTTCGACGACGCCGTGCGCCACATCCGCGAACGCATGGCCACCGAGCGCTGCGACGCCGTCATCGCGGCCGGCTCGAACGGCGCCTACCTGAAAGGCCGGCTGTCGGTGCCCGTCATCATCGCCAAGGCCAGCGGCTACGACGTGATGCAGGCGCTGGCGCGCGCGCGGCGCATCTCGCCGCACATCGGCGTCGTCACCTACCAGGACCCGATGCCGGAACTGGCCGAATTCGCCGCCACCTTCGGCTTCCAGATCGCCCAGCGCACCTACGCCACCGAGGAAGACGCGCGCGCGCAGATCAATGAATTGAAGGCGGCCGGCGTCAAGGCCGTCGTCGGCGCGGGCCTCGTCACCGACCTGGCCGAAGAGGCGGGACTGTCCGCCGTCTTCGTGTATTCGGCCACGGCCATCCGGCGCGCCTTCGACGACGCGCTGGAACTGGCGCGCCTGACCCAGATCGAATCGAACCGGGGCCGGCGCGCCGTGGTGGCCGACACCCTGCGCGCGCGCCACGGCCTGCACGATCTGCGCGGCGAATCGGAAGCGATGGAAGCGCTGCGCCAGTCGGTGGTGCTGTATGCGCGCTCGCCGGCGACGGTGCTGATCCAGGGCGAGACGGGCAGCGGCAAGGAACTGGTGGCGCAGGCGATCCACCGCGAAAGCCCGCGCAGCCTGGGCGCGAACCGGCCCTTCATCGCCATCAATTGCGGCGCCATCGCCGAATCGCTGCTGGAATCGGAGCTGTTCGGCCACGAGGATGGCGCCTTCACGGGGGCGCGCCGGGGCGGCCATGCGGGCCTGTTCGAAGCGGCCAACCACGGCACCCTGTTCCTCGACGAAATCGGCGAAATGCCGCTGGCCCTGCAAACGCGATTGCTGCGCGTGCTGGAAGAGCGCGAAGTGGTGCGCGTGGGCGGCACGCGGCCCATCGCCATCAATGTGCGCATCGTCAGCGCCACGCACTGCGACCTGGAACAGCGCATCCGCGAAGGCCGCTTCCGCGCCGACCTGTTCTACCGCCTGGCCGTGCTGCGTCTGCATTTGCCCGCCTTGCGCGAACGCGCCAGCGACATTCCCGGCCTGGCCGAATGGTCGCTGAAAAACGCGCTGGCGGCGCTGGGCGCCCGCCCGCACCCCAACCTGCACGCGGAAATCCAGGCTTGCGCGCCGCTGCTGCGCCGCTACGACTGGCCCGGCAACGTGCGCGAACTGCGCAACCTGGCCGAGCGCCTGGCGCTGTTCCTGGCGGCCGAACCGCTGCAGGCGCTCACGCCCGCCTTCGTGCTGGGCGTGGCGCCGGAACTGGCCAGCGCTGGCGGCACGGCGGCGCTGCTGCCGGCGCCAGCCGCCGCCACCGCCGCGCCGCGCCTGGAAGACGAAAGCGCCAGCGCCGTGCTGGCGCGCTTCGGCGGACGCCGCGACGCCGCCGCCCATTATCTCGGCATCAGCCGCACCACCCTGTGGCGCCGCCTGCGCGCCGGCTGATTTTTTCAACCAGACAAAAAACACCATGGACGACTGGCCTCACTTGCACGATTTATGGCAACGCTGCACGGGATACGGCGGCGCGGCCGGCAACCAGGGACTGGCGTGCGACCAGCGCGACATCAAGGCCCTGTACGCGCGCGGCATTTCGATGGAAGACGCGCTGCACTTCCTGTATCAGCAAAAACCGACCCTGGAAGCCTACGCGGACTGGATCGCCGCGCGCACGCGCCCACGCCCGGCGCACGCCGCCAGCGCGCACCGCGACGTGCTGTCCGCCGCCGAGCTGCGCCATTTCGAGGAACACGGCTATCTGGTGCTGCGCGGCGCCGTGCCGCGCGCGCAGTGTCTTGCCGCGCAAACGGCGATCTGGGACTATCTGGGCGCCAGCCCGGACGAGCCGTCATCGTGGTACCAGCCGCACCCGGGCAAGCGGGGCCTGATGCTGCAGTTTTCCGACCATCCGGCCCTCGAGGAAAACCGCCACAGCGCGCACATACGCCACGCCTACCAGCAGCTGTATGGCACCGGCGCCGGCATCTACGCCAGCATCGACAAGGTAAGCTTCAATCCGCCGGAAACGCCGCAGCACAGCTTCCTGGGCAGCGGACTGCACTGGGACGTCAGCCTGCAACAGCCGATTCCCTTCAAGCTGCAAGGCATGCTGTACCTGAGCGACTGTCCTGCGCAGCATGGCGCCTTTCACTGCGTACCCGGCTTCCAGCAGCGGATGGCCGACTGGCTGCGGCAAGTACCGCCTGCCCGCCAGCCGCGCGAATGGGCCGCCGAAGGCCTGCGGCCCGTGCCCGTCGAAGGCCAGGCCGGCGATTTCATCATCTGGCACCAGGCCCTGCCCCATTGCGCCACGCCCAACCGCGGCCCGGCGCCGCGCATGGTGCAGTACCTGACCTACCTTCCTGACCAATGCCAGGACCAGGATGTATGGATCTGAACCGTTCATCCCGCCCTGCCGCCGCTCATCCCGCAGCGCTGGCGGCCGGATGCCGGCGCCGCTAGCATGGTCGTCAAGGAGGAGTACCCCATGAAACGAACACTGCAAACATTGATCTTGCTCAGTACCCTGCTGGCGGGCGCCAGCCAGGCCGCCGCGCCCCGGGCCTTCACGGCCGAGGTCACAGGACAAGGCCGTCCCCTGATCCTGATTCCCGGCCTGGCGTCGTCCGGCGAAGTCTGGCAAGGCACGGTGGCGCGCCTGTGCGGCCCGCAAGCCGCACACCAGTGCCACGTGCTGACCCTGGCCGGCTTTGCCGGCGTGGCCCCCATCGCAGGCGACTTGCTGGCGCAGGCGGAACAGCAGCTGGCCGCCTACATCAGCACCCAAAAACTGGGCCAACCAGCCATCATCGGGCATAGCCTGGGCGGCTTCCTGGCCCTGAAAATGGCCATCGACCATCCTGCCCAAACGGGCAAGCTGGTCATCGTCGACTCGCTGCCGGCGCTGGGCGCGACCCAGCTGCCCTCGATCACGCCGGAACAGCTGCAAGCCATGGCTGCGCAGATGCAAGCGGCCATGCGGGCCCAGGATGCGGCTGCCGCCAGCGCCAGCCAGCGCCGCACCGTCACCAGCATGGCGACGGCGCCGGCCGACGTGGAACGCATCATCGGCTGGGGCCAGCGCTCGGACCGCGAGACGGTGATCCAGGCCATGGGCACCTTGATTGCCAGCGACCTGCGCCAGGAGGTGGCGAAAATAAAATCGCCGACCCTGGTGCTGGGCACCTGGATCGCCTACAAGGACTATGCGCCGCGCGCCGCCATCGAGGCCACCTTCCAGCAGCAGTATGCACAACTGCCGGGCGTGCAGATCGCGCTGGCCGACACGGCGCGCCACTTCATCATGTACGACCAGCCGGACTGGATGCATGCGCGCATCGAACAGTTCCTGGACTAGGCAGTGAACGCGCCCTCGCACCGGCCGCCGCTGCTGGCCAGGATCGACTGGTACTGGACCCTCCAGCTGGCCGGCTGGGGCGCGCTCGCCCTGTTCAACAGCGTGTATGGCGGCTCTTCGCAGCTGCGCATCGTCGTGACGATTGCCTGCTGGGGCTCCCTGGGCGGGCTGCTGCTGTCGCATCTGTGGCATGGCGTCCTGCGCCGGCGCGGCTGGGCGGTGAACGGCCTGCGCTGGCGGCGCATCGTACCGTCGCTGATCCTGCTGGCCGCCATCCAGACGGCCAGCGTGACGGCCGCCTTCCACGTCATGTATCCGCCCGACACCATCCGCGGCATCGCCTGGCTGCCCGGCGCGTTGCTGTTCTGGTTCGGGGTATATCTGACCTGGACGGTGTTCTACTTCACCGCGCTGTCACTGCGCCGCGCCAGCCGCTTCGAGGCCGAGGCGCTGCGCCTGGAGGTGCTGGCCAAGGATGCCCAGTTGCGCGCCCTGCAGGCGCAGGTCAATCCGCATTTTTTCTTCAACAGCCTCAATAGCGTGCGCGCGCTGATCTTCGAGGACCGCGAAGCGGCCGCGCACATGATCGACCAGCTGGCCAACCTGATGCGCCATGCGCTGCAGTCCGGCCAGCATGCGACGGTGCCGCTGGCGGCGGAACTGGACGCCGTGCGTGCCTACCTGGCCATCGAACAGATACGCTTCGAGGAACGCCTGCGCGTCAGTTTCAGCATCGAGCCCGGCCTGGAACACGTGCGCGTGCCGCCCATGGCCCTGCAAACGCTGGTGGAAAACGCCGTCAAGTATGGCGTCGAAGCGAGCGCCGATGGCGGCGACATCCGCATAGCGGCGCGGCGCGCCAGCCCTGCCGGCGGTGCGGCCATGCTGCAGATAGACGTGGCCAACACGGGCGCCCTGCGCGCGCCAGGCAACTCCACCTGCGTCGGCCTGCGCAATGCGCGCCAGCGCCTGCAGCTGGCCTGCGGCGAGCGCGCCAGCCTGGAATTGCGCCAGCAGGCGGGCTGGGTACACGCCACCATCCACTTGCCGGAGCCGGCATGAACGGCCAGCCGCTCAAGGTACTGCTGGTCGATGACGAGCGCCTGGCGCGCGCCGAGCTGCGGCGCCTGCTGGCGCCGCATGTGCTGCAGGGCGCCGTGGAGATCGTGGGCGAGGCGGCCAGCGCGGCCGACGCCATCGCGCAGATCGGCAAGCTGCGGCCCGACCTGCTGCTGCTCGACGTGCAGATGCCGGGCGGCTCCGGCTTCGACCTGCTGGCCGCGCTGGATGATGCGCCCGACGTCATCTTTTGCACGGCCTTCGACCAGTACGCGCTGCAGGCGTTCGAGGTCAGTGCCCTCGACTACCTGCAGAAACCCGTGCAGGCGGCGCGCCTGGCCACGGCGCTGGCGCGTGCCGGCGCGCGGGCGCAAGCCGTGCCGCCACCCGCGCCGCGCAAGGTTTTCATCAAGGATGGGGAGCGCTGCTGGTTCGTCGCGGTTGACGATATCCGCCTGCTGGAATCGGAAGGCAACTACACGCGCGTGCATTTCGGCGAACAGCGTCCGCTGATGCTGCGCACCCTGAACCAGCTGGAAGAAAAGCTCGATCCCGCGCTGTTCCTGCGCGCCAACCGGCGCCAGATCGTCAACCTGGCGCAGGTGGCACGGATCTCGCCGAACACCGCCGATGGCCTCGAACTGCACCTGCTGGACGGCGGCGTGGTCGAGGTCTCGCGCCGCCGCGCGCAGCAGTTCAAGGCTGCCTGCGGCCTGTAGCGGGACTACTTCAGCGCGGGGATCGGCTGCGCCTGGAACGCGGGGCGCGGCTGCTCCTTGAGCTTTTTCGCCAGCATGTCGAGCGCCACTTCCAGCTGGCGGTCGGCGCCATTGAAGGTGGCGTGCGGCGGGTTTTCCACCTCCACGTCCGGTACCACGCCCACGCCTTCGATCAGCCATTGCCCATCGATGCCGAACTGGCCGTTTTCCGCCACGCGCGCCATGCCGTTGTCAGCCAGGCGCGTATTGTCGCTGAGCCAGACGCCGGCACCGGCCGTGCGCTTGCCCACCAGCGGCGCCAGGCCCAGGGCCTTGATGCCGGCGGCGAAGGTCTCGCCATCGGAATACGTGAGTTCATCGACCAACACCACCAGGTGGCCGCGGAAGGTGTTCTGCATGTTCGACGATGGCTGCACGCCCGGCGGCGCCCAATAGGCCCAGGCCTTGCGCAGCAGTTTTTCGATGATCCAGCTGTCGATATTGCCGCCGTTGTTGCGCCGCACGTCGATGACCAGGCCTTTGCGGTTGATGTTGGCGTAAAAATCACGCGCGAACGAGGCGATGTCGTTCGGCCCCATGGCGCGCAGGTGCAGGTAGCCGATGCGTCCCTGCGAGGCGGCGGCCACCTGCTCGGCGCGGCTCAATTCCCAGTCGCCATAGCGCAGCGCCGTCTGTTTCGCCATGTTGACGGGCGTGACGATGACGGCGCGCGGTGCCCCCTTGCCCCGTTTGACCTGCAACAACACCTGCTTGTCGGCCTGGTTCAGCAGCAGGTCGCTGATGTCGCGCGCGGCCAGCACATCCTTGCCGTTGACGGCCGTGATCACGTCGCCCGCCTTCACGTCCACGTCGGGACGCGACAGCGGTGCGCGCGCCGACGGCAGTTCCGCTTCGCTGCGGTAGACATGCTCGACCTGGTAGCCGTCGCTGGTGCGCGCCAGCACGGCGCCCAAGCCGGCCGGCGTGCCTTCCTGCTCCGTGCGGCGCAATTCACCGGGACGTATCTGCGAATGCAGGGCGCCCACTTCGGCCACCATCATGCCCAATACATCATTGAGTTCCGCGCGGTCCGTCACCCGCTCGACCAGCGGCGCATATTTGTCGCGCGCCGCCTTCCAGTTCACGCCGCGCATCTTCGCGTCGTACAGGAAGTCGCGGTGCAGGCGCCAGGCGTCATTGAACATCTGCTTCCATTCCAGGCGCGGATTCGAGACAAACGTCCAGTCGTCGACCTTGACCCTGGCCTTCGACAGGTCGGCTGGCAGCTTGGCGCCCGCCTCGATCACCAGCATCTCGCCCGGTCCCGCAGCCGCCGCCGTGCGGTAGTACAAATGCTTTTTATCCTGCGCCAGGTCGAATTCGCGCACGTTAGCCACCAGCAATTCCGGCTTGGAACCCGTGTTGCCGATGGCCAAAGTCTTCAGGCTGGACTTGTTCTCGCCGCTTTCCCGTTCGAGGAAATACAGACGCTTGTCGTCGGTGGCCAGCGCGCTGTAATTGCCCGCCGCCAGCGGCACTTCATACAGGCGCTCGGCCAGGCCCTGGCTGACGATGGCCGGCAAGGCGGCCGGCGCCTTTTTCACGGCACCCTTGCCGCCCGCCTTTTCCAGCGCCTTTTCCGCCGCCAGTTCGGCCGCCTTTTCATCGTCCGTCTCGGCCGGCTTGACGCCAGGGCGGCTCAGCTCATCGTCGGGCTGGAACGGGAAACGGTTTCCCGGCTGCAGCGCCAGCGCATACACGCCGATGCGCTTGTCGAACACGGGTCCCATGTTGCGGTCGCCCCACGGCGAGCCGTTGGCCAGCTGGAAATTGCGCGCCGACATGAAGTACAGCCACTTGCCGTCTGGCGAAAACACGGGTGAACCGGAGGTGTAGCGGTCGCTGGTGACGAATTGCAGCTGTTTCGATGCCAGGTTGTACAGGCCGATCTGCTCGCGCTGCTCGTTGCTGGCCACGCGTACGATGGCCAGGTTGCGGCTGTCGGGCGACCATTGCACTTCGTCATGCTTGTCCACGCCCGCCTTGCCCGCGTCGTCGATCAGCGCGTTGCCCCTGGTGGCCAGGTCCAGCAGCCAGAAGCGGCCCTTTTTATCCGTGTGCGCCAGCCAGCGGCCGTCCGGCGACGGGTACAGTTTCCAGCGGTGGTTGTCGCCCTGCGTCGTCAGCTGCTCGCCCTTGCCCGAGCCGTCGGCGGCGTACTTCCAGATTTCGTTCTCGCCGCTCGTGTCGACGATGGCGAAGACGGATTTCTCGTCGCTGGAAAAGACGGCGTCGCGCGCCCGCGCCCCTTCGGGAATGGCGATATCGACGCGGCGCATGCTGCCCGTGCCGGCGATGCTGACACGGCCCCGCGCAGTAAGGATGATGCGCTCATCCTTGCCCGACACCTGGACATTGCTCAAGGTATCGAGCGGCGAGCGGATCTGGCGCGCGCGCTGCTGGTCGAAGTCGGATACGAGGCTGATCGGCAATGGCGATGAGTCCGTCCCTGCCGCCAGGTCCAGCACCTGCAGGTCCGCGCCCAATTGATACACAATCTTGCCATCGCCCAGCGACGCATTGCGCACGTCCCACTGCGTATGGGCCGTCAAGGCGCGGCGGTCGGAACCGTCCGGCAGCATGCTCCACAGATTGTCGCTGCCGCCCGCGTCGCTAATATAGTAGACGCGGCCCTGCCACCACATGGGGCGCTTGTTGTTGCCAGCCAACACGGCCGGCTCCGCGTGCATGCGCACGGCTTCGCCCTTGCCATCGAGGTCATAGCGCCACAGGGTGGCATGCGCGCCGCCCCGGTAGTTGCGCACATTGTCGTTGGTCATGGCCAGGCCAAAACGCGTGAAGAACAGCGTCTTGCCTGCGTCGTCGAGCACGGCGTCGTTGGCGTCGGCCACGGGAAACACGCGGCGCGTCTGTTTCACGGGGTCGATGGCGGCAACGATGCGGCGCGAAGCGGGACCGTCCGTATTTTGCGTGCTGACCAGCACTTCGCCCTGCGCCGTCCAGCCCAGGACCAGCACGCCGCCATTGTCATACGAAATACGCCGCGGCAAGCCGCCGGCCAGCGGCATCACATACGCTTCCTGCGCCCCTTCATAGGCGGCGGAAAAGGCCAGCCACTGGCCGTCGCGCGAAATCGCCGCATTCGTTTCATAACCGGGATGCGTGGTCAGGCGCTGCGCCGCGCCACCACGCACGCTGCTTTTCCACAAATCGCCTTCGGCCGTGAAGACGACGGTATCGCCGCGCACGGCGGGAAAACGGAAATAGCTGGTGGCGGGAGCGGCGGCGGCGTTGCCCAGCAAGCCGGCGGACAACAGGAGCAAGGAAAGATTGTGGGAAATTTTCATATGAGCATCCAGATAGCAGTCAGGGCGATGAGGTGGCATGGACATCATGTCGATACCGGACAGCAATTCTGGCATAACTGCGGCCAAAGAAAACCTTCTTTATTCGCCACAAAAACGTAAAAAAACCCGCGCCACTTGCGTGGGCGGGTTTTCGTTGACGGCGGGAAGCTTATTCCACTTCCACCGTTTCCGGCGCAGCCGTCGGCGCCGCGTCTGGCGGTTCCGGGAATTCCAGCAAGACCTGGTCCTTGTCGTCGAGGTCGACGGTGACCCGTCCGCCCGTCACCAGGCGGCCGAACAGCAGCTCGTCGGCCAGGGCCTTGCGGATCATGTCCTGGATCAAGCGCGCCATCGGCCGCGCGCCCATGAGCGGATCGAAACCTTTCTTGCCGAGGAAAGCACGCAGCTTCTCGGTAAACACGGCTTCGACCTTTTTCTCGTGCAACTGCTCTTCCAGTTGCATCAGGAACTTGTCGACCACGCGCAGGATGATTTCCTGGTCCAGCGCGCGGAAGCTGATGGTCGCGTCGATACGGTTGCGGAACTCCGGCGTGAACATGCGCTTGATGTCGGCCATCTCGTCGCCAGCCTGCTTCGAGTTGGTGAAGCCGATCGACGTCTTTTGCAAGCTTTCCGCGCCCGCATTCGTCGTCATGATGATGATCACGTTGCGGAAATCGGCTTTGCGGCCATTGTTGTCCGTCAAGGTACCGTGATCCATCACTTGCAGCAGGATATTGAAAATGTCCGGATGGGCTTTTTCAATTTCATCGAGCAGCAAGACCGCATGCGGCTTCTTGGTGATCGCTTCCGTCAGCAAGCCGCCCTGGTCGAAACCAACGTAGCCCGGTGGCGCGCCGATCAGACGGCTGACGGCGTGGCGTTCCATGTATTCCGACATGTCGAAACGGATCAGCTCGATACCGAGGATAAAGGCCAGCTGTTTCGCCACTTCGGTCTTGCCCACGCCGGTCGGACCGGAGAACAGGAAGGAGCCGATCGGCTTGTCCGTCTTGCCCAGGCCTGCACGGGCCATCTTGATGGCCGACGCCAGCGCATCGATGGCCGGATCTTGCCCGAACACAACATTACGCAGGTCGCGGTCGATCGTTTGCAGCTTGCTGCGGTCGTCCTGGTTGACCGTTTGCGGCGGAATGCGCGCGATCTTGGCAATGATGTCCTCGATCTCGGCCTTGCCGATGGTTTTCTTCTGTTTCGACTTCGGCAGGATGCGCTGCGCCGCGCCCGCTTCATCGATGACGTCGATCGCCTTGTCGGGCAAATGGCGGTCGTTGATGAAGCGCGCCGCCAGTTCGGCCGCCGTCGACAGGGCCGAGGCCGAGTATTTCACGCCATGGTGCTCTTCGAAGCGCGATTTGAGGCCGCGCAGGATCTGCACGGTTTGCTCGACGGTAGGCTCGTTGACGTCCACTTTCTGGAAGCGGCGGGAGAGCGCATGGTCTTTCTCGAACACGCCGCGGAATTCCGTGTACGTGGTCGCGCCGATGCACTTCAACTGACCGTTGGCGAGTGCCGGTTTCAGCAGGTTGGACGCGTCCAGCGTGCCGCCCGACGCCGAGCCCGCACCGATGATGGTGTGGATCTCGTCGATGAACAGGATGCCGTTCGGATTGTCCTTCAACTGTTTCAGCACGGCTTTCAGGCGCTGCTCGAAGTCACCGCGGTATTTGGTACCGGCCAGCAAGGCGCCCATGTCCAGCGAATACACGACGGCATTCTGCAGGATTTCCGGCACATCGCTTTGCGTGATGCGGTAAGCGAGGCCTTCGGCGATGGCCGTCTTGCCCACGCCCGCCTCGCCGACGAGCAGCGGATTGTTCTTGCGGCGGCGGCACAGGATCTGGATCACGCGGTCGACTTCTTCCTCGCGGCCGATCAGCGGGTCGATCTTGCCTTCGGCAGCGGCCTTGTTCAGGTTTTGCGTGAACTGGTCGAGCGGGCTTTCCTTCGGCTGGCCGTCGACGGGCGCTTCTTCCACGCCTTCGGAGGCTTTCGCGCTTTCCGTCGACTGGTCCTTGCGCACGCCGTGCGAAATGAAATTGACCACGTCCAGGCGCGTCACGCCCTGCTGGTGCAAGTAGTAGACCGCATGCGAATCCTTTTCGCCGAAGATGGCCACCAGCACGTTGGCGCCGGTGACTTCCTTCTTGCCATTCGAGGCGGACTGGACGTGCATGATGGCGCGCTGGATCACGCGCTGGAAACCAAGCGTCGGCTGGGTGTCGACTTCGCCCGTGCCAGGCACGGTCGGCGTGTTATCGCCGATGAAATTGGTGAGGGTCTTGCGCAGGTCTTCTATATTGACCGCGCAGGCACGCAACACCTCAGCTGCGGAGGGATTGTCCAGCAGTGCCAGCAGTAAATGCTCAACCGTGATGAATTCGTGCCGTGCCTGCCGAGCTTCGACAAACGCCATGTGCAAACTTACTTCTAATTCCTGCGCAATCATACTTCCTCCATCACGCACTGCAGGGGATGCCCCGCCTTGCGCGCATGCGTTAAAACGAACTCCACTTTGGTACACGCTATATCTTTAGAGAACACGCCGCACACTCCTTTGCCGTAGCGATGAACACTGAGCATGATTTGCGTCGCCGTTTCACGGTCCTTGTTGAAATACTCCTGAATGATAGCCACCACAAATTCCATCGGGGTGTAGTCGTCATTGAGCAAGGCTACCTGGTAGAGCGGTGGCGGCTTCAGCACTTGCCGCTCCAGCAGGGTTTCTGTGTCGTGCTTGGTTGCCATACGCTTATTCTAATGCTTTCACAGTGGTTGTCATGCGCAATATCTACGCCTTTCCAATTGTTTTCAATCTTACGCGTTTTCTTAATAGTGCGCAGATGGCGACCTTGCCGCCAAAATCAAGAGTTGCTTTTTTGGTTGTCGTGAAGAATTTGGCAATATCGATGGAAAAGCGCTTGACTTCATTATTTATTCCGCCAACAATGCTGTATCGACTGTTGCAGTAATGTACAGCTTGATAAGAAGTGAGACGTCGAGGAGGGGGCAAGAAGCTTCTTGCTTTTATGGCTCGTGTGATTTGTTTTAATTTTGAAAGTTCTTTTTATGGCAACAGGTACAGTTAAGTGGTTCAATGATTCCAAAGGTTTTGGCTTCATCACTCCAGATGATGGCGGCGAAGATTTGTTTGCTCATTTCTCCGCAATCAACATGAACGGTTTCAAGACCCTCAAAGAAGGTCAAAAAGTTCAATTCGAAGTCACGCAAGGCCCTAAAGGCAAGCAAGCTTCCAACATCCAAGCAGCCTAAGCATCGCCGGCCCTCAGATGTGAAAAACCCCGTTGTCCAACGGGGTTTTTTTTCGTCCGCAGGGCGCGCGCCGCCCTGCCCCCCACTTTTTTACATGTGCTCGATCATCACGTCGCCGAAACCGGAGCACGACACTTGCGTGGCGCCTTCCATCAGGCGGGCGAAATCGTAGGTCACGCGCTTCGAGGCGATCGACTTTTGCATCGAAGAAATGACCAGGTCGGCCGCTTCCACCCAGCCCATGTGGCGCAGCATCATTTCCGCCGACAGGATCAGGGAACCGGGGTTCACGTAATCCTTGCCCGCGTACTTCGGCGCCGTGCCGTGCGTCGCCTCGAACATGGCGACGGAGTCGGACAGGTTGGCGCCCGGCGCGATGCCGATGCCGCCCACTTGCGCCGCCAGCGCGTCGGAAATGTAATCGCCATTCAAATTCAGGGTGGCGATGACGCTGTATTCGGCCGGACGCAGCAAAATCTGTTGCAGGAACGCGTCAGCGATGGAATCCTTGATGATGATGTCGCGGCCCGTCTTCGGATTCTTGAACTTGCACCATGGGCCGCCATCGATCAACTCGGCACCGAACTCCTTTTGCGCCAGCGCATACGCCCAGTCGCGGAAGCCGCCTTCCGTGTACTTCATGATGTTGCCTTTGTGCACGATCGTCACGGATGGCTTGTCATTGTCGATCGCATACTGGATGGCCTTGCGCACGAGGCGCTGCGTGCCTTCGATGGACACGGGCTTGATGCCCAGGCCCGACGTGGCCGGGAAGCGGATTTTCGTCACGCCCATTTCATTGACGAGGAAATCCATCAGTTTCTTCGCTTCGGCCGAGCCTTGCTGGTATTCGATGCCGGCGTAGATATCTTCCGAGTTCTCGCGGAAAATCACCATATCCGTCTTTTCCGGCTCTTTCACGGGCGATGGCACGCCCGTGAAGTAGCGCACGGGGCGCAGGCAGACGTACAGGTCGAGCTGCTGGCGCAGGGCCACGTTCAGCGAGCGGATGCCGCCGCCGACGGGCGTCGTCAGCGGGCCCTTGATGGAGACGACGTAATCTTTCAGTACTTGCAACGTTTCTTCCGGCAACCACACATCGGGGCCGTACACATTCGTCGATTTTTCGCCCGCATAGATTTCCATCCAGCTGATCTTGCGCGCGCCGCCATAGGCCTTGGCCACGGCCGCGTCGATCACCTTGATCATGACCGGGCTGATATCGATGCCCGTGCCATCGCCTTCAATGAAGGGAACGATGGGATTATCTGGTACATTCAGCGAAAAATCGGCGTTGACGGTGATTTTTTGGCCGTCAGCAGGTACAGTGATATGTTGATACATCGTGATCTCCGAAGTGGGACACGCCGCTGGCGGGCAACACGGGCCGGCGACGCGCTCTGCGGTTGCAGAGTTTACAAAAACAAGTCCGAACATGGCGGCAACAACGCACTTTAGCAGGGAAAGAACACCCGGACCATCTGCGGCGCCAAAGAATCTCATTGCCATACCGTCTCAAGTCTTCTATAAGACATAAGACTAACATTTCACATTATGCACCAGTATCTTACAGGGCGCCACGCTTTTGCGGCGCCGACCAGCAGCCACCATCGCTTACATCAATTCCTCTTCTTCTGCCAGCATGCCACTCATCCTTTTCAATAAACCATTCCAGGTCCTGTGCCAGTTTTCGCCGCAGGATAGCCGCGCCACCCTGGCCGACCATCTGACCATCCCCGGCATCTATCCGGCCGGCCGGCTCGACGCCGACAGCGAAGGCTTGCTGCTGCTGACGGACGATGGCCGCCTGCAGCACGAGATCAGCCACCCGGACCGCAAGGAAGCGAAAACCTACCTGGTGCAGGTCGACGGCGTGCCCGATGCGGCCAGCCTGGCCCGCCTGCAGGCGCCGCTGGACCTGGGCGACTTCATCACCAAGCCGTGCAAGGCCGTGCGCATCGCCGAACCGGACTGGCTGTGGCCGCGCAATCCGCCGATCCGCGCGCGCGCCGACAAGCCGACCTCGTGGCTGGCGATCACCTTGAAAGAGGGAAAGAACCGGCAAGTGCGGCGCATGACGGCCGCCGTCGGCCTGCCCACCCTGCGCCTGGTGCGCAGCGCCATCGGCCCGTTCTCGCTGGCCAGCCATCCCTTGCTGCCCGGAGAATGGTGCGAGGTGCCGGCCGAGAACATCGGGAAAGCGTAATACTGGACAAGAAAAAACGGCTGCGGTGCCGAATTTTTCCAATAAGCACTATTTATTTTTAGATAATGCATTAAAATCATCTGACCTTAACATGACTGAAAAGGAAAGATGATGACAAAAGTAATACTGGCCCTGGCCGCTTCCATGCTTGCAGGCGCCGCACTGGCGCAATCGGGCGCCAAGCTGCACGCCTCCGCCGCGACCGATGCCGTCAAACCGCCACCTGCCTCGGCAGCCAGCCATGCCTCGGCCGCCACCGACGCCGTCAAACCGGTACCGCCGGCGTCGACCTCCGTCAACGCATCGGCCGCGACGGATGCGGCACGTTCCGGTGCATCGACCAAGGCTTCGGCCGCAACGGATGCGCCGCGCCTGATTCCCCAGGCCAACAAGACGAAGCAGCCGGCCGCTGACGCAGGCAAGCCCGTGAAATAAGCGCAGTCCCCGGGGTTACGGCAGCATGTTGCTGTAACCCCACGCTTTCGGCGCGACCAGGCGGCACGCTTGACCTGGCAGCCGCCAGCGTGGCTTAATCGCCGCTTCGCAGCCACCGTCCCGCCCCATGAAAAATTCCCTACGCCATCTCTGCCTGTCCATCGCCGTGCTGTCTTGCGCCAGCCTGGCCCAGGCGCAAACAAAGAGCTTGCAACTGTCGGCTGGCATGCATTTGATCCAGGCGGAAGTGGCCGCCACGGAAGCACAGCGCGAACAGGGTTTGATGTACCGTGAAAAGATGGCGGACAATGCGGGCATGCTGTTCGTCTTTGGCAACCCGTCCACCCAATGCATGTGGATGAAAAATACGCCGCTGCCCCTGTCGGTGGCCTTCATCGATGCTGGCGGCAAGATCGTCAATATCGAAGACATGCAGCCGCATACGCTCGACAGCCATTGCTCCACGAAGACCGTGCCCGTGCGCTATGCGCTGGAAATGCACCTGGGCTGGTTCAAGCAAAAGAACATCAAGCCGGGCATGAGCATCGGCAACTTGCCGGCGGCGCGCTAGGCCGGCGCGGCCGCGGCCTGCCGCTGGCGGGCGCGGCCGCAAAAAATCCTGAAAAAACGCGAAAAAACCCGCCAGAATGAATCTGCGGGTTTTTGCTTTTCAACCAGTGCCAGCGTACCGGCACAGGCAAGGCCACCGTGGTGGCTTGCCTGCTGGCGAATATTAAGCGGACAGTGCTTTCAAAGCAGCTGCCAGACGGCTCTTATGGCGAGCTGCCTTGTTTTTGTGGATGATCTTCTTGTCAGCGATACGGTCGATGGTCGACACGGATGCTTGGAAGATTGCAGCAGCAGCTGCCTTGTCGCCGCCCTGGATCGCTTTGCGAGCAGCTTTGATAGCCGTGCGCAAGGTCGAACGTTGGGACGAATTGTGTGCGTTTTGCTTAACTGCTTGACGAGCGCGTTTGCGCGCTTGTGCGGTATTTGCCATGGAATTTCCTAAAACAGGGTCAAAGTGCGTTTGCAAACATTAGTGTTTGCCAACCGGTGCGTTCTGTGCGTCTGCCGAACCATGTGTGCCAAACCAGTGCCTGTCAAACATTAGTGTCTGCGTAACAGAATTCTGTACAGCCTTCGATTATAGCGATATTTTCAAGCGGGGGCAAATCAAAAAACCGTGTCCCACGTCAAAAACACGTGAAAATGGGCCTGGCAAGGGCGAATCGGCGTCGATTGTTACCATATTTTAACCGTTTGCCGGTACCGCGCCCGGCTATAATCTGGCCCCATGAACTTGCTTAAAACCCTCGCCGCCATTTCCAGCATGACCATGCTGTCCCGTGTAACCGGATTATTGCGCGAAAGCCTGTTCGCGCGCGCCTTTGGCGCCGGCGCCTACACGGACGCCTTCATTGTTGCCTTCCGCATCCCCAACCTGTTGCGCCGATTGTTTGCCGAGGGGGCGTTCTCGCAAGCCTTCGTGCCGATCTTGTCGGAATACAAGAACCAGCATGGCCAGGAAGCCAGCAAGCAATTGGCCGACCATGTGGCCACCACCCTCGTCTGGGCCACCTTGCTCGTGTCCGCCATCGGCATCGTCGGCGCGCCGTGGTTCGTCTACGCCATCGCCACGGGCCTGTCCAAGGACCCGGGCGCCTTCGACGCGGCCGTGTGGATGACGCGCCTGATGTTCCCTTATATTACTTGCATGTCCTTCGTGGCCCTGGCCGGCGGCATCCTGAATACCTGGCGCGAATTCAAGATTCCCGCATTCACGCCAGTGCTGCTGAACCTGTCGTTCATCGCCGCCTCGCTGTTCCTCGCGCCCCATTTGCAGCAGCCGATCTACGCCATGGCCATTGCCGTGTTCGCCGGTGGCCTGCTGCAGGTGGCGATCCAGATTCCCGCGCTGATCAAGCTCGGCATGCTGCCGCGCCTGTCGATCAATCCCGCCATCGGCCTGTCCGACGGCGGCGTGCGCCGCGTGCTGAAGAAGATGGGACCGGCCGTGTTCGCCGTGTCGGCAGCGCAGATCAGCCTGATGATCAACACCAGCATCGCCTCGCGCCTGGCCGAAGGCAGCATTTCCTGGCTGTCGTACGCGGACCGCCTGATGGAGTTTCCCACCGCCATGCTGGGCGTGGCCCTGGGCACCATCTTGCTGCCCAGCCTGTCAAAAGCCAACGTGGATGGCGACAAGACGGAATACTCGGCCCTGCTGGACTGGGGCTTGCGCCTGACGTTCCTGCTGGCCCTGCCCGCCGCCGTCGGCATGGCGACCCTGGCCACGCCGCTGATCGCGACATTATTTCACTACGGTAAGTTCACGGCCGAATCCGTGACCATGTCGACGGAACCGCTGGTGGCCTACAGCCTGGGCCTGATCGGCATCATCCTCGTGAAAACCCTGGCGCCCGCCTTCTATGCGCGCCAGGACATCCGCACGCCCGTGAAAATCGCCATCGGCGTGTTGATCGCCACGCAGCTGATGAATTTGCTGTTCGTGCCCTACATCGCCGTGGCCGGCCTGGCCCTGTCGATCGGTCTCGGCGCCTGCCTGAATGCCACTTTCCTGTACTGGGGCCTGCGCAAGCGCGGCATCTACCAGCCGAAACCGGGCTGGGCCAAATTCTTCCTGCGCCTGCTGCCGGCACTCATCGTGATGGGCGGCGTGGCCTATGTTGGCGCCATGCGCATCGACTGGATCGCTATGCAAGCCCATCCGCTGTTGCGGGCCGGCGCGCTGGCCCTGGTGGTGGCCCTGTGCGGCGTGGCGTACTTTGCCACCCTCTTTTTGGTTGGCTTCCGCTTCCGCGACTTCAAGCGCCACGCTTGACAGCATGGGCAGGACGTTGTTGCCTGCGTCTCGCCGTACTGGCGTACTGTCTTCGACTGGGCGCCTGGTCCTGCGCATGTTGTCGCAATCGCATAGGTAGTCATGCAACAGAAACAAAAAAACCCGCCTCGGCGGGTTTTGTCATTCTTGCCAGCAAAAATCAAACAGCTTTGCGGGCGCGGCGGCGGGCCGCGAAACCGACCAGCGCCAGACCGCCCAGCAGCATGCCGTAGGTTTCAGGTTCCGGCACCGGCAAGGCCGATACCGTGCCCACGTATTGGCCGTTCTGCAAACCGGTCAAGCCCGACACGCGCACCTCATAGGTACCTGCCGCCAGGGAACCGGCCCAGCTCAGGCTCTGGATGCCGGCCACCGACGTCAAGGTCAGGTCGCCATAGCCCACCAGGGTGGCGGCGAAGTTGCTGATCGCGCCTTCGGCAACGGAAAACGTTTGCAATGCGCCAAACGATGTCGACGATGGGGTCAGCAGTTTAAAGGTCCACAAATCATCGACCACCGAATTGGCGGCGAAATTGGTGGTGATCGACGCCCGCGTATCGAAGCCGCTCGGGTCCAGGATACCCAGATTGTAAGTGGCCGCCGATGCGCTGAACGATGCTGCAGCCAGAATGCCTGCCGCGATAAATTTCAATTTCATAAATTATCCCTTAAAAGTAATTTATGGCCGCCAGGTGGGCCAGCCATCGCTTTAGTACTGAAAGTACCAGGCAAGATGGTAGCATAAAGGCATTAAATTACTTGTAATTATTTTATCGAAATTTCATTTATTGAAAGTATTTCCACTATGAAATGGTTGCAGGTAAATTTGAATTTCCACGTGAAAATAGTTCACCGTGTATTCTTCTTCATTGACTTTTGGTTAAGGCGGATCGCGCGCGTCCTGCTGCGCACCGGCCTCTTCCTCTGGCGGCGCCACCTCGGGCGGTACCGGCTCGGACGCCGGCACGGCGGGAGGCGGCGGAAACAAGGCGGGCGGTGCGGCCGGGGGCGGCGCCGCGGCGTCGGCCGGCACCAGGCCCAGTCCCGCCGGCGGCACGGGTCCGCCGGCGACAAACTGCCATTCGGACAGGTGCGACTTGCCTTCGAAACCGGTGAAGCGGGCCTCGAAATTGCCCACTTTTAAAGGCGCGGACGACGACAGGCTATGCACGCCGATGATGCCCTGGCTGCCGGGCTGGTACAGCAAGCCCCACTCGGCGCGTCCCGTGATGGGGTCCACATACAGCTTGCGCAGATGGCGGCGCACCTGGGGAAAGCGGGGGTCGCGCAGCAAGGCGGCCAAGGTCGCCGGCTGCTGCGGCTGGCCAGCGGGCGTGGCGCCCGCGTAGCTCTGCAGCGCATCGGCAAACTGCGCGCCGATGTCGAGCAACTCCTGCTCGGCCGCCTGGCGCTGCAGCAAGGCGCCCATCTTCAGCCCGGCCGCCCCCACCAGCCCCAGGATGGCCACCAGGATGATCAGGCCCAGGTAGGTAAAACCGCGCTGGCGGCGCGCAGGACGGTGCACGGCCGCTACCAGTCGGCGAACGGCGTGCCGCTGCGGTCCTTGCCGGGCGCGCCGCTTTTCACGTCATACACCTGGCCCGGCGTGTCGTCGGGCGGCGGCACGATCAGCCATGTCGATTCGCTCTCCGTGATGGGATCGATGGGCATGGCGCGCAGGTATTTCTTTTCCACCAGTTGCTCCAAAGTATCAGGATAGCGTCCCGTATCGCCATGGAACTGGTCGATGGTGGTGCGCAGGTTGCGCAAGTTATCCGCCAGCACGGTTTCCTTGGCCTTGTCGAGGCTGGGAAAGTAGCGGGGCACGGCCAGGGTCAGCAGCAGCGCCACGATGCCGAGCACCACCAGCAATTCGATCAGGGTAAAGCCGCGCCTGCGGTGTGGGATGTTTTCAGCAGCCATGGTTCACCATAGACGGTAAGGCACGTTGTTCAAGCCCGTCTTGCCGGACGTGCAATACACATCGTAGACATCGTCGCCTTCGCGCGGCTCGGCCGCTTCGCTGGCGTAGCTGCGCTTGCCCCAGGTTTGCGCGTCGCTCAGGCCCGCGTCCGCGTTGAAAGGATCGCGCGGCACGCGGCGCAGGAAAAACAGCTTGCTGCGCTTCGGGTTGCGCTGGTCCGGCACGCCCTCGACCAGCAGCTCGAGGCTTTTCGGGTAGCCGCTGGCCTCGGGCGCGCGCAGGATGCGGCCTTCGTCGCCGGCGCGCTTGTACGCGTCGAGCCCCTGGCGGATCTCGCGCAGCGCGCGCCGCAATTCCTGCTCCTGGCGCCGCTGCACCGTCACCTGCGTGACGGGGATCACCAGCGTGGCCAGCACGCCCAGGATGGCCAGGGTCACCAGCAGCTCGATCAGGGTGAAGCCACCCTGCCCGCCTTGCGCATGCGCCAGTCTCATTTGACGGGCGGCGGCGGCACCACCGGCACCGGCTGGCTCGATGACAGCGGCAGGGGCGCCGCCTGCAGCGGCACGGGCTGGCCCGCCGATAGCGGCAAGGGCGACGCGGCCGGCTCGGGCGACGGCGCCACTTCCGGCGCGGGCACGCTCTGCGGCAAGGCCGGTGGCACCTGGCCCGGCGCCATCAGCGGCTGCGCCGGCGCCGGCTGCATGCCGACGGCCGACGGGCCGGAGCGCACGATCACCGTGCCCGGCATCTGCGTGGCCGCCTTGGCCGCCATGTCGGGACGGCGGCGGAAGCTGCCTTCCGTGCCGGCCGAGAATTCCGATTCCTTCGCTTCCGGACGCTGCACCGTGCGCACCAGGTGCGGCGTGATCGACAGCACGATTTCCGTCTTCTGGCTGTCGTCCTTGCTGCTGCCGAACAGGCGCCCCAGCACGGGGATGTCGCCCAGGCCCGGCACCTTGTTGCCCGAGCTGCGCTCTTCATTGTTGATCAGGCCCGCCAGCACCTGGTTCTCGCCATCCTTCAGCTGCAGCATGGTCGACGCCTGGCGCGTGCCGATCTGGTACAGGGTCGAGCCGCTGCGGGTGGTGGTGGCCGCGCCCAGGTTGCTCACTTCGAGCGAAATGCGGATGCCCACTTCATTGTTCAAATAGATGGTCGGCTCGGCATTCACCGTCAAGCCCACGTCCAGATAGCTGATCGACTCGGAAGCGAAGCCGCCCGTGCCCGGCGAAATGGTGGTGGTTACCACGGGCACCCTGTCGCCGATGACGAACTTCGCCTTTTCCCGGTTGCGCACGCGGATGCGCGGATTGGCCAGGATATTCGCGTCGCCATCCGTCTTTTTGGCGTTCGCCGTCACGGACAGGTCGCTCACGCCGATGCTGCGCTGGTTCAGGTTATTCAGGTCGTTGATGGTCAGCCCCATGCCGCCCGAAGTGCTGAGCGGCGTCAGGGTCAGGCTCGTCGGCCAGGCCACGCCCAGTTCCAGCAAACGGCTGCGCTTGACTTCGAGGATTTCCAGTTCCAGCACCACTTCCGCCTCGGGCACGTCCTGCAGCGCGATCAGGCGCTCGGCCAGGCGGATCGCCTCGGGCGTGTCGCGCACGATGACGAGGTTGAGCTTTTCATCGGCCACCACGTCGCGCGTCTTCAGAATGGTCTTGAGCGTGTTGGCCACCTGCTTGGCATCCGCGTTCGCCAGGAAGAAGGTCTTTACCAGCACTTCCTGGTACTCCTTCAATTTTGCCGCCACGTTCGGGTAGATCAAGATCGTGTTCGCGTCCATCACCTGCTGCTCCAGCTGGTTCGTCACCAGCAGGAAGTAGACGGCCGATTCCACGGTGCTGTTCTTCAGGAAGATCGAGGTCTTCGCGTCCGCCTTGACGTCCTTGTCGAAGACGAAATTGAGGCCGGAACGGCGCGCAATCAGCTCGAATACCTGTTTCAACGGCGCGTCGCGAAACTCGATGGTGATCGGCTGCTTGTACGATTTGGCCAGGCCCGATTCGACCACGGGCGGCGCCGTCTTTTCATCGACCTCGCGCAGCAGCGCGCGCGCGCCGGCGTGATTCGGCTGCTCCGTGAGGATGGCGTTCAGGCGCTGGCGCGCGGGGTCGTAGCGCTTCGCGTCGATATCCTTTTGCGCCTCGGCCAGCAGCTTGCCATGGCGCTGCTCGCGTTCGAGCGCGCGCAAGCCGCTGTTGGCACGCTCGTTCTGCGCATCGATTTCCAGCACGCTCATGAAAGAAACGCGCGCCTGCTCGCCCTGCCCCGCCTGCGCCTGGCGCTCGGCCTGCTGCAAGCGGCTGCCGGTCGCCCGTTCGCGCGCCTGCAGGTAGGCGCTGCGGTATTGCGCATTGCCGGGGTCTTGCTGCAGCGCTTCCTGCAGTTTTTGCAGGCCGGCCGGGATTTGATCTTGCGCAATCAGCTCGCGCCCGTCGCGGTAGGCTTGCTGCCCTGCGCAGCCGGACAGCAGCAAGAGCAGCAGCGCCGATGAAAAGGAACGAGACATCACTCGGAAACTCCAATGTTGAGCTGCTGAACCTGGTTCAACGGCAGATAAGTGAGCGTCATGACGGGCGGCGCGATCGTCACGACCTTGTAGGCGCCATCGATGACGGTATTGGCGCGCACGATATACGTCTTGTCGGCGCGCGACAAAAACACTTCCCAGGCGCCGTCGGCGGCCGCCTTGCCCAGGTAGACGAAGGGCAGCGGCGGCGCCATCGGCGGCGGTGGCGGCGGCGCTGCCGTCACCGCCATTTTCGGCGGCGGCGGATTCCAGTTCTGGCTCTGGAAGACAGCGCCGGCGCCGCCAAAGGTGTCGCCATCCTCGCCCGCCACTTCGCTGCGCGGCAGCAGGGCCAGGATGGCCGGCTGCGCGGCCGGCGCCCTGGCGGCCGCATGGCGCGCGGGCGCGACGGCCCGCTCCACCGCTTCGGCCACCTCGGCCACGGGCTGGCGCTCGCCGAACAGCAGCAAGGCGCCCGCGCCCAGCACGCCGGCCAGCATGAGCCAATGGCGCGGGGTCACGGCGCCGCTCCCGCATCGCCAGGCGTATCGGTCAGATAGAAGGTCAGGCGCAAGCGCGCTTCGAGCTCCGCATCGGCGATCTGCTCGCGGCGAAAACTCAGTTCGTCGAGCGAGGCAAAGGGAGCGGCGCGCAGCGCTTGCAGCGCGAACTGCCACACGGCCGCATAACTGCCCTTCAGCGGCAAGGTCACCTGGTATGTGGCGACCCTGCTGGCCTTGTCGTAGCCGCTCTTGTATTCGCCTTGCGCCAGCAGCAAGCCATTTTTCGCGGCCAGGTCGAACAGCTGCTTGACCTGCTGCTCCGCGTGGCGCTGCGGTCCCAGGCTGGCATAAAAGCGCGCCAGGTTCTCGCTGGCCGTCGCCGGCGGCACCGCGATGGCTGCGGCCAGCGATGGCTGCGGCAAGGGCCGCGCTTCCAGCCGCGCCGCCACGGCGCGCTGCTGCCAGGCCCACGCCCAGGCGGCCACGCCCAGCGCGAGCAGGGCCACGGCCAGGCAAGCGGGCGCCCCCAGGCGGCGCAGCAGCAGTTGCGCGCGCAGCAGCAGTTGCGCGCGCAGGCGCAGGGTCGCGAGGTCGATGGCCATCATGGCGTGCCCCAGCGCGCTTCGACCTGGAAGCGCAAGGGCTTGTTGGGATCGAGCGCATTGATTTCATGGCGCAACAGCTGCACGCGGGCGCCAAACAGTTCCTGCTGCTTCAATTGCGCGATGTAGGCCACCATGGCATCGCTGCCGGTCGTCTCGGCCGTGATTTTCAGCACCCGCTTGCGCGCGTCCGGTTCCAGCGCCAGTAGCGCGATGGCGGGCGGCGTGGCGCTGGCCAGCGCATCCTGCAGGTCGCGCCACGGCAGGTTCAATTGCAGGATGGCCGCATTCACGGCCGCCGCCTGCGCCGGCGCAATGGGTGCTTGCGGTGCGGTCGCCGGTCCCTGCGTGGCGGCCATCACCCGCTGCTGCGCCAGTTGCCAACGTGCCTCGCCTGCTTTCTGACGCTGCAGCGCGGCGCTGCCGCCATACGCCGCCGTGACGGCCAGCGCCACGCCCAGCGCGCCGATGCACCACGCCCACGCGGACACGCGGTGCAGGCTGCGGCGCCAGCCTGGCGGCGCGAAATCGATATCGAGGCGCGTCATGCCACGCCTCCGCTGCGGGCCAGCCGGGCGGCCGGCGACAAGCCGCCTGCCCCTTCCGGCGTGGAGAAAACCTGGCACTGGAACGCTTCCGCCGGCGCCAGCCAGCCCGGTGGCGGCGCGCCGCACAGCTGCAGCAGCGCCGGTGCGGGCACGCCTTGCAGCAGCGCCTCGCGCGCCAGTGCCTGCACCAGCCAGCCATGGCCGGCGTCCGGGGGCACGGGCAGCGCGCGCACGGCGCGCAGATAGCCGTCATCACGCACGCCCAGGGTCAGGGCGTTCTCCTGCAGCTGGCCAAACCATGCGCCCGGCTTCAACGCGCCGTGCCAGCGGTTCCAGTGGCGCGCAAATTGCGGCGTAATGAAAATCAGGGCCAGCTTGCGGGCAGCCGCCACGCGCGTCAGCTGCGCCAGCAGCGCGCGGGGCACGGCGCAGAAAAACGGCGCGCGCGCATCCCAGGCGCTGCTGCAATGCCACAGGCCCGGCGCATCGCCATACAGCGACTGGAAGCGCAGCGCGGCGGCCGCCTCGATGTCGGCCAGGCGCGCGGCGCCCTGCGGCAGATCCACTTGCCACAGGCGCGCCAGCCCATCGTCGAGCACCACGGACAGGGGCCAGCCCGCGTATTCGCCGGCCGGCAGAATCTGTTCCAGCGCCTGGCCCAGGGCGGCAAAGTCGCCATGCAGCGTGTCGCCCGGCACATACGCGGCTTCGCCCAGCGGTGTCCAGGCGGGCGCGCGCCAGCGGCTTGTGCGCCACAGGCTCACCTTGCCCGCCGCCACGCCCAGGCGCAACGCTTGTCCCATACTTCTACGCATGCAGGGTGACCCTCTTGATTTCCGTGATGGTGGTGGCGCCCCGCTTGACCAGTTCCAGCGCCGCCAGGCGCAAGCTGCGCGTGCCGTTCGCATACGCGGCCGCCTTGATCTGGCGGATCGGTTTCTTGTCGACGATCAGTTCGCGGATTTCATCGGTCAGCACGAGAATCTCGGCGATCGAGCGGCGCCCCTTGTAGCCCGTGCCGCGGCAGTCGCCGCAGCCCTTGCCCTGCTTGAATTGATACTGCGCCACATCGGCGCGCGCCAGGCCCACGCTGGCCAGCTCGGCATCGTCGGGCGTGTAGCCGGTGGCGCAATGGGGGCAGTTGGTGCGGATCAGGCGCTGCGCCCAGATGCCGTTCAGGGCCGAGACGAACGCATACGGGTCGATGCCCATGTGCGTAAACCGGCCGAACACGTCGAACACATTATTCGCATGCACGGTGGTGAGCACCAGATGGCCCGTGAGGGCCGACTGCACGGCGATTTCCGCCGTTTCGCGGTCGCGGATCTCGCCCACCATGATCTTGTCGGGGTCGTGCCGCAAAATCGAGCGCAGGCCCTTGGCAAACGTCAGCCCCTTCTTTTCATTGACGGGTATCTGCAAAATGCCGGGCAGCTGGTATTCGACGGGGTCTTCGATGGTGATGATCTTTTCGCGCCCGTTGTGGATTTCCGTCAGCGCCGCATACAGGGTCGTGGTCTTGCCGGAGCCGGTCGGTCCCGTCACGAGCAGCATGCCGTAGGCTTCCTGCGCCAGCGCGCGCAGGGCTTCCAGCGACGGCGCGTCAAAGCCCAGCGCCTCGAGCGTCAGGGCGCCGTACGCCTCGATCATGGCGCGCTTGTCGAGGATGCGGATGACGGCGTCCTCGCCATGGATGCTGGGCATGATGGAGACGCGCAAATCGATTTCGCGCCCGCCCGCCTCGACGCGGAAGCTGCCATCCTGCGGCACGCGGCGCTCGGCGATATCGAGTTCGGCCAGCACTTTCAGGCGCGAGATGATGTGTTCCGCCACTTCGATGCCGTTGACGGACGTGGCGTGATCGAGCACGCCGTCGACGCGGTACTTGACGGCCAGGCCGCCGGCCGTGCTTTCCAGGTGGATGTCGGAGGCGCCCGCCTTCAGCGCATCATATAGAGTCGAGTTGACCAGCTTGACGGCGGGACTGGCCGCTTCCGATACGCTGGCGAACGACAGCACGGCCGCCGTCTTGCCGTCGCGCCGCGCGTCCGTGGCGGCACCGGGCAGCAGGCTGTCGACGGCGCGCGCCGACTCCTCCTGCTTCGACAGGTAGGCGCCGATGTCGGCCTGCAGCGCCAGGCGCACGTCCAAGACGCCCGGCCCGGCGCGCGCACTGAGCCAGGTTTGCAGGTCGAGGTCGAACGGGTCGGCGATCACCCCCACCAGCTGGCCGTCGGCGGCGCGCAGCAGCACGCTGTGGCGCGCCAGCGCATGCGACAGGGGCAGCACGTCGAAGGCGGGAGACAATGCCAGCATGTCGGCCGTTTCCAGCACGTCCAGGCCGAACGGGCGCGCCAGTTCGCGCACCACGGCGCGCGCCTCGATGCCGCTCAGCTCCTGCAATTCCTCGACCAGGCTGCGCTTCGATTGCCGGCTCAGGATGCGGGCGCGCTGCAGCAGCGCAGCGTCGATGGCCACGCTGGCTACGGAGGATTCGGCGGCGGTGGGCATCATGAAATATCGCCGGCAAGGTCAAAGATGGGCATGTACAGCAGGATCACGATGGCGCCCACGACCAGGCCGATGGCGGCCATCAGCAAGGGTTCGAAGGTGCGCGTGAAACGGTCGATCCAGCGGCTGATTTCGCCGTCATAAAAGGCGGCCGACTGCGTCAGCATGGGCCCCATGTCGCCCGTGCGCTCGCCCACGCGCAGCATGCGCAGGGAAATCGGCGTCGTCAATTGATGCTGTTCGAAGGCGGACGACAGGGGCTGGCCCGCCTCGATGGCGCCGCGCGCCTGCTGCAAGGACGCCTGCATGCCCGGCGAGACCATCGCTTGCACGGTGGCAATCGCCTGCACGATGGTAATGCCGCCCTCGGCCAGCATGCCCAGGGTCAGGTACAGGCGCGACAGCTCATAGATGCGCACGCGCTCGCCGATGCCGGGCAGTTTCGCCAGCAGGCGCGCCACGCCGCCATGGCGCAGCACGCGCCGCACGGCCGTGTACAAGACGCCGCCGGTGATCAGCAGCCCGAGCAACAGCAGCACGCCATGCTGCGTGACGAACTGGCCCCAGCTGAGCATCACTTGCGACATCCACGGCAGGTTGCGCCCGGCACCCTGGTAAACCTCGGCGAAACGGGGCACCACATAGCTGATCAGGAAGGCGCTGACGCCGCCGCCCACGGCCAGCAGGATGGCGGGATAGATGGCGGCGCTGACGATTTTACTGCGCACCGTATCGATGCGCTGCTGGTAATCGATGTAGCGCGACAGCGCGCGCGGCAAGTCGCTGGTGCCCTCGGCCGCCTTGACGATGCCGATGTACAAGGGAGGAAACAGTTCCGCTTGCTCTGCCAGCACGGTAGAAAAGCGCTTGCCTTCGCGTAAGCCTTCCAGCAGGCGCGTGAGCACGCTGCGCGTGGCCGGCGACGCTTCCTTTTCCAGCAAGGCTTCCAGCGCCTCGACGATGCCCAGGCCCGCCTGCAGCAGCGCCAGCAGTTCCTGGCTGAACAGCAGCAGTGGCAAGGCGCGCGCCCGCTGGCGTCCGGCCGCGCTGAACCGCGTGGCCCGCAACGGACGGATGGCGCTGACGAACAGGCCGCGCGCCTCGGCCTGGCGGCGCGCGTCGGCTTCGTCGCGGGCGTCGAGCACGCACGTATGCAAGGTTGCTACGGCCTGGTCCGTGGAAAGCGCGCGTACTTCGAACTGCATGATGGCTTGTCCGTAGGAAAAAAATAGCGCTGGCGTTATTGCGAGCTGATGTCGGCGTTCTCGCCGCTGCCGCCCGGCTGGCCATCCTTGCCCATCGAGACGATGTCATATTCGCCCTTGCTGCCAGGGGCGCGGTATTGGTAGGCATGGCCCCACGGGTCGAGCGGCACGGCCTTTTTCAGGTAGGGGCCATTCCAGCGCGTGCCGGCGGCGGGCGGCGCGACCAGCAGCGCGGCCAGGCCTTCTTCCGTGGTGGGGTAGCGCCCCACGTCGAGGCGATAGGTATCGAGCGATTTTTCAAACGCCTCGATCTGCGCCTTGGCCACCGTCACTTCGGATTTGCCCAGCTGGGCGAAATACTTGGGGCCGACATATGCCGCCAGCAAGCCGATGATCACGATCACGACCAACAGTTCGAGCAAGGTAAAGCCGCGCGCATGGCGCGTTGCCGCAAGGTTCTGCCTGTTTGCTGCATGCATCCGGTAACTCCTTCTTGCCTACCTTCAATACATTGCCGCCATGTGCGCTGCGGGTGGCTGCGCACAGGCGGCGCGTGCCTGCCTGATGCATAGCAGGCTACCATGCCGCTTATGGTTAATACAATCTTTTCTTTGTACTGAAAACAACAAAATCCTTGGGGAAACCATCGCGTTTGCAGTACCGCAAGTCGCGCGCCACTTGCCCTGCGGCCGGCGTACAATCGCGTAAGCGCGCTCATGCCGCTTCCACCTGCCGAAGGAGCTTGCATGTCTGCAATCCGTTTCAGCCTTGCCATCCTGGCCGCTGCCAGCGTGCTGCCTGCCGGCGTGTCGGCGGCTCAGCGGCAGGCATATATTGTGCAACTGGTGGCCGCGCCGCCGGCAAGCATGGCAGCCGATGCGGCGGAACGGCAATCGCAGCGGGAAAGCGGCCGGCGCGCCGTGCTGGCGCTGGTGCCCGATGCCACGCTCCAATATGACTACACGGCCGTGCTGAACGGCTTTGCCGCCCTGCTGACGCCGGCCGAAGTCAAGCGCCTGCGCGCCAGCCCCCTCGTCGCGCGGGTGGCGCCCGGCACCGAGGATCAGTTCAACGGTGCCGGCACGCACACAACCGCCGCACCCCGGCCGCAGCGCTAAGCGCCATCAGGCGGCCAGCAGGCGCAGCGCGATGCCGCGCGAGACGGCTTGCGTGCGGTTGCTTACACCCAATAATTTATAGATGCGCTGCAAGTGGCTTTTCACGGTCCCCCCGCTGATGCCGAGGATTTGCCCCACCTCCTCGTTGCTCTTGCCGATGCTGACCCAGTGCAACACTTCCAGCTCGCGCGCACTGGCCGCGCGCGCCGCGCCGGCGGGCGCTGCCTGCGTGCCGTCCGGCAGCGCCAGCCAATGCGCGTGCAGATAGGGCAGCAGCAATTCCAGCACATACGCCTGGCGCGCCGGGTCCGGCCAGGATGCGCGGAACAGGGCAAAAAAACTGCCGCCGCCCGCCGCGCTGCCATGCACCAGGACTCCGTCGATGATGGCCACGCGCCGCCCGCCCGCGCGCCACGCTTGCGCCAGGCGCGCCACCTGCCCCTGGCGCGGGTCGCTGAGCCCGCGCACCTCGGCCTCGGCCATCACCGCGCTATGCCAGGCGGCGCTGCGCACCACGCCGCCATCGGCGCCCAGCTGCGCGCAGACGAGGACGGCATGCGGCAGCAGCGCCTGCAGCGGCCCCTGGCTCCACAGAAAGAAATCGCCGGGCACGGCGATGCCATGCGCGCCGAGTATGGCGTGCAGCAGGTATTCCTGCTCCCTTGCCGTCAGCAGCATCATGCGCACACGGCGGGATCAAAAGTGTCAAAGGCCAGATAGCGGTAGCCGCTGCCACGCACGGTTTCGATGCGGTGGCCGCAGCCGCCCGGCAGCAGCGCTTGCCGCAAGCGTCCCACATGGGCGTCGACCGTGCGTTCGTCGAGATAGACGGCATGGCCCCATACCTGGTCCAGCAGTTGCGCGCGGCTATGCACCCTGCCCGGATGATCCATCAAAAAATGCAGCAGCTTGAATTCCACGCGGCCCAGGTTGACGGGCACGCTGCCAGCCGTCACGCGCCGGGTGTGCGGATCGAGCCGCAAGGCGGCGCCTGCCATGCTTGAGCTGGAGCCTGCGCGCAAGGCCGATGGCGCGCGGCGGCGCAGCAAGGCATGCACGCGGGCCAGCATTTCACGGGGGCCGACTGGTTTACACAGATAATCGTCGGCGCCGCTTTCCAGCGCCAGCACCTTGTCCTGTTCGCTGTCGCGCGCGCTGACCATGATGATGGGCAAGTCGCACAGCACACCATCCTGGCGCACCTGGCGCAACAGCGCGATGCCGGACGCATCCGGCAGTTCCCATTCCAGCAGCAGCACATCGGGCGGATCGGCCGCCAGCAACGCCAGCGCGCCGCGCGCGTCCAGGGCACAGCTGACCCGGTAGCCGGCGCCCGCCAGGTTATGCGCCAGCAACGCTTGCATGGCGGGCGCAGGGTCCAGCACCAGGATATGGCCAGGCATCGATGCATCTCCCGAAAAAGTTGGCGGCAGTCATGAAAATACTAGACTGCCAGACAAGTTTTTTACTATGCATCAAGCGTAAAACGGTGACCAATACAATTTAGTTTCCCGATTTATATCTATTGCGAATAAATCGACGAAAAAAAACACAGCGCGCCATGGGCGCGCTGTGTCCAGTCTGGAAAGACTATGCTGGCGTGACGGTCTGGCGGCGGCGCAGGGCAAAAGCGATCAGCGCCAGGCCGCCCGTCAGCATCATCCATTCCGACGCTTCCGGCACGGCCGAGATCGTCGCAATGCTGGCGTAGCTGCTGCCGGCAATGCTGGCGGGCAAGCCGCCGTTGAGCGGGGTCAGTTCGAATTGCAGCAGGTTGCCATTCGCATTGCCCAGGTAAGACATACCCGTGTAGTCGAGCAAACCCACACCAAACGTCGTGCCCGCGTTGCCGGCCGTGTTCAGGAAGTCGCCGCCAAAGACGACGTTGAAGCCGAACTTGCCGCCCAGGGTCACGTTGTGAAACCAGTCGTTGTAGGCGCCGCTATTGCCGAAGGTCAAGGTGCCGGGCACGCTGCCGCTGACATTGCCATCCTGCGATTCGAGCGCGCCAAAGGCGCCCGAGAAATTGCTGAGCACTGCACTGGCGCCGGGCGCCGGGCTGTTGCCGGCAATAAAGGCGAAATCCAGGAAGCCGGCGCCCGAGAACGCGCTCGTGTCGATTTCCACGCGATAAGCGAGCGGGTCCGCCAGCGCCACGCTGGAACTGGCAGCCAGCATGGTGGCCAGTACGGTGCGGCGCAGGGCAAGATTGAGTTTCATTGTCAACATGATGGTGTCCTTAGAAGTTGCCGGCGTAGATGCCGGCCGAGTAGGTGATCGTCACTTTCGACGGATTGGTGAAACTGACGGCGAACGAGGCCGTCGCGCCCGGCGCCAGGCTGGCCGCGTTCACCGTGACATACGCGGCGCCCGCATGGCTGCCCGTGGCATTGGCCAGGGTCACGCCGGCCGGCAAGCCGCCAAACGCCACCTGGAACGGGCCGACCAGCGCGCTCGTGCCCGTGTTGGTGAACGAAAACGTGCCCGCGTATTTTTGCGTCGTGCGGTTGAAGGTCAAGCCCGAACTGGCTTGCGCCACGCCGGCCGTGATGTCGCGGTAGGCAGGCTGCAAGTCCAGGCTGATGACGACCGGATCGTGGTCCGAAGCACGGTAGGGCAAGCCGTTGTACAGGTCTTGCGGCTTGGCCGCGTCGATGTTGTAGTCGATCACTTCCGGCTCGTCCGCATTCACATGCCATTCGGCTACGCCGGCCACTTGCGGGCTCAGGCTGGCGCTGGCCAGCGCATGGTCGAGATAACCGCTCTGGCCGCCGAACACGTACGAATACGGCATGCCGGATGGCCGCACGAAACGCTCGAGTTCGTTGACGAAGCCGGCGCCCGTGATGACCTGGATCGGGTCTTCCGCGCCATACGAATTGAGGTCGCCGATGACCAGCACGTCCGCGTCGCCGGCAGCGGCCGCCACCTGCGGCACGAAGCTGCCCACCAGGCGCTGGGCTTGCTGCACGCGGGTGGCGTTCCAGCAGCTCTGGCTATCGTTCTGGTCCGCGTCCAGCCCGCCCGACGGGCAGCTGCCCTTCGACTTCAGGTGGTTGACGATCAGCGAGAATTTCTCGCCATTGCCGGCGCGGAAGGTTTGCGCCATCGGCGGACGGTTGTTGATGGCGTTGGCGTCCGACAGGGCGCCGCCGACCAGGCCCAGCTTGCTAGGCTTGTAGATCATGGCCACGCGGATGGCGTCCGTGCCCGTGGCGGCCGGCTTCGGCACCACGGCATACGTGACGCCGCCGATGGCCGCGTTCAATTGCTCGACCAGGTAAGTGACGGCTATCTCGCCATTGTTCTGGATTTCCATCAAGCCCACCACGTCCGCATCGATGGCTTTCAGTTCGGCCACGATCTTGTCGCGCTGGCGCACGAATTCGGCCAGGTTGTCGGCGCCGCGGCAATTGCTCTTGGTGGTAGACGAGCCCACGCTGCAGCCCTGCCCCGTCTGGCCAAAGATATTGTTGCCATTCGTAAAGGTCGTAAAGAAATTGAGCACGTTCGCGCTGGCCACCTTGACGTTGCCGGATGGCAGTTCCGGGCTGCCCGTGCGCGGGTTGTCGCGCGAGAATTGCGGTGTCTGCGTGGGCTGCAATTTATACGCGGCGCCGCCACCGCCGATGGCACCGAAATCGACCACGCCCGTCAGGTCGGCCACCGTGTCGCCGCTGCGCACGGTGTTGTCCTGGCCGATGTACGGTATCGTCGCTGGCGCAACGAAAATGCCATCATCGAGCACGATCAGGTTGTTCGCATTGGCGGCGATCAAGGCTTGCGCTTCGGCGGAACCGGCCGGATGGCGGTTGGTCGGCACTTCGCGCCGTCCCGCCGACAGGGTCAATTCGCCGCGCGCGCCCAGGTAGGCGTTTTGCGACACGGTCAATGGTTGCGTGAAGCGCACCAGCATGCCTTCCACGGCGGCAAGATTCTCGTTCGGCAGTGTCACATTCGTCGGCACGATGCTGTGGCCCGCGCTTTGCGTGAGGATGGCCGTCACGTCCTTGAATTCCGTGTAGGAATTTTTCGCGCCCGATGGCGTGTATTCGACCACGGTGCCCGTCACGCGCACCAGCTCGCCCGGCTGCACGGTGGTGGCCGTCGCGCCCGTGTACACGAAAATGCCGTCCGACGTCGATGGGTCGCCATCGCCGGCCGCGTCCTGGATGAAGAAGCCGGTACCCACTTTCAGGGTCACCACGCCTTGCGTCGTTTGCACGGAATTGGCATAGGGGCTGGTGGCGCCCGATCCCTGGATCTGTGGAATCGTGTGGCTGACGGCGGCCAGGCCCTGCACCGCGACGTCGATCTTGCAGCTGGCGCTTTGCTGCTGGTCATTGCTGAAATTCACGATGACGGGATAATTGCCCACCGGCACGCCAGCGGCCACCAGCAGACTGACCATGGCGCTCTCGCCCGCCACGCCGGCCGCACTGAAGTTGGCCAGGCTGATGCCGGCCACGGCCGGCGAGCTCAAGGTGGCGGCATTCACGACGCCATCGACGTCGGACGCGCGCAGCACGGCGCTGCCGCCATTGCCCGCGGCCAAGGCCAGGCTGGCGGGGCAGCTGGCGACGATCTGGTGCACGACGGGGCCGCCGCAGACGCGGCGCTCGGAGGCCGTATTGCGCGGCGTCACACTGCCGGCGGCAAAATCCACGCTGTTGTCGTCCGTGTCGCCGCAGCCGCCATTCGCGCGCAGGATGGACAAGGTATTCGATGGCGCGGGCGCCACGGCGCCTTCAAAGCCGTTGGCCGTGCCGAAACCGACCAGGTCGATGACGGCCGCGCCCGTGGGGCTGGCGCCCACCTGGGCCGTCTTGCTATTACTCAACAGTACCTTGCCCGTCGTGCCGGACAAGGCCAGGCTGCCCGTGGCGTCCGGCGTGGGCAAGTCTTGCGTGCCCCCCGCGCCCTTGGCTTGCTGGACCAGCAAATACTGGCCAGGTTGCAAATCGATAGCCGGCAAGGCCGTCACGGACCAGCTCGTATTGCCGGCGGCGCCGTATTGCACGCTCCAGTTGCTCAGGTTGACGGGACTGGCGCCACGGTTGAACAGCTCGATGAAATCGTTGCGGTACACGGCGCCGGTATTGCCGCCGCCGCCATACACTTGGCTGATGACGACGTCGGACACGGCAAAGGCGGGCAAGGACAGGCTGGCCAGCACGGCGGCCATGACCGTCAGGCGCAACGGTTTACGCAGGGACAAGGGCGAGACGGACGCGGCTGCAAGGTGGGATTTCATGGTTTTCCTGGTCAGTAGTTGACGCCAGGCCAGGCAGGCGCTGGCAGGCGGGTCTTAATAAAATGATGACGAAATTGTGATTTACATACTAAACAGCCAGCATGACGAGTTGATGACATTTCATTAAGCTGAACGGAGTAATCTGCGGCAGGGATCGACGCTGGCGGCCGCATGCCGACAGTATCCTTTCAGCAACGCCATGCCTTGCAAAGCAAGCCAGATGCGTACTCGGCCGCACGATATGATATAATTCAAACAAATAAGTTTAGTTCCTGACAAGGAATTCAACCGCGACACCAGCCCCAGTAGTGCAGGCCCCATCCATGCCTGACCTTGAAACGCACTCCCTGCCTTGCTCGCAACGGTAGCCTGGACGGGAGCAGCAACAATCGCATGTGGATATACGCGTCGAGCGACGCACCCTTCCATGCTTTTTGAGAGATCGATCATGCCAACACCAATTTTCACGCCAGCCTCTTCCCGTCCATTGCTCCTGGCCGCAGCCTTGATGCTGTTCGGCGCCAGCGCCCAGGCACAAACGGCCGCGCCGGCACAGCAGAATGAAAAGAATTGCCAGGCCAGCACGCAGTCCGCGAATGGCAATGCAAAAGATGCCAACCTGGACGGCACCTACAGCGCTTGCAGCCTGGCCAATGGCTTCATCGGCGCAGGCACGCGCACCAACGACGGCTCGAACAAGACGCCGGAATTTGACGGCAGCGTCTCCGACCAGGAATTCCGCAACGCGCAATCGGGCGAGAATAATCACCGCCTGTCCACGCGCCAGTTGCCTGCCAGTACCGATGCCGGCGAGCCGCGCAAGGTGCTCGCCAGCAGCGACCGCGACTTCCGCTTTACCACGCGCGACTTCGTCGCCGCCGAAGAAAACCGTCCTTTCGATGACGCAGCCGGATACCGTGGCCCAGGCCGTTCGTATCAAGGCCGTAGCAACGACACCCTGGCGCCATTGATGGTCTCGTCGTCGCTGGGCGATGGCTTGCCCACGGGCAGTAACGGCGGCGGTGTCGGCGGCGGCGGCTCGGGTGGCGGCTTCACGGGCGGCAGCATCATCCCCGTGACGCCGGAAATTCCAGCCGTGCCGGAACCGGAAACCTATGCCATGCTGCTGGCCGGACTGGGTCTCGTTGCCCTGGCGCGCCGCCGCAAGAGCAAGTAACGTTACACGCTGCACCATGAAAAAAGGCCCGCAAGGGCCTTTTTTATTATCTGGAAGAATCAAGTCTCAGCGCCGGAAGCCCGCATAGGGCGCCGCCAGCGGGTCGCCGATGAACAGGCCCTGGGCCGGCCACAGCACGCTGCCCCAGTACGCTTCCAGCGCCGTGCTGCCAGACAGGTAGCGGCGCAGCAGCACGGTCGGATTGGGAAACTTCTGCCAGTAGCTGCACGGTTCGCTGACGGTGCCATAGCTGGCCGTCGCGCCCGCCTCCAGCCAGCGCTGGCTGCTCATCTGGCTACTGCCCTGCAAGTCGCCGCCAAACGAGGTCAGGTGGTCGGCCAGGGCGCCGGGCAGGAAATGCAGGGTGTCCAGCTTGGCCACTTTGGCCAGCCCCGTCTGGTACACCATGATGTCTTGCGCCCCTTCCAGGCTGTCCGCCTTGAGGTTCTTGACGGTCAGCTTGCGCTGGCGCACGACGCCGGCGGGCGGAAAGAAACCGGAACGGCTGTTGCGCGCCGCATCGCTGGTGGTCAAATAATACGCGCTGGCGGCCGGCACGGAAAAGCCGCTGACGGCGCCGCGGTCCACCACGGCTTTGGCCTCATCCACGAAATCGATGGGCAGCAGCATCGACAAGCGCAAGCCCAGCTGCGTGTAGGGCTGCGCCACCTCGCTGTTGAAATACGCGCTGGGCTTGCCGGGATCGCACGTCTTCGCGCATTGATCCGCGTCATAGCCCAGGGTGAAGGCGGCAGTGATGGCATTGCATTCGACGGCATACGGCGCGCTCCACACCATCAGCACGGCCTGGATCTCGGGTTTCAGCTGCGCATTGATGCGCTCCTTCAACTGCGCGAACTGGTCGATGCTGAGCTTGCGGGGGCGGTTGGGAATGTTGACGTGCGCCACATTCGCGGCCGGAATGCCGTGCGCCTTGCGGTAGTACTCGCCCACTTCGACACTATTGGGCTCGGCATCGTTGACGACGATGGCCAGCTGCGACGCCTGCAATCCGGGGGGCGCCACAGGAGCGGCAGGGGCGTCGGCGTGGGCGGCGCCGGCGGCCAGCGCCAGCGAAAGACAAAGGAAGTTACGCAAGGGTCGGTGCACCGGTAAGGGAGGGATCGGAGGCAGGCGGCCAGGGGCGCGGCTGCGCTCCGATTATAGCGCCATCAGGCTCGCTGGTAGACATCCTCCAGGCGCACGATGTCATCTTCGCCCAGGTAGCTGCCCGACTGCACCTCGATCAGGTGCAAAGGCAGCTTGCCCGGGTTTTCCAGCCGGTGCGTCATGCCGATGGGAATATACGTCGATTCGTTTTCCGTCAGCAAGGTCACCTTCTCGCCGCACGTCACTTGCGCAGTGCCGCTGACCACTACCCAGTGTTCGGCGCGGTGATGGTGCATCTGCAGCGACAGCTTGCCGCCCGGATTGACGGTAATGCGCTTGACCTGGAAGCGCTCGCCGATATCGATGCCTTCATAACTGCCCCACGGGCGGTACACCTTGCGGTGCTGCACGTGTTCGCTGCGCCCCGCCTGTTTCAAGTGATCGACCACCTGTTTCACGCGCTGCACCTGGTCCTTGTGCGCCACCAGGATGGCGTCGTCCGTTTCCACCACGACCAGATCCCGCACGCCCAGCACGGCCACCATGCGGCGCTCGGCGCGCACCAGGCAATTGCTTGCGCCATCGAGATACACGTCGCCGCGCACCACGTTGCCATTGGCATCGCCCGGCTGCACGTCCCACAGGGCCGACCAGGAACCGACATCGCTCCAGCCGATGGCGGCCGGCAGCACCACCGCATGCGCCGTATGCTCCATGACGGCATAGTCGATCGAATCGGATGGGCAGGCGGCGAAAGCCTTTTCTTCCAGACGGCAGAAATCGAGGTCGCGGTAGCCGTCGCGCACGGCCGTCTCGCAGGCGGCCAGCATGGCCGGCTGGAATTGCCGCAGCTCGCCCAGATAGCGTTCGGCGCGGAACATGAACATGCCGCTGTTCCAGAAATAATTACCGGCAGCCAGGAAGGACTGCGCCGTGGCCAGGTCCGGCTTTTCCACGAAACGCTCGACCTTGCAGCCGGCGGTGCCCGGACTCACGGGCGCGCCGCTGCGGATGTAGCCATAGCCCGTTTCCGGCGCCGTCGGCACGATGCCGAAGGTGGCCAGCGCGCCATCGGCCGCCAGCAGCGCCGCCTGGGCGATGGAGTGGTGAAACGCGGCCACGTCGGTGATGACATGGTCGGCCGGCAAGACCAGCATCAGCGCCTGCGGGTCGATGGCCAGCAGGTATTGCGCGGCCACGGCCACGGCCGGCGCCGTATTGCGCCCCACCGGTTCCAGCAAAATGCCCAGCGGCGGCAAGCCGATCTCGCGCAGCTGCTCGGCCACCATGAAGCGGTGCTCATTGCCGCACACCACCAGCGGCGGCATGACTTCGAAATCGGCCAGTCCGCTATCGCCGGCACGGCGGTTGGGCAGGCTGGTCACGCGCAGCGCCGTTTCCTGCAACATGGTCTTGTCTGTGACCAGCGGCAACAGTTGCTTGGGCAACACAGCGCGCGACAGCGGCCATAAACGGGTGCCCGAACCACCGGAGAGGATGACTGGATAAATTTTCATGGTTTCATTTCAAAAACAGCTTATTGGGCAGCATACAGGGCCGGCGGCGTTTCCTCGCGGCGCAGGCTGCGTCGGTCGCGCGCATTGCCCCAGGCATCTTTCTCATACTCGGAGACATGGCGCATCTGGCCGGCACGGTCGACACTATAATCCTTGAAGACGATCATTTCGTCCAGCAGCACGCCAGGCAGCACGCGCGTGTACTCGAACAGCACGCTGCGCACCACTTCGGCGCCGCCGCAGACATGGCTGCCATGGCCGATCCAGGTGGGGCCGATGATGGTCGTGCCCGCCTCGATGCGGCAGCCCGAGCCGATGTAGACGGGGCCTTCGATGCGCGTGCCGCCGCTCCAGTCGATGCTGGTGTTCAGGCCGGCCCACACGCCATCGGCGATCTGGGTGCCCGGCACATGCAAATGAGCAACATTTCCCAGCAACACGCTTTGCAGCACTTCCCAGTAGTCCTTGATGCTGCCGATATCGATCCAGTTGTACTGGCGCTTTTGCGCATAGAAGGGCAAGCCTTGCGCGACCAGCAGGGGAAACAGTTCCGAGCCGATATCGAAGGGCTGGCCGGCGGGAATCAGCTCCAGCACGGCCGGCTCGATAATATAAATGCCGGTGCTGACGCAATTCGACAGCGCATCGGCCTGGGCCGGCTTTTCCTGGAAGGCGCGGATGCGTCCATCCTCGTCGCTGACCACCACGCCATAGCTCGATACCTTGTCCCACGGCACTTCGAGGGTAATGACGGATGCCAGCGCGCCGGTGCGGCGGTGCTCGCGCAGGGCCGCCTCCAGGTCGAGGTCGATCAAGGCGTCGCCGCACAGCACGATCGTCGTGTCGTCGAAAAATCCGCCGAATTCCTGAATCTTCTTCATGCCGCCAGCCGAACCGAGCGGTTGCGGCACGACCTCGCCCGCATCGTTCGTATAGCCTTCGAAGGAATAGCCGATGCGCACGCCAAACTGGTGGCCTTCGCCGAAATACTCCTCGATCTTTTCATGCAGGTAGCTGACGTTGACCATGATGTCGGTCACGCCATGCTGCGCCAGGTGCTCCACCAGGTAAGCCATCACTGGCTTGCCCAGGATGGGTATCATCGGCTTGGGCAAATCATAGGTCAGGGGCTGCACGCGCGTGCCCTTGCCTGCAGCCAATATCATTGCTTTCATCGTCAAATTGCTCCATCAGGGTTGGGGATGGCAGGCCAGGCGGCGCACTTCAGCGGCCATCCTTGCTCAAGGTCACGGGAGCGGCGGGCGCGGCGGCAGGAAACAGGCGCGCGTACGCGGCCAGCAGCTTCGGCGCTTCATATTCCCACTCCAGTTCGTTGACCACGCGATGGCGGCCGAATGCGCCCATCTGCTCGCGGCGGGCCGGGTCGTCGAGCAATTCGACGATGTTGCGCGCCATGTCGATGGGGTCGTTCTTCAAGGCATACAAGGATGCCTGCTGCGCCGACACCTTGCCCTCGACCAGGTCGAATTGCACGATCGGCTTGCCCAGTGCCATGTATTCCATGATCTTGTTCATGGTCGACTTGTCGTTCATGTCGTTGGCCACGTCCGGGTTCACGCACACGTCGGACGTGTTGAGCATTTCCAGCAATTGCTGGTCCGGCACGCGCCCGGTAAACGTCACGTAGTCGGCGATGCCCAGGTCCCGCGCCATCTGCTTCATCTGTTCCAGCGAGGTGCCGCCGCCCACCAGGCCGAAGTGCACATCCTCGCGCTTCAGGGTCTGCACGATGTATTGCGCCGCCTGCAGCAGCAGATCGATGCCTTCCTGCGCGCCCATCACGCCCACGTAGCCGACCAGGTAGGCGCGGCCCTTCTTGAGTTCCGGCACGGGCGGCAGCACGCGCAGACGGTCCAGCTTGGGCCCGCTGCGCACCACGTAGACATCCTCGGGCTTCATGCCGCCCCGCTCGATGGCGATCTTCTTGTACGACTCGTTGGTGGCGATCGACACGTCGGCACTCTTGAACGACCAGCGCTCGAACAGCACCATCAGCTTGTAAAAGAAATCGCGCCGGCCGAACTTGGCTTCGTACAGCTCGGGATTGATGTCGTGGTGGTCGAACAGGAAACGCTTGCCCATCGTCAACTTGAAGAAGCCGCCGATCAGGAACAGCAGATCGGGCGGGTTGCAAGCGTGCACCACGTCGAAGCCGCGCGCGAAATGCACCTTCCACGCCAGGCGGAAAGTGTGGAACAGCGCCAGCGAATATTCCACAAGATACCCCTTGGCCCCTTCCGCTTCCAGCGGCAGGTGGTAGCGGTAGATATGGATGCCGTCGATGGCTTCGTAGCGCGACTCGTAGCCCTTGCCCGTCGGACAGATGATCGACACTGCATAACCATTCGCATGCAGGGTGGTCGCCTCCTGCCACACGCGCCGGTCGAAGGGCGACGGCAGGTTTTCCACCAGGATCAGCACCCGGCGCGGCTGGCCTGCCACGGTGTTACCAGCAGATGCCGTCATATTGCTCTCCACTTTGTTCTTTGCTGATGCGCACCAGGTCGACGATGTGCTGGTGCGGCTGCAGGCTGGCGGGCACGGTCTTGAATTCGGCCGCGCCATTGCCGATGACGATGGTGTCGGCAAAATCGAGCACGTCCTGCATATTCGTCACCATCAGCTTGGAAATATGCGGGATGTGGTTGAGGATGTAATCCTGGTTGGCGCCCGTCAAGGCGGCCAGGTTGACGTTCTTGTCATACAGCTTCAGCTCGTAGCCCTTGCCCAGCAGGTATTCGATGACATCGACCAGCGGCGACTCGCGCAAGTCGTCCGTGCCGGCCTTGAACGAAAAGCCCAGGATGCCCACCTTGCGCGCGCCCTTGTCGACGATCATCTTGATGCCCTTTTCCACTTGCCGCTGGTTCGACGGCAGGATGGAGTTGAGCAAAGGCAAATCGAGGTCCAGGCTGCGCGCCTTGTAGGTCAGCGCGCGCACGTCTTTCGGCAGGCACGAGCCGCCAAAGGCAAAGCCCGGCTTCATGTAGTACGGCGACAGGTTCAGCTTGGTGTCCTGGCAGAAGATTTCCATCACCTTGTGGCCATCGATGCCGACGGCCTTGCAGATGTTGCCGATTTCATTCGCGAACGCCACCTTGACGGCGTGCCAGGTGTTGTCCGTGTACTTGACCATCTCGGCCGTCTCGACGTCCGTGCGCACCAGCGGCGCATCCATCTTTTCATACAGCTGCACCAGCAGCGCGCCCGCCTTTTCATCGGACTCGCCGATGACGGTCTTGGGCGGATTGTAGTAATCGTAGACGGCCGTGCCTTCGCGCAAGAATTCCGGATTGTTGCACACGCCAAAGTCGACGCCGGCCACCTTGCCCGAGGCCGCTTCCAGGGTCGGGATGACGAGCGAGCGCATGGAGCCGGGCAGCATGGTCGAGCGCGCCACGACGACGTGGAAGCTGTCCTTTTCACGGATGGCGGCGCCGATTTCCTGGCATACCTTGCGCACGTGGCTCAGGTCCAGGTTGCCATTCAGCTGCGACGGCGTGCCCACGCAGATGAGCGACATGTCCGAGCCGAAGACGGCGTCGCGCACATCGAAGGTGGCGCGCAAGTGGCCGCTTTTCACGGTGGCGGCGATCATTTCGCCGATGTCTTTTTCAATGATGGGCGTGGTGCCCTGGTTGATCAGCTCCACCTTGGTCCTGTTCGGATCGACGCCGATGACTTCGTGTCCATCCGTTGCCAGGCAGCCAGCCGAGACGGCCCCCACATAACCCAAACCAAATATGCTAATTTTCATGTTTTCCTCGTATTTTCTGACAGATCAGGGGTAGCCAAACTCAGGTGAAACTCCGTGCGCAAGGTGGCCGCGCCTTGCAGCCGCCCGCGCCAGACCAGCACAGGCGCAGCCTGTTTTTCATCGAAACGGTGCGAAATCCAGCCCAGCGGCGGATGCTCGCTGCCGCACACCAGTTGCACGGAAGCCTCCGGCAACCGTGGCAAATGCATCTCCAGCGCGAAGGCGTCGCCCGCCACGCGCAGCACCTGGCCATCGAGCCGCACGCGGCAGCGGGGATCGATGTGCCAGAACAGCTCCACTTCATGCGCGCCCTGGCATTCGAGCACGTCATCGACGACGATCCGTGCGGCGCCAGGCGCCACGCGCACGTCGCGCCGGTGCAGCACGGCATCTTTCAAGCCCAGGTAGCCGTCATGGCTGGCGCTCCAGAATTGCCCATCGGCATCGTCACGCCACGCCAGGCATTGCGCGCTGGCCTTGCGCAGCCACAGGAAGTTGCCGCCCGACTCGGACTGGTCGCGCCCATCGATGCGCACGGTATTGTGCGCGCTGGTGCCGCGGAAATAATCGCGCCACTGCTTGTGCGTATGGTAGGCATATGTGCCCGGATCGACCAGCACCATCTGGCCCGCCACGGACAGGGTCAGCGCCAGCGCATCGGCGTGGCCGTGCGCGGCAATGCCCAGGTAGCCCAGCGGGCCGGCATCGGCAATCAGGCGCACTTCATCGGGCGTGCCAAAGCCGGCGCCCATCACGTAATAGCCGCCATCGGGGAAGGCGCGCGGCAAGGTATCGGGCGCCAGGTCCGGCAAGGCGTCAAACGCCCGGCTCCCCGCCTCGCCCAGCAGCCAGGCGCTTTTCTCGTCGAACGTGCGCGCCTTGGCCTTGAAGTCGGCGCGGCCGAACAGGGCCGCGCCGCTGGCCAGCAGCGAGGTGTAGGGATTGGCGCCCGCTGCCTTGTCCCAGTGCGCCAGCAGCGCGTCGTCGGCGTCGCCGAGCATCGGCACCTCGCCCGCCACGTTCGTCATGGCGGCGAGAAATTCCAGCATGGCTTCCAGGCGCTGCAAGAAGGCGGCCGAGCGGGGCCGGCCGTTGGCCTGGCCCGCCAGCACGCACAGCAGCATTTCGTCGGCCACCGTATGCTGATAGTAGATGGCTTGCTCGCGGTTTACGCCGTCCGCGCCGTTTTGCTTGAGCGCCTGCGCTTCCAGCTCGCGTTCCGTCTGCGCCAGCCAGCCGGCGCTTTCCGGCCAGCACGGCCACGTGAGCGCGGCGATATGCAGGCCCGTCAACTCGCCGAACAGGTGATTGTTGGCCGACGAGTGGCGTGAAAAGTGTCCCGCGATGAAATGGCAATGCTGGTAGATGCTGTCGAGCCAGCGCTGCAGAAAGGCTTGCCCCTGCGCGCCTTCGAACAAGGGACTGTTGATGCCACCGAGCAAGTGCCACGCATGCGACCAGCTGATCAGGCGCAAGGCCAGCTCCAGCGCGCTGCTCCAGTTCGGTCCCAGCGGATACGGACATTGCTGCCACCACGATTCGAGCAGAACTCGTACCCCTTGCGCATGGCGCAAGTCGCCGCCGAGGCGGTACGCCATCGCCAGGTCGGCCACGGCCAGGTGGCGGTTCGGCTCCCACAGGCATTTGATGTCGCCCACCACCGCTTCATCGCGGTAATTGAGCGTCTTGCCAAAATCCAGCGGCACCACGGTGCCCGTCTTCGGATCGCGGTTCCATTGCGGCGGGAAACCCAGGTCCGCATCGCGCAGGGCGAACACATCGAAGCGGCCCGCGAGGAGGCGTTCGGCCGCCGCCAGGTGCGGCGCCGCATCGATGGGCAAACCCAGCCATGGCGCGCCGAAACGCTGGCGCACGGCGGGCGGCGGCACATGCGCCAGGCCATAGCCGCGCGCCTGCAGCCGCTGCTGCACGGCATCGCGCACGCGGTGCGCCACCTCGGGTGCCCCCATGGCGCGCAAGCGGTTCAGTTTCCAGGACAGGTTGCTCAGCATGGACATCTCACAGATACTGGCGGTGCCAGATTTCCAGGGTGAGCAAGCTCCACAGCAGCTTCTCGTGGTTTTGCCGCCCCGCCACGTGCTCGGCCAGCACCTGCTGCAGGGCTGCCGCATGGTAATAGTGGCGCGTGCGCGACTCGGCGCCCGTCAGGTGCTCGTACAGATAATCCTTCATGGGGCCGCGGAACCATTCGTTGACGGGCACGCGGAAGCCCACTTTCGGCCGCGACAGAATATTTTCCGGCAGCAACTGCTTCATGGCTTCGCGCAAGATCCACTTGGTGGTGCGGCCCCGCACGCGGTACTCGTCCGGCAGGCTCGACACGTACGCAGCCAGCTCGTGGTCCATGAAGGGCATGCGCGCTTCCAGCGACGCGGCCATGGTCATGCGGTCGCCCCGTTCGAGCAGGTTGTCGGGCAACCAGCTCAGCTGGTCGAAGCACAGGATGCGGCGCAAGGCGCTGTTGCCGGCGCTGCCGCAGCCCAGCGAGAGATCGCGCTGGCGCGCCGGCGCCGGCATGGCCACCAGGCGCGCCCGTTCCTGGTCGGACATCATGCCGAACCAGCGCGGCATGCGCTCGTCGAACGCTTCCAGGCCCAGGTTCACGATGGCCGTCTTGGCGCGGCGGAAGCGGTACGGCAAGGCGCCGATGGCCGGCTCGATCAGGCCGCGGCGCAGCAAGCCCGGCAGCATCTGGTAATTGCCCGCATAGCGCTCGTACACATGCTTGGGGTAGCCGCCGAGGATTTCATCGGAGCCTTCGCCCGTCAAGACCATTTTCACCGTCTTGCGCGATTCCTTCGCCAGCAGGTAGATGGGAATGTCGGATGGCTCGGCCACGGGGGCGTCGCGGAAGCGCACGAGGTCGGGCAGCAAGGCGATGACCTGGTCGACGGACACTTCCAGCTCATGGTGTTCCGTGGAAAATTGCCGCGCGATATCGGCCGCATACGCCAGCTCGCTGAAGCCGCCCTCCTTGAAGCCGACGGAAAAAGTCTTCACGGGCACGCCCGCGTGGCGCGACATCAGCGCCACCACTGCCGACGAATCGATGCCGCCGGACAGGAAGGCGCCGAAAGGCACGTCGGAAATCATGCGGATGCGCACCGATTCATCGAGCTTGTCGAGGAAGGTGGCGACGGGGTCGGCCGGCAGCGGGGCCGCCAGGCGGGGCCGGCTGTCGGGCGGCGTGTAATACACGCGCTCGCGCAGCACGCCGTTTTCCCACGTGGCCGTGGAACCGGGCGCCAGCTTGCGGATGCCCTGGAACAGGGTGGCCGGGCCGGGCACGTAGCGATAGGCGAAATAATCCCAGATGGCGGCCTGGTCCGCTTGCGGCGCCACCTCCGGCAAGGCCAGCAGCGCCTTGATTTCCGAACCGAAAGCCAGTTTTCCCTCGTGCTGCCACAGGAACAGGGGTTTCTTGCCGAACGGGTCGCGCGCCATGAACAGGCGGTCGTTGCGCGCATCCCAGATGGCAAACGCAAACATGCCGCGGAAATGCTGCACGCACTCCTCGCCCCATTGCACATAGGCATGCACGATGGTTTCCGTGTCGGATGCCGTGCGGAAATGGTGGCCCAGCGCGATCAGCTCGTCGCGCAGGGGCTGGAAATTGTAGATTTCGCCATTGAAGATGATCTGCACATCGCCCGTCTCATTGCCCAGCGGCTGGTGGCCGGTGGCGATGTCGATGATGGACAGGCGGCGGTGCAGCAAGCCCACCTGCCAGGCGCCGTCGGCCGTGGCCGCGTTGAGCACGCCCGTGTCATCGGGACCGCGGTGCGCGATGGCGCGCCCCATGGCGTCGAGCGCGGCCGGCAGGCCGGCAACGGACGAGGGGAAGATCAAACCGGCAATACCGCACATATAGGCTCGCTTAAAAAAGGGTTCGGCTAGACTGCCGGCGGCGCCAGCAAGGCGCGGTAGACACGGCGAAAATCCTGCGCCAGGCGCTCGACCGTATAGGCGCTTTCGATGCGCTCGCGGCAAGCTTGCCCCATGCGCTGCAACAGGCCGCGGTCGCCGTCGAGGCCCGCGATGGCGTCCGCCAGCGCCTGGGGATTGCGCCGCGGCAAGAACACGCCATGCACGCCATCCTGCATCACGTCGGCAATCGCGCCCACGGGGCATACCAGGACTGGCGTGCGCGCGGCCATGCTTTCCAGCAGCGCATACGGCAAGCCTTCCTGGTGCAAGGTGGGAAAACCGAACAGGTCGGCCTGGCGCCACACGGCTTCCTTTTCGGCGCCAAAGACGGGGCCGAGAAAGCGCACGGCGTCCTGCAAGCCGAGCCCGGCGACGCGTTCGCGCAGCGCCGCTTCGAGCGGGCCGCTGCCGGCCAGTGACAGCGTGGCTTGCACGCCTGCGGCGCGCGCCAGGCGCAGCCCTTCGAGCAAGTCGAACAGGCCCTTGCTTTCCGCCAGGCGTCCCACGTACACGAGTGCCAGCGGACGCTGCGGCTCGAGCGGCCGGTCGCCAGGGTCGCTGCCCGCATCGATGGCGTTGGGGATCACGTCGAGCGCCAGCGCCGGATCGAAATCGCGATAGCCCTGCAATTCGCACTGCGCCAGCAGCACCACCACATCGGCCGCGCGCAGCACGCGGCGCAGCAAACCCGTCAGCAATGGCTTGCCATTGAAAAACACCTGCGGCAAGGCGCCGCCATGCACCTGGTACACGACGCGCTTGCCCATGGCCTTGGCCAGCAGCAGATACACGATATCGCGCCAATAGCTGCGCCACTCCATGGACGTGTTGATATGCACGATCTGCGGGCGCTGCCGGCGCACGGCCTGCACGAATTGCACGGGGCTCCAGGCAAAACGCAGCAGCTTGTGCAGGCGCGACTCGTTGCGGCCCTCGCTACCGACCTGGAAGTGCACCAGCTTGTAGTCTTGCGACAAAGAACTGTGAAATAGTTGATTCAAATGGGTGGTTACCCCGCTCACCGCAGTCAGTGCAGGTCCTAGCAGCATTATCGTAGTCATATTGGTATTATATGTTGTACTTTTGTAATTTAGACGCGAAGACAAATATATTTGCTGCATTGCGCTAACATCTACAACAATTTTCTTCCAGGGAACACGACCCATGGTGCATTCTGAGCGCCGTTTACGTGTTCGGCAACAACTTCTTGCCTGCTCATCACCGCGGGCGTCAACTGCGCGCGCGGGCGAGGTCCTGGTAGCGCTGCGCCAGTGCCTGCGCCAGCACACGGTAGCTGCGCTGCGCCGCGATATAGGCGACACCGGCCTGGGCGCGGGCACGCGCTGCGGGCACGTCGGACAAGATGGCCGTCATCGCCGCGGCCATGGCGGCCGGTTCGCTGGCCGTCAGCCAGCCCGCGCCGCTGGCCGTCAGCACCTCGGCCTGGTCCGGACTGTCATTGCCCACGGCCGGCATGCGCAAGGCCAGATATTCGAGCAGCTTGGTGGGCGAGCTGACGTCGAACAGGGCGCCACGGGGAATATACGACAGCGCGGCATCGGCCCCTGCCAGCAGGGGCCACGCCTGGTCCGAGGGCAGCCAGCCCGTCACGCGCACGGCATCGGCCAGGCCGGCGCGCTGCGCATAGGCCAGCAAGTCATCGACATCGGATGGCGTATCGGAGGCGCCGATCAGCAGCAGGCAGGCAGCGGGGATGTGCCGGCGCACGAGCAGCAAGGCATCCAGCAGCCGTTCCAGCTGGCGCGACTGGTCGAGTGTGCCCAGGTAAGCCAGCAAGGGCACGCCCTCCCAGCCCGCCGGACGGATGGGCACGATGGATTGCGCCTGCAACACTTCCATGTCGACCCCCATGGGCACGGCCGTGAGGCGCTGCGCCGCGATGCCGCGGGCCCGCATCATGCGCAGCATCGCCTCGCTTTGCACGAAGACGTGATTGGCGCGCGGCAACACGATGCGGTACAGCAACCATTGCTCGAACAATCCCTTGCTCAGCACCAGGCGCGCGCGCAAGGTGGGGCGCTGCGCCAGGCTGCTGCGCGCGCGTTCGATGCGTCCCTCGCTGATCAGGTATGACACCCAGTAATAAAACGGTATGCCCTTCAGGCGCGCCACCAGCAAGGCAAGCAGGCCCGTGGGGACCATGTCGCGCACCTGGATCGCATCGCAACCGGCGCGGCGGGCGCCCAGGAGCGAGCGCAGGCAAGTCCACTGAAACGCCAGTTCGCGCAACAGGCGATTGCCCAGGAAACGTCCGTGGCGCACCGAGCGGAAGCCCTGCGCCTGCGGCGGCTGTTGCGACGGCATGCCCACGATGTCGCATTCCACGCCGTGGCGCGGCAGGTATTTGCCAAACAGCACCGCCACATCGGGGCGGAACGTGGGCAGGCTTTCCGGCACCAGTTGCAAAATCTTCAAGGACATAGGCGGTTCGACGGCAAAAAAAGGTTGAGGCAGATACAATACGCCATGCGCCGAAGCATATCATGCCCTTACGAAATAATTAATTATATTGCATTAATACTATCAAACCAACGTTGCGCCACCAGCGGCCGGCAATGGCGCGGCACGTTGGCCGCAGCGCGGCAAGCCTCTCACTGCAACAATATGTAAACATCCACATTAATGCTATTATAACAATTAGAGCGGTGGCAATCGTTAATTTGGCGACAACGACCGCTGGAACGGCGATGGCTGTTGTTTTAATGTGATAATGTTCATTTTTAATAAGGCGCAACAATGATCCACGTGCTGCTGTCGGAAACTGGAACCTACCACGACATCGTCGAGCATCTGGCGGCAAACGGCGCGCGCGTGACGCATATCGGGCCGGATGCGCGGGCACAGCCGCACATGCGCAGCAAACTGTCTATCCTGGCAGCCATGCTGTCGCCGTCGCTATTGCGCACGCGCAAATTATGGAACCGGCAAGACCGCCTGCTGGTCGTCGGCTGGCAAGCGCTGCCCGTGCTGGCGCTGATACGCCTGGGCCTGCTGCCGCGTCCGCAGCGCCTGCTGGTGATGGCCTGTTTCATCCATGGCGCGCGGGCCCGCGGCGTGATCAACCGGGCCTGGCGCCTGCTCAATTTTCCCGGACTGGAATTCATTACTTTTTCCAGCGGCGAAACGCTGAACCTGACCGACAACGTCGGCATCGCGCCCGCCGCCGTGCATTTCCACCTGTGGCGCCAGCATCTCGACGGCGCCACCACGGCGTCCCAGCGGCAAGACGATGGCAGCATCTTCGCCGGCGGCTTTTCCAACCGCGATTACGAGCTGTTGCTGGAAGCAACGCGCGGACTGGGAGCGCACCTGGTGATCGTTGCCTCGGCACAAAACCAGATCCCCGCGCAAGACCCGGCACACACCACGGTGCATCTCGACTTGCCGGAAGCGCAGTTTGAAATGCTGCTGGCACGCAGCCGGGTGGTCGCCATGCCGCTGAAAAGCCAGGGCGAAGCGTGTGGCCAGAGCGTGCTGCTACGGGTATTGCGCAATGGCAAACCGCTGATCGCCACGCGCCACGAAGCCATCGAAGCGTACCTGGGGCCCGATTATGCCGGCTTCGTCGCCGCCGGCGACAGCGGCGCCATGCGCGAAGGCTTGCGTCGCGCCTTGTCCGACGACGCCTTCCGGGAAGCGTTGGCGGGACAGGTGTCGCGCGCCTGTGCCCGGATGGAACAGCGCGGCGGACCGGGCCAGGAAATCAAACAATTTCTGCTGGCGCCTTGAAAAAATCCACTGCGGCAACAACAGTGCGGCAGTGGATTTCTTGAACCAGCGTTCAGTTCGGCAATGTGACCACTTGCTTGCCCACCGTCAGCGTGCGGGCCGTGCCGTTGCTGCCCAGCGTGATCAGCGGCTTCTTGCAGCCCACGTCGAGCACCGTGAGGAATTCACCGCTCAGCGCCGCGGCCGACTTGATGAACACCCCATGCTCTTCGTAGGTACCCGGCTGCGGCGGAGGTCCCGTGCGCTTTTCGAAACGCGCGCCGCTGCTGACCTGCACCACGCACACCTTGCGGCCCTGGTTCGTCACCGAGATGGCGCCGCCGGCGTCGACGACGATGGGCGCATACGTATGGAAGTTCCACTCGAACACGCGCGGCGTGGCCGAGGTCACCTGATCCTGCACCACCACGGCGTCCATGGTGCGCAGATACCACAACTTGCGCAGCGCCGACTTGAGCTGGCCGCCATAGGCCAGCGTGGCGTCGCCCGCCACATAGTCGACGGTTGCCTTGGGAGCAAAAGCGGTGATGCGGCCATTGCGCGCCATGGTCGTTTCATAGCCGTCGACCAGCTGGCCCTGGCCATTGTCGAACGTCAAGGCATTGTGCGCCTTGGTCTGGCGGTACCAGGAACTCCACAGCGGCGAATCGTACCAGTCGTACCAGCCGCTTTCCGTCAGCAGGGGCACGCCCGCGCTGGCCAGCACAAAGCCGTTCTGGTCGCCATGGCTGTGATTGAACGAACCGTAGGGACTCGATTTGAAATACACCGAGGTACGCTGCAGATTGCCGATGTCGCTGTGCATGGCGGCCCAGCCGATGCTCGGGTAATACGCCGAGTTGGCTGGCGGCGTGGCCGTGGCCACCGTCGCCACCGGCAAGGGGTACGGCGCCTGCAAGGTGGCCAGCGAATCGTCGGTGCGGACCAGGTTCTTGTAATACCACGCCGCGGCAGGCGTGGCGAAATGCGCGGCGAACCCCTTCATCATGCGGATTTCAGGCAGCGTCTCGTGGCCGTCGCCAAACACGTGGGTCTGCGAGCCGGGCGGCACGAAATGCATCAGGTAATCGAGGAAACCACTGGCCCAGGGCTTGGTGAACAGGTCGACCTTGGTCGCGTAGGCGAGGGCCGGCCAGATCTGCAGCGCATAGTCGGCTTCATACTCGGCATACGCCGTGCCGTTGGCAAAGCCGCCTTCCGGGCCGCTCCACACGCTGTAGGAACTGACAAAGGCGCGGAACGAAAAATCGAACCAGTCCTTCGCCTCCGGGATATCGCCCAGGGACAGCGTTGAAATCAGCGTCAGGAAACCGATATTGCTGGCGGCGTGGGAATCGTAGGGATACTGGTCCAGGCGTCCGGTCTGTGCGGCCAGGTCGAGGTACATCGCATTCGTGCGTACGCGCACCTTCTCGAGCCACAGGGCGCGGCGCGGCGCATCGAGGGCGCTGCCCAGGTTGTCGACGGCCTTGATCAGGCTTTGCGCAATGGCGCGGTTGCCCTGGTCATGGTTGACGAAACTGGTACCGCCGCTCGTACTGAGCGCGGCATGCTGGTCGCCACGCTTGAGCGCCTCCGTCAGATACTGGTTCTCGCCCGTCACGCGGTACAGCAGCGAGGCCGCCTCGAGCTGGCGGGCGCTCAGGTTGGTGCGCGAAATGACGCGCGCATTCTGCGCCTCGTTGGCGGCAGTGCGGACCTTGCCTGGCGACAAAGGCCATTCGGCGTCGGAAACGGGCGCGAGTTCCGTCATGTTACGCTTGACCTCGGTACTCAGCCAGGTCAGCACCTGGGTGCGGTCGGCGCGCTTGGCCGCGCTCCAGCTCGCAAAAAAGGTGGCGTTGTCCTCCAGGCCGCGCGGGCGCGGACGCAGCACGACGGCAGCGCGCAAGGTGCTGTTTTCCGGCACTTCGAACACTTTCGATGTGGCGTTGATCACAAAGGTTCGCGGGCTCGACCATTCAGTGCTCGTGCTGGGACGCACGCGCCAGCTGTACGTGCCATCCGCAAATTTCTTGGATGGCAGGTACCAGTTGCGCGCCGACGTGTAGGTGGCGACCACGGCGCCCGCGGAGCGCACTTCAATGAGATAGGACGCCGGCGACTGCGGATGGCGCGACCAGCTGAAGCTGGGGGGATTTTGCGGCTGGATCTGGCGATTGTCCGGCAAGGTGCGGACCGCCAGCGGGTCCGTCGCCAGGGCCCAGTCGGCCTGGGCCTGGCCGCAAGCCGAACAGACAAGCAGTAGCGCTACCTTGACCAGCGTATATTTAGCGAGTTTCATAGATTACCTTCTTAACATCAACTATCGAGCAAGATACCGCCGCTGCGTGGGGCATGCCATACGCCTCCTGTCGAGGCTGCTTGCGAGACACAGGACGGCCCGCCGTACAAAATCGGGCAATAGGCGAAGACACTGCGGAAGGTACTGCGAATACATGCAGCATATACCTAAAGTATTCTTTCAAGAACTAATATTAGTTGCCGCTCAGCCACTAATGTGCGTTTCGCGCCACATTTGCCATTTTATGGCAAGCCGGGTCGGCAGCAAACAACACAAGGCCAGGGCCACCCACCAGTGGCGCGACATGCCGCCGCTGGCGGCGCGGCGCAGCCCGGCCAGCGCTTCGCCGCGGCGTCCCCGCGTCAGCGCCGCGCGCGCCACGCTGACGCGCGCATCCGACACCAGCCGCAAGGCGGAGCGGCGCGCCGGATTGGCGGCCGGCCAGGCCAGGGCGCGCCGTTCCAGCCGTTCAAACGTGGGCGCCAGCACATCGACCGACTCGATCGCGCACAGGCTGCCGGCCACCTCGACGCGGTAGGCCACCAGCTGTGCCGGCGTAAACACCAGCGTCAGGCGCTCGGCCAGCCGGAACCACAAATCCTGGTCTTCGCCAGCCGACTCGCCTTCCGGAAAGCATGGTTGCAAAGGCAACAAGTCGCTGCGCCGGATGGCCACGGAATTCGTGCAGAAAAACGGGCCGCCACGGCGGCGGCGCTCGAAAAAGTCGTCCAGCAGGCGCGTCTCGCGCGGCGCCGCGCCCTGGTAGCTGAGCGCCACCAGGCTGCTGTCCGGTATGCGTTCGAAGCCGCAGGCGAAAAACGACCCCGAGGGATGGGCGCGCGCCATGCCCACCATGGTTTCCAGATACACGGGACCATACCAGTCGTCCGCATCGAGAAAACAGATCAATTCGCCGCGCGCCTCCAGGATGCCGCGGTTACGCGCGCGCGACACGCCGCCATTCGCCTGGCTCACCAGCCGTACGCGCGCATCGGCGCAGGCCCGCACGCGCTGCGCGCCATCATCGCTGGAGCCGTCATCGACCACCACCACTTCCCAGTCGGCATGGGTTTGCGCCAGCACCGAGGCCAGCGCCGCTTCGATATACGGCCCCTTGTTATACAGCGGCACAATTACCGAGCACAGCATCAGGCCATCCCCGGCACGCGCACCTTGCGCGCCCTGACGGCCTGCCGGTCGGCCACCGGGAAATACGCCGTCACGATAATGAGCAACAACAGGTGCGTCATCGCCTCGGCGGCGAAGCCCGTCAGCGACAGCGGCACTTCGCTGATCGAACGGATGGCGATGAGGACGAACAAGGCCATCGACAGGCCCTGGCTGGCCCGCGCCGTGCGCGCGCACGCATACAGCAGCACCATGGCATACAGCACCAGGCCGATGGCGCCGATGGTGCCGGCGCTGGCCAGGCTCTGGTAGAACTGGCTATGCGCATGGGTGGCAAATGGCATGCCGATGCTGACGCGGAACGCATCATCCCACAGCGGCAAGCCGTAGCCGAACACGGGATTCTTGTGCCATTCCTGCACCGCCACCTGCCAGATCACGTCGCGTCCCGTCAAGCTGATCAAGTCAAAGCCTTCGTTGCTCGAGGCAAAGCGCGCCAGCTTGGCGTCAATATTGCCGAACATCACCAACAACATGCCCAGCACGCACAGCAGGATGAAACCGAAGATGCCGATGATCGACAGCTGCGGGCGGCGGTAATCGAACAGGCGCTCCTTGATCTGTTCGCGGAAACCGAAATACGCGACGCAGGCAAAGCACAGGATGCAGGCAACCCAGCTGGTTTTCGATTGCGCCAGCACCAGGCTGGCCAGGCCCATGCCCCAGGCGAACAGGTTCAGCAGGCGCGAGCCATACGGCTTGCGCCACAGGCACAGCAGGAACACCACCACCATCGGTCCCAGGCTGTTGGCGTGATTGGCCAGGCCCGCATAGCGGATGCTGAGGAAGGGAATCAGGCCGTGGTAATTCTTGTTGATGACCATGTTCGGCTTCCAGGCAAACACGGCCGCACTGAGCACCAGGAACAGCAAGGTGGCGTTGCGCATCGAGATGACGCTCAGGTCGACCTCTTTCGGCGTCATCAGCAGCGCGGCATAGCCGGCCAGGAACATGTACAGGTATTCATGCGACACATCGGTGTGGCGCCCCAGCAGGGCCGGGCTGACGATATTGCTGAGGAAATACACGAACAGCGCCCAGAACAGCAGCATCGGCATCGGCTGGACCTTGTCGCGCGAAGTCAGGCGGTGCAATATGCGTTCGCCGCAGGCAAAGATCACGAACAGGGACGTGAGGCGGCCAAACCAGGCGCTGGCCGGGTGCCGCACCACCGTCTGCATGCCCAGCAAGAGGTCATTGCCCGAGATATCGCGGTTCGACAGGATCGCCGCCACGGCGATCGACAGCAGTACCGGATAGAACACATACGGCACCAGTCCCGTCTCGCGCTTGCTGCCCCAATGAATGCTCAAGGCGATCACGAACACCACCACCAGCGCGGCGACCACGGCAAACAGGCCAAACAGTATTTCACTCATGTAGTTCTCGCGTATCCAGTAAGTTGTCGCGCGCGCCACAGCGGGCGCGCAGATAAGAGACCACCCTGGCCGGCAGCGGCGGGCTGAAGCGGGCCAGCATGCCCACCGCGCGCGTGCCCAGCAATTCAGGCCAGGCCAGCACGGCCAGCAGCAGGGTCAGGCCGCCGCACAGCGCGCCGCCCAGGAATGCCGGCAGCGGGTGGCTGCCGCCCAGGCCGCCCAACATGGCGCCGCCCCAGCTGCCGGCGGCGGCCAGCAAGCCCATGGCCAGGCCGCGCGCGGCCAGCGGCGCCAGTTCGCCCAGCCCCACCCGCAGGCGCAGGCACGCCACCGTGCCCACCACCAGCGCGCGCGCCAGCAGGGTGCCGGCAGCGATCATGGCGACCACCGCCCCGCCCTGCCCCGCCCACAGCACCAGCGCCGCGCCGGCCAGCACGATCAGCGGCAGCTGCAACAGGCTTTCCAGGTGCTTGCCGCCCGTATTCCATAAAATCGGCGTCGACATGCCCCACGTGATATACGCGGGCATGGCCAGCGCCAGGATGCTCAGCACGATGCCCGACTCTTGCCACACCTTGCCATACAACACGCCGATCAAGTCCGGCGCCGTCATCGCCAGCAGCACGAACAGCGGCAGGATGATGATCCAGATGGTCGCCAGCACCGACAGATAGGTGTCGCGCAAGCGCGGCAGATCGTCCTGCAGCTTGGCGCCCGTGGCCAGGAACGCCGGCTGCAAGGCGCTCAGGAACAGCGAATTGGGCGTATTGGCCAGGTTGTAGCCGACCGCATACACGCCCACCGCGTGGGCATTCAGGAAGCGGCCCAGGAATACGCGGTCCATATTGTTCAGGCACCAGTTGCACAGATTCGTCACGAACACCGTCACGCCCACATTCGTCGAGCGCCGCGCGCCCTCGTACCACAGCAGCGGCCTGAGCGAAAAGCGCGTGCGCGCATACGTCAGCACCAGCGCCGTGGCTGCCTGTCCCAGCCAGGCGCACACGAGGGTCCACACGCCGGCGCCCGCATACGCGAGCGGCAAGCCCACCAGCAGGTAGCCGACGATGTAGCTGCTCACCTGGATGATGTTGAGCCAGCGGAAATCGAGGGCGCGCCGCAGCAGGCTGCTGCCCGGCGCCGTCAGCGCATTCAGCAGGCAGGTCAGGCTCATCCAGGCAATCACGGGCGCGATGCGCGGTTCCTTGAAGTACGCGGCGATCCAGGGAGCCATGAAAAACAGCAAGGTCATGGCCGCCAGGCCCGTCAGCGCCTGCCACGTCACGGTAAAGCGCACGTCTTCCTCGCTGAGCGTGCGGTTTTGCACCAGCCCCCAGGAAAAACCGAAATCGGCCAGAAAGTTGCTAAATGTCAGCACGATCAATCCCATGGCAAACAAGCCGTAGTTTTCCGGCCCCAGCAGGCGCGCCAGCACCACTTGCGTGACCAGCTGCAGGCCAAACATGAGGACCGTGCCCATCGCCGCCCACTTGACGGCGCTGACGCTTTTCTTATTGATGTCGCTGCTCATGATTCTCGCTGTCCGCCGTGCCGCGCCCGCGGGCGCGCGCTCATCGTTCAAGCCATGCCTCATCCGGGCGGCGTGCCGATCAGGCGGCTACGCTGCGCCGGCGGCATGCTGGCCAGCAAGCCATTGACGAAATCGGCCTGCAAGCGGTATGCGCGCGGCAAATCCGTATCGATGCTCGACACGCGGAACAGCATGGCGTCGGCGACGGTGCCCGTCAGGCCGTAGCGCAATTGCTCCAGGCGCTGCTGCATGCCCACCTTGCTGATCTTGTCGCCGATGGTGATCCAGTATGTGATGGGCTCGCTGCGGTTGCCATTCACGGCCAGCAGACGCTTCACGGGCAGGCTGCCATAGGACGAGGCCAGCTCGCCATATTCGTCGCGCTCGACCTGGAAGCCCTGCGCCGCGTAGCACACTTCCGGCTTGTGCACGCCCATGTTGTCGCTCTGGTCGCCGCCGTACGCGATCGACAGCATCACCCGCTCGCCGTGCGCATTGATGTAGGTGCGCGACAAGGTCTGGTTATAGATCTTATTCAGGCGTTCCTGGGTTTCCGGATCCACCTGCAGCGGCACGATCGAACTGTCGACGCGCCAATCGCCGAACGATTGCGGTATCGCCGCTTCGAGCGAGAAACTCGGGCGCTGGTCGGCCATCTTCACGCCCGGCGCCACGCCGTGGCTGAGGATGGCTGCGCCCAGCAGCAAGGCGCCCAGCAGCATATTCATGCGCAATGCCGCGTTCATGTCGAGGCTCCCACGGTTGGCGTGCCGCCGGCCTGGCGCTTGCGCACGATCCACTGCAGCAAGCTGTCGACACTGAGGATCAGCAGCAGCGCGGAAATGAACAGCACCATGCCGGCGAAGCCATGCAGGAAGCCCTGTCCGGCCGCATCGCCGAAGTAATACGTGATCAGGGTCAGCACCATCACGCGGATGACATTGGCCGTAAAGGAAATCGGCACGATCAGCAGGGCCAGCACGATGTTGCGGAATGGCGAAGTGTGCCGCACCAGGTTCAGGTAGAACAGGCCCAGCGCTTCAAGCGTCAGCAGGGTCTGCAAGCCGGCGCAGGCATCGGCCACCAGCAGCTGATACTGGCCGATCTGCAGGATCACGCCATTGCGGGCGATCGGATAGCCAGCCAGGAAAAGCAGGTGTTCGGTGACATACGAAACGGCCATCTTCATGGGCATGGTCAGGGTCGTCACCAGCGGCAGCGGCAGCGGCACCATGAACAGCATGAAGAAGAAAGGGAACCACAGGATGCGCGCGGCAACCCAGCCGCGCTTGAGCAGCAGCAGGGCCAGGCCGGTGCCGATCAGGGCGAGGATTTCCAGCGACAGGATGTGTTGCGAACGGCCCAGCACGTACAGCAGCAGCGCGGCGGCCAGCAGCGGCCAGCCGGCGCGGGCCGGACGGGCGCCGGCGCTCTGCGCCAGCATCTCGGGCCATTTGCGGTAGATCAGCCACAGCGACAGGGCCAGGATGATGGGGCCGTGCGCCTGCTCTTCGGTGGACCAGATGCCACGGAACAGCCCGACCAGGCTGGGCACGAGCATGGCAAGAAAGCCCAGCGCCAGCGGCAGCCAGTCCGGCACGGCGGAGCGGCCGGCCCGCGCCGGCGGGATGGCATGGCCTGGCGCAGCCATCAAAAATCGACCATCACGGAACCGACCACCTGGGCGCCGCTATGCGTCATTTGCTCGGCCATGGCCGCCACTTCCGCCATCGGCGTCTTGTTCTTGCGCGCCACCAGCAGCACGCCGCCGGCACGCGCCGCCACGGCCAGCGCATCGGAACCGGTGGCATACGCCGGCACGTCGTAGAGCACCACGTCGTAGCGGCTTTCCAGCTGCTTGTTGAGCGTGACGAAGGAGGTACGGCTGAGCAATTCCTGCGGATTCGGCGGCAAGGTGCCGGCAGCCAGCACCGACAGCGCGACAAACGATTCCACCTTGGCGATGATATCGAGTTCGGCGCGGCCGGCCAGCACGTCGGACAGGCCCTGGCGTGTCTTCAGGTCGAAGATTTCATGCTGGCGCGGCGCGCGCAGGTTGGCGTCGACCAGCAAGGTGTGCTCGCCCAGCTGGGAAAACACCACGGCCAGATTGGCCGCGAACAGGCTGGCGCCGTCGCCCGGCTCCATGCCCAGCACCACCAGCGACTTGCTGCCGCGGGCGAACCAGCGCAGCATCAGCTGGCTGCGCACGGCGCGCAGGGTTTCCACCTGGTGGCTGAAGGGCTGGTAGGCGGCCACCAGTTCCTGCGGATACTTGCCGGCGCCCGGCTGCAGGTAGGGGTAATCGAACTGGCGTGCCAGTACTTGCTCGATATCGGCTTCCGTGATCAGGCCCAGGCGCTGGGCCGCTTCGCCGAAGCGGATGCCCAGTTCCTTTTGCATGCGCAGCACGCGTTCGGCGTTTTCCGGCGTGATCTTGCCCGATTCGAGCAACAGGCCGCCAATGCTGGAATCGGCGCCGCGCACCAGGGGTGCAGTGTTATTCAGCAGGTGTGGACTTGAAGTCATGATAGGTTCCATCTCAGTTCAGGCGCAAACGGCGCGGCAGCATGCCGCGCATGCGACGCTGTTTAGGTTTCCAGTCGACCACGCCGAACACGGGAATCTGCAGCACTTCGCTCAGGTCCTGGTCGGAACGGATACGGCGGTCCAGCAATTCGGCCAGCAGCGCGATGCCGCAGCCCAGCATGAGGCCGAGGAAAATCGACAGCAGCACGTTGCGGAGAATCTTCGGGCTGTCCGGCTCGATCGGCGCCGTGGCCGGATTGAGCATGGCGATATCGGACTGCTCCGCCTGGCCTTCGATGCGCGTCTGCGACAGGCGCTGCGAGGTCACGTCGAAGGCGCGCTGGGCGCTTTCCACATCCTTGCTCAGCACGCCCATCTCATCGCGCGTGCGGTTCAGTTCCAGCACCTTGGCTTTTTGCGCCGCCAGTGCGGCACGGATCGCGCCTTCGCGCTGCTGCAGGATCTGCGCATTGTTGCCCACGCTTTGCGAGGTGGCGCGGGTCTGCTCGGCCAGGTCGCGGCGCAGCTTGTCCACTTCCGCCTTGGCGCTCTGGTATTGCGGGTGATTGCGGTCCAGGCGCTGGCCCAGCTCGGCCAGTTTACCCTCGGCGTTGCCCAGGCCCAATTTCAAGCTCTGGATCAGCGGATTCGACGCCACGTCCGGCGATTCCGACAGGTTGCCGCCCTGCGCCATGCGCTGGCGCGAATTGGCTTCCATGGCCTGGCCCTGCGCCAGCACCAGCTGCGCCGACAGGTCGTTCAAGCGGTTCGATTCCACGTCGAGGCGGTTGTCGACGCTGACGATGCCGTTATCCTGCTGGTATTTCGACAGGCGGCTTTGCGCGCGCTCAACGTTGTCGCGCAGCAATTTGGTCTGGTCGTCGAAGTAGGTCGTCGCCTTGCGCATCGGGTCGACCTTCAGCTGGATGCTGACCTTTTGATACTGTTCCGCAAAGGCATTCGAGACGGCCGCGACGAATTGCGGGTCGGCGCCCTTGAAACTGACATCGACCACGCTGCTTTCGCGCGACGGCATCACTTCGAGTTTCTTCAGCAGCAAGTCGGCCAGCCAGTCGCGCACCGTGCCCTTGCCTTGCGCCGCTTCATTGAACTGGGCGATCACGGCGGGGCTGCGCGCCAGTTCCAGCTGGTCGACGACGCGCAAGGCCACGTTCTTGCTGCCGATAATATCGACCTGGGTCGCCATGTAGCCAGGCAGCAACTGTCCCGGCATGGTCATGCCCGTCAAGGGATCGACGCCCTTGTAGTTCAGCAGCAAGGTGCTGGTGGCCTTGTAGGTCTTCGGCAGCACCAGGCTGACGCCCAGCGCCAGCGCCACGGTGATCATCAAGGTCAGCAGCACAATCTTCTTGCGTGCCCGAAGGATCAACAATAGTTGGGTGAGGTTCATTTGGAAACTTTCAATACAAAAAGATAGGGAGCCAGTCGCTCTTAGAACAGGCTTTCCTGGACATACACGACATCGTCGACGCGCAGCAGGTCGTCATGCTTGACCGACAGCACTTCCATCTCGCCGGCGGCATTGCGGCGCTTGACGCGCACGCCGCGTTCGGTGCCGCGCAAGGTCAGGCCGCCGCCCACGGACAGGGCTTGCAGCACGGTCATGTTGCGTTCCAGGCGGAACGCGCCCGGGCGCTGGACTTCGCCGTAGATGTAGAAGCGCGGTGCGCGTTCCACGTAGATGATGTCGTTGCCACCCACTTCCGTGTCGCCCTTCAGGTCGCCATTGCGCACGATGTCGAGGATATCGGCCACTTCGCGCGTGGCATTGCCGCCGCGCTTGCGGATCACGGTGATCTGGTCGGCGCCGTCAGGACTGACGCCGCCGGCCATGGCCAGCATGTCCATCACGCTGCGCTTGCCTTCCACCGGGTAGCGGCCCGGGCGGTTTACCTGACCCAGCACGGACGCCTGCTGGCTTTGCAGGCTGGTGACGATGATGTTGACTTGCGCCTTGCGCAGGAAGCCGCCGCTCTCGAGCAGGCCGCCCAGTTTCTTTTCCGCTGCCGACGTGGACAGGCCGCCGACGGCCACCGCGCCCACCAGCGGGAAGGTGATTTCGCCCGCTTCGCTGACGCGCGTTTCCAGGCCCAGGTCCGGGTTGCCGTAGACGGAAATTTTCAGCACATCACCAGCCCCAAGGGGTACATCGGCTGCACCGGCCATGCCTGCGGCGAGGGCCAGAAAGGCCGCCATCATCCAGTTTGCGAGTCGTTTCATGATTGCAGATTCCCGTTGGTAGATTGCTGATGTTTAACTACTTGTCGATAAGTCACTTATTTCAATCCCGCCACGCCGCGCTCATTGGCTTCATGCGCGCTGTTGGCCGGCGTCGCCGCCGCAGGGACCGCCGCTGCCGAGGCCGAGGCGCCGGCCGCTGCATCCTTGTTGAAATACTCGATCTTGGCGCTGGCGCGCAGACGTTTCAGTTCCGCTTCGGCCGCATCCTTGTTCTTCTTACTGGCCAGGAACTGCTCGATTTGCGGCGCCGCCGCGTCCAGGCCCACCGGGCTGTCCTTGATATCGGCCAGCGCGATGAGCAGGCTGCGCTCGCCTTCGCGCACGATGAACAGCTGGCCCTTGGGCATCGATTGCAGTTTGCTGCTCAGCTCGGGCGCCAGGTCGGCGCTGGTGCGCGACACCTGGGTGCGGCCAAACGCGATCTTGTGCTCGTCGAGCCATTGCGCCACTTCTTCCAGCGACTTGGCGCGGTCCATGACGGCCTTGAGCTCGTCATTCAGCGCTGCCGTCGGGATGACCAGTTCGCGCAAATCGAATTGCTTGCGCTGGCTGAAGAACAGGGGGTTTTTCGCGAAATATTCTTCCACTTCCGCCTTGCTCGGGCGGGTGGCCGCGCCGATGCGCTTTTGCATGTATGCCTGGGCAACGATCAGCGCCTTGGCGCGCTCGATGGCTTGCATGACTTTCGGATCGCGGTCGACCTTTTCCTTGGCCGCTTCATTCTGCAGCAGTTGGCGGTCGATCAGCGACTCGAGCAACTGCTTGCTGGCCGCGGCCTGCTGCGGCGCCTGCACGCCGGCGCGCTGCAACTCTTCATTCAGCTGCAGGACGGTGATTTCTTCGCCGTTCACGCTGGCCAGCGCCTGGCCAGCCTTCTTTTCCTTGTTGCCACAGGCGGACAGGCCGGCAGCGGCCAGCAAGACCAGGGCGGCGCACAACAGACGCGGCGCGGGGCGGGAGTGAATAAAATGATTCAAGCGTGCTCCTTCGGATGACAGGTATGACGGGTAGAAAAATCCGGCACAGTGTAACGGGCCCACGGCCAAGCTGCACTGCATTGATTTCCCAAAAAATAGTTATGCGTCAAATAATTAACAATATTGTAAACATAATACACATAATGCATGACGACAAGCAAAATATTTGCTTAAAAATCTACTAATGAGATATAAAAACAACTATTTCCGTAGTCTACTTGATTGCAAAAAATTATGTATTCCGTGGTTCAGACCGACTTTAAAAATGATAGTTGGCGCGTGCCGTCCCTGACGGCTGTCCGACAGGGTGACGCAACGACCGGCAGGGGCAAGGCCGGATACTGCACACATCGTGAACCCTTTCCAAGAGGAAAGTAATGGCGCATGGCCGGCACGACTCGTGGCGAAGTGAGCGCGGAGTGGTCGCGTGATGCGCTGGTGCTCTAAAGATGCTCCATTTTAACGCGTATTGACACCGTGCAAAGTATATTCAAACGCTATTTTTTCCTGCCGGCAGCACACTGGCGCTCAATGCGCGTTCTCGCGCGCCAGCACCACTTTGACCGTGCGCGCGATAATCCACAGATCCAGCCACAGCGACCAGTTGCGCAGGTAATCGAGGTCGAAATGGATGCGCGCCTCCATCTTGTCGAGCGTTTCCGTCTCGCCCCGCAAACCGTTGACCTGTGCCCAGCCCGTAATGCCGGGCTTGACCTTGTGGCGCAGCATGTAACCCTTGATCAGCTTGCGGTACTGCTCGTTGTGCACGACCGCATGGGGACGCGGCCCGACGATGCTCATGCGCCCCTGCAAGACGTTGAGGAATTGCGGCAACTCATCGAGCGAGCTGCGGCGCAGGAAGGCGCCGACGCGCGTCACGCGCTGGTCGTTCTTGGTGGCCTGCACCACATTGTCGCCATCTTCGCCCACCGTCATGGAACGGAACTTGTAGACGACGATCTCTTCGCCATACAGGCCATAGCGGCGCTGGCGGAAAATCACGGGGCCTTTCGAAGTACTCTTGACGGCGATGGCGATGATCAGCATCACCGGCAGCAGCAGCACCTGGATCACCAGGCCCAGCACGATATCGCTGCCCCGCTTGACCATGCTATTAAAGCCCGTGAACGGCGATTCGCGGATGGCGATGACGGGCATGCCGCCCACGTTGTCGAAGCGCGCCTGCATCAGGTCAAAGATATAAATATCGGGCAAGAAATACACGGACGCCGTCGTATCTTCGAGCTCATCGAGCATCTTGCGGATGCGCGGCTGGGCCGAAATCGGCTGGCTGATGAAGATCATCTTGATGTTGTGTTCGCGCACGTAGGTGGCGATATCATCCATGCGTCCCAGCATGGGTTCGCGCATCTTTTCCGGCCAGCGGTCGTCCGTGCGGTCGTCGAAGAAGCCGTGCACGTGCATGAACAGGTTGGCATTGCGCTCGACGGTGGCGGCAAACTTCAGGCTGGCGTCATTGGCGCCGATGATGACCACCGAGCGCACTTCACTGTCGCCATCCGGATGCAGGCTGAACTTGCGCCCGGCCAGGTGTCCGGCCAGCAATACGAAAGGCGTGAGCACGAACCACGCCAGCACCACTTCGGTATCGAAATGATAGGCCAGGCCCGTGGCCGAGCCCAGGAAGGTGAGGATCAGCGCGACGATCGCCCAGCCCACGAGGATATCGCGCGCATACGCCAGCATGCGGCCGCTGCGCCAGGTACGGTAGGGATCGACGTGCTGGTACACCGTCGACGAGATGAAGACGGCCAGTATCATCAGCACCAGCGTATAGCCGGTAAATGGCGAGCCCGACAAAACCGTCATCAGGTACAGCAAGCCCATGATGATGATCGGGTCGAGAACGCGCTGGAAAAACGAAATCAGGGGTATATCATTGACAGTCATGTTGATCTTTAAAACTGTACGCTGCCATTGAAGGAAATGCCCTTGGCGCGGTAGCTGCCACTATCGACGATGGCGACGCCTTCGCGCCGCTCCTGGAACACGCGCACGCCGAGCTGGATTTTCCGGTGCGGCGCATACGTCGCGCCCAGCGAGGCCGTGCGCGTGGTATCGCGCCCGTCGCCCGGCAGCACGAGGCCGCTGACGGCTTCGAAATCGCGCCGTTCCTGGCGCAATTGGGCATCGACGCGCACCTTCGACGTGGCCGTCCATGTCGCGCCCAGGCTGGCTCCCGTGTTCAGGCTGCTTGTCACCAGCGAATTGTCGACGGAACCGAATTCGCGCCAGACGATGCCCGTGAAATTGACCTTGCCCAATGGCTTCCAGTACACGCTCAGCCGGCCATTCGTGCCGCTGGTGTCGCGCCCGGACAGCAAGTTGTTGCGATGGCGGACCCAGCCGCCGAGGAACTCGATCTGCGTGATGTCGCTGAAATCCCAGAAGACATTGGCCTTGATCTCGTCCTGGCGATAGCCGTTGCCGTACACATTGGCATCGAACGCACTGCGGTTCGGATACTTGCCATTCAGGTGGCGCAGCTGCAGGCCGACGCGGCTATTGCTGCGCGCCAGGTAGTCGACGCCAAATTCCGTCGCGTCCTCCGTCCAGTTGGAAAAGGCTTGCGACGGCAAGTCATACGAGTAGCGGTCGCGCGACAGGCCGCCGCGCACGCGCCAGCTGGGGTGGAAGCGCCAGGCGCCATTCACGTACTCGCGGCGCTGCGTGCGCAAGTTGCGCACCGTGCTCTGGAAATCGCTGAACGGCGTCAGGGTCTGCGAATAACTGGCGCCCACATGGCCTTCCAGGTGGTTGGCGATGTGCCATTCCAGGTCGGCCAGGTAATCCTTGCCATCGTAGTCGAACTGGCTGAAGCGGTTGAAACTCACCTTCGACCACTTGGCCTGGCCCGTCAGTATCTGGCGGCCGATGGGACGGTTGAACAGGAAGCCCGCCTGCAGCATCCTCGAGGTATCCGAACGGGGGCCGGAAAAACCCGGCACGTCGTCGGGCAAGCGCATCAGGTTATCGTCGTATGAATAGGACGTGGCAACGAAAGGCTTGATGGTGTCGCTGATATCGGCCAGGGCCGCGCCGCTGGTCAGGGTGCCTAACAGTAACAGCGCAGCCGGCAGACGCGGGCTGGCCGTGAAGGTGGCGGCAACGGCTTTTTTACGCAAGGAATTCAACATGGATTTTGTCTTTGAAAGATCACACAGTTGATAGGCAATACTACCAGTAAATCCAGTGCCCACCAGAAATAATCCAGAGCCCCAGCACGCCGTTCGTCACGCCGTGCGCGAGGATAGGCGACCACAGAGACTGGCTACGCATGTACAACACACTATATGCCGCACCGGCCACCATGCCGGCCAGCCACAAATTATGCTCAAAGCCAAACAGCACCACGCTGATGGCGAAGGCCTTGACGCTGGCCAGGCGCGGATCGGCCCGCAAAAAATCCGGCTTGTCGATCCAGCGCAGCAGGAAGGAGCGCCAGAACAGCTCTTCCATCACCGGCACCACCAGCGCCGCGCCGGCGATGCGCAGCACGACCAGGCTCCACTCGATGCGGCCATCGGTGCGGGGATCGAAGCCGTCCGGGTTGCCGATGCGCATCCAGCTGGCGTCGAGATTGATCCACAACAAAAAAACAACAACGCCGCCGGCCAGCGCCCCGAGAATGGCACGCGCGCCCAACGGCGTCCACCGCAATTCCGTGTAACTGCGGCGCCAGTACAACAGCAGGCCCAGCACGACGCCGATCTTGACCGCATACAGCCAGCGCAAGTCCTGCGCGGCAACGCCCAGGCGGCCGAGCATGTCGGCAATGAAAATGAAGGAGAGATAGGCCAGGAATGGCGCTACCCGTGGCAAGGCGGCGCGGTCAAACATGCTGCTGCGCACCGGAGGTGAAGCCACGCGCCGGACGCGGTGGTCCGGCGCGCATGTTTTTCATGACAAACATGCATCCTCCGATGTAATAAATATAATTATATAATTATATCAAGCCGAACCGTTGCCGTGGCAAGTAATCCTAACTTAATTACAACAGGGTATGCAAAAAAGCATCAAGCGTTGGCGCGCGCCTCGATCTGCTCCCACTTTTCCAGCGCTTCCAGCAGTTCGCCTTCGATCTCGGCCACGCGCGCATTCAGGCGCTTGCCTTCGGCCGGCGTCTTTTTGTAGAAGTCCGGATGCGACAGCTCGGCGGCCAGTACCGATTGCTCGTCTTCCAGCTTGGCGATCAGTTTCGGCAACTCTTCCAGCTCGCGCTGCTCCTTGTAGCTGAGCTTTTTCTGCTTGGCGGCCGGCGCGGCGGCCTCGACCTTGACCGCAGGCTTGCTGGCTGGCGCGGTGGCGATCGGCAAGGTGCGCACGCGCTCCCAGTCCGTGTAGCCGCCGACGAATTCGCGCCACTTGCCCTCGCCTTCGGCGACGATCACCTGCGTGACCACGTTGTCGAGGAAGGTGCGGTCATGGCTGACGAGGAAGACGGTGCCCGTGTATTCTTCCAGCAACTCTTCCAACAATTCCAGGGTATCGATATCGAGGTCATTGGTGGGCTCGTCGAGCACCAGCACGTTGGCCGGCTTGGCGAACAGGCGCGCCAGCAGCAAACGGTTGCGTTCGCCACCGGACAGCGACTTGACGGGCGAACGGGCGCGTTCCGGCGCGAACAGGAAGTCGTTCAGGTAGGTCATCACGTGACGGCGCTGGCCATTGATCTCGACCCAGTCGCTGCCTGGCGCGATGGTTTCCATCAGGTTCGCCTCTTCGTTCAGCTGCGTGCGCATCTGGTCGAAATACGCCACCTGCAGCTTGGTGCCCAGGCGGATGCTGCCCGTGTCCGACTCTTCCTGGCCCAGGATCATCTTCAGCAAGGTGGTCTTGCCGGCGCCGTTGGCGCCGATCAGGCCGACCTTGTCGCCGCGCAGGATGGTGGCGCTGAAATCCTTGACGATGACCTTGTCGCCATAGATCTTCGAGACGTTTTCCAGGTCCGCCACGATCTTGCCCGAGCGCTCACCGGCCGATACGTCCAGCTTGACTTGTCCCTGCTGTTCGCGGCGCGCATTGCGCGTCAGGCGCAGCGCTTCCAGGCGGCGCACGCGGCCTTCGTCGCGCACGCGGCGGGCCTTGACGCCCTTGCGTATCCATACTTCTTCCTGCGCCAGGAACTTGTCGAACTTGGCGTTCTCCACTTCTTCGATTTCCAGCTGCTCCGCCTTGCGGGTCTGGTACGCCGTGAAGTTGCCCGGATACGACAGCAAGCGGCCGCGATCGAGTTCGATAATGCGCGTGGCGACGTTGTCGAGGAAGGAGCGGTCATGGGTAATGAACAGCACGCTGCCCTTGAAGTCGCGCAACAAACCTTCCAGCCACAGGATGGAACTGAAATCCAGATGGTTGGTCGGCTCATCGAGCAGCAGCACGTCGGGCGCCGACACCAGCGCGCGCGCCAGCGCCACGCGCTTTTGCATCCCGCCGGACAGGGTTTTCATCAGCATGTCGCCCGTCAGGTTCAAACGGTCGAGCACGGTTTCCACCTTGTTCGGCAAGCTCCACGCATCGGCCGCATCGAGTTTGACCTGGATGTCGTGCATGCGTTCCATCAGTTCGTCGTCATTGCCCTGGCCAAACTGGCCCGTCAGCGCATCGTATTCCTTCAGCCACGCCTGCGATTCGCCCATGCCGGACGCGACGGCGTCGAACACGGACATTTCCGGGTCGAATTGCGGTTCCTGCTCCACATAGGCGATCTTGATGCCTTGCTGCATCACCAACAAGCCGTCATCGAGCTTGAACTTGCCCGAAATAACCTTCAACAGCGACGATTTCCCCGTGCCGTTGCGGCCGATCAAGCCGACCCGCTCCGAGGTTTCCAGTGAAAATTCCGCGTGATCGAGCAGCGCGACGTGACCGAACGCAAGTTGCGCCGATGAAAGAGAAATGACAGCCATAATGAGTAAGAGTGCTCGGGCGCCGTCTCGCGCACACCGCGTGGTGTGCAAAACAGCCGCCGATTAGATGAATGAAGCACGCATTGTACCGATACTCGCGCAAGCATAGGCATATCTTGCAAACTGTCGGCTATAATTGCGCTCGATTCGCGACAGATGGGACGTCTTGCACGTCCCTTGCCGCCGGATCCGGCATGGCAACTTGCCACGCCTGAGCGTCCTCCCCGTAGCACAATGGATAGTGCACATGCCTCCTAAGCGTGGGATACTGGTTCGATTCCAGTCGGGGGGACCAATAACACGCTACCGCGCCCTGCCGCGCCGCGCCCAGGCGATTCATCCCAGAAACAAATTAACGCAGATCAATCCTCAAGCACGGGCCGCCCGGCGACGCCAGCCTGCCAGCGACACCAGGCCCAGCAGCAGCAATGCATAGCTTGCCGGTTCCGGCACGGCGCTGACGCTAAACACCTGCATGGCGCCAAACGTCACGTTGGGATAAGAGCCATACGGCGCGCCATCGAGCAGGCTTGCGCCAAAGATGCCATTGACCGGGTCGATGTACGAGTAGCGCGAAGAAATACCATTGGTGCTCAGGTCGGCCGACATGCCCAGGTCGGCGCCGATGCCGAACGTGGGGCCGGCGTTGATGTCATTGAAGGTTTGATACGATCCTACCGAGTCCAGCGCATAGGTTTTCGGCGTTTGCCGGAAATACTGGCCCGAGGTCAGGTTGAAGATGAAGGCCGTGCGGTCGCGGTCTTCCGGCGTCATGTTGTAGTTGCCCGACGAATTCCAGCTTTGCGGGTTGTAGCCTCCCACCAGCCAGGTCTGACCGGCGGCGTTGCTCGCCTGCATCACGGAAAAGGTGCGCCCCTTGCCGTCGGCGGCCAGGTGGAAGTCGCGCGAGGTGTCGCCCGCCGACTTGGTGTAGATGGCCGTCAGCGCCAGCGGGCCTTCGCCCAGCCAGGCGGACAGCTGCGCTTCCTGCGCGCCGTTGAGCAAGGACTGCGCCGAGGCGGCAGGCACGCTGCCGATGCACAGCAAGGCGCCAGCGAGCAAGGTGACGGGCCGCACCGCCTTCATTTTCAGCATGATTTGTTGTTGCATCGCTCCCCCTGTGTGGTTGCCGTGAATTTTCGGCATATCAATATAGCACAAGGAGATATACTAATTGCATTAATTTATTTCAATTGAAATGCACTTAATGCAATAGTTTATTGCCATCATCATGTCGGCAGCACCGCCGTTACCTCGATTTCCACTCTGGCGCGATCCTCGATCAGACCGGCCACCTGCACGGCCGTCATGGCAGGAAAATGCTTGCCGATCAGTTCGCGGTACGCCACGCCGATTTGTGGATACGCCGCCACGTATTCCTTCTTGTCGAGCACATACCAGTTCATGCGCACGATGTGCTCGGGCAAGGCCCCCGCCTCGGCCAGCACGGCGACGACGTTCTGCAGGGCCTGGCGCACCTGCCCCGCAAAATCGTCCGTATGGAACTGGCCCTGCGCATCCCAGCCGATCATGCCGCTGACATACACCGTGCGTCCGCTGGCGGCCACGCCATTCGCATAGCCGCGTGGCCGGGCCCATCCCGCTGGTTGTAAAACTTGCATATTGCTTTCCTCGTTGTTCATGCGTCCGCCGCCTCGCGCAGCAATTCGCGCGCGATGATCAATTGCTGTACTTCGCTGGCGCCCTCATAGATGCGCAAGGCGCGGATTTCGCGGTACAGGCGCTCGACCGGATGGTCGCTGACCACGCCCATGCCGCCGAACAGTTGCACGGCCGCGTCGATTACCTGCTGCGCCGTTTCCGTGGCCGTCAGCTTGGCCATGGCCGCCTCCTTCGTCACCTTGCGGCCCTGGTCGCGCTGCCAGGCGGCGCGGTAGGTGAGCAGCGCGGCCGCGTCGATGCCGGTGGCCATCTGCGCCAGTTTTGCCTGCGTCAGCTGAAAGTCCGCCAGGGTCTGGCCAAACATCTGGCGCTTTGTCGCGTGGCGCAGCGCTTCGTCGAACGCGCGCCGCGCAAAGCCCAGCGCCGCGGCGGCCACCGAGGTGCGGAACACGTCGAGTGTCGCCATCGCCACCTTGAAGCCCTGCCCCGCCTCGCCCAGGCGCTGCGACACGGGCACGCGGCAATTGGCAAAGCGCAGGCGCGCCAGCGGATGCGGCGCGATGACGGCGATGCGCTCGGCGATTTCCAGGCCGGGATTGTCGGCGTCGACGATGAAGGCGCTGATGCCGCGCGCGCCCGACGCCTCGCCCGTGCGGGCGAACACCACGTAAAAGTCGGCGATGCCGCCATTCGATATCCACGTCTTTTCGCCGTCGAGCACATACGCGTCGCCGTCGCGGCGCGCCGCGCACGCCATGGCCGCCACGTCCGACCCGGCCTGCGGCTCGGACAGGGCAAAGGCGGCGATGCGCTTGCCGCTGGCCACGTCCGGCAAATAGCGCGCCTTGTTCTCGGCGCTGCCGAACAGGCCGATGGCGCCAAAACCGAGTCCCTGCATGGCAAAGGCGAAATCGGCCAGGCCGTTGTGGCGCGCCAGGGTTTCGCGCATCAGGCAAATGGCGCGCGTGTCGATCTTGCCATCGGTGCCGGTGGCGTATGCCAGCCAGCCGCCCTGCCCCAGTTGCGCCACCAGCGCGCGGCAAGCCGCATCGACATCGCCGCCATGGGCGTCGTCCAGGTGCAGCGTCGCCCAGGCATCGAGTTCACGTTCCAGTTCTGCATGGCGCGCTTCGAAAAACGGCCAGTCCAGGTAAGAGGTGTCGCGTGTATTGTTCATCTTAGTCGCCCTCGAAGCGGGGTTGTTCCTTCGCCACGAAGGCGTGATAGGCGCGGTGGAAATCGTTGGTGGCCATGCAAATGGCCTGCGCCTGCGCTTCCGCCTCGATGGCTTCATCGACGCCCATGTTCCACTCCTGCTGCAGCATTTTTTTCGTCATGCCGTGCGCGAAAGTGGGGCCGCTGGCCAGGCCGGCGGCGAACAGCTGCGCCGCTGGCGCCAGTTCTTCCGGCTCCACCAGGCGGTTGAGCCAGCCCCAGCGCTCGGCCTCGGCGCCGGCCAGGGAGCGGCCCGTGTACAGCAGTTCGGCGGCGCGGCCCTGGCCGATCACGCGCGGCAGCAAGGCGCAGGCGCCCATGTCGCAGCCGGCCAGGCCCACGCGGGTGAACAGGAAGGCCGTCTTGCTGCGCGCCGTGCCGATGCGGATATCGGAGGCCAGCGCCAGCATCGCGCCGGCGCCCGCGCAAATGCCGTCGATGGCGGCGATGATGGGCTGCGGGCAGGCGCGCATGGCTTTCACCACGTCGCCCGTCATGCGGGTAAACGCCAGCAGGCCCGGCATGTCGAGCTGCGTCAGGGGGCCGATGATGTCGTGCACGTCGCCGCCCGAGCAGAAATTGTCGCCGCTGCCCGTGATCACCACGGCCTTGACGTCGTCCGCATGCGCCAGCGCGCGAAACAGCTCGCGCAATTCCGCGTACGAATCGAAGGTGAGCGGATTCTTGCGCTCGGGCCGGTGCAGGGTCAAGGTGGCGACGCCTGCGTCGACGGAAAACAGAAAATGCCGCGCGGCGTAACCGGCCAGGCTGGCGCGGTTGCCTGGCAGGTCTTGCGGCTGGCCGGGTAGATGGCGCATGCTCAATCCTTGAGGGAAGTGTTATTCAACTGCTGCTTCATGTGCGACAGCAGGTCGATCAATCGGGTTTTATCGTCCGCCGTCACGTCGTGCAGCAGTTCGGCGATCCAGCCTTCGTGCACGCGCGCCATCTCGTCGAACGCGCGCCGGCCGGCCGGCGTCAGCTTGACGCTGTACGAGCGGCGGTCCTTCGGATCGACCACACGCGCCACCAGCTTTTCCTGCTCCAGCTGGTCGGTGATGCCCGTGATATTGCCGCCCGTGACCATCATGCGCTTGGACAGTTCGCCCATGCGCAAGCCATCGGGAAAGCGCTCGAGCTGCGCCATCAAATCGAAGCGGGGCAAGGTGATGCCGAAGGTGGCGCGCAAGCGCGTGCGCACCTCGTTTTCAATCTTGACCGTGCACGAGAGCATGCGCAGCCACAGCTTGAGCGACTGGTGGTGGTCCTGCGTCAGCCGGCTGGCCAGGTCCAGCACGGGTTGCTCCGGTACGGATTTTTCATGCATGTTGTCGGGTTCTTTATCCATGGTCTTCATTCAGTTACATGACTTCGCCGCCGGCGACGGCGATCGATTGTCCATTCATGGCGGCCGACGCGGGCAGGCAGAGCCACGCCACCGCATCGGCCACTTCCTGTGGCTGCACCAGCCGCTGCTGCGGATTGCCGGCCGCCAGTTCCGCGCGCGCCGCGTCTTCGCCGCGCCCCGTCTTGCGCACGATGTTCTGCACTGCCTGCGCCACCATGTCCGTTTCCGTGTAGCCGGGGCAGACGGCGTTGACGGTGACGCCGCGCGGCGCCACTTCCAGCGCCAGCGCGCGCGTCAGGCCGATCACGCCGTGCTTGGCGGCGACATAGGCGCTGACATAGCGGTAGCCCTTCAGGCCCGCCGTCGACGCCACGTTGACGACGCGCCCCCAGCCCGCTTCCAGCATGCCCGGCATGGCTGCCTGGCAGCAGTGATACACGCCCGTCAGGTTCACGGCCAGCATCTGCTGCCAGATGGCGGCATCCGTCTTGCCGAATGGCGCCGCATGCGCCTGGCCCGCATTGTTGATCAATATGTCGATGCGGCCGAAATGCGCGGCCGCCTGCGCAAATCCCGCCTGCACGGACGCTTCCACGCTCACGTCGAGCACGCAGATGGCGACCCTGCCCGCATGGCCCGCCTCTTCCAGCTGCATGCGCGCGCGCGCCAGCCGCGCGCCATCGCGCCCGGCCAGGGTGACCCGGGCGCCCGCGTCCAGCAAGGCGCCCGCGCAAGCGAGCCCGATGCCGCTGCCGGCGCCCGTCACGAGGGCGTGTCTGTCGATTATCGCTTGCGTCTTCATGTCATCCTTCCAGCAGCCGCGCGGCCACCTGTTGCGGGGTAAGGCCCGTGCTGGCGGCGGCCAGCTGGCGCTCGCGCTGCAGATTGCGTTCCAGCTGCTGCTGGCCAGGCCGGTACTGTTTCGGCCACGCCGCTCCGTCGCCAGCGCCGCTGTAGCCGATGCGCGCCATTTCCGTCAGGGTCCAGGCGGGGTTGGCCAGGTGCGGCCGGCCCACGGCGCACAGGTCGGCGCGCCCGGCGGCGATGATGCTGTTGGCGTGGTCGGCTTCGAAGATCGAGCCGACGGCCATGCTGGCGATGCCCGCCTCGTTGCGCACGCGGTCGGCAAACGGCGCCTGGAACATGCGCCCATACACGGGTTGTTCGAGTTTGCTGACCTGGCCCGAGGAACAGTCGATCAGGTCGGCGCCCGCCTGCTTGAACAGGCGGGCGATCAGTACCGCATCGTCAGGCGTGATGCCGCCTTCGACCCAGTCGTGGGCCGAGATGCGCACGCTCATGGGTTTATCCTGCGGCCAGGCGGCGCGCATGGCGCGAAACACGCGCAGCGGATAGCGGCAGCGGTTTTCCAGGCTGCCGCCATATTCGTCCGCGCGGCGGTTGGTCAGCGGCGAGATAAAGCTCGATAGCAGATAACCATGCGCGCAATGCAGTTCCAGCCAGTCGAAACCGGCGACAGCCGCCGCCAGGGTGGCGCGCACGAAATCCTGCTCGATGCGCGCCAGGTCGCCTTCCGTGGCCGCGCGCGCCGTTTGCGACACGCCCGCCATATACTGCTGTTCCGACGCCGCCAGCAGCGGCCAGTTATCCTCTTTCAAGGGCAGGTCGATGCCATCCCACATGGGCCGCGTCGAGCCTTTCGGTCCCGCGTGGCCCAGCTGCAGGGCGATCTTCGCATCGCTGTTCGCATGCACGAAATCGACGATGCGCCGCCACGCCTGCGTGTGCGCTTCGCTGTACATGCCGGGGCAGGCGGGCGTGATGCGCGCATCGGCCGACACGCACGTCATCTCGGCAAACACGAGCCCCGCGCCACCCATGGCGCGCGCGCCCAGGTGCATCAGATGGTAGTCGCCCGCCACACCGTCGACGGCGCTGTACTGCGCCATCGGCGAGACGGCGATGCGGTTTTTCAGCAGCACGCCGCGCAGCCGGAAGGGCGTGAGCATGGGCGGCGGGGCCTCGTCGCGCATCGCCACGCCGGCCTGTTCGCCCGCGCGCCGCGCCAGCCATTGTTCATAGCCGGCCACGTAGGCAGGGTCGCGCAGGCGCAGGTTTTCATGCGAGATGCGCTGGCTGCGCGTGAGCATGGAATAGGCGAACTGCGGCGCCTCCATGGCGCTGTAGCGCTCGACGTTTTCAAACCACTCCATGGAATTGCGCGCCGCGCTCTGGATCTTGAGCACTTCCACGGCACGCAGCTGCTGGTAGGCGGCCAGCGCGGCGGCAGTATCCCCATGCTGGCCGAAGCAGCGCGCCAGCTCGATGGCGTCTTCCAGCGCCAGCTTGGTGCCCGAGCCGATGGAATAATGGGCCGTGTGGGCCGCGTCGCCCATCAGCACGACGGGCACGCCGTCCTGTACATGCACCCATTGCCGGCAGACGATGCGGGGAAAGGTGATCCACTGCGCCGAGCCGCGCAAATGCGGCGAATTGCTCAGCAGGCCATGGCCGTCGAGTTCCTCGGCGAACAGGGCTTCGCAAAAGGCGATGCCCTCTTCCTGGCTCATGGCATCGAGCCCCGCCGCGCGCCACACGTGCTCCGGCGTTTCAACGATGAAGGTCGAAGTCTCGCCGTCATACTGGTAGATATGCGCCTGGAACCAGCCGTGCGGCGTCTGGCGGAAGGCAAACGTGAACGCTTCGAATTTCTTGCGCGTGCCCAGCCAGACGAAGCGGCAATGGCGCTGCTCGGTCTCGGGCTGGTAGCTGGCCGCATAGCGCGTGCGGATGCGGCTGTTCAAGCCATCGCTGGCGATCACCAGGTCGGCGCCGTACTGGCGCGCGATGGCCTGGTCATCCTGCACCTCCGTCTCGAAGACGAGTGCCACGCCGAGTTCCTCGCAGCGCGCCTGCAGGATGTTGAGCAGGCGCTTGCGGCCGATACCGCAAAAGCCATGGCCGCCGGAACGCACGGTCTCGCCCTTGAAGTGGATCTCGATATCGTTCCAGTGGTTGAACGCCTGCAGGATGGCGCGCGCCGTCGGCTCGTCCGCATTGGCCAGGTTGCCCAGGGTCTGGTCGGAAAACACCACGCCCCAGCCAAACGTGTCATATGGGCGGTTGCGCTCGATGACGGTGATGCGGTGATCCGGGTTCTGCTTTTTCATGAGCAGGCTGAAATACAGGCCGGCGGGGCCGCCGCCGATGCAGACGATATTCATGGGGTGTCCGTGCGAAGTTTGAAGCGCTGCAGCTTGCCCGTTTCCGTGCGCGGCAAGGCAGGCAGGAAATGGATGGCGCGCGGGTATTTATAGGGAGCGATCTGCTGGCGCACGAAGTCCTGCAGTTCGGCGGCCAGCAGGTCGCTGGCCTGGCAGCCCTCCTTCAGCACGACGTGCGCCTCGACGATCTGGCCACGCTCGGCATCGGCGCGCCCGACCACGCCGCATTCGGCCACGGCCGGGTGGCGCAGCAGCGCCTCCTCCACTTCCGGGCCGGCGATGTTGTAGCCGGCCGAGACGATCATGTCGTCGCTGCGCGAGCGGTAATAGAAATAGCCGTCGGCATCCATCTCGAAGGTGTCACCCGTCAGGTTCCAGCCGTTCTGCACATACTCGCGCTGGCGCGGGTCGGACAGGTAGCGGCAACCGGTGGGGCCTTTCACGGCCAGGCGGCCCGTCACGCCGGGCGGCTGCGGCACGCCGGCTTCGTCGACGATGCACGCCTGGTAGCCGGGAATCGCCTTGCCGATGGCGCCGCGGCGGATGCCTTCGCCCGTCGCGGAAATGAAGATGTGCAGCATCTCGGTGGCGCCTATGCCGTCCGTCATGGCCAGGCCCGTCGCTGCCTGCCAGGCGTCGCGCGTGGCCAGCGGCAGCGCCTCGCCGGCCGACACGCACAGGCGCAGGCTGCGCAGGTCGTGCTGCCCGGCCAGGGGCGCCATCTGGCGGTAAAAGGTGGGCGCCGTGAAGCAGATGCTGGCTTGGTAGGCGCCAATGGCGCGCAGCAGGCCATCGGGCGTGAGTTTTTCCAGCAGCACGGTCGCCGCGCCAAAGCGCAGGGGGAACAGCAGCAGGCCACCGAGGCCGAAGGTGAACGCCAGCGGCGGCGTGCCGATGAAGATGTCGCCGGCGCGCACCTGCAGCATGGAGCGGGGAAAGCAGTCGCAGATGGCCAGCAAGTCGCGGTGCATGTGCATGGTGCCTTTCGGGACGCCCGTCGTGCCCGAGGTAAAGCTGATCAGGCAGACGTCGTCGGCCGCCGTGTCGCATGCGGCAAATGGCGCATCGTGGACAGCAATGCGCTGTTCCAGTTCGGCGTCGTCGGCGCCAAAGCACAGCATGGCCGGCAGGGACGCCACCGCGTCGAGTTCCGCGCGCAAGCCTTGCGCGCACAGCACGGCGTTGACTTCCGCCTTGACGAGAATAGTGGACAGTTCGCGCGCGCGCAGCAGCGGCATGGTGGGCACGGCGATGCAGCCGGCCTTCAGCACGGCCAGCAGGCAGGCGGCCATCATGGGGGTATTCGCGCCGCGCAGCAGCACGCGGTTGCCGGGGATCAGGCGCAGGTCGCTGCGCAGCACGTGGGCGATGCGGTCGACCTGCCGCGCCAGCTGCGCATAGGTCCAGCGCTGGCCGTCGGCAAGGATGGCGGTGCGCCCGCCGCCGCCGCTGGCCACGGCCGCATCGAGCAGCGCGGCGACGCAATTGAGACGCGGCGGGTACTGCAGCTCGGGCAAGTCCAGGCACAGCTGCGGCCAAAGTTCGCGCGGCGGCAAGTGCGTGTGGGCAAAGTCGTCCTGGGGAGATGCGGTGGTAGGCGAAGGGTCGCTGCTCATGCTCATCCTGGCTGATAGCGGGCGCGTGCACAAGGCCCGGAAGCAGATACTTTAAACCTAAAGTATTTTTCCAGCAAGCGGAAAACAGCAATTTCAGTCGACGCCGTCCTGCTGCCGCAGCAAACGCGCCTGCTGCCCCACGCTGCGCGCCAGCGCGGCCAGGGCCGTTTGCATCTGGTCGCCATCGAGCACCGAGGCCTGCAGCAGCGCCATCATGCCCGCTTCCGCGCCATGCAAGCCGAGGGTGCGGCAACCGAGGTGCAGCCGTTCGAGCTGCTGGCGCGCCTGGGCCGGTTCGCCGCGTGCCAGCAAGGCATCGACCTGTTCGCTGGCGGCGACTATCTGCCCCTGGAAGCCCGTCAGATACGCCAGCAGGCGTTCGCTGTCGATGCCCAGCCGCTGCAGCGTGTCGCGCGGCGCCTCGGCCGGCAAGGCCGAAACATCGAAGCAGGCGTCGATATGCTGGCGCACCTGCTCCGGCTGGAAGGGCTTGACGATGTAGCCGGCAGCGCCGGCCTGCACGGCGTCGCGCACCGTGTCCTGGTCGTTGGCCGACGATACCAGCACCAGCGGCATGGCATCGAGCGCGCTGTCGGAGCGGATTTTCTGCAGCAGCTCCATGCCGGACAGGCGCGGCATGCGCAAATCGCAGAAGCACAGCGACGGGCGCAAGCCGCCTTCGAGCTGCTCCCATGCGGCCGCGCCATCCTCGGCTTCCACGATATCGTGCACGCCACAACTGTCGATCAGATGCATCAATACCATGCGCGACACGACATCATCGTCAACCACCAGTACTTTCATTGCTTTCTCCATTGGCGGCAGCGTCAGGGTGCCTGGCCGTATTCTACCCAGTTTCGCCGCGCGTTCGATGGCCGGCATTGCCTATTTTACATTTCCTTGTCCGAAACGGCTATTTGCGTCAACAGTGCGCGCAATTGCGGCAAATGCAGGGCCACCTGGGTCCAGCGGCCGCCGTCCGCCGCTTCCTCCATTTCCGTGCACAACATGTGCAACTGCGTTTCATCGAGATAGGCGGCGCTGCCCTTCAAGCCGTGCAGCAGGCGCCCGGCGTTGTCCTTGTCCCGTGCCGCCAGGGCAGCGTCGAGTTCATGCAGGCGCCCCTCCAGGTCGGCGACGAAGGCGACGCGGATGCGCCGTTGCAGTTCGCCGCTGCGGATGGACTGGGAAGGCGCCGCGACGGGAACTGACGGCGCGATGCCGAACAGGGCATCGAGTTCGGCCTGCCCCCGCGCCGCGCCGCGCGGCACGTTCGACGGCATGCGCGGCAACATGAAACCACGCTGCAGCTGGCGCTCGATGGCGCGCGCCAGCAAGCCATGCAGCGCCGCCTCGTCCACGGGCTTGCTGAGGAAATCATCCATGCCGACGCCAAGATAGCGGCTGCGGTCTTCTTCGCTGGCATTCGCCGTCAGGGCCACGATCATCAGCTCCTGGTCGCGCACGGGCTGGTCCGGCCAGCCGCCCACGCGGATCAGGCGCGTCGCCGTGGCGCCATCCATCTCCGGCATGCGCCCGTCCATCAGGATCAGGTCATAGCGCGTATGCACGCAGGCCGCCACCGCCAGCACGCCGTTGGCGACCACGTCGACCCGGTGCCCCAGTTCTTCGAGCATGACGCGGATGATGATCTGGTTGGTGGGGAAGTCTTCCGCGCACAGCACGCGCAACTGGTGGCTGTGCGGTGCCAATGCCACCTGCGGCACCAGCGGCGGCGCCACGCCATCGGCCAGCGGCAAGGTGAAGGCAAACGTGCTGCCCTGCCCCGGCGTGCTGGCCACCTCGATCTCGCCATCCATCAGTTCGACCAGCTGGCGGCAGATCGCCAGGCCCAGTCCCGTGCCGCCGTAGCGCCGCGTGGTGCTGGCGTCGGCCTGCTCGAACTTCTGGAACAGGCGCGCCATGGCCTCCGCGTCGATGCCGATGCCGCTGTCGCTGACCGTAAAGCGGATCAGGTTGACCTTGCGCCCGCCACTGCCGCTGGCCACGCCGGCCCGCTCGACGCAGACGCTGACGCCGCCGCGCTGGGTAAACTTGAAGGCATTGCCGACCAGGTTGACCAGCACCTGGCGCAAGCGGGTCGGGTCGCCCACCACGAAGGGCGGCAGGTCGGGCGCGAAATCGATGGAGAAACCGATGCTGCGCGCGGCCGCCTGCTCCTCGAACAGGGTGACGACCGTCTCGATCGCCGCGCCGAGCGCGAAGTCGATGTTCTCGATACTCAGCTTGCCCGCCTCGATCTTGGAAAAATCGAGCAAGTCATTGATGATTACCAGCAGCGACTGGGCGTTGGCCTGGCCGCGCAGGATCTGCTCGCGCGTCGCGTCGTGCAATTGCTCGTCGCGCAGGGCAAAGCCCAGCATGCCGATCACGCCGGCCAGCGGCGTGCGCATCTCGTGGCTCATGTTGGCAAGGAATTCCGACTTCTGGCGCGTCGCATCCTCGGCCTTGCGCTTGGCCTGGCGCAGGCTTTCCTCGTTTTTCGTCAGGCTGCTGTTGACTTGCGCCAGCTTTTCCGACTGGGCCAGCACTTCGATTTCCTTGCTCTGCAGCTCGGCCGTGCGTTCGCTGACCTGCTTTTCCAGTTCATTCTGCTGATGCCGCAGCGCGCGCACGCGCTGGCGGTAGGCGCCATAGATGGCGCCCAGCAACAGCAGCGCCATCAGGGTGCGGAACCACCAGGTTTTCCAGAACGGCGGCAGGATCGTGATGGCCAGGGTCGCGCCGCTCTCGTTCCACACGCCGTCCTTGTTGGCCGCCTTGACGCGAAACACGTAGTTGCCGGCATCGAGGTTGGTGTAAGTGGCAAAGCGCCGCCCCGCATCCGTCATGACCCAGTCCTGGTCGAAGCCTTCGAGCCGGTAGGCGAACATGTTGCGCTGGGGCGCGGCGAAATGCAGGGCCGCGAATTCCAGCGAAAAGACGCTTTCGCGGCTGGTCAGCACCAGATTGCGCGTGTGGTCGATGGCCGTCTTGAGCACGTGCGCGAACTCGCCGCGGCCGATGGCCACCGGCTTGTTGAAGATCTGCAGTTCCGTCACGGCCACCAACGGCGGCACGCGGTTGTCGTGGATATCCTGCGGCACGAACGCCGTCATGCCGTTGAAGCCGCCGAAATACATGGTCCCATCCGAGGCGCGCAAGGCGGCGCCATCGAAGTACGAGCCTTCCACCGTGCCGTCGGCACTGTCGTAATTGCGAAACAGGCCGCTGCGCATGTCGAGCCGCGTGATGCCGCTATTCGTACTGAGCCACAGCTGTTCGTTGTCGTCGCCGAGGATGCTGGCGACGGCATCGTCGGCCATGCCATCCTTGCGCAGAAAGCGCCGGAAGCGGATCTCGCCCTTGGCGTCGACGTCCATGCGGTTCAAGCCATTGGCCGTGCCCACCCACAGCACGCCGCGCTTGTCCTCGTGCAGGAAATGCACTTCGTCGTGGCTCAAACTTTGCGGGTTTTGCGGATCGTGGCGGAAATGGCGGAAGTGGCCGCTGGCGCGATCCAGCAAGTCCAGGCCGTGGAAGGAACCTATCCACAGCCGCCCCTTGCCGTCTTCCAGCACGGGCCGCACCATGTTGTCGGACAGGCTGTTCGGGTTGGCCGGGTCGTGGCGGTAGGTGGTAAAGCGCTTGCTGACGGGGTCGAAGCGGTGCACCCCGCCCCGCGTCGAGACCCACAGCATGCCGCTGCGGTCGCTCACGATATTGCGGATGGTATCGCTGTTCGGGTCGCCGGCGGCAAAGCGCATGGTGAAGAAGCGCCCCAGTGCCGGATCGAAGCGGTGCAGGCCCGTCGAGCCGCCCACCCACAGGGTGCCGTCCGGCGCCTTGTACAGGGTGGTGACCTGCTCGTCGCGCGACATGCCGGGCGAGCTGCGCAGGTCGAACAGGCGCGAGCTGCCGTCGCGCGTATCGTACAGTTTCAGACCGCCCTTGGTGGCCAGCCACAGCTTGCCATTGCCCGCGTCGGCCACGGCGCGCACTTTCTTGTCCGCCAGCGCGCCCACGTCGCCGGGCGCGCGCGCCATGCGCGAAAAGCCGCCGCTGCCCAGGTCGACCCGGCTCACGCCGTTGTACCAGGAGCCGACCCAGAAGGTGCCGGCGCGGTCGCGGTACAGCGACGACAGCTGGTTATCGGCAACGCTGAATTTGTCACCCGTCTGATGGCGGTACTGCAGGAAGGTGTCGTTCTCGGGCAGCCAGCGGAACAGGCCATCGGCATTGCTGCCCAGCCAGACGGTGGTATCGACATCCTGATACAGGCTGGCGACGCGGATGGCTGAAAAGCCATTTTTCTCACCGAAGCGCACGCGCGCCTGCGGCGGCTGGCCGGCGGCGCCCAGGCGCCAGCGCTCGGCGCCGGCCATGGTGCCGATCCACAGGTTCTGCTGGCGGTCGATCAGCAGCGACTGGATCACGTTGTACTTCGAGCCGGGCTCCGCGTCGACGGCGAAATGCTCGAAACGCTCGCTGCCCGGCGCCAGCATGTCCAGGCCCGTTACCGTGCCGATCCACAGACGCTGCTGCGCGTCCAGCGCCAGCGCCTTGATTTCATTGTCGCCCAGGCTGTGCGGGTTGTCCTCTTCATGGTGCCAGGTACGGAAGACGCCCGTGGCGGGATCGAAATGCTGCAAGCCGTCCGAGGTGGCGATCCAGAAGCCGCGCGCACCATCTTCGAGAATGGCGTGGATATGCCGGTTGCCGTTGCCGCGCTTGCTCTTTTCCGCCGGGACGTAATGGATGAAGGTCTGGCTGGCGGCATCGAAGCGGTCCAGGCCATTGTCGGTGCCCACCCACAACTGGCCCTGGCTATCGACATGCAGCTCGCCCACCCAATTGTCGGCCAGGCTGGTCTTGTCGCCCTCGATATTCTTGTAGACGACCATGCGGTAGCCATCGTAGCGGCTCAGGCCAGACTGGCTGCCGAACCACATATAGCCTTGCCGGTCCTGGGCGATGGCCAGCACCGATTCCTGCGCCAGGCCCTGGTCGACACTGAGCTGGTCGAAACGCAGGGTGGGCGCAGGCGCCGCCGCGGCCCAGCCACTCAATAGTAGACTGAATAACAACACCACATCGCAAACACGTCGAAATACCAGCACAGTCGTCCTGTCAAAAAAAACGCGAAAAACCCGCACGCCGCTCCAAGGGCCGTCTCAGGAACCAAAGAACGCCAGGACATCATCCTTGCGGGCTTGCGTATCGCGCTGTCCAAGACGGATCAGCTCGTTAGTATACGTCGATTCGAACAATAAATACGATGCCAGCGCCGCGCCGCGCGCTTCAGCCGCGCCAATACCCGACAACATGGTGCGGATGGGACGGGGCAGACTGCCGATATGCCGGCTGGCGATGGCGTCGAGCCGCTCGGACGGCGCGATGACCAGCAGTTCCACCGGCCGCAAGGCCGTCTTGCCCAGCAATTCGGGCGGCAGCATCGACAGGGTCAGGTTGATGCGGTTCAGGCGCTCGATGTCGACGGCCAGGCCATCGAGAAAGATCGACGACAGCGCGTGGCCCGCGATCTGCGCCAGGCTCGGGTAGCGCGCCGCTTCGGACGCGGCAGGCGCCGGCTCCGTCATGCGCCCCGCGCCCACCACCAGCACCTTGTTCGCGCCCAGGTGGATGGCCGGCGAGATCGGCGCCAGCTGGCGCATGGAACCGTCGCCGCAATATTCGCGCTGGCCGCCCACGTACAGGGGCACGGCGGGAAAGATGAAAGGGATGGCGGCCGAAGCGAGCAAGTGCTCCACGCCGATCTGGTCCGGCAGGGCAAGGCGCTGCGTGCGCACCCAGGGCGCGATATCCTCGGCCGTCTGGTAAAACGTCATGTGACGGCTGCCCGAGTACGACGACGCCGTCACGGCCAGCGCATGCAGCAGGCCGTCGGCCAGGGCCGCATCCAGGCGTGGCAAGTCGAGCATGCGGTGCAGCAGGCTGACCAGCGGGGTATTGTCGAGCAGGGAGCTGGGCGGCGACGCATGCCACTGGCGCAGCAGCCAGCCGAACGACAGCAGCGACAGCCAGCGCGCGCCCGAGCGGATCACGCCCAGCGAGTCGGCACGGTACACTTGCTCGACTTCGATGTGCTGCCACACGTCGAGCAGCTTTTGCACGCCTTCGCCGAAATTGTCCGCGCGGCAGGCCAGCGCCGTGGCGTTGATGGCGCCGGCAGAGGTGCCGCAGATGATATCGAACGGGTTGCGCGCCGGCGCCCAGCCCGCTTCCCACAGAATCGCTGAAATCGCCTGCAGCACGCCCACCTGGTAGGCGGCACGGGCGCCTCCTCCCGTGAGTATCAAGCCTGTTTTATTTTGCATTCCCATGCCGGCAGATTAGCAGGGTCTGGATACTTTGTGGAAAAGTTTCGGGTCAGACCCGTTGGGCCTGACCCCAGCTTTTACCTTTGGGCTAAACAACAATAGTAATCAAAAAATCAATCCCCCCTGACCATGCCTTCACGGCGTGGATCGGCGCCGCCAAACCAGAAATCCTTGCCATGCGCATTCAGGCGCATGATGCCCTGCAAGCCGGAATTCTGTTCGATGACGCGCACCTCGTGGCCCATCGCCTGCAGCGCCTCGACCTGGGCGGCGGGCGCGCGGCCCTTTTCCAGCTCCGTCGGGCCATTGCGGCTGCCGAAGTTCGGCAGGCTGATGGCCTGCTGCACGTTCAGGCCCCAGTCCATGGTGCCGACCAGGACCTTGGCGACGTAATTGATGATGGACGAGCCGCCGGGCGATCCCGTCGCCAGCACCAGCTTGTGCGTGCCCTTCTCGAACACGAGGGTGGGCGACATGGCGCTGCGCGGACGCTTGCCCGCTTCGACCCGGTTGGCGATGGGGCCATCGGCATCGCGCGAATCGAAGGAGAAATCCGTCAGCTGGTTATTCAGCAGGAAGCCGTCGACCATCTGGCGCGAACCGAATGCGTCTTCCACGCTGGTGGTCATCGACAGGCCGCCGCCAAAAGCATCCACGGCCACCAGATGCGAGGTCGACGGGCGCTGCAAGGCGTTGTCCATGCCCCACGCCACCTGCATGCCGGGCGGCGTGCCGGGCAAGGCGCGGCCCATGGATTTCTCGCCGATCAGCGAGGCGCGCTGCGCCAGATAGGTTGGATCGAGCATCGAGGCGATGCCCTTGCCGGGCAGCGGCACGAAGTCCGTGTCGGCCACGTAGCGGTTGCGGTCCGCGTAGGCCAGGCGCCCCGCTTCCGAGAACAAATGGATCGCCCGCGCATCGAGCACGCCGTCGACGGGCGCATACGGGCGGATATCCTTCACTTCCAGCATGCCCAGCATCTGCGCGATGGCGATGCCGCCCGACGATGGCGGCGGCATGCCGCACACGGTCCACGCCTTGTAGTCGCTGCAGACGGGTTCGCGCACCTTGGCCCGGTAGCCGGCGATGTCCAACGCCGTCAGCTTGCCCGGATTGGTCGGGTGCGACGCCACCTTGGCGGCGATGTCGCGCGCGATGCGGCCGTTGTAAAACGCGTCGGCGCCGCCGCGGGCGATCTCGCGCAGGGTGCGCGCCAGCTGCGGGTTTTTCAGCACGTGGCCAACGGGCCAGGCCTTGCCCTCCTTGTCATAGAAATAGGCGGCGGCGACGGGGTCGCGCTTCAGGGCCTGGTCCCAGTTCAGCAAGCCATTGAGGCGCTGGCTGACGGGAAAGCCGCCGTGCGCCAGCTTAATGGCAGGACCGAACAGGGTCGCCCACGGCAGCTTGCCGTGTTCCTTGTGCGCCAGTTCCAGCATGCGCAGCACGCCCGGCGCGCCCACGGAACGCCCGCCCACCACGCCCGTGGCGCGCGAGACGGGACTGCCATCGGCATTCTGGAACAGGTGTTCATCGGCGCTAGCAGGCGCCGTTTCACGCCCGTCGAACGCCTGCACGCCCTTGGCCGTGGAGTACAGCAGGAAGGCGCCGCCGCCGATACCCGACGATTGCGGTTCGACCAGGGTCAGTACCAGCTGCGTGGCGATGGCCGCGTCGATGGCGCTGCCGCCCTGTTTCAGCATCCGGTAGCCCGCATCGGCGGCCAGCGGATTGGCGGCGGCGACCATGAATTTCTGCGCCGCCCAGCCCGATTTTTCCGCATACGCGGTAGCGATTTCCGGCGCCTTCTGCGGCACCTCGGCAAATACGGGACTGGCAGCCAGGGCTCCCAGCAAGGTCAGGCTCAGCGCCAGCGGCTTCAATGTGATCATGGATTCTCCGATAAAAAAAAGGGCGCACAGCCAGGCAAGGCTGTACGCCCCATACGGGGGTATCCTACATCAAATCACGCCAGGCTTATTTCGGCTGCATGCGGATGGCGCCGTCCAGGCGGATGGTTTCGCCATTGAGCATGACGTTTTCCACGATGGCTTTCACCAGTTGCGCATACTCTCCGGGCTTGCCCAGGCGCGAAGGGAATGGCACCATCTTGCCCAGGGCGTCCTGCACTTCGGCCGGCATGCCCAGCAGCATCGGCGTTTCGAAAATGCCGGGCGCCACCGTCATCACGCGGATGCCGTTGCGCGACAGGTCGCGCGCCATCGGCAGGGTCAGGCCCACCACGGCCGCTTTCGACGACGCATACGCGGCCTGGCCAATCTGGCCATCGTAAGCGGCCACGGACGCCGTGTTGATGATGATGCCGCGCTCGCCTTCGGCGGTGGCATCCTGCTTGGCCATGGCGTCGGCCGCCAGGCGGCACATATTGAAGGTGCCCACCAGGTTGATGTTGACCACCTTCTGGAACAGGGCCAGGGGATGCGGGCCGTCCTTGCCCACGGTTTTCACGGCCGGCGCCACGCCGGCGCAATTGACCAGGCCGCGCAAGGTGCCCAATTTGCCTGCCGCTGCCACCACGGCCATGCCGTCCTCTTCCGACGTCACGTCGCATTGCACGAACACGCCATCGAGTTCAGCGGCCAGCGCCTGGCCAGCTTCCGTCTGCACGTCGGCCAGCACGACCTTGCCGCCAGCGGCCGCCAGCATGCGCGCCGTGGCCGCGCCCAGGCCCGATGCGCCGCCCGTGATGATGAATACATTGTCCTGAATCTGCATGAAATCTCCTGAGTGATGAGGGCCGTGTTCCCGGCGCCTGATGAGTGCATGGTGTCATGCATTACGTTTACGTAAACGTAATGTCGGCGACAATTGTAGCCATTTTTAAGCGCAGCGAGCGAAAACTTGCAGCGCTGGCAAATGGAATGGTTAAAAACACTGCATGAAAGCGCCATTACGATGGCAGATGCGGCCATTCGCATCGAGCGTGGCATTGCCCGCGCCGTTGTAGCGCGCGCCAGCCGCGTCGCGGCAACCGCCTGTGTCGCATGCACCGATGGGCTGTGGCGCGTGCGGCATCGGCACCGCCGGGCTGGACGGCAGGGGCGCCATGGGCACGACGGGTGGCGCAAGCTGCGCCGGCATGCGGCCGATCACCTGCGTCACGGAACGGCGCGGCTGCACGGGTGGCGCCGGGCGGCATGGTTCCACCGCCAGCTTGCTACTGTCGCGCGGGTCGAGCTGGCATAGGGGCAGCTCATCGGCTGTCGCCCGCTCCTGCTCCTGCGCCCAGGCATGGCCGCCGGCCGATACCAGCATGCCCCACGCCAGCGCCAATAGGGTTTTTGTCATCGTCTTCATGCCGCCTCCCACGCATCCATCGCCCAACTTTCATTATTAGCACACGCCGCGCCAGATGCCAGCGAGGGTAACACTCGCACGCTTGCAGGGGCCGCACGCCGCCGATGCGCGTCCGGTAACGGTGTTTTATTTCCTTTCAGCACTTTCCTTCTTGCCAGTATGGCATTACAATAAGAACGATTCTTATTCTCATTCATAGAGTTTGAGCGCAACTTGTTATCTGTTCATTCATTCATACCCGAGCCACCCGGAAGGCAGCCAGGAAATAACAACATCCGGAAAGTTCACCATGACCAAGCGTAGTCCCGTCTTCGTAGTTCCTGCCGCCACTCCCGCCCGTTCCATGCATTCCGCCGCCCTGCTCCTGCCCTGCCTGCTGTCGCTGGCCGTCAGCAACGCCTGGGCCGAAGGCAATGTGGCCGCCGATCCCACCATGAACACGGTCGTCGTCACCGCGTCGGGCACGGCCATCGATATCAAGGATGCACCGGCCAGTATCAGCGTCATCACGCGCGAGGAAATCGAGCGCCAGCCCGTGTACGACTTGAACACCCTGCTGCGCCGCATCCCCGGCGTGACGGGCGGCACCGGCCCCGAAGGCGAAGCGTCGAAGATCAAGCTGCGCGGCTTGCCCGACAAATACACCCTGATCCTCGTCGATGGCAAGCGCGTGGGCAGCTCGGCCGACACGGCTTACCGCCCGGACCTGGGCCGCCAGGACTTGAACTGGATTTCGTCCGACATGATCGAGCGCATCGAAGTGGTGCGGGGGCCCATGTCCTCGCTGTACGGATCGGACGCCATGGGCGGCGTGATCAACATCATCACGCGCAAGGTACCGGGCAAGTGGAACGGCTCGGCCACGGCCAACTACACGCAGCCGCAGGACAGCGGCCGCGGCACGGCGCACCAGCTGGGCGTGAACCTGGCGGGGCCGTTATCGGAGACGGTCGGCATGCGCCTGGGCGTAGGCCAGACGCGCCAGAACCCCGATGAAAAAGCCGTCGGCAAATCGGGCGGCATCGGCGGCGAACGCAACCAGACCATCTCGGGCCAGCTGAACTGGGCGCTGGACAAGAAGCAGAACCTGTCGCTGGACGCCAGCTACGGCAGGCAGCAATCGACGGATTCGACCACGCTCGACGCGGACGGCTACCCCCTGTTCGGCGCCTGGGGCGCGAGCAAGCTGATACGCAAGAGCGCCAGCATCGGCTATGAAGGCCGCTGGGACTTCGGCAAGGCCATGGTCAACCTGTATCACAACGATTTCGACAACGAAGTCGTCGGCACGGTCGCGAAATCCAAGGACAGCACGCTCGACGCCAGCCTGGAAAAACGGATCGGCTGGGGCGGCATCGAGCAAATGCTGGTGATGGGCGGCCAGTGGAAGCACCAGGAACTGACGAACACGGACACCATCGGCACCATCCCCACCGATTACCTGGGCAACCCCGTGAGCGGCGCCACCCTGTCCGGCACCACGTCGGCCCTGTTTGCGGAAGACCAGCTGTTTCTGCGCGAGAACTTGACGGCCACGGCCGGCTTGCGCCTCGATCACCACAGCAAGTTCGGCAACCATTACAGCCCGCGCCTGTACCTGGTGTACCACCCTGCCCCCGCCTGGACCATCAAGGGCGGCATCTCGCAAGGCTTCCGCGCCCCGAGCCTGAAGGAAAACTCGCCGGCGGCGGCCACGCAGTCGGGCGGACGCGGTTGCGGCAGCCTGAAACCGCTGGGCTACATCACGGGCGGCTGCTACATGGCCGGCAATGCGGACTTGAAGCCGGAAACGAGCACGGCCGGCGAGATCGGCGTGGCGTGGGAACAGAATGGCTGGGACGTGGGCGTGACCTACTTCCACACGGACTTCAAGAACAAGATCGACTACGCGCCGCTGGGCTTTTACCAGAAGCAGTGGTGGACCAAGATGACGAATATCCAGAAGGCGCGCACCAGCGGCCTGGAAGCGACGGCAAACATCCCGCTGACGAAAAACCTGAACTGGCGTAACAACGTCACCTACATGGCGGAAGCGAAAAACCTGACCACGGGCGCCAACCTGCTGTCCACGCCAAAACTGTCGTGGTACTCGGCGCTGGGCTGGCAAGTCAACGACCAGCTGTTCGGCGAAGTATCGGCCCAGTACACGGGCAAGGAACTCGACGCCGGCAAGCTGGCCGACAAGGCCTACACCATCGTCGACACCGTCGTGTCGTACAAGGTCACGCCACAATGGACCGTGCGTGGCGGCGTGCAAAACCTGTTCAAGAAGGGGCCGATGGCCGATGGCCTGGTCGACTATTATGTGCCTGGACGGCGCATGTTCGTTGGCCTGACGTCGCGCTTCTAAGCCGCCATCCCGGCGCCAGGAGCAAGGACAGCCGGGAAGTTGCGCCGATACCGGCGCAAACGGCCCCGCGGCGCTGGCCACGGGGCTGCAGGAAAGGCGCCGTCTTACTGCGCCGGCAAGCTTTGCACCGGTGTCGCCGGCGCCAGGATGGGCGGCACGGGCGCGTGGATGGGCGCCGGCGCCTTGACGGCCAGCCAGCCCGTGGCCGGCAGCAGCGGCACCAGCAGCAGGGCCACGATATTGATGATCTTGATCAAGGGGTTCACTGCCGGACCGGCCGTGTCCTTGTACGGATCGCCCACCGTGTCGCCCGTAACGGCCGCCTTGTGCGCGTCCGACCCCTTGCCGCCGAAATGCCCATCCTCGATGTATTTCTTCGCATTGTCCCAGGCGCCGCCGCCCGTGGTCATGGAAATGGCCACGAACAGGCCCGTCACGATGGTTCCCATCAGCAAGCCACCCAGCGCCGCTGGCCCCAGCAGCATCCCCACCACGATGGGCACCACCACGGGCAGCAGCGAGGGCACGATCATTTCGCGGATGGCCGACGCCGTCAGCATGTCGACGGCCTTGTCGTATTCGGGCCGCGCCGTGCCTTCCATGATGCCCTTGATGTCGCGGAACTGGCGGCGCACTTCCACCACCACGGCGCCGGCCGCGCGGCCCACGGCTTCCATCGCCATGGCGCCGAACAGGTACGGTATCAGGCCGCCGATGAACAGGCCGACGATGACCATGGGGTTCGACAGATCAAAGGTGATGTGCTGGCCCACGGATTCGAGCGCATGCGTGTAGTCCGCAAACAGCACCAGCGCGGCCAGGCCGGCCGAACCGATGGCATAGCCCTTGGTGACGGCCTTGGTCGTGTTGCCGACGGCGTCCAGCGGGTCGGTGATGGCGCGCACGGAGTCGGGCAGGCCCGACATCTCGGCGATGCCGCCCGCGTTATCCGTGATGGGGCCATACGCGTCGAGCGCGACGATGATGCCTGCCATCGACAGCATCGACGTGGCTGCGATGGCGATGCCGTACAGGCCCGCCAGTTGATACGAGACGAGGATGGCAATGCAGACGGCCAGCACCGGATACGCCGTGGACTTCATCGACACGCCCAGGCCGGCGATGATATTCGTGCCGTGGCCCGTCGTCGACGCTTCGGCGATGTGGCGCACGGGCTTGAAGTCCGTGCCCGTGTAGTACTCGGTGATGTACACCATCAGGCCCGTGAGGACGATGCCGACGACGGTGGCGCCCAGCATCTTGTAGCGCATGGCGTCGTCGGGCCAGAGCAGCCACGTCACCACGGCAAATCCGACCAGCGACAGGCCGGCGGCCCACCACAGGCCCGTGTAGAGGGCCGACATGATCTTCTTGCCGGGCGCCGTCTTCACCATCGAGCAGCCGACGATGGAAGCGAGGATGGAGACGGCGCCCAGCAGCAGCGGATAGATGATGGCCGTGCTGCTCGCCTCTGCCATCAGGAGTGCGCCCAGCAGCATGGTGGCGATCAGGGTCACGACATAGGTTTCGAACAGGTCGGCCGCCATGCCGGCGCAGTCGCCCACGTTGTCGCCCACGTTATCGGCGATGACGGCAGGGTTGCGCGGATCATCCTCGGGGATGCCCGCCTCCACCTTGCCCACCAGGTCCGCCCCCACGTCGGCGCCCTTGGTGAAGATGCCGCCGCCGAGCCGCGCGAAGATGGAAATGAGCGAGGCGCCGAAGGCCAGGCCGATCAGGGGTTTGATCAGGTCATGCTGCGTCAGGCCGGGCGCGCCCGTCGTCACCAGCAGCCAGTAGAACAGGGTCACGCCCAGCAGGCCCAGTCCCACCACCAGCATGCCCGTGATCGCGCCGCCCTTGAAGGCCACGTTCAGCGCCTGGTTGATGCCCAGGGTGGCCGCCTGCGCCGTGCGCACATTGGCCCGCACCGAGACATTCATGCCGATGAAGCCGCAGGCGCCCGACAGCACGGCGCCGATCAGGAAACCCAGCGCCGTATGCAGGCCAAGCAGCATGTAGATGGCGATCAGCAGCACCACGCCGACGATGGCGATGGTGCGGTACTGGCGCGCCAGGTAGGCGGCCGCGCCCTGCTGGATGGCCAGGGCGATTTCCTGCATGCGCGCGTTGCCGGGATCCTGCCTCAGGATCCAGCTGCGCGACACCAAACCGTAAATGACTGCGACCACGCCGCAGGCTACCGCAAACCACAAACTGGCTGCCATATCGTCCCCTTCTGTTTTTATCCGACGTCATTGCCAACAGCTGCAGACCGCACCGGGTAGGCACGCGCAGCTAGGAAAACACGACCTGCAAAAAACCTGAACCACGAAAACGATACGGCGCCCGCCTGAAGCGCGGGCACAAAAAAAGCGGACACTCAGGTCCGCTTTTCAATACTGCTTATTCCGCCAGGGCGGCAAATGCGCTGTCGCGGATTTGCTCGACCGGACCGACGCCGGCGATGCGGCGGTATTTCGGTGCGCCTGGCAGGCCGGACTTGGCCCAGTCATTGTAGTAGCCCAACAAGACCTTGGTCTGGTTGTGGTACACGTCCAGGCGCTTCTTGACCGTTTCCGCCTTGTCGTCGTCGCGCTGGATCAGCGGTTCGCCGGTGATGTCGTCGACGCCGTCGACCTTGGGCGGATTGAACTTGACGTGATAGACGCGGCCCGAACCCGGGTGGCTGCGGCGGCCATCCATGCGCTCGATGATCGACGCGTCAGGCACGTCGATTTCCAGCACGTAGTCGACATTGATGCCCGCATCTTTCATGGCATCCGCTTGCGCGATGGTGCGCGGGAAGCCGTCGAACAGGTAGCCATTGGCGCAATCGGCTTCCTGCAGGCGGTTCTTGACCAGGCCGATCATGATGTCGTCCGACACGAGGCCGCCCGCATCCATGACTTTTTTCGCGGCCAGGCCCAGTTCCGTACCTTCCTTGATCGCCGCGCGCAGCATGTCGCCCGTGGAAATTTGTGGAATGTTGTATTTTTCTTTGATGAAATTAGCTTGGGTGCCCTTGCCGGCACCGGGTGCTCCTAAAAGTATCAGACGCATTGAAAAGTTCCTAAAAAACAGATTTTGGATGGTGGTATGTGTAATTTTTTTTAGATGGTGTTGCTATGGCTATCTTTCCCTACGAAACTTACCACAAAAAATCCCCGGAACGCCAGTTTGCTGTCGAATTGCTATGCCCTGATTGATCAAAGCCAGCAATTCGCGCGACGCACGTTTCAAAATGTGGTTTTTACTGCAGGCGCACAAAATTATATTTGCACGCCTGCCGTTTTGCGGGTAGCGCTTACAGGGCGCCGTAGTGGGCTTGCACCCTGGCCAGATCTTCCGGCGTGTCGACACCGGCGGCCGGGGCGCTATCGGTCACGTGGACGGCGATGGCAATGCCGTGCCACAAGACGCGCAGTTGCTCCAGCGCTTCGATGGCTTCCAGCGGCGACGCCGACAATTGCGGATACTCCTGCAAGAACGCATTGCTGTAAGCATACAAGCCGATATGGCGCAGCGGCACGTAGCCGCCAGGCAGGCTGTCCTTCGCTTGCGCGAAGCCGTCGCGGTGCCACGGAATCGTCGCGCGCGAAAAATACAGGGCGCGGCTGTTTTTATCCAGCACGACCTTCACCACGTTCGGATTGAACGCATCCTTCACGTCGTGCAGCGGATGGGCGCACGTGGCCATGGGAACGGCGGCGCTGATCTGCGCCGCGCAGGCGGCCAGCAGAGATGGATCGATCAGGGGTTCGTCGCCCTGCAGGTTGACGATGACGGCATCGGGCGGCAAATCGAGCGTGCGCGCCACTTCGGCGATGCGGTCCGTGCCCGACGGATGGTCGGCGCGCGTCATGCACACTTCCACGCCATGCGCGGCGCAGGCGGCGCGGATGTCTTCATGGTCGGTGGCGACGATGACGCGCGCGGCGCCGGACAGGGCTGCCTGTTCGGCCACGCGCACCACCATGGGCTTGCCGCCCAGGTCAGCCAGCGGCTTGCCCGGCAGGCGCGTCGAGGCCAGGCGGGCCGGGATGATGACGATGAACGCCATCGTTATTCCACTGCGTCTTGCAGGGTGCGCGCTTCATCCGCCCACATGATGGGAATGCCATCGCGGATCGGATAGGCCAGGCGGTCGGCGCGGCAAATCAGTTCCTGCGCCTTTTTATCGTGTTCAAGCGGACCCTTGCAAACAGGGCAGACCAGGATATCAAGCAGTCGAGCGTCCACGACATTTCTCCACAATTTGTTGGGCCAGCGCGCTATCGATGCGCGCACTGACGGGGACGACCCACAGTCTCGGGTCATCTTTGAGATGTTCAATTTGCGCACATTTTACTGCATCCTTCTCGGTGATCAAGATCACATCCGTGTCGAGTGCCGCAAATGGCTGGTCGAGAAAGTCGTGATGGTCGGGCAAGGGCAGTTCCATGAAGTCCAATCCGGCCCCGCGCAGCATGGCAAAGAAACGCTGCGGGTTGCCGATGCCGGCCGCCGCCACGATGCGCTGGCCGCTGGCCGCCAGGGTTTCAAGCGGCATGCGCTCGCCGCGGCTCACCATGCGTTCGGCCACGCCACCGGCCAGCAGCATCTGCACCACCAGCCCGCCCTGCGGCGCGACACGGGCAACGAGATCCGGCGCCAGCTCGGGCGCATTGATCACCGTCACGTCGCGCCGGCGGCGCGGCGATTCGCGCAGCGGCCCGGCCGGCAGCAGCCAGCCATTGCCGGCGCCGCGGCCGTCGAACAGCACGATTTCCACGTCGCGCTGCAAGGCGTAATGCTGCAAGCCGTCGTCCGTCACCAGCACGTCGACGTCCGGGTGCGCGGCCAGCAGCGCCCTGCCCGCTTGCGCGCGGTCGCGCCCCACCATCACGGGGCAGCCGCCGCGCTGGAAGATCAGCAGCGGCTCGTCGCCCACCTGCTGCGGCGTGGAAGCGGCGCTGACGGGGCGCGGCGAACGATCGGCGCTGCCATGGCCGCGCGAGATGACGCCCGGGCGCATGCCCGCCTCGCGCAAGGCTTGCACCAGCCAGATCGTCAGCGGCGTCTTGCCGGTGCCGCCGATGAAAATATTGCCAACGACAACGACGGGCACGGGCAGGCGCGCCGATTGCAGGAGGTTGGCGCGGTACAAACCGCGCCGCACGGCGCTCAGGGCGCCGAACAGCAGGGATACGGGCCACAGCGCGCACGCCAGCGGGCCGCGCGTCAGCCAGGCGCGGGTAAGAGTGGTTTCAAGCTTGGCGGGGGAGGATGTGGGCATGCGGTGAGCGGTAAAGTTGGAGACCCCAAGACACCTAAGGTCGGCCCCTTAGGGGGAATGTGTTCCAGTGGAACACATTCCGATTCCGAAGGAACCGACCCCAGTGTTGCTTGGGCTAGAAAGAATTACTTGCCGCCCGCCTGCGCCGCAAACGTCAGCTTTTCATAACCGGCCAGTCGCGCCGCTTCCATGACGTGGATGACCATCTGGTGCATGGCGAACTGGTCGGCGTTGACCACCACCACGGGCGTCTGCGCGGGCGCCTTGCCGCCATTCGCGGCTTTCGCCGCATTTTGCAGGGCGTCGGCCAGGCCGGCCACGTCGCGGAACGAGACGGGCTCGCGGTTGACCGTGTAATTGCCCTTGGCGTCGATGGTGACGTCGATCTGCTGCGGCTTGTCCTTGGCTTGCTCGGCATCGGCCGTCGGCAAGGTGATCTGCAGCTCCGTAAACTTGCTGTAGGTGGTGCTGACCATGAGGAAGATCAGGATCACCAGCAGCACGTCGATAAACGGGATCAGGTTGATTTCGGGGTCTTCACGCCCCTTGCCTTTGCGGAAGTTCATTTGCGGCCACTGTGGACGATGTCGACGAACTTGACCGCTTGCTGCTCCATGTCAATCACGAAGCTGTCGACGAGGGCGCGGAAGTGGCGGTAGAAGACCAGGGTCGGCATGGCGATGGCCAGACCAAAACCCGTGTTATACAGGGCCACCGAGATGCCGTGGGCCAATTGCGCGGGATTCGAGCCGCTGGCGTTTTGCGAACCGAAGATTTCGATCATGCCCACCACCGTGCCAAACAGGCCCATCAGCGGCGCCAGTGTGGCGATGGTGCCCAGGGTCGTCAGGAAACGTTCCAGCGTGTGGGCCACGCCGCTGCCCGCCTCTTCGATCGATTCCTTCATCACCTCGCGCGGCGCGTCGACATTGCGCAGGGCGGCAGCCAGCACCACACCCAGCGGCGAATTGTCTTCCAGCTTGGCCACCGTATCCGGCGTGATCTTGCCGCTGCGATACACCTGCACCACTTCATCGAACAGCTTGCGGGGCAGGATCTTGGCGCGTCGCAAATACAGCAGGCGCTCGATGATCAGGGCCAGGGCAACGATGGAAGCGATCAACAACAGCCAGATGGGCCAGCCAGCGGCTTGGAATATAGCGAGCAAAAGAAACTCCTGGTAAAGGGAAGGCGTTGGACCGCCCGAACAGCCTGTATTGTACCGAGCGCCGAAGAGCGGTTGCAGCTTCGCGCGGGAATGGCGCAATGTAGCGCGTTGCCGCGTCGGCGGCAAGTGGCGCCCGCATCGCACTTGTCCACACGGCACGGCGGGCGCGCGCCAAGCGCACCCAGTTTTGCACACTTTGTGTGGATAAGATTGTGAGCAAGCATGAAGTCCAACATGCAAGCCATTGATTTTCATAGAGATTATGATGCTGCGCAAAATACAGGCATAGCAGCTCATCGCCAGTAGTCAATGCCATAAAATCAACAACTCAAGAGTTCTGCACATTTACTGTGGACAAGATTGTGCGCAAAGCCGAGGAATGCAACTAAGCCATTGATTTAAAAGGAAATTAAATCAATGCGCAAAAAAGTGGCAGCGCGTGCGCCATACGCGGCATATCGGCCGTCAAAGTTCTGCACATAATCTGTGGACAAGATTGTGCGCAAGCTCAAAGATACTCGCCAAGTACATTGATTTATATCGTTTTTATTGCCATGCATAAAAATGTGGCAAGGGCTGAAAAGCGGGGTTTTCAGCGTTCGATTTCACTTCGAAACGGCAGTTTTCCACCGCGACTGCAGTTTCGCACATAAAGTGTGGATAAGATTGTGAGCAAGCGGATTGACTCCATGCAAGATCATTGATTTTAAAGGAGTTTTTTTCAATGCTGAAAAATGAGGCAGCACAACAGCCTGGCCGCGCGGTGGAAAACCTGGCGCACAAACGAAACGGTTTATGCAGTTTTACACACATTCTGTGGATAAGATTGTGAGCAAGGCGTACGGTTCGATGCTACACCCTTGATTTATATGGCTATTTTTATGCTGCGCAAAATTCAGGCAAGCCATGCCATGGGCCTTCCAGTGGATAAATCCGGCGCTGCGCCAGAGTTCTGCACATTTTTTGTGGATAAGATTGTGCGCAAGGCCATGCATGGCATACTAAGCGCTTGATTCCTATGCACTTTATTTCCGTGCGCAAAAATGTAGCAAGGCATTTTTATCGCTCAAATTGGCTTGCCGGATAATCTTTTTCCATGGCAAAAAGTTCCGCACACTTTCTGTGGATAACTTTGTGCGTAACTGGCAGCGACTTTACTGATGTGCTTGATATTAAAGGTTTTTTTACCTGTGCACGCAAATCAGGCATATGGGAATTCATCATGAAATCAAATACTTAGAAATAGAACTTGTTGTTTTGCACGATATATGACATAAGCATGACCTCGCCGATAATATGTGGACAGTTCCCTCCCCCATAGCACCAGATGATGACCGATACTCCAACTGACAGCGGCTTTGCCGCCCCGCCCGTGCTGACCGTCAGCGCCCTGAACCAGGCCGTCGCGCGCCTGCTCGAGCGCTCGTTCCCCCTGACCTGGATCGCCGGCGAGATTTCCAACTTCACCCGCGCCGCGTCCGGCCACTGGTATTTCACCTTGAAGGACGACGGCGCCCAGGTGCGCGCCGTGATGTTCCGTGGCCGCGCCCAGTTTGCCGGCTTCACGCCGCGCGAAGGCGACAAGGTCGAAGTGCGCGCGCTCGTCACCCTGTACGGCGCGCGCGGCGATTACCAGATCAACGTGGAAGCCATCCGCCGCGCCGGCGTGGGAGCCCTGTATGAAGCGTTCCAGCGCCTGAAGGAAAAGCTGGCCGCGCAGGGTCTGTTCGACCAGGAACGCAAGCGCGCCATTCCCATGTTCGCGCGCAGCATCGGCATCGTCACCAGCCCGCAGGCGGCCGCCCTGCGCGACGTCCTGATCGCGATCAAGCGACGCGCGCCGCACGTCTCCATCATCCTCTACCCCACGCCCGTGCAGGGCCAGCAGGCGCCGGAAAAAATCGCGCACACCATCCGCACGGCATCAGCAAGGGCCGAATGCGACGTGCTGCTGGTGTGCCGCGGCGGCGGCAGCATCGAGGATCTGTGGTCGTTCAACGATGAAGCTGTCGCGCATGCGATTGCCGACTGCTCCATGCCGGTGATCAGCGGCGTGGGACACGAGACGGATTTCACCATCGCCGATTTCGCGGCCGACCTGCGCGCGGCCACGCCGACGGCGGCGGCCGAACTGGCGGCCACGCCGCGCGCCGACTGGATGGCCTCCCTGCGCGCCGATGCGGCCGACCTGCGGCGCGCCATGCGCCGCGGCCTCGACGACGCGGCGCAGACCCTGGACCGCCACAGCCGCCGCCTGCTCAACCCGAAGGCACAGCTGCAGCAGCAGCGTTTGCAGCTGCTGGCCCTGTCGACGGCCATGACGCATGCGGCGCGCGCGCCCGTCAGCCAGTCGCAGTACGCGCTCGAGCGCCTGCGTGCGCGCTGGGCGGCCTTGCGGCCCGACGTGACAGTACCGCGCGCGCGCATTGCCGAAGCCCAGCGCCGCGGCGGCGCGGCCATGGCGCAGCAGCTGGTCCAGCGGCGCCACCGCCTCGACGGCCTGGCGGCGCAGCTGGAGCTGTTGAATCCGCAGCGCACCCTGGAACGCGGTTACGCCATCCTGCGCGATGAAAAAGGGGCGATCGTGCGCTCTCCGGCGCAACTGCAGGCACGCCAGAACGTCAACGTGCGCCTGGCCGAAGGCAGCGCGCAGATCGGCATCGCCAGCGTGCAAGCGAGTTTGGAATAAACGCTGGAATAAAAAAGGCCGGGGAAGAACCCCGGCCCAACACCTTCCCTACTGAGTGGACTGCTACTGCGACTGCTCTTTCACCCTACCCCATCAGAACTTCATCGACACGCGCGCGCCAAACGTGCGCGGCGCGTTGTAGAAGGCGCCGTAGATCTGCTGCGTGGGCTGGCATGGCATGCCCACGTCCGTGCAGATTTCATTGACGTCAAGCTTGACCGCCTTGTCGGTGGCGTTCTGCACGAACGCTTCCACCGTGTAGGCCTTGTTCGCCGGCTGGAAGCGCAGGCTCAGGTCCAGGGTCGTATAGGCTTCCTGGCGCTTGACGCCCGCATGGCCTGGCACGTCGCCGTTGAACGCGCCCGCGCCCACATACGACATGGTTTCATAATGCACCGAGGCGCGCGGCGTGAGCTGGCCGCCGGCGACAGTGAAATCATGCTCGTACTGCACCGTGGTGGAAAACTTCGGCGCATGCTTCATGGTGCTGCCGCCCACGTTCACCAATGGCGCAGTCGAACCGCAGGACTGGCCATTCGCGCGCGCCGCATCGACGTCGCACGACAGAAAATCGTCATACACGGCTTTGAGCCAGGTGGCGTTGCCCGTCAGGCGATCGACCTTCGTTGGCCGCCAGACCCACTCCGCTTCCAGGCCCTTGACGGTGGCGCCGGCCGCGTTGAAGTTGGCCAGCACGCTGTTGACCACCTGCGACTCCAGCTTGTCCTTGTACTTCATCAGGAAAGCGTCGAGGTTCAGCGTCAGTTCGCGGTTCAGCAGGTCCGACTTGAAGCCGATTTCATAGCTGGTCAGCTTTTCCGGCTTGGTAGTGGCGCCGCCGTCGCCGATGGCCGGCGAATGGAAGCCCGTCGTCACGGAGCCGAACAGCAGGATGTCCGGGCGCAGCTTGTACTCGATGCGGCCCAGCCAGGTGGCCTGGCCATATTTCAGGTCGGCCGTATTGTCGCCCGGCGTATTGCCGCAGGCGGCGGCCGTGATGGCGCCGCCCGGCCCGATATTGTGCGTGTTGGCCAGGCCCGTGCCGGGCGTGACCAGTTGGCGCAGCTGGTCGGCAGTGAGCACGGTGGTGCCCAGCGGCGTATTCGCGGGCCAGTTCGGGCAAGCCCAGTTCTTGCCGCCGACGTCGAATTTATGGTCTTTCGTGTAGCGCGCGCCGGCCGTCAGCTTGATCTGGTCCGTCAACTGCTGGCTGACCTGGCCGAATACGGCTTTTGACTTCAACTGGCGGTCGCCCTGGATGAAGGACATCGACGAGGCATACTGGCCCACGGTGGGCTGCACGAAGATCACGGCGCCGTTGGCGATATCCTGCTGCACGGCGGCCTGCGAAATCTGGCTGCGGTCGATATCGAAGCGCACCTTGTTCTTTTCATTGAACAGGAACAGGCCGGCCACCCACTGGAACGGCGCATCGTCGTCCGAGCGCGCCTGCAGCTCGTGCGAATAGCTGTCGAACTGCGCCCAGTCGGTACGGTTTTCCGACTTGAAGCCGGGGAACAGGCCCGCATCGGCATCGTTGCTGTTCTGGCGCTTGTAGCGGCTCCAGCTGCCCAGGTAAGTGAAGTCCAGCGCGTCCGTCGGCTTGTAATTGAGCTTGCCCTTGTAGGTCAGGATCGACTGGTCCAGCGTGCCCGGCGTGTCGATCAGGGCCGAGCGCAGCTTCTCGCCCGCTTTCGGTTCGGCCGCCAGGTAGACATTGCCGGCGCCCTGGTCGAGGAAGTAATCGGCGATGAACGTGCCGCGCAGCTGCGGCGTGAACTTCCACAGCAGCGAGGCGCGCACGCCCATCTGGTCGCCGGCGCCATACTTGGCCGTGCCCGGCATGACGTTCGAACCGCGGCGAAAGTCCACCGTGCCGTCGCGGCTATCCTTGATGGCGGCGATGCGCAGCGCCACGTCGTCGGAAAACGGGATATTGAGCATGCCCTGCGTCTGCAGATGGCGCTTGTCGCCCACCGTGATGCCGGCCGAGCCCATGAACTTGGCCGTGCTCGGCGCGGCCGACACGAGGTTGACGGCGCCGGCCGTCGAATTGCGGCCGTTCAGGGTGCCCTGCGGTCCGCGCGCCACCTCCACGTGGCTCAAGTCGTACATCAGCGCCGTGGCGCCCTGCGGACGCGGCGAATACACGCCGTCGACATAGAAGGCGACGGCCGGGTCGCCCAGCTCCGTGTGGTTGGCCGAACCGACGCCGCGCATGTAGACGTGCACGCCGCCCGAATCGCCATGCTGCTCGACGACGAGGCTCGGCACCATGGTGGCCAGCGAGGCCAGGTCCTTGACCTGATTGTTTTGCAGGGTGTCCTGGTTGAAGGCAGTGACGGCCAGCGGCGTCTCCTGCACGAAGGTATTGCGGCGCGTGGCCGTGACGACGATGCGGTCCATCTGTTCGGCGGCCGGTGTTGCCGCGTCGGTGGCTGCTGTGTCCTGTGCCAGCGCGGCGCCGCTGCCCAGCAAGATGAACTGGGCGAAGGTCGCATGCGCCAGGCTGAGGGCGATGGTGTTGCGTTTGAGCTGTTGCATTGTTGTTGTCTCCTGTACCGCTGGTTGAATGATGGTCACATAGCTCTTTGGCTACTGCTGCACATTTTTTGGGTGTCAATCTGAAGTCATGTCGCCTCCGTGCCGGGTCAATGGGTAGCCACGGCGCGCCCGGCCGTGTCGAATAGAAAGGCATGGCCCTCTTCCGGCGCGAAGCCGATGGCGCTGCCCTGCGCCAGCGCGTGGCGCGCCTCGCCGTGCAGCTTGATGGCCACCGCGTGGGGACCGGCATCGAGCGTCGCGTGGATGATTTGCGCATCGCCCAGCTGCTCGATCAGGGTGACCGTGGCGCCGTAGCCTTCATTGCGCGGCACCAGGCGCAGGTGCTCGGGGCGTATGCCGACCAGCATGCCCGCCTCGCCGCCAAGCTGGCCGGCCAGGGCCGGCACGGCGGCGCACGGCAAAAAGTTCATGCGCAGGGCGCCGATGAAGCCGGCCACGAACTGGCTGGCCGGGTGGCGGTACAGCTCCAGGGGCGCGCCCACCTGCTCCAGGTGGCCGCCGTGGAAGACGGCCACCCTGTCACCGAGTGTCATGGCCTCGACCTGGTCGTGCGTCACGTAGATCATGGTGGTGCCCAGTTCCTGGTGCAGCTTGGCCAGCTCGATGCGCGTCTGCACGCGCAGCGAGGCGTCGAGATTCGACAGCGGCTCGTCGAACAGGAATACCTTTGGCTGGCGCACGATGGAGCGGCCGATGGCCACGCGCTGGCGCTCGCCGCCGGACAGGGCCTTGGGCTTGCGCTCGAGCAGGTGCGTGATCTGCAAAATCTCGGCCACCTTGCCGACTGCGGCGCGCACCTCGGCTTCCCCCTTGCCCGCCAATTTGAGGGCAAAGCCCATGTTGTCGCGCGCCGTCATGTGCGGATACAAAGCGTAGCTCTGGAAGACCATGGCGATGCCCCGCTCTGCCGGCGCCACGTCGTTGGCCAGCAAGTCGCCGATGCGCAGCTGGCCCGCGCTGATGTCTTCCAGTCCCGCGATCATGCGCAACAGGGTCGACTTGCCGCAGCCGGACGGCCCGACGAAGACCATGAATTCGCCGTCATGGATATCGAGGTCCAGGCCCTTGACGATTTCCGGGCCGTCGCCGTAGGTCTTGCGGATGCCGCGCAGGGAAATGGCGGCCATGTCAGTGCCCCCCGGCCAGGACGGCCGCATCGGCATGCGCGGCGCGCTGCGCGGCGATGAACCCGCGGTACCACAGGGCGCTGTCCTTGAAGCTGCGCTGCTGCGTGGCGTAATCGACGTACAGCATGCCGAAGCGCTTGGCGTAACCCGAATTCCACTCGAAGTTGTCCATCAAACTCCAGTAGAAATAGCCGCGCACGTCGATGCCCTGCGCGATCACGGCGCGCAAAGCGTCCAGGTGCAGTTGCACGTACTCGATGCGCGGCGCGTCATGAATCTTGCCGTCGACGGGCTTGTCGGCAACGGCCATGCCGTTTTCCGTGATGTAGACGGGCGGCAGCCGGTATTCGCGGTGCAGGCCGACCAGCAGTTCCGTCAAGCCTTGCGGATAGGTTTCCCAGCCCATGTCGTTGACGCCCAGCTTGCATTCGGGCTTGCGCGGCGGCGTCTCGGCGCTCATGAAAGCGCGCGTGTAATAGTTCACGCCCAGGAAATCGATGGGTTGCTTGATATCTATGAAATCGTTTTCAAAGATGGACAAAGCAGAAGCGTCGGCGTGTTTCAGGGCCAGGGCCGGGTAGCGTCCCTTGAAGATGGCGTCCATATACCACTGCACCGAGCGCGCATATTCGAGTTCCGCCAGTTCGCGGTCCTGCGCGCTGTCGGTGGCCGGCGTGGCCGTCCATTGATTGAGCACGATGCCCAGTTTCGCGGGCGGATTGACGGCGCGCATCGCCTGCATGGCCAGGCCGTGCGACAGCAGCAGATGGTGCGACACTTGCACGGCGGCGGCCGGGTCGGCCATGCCCGGGGCGAACTGGCCCGTGCCGTGGCCCAGCACGGCCGTGCACCACGGTTCGTTATGCGTGGCGATGCTGGCGACCTTGTGGCCGAAGCGGCGCGCCACCTCGGCCGCATAGGCGGCGAAGTGATAGCAGGTGGCGCGATTGAGCCAGCCGCCCTCGTCCTGCAAGGCTTGTGGCAAGTCCCAGTGGTACAGGGTCAGGTGCGCATCCAGGCCCTTGGCGGCCAGCGCGTCGAGCAGGCGCGCATAGAAGTCGAAGCCGGCCTCGTTCCAGGCGCCGGAACCGGCCGGCTGCACGCGCGACCAGGACATGGAAAAGCGGTAGGCGTTCACGCCCAGGCTGGCGATCAGCTCCACGTCCCCGGCGTAGCGGTGGTAATGGTCGCAGGCCACGTCGCCATTGCTGCCGTCGATGATCTTGCCATCCGTGTGGCTGAAGGTATCCCAGATGGATGGTCCGCGGCCATCGATGGCGGCGGCGCCCTCGATCTGGTAGGCGCTGGTGGCCACGCCCCAGGTGAAGGTGGCGGGAAAGTTGCTGTCAATGTCGTCGTTATGCATGGTGGTCATGTCAGTGTGAGTGGATTAAAAGAGTGCTAGCCTTTGACGGCGCCCTGGGTCAGCCCTTCGATCAGGCGCTTGGAGGCAACAAAAAACATCAGCAGCAGCGGCAGCACGGCAATGGCGGCGCCCGTCATCAGCGCGCCCCACTCCGTGTTGTTCGGCGCCTGCATGCTGCGCAAGGCCAGCGGGATCGTGTAGTTCTCGACCGAGCGCATGACGACCAGCGGCGTGATGAAATTGTTCCACGAGTTGATGAAGGTGATCAGGCCCAGGGTGCCCATGGCGGGGCCAATCAGCGGCAGCACGACCCGCCAGTAGATGGCGAATTCGCCGCAGCCATCGATGCGCGCCGCCTCGATCAGGTCCTTCGGGATGGCCGTGCCGATGTACTGGCGCATCAGGAAAATACCCAGCGCGCCGGCCGCTCCCGGCACGTACAGGGCGCGCGGCTGGTCCAGCCATCCGAGGAAATCCATCAGCATGAAGGTCGGGATCATGTTCATGAACGACGGGATGATCATCGACGCCATCACCAGGGTAAACAAGGGCCGCTTGAAGCGGAACTCGTACATGGCGAACGCATAGCCGCCCAGCGAGCAAAAGAACAGGGTCAGCGCCGTCGTCATCAGGGCCACATACAGGCTGATGCCGATATTGCGCCAAAATGGCAGGCGCTCCTGCAGCAGTTCCAGGTTGTTGAGCAGGGCCGTGCCGAACCAGCGCGGCGGCGGCAGGCTGTAGATCTCGGCGCTCGTGTGCGTGGCGAAGACGAACATGAAGTAGAACGGCGCGACCATGATCAGGGCGCCGATGGCCACCATGGCGTAGGCCGTCCAGCGGGTGCTGGCCGCGCTGGCGCGGCGGTTTGTCAATGCGCTCATTTGGCCTCCTTGCGTTCCTGACGTTCATTGCGGCTGAAGATGCGGTTGTTGACCCAGGTGGTGCTGGCGATGATCAGGAACAGCAGCCAGGAAATGGCCGACGCCGTGCCGAAGTCGCCCGAGGAAAACGCCGTCTTGTAGACGAAGATGGCGGTCGTCATCACGGACTGGCTCACGCCGCTCGATTCGGCCACCAGCACGAACGGCTCCTCGAACAGCTGCAGGTTGCCCATGATGGTCAAGGTCACGGCCAGATAGATCATGGGGCGCAGCTGCGGCAGGGTGATGTACCAGAACTGCTGGCGTTTCGAGGCACCGTCGATGGTGGCCGCCTCGTACAAGTCCTTGGGGATGACCTGCAGCGCGGACAGGTACAGCACCAGGTTCCAGCCCAGGTAGCGCCAGAAGATGACGAAGGCGACGGCCGGCTTGATGAACAGCGAGCTGCCCAGCCAGTCGATCGATTCTGCCGGGAACAGGCCGCCGACCAGCGGCAGGCTGGCGCACCATTGGATCAGTACATTGATCTGGCCATAATCGCGCGAAAACAGGGTGTTGAAGACCATGGCGATGGCCACGCTGGAGGTGATGAACGGCAAAAAGTAAATGCCGATCACCAGGTTGCGCGAGCGCTTGAAGCTGTTGTGGATGAAGGCCGCCAGCGGAATGGCCACCAGGTGCTGCGGCACGCCCGAGGCCAGCGCCAGCCAGACCGTGTTGCCCAGCGAGCGCAGGAACCACGGGTCGCTCAAGGCATACTTGTAGTTATCCAGCCCCACCCACTGCATGGCTTCCACGCCGCTGGCCGCTTCCCACTGGTTGAACGACAAATAGATGGAAAACAGCAGCGGGAACAGGCTGAAGACGGCGAACAGGATGAAGAAGGGGCTGATGAAGATGTACGGCGCCCACTTCTTCATATTGAAGCGTTTCCTGGCGGGTCGCGCTGCGGTAGCAGCGGGCGCGCCCTCGGTACAAGTGGAGGTAGTCATGCTGCTCCTAGCGCCGCGCGCGGTGGGTGATCAGGGCCTTGGCATCGGCCAGGGCCGTCTTGATATCCTTGTTTTGCGCCAGCACGCTTTCCAGCTCCATGTTGACGATGTCGCGCGCCACGGCGTCGAACTTGTCGACGCGGATGACGGGAATCTTCGCCGCCGTGTCGCGCGCCAGCAAGCGCGTCTTCTGGCCGCCGAAATACGCTTGCGGCTCGTCCATCATCGGATCCGCATACGCCGCCTTGAGGGCAGGGAAGGCGCCGATCTCCTTCAGCGAGTGCAGCTGGATATCCTTGTTGACGGTCATGAACTTGATGAATTCCCAGGCCTGCGCCTTGTTGGCGGCCTTTTTCGGGATGCCGTAGAAGGAGCCGCCGTACGACGCCAGCGCGCCGGCCGGCAGGTTCGCCGCGCGCCACTGGCCGGAAGACGCCGGCGCCAGCCACTTGGCCAGGTGGCCGCTGAGCCACGATCCCATCATCTGGCTGGCCACCTTGTCGCGTTTGAAGCCTTCGGCCCACTCGCCCGTCCAGGCCACGGTGCGCGCATCGATGCCGGCCACCCTGGCCGCCTTGGCCAGTTCGAACGCCTTGACGAAGCGGGGCGAGTCGACCAGCACCTGGCCCTTGTCGCCAAAGTAGATGCCTTCGCCATCTTTCAGATTGGCGCGGATAACGATGTCGGCCAGGTCGCTGGCGCCGGCCAGCAGATAGGTGCCGGTGGCGGCCTTGAGCTTCTTGCCGGCGGCGATGTACGATTCCCACGATTGCGTCAGGTCGGATTCCTTGATGCCCGCCTTGTCCATCAGGTCCTTGCGGTAGAACAGGGTGCCCGGTCCTAGGTCGGCCGGCATGGCGCCCAGGGTGCCGCGCGAACTGGTCGCCTGCACGAAGGTGAACGGCACGAACTGGGCGCGGTACTGCCCTGCCCCGTACGGCGGCTGCAAGAGGTCTTCCATGCCCTTCGATTCGGCAAAGCTGCCTACATAGCGGAAGTCGATGGCCATCACGTCGGGCAGGCGCGCGCCGGCCGCCAGCGCCGTCGTCATCGAGTTGTGATGATCGTCGATCTGCAGGCTGACCAGCTTGACCTTCACCTGCGGATACAGTTTTTCCCACAGGGGCAAGGCGGTCTTCACGGCGCGGTCCAGGTCGGGGAACGAGGCGACGGTAAGCGTGGCGGGAGCCAGCGCGGGCAGGACGGCGGCAGGCGGGGCGGCGGCCGCTGCGGGCGCGGCCGCCGCACTGGCGGCCAGGGTCAGCGCCGCCAGAGGGGCGGCGCCAAGGATGCTTGACTTCATTATTTCATCTCCGTTTATTGAGCGTCTTCTATCTTGAAAACGTTTTCACAACATGTATCCATTTAACACCGCAAAGAAAATCAAGTCAACCGAAAAAGTTGTCATTTTTATTGACGGCAGCGCGACAAGCGGCGCGCCGCTGCGCCTGTTCTCCTATGAGAAACGAGAAATTACGGGCTGCCGGGACCGCTGTTGTTTTTTGTGAAAACGTTTTCACAAGTTGATCGGATGAGCACCTTGCGCGTCATCCGACGCATGGTTGCCGTGGCGTGCAGGGTTAAGCCCACAGGGCCAAGCCGAACGACACCCGACCTGCGGCGTTATCGGCCATTTATGGTAATCTTTCGATGAAAAGGTTTTCAGAGCACTGAGGACCAGCCATCTTGACACCCAGGAATCACCTTGAACGATAGCGCCCACGCTGCTCCCCCTTCCACCCTGCTCGACGTGGCCCGCCAGGCAGGCGTGTCGCCCAGCACCGTCTCGCGCATCCTGAATGGCACGGCCAGGGTCTCCGACGACAAGCGCGACGCCGTGCTGGCGGCGATTGCGCAGATGAAATTCGCACCCAACCAGATGGCGCAGGGCTTGAAGAAAGGCCGCTCGATGACCATCGGCATCGTGGTGCAGGATATTTCCAGCCCCTTCTTCGACGAAAGCCTGCGCGGCGTGGACGACGGCCTGAAAGACACGGGCTATGCTTCCGTCATCGTCAGCGGGCACTGGAATGCGCAGGAAGAGGCAGACCGCATCCGCCTGCTGCTGGCGAGGAAGGTCGACGGCATCATTTTGCTGTCGGGGCGCATCTCGGACGAGAGCGTGCTGGATTTCTCGCAGCAGCGGCCCATCGTCTCGACGGGCCGCCTGCTGGCCACGAAAAGCGCCATCGGTTTCAAGCTCGACAATGAATACGGCGCTTACCTGGCCGTGCGCCACCTGGTGGAACTGGGCCACCGGCGCATCGCCTTCGTGGCCGGCCCGGCCAACAACACGGATGCGGCCGAGCGCCTGACGGGCTACCAGCGCGCGCTGCGCGAAGCGGACATCGCCATCGACCCGAAGCTGATGGTGGAAGGCGATTTCCACGAGGCAAGCGGAATGCTGGCCATGAACCATTTGTTCGATACGCAGCAGCAGTTCAGCGCCGTCTTCGCCGCCAACGACCTGTCCGCCTATGGCGTGCGCCTGTGCCTGTACCGCAAGGGCATCCGCGTGCCCGACGATATCTCGCTCGTCGGTTTCGATGACTTGCCCGGCTCGTCCTACACGACGCCGCCGCTCACCACCATCCACCAGCCCCTGTACGACATCGGCCGCATCGCCACGGAAGCGCTGCTGGGCCTGATCAATGGCGAAGCCGTGCAGGCCGCCATTCCGCCGCTGGAACTGATCGTCAGGGAAACCACGCGCCGCATCCGCTAGGGCTGGCGGACGGGCGCACGGCGCACGGCTCAAGCTGAACGAGAATCACTACGCGCAACAGCGCGGACGACGCGTGCCGGAATCTGCAGCAATGGCGCATCCGCTTTACAATAGTGGCTCGTTCAGCAAGAATGCCTGCTTCAAGCAAGCTTGGCTCAACCCTCCGGCCACAGGCTGGAAGACTCCGAACACTCACCACAAAGGGACATCACATGGAACATACTCTGCCACCACTGCCATATGAAATGGACGCTCTGGCGCCGCATATTTCGAAAGAAACCCTGGAATACCACTATGCCAAGCATCACCAGGCGTATGTCACCAACTTGAACAACCTGATCAAGGGTACCGAGTTCGAGAACCTGTCGCTGGAAGAGATCATCAAGAAATCGTCGGGCGGCATCTTCAACAATGCGGCGCAAGTATGGAACCACACCTTCTACTGGAACGGCATGAAGCCGGCCGGCGGCGGCGCGCCTGCGGGTGCCGTGGCTGACGCGATCAACGCCAAATGGTCGTCGTTCGACAAGTTCAAGGAAGAATTCACCAAGTCGTGCGTGGGCAACTTCGGTTCGGGCTGGACCTGGCTGGTGCAAAAAGCCGACGGCTCCGTCGACATCGTCAACACCTCGAACGCCGGCTGCCCGCTGACCACCGGCGACAAGCCGCTGCTGACCTGCGACGTCTGGGAACACGCCTACTACATCGACTACCGCAACCTGCGCGCCAAGTACGTGGAAACGTTCTGGGGCCTGGTCAACTGGGACTTCGTTGCCAAGAACTTCGCGTAAGCGATTCTTGTCAACGTAGGGCGAAAAGAAGCCTGCGCCACCCGCGCAGGCTTTTTTTTGCCTGCTGAAAAGCAGGGCGCTGCGCTACAATCAGCATCCTGCCACCCCGCCCTGCCCCGATGTCCGTTCGCCTGCTGCGCCGCCTGTTGATGTTGTCCCTGCTGGCGTGCCACCTGCATGCGTGCGCGGCCGCCCCATCGCCCCTGCTGTCCGACTACACCCACAACGCCTGGGGCGCCCTGCAAGGCGCGCCCGTCGACGTACTGAAATTCGCCCAGGGCAAGGATGGCTGGCTGTGGATCGCCACGGCCACCGGCCTGTACCGCTACGACGGCGTGCGCTTCGACCGCGTCGACAGCGTGTACGGCCACCGCCTGCCATCGAGCAACGTGCTGGGCCTGGCCACGCCGCCCGACGGCGCCGTGTGGGTCGGCTACCGCCTCGGCGGCGTCAGCGTCTTTCGCCAGGGCGGCGCGCGCACCTACCGGGAAGCGGACGGCTTGCCGTCGGGCGCCGTGTTCCATATCGAGGCAGCGCCCGACGGCGCCATCTGGGTCGGCACGCGCGATGGCGCGGCGCGCCTGGCGCCGGGCGCGGACCGCTTCGTCGCGCAAGCCGCCAACGTGGGCCTGCCCGACAAGCGCGTGTACCAGATCCTGTTCGGGCGCGACGGCACGCAGTGGATGGGCACCATGCATGGCGTCTTTTTCCGCAGGCCGGGCGAGACGCGCTTTTCCCATGCCTGGCCGCGCACCATGCTCACCAGCATGGATGAAGCGCCAGATGGCGCCATCTGGGCCGTCGACAGCCAGAGCAATTACTACCGCGTGCGCACCAGCGCGCCGCGCGGCGATGCGCCCATCCGTCCCGACGCCAGGGGCAACAGCATCCGCTTCGACCGCGCCGGCACCATGTGGCTGATGCAGCCCGACGGCATTGAACGCAAGTTCGACCCTTCCGGCCCCAGCCTGCCGGCCCAGCGCCTGACGCGCCAGAACGGCATCAGCGGCCCGCTGCCGCAATCGTCGTTCCAGGACCGCGAAGGCAATCTGTGGTTCGGCACGTCGACCGGCCTGGACCGCCTGCGGCCGAACCGCCTGAAGACCCTGCCCGTTGCCGTGCCCTTCGATCATCCCGGCATGCTGCCGGGGCCCGATGGCGACGTGTGGATCGGCGACTACGTCGGCGACGTGCGCAGCTTCACGGCCGACGGCGTCAAAAAAGTGGTATTCAAAGGGGCGCTGGCGGCCAGCCACTGGGCGCCAGACGGCACGCTGTGGCTGGGTAACGAACAGGAACTGCAGCATCGCGCGCGCAACGGCGCCATGACGCGCGTGGTGCCGCCCGTGCTGGGACTCGACCCGCAGGCGCTGCAGCAGGACCGCTCGGGCGCCCTGTGGGCCTCGTTTTCCGGCGGCGGCCTGTTTCGCCGGAGCGAAGGAAAATGGGTCGCGAACGGCGGCCTGTCCGGCCTGCCGGCGGTGCTGACCACGGCCATGGCGATCGATGGCGCCGGCACCGTCTGGCTGGGCCATGCCGACAATACGCTCAGCCTGGTGGCCGATGGCCAGCGCACGGGCGCCGTCAGGCGGCTCGGCGCGCCCGAGGGCCTGCAGGTGGGCACCGTGCTGCAGCTGTACCGCGATGGCGACATGATGTGGGCCGGCGGCGAAAACGGCGTGGCCCTGTACCTCGCCGGCCGCTTCCACATGTTGCGCGGCGCGCACGGCGCGGCGTTTCGCGGCGTGTCGGGCATCGTGCGCCTGCCGGACGGCGACTTGTGGCTGCATGGCGCGGACGGCATCGAGCATATCGGCGCCGCCAGCCTGGCCGCGTGGATGCGGGACGGCAGCGCCGTCGTCTCGGAACGCTTCGACGCGCTCGACGGCTTGCAGGGCCATGCCTCGCAGCTGCGCCCCGTGCCGTCGCTGATCCATGCGCCCGACGGCAGGCTGTGGTTCTCCACTTCGGCCACCATCGCCATGCTCGACCCGCTGCACATCCGCCGCAACGCCCTGGCGCCGCCCGTGCAGATCCACAGCTTGCTGGCCGACGGCGTGCGTTACGCGCTGGACGATGGCAAGCCGCGGCACCTGCCGCAAGGCAGCAAGACGCTGCAGATCGGCTTCACGGCCCTGAGCCTGTCGATGCCGGAGCGCGTGCGCCTGCGCTACCGGCTGGCGAGCGTGGACGCGGGCTGGCAGGAAGCGGTGGGACGCCGCGAAGCGTACTACACCAACCTTGCCCCCGGCAGCTACCGCTTCGACGTCACGGCCGCCAACGAAGACGGCGTGTGGAACACGCAGGGGGCCGGGCTCGACATCGTCATCGCCCCCGCCTTCGTGCAAACGCCGTGGTTCGTCGTGCTGCTGGCGCTGGGCGCCGCGCTGCTGCTGTATGGCGGCTACGTGCTGCGCATCCGCCACCTGACGCGCAATATGCAGGAACGGCTGCAGGAACGCCTGCAGGAGCGCCTGGCCGAGCGCTCGCGCATCGCCCGTTCGCTGCACGACACCCTGCTGCAAAGCGTACAAGGCCTGATCCTGTCGTTCCATGCGCATGCGGACATGCTGCCCAAGGGCACGCGCGAACGGGCGCGCCTCGATGGCACCCTCAACCTGGCCGACCAGCTGCTGATCGAAGGCCGCGACCAGATCATGGACTTGCGCGCCTCGGCCGAACCCGACGAACTGCGGCTGGCGCTGCAGCAATTCGGCAAGGGCCTGGCCGAACACCGCGCGCACGCCTTCACGGTGCATGTCAGCGGCATCTGCCGGCGCCTGCAAGCGCGCGTGCACGACGAGATCTATGCCATCGCGCGCGAAGCGCTGTTCAACGCCTCGCGCTATGCGGAGGCGGCAAACATCGTGCTGGAACTCGACTATGCGGAGCGGGCCTTTACCCTGCGCGTGCGCGACGACGGCTGCGGGCTCGATGACGCCGTGGCGCAGGCGGGCCAGCGGCCCGGCCACTGGGGCCTGGTCGGCATGCGCGAGCGCGCGGCCGGCATCCAGGCCAGCCTGCGCATCGACAGCCGGCCCGGCGCCGGCACGCAGATCGAAGTGAGCGTGCCGGGCCGCCTGGCCTACTGACGGCACGCTTGCCGGCGCGCCCGCAAGCGTCTGCTGCCTGGACGGGAAGTGTTGTAGGATGCGCAAGGGCGCTGCCTTGCTCACCGATCCTGCCCTACCACTTCCTGAAAGCCCGCCATGAAAAAATGCATCCTTGCCCTGCTGGTATTTGCCTGCGGTTCCGCCTTCGCCAACTCGGCCTGCGACACGCCGCGCAACGACTTCGATGGCCTGTATTGCCTCAACAAGGTGTACCAGGAAGCGGACAAGGAACTCAATGCCAACTACAAGAAACTGAGCTCCCAGCTCGATGCGGGCGGCAAGCAAAAGCTGAAGGCGGGCCAGCTGGCGTGGATCAGCGCACGCAACCAGAACTGCTCGAAACGCGAATCGTCGGGCTTTTATGTGAACCTCGATTGCGCCACCCAGACCACCATCGAACGCGCGCAATTCCTGCAGGACCGCGCGCGCGAATGCGTGAGCGCCGGCTGCCAGAACAGCAAACTGTGAGCTGAACCTGCGCTAGCGCAAACGGGAGCGGGCGGCCAGCGCCCATACTGGCCGCTCCGATGTCTTTCCCGTTTGTGCCATGAGCAAACTCATCGATATTTCCCTGGACCAGTGGGATGCCGGCGGCAGCGCCGCACAGCAGGCGGCGGCGCAGCAGGCACTCGAAGATGGGCAAGTGCTGCTGCTGCCCCGCCTGGGCTTTTCCCTGCGGCAGGAAGAGCAGGCGCTGCTGAACGGCGCGGCAGGTGGCGCCAGCCGCGCCAAGAACATCAGCTGGGAACCGGCGCGCGGCGTGCGCGGCCACGGCGATGCCTGCGATGCGGCCCTGCTGACGGCACTGATGCAGCGCTATGCGCGGCACACGCGGCGCTTGCTGGCCGGCTTGCTGCCTGGCTATTCCCCCCATCTGCAGCAAGGCAAGGGCAGCTTTCGCCCCGTGGAAATCGCCGGCCGGGCGAGCTCCTGGCGCAAGGACGATACGCGCCTGCATGTGGACAGCTTTCCCGCCTCGCCCACGCAAGGCCGGCGCATCCTGCGCGTCTTCACCAATATCCACCCGCGCGACGCACCCCGCGTGTGGAAACTGGGCGCGCCATTCGAACAGGTGGCGCAGCGTTTTTTACCCGTCGCAAAGCGTCCGCAGCCCGTGCTGGCGGCCCTGCTGCAATGGCTGCACATCACCAAGTCGCGGCGCACGGCCTACGATCACTACATGCTGCAGTTGCACGACGCCATGAAGGCCGATCTGGGCTATCAGGCGCAGGTGGAGCAGCACACCCATGCGTTCGCGCCGGGCCAGACGTGGATCGTCTTCAGCGACGCCGTATCGCACGCGGCCCTGCGGGGACAGCATGCGCTGGAGCAAACCTGGCTGCTGCCCGTGCGTGCCATGGCCGCCCCGCACAAGGCGCCGCTGGCCATCCTCGAGCGCCAGCTGCAACGCCCGCTGGCCTAGGCTGGCCTAGCCTAGCCCGGGCCGGCTAGACCTGACCTGACCTGACCTGGCTTGACTTGACTTGGCTTGGCTTGGCTTGACTTGGCTTGACGTGGCTTGACCGGACCGGGCCCGGTCTGGCCGGGCCTCAGGCGCGGGCGCGGGCAGAAACCACGCTCAAGCCGGCAAGCGGGCCGCCTTGAAGTGCTGCCAGGCCTTGTGCATGCGGCCATCGCTGCACTGCGCCTGCGCGCGCGCGGCCAGATAACCGCGCACGAAGGCCGCGTGCAGCCGCAGGCCGTCCTGGCCAGACGGGTCAGCATGGTCAGCCAGGGCATCGGGCAATTGCTGCAACAGCCGGTCGGCCACCTGCACATCGTTCAGCCAGCCCAGTTCATCCTGCAATACCGACAGCCGCCCCACATACGGTTTCACCGCACGCGCGGCAAACAGCGAGGCAAAAAATTCCGTCGCATACCGCGTCTTCTTGGCCGCGATGCGCACCCGGTGGCGCTGCTGCGGCGTGGCCTGCAGCAGGCGCTTGCCGCGCTTCATCAGGCGGCGCTGGTCCTTGCGCAGGGTCGCGCGGGCAAACGGCGAAACGTGCGCATCGAGGCGCCGCAATTGGCGCGCGGAGCAATTGTCGCGCCAGGCGCGCGCCTGCAGCCAGCGTTGCAAGCCCAGCATGCAAGCCGTGTAGCGCGCCGAGGTGACGGCCTGGGCCGCCTGCAAATGCTTGAGCCGCGCCTGCGCGTGCGCCGCCTCTGCCAGCGCCGCCGCATCCGCCTGCGCCTCGCCATCGAGCTGCGCCAAGGTGTTGCCAGCCAACACATCCCAGTCGCGCGCCTCGCCCAGCGCGCCGCCCAGCCAGTCGAGTTCGGCCTTCAAGGCGTCCGGCAAGGCCAGCAGCGCCTTGAACATGCCCAGCGCCGAGCGCAAACGGCGCAGTCCCACGCGCATCTGGTGCACGCTTTCCACATCCTCGCCCCCCGCCACGCCATCCTGATTGCCGCCGACTTGCTCCAGGCAATTGCCGGCGATGGCCAGGAACACCTGTTCCACCGACATGGCGGCGTCCAGCGCCAGGGGCTGCGCCTTGACGGCCTGCAAAGGCTGCGATGCGGCAAGGCGGTAACCGCGTTCCGCCTTGCTCATGTGGCCCAGCTGCAGCGGCACGTCCTGCAGCAGGGCCAGCGCCACGTCGAACAGGCTGGCCGCCTGCCCCTGCTTCAATTCCAGTTCGATCTCGCTGACGGGCACGCTGCGGACGGCGCCATTCGCCCCGTCCGCGCCGCTTTCAATGACACCCTGGTCCAGCACGCACTCGATCTGGTCGCCCTGCGGCGTGCGCAACTGCCATACGGTGCGCTCGATGCGCGTGGTAAACACGGGCTGCAAGGCGTCGCGGATGGCGTCCTGGCGCAGCAGCGCGCGGATGGGCTGCTTGCGGCCGATGGCCGAGTCGAGCGCGGCGAGGTCCGGTTGCGGCCCAGGCACGTCGCCCTCCCATTCGTGGCGGCTGTGCAAGCCGCCGCTGACGCTGCCGCCGGCCTTCAGGGTTTGCACCCAGTGTCCATCCACGTGCCGCACGCGCAAGCCCGCCTGCTGGCGGCACAGCTGCAAATCGGGCGTGTCGACATAGATATCGTGCATCTGCAACAGTTCCGGCCCACCTTGCGTCGCCTGCGCCAGCAGCGGGTGCGCGCGCAGACGGGGCGCGTCTTGCGGCGCCAGCAGCAATTTCAATTCGATTTCCATGACCGCTCCTTGCGAGACTCCTGAACGCCCATTGTAAGGCGCTCCCGGTCGCGCGCAAGGCGCACGCACGCAGACCTTGATTTTGCGCGAAAATAGGCGATTCATTCAACCTGGAGATGCCATGACCTACCACGCCGCCGAGAACCGCTACGACACCATGCAATACCGCACGTGCGGACGCAGCGGGCTGAAACTGCCGCTGCTGTCTCTGGGACTGTGGCACAACTTTGGCGACAGCAACAACCTGGCCTCGCAGCGCGACATGCTGCGCACGGCGTTCGACCTGGGCATCACGCATTTCGACCTGGCGAACAACTATGGCCCGCCGTATGGCAGCGCGGAAAGCAATTTCGGCAAGCTGCTGCGCGACGATTTCCTGCCCTACCGCGATGAACTGATCATTTCCACCAAGGCGGGCTGGGACATGTGGCCGGGCCCGTACGGCCAGGGCGGCGGTTCGCGCAAATACGTGCTGGCCAGTCTGGACCAGAGCTTGCAGCGCCTGGGCCTCGACTACGTCGATATCTTTTACTCGCACCGCTACGACGCCGACACGCCGCTGGAAGAAACCATGGGCGCGCTGGCCACTGCCGTGCAGCAGGGCAAGGCGCTGTACGTGGGCCTGTCGTCGTATTCGCCGCAAAAGACGGCCGAGGCGGCCAAACTGCTGAAAGAGTGGAAAGTGCCGTGCTTGATCCACCAGCCTGCCTACAACATGCTCAACCGCTGGATCGAGGAAGATGGCTTGCTCGATACCCTGCAGCAAGAAGGCATGGGCTGCATCACCTTCACGGCGCTGGCGCAGGGGCTGCTGAGCGACAAATACCTCGATGGCGTGCCGCAGGATGCGCGCGTCAACCGCCCCGGCGGCGGTTCGCTGCTGCAAAAGCACCTGAGCGCGGAAAACCTGGCCCGCGTGCGCGCCTTGAACCAGATCGCCGCGCAGCGGGGGCAGACCCTGGCGCAGATGGCGCTGGCCTGGGTGCTGCGCGACCCGCGCGTCACCTCGACCCTGATCGGCGCGAGCAGCAGCGCGCAAATCCGCGAAAACGTGGCCGCGCTGCAGCAATTGTCGTTCACGGCCGACGAGCTGGCCGCCATCGACGTGCAGGCGCGCGAAGGCCATATCAATCTGTGGGCAGGCCCGTCGCGGGCCACCTGAGCGCCGCTCCTGCGCTTGTGGCGGCGGCAGCCAGCAGGTAGACTGCCGCCCTCCCACGACATCCGCGACAAGGTTCCATGCAAGCGATCCCCGCCCTCACCGCCTGCCTGCTGCTGTCCTGCGCAGCCAACGTCAGCGCAGGCAACTATTGCGACTCGCCACGCTGGTCGATCGTGCATGACAAGAGCTACGACGAGGTCATGCGGATCGCCACGAAGCGCGACAAGATCCGCGACGCCGAATGCAGTTTTACCGATGTCATCCTGAGAATCCAGAACCAGGAGGCAGGCATCGAGCGCTATCCGGGCATCCTGCTCATCGCAGACGAGCAGGACGAGCGATTCGTCGTCACCAGCCGCGTGGGCGCCTACAGCATCTTCAGCTACCGCTATAACGACCAGCGCCTGTTGCAGTTTGCCATGAAGGATCTCAGCTGGGCGGAAGGGGAAGAGTTCCAGGCCGGCGCCTACAAGATTACCGGCATCAAGGAGTTCAAGACGAGCACGGGCTTCCCCACCACCTTGCTGGTGGTCAGGACGTTCCAGTTTTACGGGCCCAAATAGGGCGGCAGCAGCGCGCACAGCTCCTGCGCCACTTGTCGGCGCCGTTCCGGCGTGGCGAACACGCCCACGTCCACGCGCGCGCCGCCATCGCCGATATCCTTGATGCGTATCAACTGGCGCGGCCACTGCGGCACATCGATGCGCGTGCGCCACGGCGAAAAGCGGTGGCGCCGGCAGCACCCGGCGCTGACCTGTTCGACGATCAGCTCGCCGTCGCGCAGGGCGATGTGTTCATAGTCGCGCGCGTGGCGCAGGTAATGCAGCAGGGCGATGGCCACCAGAGCCAGCTCGGTGAACGAAAAAACGGGAATGTACCAGAGGCCGCGCAGCGCGAAGGCGGCGGCAATCACGAGGGAAAACAGGCACAGCAAGCCATAGGCGCGCAGCAGCTGGCGCGCCGTCAAGGCACTGTGGCGCGCCAGCAGCCATTGCGGCTGCTCGCGCGAGTGATCGCGTGGCATGGCGCCTCCCGCACTATCGCTCCATTACCGCGGCGGCACTTGCGGCCGCCAGGTTCCGCCAGATCGCGCCCGGCTCAGGCGCCCAGCCGCACCAGCGCGTGGCCCACGTGCTGCCACCAGTGATCGCGCGACTTGACCTGTTTCAGGCAAGACATGTCGATTTCCGTGGGAAACACGTGATCCTGGCACGCCTTCGTTTCCAGCGCATAGCGCTGGTTTTCCGCCGCCGCCAGGGCCACGACGAGCCAGAACGACAGCGCCAGCAACACCACCAGCGCACTCCAGGCCAGGTGATTGGTGTTACTTTTTTCGCCAAAAAACTCGCGCGGCCGCGTCTCGCGGTACATCGACATCAAGTCTTTTTCTTTCTCTTCCGACATCTGCGTTTGCATCCTGTGACATCCTATCCTGTGCCGGCCGGCTGGCCATGGCGGCGCGCACGCCCCCTTGACCACATTTTACGCTGATGGCGCAGGAGAAGCAGCAATTCGTGGCGGCCAGGCGCCGCCACCTGCCATCAGGGGCGCGGCACCGGCGCCTGCGGGGCGCGCGCTTCGTCCTCGCCCTCGTCATCGCCCGCCGCTGCCGGCGGCACGGGCGCCATGCTCTCGACATGATCGACGTCGATATCGCCGCCATCGGGCGCCGCATTCTGCGGTTCCACGCCGGCCCGCTCGCCCGTGCCGGCCGCATCGCTGTCGCTATCGAGCGCTTCCGGGTCCTGGCCCGGCACGCCCTGCATGTCGCTGCCGCTGTCGGAACTGTCGCTGGGACCGAGCGCGCCCTTGCCATGGCCGCTGCCCAGTACGCGGTCGGAGGTGACGGGCAAATTATCCGGATCGAGTGAACTGCTGCTCATGCTTGACTCCCGTTAATAAAAAAACCAGTTTACTCCCGTGGCCTCGCCAGCGGCGCACGCCTGCCCGGCTTTTCCTGGGGGAAATGCGGCATCGCACAAATATTTTCAAATATTACTTCACAAATGTACTATTCATTGCTATAGTTAATTCAAGTAAGCATCTTCTCATCCAGAAACTGCTTCATCGGCGGCGTGGCGCCCACCAGCGCCACGCCGCCGAACCGACCGGTACGTGGCGATCCGGCCCATCCACCCAGCCATCATGCACATTTTGGAGTCTTATCATGCAAGCCAAATCACTCATCGCAGCATTGTTTGCCATCACCACCGCTACCTCGGCCTTCGCCCAAAGCGCCGCCCCAGCCGCTGCCAGCCAGCAACTGACGCGCGCCGACGTCACGGCCGAATACATCCGTGCCCGCAACGCCGGCGAAATCGCCACCAGCGAAGTCGACTACCCGAAAACGCCGGCCACCGCCGCCAGCAAAGTGACGCGCGACCAAGTCATGGCCGAGTTCTACGCCGCCCGCAAGGCCGGCCTGATCCCGCAAACGGAAGCGGACTTTGATGTTGCGCAAACAACCAAGCACGTCGTGCAATAAGAAACCAGTCAGCCGGTTTCAGTAAGTCAGTAACACACCTCAGTTGCGGCGCAGCACCCGGGCCACTCCCGGCGCTCACCGCGGCGAGCTGTCAGCCTCACCCCAACACGATCTTTCCCGGAGTCCCTGCATGTCCCTGCACCGCCGTTTGCTTGCCGCCAGCCTGATCCTTGCCTTGAGCGCTTGCGCCGACATGGGCCATATCGCGCCGCAATCGGCCATGCTCGATGCCAACAAGCTTCAAGCGAGCCAGGCCATGGATGCCGCCGCCAGCGCGGCCATCGCCTGGCCGCGCACGCAATGGTGGCAAGACTTGCACGATCCCCAATTGAACCGCCTGATGGACCAGGCGCTGGCCGACAGTCCCACCCTGCGCGGCGCCCAGGCGCGCGTGCGCCAGGCCGAGGCGCTGGCCGGCGCGGCGGAAGACAAGACCCGCCCGCAAGCGGACGCGGCCGTCTCGGTCAACCGCGAACTGTATTCGCAGCACGGCAGCACGCCGGCGCCGCTGGCCGGCAACTACGCCTGGCGCAACCAGGCCACCGTCACAGCTTCGTACGACCTGGACCTCTGGGGCCGCAACCGCGCCGCCCTGTCCGCCGCCCTGGGCGACGTGCAGATGGCATCGGCCGAATCGCAGATGGCGCGCCTGGCCCTGGAAACGGCACTGGTGCGCACCTACATCCAGCTGTCGTATGAATTCCAGCTGCAGGACGTGATCGAGCGCATTCTGGCTCAGCGCGCCCGCATCCTCGACATCACGCGCCAGCGCAAGGCGGCCGGCATCGGCACGGACATTGACGTGGCGCAAATCGAGACCACCTTGCCCGCCGGCCGGCGCCAGCTGGAACAGTCGGCCGAGTCGTTGGCCCTGCTGCGCAACCAGCTGGCGGCCCTGGCGGGCAAGGGTCCGGCAGCGGGCGCCGCGCTCACGCGCCCCGTGCTGCGCCTGGACCAGCCGCTGGCCATTCCCGCCGCCCTGCCAGCCGACCTGATCGGCCGCCGTCCCGACATCGCCGCCCAGCGCTGGAGAGTGGAAGCGGCGGCGCAGCGCATCGACGCGGCCAAGGCCGAGTTTTACCCGAACGTCAACCTGGTGGCGTTCGCCGGCTTCCAGGCCTTCGGCTTCAGCCATTTTCTCGACGCCAACTCGCAAGTGCGCGGCGCCTCGCCCGCGCTGAGCCTGCCCATCTTTGCCGGCGCCCGCCTGCGCGCCCAGCTGGGCAGCCAGACGGCCGTGTACGACGGCGCCGTAGAACAGTACAACGCCACCGTCATCAACGCCATGTCGGACGTGGCCAACGCCGTCACCCGCGCCCAGTCGCTGGAAAAACAGCACCAGCTGACGGTGCAGGCGCTGGCCACGGCGCAGCGCGCGCGCGACCTGGCGGAAAAGGCTTACAAGGCGGGCATGAGCGACGCCATCAACATGCTCAACACGCAAGTGGCGCTGCTGGCGGAAGAGCAGCAGCAGGCGCAGAATGGGGCGCGCGAGCTCGATCTGTACGTTTCCTTGATGAATGCACTGGGAGGCGGCATCTAGTGTGGCAATCCTGGCATTGCGCTAGCTCAACAAGATACAATCGGAACTTTATTCACACATGAAGGAATATGACATGACCGCTTTTGACGCCACCTCCAAGCGGCTGCAAAACATCCGCACGCGCATGCCAGGCTTCCCCATGGAACTGATGCGCCTGTTGCGCATGACGTACCACATTCAAAAAGGCATGAAGGACCTGACCAATGCCGCGCTGAAAAAGCACGACCTGGTCGATGCCAGCTACATGGTGCTGGCCGTGCTGTACGGCACGGACGATGAAACCTCGAACGCCTGCACCCTGGGCATGGCCTGCCACGAAAAGCCGGCCAACCTGACGCGCGTGTGCAACGACCTGGAAACGCGCGGCCTGATCCACCGCGGCACGCGCCCTGGCGACCGCCGCTCGGTGATGATCTCGCTGACCGACAAGGGCCGCGCCCTGATCGAAACGGCGCTGCCCGACGTGTACCAGGAAACCTCGGCCCTGTACGAAGGGTTCACGGAAGAAGAGCTGCAAGTGCTCGACAAGCTGTACATGCGCCAGCTGCGCAACCTGAACAATCTCAACAACCAGAACTGATAGCCTATCGATGACGCCAGCCACAGCAACAACATTCAAGCAAGGCCCCCTGACCCGGGCGGCCCACTGGCTGGCGCTGGCGCTGCAGGACTGGCGCACGACGGAAGGCGAACGCTGGATCTACGTCGTCAAGACCCTCATCGCGTCGTTCTGCGCCCTGTGGCTGGCCTACCGCCTTGGGCTCGACTCGCCCAGCACGGCGATGACCACCACCATCATCCTGGCCCTCCCCAGCAGCGGCATGGTGCTGGAAAAAAGCTTTTACCGCCTATGCGGCACCCTGCTTGGCTGCACCGCCGCGCTGACCCTGATCGGCCTGTTCCCGCAGCAGCCCGTGCTGCTGTTCGCCGGCCTGGCCCTGTGGGTGGGCCTGTGCACGAGCGGCTCGGCCCTGCACCGCAACGCCCAGTCGTATGTGTACGTGCTGGCCGGCTACACGGCCTGCATGATCGTGCTGCCCGCCATCGAGCAGCCGATGCAGGTGTTCGCGCTGGCCGTCACGCGCGTGGCCGAGGTCAGCCTGGGCATCATCTGTTCGGCGGCCGTCTCCAGCGTGCTGCTGCCGCGCCACCAGGGCACGCAGGTGATGCGCACGGTGCAGGCCCGCTACGGCAAATTCCTCACTTTTTGCCAGGACGTGCTGCAGCAAAAGCTCACGCCGGCGCAGGTGGAACTGACGCATTTGCAGTTTGCCGCCGACGTGGCGGCGCTGGAACTGGGCCGCTCGGCCGCCCTGTTCGAAGTCACCAGCAAAGTGGGCCACGTGCGCGCGCAAAACCGCAAGCTGCACGCCTTCAACGCCACCTTCATGACGGCGCTGACCACGTTCTATACCTTCCACCGCCTGTTCGACCGCCTGCAGCGCGATGGCGAAACCCAAGTCATGCAGGCCTGCGCGCCGCTGTACGCCATCGTTGCCGAAGCGCTGCAGGCGACGCCTTCGCAAGAATCGCTCGACACCATGCAGCGGCACCTGCAGGCGGCGCTGGCACAGGCGCGCGCGGACATCGATGGCGCGACCATCGCGCATGCGCAGCGCATCGATTTCGACACCGTGTGCGAACTGCTGGAGCGCTTCGCGCGCGACATGAGCCGCTTTCACGAAGTGTATTTCAGCCTGGCCCACGACACGCCCCTGGAAATCAGCACGCCGCAGGCGTATGCGCCGAAGACGCCGCCCGCGCTGGTGATCGCCAGCGGCGCGCGCGCGGCCATCAGCCTGGCCCTGCTGGCGCTGGGCGCCTACTTCCTCGCCTGGCCCTACGCCAGCACGGCGATGCTGATGGCAGCCGTGTTCTGCGCGCTGGCCTCGTCCTCGCCGCGCCCCATCATGATGATCCGGCAAGTGCTGGCAGGCTTCCTCATCGCCATGCCGCTGTCGCTGGTGTGCGTGTATTTCGTGCTGGTGCACGGCGACGGCTTCCCCATGCTGTTACTGAGTTTTGCGCCGTTCCTGGCCGTCGGCCTGTATCTGATGACGAATCCCGCCAAGCTGGGCGTGGGCCTGGGCGTGTCGACCTTCATCACGCAGATGGCGCCGACGAATCTGATGCATGTCGACGGCGCGGCCTTCCTGAACACGGGCATGGCCCTGATCGTCGGCCTGATGCTGGCCGCCCTCGTGTTTGCCGTGCTGCTGCCCGAGCACACGATGGGTCACAAGGACCATATCGGCCGGGCCCTGTGGCGCGAAGCGCTGCATGCGTGCACGGCCCCGGCGCGGCGCGTCAAACACCGTTTCGACAACCGCGTGCGCGACCTGCTCAGCCAGCTCAATGCGGCGGCCGGCCCGGCGCCGGGTGACGCCACGCGCGCCGTCGTGCGCCAGGCATTGACCTTGCTGGAAATCGGCCACTCGGCGATCGAATTGCGCGAACTGATCGCGTCCGCCCGACCAGGCGCCACGCGCCACGCGCTGCAGCAGTGCGTGGACCACATCGCCGCCTGGCTGCGCACGCGCAGCGACACGGCACTGCAGGCGGCGCTGGCGGCCACCCTGCAGGCGGGCGCCATGGTGCGCGCCGCGCAAAACGAAGCTGGCATTGCACCGGAACGTAGCGCGCGCCTGCAAACGGCGCTGGCCGACCTGCATTCGATCTACACCTCATTACTCGACCACATGGCGCCTGGCGCCGGAGACCACCATGCCGCGTGAATTCGCCCTGTTCGGAATTCTGATTCCTACCCTGCTGCCCCTGTTCATCCTCAGCATCGGCCTGCAAACCCTGCTCGACCGCGTGCTGGGCTGGCTGGGCGTGTACCGCATGGTGTGGCACCCGTCGCTGGCGCGGCTGTGCATCTTCATCGCCATCTTCGGCGCGCTGGCCCTGTCGCTGTACAAATAAAAAAAACTGTTCAACCCCATCAAAGAAAGGCTGCCGACATGGTAAGCAAACTGACCCGCTATGCAATTACCCTGCTGCTATTGGCCGCAGCCCTGTGGATAGGCAAGACCGTCTGGGACCGCTACATGGAGTCGCCATGGACGCGCGACGGCCGCATCAAGGCAGACATCGTCAACATCAGCGCCGACGTGGCCGGCACCGTCACGGACGTGCTGGTGCGCGACAACCAGGTGGTACAAAAAGGCGATATACTGTTCGTCGTCGACAAGGAACGCTACACGAGCGCGCTGGCGCAGGCCGATGCCGTGCTGGCCGCGCAAAAGACGGAAATGGGCCGCCGCGGCAAGGAAGCCCAGCGCCGCGCAGGCCTTGACGCCAGCATCATCTCGACGGAAAGCCGCGAAAGCGCCGCGTTTGCCGCCAGCTCCGCCTCGTCGCAGGTGCAGGCCGCCGTGGCCGCCCGCGCGCTGGCGCAATTGAACCTGGAACGCACCACCGTGCGCGCTCCCGTCAGCGGCTACGTGACGAACCTGAACGTGCACAAGGGCGACTTCGCCGCCGTCGGCGCGGCCAAGCTGGCCGTCATCGACAGCGCCTCGTACTACGTCGTCGGCTACTTCGAAGAGACCAAGCTGGGCATGCTGGCGCAGGACGACAAGGCGGAAATGAATCTGATGAGCGGCGGCACCCTGCATGGCCACATCGAAAGCATCGCGCGCGGCATCACCGACCGCGATGCCGCCACGGGCCGCGAATTGCTGGCCGACGTCAATCCCACCTTCAACTGGGTGCGCCTGGCGCAGCGCGTGCCCGTGCGCATCCGCATCGACGAACAGCCAAAGGGGCAACTGCTGGTGGCCGGCACCACCTGCACCGTGGTGATCACGCCCCACTCGGCGCATTTGGCACCGGCGCCGAAACCAGCGGCCGCGCACCCGGCATGATCCGCGGTGCCGGGCGCCTGGCGGAAATCGCCCTGTTCCTCGACGCCGCGGCGCTGGGCAGCTTTTCCGCGGCCGGCCGCAAGCACGGCCTGTCGCCGGCCGCCGCCAGCGCCGCCATCGCGCGCCTGGAAACGGCGCTGGGCGCCACCCTGTTCGAACGCACCACGCGCCAGCTGCGCCTGACGGAAGAAGGTGCGCACTACCGCCACTACGGCGAACAGGCGCTGGACTTGCTGGCGCAAGCGGAAGACGGCTTGCACGCGGGCGGCGGCGCCGTGCGCGGCGTGGTGCGCATCTCGGCGCCGTCCGACATCGGCCGCCAGCTGCTGCTGCCGATGCTCGACCGCTTTGCCGCGCTGCACTCGCAGGTGCGCCATGCGCTGACCCTGACGGACGCCACGGCCAGGCTGGTGCAGGACGACATCGACCTGGCCATCCGCTATGGCGAGCTGCCCGACAGCGACATGGTGGCGCGCTTGCTGCACCCGGGCCGGCGCGTCGTGTGCGTGGCGCCCGCGCTGGCCGCCAAGGTGGGCCTGCCGGCCACGCCGCGCGACCTGGCGTCGCTGCCGGCACTCGTGCTGACGGCGGGCGACGGCGCGCCGCAAGAGTGGCGCTACCGCGAGGACGGCAAGCGCCACAGCCTGCGCCTGCAGGGTGCCTGGCACAGCAACGACGGCGAAATCATCCGCCGCTGGGCCGTGGCCGGCCATGGCTATGCCTACAAATCCCTGCTCGACATCGGCGACGACCTGCGCGCGGGACGCCTGCAAACGGTGCTCGACGATTACTTTGCCGATAGCGTCCCCCTGAACCTGCTGTACCGGCGCAGCCGCTTCCAGCCGCCGCGCGTGGCCCTGCTGGCCGACTTCCTGCTGCAGCAGTTCGCCGCCTTGCCGGCTGCGCGCTAGCGGGCCATCATCAGGGCGCCAGCACGCCCAGCTGGCGCAGCAGCGTCAGATTATCTTCCAGGTGCCAGTTGTCGCTGATGCGCCCCTGCGCATTCACGCGGTACAGATCGAAGGCATGGAAATCGATGGCTTGCCCCTGCCCCTGCAAGGGTCCCTGCGGCGTGGCGAAGACGCCCGTGAAGCGGCCCGTAAAATGCAGGCGCAGGGCGACGCGGTCGCCCGCCACCAGCATCTCCTCGATGGCCACCTGCAAATCCGGCACGGCAGCGTGAAAGACTTGCGAGGCCTGCAGCGGGCCGGCCAATCCCTGCGCACGGCCGGCGGGCAAGGTGCGGTCAATAAAATCGTCGGCCAGCGCCAGGCGCGCCAGGGCCGGATCGCCGCTCTGCCAGAACGCGGCATAGCGGCGCGCGGCCAGCGCCACCTTGTCGGTGGCGGCGGCGCCGGACAGGTGGGCCGGCATGGGCAGATTGACGGCGGCATGGGCTGGCGCGGCAGCGGCCAGCAGAGAAAGGGCCAGGATGGCGGGGGCAAGAACAGGTGCGGGCATAAGGAATCCAGGTGGGTTGATCGGCGTGCCTGCTGCAATGGCACCCCGCCATTCTGGACTCGCTTGCCGCATTTGATAATTGGCCCCGCGCTTGAATCACTTGCTTGCAGCAGTTGAAAATGCGTGGAAATCAGCGGCCGCCCGCCACGTCGAGGATGCTGCCCGTTACATACGTGGCGCCCGGTCCCAGCAGGTACAGGATGGCGTCGGCGATTTCTTCCGGCTGGCCGCCCCGCTGCATCGGCACGCCGGACGCCAGGCGCGCCACCCGTCCCGGTTCGCCGCCGGAAGCGTGGATCGCCGTATAGATGATGCCAGGGCGCACGCCATTGACGCGGATGCCCTCGGCCGCCACTTCCTTGGCCAGGCCGAGGGTCAGGGTGTCGACGGCGCCTTTCGATGCCGCGTAATCGATGTATTCGCCCGGGGAGCCGAGGCGCGCGGCTGCCGACGAGACGTTCACGATGCGCCCGCCCTGCCCGCCATTGGCCGTCGACATGCGCCGCACGGCTTGCTGGCAGCACAGGAAATAACTGATCACGTTGGTGCGCAGCACGCGTTCGAGGCGCTGCACGGAGATATCGGCCAGCCGGCATTTCTGCTCCAGCACGCCCACGTTGTTGACCAGTGCCGTGAGCGTCCCCAGGCGCGCGTCGACTTCCGCAAACAGGCGCGCCACGTCCGCCTCATCGCTGACGTCAGCCTGGACGGCGATGGCCTCGCCGCCTTCGGCCGCGATGCGCGCGCACAGTTCCTCGGCCGCCTGCGCGTCGCGCACATAGTTGACGCACACGGCATAGCCCTGGCGCGCCGCCAGCAGGGCCGTCGCCGCCCCGATGCCGCGGCTGCTGCCCGTAATCAAGATCACTTCCTTCATCGTCCCTCCTGAATGGTTGTGGCTTCATGATACGCGGACGAAAAAAAACCCGCGCGCGGCGGGTTTTTCTTGCAGGCGCATTCAGTTCCTGAAATGCGTCATGGCGTAGGCGAGGTGCTGCCACCAGTGTTCGCGCGTCTGCACGGACGCCAGGCATTTCGCATCGACCTCGTTCTTGAACGCGGGGTCCACGCACGCCTTGGTGGCCAGCGCATTGCGCTGGTTTTCCACGCTGACGACGGCAATCGCCAGCCAGGCAACGAGGGCGAGGGCCAGTGCGCACAAGGTCCAGGGCAGCTGTTTCATGATGCGCTCCGCTTATTTCTTCGCTGGCACCGGTGCGCGCTCTTTCAGGACGCGCGCCACCAGTTCATCCATCACGCGCAGGGTCGCTGCCTGGGTTTGCGGCTCGGACTGGCCAGGACGCGATAGCTGCGCCGGCGACGTCACGAAGCGGCCATCGATGACGATGGTCGGCGCGCTGTCGATCTTGCTGGCAGCGATCAGCTGTTCGTTGCGTTTCAGCTTGGTCTGCACGCCGAAGGAATTGAACATGTCCAGGTATTTCGCCTTGTCGATGCCGTTCTTGACCAGCAGGTCGAGGATGGCGTCATCGCGGTTCAGGCGGTTGCGCTCGACGTGGATGGCGCGGAAGATCTTGTCGTGGAACTGGTCCAGCTGGCCCATCGCTTCCAGGGTGGCATAGGCGTGCGCCTGCGGATCCTTCGGGCCGGAGAAGGCCAGGTGGATGCGGCGGAAGGCGATCTTGTCGCCCTGCTTCTTGACCCAGTCGTGCATCAGCGGATCGAGCGCGTAGCAGTGCGGGCAGGAATACATGAAGTACTCCACCACTTCCACCTTCTTGCCCGTGTCCGTGCGCACTGGCGTCGGGAGCGTGGTAAAGCCGGTATCGGCCGCCATGGCGCCGCCGGTGGCTGCCACCAGGGTGACGGCGGCGAGCAGGGGACGCAAGAAACGCAGAAAACGCATAGTAATCCTTCATCATAAGTGGTCGTGAACGGGGCGAGATTACCACTTTTTGCGCCGGACGATGAGGCCCTGGCGGAAAAAAGCCGTGTTTATCGTCCCCGTTTGCGCCCGATTAAGCCGCATTTAAGCCCCGCAGCGCCCGTGCCTCAAAAATGGTAGCGCGCCGACACGCGCAGCTGGCGCGCGTCGTTGAGATAAATGCTGGAACGGCAGCCGGGCGCATCGCCGTAATGGCGGCGGTTGGCCAGGTTGCTGCCGGCCAGTTCCAGTTCCCAGGCGCCCAGCTTGCGCACATAGCGCCCGTCCAGCGTGGCAAACGCAGGCACCTGCGCCAGGCAGCTGCTGGCGAAATCGGGGCCATAGCGCAGCGCACGCAGCCATTGCACGCCCACGTCGGCGCTGGCGCCGGCCTGCCCCGTCCAGTACAGGCGCAGGCTGGCCAGGGTCTTGGGCACGAGGGCGATATCCGGGCCGTCGTAGGCGTAATCTTCATAGCGCGCATGCACTTGCCGCACTTGACCGTCGAGGCGCCAGTCGCGCGCCAGCGCCATGCTGGCCTCGATGGCGATGCCGTCGCGGCGCGAGGGGTCTAGGTTGCCCGCAAAGCCCAGCTGGCCCAGGCTCTGGTCGAAAACGATCTGGTTGCTCAGGCGCTCGCTGAACACGCGCACGGAAGCGCTGCGCGCCGCATCGCCGAAGGTGGCGCCCACTTCCGTTTCGCGCCGCAGCTGTCCCGCCAGGGGACGGTAGCCGGCGCGGGTATAGCCATCGTCGTCGATGCGGTAGCTGCGCGCGGCCTTGGCGTACACGCTCAGTTGTGGGCACAATTGCAGGCTGCCCTGCACGTCCCAGGCGTTCTGGTTTTCCCAGTCGCTGCCGCCGGCCGGCATGTCGGCCGGATCGAGCTGGAACTGTTCATGCCGCAGTCCCAGCAACAGGCGCGGCGCATACGGGCCGCCGAAGGCCAGCTCTTCGCGCAGCAGCAGCGCGCGCGAGTACTGGCGGCGCTGCCCGTCGCCATCGCGGTCCGAGCGCCGCTGCCACTGCATCAGGTCCAGGCCCACTTCCGTATCCGTGCCCACGCCGCCCACCTTGCCGTAATGACGCACGCGTGGCGCCAGTTGCCGGCGGCGGCTGCTGTACCTCGATTCGCTGCTGCCATCCTCGCCCGCATAGTGGGCCGTGGCGCGCTTTTCCCGCTGCGACAGCTCCACGCCCAGCTCGAAACTGCCCACATAGCGCTGCACGAAGGCGCTGGCGCGCCGCACCTCATAGCGGTACAGGTCTTCCGGGCGGGCCGCCAGCAAGGCCAGGAACGGCGCCTCGGGCGCGGGATAGCGGGTCTCCTGGTTCAGCTGGTCGGCGCTGAAGCCGAAGCGACCCTGGCGCACCTTCCATTCCGCGCCGCCGTTGAAGCCGCGCTGGTGAAACACGCTGCCATCGCGGTAATTGCCATTGCGCAGCCCGTCCATGGCCACATCGAGCGTCATGCCGTCCTGGTCGCGCGACAGGGCGCCGCGCACGCTGTGCTGGCCGCCCTGCGCCACTTCCGCGGACAAGTCGCCATGCGTGACGCCGGCCGCGCCGCCATCCACGCCATCCTGCGCGCACGCCGGCATGGCCAGGGCGCACAGCAGCAGGGCGCGCGTGGCAATGGTCAGGACGGGAGGGGCAGGCATCATGGCGGCAGGCTTGAAGCGTCACCGCGGCGCGGACGCACGCTGGTGGAACGGCGGGATGGCAAAAGCGAATCATTATACGCACGGCGCGCGGCGCCGCAAGCGCCAGCCCTGAGGTACTTTCCTTATGCCAATATTTTATTGGTGATTTGGCATTTTTGTAGGTATATTAAGCTGCGCCCGGCGATCCTGGGCGCAGCCGACTGCATTTGAAAATCAACAATAAGAAGTCACTGTGGGAGTCACGCATGGAAAGTCGTAGCACTACGCGCCGGGGGCCGCCAAGCCCCAGAAGCACGCGCCGCAGCATTGGTTTTTTCCCCATCTCGGGCAAGCTCAGAGCCCTTTCCATCACCGCCCTGCTGCTGGCCGGCCTTGCCCTGCAGGCCGACCTGTTCGCCCAGCCGGGCCAGGGCAAGCCGGCCAGCGCGCCCCTGCCGCTGGCGACATCGGCCGACGGCATCGCCCTGGCATCGCCGCATGCCTCCGCCGTCAGCACGCCCAGCGCCAGCAACGCCTGGGGCGGCGCGCGCACGGGCGCGCACGCGACCCTGTCGGATCGCGTGGTCGACTACCAGATCGAAGCGACGCTCGATCCCGTCAAGCACACGATCGACGGCCAGCAGAAACTGCGCTGGCGCAACCGCAGCGCGCAAGCCGTCAGCAGCGTGTACCTGCACCTGTACCTGAATGCCTTCGAAGGCGAGCATTCGACCTTCTTTACCGAGAAGCGCAAGCTCGATACGGGCTTCCGCTCGGGCGTCGACACGCGCGACGGCGAGTGGGGCTACATCGAACTGCGCAGCATGACGCAGAACGGCGCCAAGGCGCCCTGGCATTTCGTCCAGCCGGACAACGGCCCGGCCACCGACCGCACGGTCGTGCGCGTCGACTTGCCGCAAGCCGTCGCGCCGGGCGCCGAGACGACGCTCGACATCCGCTTCTTCGACCAGCTGCCGCGCGTCATCGCGCGCACCGGCTATTTCGGCAGCTTCCACCTGGTGGGACAGTGGTTCCCGAAGATCGCCGTGCTGGAACTGCCCGGCGAACGGGGCGCCACCGCACCGCGCTGGAACGCGCATGAATTCCACCTCAATTCGGAGTTCTACGCCGATTTCGGCAATTATGACGTGAAGCTGACCGTGCCCAAGGAGTACACGGTGGGCGCCACGGGCGAGCTGCAGGGCGCGTCGCAGGAAAAGAACGGCATGCTCACGCATCACTATGTGCAGGGCGACGTGCACGATTTCGCCTGGACGGCCGACAAGCGCAGCGCGCAGCCGCTGACGGGCAGCTGGAGCGGTCCTGGCAGTCCGCCCGTGGCCATCAAGGTGCTGTACCCGCCCGAATACGCATCGAACGCGGGGCCGGCACTGCAGGCAGCCAAGGATTCGCTCACGTATTTCTCGCGCACCCTGGGCCCGTATCCGTACAAGACCCTGACGGTGGTGATTCCGCCGTTTAACGCGGCCGAAGCGGGCGGCATGGAATACCCGACCTTCATCACGGCCTCGAGCTACGCCAACCTGCAGCCGAAGACGATACCCGAATTCGGCCTCGATTTCGTCACCATCCATGAATTCGGCCATGGCTATTTCTACGGCATCCTGGCCTCGAACGAATTCGAGGAACCGATCCTCGACGAAGGCTTGAACGAGTACTGGGACCAGCGCATGCTGCGCGCGCGGGGCCAGGATATCCATGCCACCACGCCCCTGCTCAAGCGCCTGGGCTTCGATCCCGTCTTCAAGGTCTTCGAATTCGAGCGCCTGGCCGCACCGCGCCAGGATGCGGCCGATCCGCTGGGCCAGAACGCCTGGAACCGCCTGCAGGGCGTGGGGCCCGTCTACAGCCGCACGGCCATCACCATGCGCGATCTGGAAGCGCGCATCGGCAGCGAAGCCATGGAACGGGGCTTCAAGGCTTATTACGAACAGTGGAAATTCCGCCACCCGAGCGTGGCCGACCTGCGCGAAACGCTGGCCGAGGCGACGGGCCAGCGGCGCATCGTGGAGCAGGTCTTCGCGCAGCAAGTCTATGCCAGCGCGAATATCGACGATCGCATCGGCACCTTCACCAGCGAAGAGCAGACGCCGCTGGCCGGCACGGCGCTGGTGAACGGCAAGCGCGTGGAACATACGGCCGAAGCGCTGGAAAAAGAGGAGAAAAAAGTGCGCGCGGCGTGGGACAAGGCGCATCCGGACGCCAAGCCTGGCACGGGACCGTATCCTTATCTCACCAGCGTGGTCCTGCGCCGCCGCGGCGCGCCCGTGCCGCAGGTGCTGCTGGTGAAGTTCGCCGACGGCAGCTCCGAGCGCGTGGTGTGGGACAACGACCAGCTGTGGCAGCGCTACACCTGGAGCAAGCCCGTGAAGGCCGTCTCGGCCGAACTGGACCCGGACCGCGTGCACTACCTCGACGTCAACAAGCTCGATGACAGCCGCACCCTGAAAGCCGATACGTCTGCCGCGCGGCGCTGGAGCTTCGACCTGGCCGCCGTCTTCCAATACCTCCTTTCCCTGATTGCCACCGTATGAGCGCCACTTCCACGACACGGGCCAGCGGCCTGACCCTGACCACGCGCGCCAGCCGCGCCGCCCTGCAATGGCGCCTGCTGCTGCTGTGGGCGGGCCTGCTGCTGATCCCCGCCATCCTTGCCGTCATTCCCCTCTGGCGCACCTTGAGCGCCAGCCTCGATAACGCCGTGCATGCGGCAGCCCTGGCGCACAAGCTCGACCTGATGACCCTGGCCGACCTGGTGACCAATACGGGACGCAACGGCGCGGCCATCAGCCAGGCCGCCATCACCGGCATCGTGCTGGCCCTGCTGCTGTCGCCGCTGCTGAGCGGCCTGGTGGTGACGGCCGCGCGCGCGCCGGCGCCACTCGGCTTCGGCCCCCTGCTGACGGGCGCCTTCAGCGAATACGGCCGCATGCTGCGTATGTTGCTGTGGAGCATCGTGCCACTGGGCGTGGCGCTGGCGATCGGCGCCGGCGCGCTGAAACTGGCCGACAAGCACGCGGCAAAGGCCATCCTGGAAGCCGATGCCGACCTGGCCCGTCACCTGGCCTTGCTGCTCACGGGCCTGCTGTTCCTGCTGGCCTGCGCCACGCTCGACGCCGGCCGCGCGGCGCTGGCCGTCGACCGGCGCCGCACCTCGGCCGTCAAGGCATGGTGGCGGGGCCTCGGCATGCTGCGCCGTCGTCCGCTGGCCAGCCTGGCCATCTACCTCGTCATCACCGTACTGGGACTGGCGCTGTACGCGCTGCTGGGCGTGGCGCGCCTGAACCTGGCCGCGCCCGGCCCGCTGGCCATCGTGGCCGGCCTGCTGGTGACGCAGCTGGCGGCGCTGGTGCTGGCGTGGATGCGCAGCGCGCGCCTGTTCGCCTTGATCGACGTCAAGCGCTCGCTCGCGTAGTCAAGGCCCCAGGCGCCCTTCATCGGCCAGGAAATCGATGAAGGTGCGCACTTTCGAGGACAGGTAGCGGCGGCTCGTGTAGACGGCGTACACGCTGCCGCCCGCCAGCTTGACATCGTCGAAGAGGCGCACCAGCCGCCCCGCCGCCAGGTCCGCATCCGTCTGCCACGACGGCAGCAGCGCGATGCCCATGCCGTCGAGCGCGGCCGCATGCAGCAGGCTTTCGTTATTGCATTGCAGGACGGGCGAGAACTTCACCGTCTCGCGCCCCTGTCTCCCATCGAAGGCCAGTTCATTGCCGTTTGCCAACAAGGAATAGCTGATCATGGCGTGCTGCGCCAGGTTCTGCGGCAGGTGCGGATGGCCCGCGCGCGCCAGGTAGGCGGGCGCGGCCACCAGGTGGAATTCAATGCTGCCGATGGGCCGCGCGATCAGGGTCGGCGATGGCGCCTGGCTCACGCGCAGGGCCAGGTCGAAACCCTCCTCCACCAGGTTGACCACACGCCCGCTGAGGTCGATGTCGAAGGTCACTTCGGGAAAGCGCTCGCGGTAGGCGGCCAGGGTGCGCGTAAAGATGGCGTTGGCGAACCAGACGGGCGCGCTCAGGCGCAGCATGCCGCGCGGCACCACCGTCGTGCGGCCCACCGTCGCTTCCACCTCGTCGAGATTGTCGAGCATGTCGCGGCATTGCTCGAAATACACCTTGCCGATTTCCGTCAGGCTCAGGTGGCGGCTGCTGCGGTTCAGCAGCCGCGCGCCCAGGTGGCGCTCCAGGTGCATCACATGCTTGCTGACCATGGCCGGCGACAGGTCGAGGCGCTCGCTGGCCCGCACAAAACTGTCGAGTTCCACCACGGCGCGAAACACGCGCATGCTGCGCAAGGTATCCATGACCATCCAATCATCAACAAATTGGAAATGATATATCAATAATAGCGATCTTGATCAACTGACCGCGCATGACTATCATGGTTCCATCGTTAGCCATTCCCCCAGGAGCCGCCATGCAAGAGCACACTTTCCCCACGTATTTCCTGTCGCACGGCGGCGGCCCGTGGCCGTTCATGAAAGACCAGTTCGGCGGCCGCTACGACGTGCTCGAAGCGTCGCTGCAGGATATCCCGCGCCAGATCGGCGCGCGGCCGACAGCCGTGCTGGTGGTCACGGCGCACTGGGAAGGGCCGCAATTTCTCGTCTCGGCCAGCCCCCGTCCGGGCATGATCTACGATTATTCGGGCTTTCCGCCGCATACGTACCAGATCCAGTACCCGGCACCGGGCGCGCCGGAACTGGCGGCGCAGGTCAAACAGTTGCTCGACGCGGCAGGCCATCCGGCGCGCCTGGACCACGAGCGGGGTTTCGACCACGGCACCTTCAGCGCCCTGTTTCCCATCTACCCGCAGGCCGATATGCCGCTGGTGCAACTGTCGCTGAAACACGGCTACGACCCGCTCACGCACGTCGAAGTGGGCCGCGCGCTGGCCAGCCTGCGCCGCCAGGGCGTGCTGATACTGGGCAGCGGCGTGTCCTATCACAACCTGCGCCAGTTCGGCCAAGCGGGCGCCGTCGCCTCGCACCAGTTCGACGCCTGGCTGCGTCAGGCGATGGCCTTGCCGCCAGAACAAAGGCTGGCACAGTTGCTGGCCTGGGACAGGGCCCCGGGCGCGCGCCAGGCCCATCCGCAGGAAGACCATCTGCTGCCGCTGATGGTGGCGCTCGGCGCGGCCGAGCGGGAAGCGGCGCAGGTCGTGTACCACGAAGAGGATTTCTTTGGGGCGCTGGCGGTGACCAGTTTCAGGTTTGGCAACGCAGCCCAATGAAACCCGAACGCGGAAATGCCGGGGTCGGACCCTCAGGGTCCGACCCCAGTCGTCGCTATTGGGTCTAAAAAAAGCCGCTAACTAGCGGCTTTTTTTACTTACGTGCCGCGCTTGCCGCGCGCCGCATTCCTGGCCTTTTCGGCGGCGATTTCCGCCGCCTTGGCCGCTTTTTCCGCCATCTCGGCCGCGTGCTGGGCCAGCAGGGCTGCGCGCGTGTCCGGCGTTTCCAGCGAGATGCGTCCCAGGATGCCGCTGCGGTAGTCGAGCAGCAAGGTGTGCGAAGCCTTCTCGAAATCGTAGTCGCCGCCCTTGATGCGGAAGCCGCGCTTGGCGGCAATGCCCTCGACCACGCCGATGGCGTCGACTTCACCGACCTTGGTGCCATAGCGGGTTGCCAGCAAATCCGGGTAGCGCTTGAGCAATTCCTCGGCCAGGAACACGGCCACTTCTTCTTCGATCAGCGCGTTCGAGCCGATGGCGTGGCTGGCGGCCAGCATCAGGCCATCGCTGGGGATGGCGATCTTCGGCCACAGCATGCCGGGCGTGTCGACGAGGATGGTGTTCTTGTCCAGGTACAGCTTTTGCTGCATTTTCGTGACGGCCGGCTCGTCGCCCACCTTGGCCACGCGCTTTTTCAGCAGCGCATTCATCAGGGTCGACTTGCCCACGTTGGGGATACCCATGATCATGATGCGCAGCGGCTTCGTCGGCACGCCGCGGTGCGGCGCCAGCGATTTGGCCAGGTCCGGAATGCGCGCCACGTCGCCCGGCTTCTTGGTCGTCATCGCATATGCGGTCACGCCTTCCTGGGCATTGAAATACGCGACCCAGGCGGCCGTGGCGGCAGGATCGGCCAGGTCGGTCTTGTTGAGGATTTTCAGGCAAGGGCGCTGGCGGAACAGGCGCAGCTCGTCCACCATGGGATTGCAACTGGCTGCCGGCAGGCGCGCGTCCACCACTTCAATCACCAGATCGGTGTTCTCCATGGTCTCGGCCGCTTTCTTGCGGGCCGCGTTCATGTGTCCTGGGTACCATTGTATCGCCATGCTCTTGCTTTCAAAATCGTTCGGTCAATCCGCTATTTTACGTGGTTGCCGCCATGACGTCCCATTTTCTGCCGCCAGCGCCAGCCGTGCGACATGAACGAGACAATTGGTGATAATTTGGCAGTTACATGAATGATAAGATCCGCAGTCCGTCCAGCCTGGACGGTTTCCCCACCGCAAGCTTAACCTGGCACGCATTCCATGCACTTTTCCCGCTTTGTCCTCCTCGCCTCCCTTTACGCCGGCCTGCTGCCCGCCATGGCCCAGGAACAGGCGGCGGTGCCAGGCGAGGCGGCGAGCCAGGAAATGCAGCAGATTGTCGACGTGCAAAGTACGCGCGATCCCGACCTGCGCCCCTACCGCACCATGCTCAAGGGACTCGACGCGTATGCCGACCACCAGCGCCTGGCGCCGGGCGCGCCGCTGCGCTTCATGCTGATCCCCGCCACGCCCCAGGCCAGGCTCGATGGCGTGACCTTGCACCTGTCGGCCGACAACCTGTCGATCCCCGTGCCGCTGGCAGCCGATGGCGGCTTCACCTTGTCGCGCGACAAGACCGCCTACGATGCGAATGCCGACCTGGTCAGCAACAAGAAACGCGCCACCTTGCGCTGGCGCGCCGATATCCACACGCCGGGCCTGCCCCAGAATGTACGCCGCCTGGGCGACTTGCGCCTGGAATGCGAAATCCGCTGGGCCGTCGAGCAGGATGAGTTGTCCTTTGTGCGGCGCAACCTGTTCCGCCTGGCGGGCGGGCCATGCCACTCGTCGCTGATCCACGTGCCATTTCCCGTCGCGCGCAAGCTGCTTGCCGTGCAGGCGCGCTCGGGCGAGCGCACGCTGGACATCCGCGTCACGCAAGATCGCCAGCGCTACGTGCCGCCGCTTCATGACGTGAACTGGGGCGACGATACCCTGCTGACCCTGACCTATGCCGACGACGGCAACATGGCCGGAGCCGCCCCGGCTGCGCCCTTGAAGGCAGCGCTGCGCCAGTGAGGCGCGCCCGGGAAGCCAGGTCAAGTATTTCCACGCAGACTCTTATATTTACTGAAAGAAATAAAAAAGTATGCTCTAATATCGCCTCTTAAATGAAAAGCAATTATTTCCAGGCTGGCTCCCGCCAGGGAAATATGCGATGGGGATAGTTCGATATGATGATGGAACACACTGGCACGGCGCCCAAGCGCGTGCCGCGCAATGACTGGAAGAAAGAATGCCGGCAATTGCAGGGGCAAGTGGCGCAGCTGGAAGAGCGCCTGAAACGCCAGAGCGCCGACAGCTATGGCTTGCAAGTGCTGTATGACCAATTGGTCAATGAAATCAAGCACCACCGCGACATGTTGCAGCTCGACAGCTTCGATGCGGATAAATCATCGCTCGTCTACACGCAAGCCTGGCGCCGCTTCATGGCTGGCGACGCGCTCGACTACCAGACGCACCGCCACACGAATTCCCGCAGCCGTCCCACCTTGCTGTAGCGATAGCTCGCAGCGCCCTTACAGCTCCGCCAGCGCCTTCACGTGCGCGGCCACGCTGCGCCCCAGGGACGACAGGTTGTAGCCCCCTTCCAGGCAACTGACGATGCGGCCCTTGCCATACTGATTGGCCACGGCCATCATCTGCTGCGTCATCCACGTGTAGTCGGCCTCCACCAGGCCCATGCCGCCCACGTCGTCTTCGCGGTGGGCATCGAAACCAGCGGAAATGAAAATCATCTGCGGCTGCTGCCGGTGCAGCGCGGGCAGCCAATGGTCGAGCACCAGCTGGCGCACGGCATCGCCTTTCGAGCGGGCCGGCACGGGCACGTTGACGCGCGTGTCCGTGTACGATTCCACATCGCTGTACGGATAGAACGGGTGCTGGAAAAAGCTGACCATCAGGATGCGCGGATCGTGCGCCACGGACTCGGCCGTGCCATTGCCATGGTGCACATCGAAATCGACGATGGCGACCCGTTCCAGCCCGCGCACGTCGAGCGCATGCTTGGCGGCGATGGCGACATTATTGAACAGGCAAAAACCCATGGGTTCGCTGGGCCGCGCATGGTGGCCGGGCGGGCGGATCGAGCAGAAGGCGTTGCTGATCTCGCCATCGATGACGGCGTCCGTGGCGGCCACGGCCGAACCGGCGGCGGCCAGTGCCGCGTCGTAGCTGTGGGCGTTGAGCAAGGTATCGCCGTCGAGGGGGTAATAATCACCGGCCGGCGGCACATTGTCGCGCACCAGGCCGATGGCCGTGGCGCTGTGGTTGCGCTCGATATCGGACAATTGCGCGCGCACGCCGTCGCGGTGCTCGACCAGGTCGCTGATGTGCGCGAGGATCAATTGATCGTTGATGGCCTGCAAGCGGGCCGGCGATTCGGGATGCCAGTCGCCCATTTCATGGCGCTGGCAATCGGGATGGGTATAAATGGCTGTGCTCATGCGCTGTACTGGTTACCTCTGTCTCTGCTCTCTATCCATACCGGGAACGCCTGCCGGAATCACGGCAGATCATTCCTGCCTGCCTGGCGCGTTCTCGCATAAAATCACTGGCTGGTCTGTGCCGCCGTCGCTGACATACTAATCTACCACGTGCGCGGCACGGGCGGGCAGCGTGGATTGACCTGGCCAAAGCGATTGTAAATTAAATAATCCGTCTTATTGTGATAGAAATAGCATGTTTTCGAAAATACACCAGGCCGCACAGCAGATCGGCGAAGTTCTCGTCGGCAAACACTTACAGATCCGCCAGACGCTCGCCTGCGTGCTGGCCGGCGGCCACCTGCTGATCGAAGACGTGCCCGGCGTGGGCAAGACCACCCTGGCGCACGCGCTGGCCATCTCGCTGGGCCTGCAATGGAAGCGCCAGCAATTTACCAGCGACCTGCTGCCCGCCGACGTGGCCGGCATGAGCGTGTATGAGCGGGGCAGTGGCAGCTTCGTGTTTCACCCCGGCCCCCTGTTTACCCAGGTGCTGTTGGCCGACGAAATCAACCGCGCCACGCCGAAGACGCAATCGGGCTTGCTCGAAGCGATGGAGGAGCGGCAAGTGACGCTCGATGGCGTCACGCACGCACTGCCGCAGCCGTTTTTCGTCATTGCCACGCAGAACTGCGCGCACCAGCTGGGCACATTCCCCCTGCCCGAATCGCAGCTCGACCGTTTTCTCATGTGCGTCACCCTCGGCTATCCCGATGCGGCCGCCGAACGGGCCCTGCTGCTGGGCGCCGACCGCCGCGCCATGCTGCAAACCTTGCCGGCCGTCATGAACGCGGAAGAATTGCTGCAGGCGCAAGCGGGCCTGCGCGCCATCCACGCCTCGCCTGCCGTCGTCGACTACGTACTGGCCCTCGTGCATGCCACCCGCGCGCCGGGCGTGTTTGCCGATGGCCTGAGCCCGCGCGCCGCGCTGGCCTTGCTGCAGGCGGCGCGCGCCTGGGCCGCCCTGGCCGGACGCGACCACGTCACGCCCGACGATGTGCAAGCCGTACTCATACCCGTCTGCGCCCACCGCCTGCATGCCGCGCAAGGGTCCACGGACAGCCGCAACCTGCTGCAGCAATTGCTGCTGGCGACCCCCGTCTGACAGCCGTGCGCCTGCACACCAGCCGATGGCTGCCGGCGCGCCCCTGGCTGGGCGCGCAGCGCGTGCACATCCGTCCCTCGCGCGCGGGCCTGGCGTTTGCCGCGCTGCTGCTGGCGCTGTGGATCGCCGCCGTCAATTACCGCCTGGGCCTGGGCTATGCGCTCACGTATTTCGCGGCCGCCTGCGCCATCGCCGACATGCTGTTTGCCAGCCGCAACCTGGCAGGCCTGGCGCTGGCCGCCACGCCGGGCAAGCCCGTGTTCGCGGGCAGCCAGGCCACGTTCACCTTGCGCCTGATCAACCGCAGCGACCGCCCGCGCCATGCGATCCATTTGGCTGTGCACGGTTCGGCGGCAGCGCCCAGCCTGGCCGATATCGATGCCCACGGGGAAACGGCCGTCAGCATCGTCTTGGCTGCGCGGCAACGGGGCTGGCTGGACGCACCAGCCGTGCGCCTGTCCGGCAGTTTCCCGCTGGGCCTGTTTATTGCCTGGTGCCACTGGCAGCCCGAGGCCCGCGTGCTCGTGTATCCACAGCCCGAACACCATGCGCCCCCGCTGCCCTTGCCTGCCGGCACGGCAGAGCAGCAGACACAACTGGCACGGCAGCCGCGTTCCTCCGGCGGCGCCCTCGAACTGGCCGGCGTGCGCGCCTACCAGCCCGGCGATCCCTTGCAGCGCCTGGCCTGGCGCCAGATTGCCCGCCATGATGGCGAGCATGTATTCAGCAAGCAATTTCAACCAGCCGCCGATGCGCAGGCCGGCGCAGCCCATGCCAGCATCATGCTCGAGCATGCGGCCCTGCACGCGCTGGCGCCGGAGGCGCGCCTGTCGCGCCTGGCCGCCTGGGTGCTGCAGGCGGAACGCACGGGCTTGCCATATGGCTTGCGCCTGGGCCCGCTGACTCTGGCGCCAGCCCTGGGCACCAGCCAGCGCGACGCCTGCCTGCGCGCGCTGGCCTTGCATGACCTGGCACCAGCGCAGGCGACGCCATGAAGACTTGGCTGAGTAACTTGCCGCGCGACAAGGCCGACATTCTGCTGCTGTTGCTGGCCGCCGCCATGGTGCTGGCACCGCACGCGCTGCACCTGCCCCTGTGGCTGTCGGTCGCCGCTGCCGCACCGCTGCTGTGGCGCGCCATCATCACCGTGCGGGGCAGGCGCCAGCCGCAGCTGGCCGTGCTCGCGCCGCTGGCTTTGCTCGGCATCGCTGGCGTGTACGCCAGCTATGGCACGCTGCTGGGACGCGATGCGGGCGTGGCCATGCTGGCCCTGCTGCTGGCCTTGAAATCGCTGGAAATGCATGGCCGGCGCGACATCTTCGTCTTTGTCTTCCTCAGTTTTTTCCTCCTGCTGGCGAACTTCTTTCATGCGCAAGGCATCCTCAGCGCCGCCTGGATGCTGGCCACCGTCATCGTCTTGCTGGCCGGCCTGCTGTCGGCCCAGTATGGCGCCGTGCAGCCGCGTCTGGCGCAACGGTTAAAGTTGCTGGGACGCATGCTGGCGCTGGCCATTCCCCTGTCGGCCGTGATGTTTCTTGCCGTGCCACGCGTCGACGGCCCCCTGTGGGGCACGGCACAAGAAGGCGCGCAAGCCCACACGGGCTTGTCCGACAGCATGCAGCCGGGCGCCATCGCCTCGCTGGCCCTGTCAAGCGAACCCGTCTTCAAGGCCCGGTTCAGCACGGCGATCCCGCCGCAAGACCAGCTGTATTGGCGCGGCGTGGTGCTGGGCGACTACGACGGCGCCACCTGGACACGCAGGGGCGCGGGCCAGCGCACGCCCGTCGGCGACAGCCGGATAGACATCGCGCTGGCAGGCCAGCCCAGCCACTACGAAGTGGACTTGCAAGCCAGTGGCCAGCGGCGCATCTTCGCGCTCGACGTGCCGCGCAGCATCGAACGCTTGCCCGGCAATCCGTATGTCGTGTCGTCCGCGCTGGAAGTGCTGACCATCCATCCCATTACTTCGACCGTGCGTTACCGCGCCAGTTCCCAGCCCCGCTACCATTTGCAGACCAGCCTGTCTTTTGCCCAGCAGCAACCATGGCTGGCCTTGCCTGTTGGCAGTAATCCGCGCAGCGTGGCCTGGGCCCGTGCCCTGCGCGGCCATGGCGCACAGGCGCTGGCGCCCGCCGACGCCATCGCCGCCGTGCTCGAACACTTCCGCCGCGCACCCTTCCGCTACACCCTGCAACCGCCGCTGCTGGGCAAGCATGGCGTCGACGACTTCCTGTTTACCACGCAAGCGGGATTTTGCGAACATTACGCGGGCAGCTTTGTCGTGCTGATGCGCGCCATGGGCATCCCCGCGCGCGTCGTCACGGGCTACCAGGGCGGCCTGCGCAACGCCGCCGACAACAGCCTGAGCGTGCGCCAGTCCGATGCCCATGCCTGGAGCGAAGTGTGGCTGGCGGGCCGGGGCTGGGTGCGCGTCGATCCCACCAGCGCCGTCGCCCCCCTGCGCACGGAGCGCAACCTCGATGCCGCCCTGCCACCGGCCCCGTCGCCGCTGACGGCATGGCGCGCCCTGGCCGGCCTCGATGGCGGCGCGCACGGGGCGGCTGCCGCGTGGCGCCAGCAATGGCAGCAGGCCGAGCACGCCTGGAGCAGCTGGGTGCTCGATACCACGCCGCAACGCCAGCGCGCCATGCTCGATGGCTTGAAAAGTTTGCCGGCGACCAGCGTGGCACTGGCTTGCGCCGTGCTGGCCCTGCTGGCCGCCGTGGCCGGTGCACTGGTCTGGTGGCGACAAGTGCGGCAGGGCGATCCGCTCGACCTCCTGTACGCGCAGTTTTGCCAGCTGCAGGCGCGGCGCGGCTACAGCCGTGCGCCGCATGAGGGTCCGCACGGTTATGCTGTCCGGCTGGCCGCAGGCCAGGCCACACAAGAGGCACACGCCGCCATCGCACAGTTTCTGGCAATCTATGCCGCGATGAAGTATGGTAATGCCAACCCAGACGAACAACTCCGCGCGCGGCGCAGCTTGCGCCGCCTGTTAACCCAATGCCGATGAGACGCTCCTTGTTACCGATCAAAACCTCCTCCCTGTCCCTGCTCCTCTCCCTTCCCCTGTGCCTGGCGACCGCGCACGCTGGCGAAAACAGCAATATTTCCGCCGCCGACCGTGCCCGTGCCGTGCGCGCGGCCCAGGCCCAGCCCGGCAAGAAAGTGGCCAGCAAGCCGGCGGCCAAGAAGGCACCGACGAAATTCGACTTCGAAGGCGAATTTGTCGACTATGCCAACTGGAAAGAAGTCCGTGCCTTCCTCGACGACATGTCCGCCAAGCATGGCTTTGACCGCGCCGAACTCGATACCCTGATCGGCAAGGTACGCTATGTCGAGTCGACCGTGCAACTGATGAAACCGGCGCCGCCGGGCAAGCCGAAGAACTGGCAAGCGTACAGCGCCCGCTTCATCGAGCCGGTGCGCATCAATGCAGGCGTGAAATTCTGGGAAGAGAACGCGGACGCGCTGGCGCGCGCCGAACGCGAGTACGGCGTGCCGGCCGAGATCATCGTCGGCATCATCGGCGTCGAAACCGTGTACGGACGCAACACGGGCCGCTTCCGCGTGCTCGACGCGCTGACCACGCTGGCGTTTTCCTATCCGGAAAGCCCGACCCGCGCCGCGCGCATGGAATTTTTCAAGGGAGAACTGGAAAACGCGCTGCTGTACGCGCGCAAGGATGGCATCGATCCCTTGACCTTGCTCGGCTCGTATGCGGGCGCCATCGGCCTGCCGCAGTTCATGCCTAGCAGCATCATGAAATATGCGGTGGACTTCGATGGCGATAGTCACATCGACCTGCGCAATTCCACGGCCGACGCCATCGGCAGCGTCGCGCATTTCCTCGTCGAACACGGCTGGCGGCGCGATGACCCGGCCATCAGCACGTATCCCGTCACCGTCTCGGCCAGCCGCGCCTGGGAAAAATTCATCGGCCAGGGCTTGCAGGCCAAGTACCGGCTGGCAGAATTGCAGGAGGCCGGCGTGAGTGCCGCCCCGTCTACGCCGCAGAACATGTTGTTCGGCTTGATCGATCTGCAAAATGGTTCAGAAGCAACTGAGTATCACTTGGCAACCAATAACTTCTTTGCTATAACTCAGTACAACAGAAGTTATTTTTATGCCATGTCAGTCATCGACCTTGGCCGAGCCATCAGTCAAGTGCGCGCACGCTAACCGAAAGTCAGTGTAAAGTTATAATATTACTTGTAAGAAAGCGTAAGGGATGTTGAAGCGACCAGAAAACAAGTCTATGGTAGGGCCGATAACATGTGCCAGCCTTGCTCGCCAGCCTTTGTGCGGCACGGAATGCAGAAATGGTTTTATACTTAACTTTTGTCAAAGTACAATTTTTGCTCTATCATAGAGCATAATAAAGAATAAATAGGTGTTGCAACAAGACAACACCTATTTTGTACAAAGCAAGATTGCTGGGCTTTCCGGCCTGAAATTGAATCCTGTTGTACAATTGTGTATATATTACGAAAAACTGTATCCCGGATCGTACCGTGTGTGAATTCGTTCCTTTTAGTAAAGAATGAACATGAACGCAGCAAGAGCGAGCTCCGAGTGTTTTTTACTTTGCAGTGCAACTACAGAAGGAACAATAACATCATGACAAATCAAGTCGGCATTGATATGAACAGCGATTCGGACTCCGACGATCTGCTTCAATACAACCCAAACAGATTGCTCGATACCCTGATCGAAAACCTGCGCCTGAAAAACGATGCAGCCCTGTCCCGCGCGCTGGAAGTAGCGCCGCCAGTCATCAGCAAAATCCGCCACCACCGTCTGCCAGTCGGCGCATCGCTGCTGATCCGCATGCACGAAGTCAGCGACCTGAGCATCCGCGACTTGCGTTACCTGATGGGTGACCGTCGTAACAAATTCCGCATCAGCGACAAGCAATTCAAGCCAAAAGAAGGCGAAACGCCACAAGGCTGATCCTGCCAGTTATGCAGGTTTTCCCTCCCCGCCATGGGGAGGGGGTAGTTTTCAGCAGTTCTCAGGCCGTCCTGGCCACGATATATTTCCACCTTACCACCGTATTTCCCAGGCCCTATCGATGCCCGACAACACCGTAGCGAGCGGCAGTGATCTGTGGCGCAGAAGCGCAACCGTGCTCTGGCACGGTGAGCCTCGCAGGCCGCGCAGCGCGCCACGCGGGGTTGGCTTGGGCGTCCTGTATCAGGCAGGAAACACGCCGGTGGACAAGTAGCGGTCGCCGCGGTCGCAGACGACAAACACGATCGTCGCGTTTTCCACCGTCTGCGAAATGCGCAGCGCGATTTCGCACGCGCCGGCTGCCGAGATGCCGCAGAACAAGCCCTCTTCCGCCGCCAGGCTGCGCGCCATGCGCTCGGCCACGCCCTGGCTCACGTATTCCACCTGGTCCACGCGCGATTTGTCGTAGATTTTCGGCAAGTACGCTTCCGGCCACTTGCGGATGCCGGGAATCTGCGAGCCGTCTTCGGGCTGGGCGCCGATGATCTGGATGGCGGGATTCTGCTCTTTCAAGTAGCGCGACACGCCCATGATGGTGCCCGTCGTGCCCATGGCGCTGACGAAGTGCGTCACGCGCCCTTCCGTGTCGCGCCAGATTTCAGGCCCCGTGCTTTCATAATGGGCGCGCGAATTGTCTTCGTTGGCAAACTGGTCGAGGATCACGCCGCGGCCATCCTTTTGCATCTGCTCGGCCAGGTCGCGCGCATATTCCATGCCGCCCGTCTTCGGCGTCAATAAAATGTCGGCGCCGTAGGCGGCCATGCTCTGGCGGCGCTCCACGCTGAGATTGTCCGGCATCAAGAGCAGCATCTTGTAGCCGCGCAAGGCGGCGGCCATGGCCAGCGCGATGCCCGTATTGCCGCTGGTCGCCTCGATCAGGGTATCGCCTGGCTTGATGACGCCGCGCTCTTCAGCGCGCTTGAGCATCGACATGGCGGCGCGGTCCTTCACGGAGCCGGCCGGATTGTTACCCTCCAGCTTGCCAAGGATGACGTTGTTGCGCGCAAGCGCATCGGCACCCGGCAAGCGCGTCAGCTGCACCAGCGGGGTATTGCCTATCGTATCTTCAAGTGTCTTGTAAGCCATCGTGTCTGTTTGAGTAGATTCAACAAAGACCCATTCTAATATGAGATGCTGGACGGCGTATCGCTGATCGGCAGCGCCATCCCGGCCCGCACGCGCGTCCGGCTGCGCCGCCACATGCCGCATGGCGCCTGCCGCGCTGCCATTTCCGGGCGTGCGCGAGGGGTATTGCGGCAGGCGCGCGCCGCATGCGCTAGACTCGCCACTGTTAGTTATTTTTGTTATTTGCTTATTCAGCTTCCGAACGGACTCGCCATGGCCAGCAGCACACCCGAATTCATTCCCGAAACGACGCAGGACGATCCCGTCCAGTTCGCCACGCTCGACTTGCAGGGCCGCAGCCACCAGATCTCGCCCGTCTTCACTGCGCCCGAACTGCAGCGCTTGCAGCGCTATGGCACGCTGCAACGCTTTGCCGATGGCGATACGCTGTTCGAAGCGGGCAGCAGCAGCTTCGGCATGCTGGTGATACTGTCCGGGCGGGTCAGCATCAAGCGCCACGAAGTGCTGGGACAGGCGTCGCAGCTGCGCGAAGTGGGCGTCGGCCACTTCATTGCCGAGGTGGCGCAATTGTCCGGCCGCCCCACCCTCGTCAACGGCAGCGCCGTGGGCGCCGTGGAATTGCTCGACATCAGCTCGGAATCCTTGCGCGCGCTGATCGTGGCCGAGGCCGAGATGGGTGAACGCATCGTGCGCGCCCTGATCCTGCGCCGCGTGGCGCTGATCGAATCGAATTCGGGCGGGCCCGTGCTGGTGGGGCCGCGCGGCAATGGCAATCTGTTCCACTTGCAAAGCTTTTTATCGAGCAATGGGCATCCGCACACGGTGCTCGATCCGGCCAGCGATGCGGCCGCCGCCGCGCTGGCCGGGCGCTACCAGCCCACGCCGCAGGAATGGCCGCTGGTGGTCTGTCCGGACGGCAAGATCATGAAGAATCCCGGCAATGCGGAACTGGGACGCTGCCTGGGCATGCTGCCCGATTTGTCCGGCGACAAGATCTTCGACGTGCTGGTGGTGGGCGCCGGTCCCGCCGGCCTGGCCACGGCCGTGTATGCGGCATCCGAGGGCTTGAGCGTGCTGGCGCTGGAACAGCGCGCGTATGGTGGCCAGGCGGGAGCCAGCGCGCGCATCGAAAATTACCTGGGCTTTCCCACAGGCATCTCCGGCCGTGCGCTGGCGGGACGCGCCTATGTGCAGGCGCAAAAATTCGGCGTCGAAATCGCTACGCCGGCCAGTGCCGCCAACTTGCTGTGCGACACCTGGCCCCTGCGCGTCAACTTGTGCGACGGCACGCAAGTGCGCGCCCGCACGGTAGTGCTGTCATGCGGCGCGCGCTACCGCCGTCCTTCGCTGGCGAACCTGAAAACGTATGAGGGACGGGGCGTGTATTACTGGGCCTCGCCCATCGAAGCCAAGCTGTGCCGGCAGGAAGAGATCATCCTGGTCGGCGGCGGCAATTCGGCCGGCCAGGCGGCCGTGTTTCTCTCCGGCCATGCCGCCAAGGTCCACATGGTGATCCGCGGCGAGGGGCTGGCGGCCAGCATGTCGAGTTACCTGATCGAGCGCATCGCCGCCACGCCCAACATCACCTTGCACACGCACACGGAAATCATCGCCCTCGAAGGCGACGACGATGGCTTGACGGAAGTGCGCTGGCGCAATAACCGCACGGGCGAGGAAGCCGCTTGCGCCGTGCGCCGCGTCTTCCTGTTCGTCGGCGCCGACCCGAATACGGACTGGCTGCGCGACTGCGCCGTGGCCGTCGATGAGCAGGGTTTCATCCGCACGGGCTTCGACGTCACGCGCGCCGAATGCCGCGCCCATGGCCACGCCGCGCATTTAGCCTACCCGCCAGCGGACTTGCCGGAGCGGGCCGCGCTGGAAACGAGCGTGCCGGGCGTGTTCGCCATCGGCGACGTGCGGGCCGGCTCGACCAAGCGCGTGGCCGCCGCCGTCGGCGAAGGGGCAGCCGTGGTATCGCAGATTCACGGCTTCCTGGCGCGGCTACCTGCGGGCTCGGCTTGAAAATCGTGCATTGTAGAAACTGCTACAATCGGCTGTTGCCATCCAGCTGAAAGAGTCCGCATGCCCCACACCGCCAAGCTTTCCTCGCGCCGCAGCATGCCCGCGGTCCGCTGACGGTGCGCCGCATGTTCGTAAAATTGCTGCTGCTGGCCACCTTGTTTGCCGTGCTCAGCATCGGCGCCCTGTACAGCTACGGGCGTTTCGCCGAACGGTCGCTGGGGCCGCCGGGGATGGCCCTGCCGGTGGCAATGGATGCCACCCTGCTCGACCGCGTGCTGGCACCGCAACTGGCGCAACGGCCGGGCCACAGCGGCACGGCCCTGATCGACGACAATCTGGAAGCCTTCGCCCTGCGCGCCCTGAGTGCACGCGAAGCAGGCCGCAGCATCGACCTGCAATACTACATCTGGCATAACGACGTCACGGGACGGCTGCTGGTGCGCGAACTGCTGCGCGCGGCCGACCGCGGCGTGCGCGTGCGGGTATTGCTCGACGATATCAACGCGCGGGGCCAGGACGCCGCCATCCTCGCACTCGACAGCCACCCGCTGATCGACGTGCGCATCTTCAATCCGGGCCGTAACCGCGACGGCATCTGGCTGCGCGCCGTGGAAATGGCCTTGCGCGCCGTCAGCCTGAACCGGCGCATGCACAACAAGGCCTGGATCGTCGATGGCAGGGTGGCCCTCGTCGGCGGGCGCAATATCGGCGATGAATACTTTGATGCCGCCGAGCAAGTCAATTTCCAGGATGCCGACTTGCTGCTGGTGGGACCCGCCGTGCAGCAGACGAGCAACATCTTCGACCGCTTCTGGAACAGCCGCGCCGTCATCCCCATCGGCGCCTTGCACGCCGATAAGAACGCGGGCGCCCCGGAATTGCAGGCTGTGCGCGCCCGCCTCGACGCGCTGACTGGAGAACTGGGCGCCTCGCCGTACCTGCGGCAACTGACCGATGCGGGCCAGTTGCAAGCCCACCTGGACGGCCGCCTGCGCCTGCACTGGAGCGGGCACGTGCAGGTGCTGTCGGACCCGCCGGAAAAAGCCGCGCCCGTGGCCAATTTGCAGCGCAGCGAGCACTGGCTGATGCACAGCTTGCTGCCCCTGCTGACGGACGCACGCGAGGAAGCGCTGCTGACCTCGCCATACTTCGTGCCCGGCACGGAGCTGACGCACACCCTGGCCGGCAAGGTCGCCGCCGGCGTCAAGATCCAGGTGCTGACCAACTCGCTGGCGGCCACCGACGTGGCCCTCGTGCATGCGGGCTATGCGCGCTACCGGCAGGCGCTGCTGGGGGGCGGCGTCGAGCTGTTTGAATTGAAGACCCTGCACCGCAAGCGCATCAGCCTGATGGGCTCGAGCCGCGCCAGCCTGCATACCAAGGCCGTGGTGGTCGACGGCGCACGGGGCTTCGTCGGCTCCTTCAACCTCGATCCCCGCTCGGCCCAGCTGAACACGGAGATGGGAGTGCTGTTCGACGACGCCGCGCTGGCGGCCGACATGCGCGCGCTGTTCCAGCACTCGACCTCGAGCGACACCAGCTACCGCTTATTCCTCGACAACGGCGCCCTGCGCTGGTCCGACGCCACCGAGGAGCCGGCCAAGGTGTGGACGCACGATCCCGAAGCGGGCATCTGGCGCCGCATGCTGGTGTCCGTGATGCGCTGGCTGCCGATCGAATCGCAGCTGTAGCCGCCCATGGCGTGCAAAAACTTTAAACCTGGCAAGATTGCCATCTAAAAATATTTGTTGTTTTCAAAGCATGTTACATGCTGTTTTGCCAAACGCTGCTATAATCGCTTCAACGGGACACCACCGCTGTCTCTGATGTACCTTTCTCGCCTTCTCCGCGATTGAATCCAACGTTGGCCAAAAGCTCGCCGACAGACTGCAACACTCACCTGTCACTTTTGGAGCTTTATCATGCGTAAAACATCTCTCTTGCTGGCGCTGGCCGCCGCTTCCCTGTGCGTCACTGCCGCCCAGGCCGCCACGACCAATCTGGTCAAGAATGGCGATTTCGAACTGACCAGCAACGGCACCTCGAAACAACTGAACGAAGGCTCGTACGCCCGCGCGGACCGCACCTACCTCACCGACTGGTCCAGCAAGGGCTATAACTTCGTCTTGAACGGCAATAACATCGACGATACCAACGCGGCGACGGCGCTGGCCTTGTGGGGCCCGAATTCGTATAGCGGCGCGGGACCGAAAAACGGCCTGGGCGTCAGCCCCACGGGCGGCAACGTGCTGGCGGCGGACTGGGATTATTTCCCGGGTCCCGTGACGCAGCAGGTGAGCGGCCTCGTCCCCGGCCAAGCCTACACCCTGAGCTTTTCGTATGGCGCTGGCCAGCAGGTAGGTTTCCGCGGCGATAATCCCGTCAATTACTGGGACGTCTCGCTGGGCAGCAGCAAGCAGCAGACGGCATCGCTGGCCAACGTCAGCCAGGGCTTCACGGGCTGGCACCAGGCCAGCATGACCTTCACGGCCACGGACAGCAGCGAGTTGCTGTCGTTCATGGCCAAGGGCAGCCCGACGGGCGCGCCACCGTTCATGCTGCTCGATGGCGTGTCGCTGGTGTCGGCCGTGCCGGAACCATCGACCTGGGGCATGCTGATCGGCGGCCTGGGCCTGCTGGGCTTCATGGCGCGGCGCCGCAAGGCTGCTGTTGCAGTCTGAGCCGCCAGCGCGCATGACAGAATCCGGACCAGCCCAGCGTTGTCCGGATTTTTTTTGGTTCTTGCCTGATGGAATGAAATGAGCCTGCTGCACACCTTGCAAACCCACCTGCCCGGCATCGCCATCGATGTGCTGCGCCTGAGCCTGTGGCTGCTGCTGCTGGCCTTGATCTTCGTGCCGCTCGAGCGCTTCTTTGGCGAACGCCACGCGGGGCGCTCCCGCACGGAACTGTTCAGCGACCTGGGCTTTTATTTCATCAGCAGCCTGCTGCCGGCCGCCTTGCTGGCCGCGCCGCTGGCCCTGATCGCCGTCGCTGGCCAGCGCCTGCTGCCGGACGCCATCCCCGCCACCTTGTCTGCCCTGCCTTTGTGGGGCAAGCTCCTGCTGGGCTTGCTGATCGGCGAAGTCGGCACTTACTGGGGGCATAGACTCAGCCATGAAATTCCATGGCTGTGGCGCTACCATGCCGTGCACCACAGCACGGAACAGCTGTATTTTCTCGCCAATACGCGCACCCATCCGGTCGACATGGTCGTCACGCGCCTGTTCGGCCTGACGCCCTTGTATCTGCTGGGCCTGGCCGGTCCTGGTGCGGCAGGCAGCGCCGCCCCCGTGCTGCTGTTACTGATCGGCACCGTCTGGGGCTTCTTTATCCATGCCAACCTGCGCTGGCGCTTCGGCCCGCTGGAATGGCTCGTGGCCACGCCCGCCTTCCACCACTGGCATCACAGCAAATTCGAGCACATCAACCGCAACTACGCCTCTACTCTACCCGTGCTGGACCGCCTGTTCGGCACACATCACCTGCCGCGCGCCTGGCCGACCGCCTGCGGCATCGAGGCTCCCATGCCGAAGACGCTGGCGGGACAACTGACTGCGCCATTCCTGCGTCCCGGCAAGCAGGAATCCCGGGCGGCAGAATAAAAAAACCCCGCGCGGCCGGTACCACGCGGGGTTTTCTTCCCGGGTTGCGCGGCACCACCACGCAACCCGCGTCACAGCAACACGCTTACTTTTTCTCGGCTTCAGCCTTCTTCGCGTCGGCAGCAGCCAATTTTGCTTCCTTCTTCGCAGCCGCTTCCGCAGCCTTGGCTTCTTTCTTGGCGGCCGTTGCCGCCTTCTTCGCGGCAGCGGCTTCCTTCTTCGTTTCGGCAGCCGATTTCACGGGGGCGGCATCGGCCGCGGCAGCAGCGGGGGCAGGCGCGGCAGCAGGCACCACCTTGGCGGCGGCGGCTTCTTTTTTCGCAGCGGCGGCGGCCTTGGCTTCTTTCTTCGCGGCAGCAGCTTCTTTCTTCGTTTCAGCGGCCGTCTTGGCTGGCGCCGCAGCGGTGTCGGTCGCAGCAGCTGGCTTCGGTGCGGCTTCTTTCGCTGCAACTTCCTTCACAGCAGCTTCCTTTTTTGCCGGGGCAGCTTTCGCCGCCGGAGCGGGCGCCGCCGGCGCGCCGGACTTGGCCTGACCATTCACTTGCAAGCCCGCTTCCGACAATTTCACGGAACTTTTCGGGCCGATGCCCTTCACGCGGCTTTCGAAATCAGCCCAATCCTTGAAGGCGCCGCCCTTGGCGCGTTCATCGACGATGGCTTTCGACGTGACGGGGCCGATGCCCTTGACGCTGTCGAGTGCCGCCTGGTCCGCCTTGTTGACATCGACCTGGGCAAAGGCAAAGCCCATCGTCGCGATCAGGGTGGCGATGGCCAGCAGTATTTTTTTGAACATGGGTATCTCTCCGTGATGTGGTTTCAAGATGACTCGAACGCAAAGGAGGAACAGCGCCTTAACGGCTTTAACGGCTGTGGCGTGATACGGTTGACAAGACGGGATGGCGGAACGGCGGGAACACCTGCGCCAGATCAAACAGACTGGCGCAGGCGGGATGTGGAATACAGCAGCAGATTACTGCGGGAACAGTTCTTCGCGGGTGACGGTGGCCGTGCCCAGCTTGCCGACGACGATGCCGCCGGCGCGGTTGGCCGTGCGCACGGCGTCGCCCAAGCTCATGCCGGCGCCCAGCATGGCCGCCATGGTGGCGATCACCGTGTCGCCGGCGCCCGAGACGTCGAACACTTCGCGCGCATCGGTGGGCATGTGCACCACCTCATCGGCGGTGTACAGGCTCATGCCCTCTTCCGAGCGCGTCAGCAGCAAGGCTTCCAGGCCCAGCTGGGCGCGCATCTGCTGCGCGCGTTCGGTGAGTTGCTCTTCCGTACTCCAGTTGCCGATCACGCGGCGCAGTTCGGATTTATTCGGAGTAAGCACTGACGCGCCCGAATAGCGGCTGAAATCATCGCCTTTCGGGTCGACCATGACGATCTTGCCGGCGGCCCTGGCCGCCTTGATCATGTCGGCCACGTTCACCAGGCTGCCTTTGGCGTAGTCGGACAGGACCACCACGTCATAATCGGGCAAGAGGGCGTTAAAGCGCGCCAGCTTGTCGCGCAGCACCGTATCGCTGGGCGCATCCTCGAAGTCGATGCGCAGCATCTGCTGCTGGCGGCCGATCACGCGCAGCTTGATGATGGTGGAAATGGCCGCATCGCGCTGCAGATAGCTGTGGATGCCGCCGCCCTCGAGCAGGCGCTCCACCTGGCTGCCCGCCTCGTCGTCGCCGACGACGCCCAGCAGGCTCGTCTTCGCGCCCAGCGCGGCCGCATTGCGCGCCACGTTGGCCGCGCCACCCAGGCGTTCTTCGCGCTTCTCGATGCGCACGATGGGCACGGGCGCTTCCGGCGAAATACGGCTGACGTCGCCGAACCAGTAGCGGTCCAGCATCACATCGCCCACCACCAGCAGGCGTACCCGGGCCAGTGCGGCCGGCGCCGTCAAGGCGACCACCTCTTGGGCGCTCATGCGCGCGTCAGGATCGAGCGACCGATCCCGTGGTATTCGATGCCATTCTCGGCCATGACGGCCGGCTCGAACAGGTTGCGCCCGTCAAAGATCACGGCTTGCTTCAGGCGCGCCTTGACCTGCTCGAAGTCGGGGCTGCGGAAGGCTTTCCATTCGGTGACGATGACCAGCGCATCGGCGTCCTGCAGCGCATCCTTCGGACTGTCGGCAAAGCGTACTTTCGCAAATTGCTCCGGCGTCAAGTCCAGTTGCAGCACGCGGCGCGCCTCGGCCATGGCGACCGGGTCATACACGGCCACGGTGGCGCCGCGTCCCAGCAGGTCCGCCAGCAAGACGCGGGCCGACGCTTCGCGCATGTCGTCCGTATTCGGCTTGAAGGCCAGGCCCCACACGGCGAAATGCCGGCCCGTCAGATCGTCGCCGAAGCGAGTGACCACTTTGCGTCCCAGCACCTGCTTCTGCTGGTCATTGACGGCTTCGACGGCGCGCAGGATCAGCAATTCCTGGCCGTAGCCGCGTGCCGTGCGCTCGAGCGCCTGCACGTCTTTCGGGAAACACGAACCGCCATAGCCGCAACCGGCGTACAGGAAGCTGTGGCCGATGCGCGGGTCGGAACCGATGCCGTGGCGCACGGCCTCGATATCGACGCCCACCTTGTCGGCCAGGTTTGCCAGTTCATTCATGAACGAGATGCGCGTGGCCAGCATGGCGTTGGCCGCATACTTGGTGAATTCGGCCGAGCGCACATCCATCCAGTAAGTGCGCTCGTGGTTGCGGTTGAACGGGGCGTACAGGCTTTTCAGCAATTCGCGCGCGCGCTCGCCTTCCGGCGTGGCATCGACGCCGATGACGATGCGGTCAGGACGCATGAAGTCTTCGACGGCCGCGCCTTCCTTGAGGAATTCCGGGTTCGACGCGACCGAGAACGTGGCGGCCACGCCGCGCGCGTCGAGTTCGCCCTGGATGGCGGCGCGCACTTTTTCGGCCGTGCCGACGGGCACGGTCGACTTGTCGACGATGACCTTGAAGTCCGTCATGTACTTGCCGATGCCGCGCGCGGCGGCCAGCACGTATTGCAGATCGGCAGAGCCGTCTTCATCGGGCGGCGTGCCGACGGCGATGAATTGCATCACGCCGTGCGCGGCGGCCTCTTCGACGTCGGTGGAAAAGGTCATGCGGCCGGCGGCGCGGTTGCGCGCCACGACTTCTTCCAGGCCCGGTTCATGGATGGGGATGCCGCCGCTGTTGAGCAGGGCGACCTTCTGTGCGTCCAGGTCGAGGCAAAAGACGTCGTTGCCCAGTTCCGCCAGGCAGGCGCCGGTCACGAGGCCCACATAGCCCGTGCCGATAATGGTGATTTTCATGGTTGTGCCGTATTTGTAATATATATTTCTGACCTGTAAGTGCACAGCACAGGGTTCAGGGCAAGGCGCGGCGCCGAAGACAGTACGAATAGTACGGCGAGGCGCTGCAACGCAGCCATGGGCCCTGTGGTGGGCACGACTAGTTCATGACGTTGAGCTCTTCTGTGCGGCGCGGTGGATACGTTTCCCACTTGTTGCAGCCAGGGCAGTGCCAGTAGAACTGGCGTGCCTTGAAGCCGCAGTGGCTGCACTGGTAGCGGGCCAGCTTCTGCGTGTAGCCGTGCACGAGGTTTTTCACCATCGACAGCTCGGACCAGATGGCGGCCGGCGCATCCATCATGCGCGCTTCCAGCAGTTTATCCAGGCCCAGCAGGGTCGGCGTGCGGCGCAGCTCGGCGCTGACCAGCTGCTTCGCCGCTTCCACGCCGTCGAGTTCGATGACGGCCTTGAAGACGACTTCGATCAAGTCGATCGACGATGCCTCTTCCAGGTAGGAACGCAGCAGGTTGACGCCTTCCTGCGCACGGCCCACCTTGGTGTAGCCATCCATCAGGCGCTGCGCCACCAGGGCCACGTGCGGCACGCTTTGCTGCTCCACGCGGCGCCAGGTCGTCAGCGCGCCTTCCACGTCGCCGCGCGCCAGCAGCACGTCGCCCGTCAGGATGGTGGCGCGCACGCTCTTGCGGTCCGTCTGCAGAGCTTTTTCCAGCAGCGGCATGGCGTCGTCCGGCTTCATGTGCACGAGCGCGTCATGCGCCAGTTCGCAATAGAACTGGGCGATTTCCTTCTGGCGCGCGCCGGCGCCCGATTCCTGCAAGCCCACGGCCGCTTCGATGGCGCGTGGCCATTCCTTTTCGCGCTGGTAGATTTCCAGCAGCGCGCGGCGTGCCTGGGCCGCATATTGCGTGTCGACCAGGCTGTTGAAGGTTTCCTCGGCACGGTCCAGCAAGCCTGCCTTCAGGTAATCCATGCCCAGCTCATAGGCGGCATGGCCCTGCTGTTCCAGCGGCAAGTCCGGGCGCGCCAGCAAGTTCTGGTGCACGCGGATGGCGCGCTCCGTTTCGCCGCGGCGGCGGAACAGGTTGCCCAGCGCGAAGTGCATATCGGCCGATTCCGGGTCCAGCTTGACGACTTCGATGAAGGCATCGATGGCCTTGTCATGCTGTTCATTGAGCAGGAAATTCAAGCCCTTGAAATAATTGCGCGGCAGGCTGCGCGATTCGGACACCAGTTGATGAATGTCAACACGCGCGGCAATCCAGCCCAGCGCGAAAAACACCGGGATACCCAAGAGCCACCAGAGTTCAAAATCCATGCGATTGTTTTTATTCGAGTAAGAGAGATAGGAGCGATGGCGCGGCTTACTGCGCGCTCACGCTGTCCGGTTGCGGCTGGACATTGCTGGCCACGCCAACGGTCTGCAGCGCGGCAATGGTGGTTTTTTGCTTGGTCGCTTCGCGGCGGTGACGGAACACGGTCGGCGTCAGCGCCAGTACGCCCAGGCTGGCGCCGGCGACAAAAAAGCCCAGCAGCATCAAGACCAGGGGGCCGCGAATTTCATAATTGAGGAAAACATGCAGGTCGACAACCTGCGCATTCTTCAGCGCAAAACTGAAGAACAGGACGAAAAGAACACAGCCAACGATGGTGGAGATGATTTTCATCGATACGCCCAGAAAGTACAAAAAATGCCCGTATGGCACAACCTTGGAATGCCTGGCAGAAGCGTAGCGAGCGTCAGTGATTTGTGGCCAAGAAGCGCAACCGTACTTTAGTACGGTGAGCATCGCAGGCCGCAAAGCGCGACGCGCAGTAGCTTATGTCAGGTATTCTCAGCATATTAACAAAAAAAAGCGGCATCCAAGGACGCCGCTTTCTATGTCGCCTTCCAGCAGACGATTAATCCTCGATAATCGGTTGTCCGACCATCGCGTCCACCCGCTCGCGCAACTGTTTGCCCGGCTTGAAGTGGGGTACCCGTTTTTCGGGAACCATCACCTTGTCGCCGGATTTCGGGTTGCGGCCGATGCGCGGGGGCCTGCTGTTCAGGGCAAAACTGCCAAAACCGCGGATCTCGATACGCTGACCGGTCGCCAGGGCGTTGGTCATCGCATCGAGAATGGTCTTGACGGCATACTCCGCATCTTTCGCCACCAGCTGAGAATAACGCTCAGCGAGGCGGTTGATCAGCTCGGACTTTGTCATCTGCCGTATCCGCAGTCTTAGTTCTTGTTATCGAACTTAGCTTTCAACAAGGCGCCCAGGCTGGTGGTGCCCGAAGCTGCGTTGTTGTCGGTAGCTGCCATTTTTTGCATAGCTTCCTGGGTTTCAACATTGTCTTTCGCTTTGATCGACAGTTGGATACCACGGGCTTTGCGGTCGATGTTCAACACCATTGCTTCGACGGTGTCGCCGACTTTCAGGTGCGTACCAGCATCTTCAACGCGGTCGCGCGAGATTTCGGAAGCGCGCAGGTAGCCTTCAACTTCTTCGGACAGTTGGATCACGGCGCCTTTAGGCTCAACCGATTTAACGGTACCGGTTACCAGCGAGCCTTTGTCGTTCATGGCTGCGAAGTTGTTGAATGGGTCACCTTCCAGTTGCTTGACGCCCAGGGAAACGCGCTCGCGCTCAACGTCGATGGCCAGAACGATGGCTTCCAGTTCGTCACCTTTCTTGAAGCGACGCACGGCTTCTTCGCCGGTTTCGGTCCAAGACAGGTCGGACAGGTGCACCAGACCGTCGATGTTGCCGGCCAGGCCGATGAACACGCCGAAGTCGGTGATCGATTTGATCGCGCCGCGGACTTTGTCACCTTTCTTATGGGTAACACCGAAGTCGTCCCATGGGTTCGCTTTGCACTGTTTCATGCCCAGCGAGATACGACGACGCTCTTCGTCGATTTCCAGAACCATGACTTCTACTTCGTCGCCCAGTTGGACAACTTTGTTAGGAGCAACGTTTTTGTTCGTCCAGTCCATTTCGGAAACGTGTACCAGACCTTCGATACCCTGTTCCACTTCAACGAACGCGCCGTAGTCGGTCAGGTTCGTTACTTTACCGAACAGACGGGTGCTTTGTGGGTAACGACGGGACAGACCGGTCCAAGGATCGTCGCCCAGTTGTTTCACGCCCAGCGAAACACGGTTTTTCTCTTGATCGTATTTCAGGACTTTGGCGGTGATTTCCTGGCCAACCGTCAGTACTTCCGACGGGTGACGTACACGGCGCCATGCCAGGTCGGTGATGTGCAGCAAGCCATCGATACCGCCCAGATCCACGAACGCGCCGTAGTCGGTGATATTTTTGACGACGCCGGTCACGACCGTGCCTTCTTTCAGCGTTTCCATCAGTTTCTGACGCTCTTCGCCCATCGAAGCTTCGATGACGGCGCGGCGGGACAGAACCACGTTGTTACGCTTGCGGTCCAGTTTGATGACCTTGAATTCGAGGGTTTTGCCTTCGAATGGGGTGGTGTCTTTGACAGGACGGGTATCAACCAGCGAGCCCGGCAGGAATGCGCGGATGCCGTTGGTCAACACGGTCAGACCGCCTTTGACTTTACCATTGACGGTACCGACGACGATTTCGCCCGATTCCATCGCTTTTTCCAGAGCCAGCCACGAAGCCAGACGCTTGGCTTTGTCGCGCGACAGGATGGTATCGCCGAAACCGTTTTCCAGCGATTCGATCGCCACGGAAACGAAGTCACCAACTTTGACTTCCAGTTCGCCGTGGTCGTTCTTGAATTCTTCGACAGGGATGAATGCTTCGGATTTGAGGCCAGCGTTCACGATCACGAAATTGTGGTCGAGGCGCACGACTTCAGCGGAAATAACTTCGCCGGAGCGCATATCTTGACGCGACAACGATTCCTCGAAGAGCGCAGCAAAACTTTCCATACCGGTAGATTCGTTAGTTGTAACAGTAGACATAGGGTTCACACAGGTTATCCAGCAGAGATCGCACGATGCGACTTAAACTGGGTTAGGTTTTTGACACACCCGGACTGGCCAGGAGCCGTCAACGGGCACCACATAGCATGCACTACACATCAACACACGCTATTTTGCTGCTTATTTTGCAACTGCGGCATACCATTTCAACACGGTTTCGACGGCCTCATCAGCCGTCATTGCCGAGGTATCCAAGACATGCGCCCCTTCCGCGGGAACCAGCGGCGCAATCGCACGGTGAGTATCACGTTCGTCCCGCGCCTGCAAATCCATCAGAAGGTCTTCCATATTAGCAGAAAAACCCTTGTCTATCAATTGCTTGTAGCGCCGTTGCGCGCGCGCCTCGACGCTGGCCGTGAGGAACACCTTCAATTGGGCATGCGGGAAGATCACCGTGCCCATGTCGCGCCCGTCGGCCACCAGGCCCGGCGTCTTGCGAAAGCCCAGCTGCAGACCCACGAGGGCATGGCGAACTGTTGGCAATACGGCAATTTTCGACGCCGTATTGCCCACTTCTTCAGCACGGATCTGCTCGGTGACGTTTTCATGCGCCAGCAGAATCTCGCCGCCCGCAAAATGGCAAGGCAAGTGTTCGGCCAGCTTGGCCAGCGCGTGCTCGTCGCGCAAGTCCGTGCCGCGGCGCAGCGCGCTCAAGGCCGTCAGCCGGTACAGCGCGCCCGAGTCCAGGTAATGAAAGCCCAGCTTGTCGGCCACGCGGTGCGCCACCGTGCCCTTGCCGGAAGCGGTGGGGCCGTCGATGGTGATGACTGGGATGTGGGAGGTCGGCATAGTATGAGCAATCAATTAAATCAAAGTGTCTTTGGCAATCCCCGCAAACGCGGCGAAATACTCGGGGAAGGTCTTGGCCACGCATTTCGGGTCATTGATGCGCATTTCGTTGCCGCGGCGCGCGGCGCCATCGAGCGAGGCGAGCGAGAAGCACATGGCCATGCGGTGGTCGTCATACGTGTCGATGGTGGCGGCCTGAATCTGCGCCGGCGGCGTCACGCGCAGGTAATCGGCGCCCTCTTCCACTTCGGCGCCAAGTTTACGCAATTCCGTCGCCATGGCGGCCAGGCGGTCCGTTTCCTTCACCCTCCAGCTGGCGATATTGCGCAAGGTCGAAGTGCCGTCCGCGTACAGGGCGGCCACGGCGATCGTCATGGCCGCGTCGGGAATATGGTTGAAATCCATGTCGACGGCTTTCAGCACGCCGTTGGAACGGGCTTCGATCCAGTTCTCGCCCATGGTGATGGTCGCGCCCATCTGCTGCAAGGCTTCGACGAAGCGCACGTCGCCCTGGATGCTGTCGCGCCCCACGCCTTCCACGCGCACGGGACCGCCGCCGATGGCGCCTGCCGCCAGGAAGTACGATGCCGACGACGCGTCGCCTTCGACGTGAATGGTGCCCGGGCTTTGATACTGCTGGCCCGGCTGCACGGTGAACGACTGCCAGCCGTCATGCTCGACCGTCACGCCGAAACGGCGCATCAGGTTCAGCGTGATCTCGATGTACGGCTTCGAAATCAGCTCGCCCGTGACATCGATGGTGACCGCATGGTCGCGCGCCATCAGCGGCGCCACCATCAGCAAGGCCGTCAAAAACTGGCTCGACACGTTGCCGCGCACGGCGATGCGCTGCGCGTGGATATGGCCGCGGCGGATGCGCAGCGGCGGGAAGCCCTGCTCGCCCGTGTATTCGATCTGCGTGCCGACGGCGTTCAGCGCATCGACCAGGTCGCCGATCGGGCGCTCGTGCATGCGCGACACGCCATGCAGGGTGTAGTCGCCGCCGATCACGGCCAGCGCCGCCGTCAGCGGGCGGATCGCCGTGCCGGCATTGCCCATGAACAAGTCCGCCTCGTGGTGCGGGAACACGCCGCCGCAGCCTTCCACGTGGTGGATCTGGTGCGCGGTGGCCGGGTCGCCCTGCAACTCGTCCTGCGTCCATTTGACGCCCAGCGACGTCAGGGCCGTCAGCATGACGAAGGTGTCGTCGGAGGCGAGCAGGTCGACGATCTTCGTCGTGCCCTTGGCCAGCGCGGCCAGCAGCAGCACGCGGTTGGAAATGCTTTTCGAGCCGGGCAAGCGCACCGTGCCCTCGGCGTGCATCACCGGTTTCAAGTCGATATGGTGGGGGTAGTGCTTGGTCTGGGTCATGCTGGAATCCTTGAGTATTTATCGTGTGGGCGCGGCCGGCACTTCCGCCGTCTCGATCGCCTCTATCCATTGCTGCCGCGCGTGCTGGGCGTTCGCGTACACGCCCTCGATGGCGGCGCCGTCGTTCGCGGCCAGGTGGGCGCGCAAGGCCGTCAACTGCGCCAGGTAGGCGTCCAGTTCGTGCAGCAGCGCCGGCTGGTTGGCCAGGCTGATGTCGCGCCACATTTCCGGCGATGAGCCGGCGATGCGCGTAAAGTCGCGAAAGCCGCTGGCCGCGTATTGGAATAGCAAGCCCGCGTGCGGTTTGTTGGCGATGTCGTCGACCAGCGCAAAGGCCAGCAAATGCGGCAGGTGGCTGACGGCGGCAAACACCTTGTCATGTTCTTCGGGGCTCAAGGTATGCAGGATGGCGCCGCAGGCGCGCCACGCGGCCGCCACCCGCTCCACATCGGCGGCACTATTTTCCGCCAACGGCGTGAGCACCACTTTCTTGCCCTGATACAGATCGATGATGGCCGCGTCGGGACCATTCGTCTCGCGTCCGGCGATCGGGTGGCCGGGCACGAATTGCGCGACTTTTCCACCCAGCGCCGCGCGCGCGGCCGCCACCACGTCGCTCTTCGTGCTGCCCGCGTCGGTGACGATGGTGCCCGGCTGCAGATGCGGCGCGATGGCCGCCAGGATGGCGCCCGTTTGCGCCACGGGCGCGGCCAGCAGCACCAGGTCGGCGCCAAGCATGGCTTGCGCCATGTCGCCGCCGATTTCGTCGATGATGCCCAGTTCGAGCGCGCGCGCCATCGACGCCGGCGAGCGGCCCATGCCGACCACGGTGGTCACCGCGCCCGCGTGTTTCAAGGCGCGCGCGAACGAGCCGCCAATCAGGCCCACGCCAAAAATGACGACCTTGTTCAGTGCAGGCGTCGTCATGGCGTCAGGCCAGCGCTTTCGTCAGCGCGGCGATGAAGATGGCGTTTTCCTGCGGCAGGCCGATGGAAATGCGCAGCCATTGCGGCAAGCCGTAGCTGCCCACGGGACGCACGATCACGCCCTGTTTCAGCAGCGCCAGGTTGACTCGCGCGCCGGCGCCGTCATCGTCGCCCACCTTGACCAGCACGAAATTGCCATGCGACGGCACGTATTCCAGGCCCAGTTGCGCAAACGCTTGCGTGAACTGCTGGTAGCCGGCCGCGTTGTTGCGCGCGCTTTGCTCGAGGAATTCCTTGTCGTTCAGGGCGGCAATCGCTGCCGCCTGCGCCAGCGAGTTGACGTTGAACGGCTGGCGGATGCGGTTCATCAGGTCCGTCAGCGCCGGCTGGGCGATGGCGAAGCCGATGCGCAGGCCGGCCAGGCCGTAGGCTTTCGACAGGGTGCGCGAGACCACCAGGTTCGGATACTGGCGCACCCACGCCGTCGACTCGTACTGGTCGTCGGCCGAGAGGAACTCGTTGTAGGCCTCGTCCAGCACGACGACGACGTGCTGCGGCACTTTCTGCAGGAAGGCTTCGAGCTGCGCCGCCGTCAGGAAGGTGCCGGTGGGGTTGTTCGGGTTGGCGATGAAGACCAGGCGCGTGTCGTCCGCAATGGCCGCCGCCATGGCGTCCAGATCATGGCCATAGGCTTGCGCCGGCACGACGATGTGGCGCGCGCCCAGGCCTTGCGTGGCCAGCGCGTACACGGCAAACGAATACTGCGAGTACACGACGGATTCGCCATGCTGCACGAAGGCGTGCGCGGCGATTTCCAGGATGTCATTGCTGCCATTGCCCAGGGTGATCCAGTCGGCCGGCACGTCATAGCGCTTGGACAGCACGGCCTTCAAATCGAAGCCGTTGGCATCCGGGTAGCGGCCCAGGTCATCGATGGCGGCGATCATCGCCTGCTTGGCCGATTCCGGCATGCCGTACGGGTTTTCATTCGACGCCAGCTTGACGATGGCTGCCTCGTCGAGGCCGAATTCGCGCGCGACTTCCGCGATCGGTTTGCCGCTCTGGTAAGGGGCGATGGCGCGGACGTATTCTGGACCGATATTTTTAGACATGGTGTTCTTTAAAAGTTGGTGAATGATTAGGCTGGTGGCTGTTGTCGGGTTACGCTGCGCGAACCCAAGCTACGGCTTATTGTAGGTCGGATTCGGCCGCAGGCCGTAATCCGACACCACCGTCGGCGTCACAGACTGACAGGATACGACCCCAGCACCTTGAAAAACGCCGCGTTGCCCTGCAACTCGGTCAGCGCCTGGGCGACGGCTGCGTCGTGCACGTGGCCCTCCACGTCGACATAGAAATAATACTCCCAGCTGCCCATGCGCGCCGGGCGCGACTCGAAGCGCGTCATCGACACGCCGTGTTTCGCCAGGGGCGCCAGCAACTGGTACACGGCGCCGGCCTTGTTCGGCACGGCCAGCACCAGCGACGTCTGGTCCTTTCCCGACGGCGCCGTCTGCAAGGTGCCCACGACGGCAAAACGCGTGCGGTTGTGCGGGTCGTCCTGGATATGGCCCTTGACCACGCCCAGCTTGTACTGCGCGCCCGCCAGTTCGCTGGCAATCGCGGCCACCGTGCCATCTTCGCCGGCCATGCGGGCCGCCTCGGCGTTCGAGGCCACGGCATGGCGCGCAATGTGCGGGTAATTCTGGTTCAGCCACACCTGGCACTGCGCCAGCGCCTGCGAATGGGCGCAGATGGCGGTGACGCCATCCATGTTGCCGCTCTTCGTCATCAGGCTGTGGTGCACGGCGATCGCCACCTCGCCGCTGATGATGAGGCTCGTCTGCAGCATCATGTCGAGCGTGCGGTTGACGGCGCCTTCCGATGAATTTTCGATCGGCACCACGCCGAAATCCGCCGTTCCCGCCTCGGCGGAACGGAATACTTCATCGATGGAGGCGCATGGCAAGCCTTCCACGGCGCTGCCGAACTGCTGGTACACGGCCTGTTCGCTGAAGGTACCGGCCGGGCCCAGATACGCCACGGTGACGCGCTTTTCCAGCGAGCGGCAGGACGACATGATTTCGCGGAAGATGGTCTGCACTTCACGGTCGCCCATGGGGCCGGGATTGCGCTCGGCCACGCCGCGCAGCACCTGCGCCTCGCGCTCGGGACGGAACACGGGGGCCTGGGTTTCGGCTTTCACGTGGCCCACTTGCTGGGCGATTTGCGCGCGGCGGTTCAGGAGTTCGAGGATTTGCGCGTCGATCGCATCGATCTGTTCGCGCAGCGGTTTCAATTTATCGGTCATGGTTGGTTTGTTTCGTCAGCTGTACTTCAATCATTGCCGCGCGGCCTGCGCCGGCGGCGGGCCGGCGCGGTCGGTTATGCGACTCAGCGTCCGGCAAACTCGTTCAAATAGTTGACCAGGGCTTGCACGCCCTCGATCGGCATCGCGTTGTAGATCGATGCACGCATGCCGCCGACGGACTTGTGGCCCTTCAGTTGCAGCAGGCCGCGCTGTTTCGCGCCGGCCAGGAATGCGTCGTTCAAGCTTTCATCGCGCAGATAGAACGGGATGGTCATGCGCGAGCGGTATGCGGGATCGACCCGGTTCTGGTAGAAGTCGTCCGCATCGAGCGCCGCGTACAGCAGCGCCGCTTTCTCAATATTACGCTGTTCCATGGCTGCAACGCCACCCTGGCGTTTGAGCCACTGGAAAACCAGGCCGGCGATATAGATGCCGTAGGTGGGCGGCGTGTTGTACATCGACTCATGTTCGGCCACGATGGTCCAGTCGAAGGCCGATGGGCAGATCGGCAGCGCCTTGCCCAGCAGGTCTTCGCGCACGATGACCAGGGTCAGGCCGGCCGGGCCGATATTTTTCTGCGCGCCGCCGAAGATCACGCCGTATTGCGACACGTCGATCACGCGCGACAGAATGTGCGAGGACATGTCGGCCACGATGGTGGTCCCCGCCGGCACGCCTGGCGCCTGCTGGAATTCCACGCCGTCGATGGTTTCATTGGTGCAGACGTGCAGGTAGGCGGCGCCTGGCGTCAGCTTCCATTCCGCGACTGGCGGCACGCCCGTGAAACGCACGTCCTTGGACGACGCGGCCACGTTGACGTTGGCATACTTGGCCGCTTCCTGGATCGACTTGCCCGACCACGAGCCCGTGTGCACGAAGTCCACGGTGGCCGGCTGCTGTGCGGCCAGGCCCACCAGGTTCATCGGGATGATGGCGTTTTCGCCCAGGCCACCGCCCTGCAGGAACAGGATCTTGTAGTTATCGGGCACGGCCAGCAGCTCGCGCAGGTCGGCGACGGCCTGCTTGTAGATGGAAATGAATTCGGGACCACGGTGGCTCATTTCCATCACCGACATGCCACTGCCATGCCAGTCCTGCATCTCGGCAGCCGCTTGCGCCAGCACTTCCTTGGGCAGGACGGCGGGGCCGGCGGAAAAGTTGTAGATATGGGTCACGATACGGTCCTTGGCGAAAATGGGAGTTATTGGGGCGACTGCGTGGCGGCCCGCATGACCTGGTCAAGCACGGCATTCACGCGCGGGATCAGCACGCGCTGGCTGATGGCCATCGATTCGGCCGACAGTTGCGGCATGGTGGCCAGCATCTTGCGGCCCAGCGGCGTCTTGTAGAAGGCCGTCAGCTGCTCGACTTCGGGCACCGTGTAAAAGCGCGCGTACAGGGGCACCATTTCATCGCCCAGTTCATCGATCAGGGTCGGATCGGCCAGCACCTGCGTCAGGGTGGCGATGGCCAGGGGGATTTCCTCCTCGGCGCTGGCCAGCGCGCGCGCCTTGCGCTGCTCGTCCAGCTTCGGGTTGCCGTTGATTTGCTGCTGCGCCGACTGGCGGATCATGGCCGGCACCGATTGCAGCATCTGGTCGAAGATGTTGCGCGTCAGTTGCGGGAACTGCATCGCGTCGAGCATGCGCCGCACGGCCACTTTCATGGCGGGGCTGGGCGCCGCCTGGCGCGCGGGCGTCGCCTGCGTGCTCTGGGCCAGGGCCGGCAGGGTCGCGAGGAAGGCCAGCGAAAACGCGGCGAAGAAGGTGGCGACGATTTTTCTCATGGCATGCGGGACTTTATAAAAGCGGGGAACAAATGGGACACGCAGGCTGGCGCCGCAACTGGCGCGCCAATAGCAATTGGGGCTCCCGAAAGAGCCCCAATCATCTTACTCCGGCTGGGCCGGATCTACAGGATCGGCTGGTTCAGCCGCTGCCGGCGCAGGCGCGGCCTCCGTGCCCGCCTCCGTCGTCAGCTCGACTTCGTCGATATCCGTCTCCACCACGCGCTGCAGGCCGGACAGCTTGGTGCCGTCTTCCACGGCGATCAGGGTCACGCCCTGCGTCGCGCGACCCATCTCGCGGATTTCCGACACGCGGGTGCGGATCAATACGCCACCGGTGGTGATCAGCATGATTTCATCGCTGGTATCGACCAGGGTCGCGGCAACCACTTTACCGTTGCGCTCGCTGGTCTGGATGGCGATCATGCCTTTCGTGCCACGGCCATGGCGCGTGTACTCGGTGATCGGCGTACGCTTGCCGTAGCCGTTTTCCGTGGCCGTCAGCACCGACTGCTGCTCGTTCTCGGCCACCAGCAGGGCGATCACATGCTGGCCTTCTTCCAGGTTCATGCCGCGCACGCCGCGCGCCGTGCGGCCCATCGGACGCACGTCGTTTTCGTCGAAGCGCACTGCCTTGCCCGAATCGGAGAACAGCATCACGTCGTGCTGGCCATCGGTCAGCGCCGCGCCGATCAGGAAGTCGCCGTCGTCCAGGTCGACCGCGATGATGCCGGCCTTGCGTGGATTGCTGAAGTCCTTCAGCGGCGTCTTCTTGACGGTACCGAGGCTGGTCGACATGAATACGTAATGGTCTTCCGGGAACGTGCGGTTCTCGCCCGACAGCGGCAGGATCACGGTGATCTTTTCGTTGTCCTGCAGCGGGAACATGTTGACGATCGGCTTGCCGCGCGAATTGCGCGAGCCTTGCGGCACTTCCCACACCTTCAGCCAGTACATGCGGCCACGATCCGAGAAGCACAGGATGTAGTCGTGCGTATTGGCGATGAACAGCTGGTCGATCCAGTCTTCCTCTTTCGTCGCCATGGCCTGCTTGCCGCGTCCACCGCGCTTCTGCGCGCGGTATTCGGTGATCGGCTGGGCCTTCATGTAACCCGTGTGCGACAGGGTCACGACCATGTCCTGCGGCGTGATCAGGTCTTCCGTTTCCAGGTCGGTCGCATTCAACTCGATCTGCGAGCGGCGCACGTCCTTGTTGCCGGCGCCGTATTCGTTCTTCGCCGCCGTCATTTCGTCGGTGATGATGATGGTCACGCGTTCCGGCTTGGCCAGGATGTCGAGCAAGTCGGCGATATGTTCCATCACGTCCTTGTACTCGTTGACGATCTTGTCCTGCTCCAGGCCAGTCAGGCGCTGCAGGCGCATTTGCAGAATTTCCTGCGCCTGGTCGTCCGACAGCTTGTACAGGCCATCGCCCTGCATGCCGTAGTGCTTCGGCAGGTTTTCCGGACGGTAGGCGTCGATGCCGCCCGGCGTCGTGCCGTCGCCCGTGCGGGCCAGCATTTCGCGCACGACGGACGAATCCCAGGCCTTGGCCATCAGCTCGACCTTGGCGATCGGCGGCGTCGGCGCGGCCTTGATGATGGCGATGAAGTCATCGATGTTGGCCAGCGCGACAGCCAGGCCTTCGAGCACGTGACCGCGTTCGCGCGCCTTGCGCAGTTCGAACACGGTGCGGCGCGTCACCACTTCGCGGCGGTGCGACAGGAAGCATTGCAGCATCTGCTTGAGATTCAGCAGCTTCGGCTGTCCATCGACCAGGGCCACCATGTTCATGCCGAAGGTGTCTTGCAACTGGGTCTGCTTGTACAGGTTGTTCAGCACCACTTCCGGCACTTCGCCCCGTTTCAGCTCGATCACCACGCGCATGCCCGACTTGTCGGATTCGTCGCGGATATCGGAAATGCCGTCGAGCTTTTTGTCGCGCACGTTTTCAGCGATGCGTTCCAGCAAGGATTTCTTGTTGACCTGGAACGGCAGCTCGTCGACGATGATGGCGATGCGGCCGCCATCCTTGCCGTATTCTTCGAAGTGGGTCTTGGCGCGCATGACGACGCGGCCACGGCCCGTGCGGTAGCCGTCGCGCACGCCGGACACGCCATAGATGATGCCGGCCGTCGGGAAGTCCGGCGCCGGGATCAGCTCGATCAATTCATCGATCGTGCAATCGGGGTTGCGCAGCACGTGCAGCGCGCCGTCGATGACTTCCGTGATGTTGTGTGGTGGAATGTTCGTCGCCATGCCGACGGCGATACCGGACGAGCCATTGATCAGCAGGTTCGGAATACGCGTCGGCAGGACCGTCGGTTCCTTTTCCTTGCCATCGTAGTTGGGCTGGAAATCGACGGTATCCTTGTCGATATCGGCCAGCAGTTCGCTGGCGATCTTGTCCAGGCGGCACTCGGTGTAACGCATCGCCGCGGCACCGTCGCCGTCGACGGAACCGAAGTTGCCCTGGCCATCGACCAGCATGTAGCGCAGCGAAAAATCTTGCGCCATGCGCACCAGTGTGTCGTAGATCGAGGCATCGCCGTGGGGATGGTATTTACCCATGGTTTCGCCGACCACGCGAGCGCACTTGACGTAAGGGCGGTTCCACACGTTATTCATTTCATGCATCGCGAACAAGACGCGGCGGTGCACTGGCTTCAAGCCATCACGCGCATCGGGCAAGGCGCGACCGACGATCACGCTCATGGCGTAATCGAGGTAGCTCTTGCGCATCTCTTCTTCGAGGGAAATAGGAATTGTTTCTTTTGCGAATTGATCCATTGGCGGTTCGACTGATCTCAGGCTGTGGTTAACTTATCTGTTACGCAATGTATGACGCAATACTGCATATCCTAGGCGGCTGTCGTCGTGGACGCCGCGCCGCGCGCTGCTGGCGCGGCCCGGCTTCCATGTCGCAGAGTGCCTGAACAAATCGGCGGGCTGGCGGCACGGCCAGTACGGGTACCGCAGTGGGTACGTGCTGGCCATGCAGTGCCGCCGTGGGCATTTGCTCGACACTCTTAACAGTCAAGCGCACGATTTTAGCATGCGCGCCCAGCTACCTGTACAAATTGGCCATGCCGACAAGATTGACACTTTGCACCGAGTGCGTGCGCCGTGACCTGTCGATAATGCACAATGGCAATATCAGTTCAAGATACCTGCCCTTAAAAGAGGCAAAAAAAGCGATCAATTGTTACAGACGCGTTACAAATGGGCATTTTCGTTGCGCAAAAACAACGCACGGTCTAAAATCGGGCAAGCTTTGATTTAACCACGGTCGTGTGCCCCTGATGCGTGTGGCAAAATGACTGGGAAGTTAATTGCTAGTTTCGCAATCTGAAACGAGCGCATATGGTCTACATGATAAAATCTTGGCACGTAGCACCAGTAGCGCAGTGTTGTTCTGCGGATATCACCCCCCGAAAGGAAAAAAGAATGAATAAATTTGTAACGCTGTTTTTCGCTGCATCCGCAGTGATTGCTGGCTCGGCTTCGGCCCAAACCCCAACCTCCCCACCATTCGCGCCAGTTACCACTGACATCAAGGCACCAAGCCCAAAAAGCGCTTACGTGCAAGATGCTCGCGGCGTGATCGTGCGTGACCCATTCGGCCTGTGCTGGCGTACCGGCTACTGGACACCTGCTGACGCGGTGCCAGGTTGCGACGTGCCACTGTGCGTAGAGCCAGAAACCCTGCAAGACGGCAAATGCGTAGCACCTCCAGCGCCAGTCGTACCAGCACCGGCACCAGTCGTTGTCGTGCCAGTACCAGTCGTCGTTGCTCCTACCTCGGAAAAAGTCAGCTTCGCTGCTGATGCATTCTTCGATTTCGACAAAGCTACGCTGAAGCCAGAAGGCAAAGCCAAGCTGGACGAGCTGTCCGCACAACTGGGCGGCATCAACCTGGAAGTCATCATCGCTGTGGGTCACACCGACTCCGTCGGCACCGATGCTTACAACCAAAAACTGTCGGTACGTCGTGCTGACGCTGTCAAAGCCTACCTGGTCACCAAAGGCGTTGAAAGCAACCGCGTGTACACCGAAGGCAAAGGCGAAAAACAACCTGTTGCTGATAACAAAACTGCCGAAGGCCGTGCGAAAAACCGTCGCGTGGAAATCGAAGTTGTTGGTACCCGCAACAAGTAATAGCTGAGCCCCTGGACTTGCCGCAAGTCATCGCGCAAGTCAAGAACAGCATGAAAAACCCCGCCACGGCGGGGTTTTTTTTCGTCCGTGGCTGCCCAATTGTAAAATTGCCGCTATTATTCGACCTATGAACGCCGACCCTCTTGAAATCCAAAAATTCAGTGAGCTGGCCCACCGCTGGTGGGACCCCACTTCCGAGTTTCGTCCCCTGCACGAAATTAACCCCCTGCGCCTGGAATGGATCAACGCGAAAGTGCCGCTGGCCGGCAAGCGCGTGATCGACATCGGCTGCGGCGGCGGCATCCTGGCCGAATCGATGGCCCGCAAAGGCGCCGACGTGACGGGCATCGACCTGTCCGACAAGGCCCTGAAAGTGGCCGATCTGCACAGCCTGGAGTCGGGCGCCAAGGTACGCTACAAGCTGATCGCCGCGGAAGCCATGGCCGAGGAAGAGCCGGGCCAGTACGACGTCGTGACCTGCATGGAAATGCTCGAGCACGTGCCGGACCCCGCCGCCATCGTCAAGGCTTGCGCCACCCTGGTGAAACCGGGCGGCCACGTCTTCCTGTCGACCCTGAACCGCAACCCGAAAGCGTATCTCTTCGCCATTCTGGGCGCCGAATACCTGCTGCACCTGTTGCCGAAAGGCACGCACGACTATGACAAATTCATCACCCCGGCCGAATTGTCGCAATACGTGCGCAGCGCCGGCCTGGACGTCAACAGCATGCGTGGCATGGGCTACAATCCGCTGACCAAGATTTACTCACTTAATAGCGATACCAGCGTCAATTATTTGGTGGCCTGCACCCGGCCGCTGTAACCATCACGCACAATACAAGGCGGCTGCGGCCGCCATTTTTCATTCCCACTTGACACATTTTGCCCGCCATGATCACTGACCCTCTGCCAGCCCCGCGCGCCATCCTGTTCGACCTCGACGGCACCCTGGCCGACACCGCGCCCGACCTGGCAGCGGCCATCAACCTGCTGCGCGTGCGCGCCGGCCTGGCGCCGACCCCGTATGACATCCTGCGCCCGACAGCTTCGGCCGGCGCGCGCGGCATGATAGGCGCGTCGTATGGTATTGGCCCCGGCGAAAGCGGCTACGAAGCCCTGAAAGACGGCTTCCTGAACAATTACGAAGCAGCCCTGGCCGTGGAAAGCCGTTTATTCGACGGCATTCCCGCCATGCTGGAAGGCCTGCAAGCGCTGGGCCTGGCCTGGGGCGTAGTCACCAACAAGGCCGCCCGCTTCACCGACCCGCTGGTCGGCCAGATCGGCCTGGGCGCCGCCGGCTGCGTGATCTCGGGCGACACCATGTCCCACCCGAAACCCCACCCCGCGCCCCTGCTGGAAGCGGCGCGTCGCCTGGACCTGGCACCGGAAGACTGCTGGTACGTGGGCGACGACCTGCGCGACATCCAGGCCGGCCGCGCCGCCGGCATGCGCACGGTGGCGTGCGCCTGGGGCTACTGCGGCCCCGTCGAACCGCAGCACTGGAATGCCGACCATTTGCTGGACACGCCGCAAGCGCTGCTGGAACTGGTCAGCGCGGTGGTGAAGGCGGCGCAGGCGCGGCAGCTGGCGGCATAAACCGGCCTGCGCTTGATCTGGCACGCCAGCAAGCGAATGCATCATGCAAGAGTGGACAGATTGCGCTACAATGAAGGTTCTGTGGGGACGACCTGGTTTCGACGTGGGTTGCAAAGCAGCGCAGGGCATACCGAGGGCGGGCTACCTCGTAAATACAACCTGAAAAAACTTAACTGCAAACGATAACTCGTACGCACTGGCAGCTTAATCGCTGTTAGCTCTAGAACACCTCGTCCCTGGGGTGGGCCGTCAAAAGCTCTAGAGTCATTTACAGGGACTCGTCGTATGCTGGGTTACTTAGCGTCCGACTAAATAATAGGTAACTCGCTTGCCCATAACGTGCACATCCGTGCTGGCTGAGTTAAATTAAATGATAGTGCTAAGTATGTAGAACTGTCTGTGGAGTGCTTGCGGACGCGGGTTCGATTCCCGCCGTCTCCACCACTGAATTGTTTAGAATCAAGTAGTTAGCAAGAAGAAGGCTGTCATTATTTGGGTTGTTTTTGGGCTGTTTTAGCCTAGGAATGACAACAAAATGACAGCTTTTTTTCTGTACATTCGACCCACATCAAGGTGCTAGTGGCGCGAGTATACTGCGCATGAAACGCAGCGCCCGGGTGAGCCACAACGGAATCACCTAGGCGTTAAAGCTATGACGCAGGCCGGATTATTTCCAAACCCCAGTTTTCCCCATCGCCGAAACAAAAGTGGAAAAATCGCGCGCCGGCTTGCCAAGCACAGCCTCGACGTCACCCGAGACTTGTGCCAGCTTGTTATTGGCAATGTCCTGGTAAAGCGCGCTTAAAGTGTAGGCCCATTCCTCCGGCACCTGTTGCGCGACTTGCTCAGCAACGTAGGTGGCCGGATCGAGCGGCACGTACGAGAGAGCGCGTTGCGCCCCGGACGTAATTTCCTGCGCCACCTCTGCAAAGCTCAACAGGCAAGGGCCCGTCAGGTCGTACTGGCGACCGTTGTGGCGATCATCCGTCAACGCAGCGACCGCCACTTCGGCAATATCATCCGCATCGACAAACGCTTCCTTACCGGACCCTGCGGGCAAACGCAACTCGCCCGAGCGTACCGGCTGGAGCAAGAAATCCTCGCTGAAATTCTGGAAAAACCAGCGCAGGCGTAGACTGGTCAGGTGCAAACCGGCGCTGACGATATGATGTTCTGCAGCGCGCATTGCCTGCGAAAACTCACTACCGTCATCCGGCGTGGATGCCAATACGGCCTTTTTCACACCTTCTGCTGCCGCGACACGGGCAAAATCGCCTACTTGCTTTGTCGCGCCGTCGAAACCTAGTCCGGGGTGCACGATGTACACCGCGCGCACGCCCTGCAGCGCAGGTTGCCAGGTCGTCGCATCGTTCCAGTCGAAGGGCACGGCCGACCTGCGCGAAACGGCGCGGACTGCGAACCCGCGTTGTGTCAGATTGGCGGCGACACGGCTGCCGGTCTTGCCGGTGGCTCCGGTGACGAGAATTAAACTGTCAGACATGATGATCTCCTGATGCTGTTGCGGTGGTTAAAAAGTCATAGCGATCAAACGCCCTCTGATTGCAAGCAAATCCAGGGCCCTGGTCGAAGCGCCCGCGCTCAGCGAAGTAAACCAAGCGCCATCCGCCGCCAGCCTGACGATCTCCAGCAGTTCTCCGGCATCCGTATCGGCATGGCGGCACAATCTCTGCGTCAGCCAGGCATGCCATTGGGCAGCCAGCTGGGTCTCCGCAGTCAGCGAACTAATGAGAGCCGACCATATTCGCGTAGTGTCATCGTCCATGGTGAGCTCGGCATGGACATAGGCCCGGGTAAAGCTTCCGCGAGGCACCGGGTCGGCGGCGATCAGGGCGTCGAGCGCCACGTCCAACTCCTGCATCAACCCGTCGACCATCGCATCGACCATCGCTTGTTTATTGGCGAAATGGTGAAACAGAGCACCCTTGGTCACCCCTGCAGCTGCCGATACACCAGCGACTGTCACGGCAGCGAGGCCCTCACGACCGGCTATCAATGCGGCACAAGTGAGCAAAGCACGACGTACCGCTTCCGGGTCTTTTCTACGTTCGTAAGCTGATGCCATATCAATGCCCGCTAAATTTGGAAAAGCCGTTTACGATAACCACACCAACCACGATGAAACCGATGCCGACCATGGCAATCCAGTCAAGCCGCTGCTTGAACACCACGATGCTAACGATGGCGGTGAGTACGATGCCGAGACCGCCCCAGATCGCATATGCGACGCCGATCGGCAATGTTTTGAGTGCTTGGGCCAGCAAATAGAACGAGACGCCATAAAACCCGAGTGAAATCAAGGTCGGCGTCAATTTACTAAATTGCTCGGATTTGGTAAGGAACGTGGTGCCAACCACTTCGCATGCAATGGCGCCTCCCAAAGCTGCCCACGACAATAAATTTTGATTCATTTGAATAACACTGCTCACAGTTGACGATGTGTGCAAAGATAACATACCAACCGGTATCTTTCAATTGAAGAGATATTGTTCCCCCATCAACGTGATTCTCCAGCCCCCTATCCGGCTGTGAAACAGCCTCGTCAAGACACAAACACAGCCCTTTCCACACCAGCGCACCAGGCGCACAAAAAATCGTTCAAAGTGCGTCAAAATGCGTCAAATCGCATACCCCCTCTTCGCCCCGCCGCGCCAGTCCTCATGCGCCTTCGGCCATGGCGCAAATTTGAGTCAAAAGAGCCCTATATAGCGGGCAGGTGTGGAGGGGGGACAACTGCGCGCGCCGGGCCGAAACGGGCCTTTTTCTTGCATCGATAGCAACTTCCTTCATCGGGACGTGAAAAAGCCGCCTCGTGGGCGGCTTGTACGGTGGCTGGGGCGCGCTGGCGTGACTGGGCTGTCGGCGGCCCCGCCCCGGCGGCTATCGCGGCGTGGCGCTCATCCTGGGCGGCCGGCGCGGATCATCGCCGCCTGTTCCTTGTCGTAGTCGTCGCGGCAGTCCACATCGCAGAACAGCAGCGCGGGCGCCAGCGCCTCGTCGCAGTAGTGGCAACAGCCATGCGCCACCAGGCCCGGCCGGCGCCGCACGGCGGCCAAGCCACGCGCCACCTCGGCGAAGATGATCTTGTCCGTGTTGTCGACGTGATCGCTCATGCCGCGCCCTCCCCGCCTGTTGCCAGGTCATACGGGGCGAAGCGCACCACTTCCACCCCGGCCCACTCGTTGATCGCCATGAACTGCGCCTGCAGGGGCACCAGCTCGTTACGCGCGAAGACGCGCGCGGCCGGTTCCACGGCACCGAAGCCGCCGGCGTTGTTCGGCAGGATGCCCATGAGCTGCGGCGGCACGCGGTGCGCGGCCACCTACAACGGCTATCGCAAGATCGTCGTTGGCCAGTTGATCCCCTGGTTCGGCACCATCATGCTATCGGCGCTGCGCAAGAAAGACGTGCGGGCGAAGCTGGAGCCCATGAACGCGACCAACAAGACCATGGCCAACATCCAGAGCGTGCTGCGCAAGGCGCTGGACGATGCGATAGAAGACGAGCTGATCGAGGTGAACCCGCTGGCGCGCTGGTGCTATTCCAAGGTCGAAGCTCCGCAATCAAAGGACGACATCGACCCGTTCACGAAGGAAGAACAGACGGCGATCCTTGCGCACGCAAATGGCCAGGGGCGCAACCTTTTGCAGTTTGCCTTCTGGACAGGCTTGCGCACGTCCGAACTGGTGGCCCTAGATTGGGCCGATGTGGACTTCGTGCGGGGCGTTGTGATGGTGACGCGTGCCCTCACGCAGCATTCCAAAGCAGCAGAGAGCACGAAAACGAACGCCGGTCGCCGCGAAGTCAAGCTTCTGGAGCGTGCCATGCATGCGCTGCAGGAGCAAAAGGCATTCACGTGGGCGAAGGGCGAAGAAGTTTTTCAAAATCCTCGCCTGGAGCGGCGCTGGGAGGGGGACCAGCCAATCCGCAAGACTTTATGGACCGGCATCCTGCAAAACGCTGGCGTGCGGTATCGCAACCCTTATCAGACGCGGCACACCTACGCCAGCATGATGCTCTCGGCTGGTGAACACCCTATGTGGGTGGCAAAACAGATGGGGCATGCTGACTGGACAATGATTGCCAGGGTATATGGGCGTTGGATGCCGGATGCAGATCAGGCGGCCGGATCAAAAGCGGAAATAGTGTTCGGTCTCTAAGGATTAAGTTTATCGGCTGGCTGTCATGCAACATTACCTATCCTGACTGAGGAGCAGGAAACGCCCCAAAGCCGCCTATCGAGTTCGCTCCAAAGCTGACATTAATAATGATTCTTCGATCTTTTGCTGCAGCCAATACGTAAGCTGTTCAGCATGCTCAATCGCCTCCAATATCTTCTCGCGGCTGATGTGGATTGTCGGAGAGAGGAAGGTAGACGCAGCAAGGTCAAGTGCTTCGTCTGGTCGGACGAAAAACGGCCTTGGATACGCCTGCAACGACTTCTCGTCGTGACTCAAGTGATTCAGAACGAGGTCCGAGTGTTGTGCTCGATTCCGCGTCAGCACAACTTGCTTAAGTACATTCAGATCGGCAGGGCAAGCGGACCAATCGAGTTGAAAACCTTCGGCGAAGCACTCAACATAACCGGTGATGAAGCCGGACTCGAAGGCTTTTTTGAAGCACTTCGCGCACGGCGGCTTGGCCCACGAACGCCGCTCCCACGTGACGAAAAACTGCTTCAGGGCGTCGGACAGCATCGAGACTGCCGCCCGACCAACCAACTCGTGCTCCACGTCAGCCTGCAACCATTCGCTTAGGAACGCCGGCTCTCCGCTGTCGTCATATGGCGGATCGTTGAATGGCGGAAGCGCGTTCTTAATGCACCGCTTTGCTTCAACAAACGACGCTGAGGCGGCATCGTAGAAGTGACGGATGAGGTCAGTGCGTTGTTTGAAGAAATAGTAGACGTCCATGACATCAAAACCTTTTGGTGGCTTTTCTTTGTGGTTGCTAGTTCCAGTCGCGAATCGGGGCCGAGCGCAGCGTGGCCAGCGCACCCATGGCCCCTACGCTCAGGCATCAGCTGTCTTGAAAAATTTGTGACAGCTATTGGCCGAAAGCAAACTTTGGTTGGCACGACAGCCAATGCTTATACTTCAACCACAGAAGCAGGCATCAATTACACCGATGGAAAATTAGCCAGCATCTAGCGGCACTACTGGAGAATAAGCCTTATATTCTTGTTAATTTCTTGAAGTGTCATACGGGTCGTGTTGAATTCGCAATCTATAAATTCACCCTCGTCAAATCCCGCTTCGTTTTCAAATTCAGAAAGCAAAAAATAATTACTGTAATATTTATACAGGAAATAATGAAGTTCAACAAAAAAATCCAGAAAATCAACATCATAAAAACACTCGGAGAGACGTTTTGAATCATGATGCACCGCTCGTTTAGTCGATCCATCATCGTAGACAAACACATTTTCTAGATGATTTAAAGCGTTCTCTTCTATTTCTTTAAGCTTTGATATTTGTATATTACTTCTACACTTAAAAGCGCAAAATAAATAATAACTTGGGCTCTCTGAGCTGGATGATCTGGTTGTCAGGTCACCCATGGTTATCCCTACCTTGGCAAATTCACTATCTCGAGCATTGGCACCTAGATACAGCCACTTCTTGGTCGACTCAAAATTTTCTTTTGATTCATTATGAATAAACTCCATTTTGTAACAGGCAAATGGATCAAGTTCCAAGTCGTACTCTCTTTTCGTCCTTTTCAAATTTCCCTCTCAAAATAAACTTATTAGAAAAAATTTTCTCGTCGGTGCAACACTTTGGCACCGCTGGCGAGCGTCTGCCTCTGGCCGACAGCTGCCGTTGCTGGTTGATTGTCTGCATTTTGCCAGCAAAACCTTCAAGATGCCTAGAAAATCTAAGTTTACGGTAGGTTCGATTCCCGCCGTCTCCACCACTGAAAAAGGGCTTCCTCGTTTTTGCGGGGAGGCCCTTTTTATTTATTCCATGCATGCAGAACGCGGACATGGAATCTACATCAAGTACGGGTGCGGGGGTTTTGTCTGCAAGCGCAGCCCTCTCCGATTCATCTGGTTAGCTTTTTGCGCCGCAGACGACATTCCTAGTAACAACAACACCAGCTGCTCAGGCCCGGCACGAATGACGAACCTGCCTTCGCTCAGCAGGACTTAAAACCGGCTATAGCCAAGCACCGATGGACATCATAGGATTGGTAAATATGCTACATTCGATAATTCTAAACACATGCACTTTCATGCCCGCTGAAATCATACGCAAGCGTGATCCGGCAAGCCATGGCGGAGGCGAGAAAAGCGAAACCACAGGCATGGCCAGCGAGTTATCTTCAGCAAAGGCAAGATTATCCAAGTCACCAAGCAAAAGCGCCATCTGGCCGAACGCGATCTCGAAGCATTGGCAAAGAAATCCTAATCATGAAAATTGCTCGCCTGCTTTCCTCCAGTTTCCTCGTGCTGGCTGTGGCCCTCGTCGCTTATGGTCTTTTCGGCTTCTCCCGTTTTGCCTGGTACACCGGCGCATACTACGATGAGCGCATGATCCTGTTCGACCACGGCTTCTATCCTTTTGCGTGGGTTATCGCGCTGCTGCTGATGGGGAAAATCGCCCGCTTGCACCATCGTCGACCGGCCATGCTGCTCGCCGCTGGCGCCGCCCTGGTGCTGCTTGTCTGGAAGCGTGCAACAGTGCCCGCTCCTATCGCCAATCAGCAACTTTTCCCTGATCCAGCTTTACTGGAGGGACTGATTGTTACCGCTGTCGTGGTCATCGTCCTGGCGCTGATAGACCGTCCCGTCGAGCAAGCCATCCGCAAGGCTTTTGCCCGTACCCCGTGACCTCGGGGCCAGATCCACTCGGATACGCTCTCGGCATTCAAGAATCATGGCGGCGATATGAGTTGCTGAACAGCCCTTCTATACTTTTCCACCCGCTCCAAATCCTTCTGCGTCGGCACATCTATCCTCGACAAATCGCTATTCTCGGCCAGATCCGCCAGCTTGACGGCCTTGCCCACCGGGTTCAAGGCCGCGCGGGCGATGAACGCTTCGTAAGACTCGTCTTCGATCTTGGTCACGGCGCGCACGCCGTCGATGACTTCCTGCGAGAACCCTTCGCGCGCCAGGTCGTCGAAGGTGACTCTGCCGTCGCTGTCTTCCACCACATCATGCAGCACGGCGACAATCTGCTGGGCGCCGGGGGCGACGCGCAGCATGACGCGCAAGGGGTGGAGGATGTACGGCGCGCCGCCCTTGTCCGTCTGGCCGGCATGGACGGCGGCGGCGATTTCAATCGCGCGCTCCAGGGTGCCGCGACTTGCGTGTTCACTCATGTTCACTCCTTGTTCATTCCACGTTGATTGGCGACCCCGTTGCGCGCCAGCCGCGGCGCTGCAAATGGCAAACGCTGGTGCACAGCACGGCTGGCAGCAATAAATTGAGTACCGGTACGAGCATCAGCAAGCACAACAGCAGGCCCAGGGCAAAAATCGCCGGGCGCTGCGCGCGACGCAGCGCCGCTTGCTGTTCCGTGCCAAGCACATTTTCAGCTGCCGCGCCGTAGACCATCTGGACATTCCAGGCCAGCAAGTACGAGATCAGCACGCACATGGCCCATATCGGTATCAGCAGAGAAAGCAGCAGCAACAGGCGCCGCCGCCAGGCGGGACGCGCGGCAGATGCATCCAGACAGGCCGGTGCTTGCCACGCGACATAGCGGCGCGCCACCACGGCCTTGGCGCGTTCCAGCAACAGCCAGCGCAGCGGCAAACGCGCCGTGCCGATGACACCGACGATAAAGACCATGACATAGAACAAGGCGGCCAGCGCCAGCAACGCCAGGGCGATCTGGCCGATCGACAGCAGGGCCTTGGCGGCGCTGCCCAGGCCGCCGGCGAGATTGCCCATCTGCGACACGGTGGCAGGCCCATTGGCCAGTGTCCCGACGCCATCCATCACGCCCAGGCCCAGCAAGCCGGTGACCGACACCAGCGCCAGCATGGCGCTCAGCTCGACAAAAAAACGGCCGAAGTAGCCATACAGCCCCAGCCACAGTGCCATGACGGCCATGCAGGACAGCGCGGAGCGCCACCACAGCCCCGCATGACGCGTGGCGCGCAATCCCAGGCCGACACATGTGAAAGCTTCCCGCCAGGCCAGCAGCCAGGTTTGCAATGTTTGTGTCACGCTTTGGCGTACTCCGCAATGAAGGGGCGGATATGTCGATCCGTATGTTGCCGATTGTACATGGACAAAGCCGGCACACGCGTCGCCGGGAGCGAAGGACAATGCAGGCACGTAGATCAGCACCTTTGCCGCGATGGCATCAAAGAATCCGGCCCAGCTTGCCATGGTTTGCGATACCGCCATCCCAGCTCGAAGCCTCGCAACGTCCTGCGCCTGCGCAATCCCCCATGCCCCGCCGCAACGGCGTACACTGCCTCCTCTTCCATCAACGCATTGGTCCTCCGTGAAACTATCACGCTTTATTACCGGCCATCTGGAGCCGATCCTGGAAGAGTGGGAACTCTTCGCCAGGTCGCTGCCCATTCCAGGAGCCGCCATCTCGAAAGCTCAGTTGCGCGATCATGCCAAGCAGATGCTGGAAACCATTGTGCGCGACATGGACGTCATCGAGAACGCGGCGCAGCGGAAAAAGAAATCGACCACGGGGGTATCGGAAATCACGGGCAAGGAAACCGCAGCCGCCACGCATGGCTCGCTGCGCCAGCAGATTGGTTTCACGCTGCCGCAACTGACGGCGGAATTTCGCGCGATGCGGGCCAGCGTTCTGCGGCTGTGGATGACACAGGTGTCGGTGGCGTCGAAGACAGCGACGGACGACATCCTGCGCTTCAATGAAGCGATAGACCAGGCGCTGCAGGAATCGGCCATACGCTATTCGCAACAGAGCGACCGCACCCGCAATACGTTTCTCGCCATCCTCAGCCACGATCTGCGCAGTCCGCTGAGCACGATGACGATGGCTGGTGCGCTGCTGAGCCGACCGAGCGCGACCTCGTCTTCCACGGTGCAGATCGGCGCACGGGTTGCCCGCAGTGCAGCGACCATGACAACCATGGTGAACGATCTGCTGGAATTCGCCAGGACGCAGTTGGGCGGCCACATGCCCGTTTCACCCACCTTGGGCGATATCGGGGAAATCTGCAAGACGGCCGTCGAGGATGCCTCGGCGGCACACCCGCAATGCAAGTTTGAACTGAATACCACGGGTGAGATGATCGGCGACTTCGATGCCCCCCGCCTGGCCCAGCTGTTTTCCAATTTGCTCAACAATGCTGCGCAATATCGCACCGACGACCAGCCAGTGAGCATCACGGCCTGCGGCGATGCCGATACGGCCGTGGTGCAAGTCAAGAATTTCGGCCGCCAGATCCCGGAAGCCTCGCTGAAGACCATTTTCGATCCCCTGGTGCAGCTGGCCATTTCCGACGATCACAAAGCGCCCAATGCCACCAGTATCGGACTGGGTCTGTTTATCGCGCGTGAAATCGCCAGCGCACACGGCGGCACCATCGGCGCCGAGTCCAGCCTGGAATGCGGCACGGTATTTACCGTGCGCCTGCCCAGGGTGTCGCTGAACGAGGGAGCGAACGGCGGCTAGCCGTGTCCCCCCGCAGAAGACGACCTCCCCTGCCGGAACCGGCCCGCCTTACCTGCGGCTGAGCGGCACATACTCGCCCGGCAAGCCCGCCGCCTCCAGCGCGTCGGCAAATGCCAATAAAAACTTCGCCGGGCCATGCTCGGACACCAGCAGCGAGGCGCCCTTGTGGCGCAGCAGCTTCAGCACTTCCTGCTGGTGCGCCTGGTATTCGCTGGAGTGGCCGTAAAAGGTTTGATACATCTCAAGCGTTTCCATGGCCTTGGCGGCCAGGATGAATTCGGGTTTGTCCATGATGTCTCCTCGTTATCAGTACTGCCAAAACCACGAAAAAAACCTGCAAGACGTGCGGCCGGCGCGGCATGCCCTTAGCGATTGCACTGCCTTGCAGCAACCACATCTGTATTTCCATCATACGCCTCAACCCGGCCATTGCGCCGTCCTGGCGCGCATCTTTTTCCATTCCACCCGTCCTGCTTCGTCACCGTGCATCCAGACCTGCGCCATTCCTCGCGTGCGCGCTAGCCGCACGCTCCCGCACATGGCATCATGCGCGTTACCCATTCACTCTGGCGACACATGGACCAATATCACTTCCTCGTTGGCGAATTCAAGAAAAATACCCCCTTCATTGCCGCCACGGCCAGCGCGCAGCTGTTCGCCTGGTTCGCGCACATCGGCGAACCCGTCGAGCGCTACGGCAACAAGCGCGGCAAGATCGTCAAGTTCTCACAGCGAAATTACGAGAAGATGCTGTTCGCGCCAGAGACCAACAGCATCGAGCTGCTTTCGCCGCGTCTCGTGCCGCCCGACGAAGCTGACGAGGCCGTCAACTGCGACGCGCAGGCCATATATTCATCGGGCTCGGAGCTGGTTCTGTCCATACGCGCCAGCAAGCTTGCGCTGATGCCGTTGTTCGACGCCGCACGGGCCATACCCGGCCTGTTTGAGCATTGCGAATATGTGTACTGCTACGCTGAAACGCAGGGCTATGGCACCGGCTACGCACTCGGCTACCGGCAAATCGATGAGGCCCATCCGATGACCTTTGGCATTCCTTGCCCCGCAAACAACTGGGCTGCCATCAAGCGGCGCGGGCTGCAAGATTCGCACCTGCGCGATGTATATCCCATCAATGGTTTCACGCAAGCCAGACTCGATGCGCTGCCGCCCGAGCGCCGGCAAGCGCTGCGCGACGCGATGCACGCGTATGGCCGCTGCGAAGAGCATGCCGGCTTGACTTTCTGGTACCTGCCACCCGAGGAACTCGACGCCGTCCGCGCCGCGCTGAACGCGCACGCCATGCTGGGCGCGTACATCAACAATTGAGCCATGAGCACGCACCTTTCCCTGCATTGCTACTTGCAAGATACGCCGTCCGAGCAAGCGCTGCCCTGCTCCGACGTGACCATCCAGGCCGACCCGGCCACCCTGCGCGCCATTGCCCACTTCCTGCTGGCCAGCGCCGACACCTTTGATGAGGCGCAAGACCGGGCCGGCATGCACGCCCATCTGCAAGACGCATGGGACGGCTGGCAAGACGACTTCCCCGACCTGGTCGTGGTGGCGGCCTGATGCGAGGCTAGACTGGCGCCGCCGTCTGCCCGCGTCGGGTAACATACGCCACCTTTGCCAAACAGAGAACACCCGATGCCCCATTCCCGAACCGCCCTGCCATGGCTGCGCGCGGCCCTTTTGGCCATGCCGCTGGCCACCTTGTCCGCCTGTGCCAGTCCCCCCGCGCACGAAACGCTGTTCCTAGCCACCACCTTGACGGCCCCGCATTCCTTCACCAAGGGTATCGAAGGCCCGGCCGTGGATGCGGATGGCAATATCTATGCCGTCAACTTTGCTCGCCAGCAAACCATCGGCAAGGTCAGTCCCGGCGGCATGGGCGAGGTGTACCTGACCCTGCCCGGCACCAGCATCGCCAACGGCATCCGCTTCGGCAGCAAGGGCCAGATGTACCTGGCCGACTACATGGAACACACGATTTACCTGGTCGACCCGGCCACGCGCGCGCTGACCATCCACGCGCGCGAACCGCGCATGACGCAGCCGAACGACATCGCCATCACGCAGGACGACGTGCTGTATGCGAGCGACCCGAACTGGAAGGAAAACACGGGCCGCGTATGGCGCATCGCGGCCGATGGCACGGTGACCCTGGCGCTCGACACCATGGGCACGGCCAACGGCATCGAAGTCAGTCCAGATGGCAAGATTTTGTATGTGAATGAAAGTGTGCAGCGCAATATCTGGATGTATGACATCGGCGCGGACGGCAGCCTGAGCGGCAAGCGGCTGCTGATCAAGTTCGACGATTTCGGCATGGACGGCATGCGCGTCGACGTCGACGGCAACCTGTACGTGACGCGCTACGGCAAGGGCACGGTGGTCAAATTGTCGCCGCAGGGACGCATCCTGCGCGAGATCAGCGTGCCCGGCGCCAAGCCGAGTAACATCACCTTCGGCGGCCCCGATGGCCGCACGGCATACGTGACGGAAGTAGTGCAGGGACGGCTGCTGCAATTTCGCGTCGACCGCCCGGGCCTGGAGTGGCAACGGGCGCAGCAGCATAAGGCAAATGCGGCCAATGCGGCGGCGGCAGCGGCAGCTACGCCACCGGCCGCCGCGCAGCAGGTCAGCGCGGAATGACGCGCTCCGCCTTCAACTTCTCGAACAGCTTGAAGAAAGCGTCCTGCGTATCCTGGTAATCGAGAAAACCCGCCTTGCGGCTCTTGCCCATGTCCGTCATCACTTCCATCGGCCGCCCCAGGTCCGCATCCGTATGCCACCAGGAAGCGAGGCGGCTGATATCGGCCTCCACCAGGCCATGCTGCTGCGCGATGGCGCGCCACTGCGCGGGCGCGTCCTGCATGCGCCCGGCCAGCGGTGCCATCGTCCCGGGCAAGTCCGCCGCCTCGACGCCAAAGTAGGCGGCCAGGCGCGGCCACAGCCACTTCCAGCGGAATACGTCGCCATTGACGATATTGAAGTCTTCGTTGCGCGCGGCGGGGCTATCGGCCGCCCATGCCAGGTGGCGCGCGATCTGGTCCGCGTCCGTCATGTCGGACAAGCCGTGCCATTGCGCGGGCGAACCCGGAAAGACGAAGGGCTGGCCGCCGGCCTTGCACAGATTCGCATACACGGCCAGGGTCAGGCCCATGTTCATGGCATTGCCCAGCGCGTAGCCGATGATGGTGTGCGGGCGGTGCACGCTCCACGTGAAGCCGTATTGCGCGGCCGCGGCGAACAAGATGTCTTCCTGCGCATAGTAGAAATTCTCCACGTCCTGGCGGCCCTGTTCTTCACGGAACGGCGTGACGGGCACGCTGCCCTTGCCATACGCATCGAACGGTCCCAGGTAATGCTTGAGACCCGTCACCAGCGCCGCATGACGCAGATGGCCGTTCGGCCCCAGCGCAGCCAGCACGTTGGCCACCATGGCGCCGTTGACGCGGATGTTTTCCTGTTCGCTGGCCTGGCGCGCCCAGGCCGTGAAAAAGACGTGGCTAGCATCCAGGCCCACCAGGGCGGCGGTGACGGCCGCGCCGTCCGTGGCATCGACTTGCAGCGCGGCGCAGCCGGGGGAAACGGGCGTGCGGCCGCGCGAGAGGCCCGTCACCTGCCAGCCCTGCGCCAGCAGGTGCGTGGCCAGGCTGCTGCCGATGACGCCGCTGGCGCCGATAATCAATGCGTGCTTGTTCATGCGTACTCCCATGCCTGTATAAAGAAAATCATGATATAGCGGACAGGAATTCTTATCCACGATACTATTTCACTCTATTCGTGAATAAAATTCCTCAATCATGTTTTCATCGGAACATTTGAAGGGCATCACGCCCTTTCTCGCCACGGCGGATGCTGGCAGCTTTACGAGGGCGGCCGAGCACCTGCACCTGAGCAGTTCGGCCGTCAGCAAGAGCGTGGCGCGGCTGGAGGAGCGGCTGGGCGTGATCCTGTTCGAGCGCAGCACGCGCCGCCTGAAATTGAGCGAGGCGGGGCGCGCCTACTACGCCACCTGCAAGCGCGTGCTGCAGGAACTGGCCGATGCGGAAGACGTGCTGGCCGAACACGCGACGGAACTGGCGGGCAAGGTACGCATCGGCGTGCCCGCATCGTACGGCCGCCTGCGCGTCATGCCGGCGCTGCTGGCCCTGTGCGCGCAGTATCCCGGGCTGCAGCCATCGATCGCCTTCAGCGACCGCTTCGTCGACCTGTTCGAGGAGCGCATCGATATCGCCGTGCGCATCGGCGCGCCATCGCACTGGCCCGCCGCGCTGGGCCAGATGCAGCTGGGGGCGGAACGCCTGATCCTGTGCGCGGCGCCCGCCTACCTGGCGCGGCGCGGCACGCCCGCCGCCATCGCGGAACTGGAGCGGCACGACTGCATCGCCTATGGCCGTGGCGACGGTTCGCCCATGCCGTGGCTGTTCCCGGATGAGGACAAGGGCGGCCAGCTGGAATACCGCGTGGCCGCGCCGCGCATGACGGTGGGCGACGCCGAGGCGCGCACGGCCGCCGTGCTGGCGGGCCTGGGCGTGGCGCAGCTGGCCACGTGGCTGGTGGAAGAACACCTGGCGTCAGGCGCCATCGTCGCCGTGCTGCCGCAGCTGGCCACGCCAGGCCTGCCGTTGTATCTGGCATGGCCGCTGGCGCGCCAGTTGACGCCGAAGACGGGCACCCTGCTGCAGGAGTTGCGCCAGCGCCTGACGATCTGAGTATCTGAAGACGTGAAAAATCAGTACAGCACGTTCTTCGCTTCCGGCTGGTCGACATTGGCCTTGGTGACGATCACCACGCCCGTGTTGACGAACGGCGCGACCTTCTTGCCTTCGATCAAGCTGACGAGGGTTTTCACGCCCAGCGCGCCCATCGAGTAGGAACCCTGCACGGCGGTCGCATACAGGGTGCCGTCCTTGACGAAGTTTTTCAAGTCTTCATTGCCGTCGAAGCCCACGGCGATCACCTTGCCGGCCTTGCCCGCCTGCGCGATGGCGCGGCCCATGCCCACGGCCGTCGGCTCGTTGGCGCCGAAGATGCCCTTCAAGTCCGGATTCGAGGCCAGCACGTCGGTCGTCTGGTTCAGCGCCGTGGCCATCTGCGACTGCGAGTAATACGTGCCGACGATCTGCAGCTGCGAGTTCTTTTCGATATAGCGCTTGAAGCCGCCCACCCTGCCCGTCTCGGAACCGGCGCCCGCCACATACGACATCACGGCGATCTTGCCCGTCTTGCCCACCTGCGAGATCAGCGCCCTGGCGCTTTGCTCGCCGGCCGCTTCATTGTCGGTCGACAGGAAGGACTGGTAATAGCGCTTGCCGCTGTCGGCCACCAGCGAATCGATCAGCACCACGGGAATCTTCGCTTCCCACGCCTTTTTCAGGGCCGGCACCAGCGCGTCCGGATCCGACGCGGCCAGCACGATGCCGGCCACTTTACGCGTGACGGCGTTTTCCACCATGCTGACCTGGTCGGCGATCGCCGATTCCGAAGCCGGCCCCTGGAAGGTCAGGCTGTAGCCCTTGGCATCGGCGGCGCTGGCCGTGGCACCCTTCTTGACGTTTTGCCAGTAGTTGGAATTGGTCGTCTTGACGATCACGGCGATTTCGCCCGGGGCGGCGGAGGCGGCGCTGGAGCTCAGGGCAAATGCTGCGGTCGACAGACCGAGCAGGATGGTGTTGAAGGCTTGGATGGTTTTCATTGTCGTCCTCATTTAATTATAGATTTATAGGTAAGACTGCGTTGCTGCACTGCCTCAGGCGCGGTTGCGCTTCTGATCGATCCAGACGGTCAGCAAGATGACCAGTCCGATAATGATTTGCTGGATAAAGCTCGATACCCCGTTCATGTTCAAGCCATTGCGCAGGATGCCGATGACGAAGGAACCGATGACGGTGCCGGAAATGGTGCCGATGCCGCCGATCAGCGAGGCGCCGCCGATCACGGCGCTGGCAATCGCATCGAGTTCGTACATCACGCCTTCGTTCGGCTGCGCCGTCACCAGGCGCGACATCAGCACGCAGCCCGTCAGGCCCGACAAGGCGCCGGACAGGGTGTACACCAGCAGGGTCACGCGGCCCACCTTCACGCCCGACAGGCGCGCCGCTTCCGCATTCGAACCGACGGCATAGATATGCCGGCCAAAGGTGGTGCGGCTGAGCATGATGGAGACGGCCACGGCGATCACCACCATCAGCACTACCGGATACGGAATGCCGGGAAAGACGACTTCGGGAAAGGTGCCACCCGTGTCGCGCTCGATGCGCCACAGCACGCCGTTGCCCAGTTCGCCGAACGAATCGCCCAGGCCGGAAATGGCGCGCGCGCCCGTCACCTGCAGCGCCAGGCCGCGCGCGATCAGCATCATGCCCAGGGTGGCGATGAAGGGTGGCAGTTTCAATTGCGTGATGCAAAAGCCGTTGACGGCGCCGCACATGGCGCCCACCACGACGCCGCCCAGCATGGCGACCGGCACGGGCACGCCGCTCTTGACGAGCAGCGCGGCGGCCACGCCGGCCAGCGCCAGCACGGAGCCGGAACTCAGGTCAATGCCGCCCGTGATGATGACGCAGGTGGCGGCAATGCCCAGGTAGGCGATCGACGTCACCTGCAAGGCCACGCTCATGCCGTTGCTGACGGAGAAAAAGGCGTTGCTGGTCAGGGAAAACACCAGCAGCAACAGCGACAGGCTGCCCAGCGCGGCGAATTTTTGGATAAGTTCTTTATTCATTTTTTTTAAGCTTTCTGTTTTTAATGGGCTGCCGCCTGGCCAGGTGCGGGACTGGCTACGCGCCCCGACGCCAGCTGCATGATCTCTTCCTGCGACGACTCGCGCGTATTGACGATGCCGCTGATGCGCCCTTCATGGAACACGGCCACCCGGTCCGTCATGCCCATGATTTCGGGCAGCTCGGACGTGATCAGCACCACGCCGATGCCTTCCGATGCAAGCTTGTCGAGCAGCTGGTAGATGGCGAACTTGGCGCCCACGTCGATGCCGCGCGTGGGTTCGTCGAAGAAGATGATTTTCGATTCGCGGTACAGCCATTTGCTGATGACGATCTTCTGCTGGTTGCCGCCCGAGAGGTTGCGCGCGATCTGTTTCGAGGTTGGCGTCTTGATGCCCAGTGCGGCGATGTACTGCTGCGCCACCGCCTCTTCCCTGGCGAAATCGATGAAGCCGAAACGGTTCGCCAGCCCCGATACATTGGTCAGGGTCAGATTGGCCGCCACCGACATGCGGATCGCCAGGCCGTGGCTCTTGCGGTCTTCCGACAGGTAGGCGATGCCGTGGCCGATGGCGTCGATGGGGCTGGCGATCGTCACCGCCATGTCGCCCAGGTGGATCGCGCCGCCGGTGAGCGGATCGGCGCCGAAGATGGCGCGCGCCACTTCCGTGCGCCCCGCGCCCATCAGGCCGGAAAAGCCGAGTATCTCGCCGCGCCGCAAATCAAAGCTCAGCGGGCCGAAGACGTCCTTGCGGTGCAAATCGGTCACGCGCAGCAGCACGTCAGCCGTCGGCGTCGAGACGCGGTCGGGAAATTTTTCATCGAGGGTGCGGCCCACCATCTTGGCCACGATGGCATCCAGGGTGGTGGCGGCAAAATCGTCGGTGCAGACGAATTTCCCGTCGCGCAGCACCGTAACCCTGTCGATGATGTGCTGCATCTCTTCCAGCCGGTGCGAGATGTAGACCACGCTCACGCCGTTGCGCTTGAGTTCATTGATGATGTCGAACAGCTGGCCCGTCTCGCTTTCCGTCAGCGACGACGTGGGCTCGTCCATGATCAGCACTTCCGTATTGAGCGACAGGGCCTTGGCGATTTCCACCATCTGCTGCTGCGCGCAGGACAGGTTCTTGACCAGCTGGCGCGGGTCGATGCGCAGCTTTAAACGGTCCAGCAACGCCTGCGCGTCGGTGCGCATTTTTTTGCGGTCGATGAAGATGCCGCGCACCGGTTCGCGCGCGAGAAAAATATTCTCCGCCACGCTCAGGTGCGGGATCAAATTCAGTTCCTGGTGGATGATGGCGATGCCTGCCGCCTCCGCATCCACGCTGCAGGCAAAACTGCACACTTTGCCCTTGTAGACCAGTTCCCCCTCGTCGGCCTGGTACACGCCGCTCATCACCTTCATCAGGGTGGACTTGCCGGCGCCGTTTTCGCCGCACAGCGCATGCGCCTCGCCCCTGCGCAGGCTGAAACTGACGTTGTCGAGCGCCAGCACACCGGGAAAGCGCTTGCTGACCTTGTTCAGCGCCAGTATCTCTTCGGATTGATTCATGCCGTGTCTCCTCCACTCCACTGCCATAGGCCGGCGCGCCGATGTCTGAGCATCTTGGCGGCGCGCCGGTCTGCTACTTCATTAACCGTCGATCAGTTGCGGATTCCAGGCATGCACGGTCTGCCGCTGTTCCCCCAGGCCTTCGATCCCCAGGCGCATGGTGTCGCCCGGTTTCAGGTACACGGCCGACGGTTTCTGGCCCATGCCCACGCCAGGCGGCGTGCCGGTGCTGATGATGTCGCCCGGGTACAGGGTCATGAAGCGGCTGATGTAGCTGACCAGGTTGGCCACGCCGAAGACCATCGTCCTGGTATTGCCGTCCTGGACCCGCCTGCCGTTGACTTCCAGCCACAGGCCCAGGTTTTGCGGATCCGCCACTTCGTCGGCCGTCACCAGCCAGGGGCCGATCGGACCGAAGGTATCGCAGCCCTTGCCCTTGTCCCACTGGCCGCCGCGCTCCAATTGGTACTCGCGCTCGGACAGGTCATTGACGACGCAGTAGCCGGCCACGTGCGACAGCGCATCGGCTTCGCTCACATAGCGGGCGGTGGTGCCGATCACCACGCCCAGCTCCACTTCCCAGTCGCTTTTCTTCGAGTCCTGCGGCATCACCACGGCATCGTTGGCGCCGATGATGGCGCTGCTGGCTTTCATGAACAGCACCGGTTCGGCCGGCACGGCCATGCCCGATTCGGCCGCATGGTCGGCATAGTTCAGGCCCACGCAGAGGAATTTGCCCACGCCCTTCCACGGCGGCGCGATGCGGCCGGGATGCTCCACCACCGGCAGGCTGGCGATATCGATGGCGGCCAGGGTCGCCAGGCCATCCTTGCCCAGGGTGGCGCCGGTAATGTCGGACAGCACGCCGGAGAGGTCGCGCACGGCGCCGTCAGCATCGATCAAGGCAGGTTTTTCAGCGCCCTTGGCGCCATAACGCATCAGTTTCATGGGGTTCTCTCGTTGTAGTGATTAATTTGACCAACCACCGTCGATCACATGGACCATGCCGGTGGTAAAGGCGGATTCGTCGGATGCCAGGTAGACGGCCAGGGCGGCGATTTCCTCTGCCCTGCCCACTCTGCCCATCGGCTGGCGGGCGACAAACGCCGCCTGCACTGCATCGATACCCACGCCCGTCGCTGCCGCCTGGGCGGCAATGCGTTCCTTCAGCGAAGGCGACTCGATGGTGCCGGGGCAGATCGCATTGCAGCGGATGCCGCGCGTGACGAAATCGGCGGCCACCGACTTGGTCATGCCCACCACGGCCGCCTTCGAGGTGCCGTAGATAAAGCGGTTCGGCGCCCCCTTCACGCTGGACGCCACCGACGACATATTGACGATGGAACCGGCACCCCTGGCCAGCATGCCGGGCAGCACGGCACGCATCAGGCGGTACATGGAGCGCGCGTTGATGTCGAAGGAGCGGTCCCAGGCCGCGTCGTCGCAGTCGAGGATGGTGCCGCCATCGACGAAGCCGGCGCAGTTGAACAGGATATCGACGGGGCCGATTTCATTCACCAGCGCGGTGATGGCGGCGCCGTCGGTGACGTCCAGCAGACGCACGGTGCAGCCCGTCGCTTCTTTCAAGGCGTCGAGCTGGACCTGGTTGATATCGGTGGCGATCACGGTGGCGCCTTCGCGCACGAACGCTTCGGCCGTAGCCCGGCCGATACCCTGGCCGGCGGCAGTGAGCAGTGCGATTTTTCCTTGTAGTCTGGCGGTCATTTTTCTCTCCTGGTTTTTATATTTTTAATCCAACACCTTAACGGCTGGGGTCAGACCCGGCGGGTCTGACCCCGGATTTTTGCTAACTGACGTGGAATACCTGTTCCATCATCGCCCAGTGCTCCCCCTCGGCGCGCGAGGCCAGCGGCTGCTGGCACGGGGCGCAAAAGGTCCACCAGCGCTGCGTTTCCGGGTCGGCGGCGATGGTCGCCATGTCGGCTTCGAAGTCCTCGCCGTGGTATTCCCAGTAACCGAACAGCAGGTTTTCCGGCTGGCGCAGGAAGATCGAATAATTGCTCACGTTCGCCGCAGCGAGGCGTTCCAGTACCTGCGGCCAGACGGCCGCGTGCAGGGTTTTGTATTCGGCGATACGCTCCGGCGCGATGCCGATGACCATGCCCATTCTTTTCATGGCGTTTCCTCGTTGATACCGTAAAAGCGCAGTGCGTTGAGGCCGAAAATATCGTTCCTATCCCGTTGCCCCAGATGCGCCAGCAGCGCCTCGCTGGCGGCCAGCCACGCCGCGTAGCCGCCGGCCAGGTCCACCACGGGCCAGTCGCTGCCCCAGATCACGCGCCGGGCGCCAAAGACATTCAGCACATGATCGACATACGGACGCAGGTCCTCGACCGTCCAATCGGCTTTGGCTTCCGTCACGAGTCCCGACAGCTTGCAGTGCACGTTCGGCTGCGCCGCCAGCCGGGCCAGGTCTTCGCGCCATTGGCCAAAGGCGGCGTCGGCTATCGGCGGCTTGGCAGCATGGTCGATCACTATGGCCAGCCCTGGACAAGCGCGCGCGCATTGCAGCAGCGCGGGCAGATGGCGCGGCAGCACCAGCGCGTCAAGACGCAAGCCGTGTTCGACCATGGCCGATAACGCCGGCGCCAGCGCCGGACTGGCGATCCAATGATCGTCGCTTAGGTCCTGCAGCATCGGCCGCAGGCCTTTCAATTTCTTGTGCGACGTCAGGCGGGCGATATTGGCCGGCGCATCGGGCGCCAACAGATCGGTCCAGCCCACCACGGCACGGATAAAATCGGCGCGGTCGGCCAGCGCCAGCAGCCACTGTGTATCGTCTTCCGATGGCAAGGACTGCACCAGCACCGTGCCCTGCACGCCATGTTCGGCCAGCAGCGGCGCCAGGTCGGCGGGTGCAAAATCGCGGTGGATGGCGGCCAGGGATGGCGGCGGCCAGCTGCCGACACGCGCGGCCAGCTGCCAGAAGTGCTGGTGGGCGTCGATGCGCATCATGCGGCCACTCCGGCGGGCAGCGGCGCGCGCGCATCGAGCAAGTCCGCGTCCCGCAGCGCCAGCCACAGGGCACCGGGCAGCGGCGTGGCGAACCAGTCCAGATTTTGCCGCAGCTGCGCCAGGTCCTGACCGCCCGGGATGCAGGAAGCGACGGCAGGATGAGCGAGCGGAAACTGCAGCGCGGCAGCCTGCAGCGGCACGCCGAATGCACGGCAAACGGCATCGAGGCGCGCCACGCGCTTGAGTATCGCGGCCGGCGCATCGGCGTAATTGAATTTGCCGTTCCCGGCCAGCACGCCCGAATTGAATGGGCCGCCGACCACGATGGCGTTGCCGCGCTCCACGCACAGGTCCAGCAATGGCGACAGCGAAGCCTGTTCCAGCAAGGTGTAGCGGCCGGCCAGCAAGGTGCAATCGAGGTCGAATTCCGCCATCGCCCGCAGCACGATCTCGCATTCGTTGACGCCCAGGCCCACGGCCTTCACCTGGCCGCTGGCGCGCAGTTCATCGAGGGCGCGAAAACCGCCGCCGTCCGTCAGCTGGCGCCAGTAGTGCTGATCGTGTTCGCCATGCGTCACCGTGCCGATATCGTGCACGAACAGGATATCGATGCGCTCCAGCCCCAGTCGCTGCAGGCTGTCATCGTGCGAACGCAGCACGCCGTCATACGTGTAGTCGTAATGGGGGCGGAACGGCAGCGGCGCGGCAAAGCCGTCGTCGCCTGGGCGCACGGAGGCGTCGGGCCGCATCAGCCGTCCCACCTTGGTGCTGACAACAAAATGATCGCGGGGCCGCTCGCGCAGCGCCGCACCGAGCCGGTGTTCGGACTGGGTATAGCCATAGAACGGCGCCGTGTCGAAGAAGCGCACGCCGGCGTCCCAGGCGCCATCGAGGGTGGCGCGCGCCTGCGCATCGCTGACCGGCTGGTACAGGCCGCCCAGCGGCGCGCAGCCCATGCCGATACAGGGCAGCGAAAGGCCGCCGCGCGGCAGGATACGGCGTCGCGTGGTATCCATCACATCCATCGCCGCGGCGCTCATGCTGCGCGCAGCGGGAAGCAGCCTGGCCCCACCGCCTCGAATTGTTTATAGGTCAGCACGAATTCCTGGTGGCCCAGGTCTTCCGAGCGGCTCAGCGCTCCATTGGCCACGTTCAGCACGGCGGCGACAATCTCCGCGCCCACTTCTTCCAGGGTGGCCTCGCCCGTGAGGATCTTGCCGGCGTTGATATCCATATCGTCGGCCAGGCGCTCGAAGGTTTGCGGATTGGCGCACACCTTGATGACGGGCGAAATCGCCGAGCCGACCACGGAGCCGCGGCCCGTGGTAAACAAGGTGATGTGGGCGCCGCAGGAAATGAGTTCGACGATTTCCGCGTTGTCCGACACGTTCGGGAAACCGAAGCGCGGCTCGCCGTCCGGCACCACGTCGAGCAGGTACAGGCCGCCGCCGGCCGGCTGGTCGCCCGGCTTCAAAATGCCGACGATGGGCGAGGAACCGCTCTTGGCGTAGGCGCCCAGCGATTTTTCTTCCTGCGTGGTGAGGCCGCCATCGGCATTCCCCGGCGAGAAGCTGCCATGGCCCATGATGGTGTAGTAGCGGGCGGCCTTGGCCACGGTGTCGACGATGGCGTTGCCCAGGTCCGGGCTGACGGCGCGCCGCTGCATGTGGTATTCGCAGCCTACCAGTTCACCCGTCTCCTCAAAAATGCAGGGGCTGCCGGCCGCGATCAGCGTGTCGAAAGCCACGCCGACGGCCGGGTTGGCGCTGATGCCGCTGGTGCTGTCGGAGCCGCCGCAAATGGTGGCGACGACCAGTTCATCGATCCCCATCGGCACGCGCTCCTGCTGCGCCAGGTGCTCGAGGGCCCAGCTGATCCACTCGACGCCGCTGCTCACGCTGGGGCGCGTGCCGCTGTTTTCCTGGATCGTGATCGTGTGCACGGGACGGTCGCTGTCGGCCACGGCGCTGGAGAGGCCATATTTATTGAAGCCTTCGCAGCCCAGGGAGACCAGCAGCACGGCGCCCACGTTCGGGTGCGTCAACAGGCGGCGCATCACCTGGTCCGCGTATTCATTGGGGAAGCAGCCCGTAAAGCCGATCAGGTGCACGGGCTGGCCGGGAAAGGCGTTGACCATCAGGCGCGCCACGTGGTGCGCGCATTCGACCATATAGGCCACCACCACGATATTGCGGATGCCCTTGCGGCCATCGGCGCGCAGGTAGCCAGACAGGGCGGGTGTCGTTGCGGGAGCGTTCATGCTTGGTCGTCCTTGTGCAGGAAATGGTGGCCATCCTGGCCCAGGGTAAACGTGGGGATGTAATCGCTTGCCAGGTTGTGCGTATGGATATGCTCGCCGATGGCGACGGGGGCCGTGATGCTGCCGATCAGGGCGCCGTAGCGCAGCACCTTGTCGCCCACGGCCAGCGCGCGGCGCGCCACCTTGTGGCCGATGTGGATGTCTTGCGCCAGGGTGACGGGCAAGTCATCGATGGCAACGACATCGCCGCAGGCCAGGGCTGTCCTGGCGATCAGGCAGTTATCCTCGGGCGACATCAGGAGCAGGCTGGCAGGCCGGGAAGCGAGGCTCATGGCGCCCCCTCCCCGGCAAAGACGGCTAGGTGTCCGGCTGGCTCAGTTTTTCGCGCGTGCCTATCGAGGACAGCATGGTGCGGCGCGAGGAATCCAGGTGCGAGCGCATGCCCTCGAGCGCCTTCGGTATGTCGTGCTCCGCCAGCGCGCGCAGGATCGCCAGGTGCTCCTGCACCGCGTACTGGTTGCGGCCTTTTTCCTCGCCCTTGTCCCACTGGTAGTGGTAGTGGAAGACAAACGAGACGATATCGTAGAAGCCCTGCGCGAAGCGGTTGTTCAGGAGGCCGATCAAAAAGGTGTGGAACTCGCGGTCCAGCGCCGGAAACGCGTTGTGGCGCGTGTCGATCCTGGCCGCCAGCTTCTCGTGCTGCTTGATCAGCCGCGCCAGTTCCGCATACGCCGGATCGCCATTCGGCAGGTGCGCAAACTGCTCCACGGCCGCCATCTCGAACATGCGCCGCATGTCCGCCAGTTCGGTGGCGAACGAGCGGTCGAACGCGCACAGGCGCCAGCCGCCGCGCGGTTTCTTTTCGATCAGGCCGAAGCGCGAAAAGCCGATCAGAAATTCGCGCACGCTGACGGTACTGGCACCCGCCTCGCGCGCCAGCTCCGCTTCCGAGAATTCCGCGCCGGGCGGCATGTCGCGCTGGTACACGCGTTCCATCAGCACTTGCTGGATGCGCTCCGCTCCCGACTGCAATTCGGAGATATCGAAGTAGTCGCCCGGTATGGGTTTGCGCAGCAAGCGCCGGTCCGCCGGGCTGGCGATCAGCCGCCGCGTCGACAGGTAGGCGATCGCGCTGCGGATCGCCGTGCGGCTGCCCTGGCAGATGGTGGTCAGGAACTGCTCCGTCGGCAGCATCTCGCCCACTGCGACATTCTCGGCGAGAAATTGCAACAGCAGATTGGTACTGCGCTTGAAGACGGTGGCGGGTTTGGACATGGATGAATGAACGCGCTATGCCAGCGAAGGGGAAAGTGGATGAGTGGGCCATTTTAGTCGATATCGGATTGGATCGGCATGCCGAAAAAGAAACAACTGCGGTGACCGGGGCGTTCATGGCTGCGCTCCCGGCGCCAGCATGGCGCGCAGGCACGGCTGCGCCAGCGCGGGACAGAGCTGCTGCGCCAGCGCCGCCAAGGGCGCCATCCGGCGCGCGATTTTGCCGGCGTGGTGCTGGGCGATGTCGGCCAGGCGGTGCGCGAGGAAGGGATTGCCGAAGCGTTCCCTGACCTGCGCCACATAGGCCAGCGCGGCGTCACCGTGCTGCGCCCCCATGGCGGCAAACACGGGCAGCACTTCCTCGTGCCACACCGCTTCCAGCGCGGCGCGCATGGCGCCATCGTCCATCGCCTCGCGCACCGTCATGCCGGCCGGGCTGCCCCGCTCCATCCACAGCTGCGCCAGATAGGTGTGGCCCAGGTTGAGCAGGAACAGCTTGCGCTGTTCATATTCGCGCAGGCTGCCCGTCACCACCAGTTGCGGGTGGCGGCACGGCAGCAGCATGCCTTCCTGCGCCTCGATGGCCCACAGCGCATAGGGCTCGGCCACCGCGCCTATCGGTTCGAGCGGTTCGGAAACGATGCGGTCGACCAGGGAATTGATCCACAGGCAGCCCGTTTCCAGGTAGGCGATGGCGTCCGGCGAGACTTGCCACCGCCGCGCCAATGTCACGACCACCTGGCGCAGTACACTGCCGTTGTCGGCCACCAGTTCGCACGGAAAGATCGAGATGGGCGCGGCGCCGGCCAGGAAGCGCCCGTGCAGCAGCACCAGCAGCTTGGCGGGAAAGCTGGCGGGAACGGTCGCGCCATCGAGCATGCCGGCGTGGTCGGCGTCATCGAGCTGGTAGCCCGTGTCGCCCGTATTCGAGACGATTACGCGCGCGGCCACGGCCGCATCGCGTACCTGCCGCCAGTCGCTGCCGGCTTGCCACGCCTGCGTGACGGCGTCGGCGCGGCGCTCTTCATCGACTTGCGCGCCGTCCTGCCAGCCGCGGATGCGCACGGGGTAGCCGCCGACCTGGCGAAACGCCGCCACGCGCGCCGCGCCCTGCGCGCTGCCGGTCGTTTGCACGACGGTGATATGGCCCAGCGCCTCGCCCACCCTGGCCGCTTCGCTGACGAACAGGTCGGCGTGCGCCTGCAGGAAGCGGCTGGTGCCAAATTGCAGTATCGGGTTGTGATTACCCATCTCAGACCTCGACGATGGCCTTGATGACGCCCGCCTCGGGCTGCATCCAGCGATCGAGCACGCCGGTAAATTCGTCGAGCGTGGTGCGGTGGGTATTGAGCAGCGCGGTGGGTATTTTCCCTGCCTGCATGGCCGCCACCACTTCCTCGAAATCGTCGACGGTGGCGTTGCGGCTGCCCAGCAAGGTCGTTTCGCGCTTGTGGAATTCTGGGTCGGAAAAGGACAGGCGGTCACGCACGATGGACACCAGCACATAGGACCCGCCGTGGGCGACGAAGTCCAGGCCCCGCTCCATGGCGGCGATATTGCCGGTGGCGTCAAACACCACGTCGAAGAATTCGCCGCCGGTGGCGTCCGACAGCTGCTCCTGGTCGCCCTCGCCCAGCGCCACCGTGCGGGCGATGCCCAGCGCGTCGCGGCAGAACTGCAGGCGGTCGGCGCGGCCATCGAGCACCGTCACGTCGGCGCCTTTCAACGATGCGAACAGCATCACGGCCATGCCGATCGGCCCGGCGCCGACCACCAGCACGCGCTTGCCGGCGTCCACCGCGCCGCGCTTGACGGCATGCGCGCCGATGGCGAGAAATTCGATCATGGCAGCGTCGTCGAGCGAGATGCCTTCCGTCTTGAAGACAAAGCGTTCGGGCAGCGCCAGGTATTCGGTCATGCCGCCGTCGCGGTGCACGCCCAGCACTTCGATGCGGGTGCAGCAGTTGGTCTTGCCCTGGCGGCAGGCCACGCAACTGCCGCAGGACAGGTAGGGCATCACGTAGACCTGGTCGCCCACGGCCAGGCGCGAGCCGGCTGGCGCGCTCTCGATATGGCCGGACAGTTCATGCCCCATCACGCGCGGATAGCTGAGGAAAGGCTGGGTGCCGCGGAAGATATGCATGTCGGTGCCGCAGATGCCGACGCGGCGTATGCGCAGCAGCACTTCGCCCTCGCCGGGCACGGGCACGGGGCGCTGCTCCATGCGCAAACTGCCGGGCGTATCGCAAACGATACTTTTCATCATGGTCGTCCCTCTCGCCGCCCGGATCTTGCCGGCGGCATATTATATTTAACGTACAAACCAACTGTGAAAAAAATCCGTCTGCGCGGATTGTCTTTCCAGTCCTGCCAAGGGCGCTTCTTGCTGCGCCGCACAACGATTCTGTCGTCATCCCATGTGGCTCGAACACGCTCATCATGCCGTAGTCGTGGTTCGGTTTTATAAATATACCGTACAAAAAAATGAAGGTCAACGGATTCTTTTACCGGTTTTTTCGGGTCCTCTGCTACATTCCTGCTTGACCCTGACGTGGCGTCAGGCGCCATCGTGGCGGTACGCACTGAAGACAAGGAGAAGACGATGCTGTTGAAAATCGGGGAACTGGCCAGGCTCACGGGCCTGACCGTCCGCACCCTGCACCACTACGACAGCATCGGCCTGCTCTCGCCTTCGGCGCGCACGCAAGCTGGCTACCGCCTGTACCAGCACGGCGACATGGACCGGCTGCACCGGATCATGGCGCTGCGCAAGTTCGGGCTGTCGCTGGTTGATATCGCCAACGCACTCGCCGGCCCGGATCTGCCGCTCTCCTCCATCGTGGCGCGGCAGATCGCCATGCTGGAGCGCCAGATCGCACAGGCATCCACCCTGCGCGAACGCCTGTGCAGCTTGCAGGCGCAACTGGCGCAGGGGCAGGCGCCGGAACTGGGCGAGTGGCTCACCACTATGGAGTTGATGACCATGTACGACAAATACTTTAGTCCCGAAGAACTGCAACAACTGCCGCTGCTGTCCGATACGGCCGTGGAACAGGAATGGAAAGTGCTGGTGGCGCGGGTGCGCGCCGCCATCGAAGCAGGCGCAGACCCCGGCGATGCGCCGGCGCAAGCGCTGGCCACGGAATGGATGGTCAAGCTGGTGCGCGACACGAGCGCACATCCGGGTCTGTTCGCGCGCCTGAACGACATGCACGCGCAAGAGCCAACGATGCAGGCCACGACCAGCATCGATGCGGACTTGATGCGGTTCATCCTCGCCGCCTTCAATGCCTCGCGCATGGCGCTGTACCGGCCTTTCCTCAACGAGCAGGAATACGCGCACCTGGTCGCCAACTACGGCAAGCGTTCGGGCGAATGGCCGGCCCTGATCGCCGCCGTGCGCGCCGCCATGGATGCGCGCACGCCGCCCACCGATCCGGCCGTGCTGCAACTGGCGCGGCAGTGGCTGGAACTGTTCCGCGCCTACGCGGGCACGGATCCGGCCACGCAGCTGAAATTTCGCCAGGCGCACCAGCAGGAACCGCGCTTGATGGAAGGCAGCTTCGTTGACGGGGCCATGCTGCAATACCTGGGCGCGGCGATGGCCGTGGTGGCGCAGGAGCGCCCGGGCGCTTAAGTTGACGTGTGGCATTTCGTGGGCGGGGCCATGTAGAATCGGCCTTCGCCCACGAGAGGAAAAAACGATGCGCCGCTTTCTGTTTGCTTGCCTGACCCTGCCCGCCCTGAATGCCGCCATGGCCGCCGAGCCGCCCGTGCAAGGCGTGTGGCAAGGCACCGTGGGCAAGGCCAATATCGTGGCTTGCTTCAACCAGCCCAGTCCCACGCAAGGGGCTGACCGCAGCGGCAATTATTACTACACGCGCTACAAGACGCCGATCATGCTGTCCCGGCCCAACGGCAAGACGCTGTGGCAGGAACTCGACGCCAAGGGCGATACGACGGGCACGTGGTCCCTGAGTGCGCCGCAAGACGGCAAGGTCACCGGCACGTGGACCGAGCCGAAAAGCGGCAAGACCCTGCCCCTGGCCCTGACCCTGCTGGAAGCGGCGGGCGACCGCGAGCACCCATCCTGCGCCAGCGATGCCTACAACCTGGCGCTGGAAGATTTTCCCAATACCAAGATGAGCAAACCGATCGCCTTCGAAGGCAAGCAATACCGCAACCTGCAAGTGGGCGACACCATCACCGTGGAACTGATGGCGCCCGGTGACGGCATCGCGAAAATCAATACGCAGCTGCGCGCCGTGCTGGCAAAAAACAAGAAAGACCTGGCCGACTTCTATGCCACGCGGCGCGAATACCTGGGCCGCAACGGCTTCACGACAGAAGACGAAGTGTATGCGGAACCCACCTACTGGTCGCCGCGCTGGGTGACGATCAAATTCTACCGCTGGGCTGCCGGTTATGGCGCCAACGGCATTTCCATCAAGTTCCGTACCTGGGACGTGAAAACGGGCCAGGAAACGGACGTGTGGAACTGGTTTGGCGCCAGCGCCAGCGATGGCGACGACAAGGCCGAATTGCCGGACCGCCTGCGCCAGGCCCTCTTCAAGGACGTCAAGATCGATGCCGAATGCAAGGGCACGGATTACGACGGCCGCGGTCGCTTCCACCTGTCATTGAAACCCGAAGGCGTGTCCTTCTGGGAAGACTCGAACGGCAGCGGCTGTGAAAACGATTTTTTACTTCCCTACAGCAAGGTCGGCCCTTTCCTCACCGTCAAGGGCCGCGCCGCGCTCAGCGATCTGCTGCCGAAGCACTAAGCATAGTAGCTGTCGTCGAGCAGCATGTCCTCGAAGAAAGCGCCATACGGCAAGGTCGGATGGCGCAGATGGATTTCCAGTATCCAGCGCATCGGTGACGGTGAAAAATCCGCGTCGGCCAGCGCGCCAGCGTAGATCGTCGCGTGCGGAAAGTCCGACACGCGGTGGCCGCCCAGGTCAAAGTTCAATTCCCAGCCCAGCTTGCGCGCTTCCTCCTCTGCGTAGGCATACAGCGCTTGCCCCGTCAGCCGCTCGCGCTGCCACACGGCGCGCACCTGGTGGAACAGGCATTCCGCATCGCGCGCGCAGCGGGCATAGTCCGCCTGCTGTTCGCTGTTGCCCACGGTAAACGTGGCGCCGCCATCGCCCTCCCACGCCTGCACGCGCGGCGCGATATCGAGGAAGAAAATATCGTGCTCCTGCAGAATCACGCCGGGCTCGGAGGCGCGCTTCATGGGCTTGGTGGTATTGCGCCCGAAGCGCACGCGCGTGGGATGCCAGCTCAGGGCCAAGCCCAGGTCCAGCATCACCTGCTTCGCCATGGCGACGGCGTCTTCTTCCAGCATGCCGGGGCGGATGCGCGCGGCAATGGCGGCAATCGCCTCGCGCGTCTTGCGGCGCGCCAGCAGCATGCCGTCCTCAGTATAGGCGGGGCCGACCCGCTCGGCGTCCAGTGTGGTGTGCATGTTTGACTTTCCTCAAGGGCGCGGCCGAAGTGGCGCGCCAGCAGGAAAAGTATAGGTTTGCGCCCGGCGCAGCGGGGATGCTGGCTGCCGCGCTTTTCGGACAGCATGGCAGGGATTCCTGCCATGCCCCATTCGCGCCTAGCGGCTGCTGGAAAAGTGTTGTCGATATTGCTTGGCGGACACGCCCAATCGCCGCAGGAACACCGTGCGCAGCTGGTCGGCCGTGCCGAAGCCGCAGCGCCAGGCGACGGTTTTCAGCGGCTCGCTACTCGCTTCGAGCAGGGCGCGCGCCGCATCGAGCCGGGCACTTTCGATGAACTGGGCTGGCGTCACACCCAGCTCGCGCGCGAAGACGCGGGCAAAGTTGCGCGGACTCATGGCCACCAGCCGCGCCAGGGTGTCCACGTCCAGCGCTTCGCCCAAGTGCGCCAGCACATATTGCTGCGCCTGCGCCACGGGCGAAGCCGCATCGACCACCGGGGTCAGGTACGGACTGAACTGCGACTGCCCGCCCTGGCGCTGCGTGTACACCACCAGCCGGCGCGCCACCTGCAGCGCCAGCTGCGCCCCGCCCACCCCGCCTGCTTCGGCCAGCAAGGAGAGCGACAGGTCAATGCCGGCCGTCACGCCTGCCGAACTGACCAGATTGCCGTCATGCACATAGATGCTGTCCGCGTCGACCTGCGCCAGCGGAAAACGGGCGGCCAGCGCGGCCGCATCGTTCCAGTGCGTGGCCACCTTTTTACCATCGAGCAAACCCGCGTGGCCCAGCAAAAACGCGCCATTGCAGATGGAGCCGTGGCGGCGCGCCTTGCCGGCCGCGCTGGCCAGCCAGGCGCTCAGGGCCGCGTCAACCGGCTGCGCCGGCAAGCCGGGGCCGCCCGCAACCAGCAACAGGTCATAGGCGTCGTGCGCCTGCGCATAGTGCCGGTGCGCGGCCAGGCACAGCCCGTTGGAACAGCGCAGCAAGCCTTCCTGCGTGCCCAGCACCTCGATCACGTAGTGCTGTTCTGGCGGCAGAAAGCTGTTCGCCTCGGCAAACACGTCCATGGGTCCGCTGACGTCGAGCGCCTGCACGCCGGGAAAGATCAGGATGGCAATCGTTGGCATGGGTCAATCCCGCGCCACGGCAGCCACTTGCTGCGCCACCAGCTCGGCCGTCGCGGCCGCCAGGGTCCAGCCCAGGTGACCATGGCCCGTGTTGTAGTACACGCCCGGCGCCTTGCCCGGCCCCACTTTCGGCAGCATGTCGGGCAGCATGGGCCGCAAGCCAGCCCAGGGAATCACCTTGCGCGTATTGATACCGGGAAAGCATTGCTCCACCCATTGCAGCAGGGGGCGGATGCGGTCGGCGCGGATATCGTAATTGACGCCGTTGAATTCGGCCGTGCCCGCCACCCGCAGCCGGTCCTCGCCCAGGCGGCTGCTGACCAGCTTGGTCGCATCGTCGAGCAGGCTGACCTTCGGCGCCGCCGCGCGGCTGGCAAGGTCATCAAGCTGCACGGTGATGGAATAGCCTTTCACGGGATACACGTTGACATGGTCGCCCAGCGATGCGGCCAGGGCGCGGCTGGCCGTGCCCGCACAGATGACGACGGCATCGAACAGGGTGCTGTCTCCGTCGATGGCGACGCGTACCCTGCCGTGTTCACGCGCCAGCGCCGTGACCTGCGCACCGTAGCGGCAAGCCACGCCACGCCGCACGCAGGCATCGGCCAGGCCGCTGGTGAATTTGTGGATGTCGCCCGTGGAATCGCTGTCCGTGTAATAGCCGCCGTAAAACTCGCCCTGCAGCGCCGGCTCGATGGCGCGCATTTCCTGCCGCGTGACGGCGCGCCGCTGCAAGCCGCCCTGCGCCAGCAGGCGCGACACCTCGGCCGCCCGCGCGAAACCGCGCTGGTCGCGGTAGACGTGCAGGATGCCGGCGCGGCGGTGATCGAAATCGATCTTCTCTTCTTGCGCCCACGCAAACAAATGCGCGCGCGCGGCGATCGCCATGCGGGCCGTGGCGATGGTATTGCGTTCGTAACCCGGCATGGCGGCAAGAAACTCCGCAAACCAGCTCAGCTTGTGCCAGCCGGGAGCCGGATGGAGCAGCAGCGGTGCATCGCGCCGCGCCATCCATTTCAGGGCGTTGAGTATCGTTGCCTTGTGGTTCCACACTTCCGCGTGCGAGGCCGACAATTGCCCGCCGTTCGCATACGACGTTTCCATGGCCGCATAGCGGTGGCGCTCGATCAGGGTCACGTCCACGCCCCGCTTCGCCAGCGCATACGCCGTGGTCACGCCCGTGATGCCCGCGCCCAGCACGGCCACGCGCGTCATTGCGGCAACACCTTCTGCACGACCGTGTCGCCCGCCTGCAACACGCGCCCGTCCGGTGCCAGCACGTCCATGCGGCGCACGGGCAAGCCTGAACCCCGTTGCAGCAAGGTGGAATGGGCCTCGCCCGCTTCGAACAATTGCGCCTCGCTCCACTGGCGCAAGCCGACGACGACGGGAAACAGCGCCAGCCCCTTGGCCGTCAGCACGTATTCCTGGTACGCCGTGCCGTCCGAGGCGGGGGCGACCGTAAAGATGCCCTCTTCCACCAGGGTATGCAGGCGGTCGGCCAGGATGTTCTTCGCCACGCCCAGGCTTTTCTGGAACTCCCCGAACCGGCGCATGCCATCGAAGGCGTCGCGCACGATCAAAAGCGACCAGCGCTCGCCGATCGCGTCGAGCGCGCGCGCCACGGGACAGGGGTCGGTTTTCAGGCTCTTGCGCTTGGCCATCGTCATGCTCCAGGATTGAGTGGTTGCATTTTAAAACTTCTCGGCGTAGACTCCAACTGGTTTTAATTTGAAACCACTTACATACAAGCCCATGCGCGATACCAACCCACCCATCACGACAGCACTTTCCCCCACCCTCGTCTGGCTGTTTGCCACAGCGGCCGGCCTCAGCGTGGCGAATGTGTATTACGCCCAGCCCTTGCTGGCCACCCTGGCGCACGAATTCGGCATGACCGACGCCGCCAGCGGCATGGTCATCACGGCCACGCAGCTCGGCTGCGCGCTGGCCCTGCTCTTGCTGGTGCCCTTGGGCGACATGCTGAACCGGCGCCGCCTGACCCTGTTCCAGCTGGGCTTGTTGGCTGTTACGCTGGCGGCGCTGGGCTGCGCCCGTTCCACGGCCGGTTTGCTGGGCGGCATGCTGCTGGTGGGCTTGCTGGGCACGGCCATGACGCAGGGCTTGATCGCCTATGCGGCCAGCGCGGCAGCCAGCCATGAGCGGGGCAGGGTCGTCGGCATGGCGCAGGGCGGCGTAGTGATCGGCTTGCTGCTGGCGCGCACCCTGTCCGGCGTGGTGGCCGATGTGGCCGACTGGCGCGCCGTGTACTTTGTCTCGGCGGCCATCGCTTGCGCCCTGCTGTTGCTGCTGTGGCGCAAGCTGCCGCCGGCGCAGCCGGCCAATCGACGGCTGGGCTACGGCGCCCTGCTCGCCTCGATGCTGGACATGCTGCTGCACAACAAGGTATTGCGCGTGCGCGGCATGCTGGCCCTGCTGATGTTTGCCGTCTTCAATATTTTCTGGAGCGCCCTGGTGCTGCCCCTGACGGCACAAGGCTACAGCCATGCGGCCATCGGCGCGTTCGGCCTCGTCGGCGTGATCGGCGCCCTGGGCGCGGCGCGCGCCGGGGCGCTGGCGGACGGCGGACGCGCGCAGTGGACGACAGGGGCGGCCTTGCTGCTGCTGCTGGCCGCGTGGCTGCCGCTCAGCTTTGCGGGCGCGGCCCTGTGGCCCCTGGTCGTCGGCATCATCGCGCTGGACTTGGCGGGCCAGGCCATCCACGTGACGAACCAGAGCCTGATTTTCAGGCAGGACAGCGATGCGCACAGCCGCCTGGTGGCGTGCTATATGCTGTTTTATGCGGTGGGAAGCGGACTCGGTGCGATTGCCGCCACCAGCGTGTATGCGCTGGCGGGCTGGCATGGGGTATGCGCGCTGGGCGCGGCGGTCAGCTTGCTCGCCCTGCTGTTCTGGCGGCTGACCTTGCCTGCTGAAAAAGCTTAGAGCGCCTAACAGAACCGTAGCGAGCGGCAGTGAGTTGCGGTTGAGAAGCGCAGCTGTGCGAATGCACAGTGAGCATCGGAGGCCGCAAATCGCGACGTGCAGTAGGTTATGTCAGGTGCTTAGTTGAGCATGGCCGTGGCGGACCCGTGGCGGTACGTCTTCAAGGCGTCCGGCTGGATCTGGATCAGCGAACCGCTGACTTTAATCAAATGCAAATCCGTCAGCTGGTGCAGCACGCGCGACAGGGTGGCCGGCGCCAGGTTCAGGAACGATGCCAGCAGGCTTTTCTTCAGGTCCAGCTTGACCTCGTTCGAACGCTGCTGGTCCGATGCCTGCAGCAAATACTCGACCACGCGCTGGGTGGCGTTCTGCACGGAGCAGCGCTCCACGTTGCGGATAAAGCCCATCAGGTGATGCGACAGGCTGTTCATCATCTGGCGCGCGATGCGCGGCGACTGGTCCAGCAGGCGCAGCAGCGCGTGCGGCGGGATGCGCAGCAGCAGGCAGTGCTCGAGCGCCTCGGCGCAGAACGGATACGGTTCATCGAGGAAAATCATGGCTTCGCCAAAACTCTGACCCGGACGGATCAGTTCCAGTACCTTGTCCGTGCCTTCCATGGAAAACACGCTCAGCTTGACGAGGCCGAAGACCACCACATAGGCGCCTTCCGCCACTTCGCCCTTGCGGAACAGCACTTTGCCTTTTTCCACTTCAACACGCACGACATCCTGGCGCAATTGCTCTAATTGCGAAGGGGAAATATGGCGGAACAGAGCCTGGCTCGATAGCAAGCCATCGACGTTGACCTTATGCATGACACTCTCTTATTAGATTAGCGAATGACTAAGAGTGTAATGCGCAGGCACGGTCAAGGCCATACGTCAAAGGAACTAGGGTTGTCTAGGCCGGAACGCCATGCAGATCAAACAATCGCTGATTCCTTGCGCACTATTTGCGCTTTGTTTGATTTTTATTTGCTTAACTCACGCTCGACGGCGTAGACGGCGATCTGCACGCGGCTGCTGAGCTTAAGCTTTTTGAGGATGTTTTGCACGTGGATTTTCACCGTGCTTTCGGCGACATCGAGCTGGCGCGCGATTTCCTTGTTGCTCAGTCCTTGCGCCAGGCAGGCCATGGCTTCGCGTTCGCGCGGCGTCAATTTGTCATAGTCGGCCTGGGGCGCATTCTGCCCCGCGCGGAACTGCGACACCAGCTTGGCCGTCATGGCGTCGGCGATCACGGATTCGCCGGCGGCGGCGCGGCAGATGGCCTGGCCCAGCTGCTCGGCCTCGATATTTTTCAGCAAGTAGCCGCGTGCGCCGGCGCGCAGGGCCGCGCCCAGGTCGGCCGCGTTTTCCGACACGGTCAGCATCAGCACGACCATCTGCGGCAAGTCCTGCAAGATCAGCTGCAGCGCCTCGACGCCGGACACGCCGGGCATGTTCAAGTCCATCAGCACCACGTCGGGCCGCAGTTCGGCCGTCAGGCGCACGCCGTCCAGCCCGTTCGAGGCCTCGCCCACCACCTGGAATTGAGGATTGCGCTGCAGCAGCAGCTTGACGCCGCTGCGCAGCAAGGTGTGGTCATCGACCAGCAGGATTTTGATTGGAGCGTTCACTATAGTTGTTTCTTTTGCCTGATAGGGATAAGTCACTGTTACGCCGCCTGGCGCCGGGCTGCCGGCAGCGCCAGCGAGATCGTCGTGCCGCCGCCAGGGGTGCTGTCGATGGCAAATTGCGCACCAAGCCGCTCGGCCCGCTCTTGCATGATACGCAAGCCGATCTGCAATTCCGTTTTCTTGTCGCGCAGGTTGGCGGCGAAGCCTTCGCCATCGTCGCGCACCTGCAGCGCGAAATCGCGCCCGTTGTCCACGCGCAGCGCCACGTTGCCCGCTTGCGCGTGCTTGCGGATATTCGACAGCGCTTCCTGCACGATGAACAGGATCTGCAACTGCTGCTCGGGCGCCAGCGGCGCGCCATTGCCGCTCATCTCCAGGGTGCTGGCGACGCCCGTCTGCAGCTCGAACTTGGCCAGCACTTCCGACAGTTTGCTTTCCAGGTCGCTGCCATGCCAGCGCGTGCGGAAATTGACCAGCAATTCGCGCACGTCCTGGTAGCTTTGCTCGACGCCCATGCGCATCAGCGGCAACACTTCGGCCGCTTCGTCGAGCTGGCCCCGGCGCACGGAATCGTCGAGCATCTGCACTTGCAGGCTGATGAAATTGAGGCTTTGCGCGATGCTGTCGTGCAAGCCTTCGGCCAGCAGGCTGCGTTCGCGCGCCACGGCAAATTCCTTTTCGCGCGCGATCAGGCGCTGGTTTTCGATGGCGATGCCCAGGCTCTGGCCCAGGGTTTCCAGCCAGCCCTGCTGCTGCGCATGCACGGCTTGCGGTCGCGCAAAGTGCAGCGAAAAACTGCCCACCACCTGCTCGCGCGCAAGGATGGGAAAGACGGCGATGGCAATAAACCCTTCGTCCTGGCAACGGTAGCGCTGCAAGGCATCGACCTGGCGGAAATCGCGGATCTGGATCACGCCCTGCGCCACGGCCGCGCCGCACAGGCAATCGTTGTTGCGGATGCAGTGCTCCTCTTCCACCATGGCGTCCGAAATGCCTTCGTGCACGATGATGTGCACGGTGTCCTGCTGCGGATCGAGGATGCGCACGGTGCCGCCTTCGGCCTGCGCGAACTGCATCACATGGCGCAGGAAGCCACGGCACAGCGCATCGATGGCGTGCTGGCCCGCCAGCAGGGTGGAAATCTCGTGCAGGGTGGCCAGCTGGCGTTCCTGCGCGGCGCTCAGGCCCGATTCGGCTTGCGCCAGGCGGCGCTGGCGCCAGCGCGACGCTGGAAGTTGTTTGCGGGAAGGTTGACTGCGCGGCGCATGCATGAAGAACTCGAATCTGAAAAGTGGTGCGCCCGGCAAGCGCTGCGGCCTGCCGGGCTGGTAAAGGTTACAAATGGATCTCGGTGCCCAGCAGCTTGACGAACTGCGCCAGCCAGGCCGGATGGGCGGGCCAGGCCGGTGCCGTGACGAACTGGCCGTCCGTGACGGCGTCGGTGACGGCGATGTCGGCATACGTGCCGCCCGCCAGTTTCACTTCCGGCGCGCAGGCGGGATAGGCGGAAATGCGCTTGCCGCGGATGACGTCGGCGGCGGCCAGCAATTGCGCGCCGTGGCAGACGGCCGCGACAGGCTTGCCCGCCTCGGCGAAATGGCGCACGGCGGCGATGACCTTCTCGTTCAGGCGCAGGTATTCGGGCGCGCGGCCGCCGGCGATCATCACGGCGTCATAGTGGGCCGGGTCGATCTCGTCGAAGCTGGCGTTCAGGGTAAACAAATGGCCCGGCTTTTCCGTGTAGGTCTGGTCGCCCTCGAAATCGTGGATGGCCGTCTTGATCGTTTCGCCGCTTTTCTTGCCGGGACACACGGCATGCACGGTATGGCCCAGCATCAGCAGGGCCTGGAAGGGCACCATCGTTTCATAATCTTCTGCAAAATCGCCGGTCAAAAACAGAATTTTCTTCGCTGCCATTTGGTTCTCCTATGAAAGATTGATCCCGCATCCCTGCCTGCAGGACGCACCGCAAGGCGTATCTTAGCGCGACTTGGCAGCCATACTGGATATTTATCAAACTTTTGCGCCTTGATCGAGGATTTTACAGGCTGAGGCAGAATTTTTTACAGGCTTGCGGGTCAAACGCAGACACCCCTACTCGAAAGCCTGGCCATGCACACCGCCACCAGCTCCCCACTTTCGCCTGCCCTGATCCGTATCTTCGACCATTTTGCCGATGCGCAGCAGGCCCGCAGCGCCCTGCTCGACGCTGGTTTCCCCGCGCATGCGGTGCAGCTCGACACGGTCGACGATGAAGCCGTCCCCGTACAAGGCAGGGCCGCGTGGCGCGGCATGTTCCGCCTCGTCGTCGCCATCCACAATCCGCAGGAACGGGAACGGGCGCACGCCATCGTGCAGGCATGCCATGGCTGCGACATCGAACTGCGCACGGCCAGCCACGCGGGCGGGCGGCGCACAGGCGCGCACGCGCCCGCAGGCTGACGCCCTCCCCCGCGCGGCCAAATTATGGCAAGATCAGCATTCCTTCATTCCACAGCGGAACTTGCCATGATTTTTGAAATTGCCCACATCCAGATCAAATCAGCCACGCATGCTGCCTTCGAAGCGGCCGTGACGAAAGCCGTGCCCCTGTTCCAGCGCGCGCGCGGCTGCGAATCGATGCGCCTGGAGCGCTCGATCGAAAACGGCGATGCCTACCGCCTCGTGGTGGGCTGGACCACCCTGGAAGACCACACCGTGCATTTCCGCGGCAGCGACGACTTCCAGGCTTGGCGCGGCCTGGTCGGTGAATTCTTTGCCGCCCCGCCCCAGGTCGAGCACATGAACACGGTGGTGACGGGCTTCTAGACAGGCAGCTACACTGCCGGGTGGTGAAACACCTGCCGCAGATACGCAAGGAAGGTTTCATCCTTGCACAGGGTCTTGCCCGGCGAATCCGACAATTTCGCCACCGACTGGCCATTGCAGCGCACCAGTTTCATGACGATGTTGAGCGGCGTCAAACCGACGTCGTTGGTGAGGTTGGTGCCGATGCCAAAGCCCGTCATGATGCGGTCGGCAAAGTGCTGGTACAGGGCAAACGCCTTGTCCAGGTCCAAACCGTCGGAAAACACGAGGCGTTTGGTGTTGGCGTCGATGCGCAAGGCCGCGTAGTGGGCCAGCGCCTTCTCGCCCCACTCGACGGGGTCGCCCGAATCGTGGCGCAAGCCGTCGAACAGCTTGGCGAAATACAGGTCGAAGTCGGCCAGGAACGCATCCATGCCGACCACGTCCGTCAGGGCGATGCCTAGGTCGCCCCGGTATTCCTGCACCCAATCCTCGAGTGCCGCCTTCTGAAAGTCGCGCAGGCGCACGCCGAACGACTGGAACGATTGCATGTATTCATGCGCCATGGTGCCGATCGGCACGATGCCCAGCTTTTTCGCCAGGTACACATTCGACGTGCCCTTGAAATACTCGGGCACGTCGCGCGCCAGGCGCTGTACTACCTCGTCGTGCCAGGCGCCGGAAAAACGCCGGCGCACGCCGAAGTCGGAAAACTCGAATGGATGCTTGCGCCGCGGCAGCTTGCCGAATTCCTTCACGGCCGCCACTTTCAAACCCAGGCGGTGGCGTCCTTCGCGCATGGCCGCATCGAGGTCGAAGCGGCGGAAATACAGTTCGTTGATGATGTACAGCACGAAAATCTCGAAACCCATCACGTGCACCTGCGGCCCGGCCGCGTGCACGAGCAAGGTGTCGCCATCGGTGCTGACGTCGATGAATTTGCGCTGGAAGCGGAACACCGTCAAAAAGTCGACGAAATCGCTCTTCATGAAGCGCAGGGTACGCAGATAGGCCAGCTCGTCATCGGCAAACGACATCGAGCACAGGTGGTCGAGCTGTTCTTCCAGTTCGCCCTTCAGTTCGGCCAGGGGAAAGGCGGTGGCGTTGCGGCAGACAAATTCGTATTCGGTATGGGTATTCGGATGACCGTGCAGCAATGCTTGCCACATTGTAAATTTATACAGATCGGTTTCCAGCAAACTGCGCACTATCGGGGTCATGTGTGTTTTCTCCAACTTCCTGAAGCCAGAATAGTACGCCACCGCAAGCATTTCAGCAGGGCACGATTAATATTGGCTCAGGCAACCGCGTTGGCCAGCAACTCGGGCATGACGTCGGCGGAGGTGGCCAGCCGCGCGCCGCGCGCATGCATGGCGGCCAGGAAGTCGCGCTGCTGTGATTCAAAGCCCGTGACGGGGCTCATGCAGTCCGTCAGCAAGACCAGGCGCGACAGGGCCGGCTTGCCTTGCTGCGCTTCCAGGTAATCGGCGATGTGCTCGGTGCTGGCTTTCACGCAATGGCTGCCCGCTTCGCCGGTGACATAAATCTGCTGCGCCGGCAACAAGGTGGCGAGGAAATCCAGGTTCAGCTGGGTGGCCGCATCCTGCGCATCGGGTACTTCCGCCATGACGGCCGAGTAATGCTCGGTCCACGGGTTGGAACCCTTGCTCAGCTTGGCCACCACTTGCAGGTGATCCACTTCCCAGGCGTTGTAGGCGGCGCGCACGGCCGCGTGGATATTCTGGCCCCAGCTGCCGATCTCGCAATGCACGGGCCACACCATCAATTGATAGCGCCCCGCTTGCTGCAAGGCATCGAGGTAGGCCAGCGCGCGCGGCAAGGCGCCGCTGGCGGCGGGCAGGAACAGGCGGTCGCGCACCTGCTGCGCGCTGATCTGCGTAAACGGCGACACGGCGCCGCCATCGCCCGTGCGCCAGAAGGCGGGGTGGGCGATATCGTAGCGGTGGTGGGCATCGAGCGTCACGCTGATCTGCGTCAAACCGCTGCCCCCTTCACGAATCAGTTGCGCCACGCGCAGCATGTCGGCGTGGGCGCCGGGCACGGCCAGCGCCGGCGCCGCACCCGGCGGCAGCCATTCGGCGGGCAAGTCGCAAAAATCGTTTTGCGGATCGATGACGAGCAGGTGCAACTGGCGTTTCATGGCGGTCCTCTGGCGTGGCAATATCTTGCATGATACGGGCAACTTCGCTGGCGCGCCTACCCCGTCACCGCCAGGACTGTGCTCACTCGCAATACCTTACTTGGAAACAATGCCAGGTCAGGGGTGGAACACGTAGCGGCGCCGGCGCCGCTCGACCAGCTTGACGGCCACCTCGCCCGCTTCCGCCACGGCGTCCGCTTCCGTTGTAAACTGGTGGTCGGCCGACACCCGGCGCTTGTGCACGAGATTGACCCGGTGCATGGGGTTGCGCGACGGGGCATAGATGGCGACATAGGCGCCCCATAGCTTGCAGCCCCGCAAGGGTTCCGCCGTGTAATTCACCTCATAAAAATCAACATACTTTATCGGCACGATGTTCGCTCCAAAAATGACATGGCCGGACAGCTTGTCTCTACGGACTGACGCGGTAAGAGTAAAACCATGCGTTCGCGCCTGCTCGGGATACCCGATGCGGCTGTTTGTTTTTATAACGCGGCACAGGAGAAAATGGATGAATGACTATCTCATCTTCATGCATGACGACACGGAAACACCGATGGACATCGCCACCTCGGCCTGGGACGACTACTTCGCCATGCTCAGGGCCAGCGGCCGCTTCTGCGGCGGCAGCTCCATCGGCCCCGGTATCTGCGTGCACCGGTCCGGCCAGGCCAAACCGGTCACGCCACACTTGTCAGGCTATATACGTGTACAAGCTGAAAGTATAGACGATGCAAAAAAATTGTTAATCGGAAACCCCGTACTGAACGCAGGGGGGACGGTGGAAATTCGCGAGCTGCCGCGCGACTGACCTGGCGTCGCGGGCCCCTACTTCCCGGCCTCGGCCGCGGGATGCATGGACCAGACGACGCTGAGGATTTTCCAGTCGCCGTCGCGCTTGACCATCTGCCACGCTTCCACGCCATAGTTGGACAATTTATTGTCGACGAGGAATTCGTAGTCGAAGTTGACCCACGCCACATGGCGGTCCTGGGTGATCTTGACGTTATAGAATTTTTCTTCCGTGCGCAGCGGTTCGCGCTTGATGAAGTTGGCGAAGGCGATGTAGCCGGCCGCCGGGACGCCATCGAAGTGGACGTCCGTCGTGTCGCGCATTGTCTTGATGAAACCGTCGTCGGCCGGCGAGGCGAACAGGATGTTGGTGTGCAGCATCAGCGACGACAGCCGTTTGACGTCCTTGGCGATCAGCGCCGCCTGGAAGTCGGCGACGACTTTTTCGATGGCGCGGATATCCTCGGGCGTGGAGGCGTGGCGGCCCACATGGGGCGGCGCAGGGGGCGCCGTCTGCGCCAGCGCCATGCCTGCTGAAAACAAGGAACATCCGAACAGTACTGCGCTTGCCAACTTGTGCATGGGGGACTTTCATGGCGAACGGCTCGCCGGCCTGGCACGGGGCGTGCCGCCGGCAAGCTTATGTCAACCATGGCAGATTGGCAATCCCCCGTTGGAACTAGGCGAGGATCGAACTCAGGCAGCCAGGGCTTCGATCGAAGCGCGGCCCTTGGCGATCGCGCTGCTGACGGCTTCCTCGCCCATGGCCACGCCCTCGGCCTGCACGAACTCGATATCCGTGATGCCGATGAAGCCCAGCGCCGTGCGCAGATAGGTGCTCAGGTAGTCATATGCGGCGCCCGGGCCTTCGCTGTAGACGCCGCCGCTGGCCGTGAAAATCACCGCTTTCTTGCCCGTGGCCAAGCCGACCGGACCCGTCGCCGTGTACTGGAAAGTGCGGCCCGCGCGCGCCACGTGGTCGATCCACGCCTTCAGGGTCGAGGGCACGGAAAAATTGTACATGGGCGCGGCCAGCACCAGCACGTCGGCGGCCAGCAATTCATCGACCAGGGTATCGGACAATTGCACGGCCGCTGCCGCCTGCGCGCTGCGCTGGTCGGCCGGCGTGAAGAAGGCGCCCATCACCTCTTCCGTCAGGTGCGGCACGGGCTGCGCCGCCAGGTCGCGTTCGACCACGCTGGCGCCTTGCGCCGCCAGTTTGGCGACGAATTCGCCGGACAATTGGCGCGACAGGGAACCGCTGTTGCGCACGCTGCTATTGATGTACAAGACCTTGCTCATGAAATGCTCCTTCGAAAACGGTAGACTGGAATGCCGCATCGCGGCCCTTGCACACAGCATAGTTCGGGTCTACCATCGATGAAACCGTATAAATATAAATGATTAGCATCGAATTTCTAGATATGGAGTCACCATGAGAGAACCGGGCCAGCCTTCGCTCGACCAGTTGCGCGTGTTCGTCGCCGTCATCGACGCGGGCGGCTTCGCCCACGCGGCGCGCCAGCTGCATCGCACGCAATCGGTGATCAGCTACACCATCGCCAACCTGGAAGAACAGCTGAATGTGGTGCTGCTCGACCGCGGCAAGCGCAAACCCACCCTGACGGATGCGGGCAAGGCCCTGCTGGCCGACGCGCGCGCCGTGGCCCTGAAGGTGGACGGCATGCGCGCGCGCGCCAAGGCGCTGGCCGGCGGGCTGGAAGCGGAAGTGTCGGTGGTGGTCGACGTGATGTTTCCCACCTGCGTGCTGGTGCGCGTGCTCGAAGCGTTCCAGGCGCAGTTCCCCACGGTCGCCCTGCGCCTGCGCATCGAGGCCATGGGCGCCGTGGCGCAGCTGGTGATGGATGGCAGCTGCCACATCGGTCTCGGTGGCTGGATGACGGCCACGGCCAGCGTCTTCGAGCGCCTGGCCGTGGGCCACGTGCGCCTGATTCCCGTGGCCGCGCCCAGCCATGCGCTGGCGCAGCTGGCAGGGCCGATCGCCTCCAACGTGGCGCGCGAACACGTGCAGCTGGTGCTCAGCGACCGCAGCGACCTGACGCAGGGCCAGGATTTCGGCGTGCTGGGATTGCGCAACTGGCGCCTGGGCGACCTCGGTTCCAAGCACGCGCTGCTGCGCGCGGGCCTGGGCTGGGGCAACATGCCCGAAGCGATGGTGCGCGAGGATCTGGCGGAAGGCCGCCTGGTGCACCTGCCGCTGGCCGTCGACAATGGCGAGAATTACCCGATCTACCTGATCCAGCGCGCCGACACGCCGCCGGGCCAGGCGGGCAAGTGGCTGACGGAACGGTTTGCGGAGCAGCTACCGTTGCTGGTGAAGGGGTTTTAGAAAAAGTGGGCCACAGGTATGATTGACCCCCAACGGCAGACACTGGGGTCGGACCCTGAGGGTCCGACCCCGGCCTTTACTTGGGTCAAATTTTAATTACAAGGATTCACATGGCCGGCATCGACGACTTCGTCAATAAGCAAAAACCTGGCGCGCGCTTCGTCATCACGGCGCAGATGCTGCGCATGACGCCGCAGCAATTCGACTCGCTGGCGCAGGAATGGATGGAAGACGGCGGCCCCGGCTTCGACGTGGCCGGCATCCCGCACCGGGTCGTCGTCGACGGACAGTTTTATATCGGCAGGATCACCGTGCAGCGGCACGGCGAGCCGGCATAAGGGCTAATCGACGCCCAGCACGTGCAGGCGGCGCCGCAAACGCGCCACTTCTTCCGACAGATCGACCACCAGCGCGGCCAGTTCGGCGTTCGCGTCGAACACGGATTCGATTTCGTGCAGGCGGCGCGCGCGCACCAGATCCAGGCTGGTGAAGCGCCAGGCCGTCAGCTGCCCCGCCGGCGGGCCATCCTGCAGCAGCACGCCCGTCTGCACGTGCTGCACCACCCAGTCCGGCTCCACGGCGCAGGCGCGCGCCAGTTCTTCCAGGCTCAGGGCACGGTCTTCGAGCAATTCGCCAATTACCTTGTTTGTCATGATTTACCCTCCCAGCTTCTGGCGCGGATTGAAAGCCATCTCGCGCGCCATGGTTGCATACAGTTCGCGCGCCTTGTCGTCGTTCGCCGGCGGCAGCACCACTTCCAGCAGCAGATACAGGTCGCCCGGCTGGGCGGCGGGGATGCCGCGCCCCTTCAGACGCAGCTTGCGCCCCGTCTGCGAATTGGGCGGCACGCTGACGGACACCGTGCCCGATGGCGTGGGCACGTCGATTTCGCCGCCCAGCGCCGCTTCCCACGGCGTGACGGGCACCGTCTCGAACACGTCGCGTCCTTCCACCTTGTAGCGCGCATCGGGCTGGAAGCGGATCTCCAGGTACAGGTCGCCGGCCGGCGCACCGCCGCTGCCCGGATTGCCCTGCCCCTTCATGCGCAACTGCTGCCCTTCCGTGACGCCTTTCGGTATCGTCACTTCCAGCGTGCGCTCGCGCGTCACCACGTGGCCTTGCCCATCCGCTTCGGGCACGCGCATGACGATGTGGCGCTTGGCGCCGTGGTAGCTGTCGTGCAGATCGATGGTGATGGCGGCGTGGCTGTCTTCGCCCTGCATCTGGAAGGTGCTGTTGGCGCGGCGCCGTCCGCCCACGTGGGCGAACAGGTCGGCAAAGAAGTCGCTGTCGTCCGCGCCCGACGATTCGTAGCCCGAACCCCAGTCAGGCGGCGGCCGGAACGGCTGCCCCTGCGCACCCTGGTTACGTCCCAGTTCATCGTAGGCGGCGCGCTTTTCCGCGTCGCCCAGCACGCCGTAGGCCTCGTTGAGGGCCTTGGTGCGCTTGTCGGCGTCCGGCTCCTTGCTCACGTCGGGATGGTATTTGCGTACCAGTTTGCGGTACGCCTTCTTGATCTCGGCCTCGGTCGCCGTCTTCTCGACGCCCAGTTCCTTGTAGTAGTCCTTGTATTCCACCGTGCTTGCTCCCCATGGTTGAACCGCCTATGGGAAGAGTACACGAATTGGCGCCAACAGCGCGTGCGCACAATACAACAGCGCCCGCGGGACACGGGTCGCGCGGGCGCTGGCAGGGAAGGCAGGAAAGATCTAGCGCACGCGGCGCAGCGAGGAAATACGGCGGTCCAGGCCATTGTGCAGGCGGCCGTAGCTGCCCGGCCCCATCACCACGCAGCGGCCGCGGAAATTGGCATCGACGCAGAATTCCCAGCGGCCGTAATTGACGACGATCGATTCGGCGCGATCGTTGAAGCCATAGCGGCTCAAGTCACGCACTTCGCGGTCCAGGCGCACGGGCCGGCCGCGCATGCCGGCGTCAGGGAACATCAGCACGGCGCCATTCATGTCGGGACGGTGTCCGCCGCCGTGGCCGGGATAGCCGGGATAAGGACGCTCCGGTTCCGGACGCGGAGGGCGCGGCGGATAGGGACGGTGATCGGGGCGGTGGTCGCCGCCATGGCCCGGGCGGCCCGCTTCGCGCACCGAAGAGATGGCGTCGTTCATGCCCGGCATGCTGTCATAGCGGCCCGGTCCCAGGGTGCGGCAGCTGCCCCGGTAATTGGCGTCCTTGCATACTTCCCAGGTACCCGAGCGCACGATGATGCTGGAGGTCTTGTCGTTAAAGCCCATGCGCGACAAATCGCCCGCGTCGGAACGCAGGGTGACGGGACGGCCGCGGAAGCCGGCGTCCTCGAACAGGGTGATTTCACCCGCGGATGCGGCAAGGGGGGCGAGGAAAGTGGCGGCGCACAACAGCGCGGGCCGGAAAGATCGAACCATGACAACTCCAATACTGATTACATTTTCGCCAGTGTAGTCCAGGCGGCAGGCGGCGAGTGTAACAAAGGGAAAGCAAATGTCAGCACACGGCTGAGAATGTAAAAGCCGCCTGGCGGGGCATTCCCGGCAGGCGGCCTGTCAGCAAGGCGTCAGGACGCGCTCAGCGCACGCGGCGCAGCGAGGAAATCTGGTTTTCCATGCCATTCAGGCGGCCATATTCGCCCGGCCCGATCACTTCGCAGCGGCCGCGGAAGTTCGAATCGCTGCACACTTCCCACTGGCCCTCGTTGACGACGATGGACGAGGCGCGGTCATTGAAATTGAGACGCACCAGGTCTTCCGTGCTGCGATCCAGCGCCAGCGGTTCGCCGCGCATGCCCGCCTCGGGGAACAGCAGGACGGCGCCGCGCTGCTGGTACTGCGGCTGCTGATACTGCGGATACGGCTGCTCGTACTGCGGCCGCTCATACTGTTGCTGGCGGCGCGCTTCGCGCTCGTCGACCATGCGCGCCGACGACACGCGGCCATCGAGGCCCCGTCCCAGGTCGTCGTGGCGGCCTGGGCCGAACACGCGGCAAGTGCCCTGGTAATTCGAATCGCTGCACAACTGCCAGTAGCCGTTATGGATGACGATGCTGGTGGTACGGTCGTTGAAACCGATGTTGACGAAATCGTCCGTATCGCGGTTCAGGCGCGCCGAACCGCCATTCTGGCCCGCTCCCGAATACACTTCCAGGGTGCCGCCGCGCCCATAGCCGCCATTGCCACGGTCTGGATCGCGCCCCGGGCGTCCCGGATTGTAGCCATCGCCGCGCCCCGTTTCGCGCACCGAGGTGATGGCGTCGTTCATGCCAGGCATCGAGCGGTATTCGCCTGGCCCCAGGCTGCGGCAATTGCCGCGAAAACCGGAATCCGTGCACACATCCCAGGTACCCGAACGCACCATGATGCTGGACGTCTTGTCGTTGAAGCCCATGCGCGACAGATCGTCCGTCGTCTCGCGCAGCGTCACGGCGCGGCCGCGGAAATTATCATCCTCGAACAGGGTGATTTCGCCCGCATGGGCGCCGGCGTGGGCCGCCAGCGACAGCAGCAAGGTTGCGTTACATGCCGCAGCATGTTTGAAAGGGCCCGTCATGATTAACTCCATTCTTCATTCTTTGGTGATGATTCGCCTGGCGATTGCGCCAGGATGCTAGTGTAACAAATACAAGGGTAACAAATACAAGGCCGCGTGGACGGCCCGGTCACGCGTCAATACAGGCGGCGCAGCGAGGAAATACGCTTGTCCAGCGTCGTGCCCAGGGTTTCATACTTGCCCGGGCCCATGCGCTCGCAGGTGCCGTTGAACTGCGAGTCCGTGCACACTTCCCAGGTGCCTTCGTTGATGGCCATGGAGCCGGCCTGGTCGTTGAAATTCAGGCGCACCAGGTCGCTGACGTCGCGGTTCACCTGCAGCCCCGGGCCCTTCAGGAAGGCGCGGCCGTACAGCACCACCAGGCCTTCGTCGTTTTGCGGCCGGTTTTCTTCGCGCGGATCGACCAGGCGCGCCGACGACACGCGCTCATTCAGGCTGCCCAGGTCATCGTGGCTGCCAGGCCCGAACACGCGGCAGCTGCCACGGTAGTTGGAATCGCTGCACAGCTGCCAGTAGCCATGCTCGATGCGCGCGCTGCTGGCGCGGTCATTGAAGCTGATGTCGACCAGGTCGTCGCGGTCCGCATTCACGCCGGCCGAGGCGCCGCGCTGGCCGCCGTCGGCATACAGTTCCAGCGCCGCGCGGCGGCCACCGCTGCTGCCGCTCCCCTGCCCGCCGCCGATTTCGCGCACGGACGATATCTTGTCGTTCATGCCCGGCAGCGAGCGGTAGTCGCCCCGTTCCAGCGTCTTGCAATCGCCCTTGAAATCGGCGTTCGTGCACACTTCCCAGCTGCCCGAATCGACCTGGATGCTCGACACGGTGTCATTGAAACTGACGCGCGACAGGTCATCCGTCGTATCGCGCAAGACGACTACGCGTCCCTTGAAATTGTCATCGGTGTACAGGCGGATCTCGCCGGCCTGCGCCGCGAGGTGGACAAACAGCGAACTGGCGCACAGCAGGGCAAGGGCGAACGGGCGATTCATGGGGGCGGTCTCCGGTGGCGGCAAAGGTGAGTGATCGACATGACAACTGATGTCAGTGTAGCCATCCGTGGAAAAAACGGTGTAACAAAGTATGGAAAAAGGACAACAAATTGTTACCAAAAGCAATAACAGGCCCCGCGCGGGAGCCCGTTATTACCATCTACCTTGTCATTTACCTTGCCATGCGCCTGATCAGCGCACTTCGCGCACCGACGAGATGCGGTTGCTCAGGCGTTCCAGGCTCGCGTATTCACCGGGTTCGAGCATGCGGCAGCGGCCGCGGAAATCCACGTCCTCGCACACTTCCCAATAGCCTGAGCGCACGCGCACGCTTTGCACCGTGTCGTTGAAATCGCGCTCGCGCAAATCGGCCGAGGCGTTGCGCACGGTCAAACTGCGGCCGGCGAAATCGTCGCGCGTATAGAAGGTCAGTTCGCCGCCCAGCGAGCGCCCTGGCAAATGGCCGCGCTCGCGGTCGCGGTCGCGGCGGCCGTCCCAGTCGCGCCCGCGGTCACGCTCACCGTCACGATCGCGGCCAGGATGGCCACCCCAGCCGCCGCGCACTTCGCGCAGCGAAGTGATTTTGTTGGCGCGGCCATCGAGCGACGGATACTCGCCCGCCTCGAGCAGGAAGCAGGCGCCGCGGAAATCGGCTTCCTCGCACGCTTCCCAGCGGCCCGAGCGCACGCGGATGCTTTGCGTCGTGTCGTTGAAACGGAGGTCTTCAAGGTCGGCGACGGCGTCGCGCACGGTCTGCGAGCGGCCGTGATAATCGTCGCGCGAATACAGGGTCAGTTCGCCGGCGCCGGCCAGCTCGGCCGTCATGGCGGCGCCCAGCAACAGGGCGCAGTTCAAGGCTTTCTTCAACATGGTCTTGCTCCATAGTCAGGGTACTGCGGTTGACTATTTGGTCATTTTGCCAAATAGAGCGCGCAGTCTATCCGTGACTGGCCCACTTAGCTGTAACAAATGATTACCGCGCCGGGGCTCCCCTCGCCCATCCCCCGGGCGCGGCGGCGGACAAGCACGGCGAATGCCGGTAGAATCTTGTGTTTAGTCAAGCTTGCCGCCCATGCCACACACTACCTCGTTCACCCTGCCCGCCATCCGCACTGAAGTCTCGTCGCTGTGGAAACTGGCCTGGCCCATCCTGATCGGCCAGCTGGCCACCGTCGGCATGGGCGCGGCCGACGTGGCCATGACGGGGCATACGAATCCCGAGGAACTGGCCGCCGTGTCGCTGGGCGCGGCCATCTGGTCCATCGTGCTCGTCACCGTGAGCGGCATCATGATGGCGATCAATACCCTCGTGGCGCATGAAATCGGCGCCGCGCGCCACGACCGGGTGCCGCACATCGTGCGCCAGTCGCTGTGGAAGGCGCTGCTCGTGGGCCTGGTGGCCTGCCTGCTGACGAACATGGCGGCGCTGGTGTTCGACCACCTGATGCTGGAACCCGCCGTCGCATCCAAGGCCAAGCTGTTCGTGCACATCATCAGCTGCGCGCTGCCGCCGTTCGCCGCCTACCGCGCGCTGTACGGCTACAGCACCAGCATCAACCAGACCAAGCCCGTGATGGTCATCGCGCTGGCCGCGCTGGGCCTCAATATCCTCGTCAACTACCTGCTGATCTACGGCCACTGGGGCATGCCGAAGATGGGCGGCGTGGGCTGCGCCGTGGCCACCACCTGCTGCGTGTGGATGATGCTGCTGGCCATGCTGGCCTGGATCAGGATCGCCCCCGCCTACCGCGCCACGTATCCGTTCACGCACTGGGAAGGACCGCAGCTGTCCTCCATCGGTCCCATGCTGCGCCTGGGCCTGCCCATCGGCGTGACCTACTTTGCCGAGGTCAGCGCCTTTGGCGTCATCAGCCTGCTGGTGGCGCGCTTCGGCGTGATCCAGGTGTCGGCGCACCAGATTGCCCTGAATTTCTCGTCCGTCGTCTTCATGGTGCCGCTCACCTTCGGCATCGCGCTGGTCACGCGCGTGGGCCACGCCGTGGGCGAAGCCAATCTGCGCAAGGCCCGCTTCATTTCGTGGGTGGGCGTGGCCATGTCGCTGACGGCGGCCATCGTTTCGGCTGCCGTCATCACCGTCTTCCGCCACCAGATCGCGCAAGCCTACACGTCCGACCCGCAGGTGCAGGCGCTGTGCGCGCAGTTGCTGCTGTTCGCCGCCCTGTTCCAGCTGTCCGACGCCACGCAGGTGGCGACGTCCTGCGCCATCCGCGGCTACAAGGTGACGCGCCAGCCGATGCTGATCCAGCTGCTGGCCTTCTGGGGCTTCTCGCTGCCGATCGGCTACGTGCTGGGCCTCGCGCCGGCCGGCTTCCCCTGGTCGCCGGCCGAGCCGATGGGCGCCGCCGGTTTCTGGATCGGCCTCGTCACGGGCCTGACGGTGGCCGCCGTGCTGCTGACCTGGTATTTGAACCGCCTGTCGCAGCAGCGCCTGCGCGCCGCCCGATAAGCCAGCGAGGAAGCCGCCATGCCGCAACAACGCCCCTTCAGGCAAGTCGATGTCTTCAGCGCGGTGCCCTTCCTGGGCAATCCGCTGGCCGTGGTGCTCGACGCGAATGGCCTCGATGACGCGCAGATGCAGGCGATCGCGCGCTGGACGGGCCTGTCGGAAACCACCTTCGTGCTGGCGCCGCGCGATCCCGCCGCCGATTACCGCGTGCGGATCTTTTCGCCCGAGATGGAATTCCCGTTCGCCGGCCACCCTACCCTGGGCACGGCGCATGCCCTGCTCGATGCGGGCATGCAGCCCAAGGGCGCGCGCATCGTGCAGGAATGCGGCGTCGGCCTGGTGCAGATCGAACGCGGCGCCGGCGGCATGCTGGCGTTCCGGGCGCCGCCCTGCACCGCGCGCGCGCTCGCCCCAGCGCTGCTGCCGCTGCTGCAAACGGCGCTGGGCGATGCGGCGGCCGCTGGCGGCACCATCGTCGACATGGGCATCCGCTGGCTGTGCGTGCCGCTGCCGGACGCCGCGGCCTGCCTGGCCGTCCATGCCGACATCGCGGCGCTGACGGCATTGCTGGCCGCGTCAAGCGCTGACGGACTGGCCCTCTACGGCGCGCACGGCGCCGGCGGGCCGGCCGATTACGAAGTGCGCGCTCTGCTCAGCGAGCACGGCGCGCTGGTCGAGGATCCCGTCACGGGCAGCGCCAACGCCTGCATCGCGCACCTGCTGGCGGGCGCCGACTACCGCGTGCGCCAGGGCACCTGCCTGCAGCGCGACGGCCGCGTGTCCGTCAATTTCCGCGATGGCCACGCCTGGATAGGCGGCGCATGCCTGAGCGTGGTCGCAGGGTCGATATTGGCCTGAGCGGGCAAAGCGCCATGGAATGCGTGGCGATCGGATATTTCCATCGAAGGAAATACGGCCAGGAACGCCTTATTCCGTGGCCGGGGCTATCGCATAAACAGGCACGCTCTGGTATCGTCTTACGCTTAGGCAACGCTCAAGCGCGCCTTTTGCATGCAGAGCCATTCATTCCTCCAACTACCGAGACATCCATGCGTTTTATTCTTTGTTTTCTGGCCGCGATGGCCAGCGTTCCCGCATCGGCTGAAAAGCTGACCCTGGAACGCATTCACGCCGATCCGGCGCTGGCCGGCCCCGGCGTGCGCTACCTGAAGGTGTCGCCCGATGGCGAGCGCGTCACGTTCCTGCGCGGCCGTGCCGACAACCAGTTCCAGCTCGACCTGTGGGAATTCAAGCTGAAGGACAAGAGCACGCACCGCCTGGTCGACTCGAAGGCGCTGGTGCCGAATGAAACGATTTCGCCCGAAGAGCAGGCGCGCCGCGAACGCGAGCGCACGGCCAGCCTGAACGGCATTCTCAGCTACAGCTGGTCGCCCGATGGCAAGCAGCTGCTGGTGCCGCTGGCCGGCAATCTGTACCTGGTCGACGCGGCCCACCCGGACAAGGCGCGCCTGGTCGCCAAGGGCAATGTGCTCGACCCGAAAATCTCGCCGAAAGGCCGCTACGTGTCGTTTGTGCGCGATCAGAACATCTATGTGATCGACCTCAAGACAAACAAGGAACGCCAGCTGACCACCGATGGCAAAGGCAGCATCCGCAACGGCGAAGCCGAATTCGTGGCGCAGGAAGAAATGGGCCAGCGCACCGGCTACTACTGGGCTCCCGACGATTCCGCCATCGCGTATAAGCGCTATGACGAAGCGCCCGTGCCCGTCGTGCGCCGCTTCGAAATCTTCGCCGACCGCACCGACGTCGTGGAGCAGCGCTACCCTGCCGCCGGCGATCCGAACGTGCTGGTGCAGCTGCTGATCGTCTCGCCGGAAACGGGCGCGCAGCGCCAGGTGGACCTGGGCACGAACCCGGACATCTACCTGGTGCGCGCCGACTGGAGCGCGGACAGCAAGTCGCTCGTGTACCAGCGCCAGTCGCGCGACCAGAAGACGCTGGACCTGGTCGCCGTCGATGCGGCCACCCTGGCGCAGCGCACCCTGCTGACGGAAACGTCAAAGACCTGGGTCAGCATCCATGACGACCTGCACTTCCTGTCGAACGGCACCTTCCTCTGGTCGTCCGAGCGCACGGGCCGCAACCACCTGTACCTGTACGACATGGGCGGCAAGCTGCTGCGCCCGGTCACTTCGGGCGAATGGGGCATCGACAGCGTGCTGGCCGTGAATGAAAAAACCGGCAGGGTGTATGTGTCCTCGAACCGCGACGCGGTGATCGACAAGCAGACCTACGCGCTGGCCCTGGACGGCAGCACGGCCGACAAGCCGCAGCGCGTGACGAAAGCCGACGGCTGGCACGACACGAAGTTCTCGAGCAATGGCGAAGTCTTCGTCGACACGTATTCCGACCCGGCCACGCCGCCGCAAGTGAGCATCCGCCGCCCGGACGGCGCCATGGTGGGCTGGCTGGAAGAAAACGCGCTGAACGCCAGCCACCCGTACGCCAAGTACAAGGCCAACCACCTGCCGACGGAATACGGCACCCTGAAAGCCAACGATGGCCAGACGCTGTACTACTCCATCGTCAAGCCGTCGAACTTCGACGCAAGCAAACGCTATCCCGTCTACCTGTCGACGTATGGCGGCCCGCACTCGCAGCACGTGGCTCGCCGCTGGGGCAACAACTTCGACCAGTACATGGCGCAGCAGGGCTTTGTCGTCTTCCGCCTCGATAACCGCGGTTCCTCGCGCCGCGAGCGCGCGTTCACGGACGCCATCTATCACAACCTGGGCGCGGCGGAAGTGGCCGACCAGCTGGTGGGCATCGACTGGCTGGGCAAGCAAAGCTTCGTGGACGCGAAACGCATCGGCGTGTTCGGCTGGAGCTACGGCGGCTTCATGACCCTGCGCCTGCTGTCGGCTGCCTCCGACAAGATCGCCATGGGCGTCTCGGTGGCGCCCGTCACCGACTGGTCGCTGTACGACACCCACTACACTGAGCAATTCCTCGGCATGCCGAAGGAAAACGTGGATGGCTACAAGGCCAGCACCGTGTTCGCCCACCTCGACGGCTTGAAGTCGCCGCTGCTGCTGGTGCACGGCATGGCCGACGACAACGTCCTGTTCAGCAACAGCACGCGCCTGATCGACGCGCTGGTGAACCGCGGCGTGCAGTTCGACCTGATGACGTACCCGGGCGCCAAGCACGGCATCTCGTCGCGCGCCGGCCAGCGCCACGTGTACAGGAAAATTGAAATGTTCTTCAAGCAAAACCTGGGCGTAGCGAAGTAAGGCGCGCCCACAAATAAAAACCGCCGCCTGTCTCGCGACAGGCGGCGGTTTTTTATTGAGCGTGCGTCAGCTTAAGGTTTGCGCGTAACGGTCTCGACCGCATCCTTGACGTCGCCGACCTTCTTCTGCACTTTGCCTTCGACCTGGTTTGCCAGGCCCTTGGCTTGCTGTTCTTCGCTGCCGACGACTTTGCCAGCGGCTTCCTGGATTTTACCGCCGACTTCCTTCAGTTTACCTTCGACTTGATCTTTGTTCATGATGGATCCTCACTGTAGTTGGTACATCTGTTGTCCCGCCCCGAGGGGCCGGTACTGCGGCTCACACGCTGCTTGTTGCGTGTCGATGTATTCATAGTACGCCCGAGGTCGCAAAAACTATGTACGGTTCCTAACACATGCCAAAATTCATGCAAAGTCCCCGAATCAGGCCGCTTTGCGCCATACCGTCGCCAGCCACGGCTGCTGTTCGCGCGGCAAGCCGGGCGGACGGTAGTACTGCTCGACCAGGGTAAAGCCGGCCGCCTCCACATACGCCGCCCAGCGTTCTTCATCGTGGTAGCTGCCGTAGCGCGCGCCATTCCAGCCTTCCTGGTTCTGCCCGCGCGGGTTCGAGCTGAACAGCACGCCACCGGGCTTCAGGCACGCATGCAGGGCACGCAGCACGCCGGGCAAGGCGGCGCTGGGCACGTGGAACAGCACGGCGTTCGCGAACACGCCGTAGAAGTGCGCTGCGGGCAGATCGAGGTCGACGAAATCCTGCTGCCACACGCTGCAGCCGCTGTAGGCACGCGCCATCTCGACGAAGCGGGGGCAGCCATCGACGCCCGTCGCATGGTGGCCCATGGCCGTGAACGCCTTCAGGTCGCGGCCGGGGCCGCAACCGAGGTCGAGGATGGCCAGCGGCGCCGGCTTGCCGATGGCGTCCAGCAGCGCGCTGATATTCTGGCTGACGTCGTGGTCGCGCGTGCCTTCGAAAAACTGTTCGGCGCTGGCGTCGTAATGGGCCAGGGTGCGGCCCGTGATGGCGTGGATGGGGTCTTGCTGATCTTGCGGTGGGGTCGGCTGCATGGCGGTCCTGTCGATATGTGCCGCCATTTTACGCTGCCGACCAGCTCCCCGGCCGGCAGCGTCAGCGCTCTTACCAGACGCGCACGCGCTGCTCCGGCGCCAGGTACAGCTGCTGGCCCGGCTGGACGTCGAACGCCGGGTACCAGGCGTCGAGGTTGCGCACGGTGGCGGCCCGGTATTGCGCTGGCGCATGGCCATCCGTGAGGATTTGCTGGCGCGCCGCCGCTTCGCGCGCCTTGCTGCGCCAGCTGACGCCATAGCCCGTGAAGAAATCGCGGTCCGCGCCCGCCTGCACCGGCTTGCCCTGCTGCGACAAGGTGAACGCGTCATGCGCGGCCGCCACGCCGGCCAGGTCGGCCAGGTTTTCGCTGAGGGTCAGCTGGCCATTCACGGCCAGGTCGGGGAACGGCTTGTAGGCCGCGAACTGCGCCACCAATTGCTTGGATGCCGACTGGAAGTGCGCCAGGTCGGCCGGCGTCCACCAGTCGCGCAGCTTGCCCTGGGCGTCGAACTGGGCGCCCTGGTCATCGAAGCTGTGGCTGATCTCGTGGCCGATGGTGGCGCCGATGCCGCCATAGTTGGCCGCATCGGATGCCTGCGGGTCGAAGAATGGCGGCTGCAGGATGGCGGCCGGGAAGTTCAGCGCATTCTGCAGCGGCAGGTTGACGGCATTGACCAGCTGTGCCGGCATGGCCCAGGCCTTGCGGTCGGGCGACTGGCCCAGCTTGGCCAGCTCCTGCCGGTAGTGGAACTGTTCCGCCCGCTGCACATTGCCCAGCGCATCGCCGCGCACCACGCGCAAGCCCGCATAGTTGTCCCAGCGTTCCGGATAACCGACGCCCACGTACAGGGTCTCGAGTTTTTCCTGCGCCTGCGCCTTGGTGGCCGGCGCCATCCAGTCCAGCTTGTCGATGCGGCGCGAGAAGGCGGCGACGATATTCGTCACCATGTCTTGCACGCGGGCCTTCGATTCCGGCGGGAAATAACGCTCCACGTACAGCTTGCCGACGGCGTCGCTGAGGGCCGCATTCGTCGCGGCCAGCGCGCGCTTGCTGCGCGGCGACTGCTGCGGCGTTCCGCTCAGGGCGCTGCCATAGAAGGCGAAGCGCTGGTCGGCGGCCGCTTTCGGCAAGGTCGTGCTGAAATGGTTGATCGCGTGGAAGGCGAGGAAATCCTTCCACGTGGCCAGCGGCACGCTTGCCACCAAGGCAGCGCTGCCCGTCATGGCCGTCGGGTGCCAGACGATGAAATCCGTCTGCTTGCCCAGGCCGGCCGCCTGGAAGAAGGCCTTCCAATCCAGGCCCGGCGCCTTGCTGGCGAAGTCGGCGGCGCGCCACGCGTTATTGCCCTTGGCGACATCGGCCGAATCCTCGCGGCTGGCGTGGCTGGCGGCAATTTTCTGTTCCAGCGCAAACACGCGCGCGGCGCGGGCCGGCGCATCGCTGTAGCCGGCCTGCTTGAGCATGGCGGCGATATGCGCCTGGTAGCCTGCGCGCAAGCCCTGCATGCGGGCGCTGTCGCCCTGGTAGAACGCGCGGTCGGGCAAGCCCAGGCCGCCTTGCAGCAGATAGGCCACATTGCGCGTGGTGTCGTTCAAGTCTTGCGCCACCCACAGGCCGAACAGGTTTTCCGTATAAAAATTGGTGGCGTTGAGGGGATCGACATCGGCGCGCAGGCTCTCGCCCAGCGCGCGGGCCAGTCCGGCCTGGTCGCGTATGCCATTGATCTTTGTCAACAAGGGCTTGATCGGCGCCCAGCCTTTCGCTTCGATAGCCGATTCATCCATCCAGGAGCGGTAAAAATCGCTGACCTGGCGCGCTGCCGCGTCCGTCTGTGGCGCCGCCGCCAAGCCTTCGACGAGGCCGATGATGCGCTCGTTGGTCGCATTGGCGAGGATGGCGAACGAGCCCCAGCTGCTGCGGTCGGCGGGAATCTCCGTGCCGCGCAGCCAGTCGCCATTCACGTAGTCATAGAAGTCGTCGCCGGGCAAGACCCGGGCGGCAGCGGAGACGGCGGCGCTGGCGGCCGCTTGCTGCCCATGCGCCTGGGCGGGCAAGCCGGCCAGCGAGACGCCGGCCAGGGCGAGGGCGATGGCAGCCTGGACTGGCGTCCGGGACCAGGAAAAACGCAAACCGTGCATGGCGATCCTTTCGATGGAATAGTCAAAATCATAGCGTGTTTCGGGCCAAAAAACCGTCCTCCAACTTTTTTGCATGCGGATAAAAATCGGCCTATAGTTTCACGCCCCCCGTGCCGCGTGTACGCCAAGGAGATTGCCATGCAACTGGAAGCGCTGTTCCAGCAACCCCATGCCCTGCCTGCCGCCCCGAAGATCGTCGATGAACTGGTGCGCAGTTTCGACAATCCCGCCATTGCCACCGAAGACATCGCGCGCCAGCTGGGAGCGGACCCGGCCTTGAGCGCCAAGTTGCTGCGGCTGGCCAATTCAGCCTATTACCACGTCTCGCGCAGCATCGGCACGGTGGAAGACGCCGTGCTGATGCTCGGTTTTGTAACCGTGCGCACCCTCGTCATCAGCTCGGGCCTGGTCAGCGGCTTCAAGGCCGTGCCCGGCCTGAACCTGCCGCAATTCTGGCGCTACAGCCTGCACAGCGCCGTATCGGCCCGCTGGATCGCCAGGCAGACGGGCGACAACCAGGACCTAGCGTTCACCATCGGCATGATGCATGCGATCGGACAACTGGTGATCCATGCCGCCATGCCCGAGCAAGCCATGCAGCTCGACAAGATCGCCCCGCCGCTCGACGCGCGCCGGCTCGACGCGGAGCGGGTTTCCTTGGGCTATGACTATGCGCAGGTGGGCGCCGAACTGGCGCGCCGCTGGAAGTTCCCCCCTGCCTTTGCCGATGCCATCGCCGCCTTTCCCGATCCGCTGTCCAAGGCGCCCCTGAACCGACTGGCCGCCATCATCCACCTGGCCGCCTGGCGCGCCCGCATCGATGAAAATGCGCTGAGCAATGAAGAAATCATCGCCTGCTACCCCGGCGGCGTGGCCGAAGCGCTCGGCTTGCCGCCCTCGGTACTGGTCGACAAGATGCCGCCGCCCGCCGAACTGAGCGCGGGACTGGAAGAACTCGTCAAATAAATTCCCCACCGCCGGCATCGCCGCTCCCTGCATCCATGCGGGTTTGCGGGCGATGCCGGCGGATCGCCAAAATTATCCAAATTATTTTCACTTTTTTTCAAAAACACCCTCAAGTTCCCGCTGGAGCTGCCGTTAATCTGGACAAGCGGTAATCCATTCACTAGTTACGGGTGTGCTCATGACCTCCAACGACGTTCTCTCGATGTATGAAAATATTGCAGGAATGACCAATAAAATGGTCGTGGCCGCACGTTCGAGCGACTGGAATGGCTTGGATGCCCTGGAAAACCAGTGCGCCAGCGCCGCCAGCACGGTCATGACGGGCAAGGTGCCCGCCCAGGCCGGCGCCTCGCGCCTGCGCAAGATCGACTTGCTCAAGCAAATCCTGGCCAACGACCGCGAAATCCGCACCATCACGGAACCGTGGATGACGCAGCTGCCGAACGCCATGCACGGTTCGCGCGCGCACATGTAAGTCATATTGCAGCGCCAGAAACGACAAAAGCACCCGCGGGTGCTTTTTTTACGTCTGCCGTCTTGCCGGGGAGCGCGCCATCTGCGGCGCGAGGGAAACAAGGAGGGGGAATTTGGAAGGCGAGCCCCAGGTATCTCCTGGCGTCGCCTCGCTGCCGGTTGCATCCGGCGTTCGCGAGCACATCGTCGGCATCGCGAACCGCTTCCAGACCCAGGCGTTTATGCAACGCTACACCTGTTTGCCGCGCCACACTATCGTTGGTGACTGCGCCAGGCTGGGGCTGTTTTTTGTCGTAGAGCAAGTCCACTGAATTAATCATATCACCATCTTTAAAAAATAGGCAATACGATAGACAAGCATTTTTCTGTCTTTTTTCAATATCTTTTTTTACATCAAATTCCAGCGCCGCCTTGACGTAGCCATTGCAGCATCGTCAACGCGAGAACGGCTCCGGTTCCGGCGCGGCCTCCGCCCCCTCCTCCACGGCCTCCGTCAGCACGGGCACCGCCTTCTTCTTGCGGCCGAAAGGCTTGCGCAGCAAGACCCAGTACTTCGACGGCGCGCCCGGCCCTGCCGCCTGCCTGCGCTTGCGCACGACGTACACGATGAGCGCCGTCAGCAGCAGGAAGACCAGGGTGCCGATACCGAGCCACAGCAAGCCGTTGCCGCCCGCTGCCCTGCCCACCGCTGGCGGCGCCAGGGGCTTGGGCTTGGCATGCGGCGCCTGCGCCACGGCCGGCGCGGCAGCCGGCGCAACGGCAGCAGCAGCGGTGGCAGGCTGGGCCAGCGCCTGTTGCAGGGCGCCGATCTTGCCTTCCAATTCACCGAGCTTGTCATTCAGCGCCGCGTTTTTCTCATCCAGCGCCACGCATGCTTGCGCCTGCCCGGCATCCACCTGTGGCGCGCAAGCGGCCACGGGCGCCGTGGCCCGGCGCAACGGCGCCGGACGCGGCGCGGGGACGGCCGGCGTGGGCGCGGCGGGCGGCGGAACGAACACGCGCGCCGGGCGCACGAGACCCTCGGCGCGCGCGCGGGCCGCCAGCGCGGCGGCATCGGGCGCTGGCGCGCCGGACGCGGCGCGCGGCAATGGCAGCGGCGTGGGCGCAGATACCGGCGCGGGCACAGGCGCGGCGGGCCGGACTGGAGCACTGACGGCGGCGGGCGGCGCCGGCGTCAGCCACAGAGTCCCCAGGCGCACGACGGCGCCATTGCCACTGCCCAGCAACAAATACAGATGCACGTGGCCTGCCTGGATGGCTTGCCGCGTAGTCACGCGCACATAATGGCGTCCAGCGCGCTCCAGCGGGCTGATCGTCAAGGTTTGCAGGGCCGGATCCATGCCGATGCCGCCACCGCGGTACACATCGGGCGAAGCCAGGCGCACGGCCACGCCGCTGGCTTCCTCGGGCGCCAGGGCCGTCAGTTCGATCTCGGCCAGCAAGGGCTGGCCCACGTGCGACAGCACGGCCATGTCGCCCAGTTCAGCGGCCATGACGGGCGGCAAGGCCAGGCTGGCGGCGGCGCACGCGATCAGGGACCAACGGGGAAAGATGCTGCTCTGCATGGACTGATCGCTTTGATAACAGGATAAATAAGGGGAACTCGCCTGTCTTTAACGGCAGGAAATCGCAAAAATATAGATGAGCCAGGGCAAAAATGATGCAATACAGCATCATCCTGTGCCTTTTCGGCGCCTGGAGTACACTCGATCCACCTCCATCGATGAAAGGGATGTCATGAGCAGCAGAATCGAACGCGACAGTTTCGGCCCGATCGACGTACCCGCCGACCGGCTTTGGGGAGCGCAAACGCAGCGCTCGCTCGAGCACTTCCATATCTCCACGGAAAAGATGCCGCCCGAACTGATCGCCGCCCTGGCCACCGTCAAGCGCGCGGCCGCCCACGTCAACCTGGACTTGGGATTACTGGATGGCAAGAAAGCCATCGCCATCACGCAGGCGGCCGACGAAGTGCTGGCCGGCAAGCATGCGGCGGAATTCCCGCTGGCCGTCTGGCAGACGGGCTCTGGCACGCAAAGCAATATGAACATGAATGAAGTGCTGGCCAACCGGGGTTCCGAGCTGATCGGCGGCTTGCGCGGCGCCGAGCGCCTGCTGCACCCGAATGACGACGTCAACCTGGGCCAGTCCTCGAACGACATCTTTCCGACCGCCATCCACGTGGCGGCCGCCCTGGCCGTCGCCAACACGGTCTTGCCGCCGCTGCGCCAGCTGCGCGCCACCCTGGACGCGAAAGCGACGGAGTTTGCCGACATCGTCAAGATCGGCCGCACCCATTTGCAGGATGCGACGCCGCTGACCCTGGGCCAGGAATTTTCCGGCTATGTGGCGCAGCTGGACTTTGCCGAGCACATCATCACGGCATCGTTGCCGCCGCTGCTGCAGCTGGCCGCCGGCGGCACGGCCGTGGGCACGGGCTTGAATGCCCACGTGGAATTTGCCGGCCGCATCGCGGCCGAACTGGCGCGCCTGACGGGCCAGCCGTTCGAGACGGCCAGCAACAAGTTCGCCGCCCTGGCCGCCCACGATGCGCTGGTCGCCGCCCATGGCGCGCTGAAAACCCTGGCCACGGCCCTGATGAAAATCGCCAACGACGTGCGCTGGATGGCGTCCGGCCCCCGTTCCGGCCTCGGTGAAATCACCATCCCCGAAAACGAGCCGGGCAGCTCCATCATGCCAGGCAAGGTCAACCCCACCCAGTGCGAAGCGCTGACCATGCTGTGCTGCCAGGTATTCGGCAACGATGTCGCCATCACGGTAGGCGGCGCCTCGGGCAATTTCGAGCTGAACGTCTTCAAGCCCTTGATTGCGCACAACTTCCTGCAAAGCGCGCGCCTGCTGGGCGACGGCATGCGCAGCTTCGACGAGCATTGCGCGCACGGCATCGCGCCGAACCGTGACCGCATCGCCGAACTGATGGAGCGTTCCCTGATGCTGGTCACGGCGCTGGCGCCGCACATCGGCTACGACAAGGCGGCGCAAATCGCCAAGCAGGCCCAGCATGAAGGCACGACCTTGAAGGAAGCGGCGCTGGCCCTGGGCTTTGTGACGGAAGAGCAATTCGGCGCATGGATCGTGCCCCTGGAGATGACGCGCCCCAACAAAAGCTGACTTCCACCCTGCATTGCTGGCGGCTTCAGGTAAACTATGAGTTAGTTGAGCGCAGCGGCGCCCGAGCCGTCATCAAGTGTTGAAAACACATCATTGCAATAAGGGATACAATGCAAAAAGTAAGCTTTGATTTAACATCCGAGTTCGTCGAGCTGAACCAGCTGTTGAAGCTGGTCGGCCTGTGCGACAGCGGTGGCGCAGGCAAGGTCATGGTCGATAGCGGCGTGGTGAAGGTCGATGGCAAGAAGGAATTGCGCAAGACCGCCAAGATCCGCGCCGGCCAGGTCGTCAGCGTGGGCGATATCCGTATCACGGTCGTCGGCCCCGTCTGACCCCGGCATGGGGCGCGAAAGCCGCCCCATGCGTCTAGCCGGCACCGCTGCCAGCTGGCTGCCTGGATCAAGCTGCAACATGTCGTTATTGTCAGATAAATATCGATTGCAGAAGGGAAGCGCCATGAACCATCCCGAACAAGGTACGCGCAGCCAGGAACGCCTGATCGGCGACTTGCGCCAGGTCATAGAAAACGCGGAAGAATTGCTGCGCAACACAGACAAATACACCAGCAGCCTGTACCAGAGCGCGCGCGCCAGGCTGGAACTGGCCCTCGTCGCGGCCACGGCCGAGCTGGCCCGCTTTGAAGAAGAGCAAGTCACACGCATGATGGACGCCACCCTGGCCGCAAATGCCCTGTACCGCGATCAGACGGGCGAAGCGCGCTTGCTGCGGGCCTTCGAATAACCCCTCACGCCGTCAATACCCCATGCGCGAGCCACTGGCGCAAGTGTGCGGCCAGGTCGAATGCCGGGTCCAGCCCGAACGCCGCATCGAGCGCGGCGCCAAACGTCCGGCCCTGCCTGAACGCCTGCAAGGCCGCATGCGCGGCCCCATCCAGCGGCAGCACCTGCGCCTTCCAGCCCGGCCGGCATACCAGCGCGCAGCTGGCCACCTGCATCTCTTGCGGAAATCTTCCCTGCTCTTCACCTTCCTGATGCGCCAGCCACAGGGCCACCACTTGCCAATCCGATTCCAGCAAGGCACAGGCGGGATGCAAGCTGAAACGCCGCGTTTCCAGCTGGTCGGGATGCAAGGCGGCCAGCGACTCGGGCGCCACGCCCTGCGCATCGGCCGCGTAATGGGCCAGGTGCACGGCCCACTCCAGGCGCGCCATGTCCGGCAGGTAGGGCAAGTCGGCCACGTGAGGGAAACTGGCGAGAAAATCGGCGAAACGGGCACCAAACTGGTTCAAATCAACGCTATCCGACGGATACTGGCGGCCATACGCGCGCGCCAGGCCGCCGAAGAATTCCTCACCCACCAGCGCCAGCACGACGGGATAGGCGTCGCCCAGGGTGCGGCGCCAGGTGGCGCCCACATTGCCGCGGTAGAGTGAAAAACGCTGCGCCACCGCCTCGCCCGCGAACGATGGCAATGTTGCCACGGTATCCAGCAAGGCCGTGGCAAACGCTTGCTGGCCGGCCGCCAGCGCATCGAACAGCGCGGGCATTGGCGCGGGTGGCAGCACCGTTCCCTGCCATGGCGCCCGCGGCGCGTGGCGCGCCAGCATGGCTTGCGCCTTGTCCGCTTCGCCCAGCAGGATATCGAGCGACGGCAAGTCCGTATCCCATTCGACCAGGGTGGGCACGGCGCCAAAGCGCAGCAAGGCGGCCGCATACAAGTCCCAGACGGGATCGGCCACGGCGGCTCCGTGGTGGTCGATCACGGCATGCGGCGTCAGCAGGTGGCCGCCCAGGTGCAGCTCGCCCACGCTGCCCGGCGCAATGGACTGCATGGCCGTCAAGGCGTCTTCGCCGTGGTTGCACTGGTTCACATACAGGTTATTGATATCGATCAGCAGTCCGCAACCGCTGCGGCGCGCCAGTTCCGCCAGGAATTGCGCCTCGCTCATGGCATCGTCGGCAAAGCGCAGGTAAGTGGAGACATTCTCCAGCAAGATCGGCCTTTTCAGCACATCCTGCACGCGCCCCACTCTGGCGCACAGCAAGTCCAGGGCGGCGCCATTCAAGGCCAGCGGCAACAGGTCATTGAGTTGCTGCTGCGCCACGGCGCCCCAGCACAGGTGTTCCGACACGAGGACCGGCTCGATGCGCTCGGCCACGGCGCGCACGCGCTGCAGGTGCGCTTCGGAAAAACCCCGCGCGGACCCCAGCCCCAGGCCCACGCCATGCAGGCTGATGGGGTAATCCTGGCGCAGGGTCTGCAGCACATGACTATCCCAGCCCGACGGCTGCAGATAGTTTTCAGTGTGCACTTCCAGCCAGCCCACCCGGGGCCGGCGCGCCAGGAAGTGGCGGTAATGCGCGGCGCGCAAGCCGACGCCGGCAAGCGCCTGGATTGACGGCGGCATGGGCGGGCGGCGGATGCTTACGGCTGCGTGGCCGGTTTGGCAGCCTTGATGGGCTTGACGGAGCCGCCCGCCTGTTCGCACGTGCCCTTGGCAACATAGGTCCATTCCGTGGGCAGGTTGTCCGCCTCCGCCTGGCCCGCGCAGGAATGCGCGCTATCGGACGAGGCGCAATCGTTCTGCCCCGCCTTGGCCACGCCGTAGCATTTTTCCTTGTCGCCAGGCGCGGGGCCATCGTGGGCGGATGCGTTGACGGAAGTGCCGGCACAGATGCCCGCGAGGGCGGCGGCGATGAGGGCTTGACGTTTGTTCATGGGGATTCCTCTTGCATGGGTCAAAGTAATGGCACGCACCAGGCTGCACGATGGGGCAACACGCGGTGATGGACGTCATTCTACTGAATCGGCCGTGCCATGGCGAACCATGGTCAATCAGTCAACTTGACAGAGGCGGGGAGAAAAAGGGAAGGAAGGCAGGAAGACAGACAAAAACGCCCACGCGCCACCGTCGATGACGGTGGTGTGGGCGTAAATAGGGCGAGCGCCAGGCGGGCGCCGCGGGACTGCGCTCAGGCTGTCGTGTTGATGCGGTTACCGAGGTGAGCCGGCAGACTTGGCGCCGACTGTACCGGCGGCAGCGCTGCCAGCAAGGCATTCGCGGTCGAGCTTTGGATATCCTGGGCTTTTTTCAGGACAGTCAAGCCGACGGCTTGCCGCGTGCCTGTCTCCGCCATCGTGGTTGACAGTTGAGCAATGCTTCCGACGTCCATACGTTTCTCCAATGAGGTTCTACCCTTGTTAACGGATGCCGCCGGCAAACCTTTAGCTTATTTTTCCAGTCGGTGCAGCAACCAGGCCAGCACGTGCTCGCGCGCATTCAAGTCCAGCCATTGCACGCCCTCGCGCAAGTCGGCCGGCGCCGGGCTGTCCGACGCGACGGCGATCACGTGCGGGTCATGCGGATACACGGGCGCCTGCCCCACAGCCGGGCGGAACACTTCCAGCTTGGGGATGGGGTCCGTCTTGAAACCCTCGACCAGGGTCAAGTCTGCCGGCCCCATGCGGGCCAATTGCTGCGCCAGGCTGGGCTCGGGCGCGCCGCGCAGCTCATGCACGATGGCAAAGCGGTACGGCGACGCCACCAGCACTTCCGCCGCCCCGGCCAGGCGCAGGCGGGCACTGTCTTTTTGCGGCGGCTCCAGCGCCAGGTCGTGGTGGCTGTGCTTGACCAGGTTGACGCGCAGGCCGCGCGCCGCCAATTCCTTCACCACAAATTCCAGCAGGGTCGTCTTGCCGCTACCGGAACGGCCGATCACACCGAGTACCGGGTGTGCGGGCATCGCATCGTGCATGGTCACTCCTTGATTGAGAAGGAATGATTATACGCAGCACACCGGCGCCACCGTCCGGCGCAGGCACTGCGCATTGCCCAGCCCATCGCCCAGGTCAAGCCACTCCGGGTTTTCCGCCATTCCGGGCACCGGCAGGCGCCGGCTTGCCGCCCTGCCGCCGGCGCCTGCCCGCCGTTTTACCCTCCACCGCCTGCGCATTCCTGGCCGTGCGCGCCAATTGCCGGTGGGCGGCAATCGCGCCCGCCTCGGCATCGGACTGGAAGGGGACGGCGGCAGCGGCGGCCAGCCCGCCATCGGCGGCGCAGGCAGGCGCCAGCGGGGGAAAATCCTGCGCCCGCACATCCGCCTCCCATGCGGCCCGCTGCGCCAGCACGGCAAAGGGTACGGCGGGGGCCGCGCGCGCCTGCGCCAGGGCCAGCACGGCGCCCAGGCCGCTGGCGGCCGCCACGCGCGCGCCCATCTGGGGCAAGCCGCCATCGGCGGCGCGGCAAAAGCGCTGCAGGATGGTCTTGATGATCGACGTGTGATCATATATCTCGTGGCTGACGCTGCCAGGCGCGATCAGCGGCGACACCAGCAGCATGGGCACGCGCACGCCGTAGCGGCGAAAGGCGGGGTCGTCGTCGACAGCGGCGGGCGGCGGCACGTGGTCGAAAAAGCCGCCGTGTTCGTCATAACTGAGGATCAGCAAGGTGCGCGCCCAGGCGGGACCGCGCGCCAGAGCCTGGTAGACCTGCGCCACCAGCGCCTGGCCGGCGCGGATATCGGCCGGCGGGTGGTCGTCATTGTCGAAGAAATGCGGATCGATCCAGCTGACCGAGGGCAAGGTGCCCGCCAGCGCATCGCCGATGAAGCCATAGCGGCGCGCACTGGAACCGAACGGTTCGTACAGCTCGGACGAGCGGTAATGGTCGTCCGTCAGGGCCAGGCTCCAGGGTTTCCAGACGGAATAAAACTTCCAGCTGACCTGGGCACGCTCGAGGTGGCGCACGAACGATTTGTTCGCATATAGGGGCACGCGCTTGCTGTCGCGGCTGCCGGCCGCCCTGCCGCTGACCGCATACAAGCGGTTGGGCCAGGTGGCGCCCGGCACGGAACTGTAGCAGCGGTCGCAGACGCAGAACTGCTGCGCCAGGAAATCGTACATGGGCAAGTCGGCCGCATTGTAGTACCCCATCACCAGGTCGATGTCGGGGTCGCCCGGATGCGTTTGCGCATAGTCGTCGACAAAGCCGCCGTTATTGTTTTGCAATTGCTGCGCCACCGACAGGCCCGTATGCGACGGGTCTTGCTGCGGGCCGAAGGCCGTGCGCCGCAAATGGTGCACGGGATACGTCACGCCCGCATGCACGTTGGCATGGCTGGCTTGCAAGCCGTCGATATCGCTGCGCCCGCCTTCCAGGCTCAGGTAGCCGAGCATGTGGTCGAACGAGCGGTTTTCCATCATCAGCACGACGATATGGTCGATGCGCGCCAGGTTTCCAGGCACACCCACATCAAGGACACCCTCACCAGCAGCTGCGGCAGCAATCATCGGACCTCCCCGGCCGCGCACACGGGCGCAGCGACCCTGGTTCGACCAGGCCCCGCCAGTATGGTTCAGCTATGGCGGCCCGGCCTTGATGCGCAACAACTCAATATGGCACGCGGTAGCGGTAGCCCTTGAAACTGAAGATGGCCGCCTTCGGCTGCAACTTTTCCAGCACCAGGCCGGGCGCCAGCTCCTCGCCCTCGTGGCGCAAGACCTTATCGATCAGCAACAGGCGGTCGGCCGGATTCTTCGAATAGATATAGCCGCCGATGGCGATCGAAGGGATTTGCCGCTGTATCGGTTCGGGCAAGTCGCGCATGCCGGGAACGCTCTCTTCGGCCGCCGGCGTGATGGCAGGCGCTGCGGGCACCGGGGCCGCAACGGGCGGCGCGGCCTGGCCTGGCGTTTCCTGCCGGGGTTCCGGCACGGGTCTGGCATGGTGCACGGGCGCTGCGGTGGCCGCTGGCGGAACGGGCACAGGCACGGGAACGGCGGGCGGGACGGCGGCCGGCATCGGCGCGGGCACAGCCTGGGCCAGCACGGCAGGGGCGCCAGCAACGCCCGCAGGCGCAGCCGCGCCCGCTTGCCACGGCTGCCACAGCAGCAATGCGGCAGCCACGGCCACCGCCACGCCGCCCAGCGCCAGCCAGACGGGCGCGCGCCGCGCCGCGCCGGACGTGGCGGCATCGTGCAACTGCACTTGCGGTGCGTGGATCGACGGCAACTCGCCCAGTTGGCGCTCGGCCTGCGATTTTTTCAGTGCTTCAAGTATGTAAGACATCTTATTTCCCCGCCACCATCGCCGTTGCAGCGGGCGCTGCCACGGCAGGAGCTGCGCTGCTCAGGCGCGGCTCCGAATTGTCACCCAGTTGCATCAGGCGCATGAACGTTTTCGGACCCGCCAGGCCATCGGCCCGCAAGTTCTGGCGCTGCTGGAAAGTACGCAGCAGGCCTTGCATCTCGGCATCCAGCGGCTGATTGGCGGCCGGTGCCGGCAAGCCCTGCTGCTGTGCCAGGCGCTGCGCCAGCCAGTCCACGTCGGCGCCGCGGGCGCCCAACGGGATTTCGTCGCGCCAGCTGCGCGGGGCGCGCCAGAAGGTCGTGAAACTGCCGTCGCTGCGCTGGGCCAGCTGGGCCAGCGGCAAGCTTTGCTGCTTGCCATCAAGCAGCACGGTGGCAGTCTCATCCTGCAGACGCGTCAGCAGCGCCAATTGCTCCACACCCTCCCCGTCGCGCAAGGCCAGCAGGGCGGGACGGTCCAGCACGCGCAGCTCGGCGATGCCGCCCCGGCTGTGCAGGCAGCGCAGGCCGGCGCGGGCGCCCGCCTGGCAAGCGTCGCCAGCCGGCAACTGCTCGCCCCACAGGTTGGCCAGCTGGCGCAGCACGGCGTTGCGGTCCGGCACGCTGGCAGGCGCGGGCGTGGATGCGGCGGCGGCCACCACGGCGGAGGCGGCCGGCTGCGATGCGGCCACGGCCGCAGACTTGACCGCCGGCGCGGGCACGCCAGCGCGCGGCATGAAATGCCAGGCCAGCGCGGCCGTGACCACGGCGCCGGCCAGCACGCCGCCCGCCAGCTGCGGCCAGCGCAGTCCGGCCGCAGCTGGCGCGGCGGCGCCCGCCTCGGCAAACACTTCCTCGGCGGCACGGCGCAGGATCTGGCGCGTCACCTGCGGCTGGTTTTCCACGTAAGCGCCCAGCAGCGCGCGGTCGCACAGCAGGTTGATGCGGCGCGGCACGCCCTTGCTCAAAGTATGGATCTGCGCCATCAGGCGCGGCGCAAACGGCGTCTGCGCCGTGCTGCCGGCCACGGCCAGGCGGTGGCGGATATAGCTGGCCGTCTCGTCCGCCGTCAGCGAACCCAGGTGATAGCGGGCGATCACGCGCTGCGCCAGCTGCTCCAGCTCGGGCCGGGCCAGCATGGCGCGCAATTCCGGCTGGCCGATGAGGATAATCTGCAGCAACTTGCGCTCGCTCGTCTCCAAGTTGGTCAGCAGGCGCAACTGCTCCAGCACGGCGGCGGACAGGTTTTGCGCTTCGTCAATGATCAGCACATTGTTCTTGCCCTGCGCATGGCTGGCCAGCAAGTGCGCATTGATGGCGTCGACATAGCCTTTCACGCTCGATACGCCAGGCGCCAGGGCGATGCGGAATTCCTCGCAAATCGAGTGCAGCAATTCCTCGACGGACAGTTTCGGATTGAAGATGTAGGCGAGCTGGCAATTTTCCGGAATCTGCTCCATGAAGCAGCGGCACACGGTGGTCTTGCCGGCGCCGATCTCTCCCGTCAGCAAGACGAAGCCGCCGCCGCTGCCCACGCCATACAGCAGGTGCGCCAGCGCTTCGCGGTGGCGTTCGCTCATGAACAGGTAGCGCGGATCGGGGGCGATCGAGAACGGTGATTGCTTGAGCTGGAAATAATGCGTGTACATGGAGACCCTGCGGATGAAACGATCAAAATGCGCGGCGGCAAGCCGAACCCCTCATCGGGTGCGGGCGGGCGGCAACGGCTTGTATTTGGCGCAATAGACTTTCGCTTTGCTGCGGAAGTAGACGATTTTACTGCCAGGCACGGAACCACGGACAGGAAAGGCGGAATTGTCGAGTTTATTGAAACGCAGGCCCGAAGCGCCGCGGATGGCCGGTTCCAGCTTTTCCGGTGTCGTGTCCGCCACCACGCCCATGAAGACGAGGGGGCTGGTGTCATCGCTGACGATCACGTCGGTCACGGGCGCGCCCCACAAGGTGGCATCCGTGCGGAACCAGTAGGCGCCCCCTTCATGCTTGTAGGCCGGGCCGAAGGCCGTCAGCAAATAGGCATAGAAGGCCTTGTTGTCGATCTGGTCGATGCACAGCACGGCATTGCCCACCACCTGCCCGAACGTGGACGGCGGCGGCTTTTGCTGCGCCAGCACGCCGGACACGGGCGTACCTGCGGCCAGCAGGGCGAACGCCGCCAGCAGGGCCGGCGCATGCCACGGGCGCGACAGTAAGCGACGCAGGCGCATGATCAGCGCTTGCGCTCTTCTTTCTTGACCTTCTTGGCTTCCTTCTTTTCCTTCATGGTCTTGGCCGGTTCCTTCTTGGCTTCTTTCTTGCTGTCCTGTGCCTTGCTCATTATCTACTCCATGCCTGGGCGAAAATGCCTGGGCCATTATGACACTCCCCCATGAAAATGCCACCCGAAAAGCAAAACGGCCGCGCAAGGCGGCCGTTCCAGTCGTACCTCAGTGCCAGATCAATGCAGGCACAGGCGGCGGCGCGTCTTTTCGATCAGCGCCGCATCGTAGGGATACAGGTTCTCGATAAAGAACAATTCCGTTTCCGCCTCGTCTTCCAGGCACATTTCGATCATGACCGGGCCATCGCTTTCGCGGCCCAGGAAATCCTTCGGCCAGCGGTTCTTGCGGTGCGTGCGCATCATTTCCATGCCCAGCGCGGCCAGCGGCGCCGACACGCCGGCGGCCAGCGCCTCCTGCTGCCAGTCGTCCCAGTACTCGCTCTTTGCTGCCTTGTCGTTCATCATGCTCTTCCAACTCAGGTGTAAAAGGCGGACTTTACTCTTCATGGCGTCCCTTGCCAAGCAATACTGCAGCGCGCGGCGCAGACCAGTCTGAAAAAATTGGCATTAAACAAGGCCAATTTCAATACCATTCCTTACACACAAAAACTCCTTTATTAACAATCACTTGCAATCGCACCCTCGGGCATGGCGCGGCAGCGCGCAACGCAATTGTTAATACCACTTAAATACCTGTTGACAAGCCATCTGGGCGACAATATAGTGCCTTCAGCTTTTTCGCCGCCCGACAAATAAAAGAACCGAGACAGGCGCATTCAACCAAACGCGGGACTGCACAACATGATCGAATACATAATCGGCGTCGACGGCGGGGGCAGCGGAACCCGCGTACGCCTGGCGCGCCTCGATGGCCAGGAACTGGCTCAGGGACAAAGTGGCCCTTCCGGCCTGGGACTGGGCATCGAACGGGCCTGGACTTCCGTGGCGCATGCCGTCACCCTGGCCTTTCGCGCCGCCGGCCTGGAACAGCCGCCGCTGCAGCGCATGGCCATCGGCCTGGGCCTGGCCGGCGTGCACAACAAGCAGTGGGCCGCCAGCTTCGTCGAACACAATCCCGGCTATGCCTTTGTGGCACTCGAATCCGATGCCCTGACCACCCTGCTGGGCGCGCACGCGGGCCAGCCGGGCGCCATCGTTGCCATCGGCACGGGCAGCGTGGGCGAAGTGCTGCATGCGGACGGCAGCCGCCATGAAGTGGGCGGCTGGGGCTTCCCCTCCGGCGACGAAGCGGGCGGCGCCTGGATCGGCATGCGCGCCATCAACCATGCGCAGCAAGTGGTCGACGGGCGCGTGCCCGGCAGCGCCTTCGCCACGGCCATCATCGATGCCTGCGGCGGCCAGCGCGACGCCATGCAGGTGTGGCTGGCCGCCGCCAGCCAGACCAATTTCGCGCAACTGGCGCGGCTGGTGCTCGAACACGCGGCCACCAATGCGGTGGCGCGCACCATCCTGATGGATGCGGGGCAGCAGATAGCCCTCATCGCCAGGGCGCTCGACCCGGCTGGCACCTTGCCCGTGGCCCTGTGCGGCGGCCTGGCGGCGCCCCTGTCGAGCTACCTGCCGGCGGACTTATTGCAACTGGTCGTGCCGGCACAGGGCGACTCGGCCGCAGGCGGCCTGCGCCTGATACGCAAGCACTTGCAGGAGCAATGACCATGCTGGCCAAACTGTCCGCCTTCAAACCCAATCCGGCCAGCGACACGCCGCTCTACATGCAGCTGGCGAACATGCTGTCGGACGGCATCGCCAGCGGCGACTGGCGCGCCAACCAGGCCTTGCCTTCCGAGCGCGTGCTGTCGGACATCCTGGAAATCTCGCGCGTCACGGCGCGCAAGGCCATCGACATGCTGTGCGACCGGGGCATGCTGACGCGCAAGCGCGGCTCGGGCACCTATATCACGCCCAAGCTGGAGCAGCCGCTGTCGCGCCTGACGAGCTTTTCGGAAGAATTGCGCCAGCGGGGCTTCACGGCCGGCTCGCGCTGGCTGCAGCGCGATATCGGCGCGGCCGCGCCGCTGGAACTGCTGTCGCTGGGACTGTCGCCGCACATGCCGGTGGCGCGCCTGCGCCGCCTGCGCACGGCCGACGAAGTGGTGATGGCGATCGAGACGACCACCATCCCCGCCCTGTACATGCCGGACCCGCAGCAGGTGACCGATTCGCTGTACGGCTACCTGGAATCGCGCGGCACCATCCCGATGCGCGCGCTGCAGCATATCCGCGCCGTCAACGCCACGGCGGAACAGGCCAAGCTGGCCAATATCAAGACGGGTGAAGCCATGCTGCACATCACCCGTGTCAGTTATCTCGACAACGGCGCAGCGGTGGAACTGACCCACTCGTATTGCCGCAGTGATTATTATGAATTCGTAGCGGAGTCGCGCAGATGAGCAGCACTATCAAAGGCAATATCCTTACCCCAGGCGGCTGGATCCACGGCGCCATCGCCTTCGGCGAAAAAGTCGACAGCATCACGGGCGATTCGCGTCACCCGTCGAGCAACGGCGACGACTATATTCTGCCCGGCTTCATCGACCTGCACGTGCATGGCGGCGCCGGCAAGGACATCATGGAAGGCGGCGAAGCCGTCTACACCATCGCGGCCATCCACGCGCGCCACGGCACCACCAGCCTGCTGGCCACCACCATGACGGCGCCGCCGGAAGACATCGACATGGCCCTGACGGCCATCGGCATCGCCGCCAATCACCGCCGCCCGAACACGGCGCGCGTGCTGGGCGCCCACCTGGAAGGCCCGTACATCAACTCCGGCAAGCTCGGTGCGCAGCCCAACTACGCGCGCGCCGCCAACCTGGCCGAGATCGAGCGCCTGCAAACCCTGGCCAAGCTGCGCGTCATCACCGTGGCGCCGGAAATCGCCGGCCACCTGGACCTGGTGCGCGCCCTGGCCGACGCCGGCGTGCGCGTGCAGATCGGCCACACGCTCGGTTCCTATGAAGACGGCGTGGCCGCGCTGGAACACGGCGCCATGGGTTTCACGCATTTGTTCAACGCCATGAGCGGCCTGCATCACCGCGAGCCGGGCATGGTCGGCGCCGCGCTGGCGCACGCCGAATACGCCGAACTGATCCCCGACCTGCTGCACGTGCACCCGGGCGCCATCAAGGTGGCCCTGCGCGCCATCCCGCGCCTGTACTGCGTCACCGATTCGACCGCCGCCACCGGCATGCCGGACGGCGAATACATGCTGGGCCGCCACGCCGTGCAGAAATGCATGGGCGGCGTGCGCCTGCCCGACGGCACCCTGGCGGGCAGCACCCTGACCCTGGACCAGGCGCTGCGCAACCTGGTGGGACTGGGACTGGACCTGGCCGACGCGTCCAAGCGCGTGTCGACCAACGCCGCCGATTACCTGGGCCTGGAAGAACGCGGCCGGCTGGCCCCCGGTACTTACGCCGATCTGGTGGTACTCGATCGCGATCTCAAACTCAAAGCTGTGTATATAGAAGGAGAAATCTGTGACCTCAATGATGCTTAAAGAAGCCATTTCCGCCGCCGAATGCGTCGCCCTGCAACTGGCCAGCGACACGGAACGCTACGCGGAACTGGGCCGCAAATTGAGGAGCACCTCGTTCTCGACCGCGCTGACCATCGCGCGCGGCAGCTCGGACCACGCCTGCAACTACGTCGCCTACCTGATCATGGCGCGCCTGGGCCGTGTCGTCGCGTCCCTGCCGATGTCGCTGGTGACCCTGAACAAGTCGCCGCTGGTGACGCGCGACACGCTGGCCATCTCGATTTCGCAATCGGGCCAGAGCCCTGACGTGGTCGAACCGATCCGCTACTTCCGCGACGGCGGCGCCACCACCGTGGCCCTGGTCAACGACATCGAATCGCCGCTGGCGCACGCCGCCGAATGGGCCATGCCCCTGCGCGCCGGCAAGGAACAAAGCGTCGCCGCCACCAAGAGCTTCATCACCAGCCTGGTCGCCGGCGCGCGCATGGTGGCCCAGTGGCAGAACGACCCTGAACTGCAGGCGGGCCTGGAAGCGCTGCCTGAAGCGCTGCTCGAAGCGACCCGCGTCGACTGGTCGCCCGCCATCGACGTGCTGGCCCCGGCCCGCAACATCATGGTCGTGGGACGCGGCATCAGCTTCCCCGTGGCGCTGGAAGCGGCGCTGAAATTCAAGGAAACCTCGGCCCTGCAGGCGGAAGCCTTCAGCGGCGCCGAAATCAAGCATGGCCCGATGGCCCTGATCGAAGACGGCTACCCGCTGCTCATTTTCGCCACCCGCGGCCCGACCCAGGCCGGCCTGCTGCAACTGGCAACTGAGATGCGCGGCCGCGGCGCCAAGGTCTTGCTGGCGGCGCCCGCCGACGTGGCCGAGCGCGACCTGACCCTGCCCGTGGCGGCCACGCCGGATCTCGACCCGATCGTCGCCATCCAGTCCTTCTACGTGATGGCGGCGAAACTGTCGGCCGCGCGCGGCATGGACCCGGATGCGCCGCGTCACCTGAGCAAGGTTACCAAGACCAATTAAGCAGCAAGCGGCAGCTGCGCCCCCGGCACGGGGCGCGGCGGCCGTCCGTAGCACCCGAATATAAGCGACGGCAAGGGCATGTACCCGCGCCGCGGACTCATGGACATTGGAGCGCCACGCTCCAGGATAAAAATGACGATCAAGAGACTGTTGGCGGTTGTTGCCTGCGCGGGCCTGCTCGCGCCGCAGGCATGGGCTGCCGAGAAAATCGAATTCTGGACCTTCAGCATGAAGCCCAAGTTCACGCCGTATTTCAATGCGGTGGTGGCGCGCTATGAGGCGCAGAATCCCGGCGTCAAGATCGAATGGATCGACTTCCCGTGGGACGTCATCCAGACCAAGCTGGTCACGCGCATCGTGGCCGGCACGCCGCCCGCGCTGGTCAGCCTGAACGTGCCCTGGGCCGATGAATTCGCGCGCGACGGCTTGCTCACCCCCGTCGATGGCCTGATCAACGAGGCGCGCGCCAGCTACATTCCCAGCGCCCTGGCGGACTTGCGCTTCAAGGGCGGCACCTACGGTTTTCCCATGTACAGCAATGTCGCGGTGATCGCCTTCAATACCGCCATTTTCAGGCAGGCGGGACTTACGCGCGGCCCCGCCAGCCTGGATGAACAGCTGGCGTTCGCGCGCCAGATCGCGCAACGCACGGGCAAGGCCGGCATCGCCCCTGCCCTCTCCAAAATCGATGGCCTGTTCATGCAGCAGGGCCTGAGCGTCATCACCGGCAACCGCGCCGTCTTCAATTCGCCGCAGCACGTGGCGCTGGTGCAGAAGCTGGCCGACACCTACAAGGTGGGCGGCCTGCTGAAGGAAAGCCTGTTCGCCGAAGACAATTTCCCCGCCGTGATCGACGCCTACAAGGGCGGCCGCCTGGGCATGCTGCTGGCGCCGCCGACGGCCATGCAGCGCATCCGCGGCGATGCGAAAGACATCTACGCCATCACCGACGTGGCGCCCGCGCCGCTGGGCCCCACCGGCATCGCCGACGGCGGCTGGCTGGTGCACTTCGCCATTCCGAAAGGCGTGCCGGCGCGCCAGCTGCCGTCGGTGGGCAAGTTCGCGCGCTTCCTGACGAACGACGAAAACCAGCTGGCCTTCGCGCGCCAAGCCAGCGTCTTTCCCACCACCGTCAAGGCGGCGGCCGACCCGTTTTTCCTCGCCACGCCACAGAACGCGGGCGCGGCTGAAAAGGCGGTGGCCGCCGGCGCCATGTCGATGAACCACTCGCGCACCCTGTACGTGGCCGGCATCGACGACTACGACGAACTGCGCCGCTCGCTGGTGAAAGCCGTCGAGGCGGGCGTGACGGGCAAGCAGGATGTCAAGCAGGCGCTGGACCAGGCCGTCGCCATCTGGAACAAGAAGCTGGCCACCCTGCCGCGCCACTGAGGACACCATGAAACTCGCCCACCGCCACACCGTGCAAGCCTGGCTGTTCCTCACCCCCGCCCTGCTGCTGCTGGCCGCCTTTTCCTTCTGGCCCGTCGGCTATGGCTCCGTGCTGGCCTTTACCGACTACAGCCTGATACGCGAGACGCGCTTCGTCGGCCTCGACAACTTCCGCTACATCTTCAACAACGAGATGTTCGTCTCGGGCCTGAAAAACTCGCTGATGTTCCTGCTGATGGTGCCCTTCGTGCAGGTGGGCGCCATCACCCTCGCCGTGCTGGTCAACAACCGCCTGCCCGGCATCCGCCTGTTCCGCGCCGCCTTCTACGTGCCCGTGGTGACCACCGTTTCCGTGGTCGGCATCATGTGGGGCTTCATGTTCCACGAACAGGGCGCGCTGAACTACGTGATGATGACCTTGAAGCTGGTGAATGCGCCCGTGGGCTGGCTGTCGAACGACAGCCTGGCCCTGTTTGCCGTGATGTTCGTCACCCTGTGGCGCGGCCTGGGCTGGTACATGGTGATGTATCTGGCGGCCCTGCAGTCGATCCCGTCGGACATGCAGGAAGCGGCCATGCTCGATGGCGCCAGCCGCTGGCAGCGTTTCTGGAAGATCACCGTGCCGATGCTGCGCCCGACCATCATGCTGTGCTCCATCCTGTCCGTGCTGGCGGCCCTGAAGGCTTACCAGGAAGTCGACGTGCTGACCCAGGGCGGCCCGATGAATTCCACCTTCACGGCGCTGTACTACGCGTATGACCAGGGCCTCAAGCACCTGAAACTGCCGCGCGCGCTGGCCGCCAGCTTCGTCGTGTCCCTATTCTGCATCGGTATCGCCCTGCTGTGCCTGCGCTACCTCAAACCGAAGCACCGCTGACAGGGGCATGACCATGACAAGCCGTTCCCGCTCCCTGAAAACGCACCTGCAACGCTTTGGCCAATATGCGGGCCACTATGCCGTGCTGTGCGCGATCGCCGTCGTCTGCGTCTTCCCGTTCTGGTGGACCCTGGTGACGGCCATCTCCACGGAAGGCAATATCTTTGCCTTCCCGCCCACCTTCTGGCCGAAGGCGCCGTCATTCGACAACTTCATCGAAGTATTCAACGCCATTCCCATCTGGTCCTTCTTCAAGAACTCCGTGCTGATCGCCGTGTTTACCGTGTTCTGGAAACTGCTGCTGTGCTCATTGGCCGCGTATCCGCTGGCGCGCCTGAAATTCCGTGGCCGCAAACTGGTGTTCGGCCTGATCCTCGCCACCCTGGTGCTGCCGTCGGAAGTGAACTTCCTCGTCAACTTCATCACCATCACGCAAATGAGCCTGGTCGACACCTACACGGGCGTAATCCTGCCCAACGTGGTGACGGCCGTCGCCATCTTGCTGCTCAAGCAGGCGTTCGAGGAAGTGCCGCAGGACCTGATCGACGCGGCGCGCGTCGATGGCGCCTCCGAGTGGGTCATCTTCAGCCGCATCATGCTGCCCTTGATCACGCCATGGCTGGCCACCGTCGGCATCCTGACGGCCGTCGAATCGTGGAATGAATACATCTGGCCGTCCATCGTCATGAGCAAGCCCGATGAATTTCCCCTGTCGGTGGGCGTGCTGTACTTGCGCGGCACCTTCGGCAGCAGCACGCGCGTGATCGCCGCCGGCACCCTGATCACCATCGTGCCGACCCTGCTTGCCTTCCTGTTTACCCAACGCTTCTTCATGCGCGGCATGGACGGCGCAGTCAAATGAAAACGTCTCTCGATAAGGAAGCCCCCATGCACGACCAGCGCATCAGCATCAGCAAACGCAGCCCGATTTCCTGGGTGCCTACCTTGTACTTCGCCCAGGGCTTGCCGTTCTACGCCGTGGCCCTGGTGGCCGGCCTGATGTTCAAGAGCATGGGCGTGCCGAACGACCAGATCGCCCGCTGGACTGGCCTGATCGGCTTTGCCTGGGTCTTCAAGTCGCTGTGGAGCCCCTTCCTGGAACTGGCGTCGAGCAAGAAGACCATGGTGGTGGTGTTCCAGTTCGCCGGTGGCCTGAGCCTGGGCCTGATCGCGCTGGCCCTGCAAACGCCGCTGTGGTTTGCCGCCTGCATCGCCGTGCTGTTCGTCGCCGCGCTGGCCTCGTCGACGCACGACATCGTCTGCGACGGCCTGTACATCGCCAGCCTGTCGGACAAGCAGCAGGCGGCCTACGCGGGCTGGCAAGGCGCCTTTTTCAATGCGGGCAAATTCATCTCGCTGGGCGGCCTGGTGATCCTGGCCGGCTACCTGGAGAAAAAAATCGGCATCAAGCCCGCATGGTCGGTGATCTTCCTGATCATCGGCGCCATGATGCTGTCGCTGGCCGCGTATCACCTGTGGGCGCTGCCGCAGGTGCGCAACGCGGCCGTGGCCGACAAGAGCGTGGCCGGCATCAGCCGCACCCTGTGGGACGTGCTGGTGGACTTCCTGAAAAAACCCGGCATCTGGGGCATGATCGCCTTCATCATCCTGTTCCGCGCCGGCGAGGCGCAAGTACAGACCATCGGCCCGCTGTTCCTGCGCGAAGCGCGCGAACTGGGCGGGCTGGGCCTGTCGACGACGGAAGTGGGCGCCGTGTACGGCACGGCCGGCACCGTGGCATTCCTGCTGGGCAGCATCGGCGGCGGCTACTTCACATCGTGGCTGGGCCTCAAGCGCGCCATGTTCTTCCTGATCCTGGCCATGAACTTGCCGAACCTGGTGTTCTATTACCTGAGCCACAGCATGCCGACCGACCTGACCCTGATCACGGCCGCGCTCAGCGTGGAGATGTTCGGCTATGGCTTCGGTTTCGTCGGCCTGATCCTGTTCATGATGCAGGTGGTTTCCGTCGGCAAGTACCAGACGGCCCACTATGCGTTCGCCACCGGCGTGATGCAGCTGGGCTTCGTGCTGTTCAAGATGATCAGCGGCGACATCCAGACGGCGCTCGGCTACAAGACGTTTTTCCTGTGGGTGCTGGTGTCGGCCGTGCCCGTATTGATCCTGTCGCGCTTCATGCGCATCGGACCGAAGGACGCCTCCGATAAAACTGACGCCGGCGCCACATCCGCGCCGGCCAGCGCAAGCTAGGAATCGCACAGTCCATGGCACACATCGCATTAAGGAACATCGTCAAGCTGTATGACGACAAGCACCCGGTCATCCACGGCATCGACCTCGATATCCGCGACGGCGAATTCGTCGTCTTCGTGGGGCCGTCCGGTTGCGGCAAATCAACCCTGCTGCGCATGATCGCCGGCCTGGAAGACATCACGGACGGCGAACTGCATATCGGCGGCAAGCTGGCCAACGATATCGCGCCGGCCGAGCGGGGCCTGGCCATGGTTTTCCAGAGCTACGCCCTGTACCCGCACATGACGGTGTTCGAAAACATGGCCTTCGCCCTGAATCTGGCGGGCCACAAGAAGGCCGAGGTGCGCGCCGCCGTCGAGCGCGCGGCCGACATCCTGCAGATCACGCCACTGTTGAAACGCAAGCCGAAGGACCTGTCGGGCGGCCAGCGCCAGCGCGTGGCCATCGGCCGCGCCATCGTGCGCAAGCCACAGGTATTCCTGTTCGACGAGCCGCTGTCGAATCTCGACGCCTCGCTGCGCGTGCAGATGCGCGTGGAAATCTCGCGCCTGCACCAGGAACTGAAAACCACCATGATCTACGTCACGCACGACCAGGTCGAGGCGATGACCCTGGGCGAGCGCATCGTCGTCTTCAACGGCGGGCGCATCGAGCAGGTGGGCAGTCCGCACGCGCTGTATAACAATCCCGGCAACCTGTTCGTGGCCGGTTTCCTCGGCGCGCCGAAGATGAACCTCATCTCCTGCGTGGCCGTTGCCAGCGGCCCCGGCTCGGTGGCCGTGCGCCTGCCCGGCGGCGCCGTGCTCGACGTCGAAGCGCAGGGCGGGAACGTGGCGCCGGGCGACCAGCTGACCCTGGGCGTGCGCGCCGAGCATGTCGCCCTGCAGCACGGGGAGACGGCGGACAACAACGTCGTCGACGCGGTCGTCAGCCATGTCGAATACCTGGGCGACGTGGCCATCGTCTACGCCAGCATGCCGGCTGTGGCCGAGATGCTGGCCGTCAAGCTGCCAGCCGAGGAAGGCTTACGCCACGCGGGCGACGCCATGCGCCTGCATCTGCCAGCGCAGCGCTGCCTGCTGTTTGATGCCGCAGGACAAGCCCTGGCACGCACGTTTGCCGCACCCGCTCAGCCGTTTATGTGACAATAGCCGCTCTGTATCATGCCGTTTCTGTTTGACTTACGCAGGCAGAACGGCAGAAATGTGTTTTTTCGAGCTTCCTTGCCCCTCTGGCAATGCCACTGCACGATGTTGCGGCTGCCAGTGCAGGTGCGTATTTTTGTTATTGATTGAAGGATTGACCATGTCCCAATTCCGTCTTGCCCGTCTTAGCCTGCTCCTGGCCGCCATCGGCCTGAATGTCCTGCCATCCCTGTCGCACGCGCAGGATGCCAAGCCAGCCGCCGCTGCTGCCGCTCCGGCCGAATCGGTGCGCCCTGAAGTATTCAAGCTGCTCGATCCGACCGTCGTGAAGGCATCGATGGATGCCAAGAACTACGCGGACGTGCAAAGCCGCATCGACCAGGCTGCCGCCATTCCCGCCCTGACGCCGTATGAAACGTTCGTGCTGAACCGCCTGCGCGTGGCGCTGGCCTCGACCACCAACAATGCACCGATGGCCATGACGGCACTGGAAGCGGTGATCGAATCGGGCAAGCTGGACAAGAAATCGGAAGGCGACTTCATCCAGGCGCTGGCGAACTACCACTACAACGCCAAGGATTACCCGAACGCCATCAAATGGTTCACCCGTTACCAGACGGCAACGGGCGACGTGGCCACCGTGCGTCCCTACATCATCCGCGCCTATTACTTCAGCAATGACTTCGCGCGCGCCAAGCAGGAACTGATGGCCGACGTGACGGCCAAGCAGCAAGCGGGCAAGACGCCAAGCATCGAAGAACTGCAATTGCTGGCCAACACGGGTTCCAAAAGCAAGGATCCGGCCACCTACCTGATCGCCATGGAAAACCTGGTGCGCTACTACCCATCGGACGACTACTGGAGCGACCTGCTGGGCCGTCTGCAAGGCAAGGCTGGCTATTCCGACCGCTTCGCGCTGGACGTGCTGCGCCTGCAATTCCAGGCCGTCGGCACGATGTCGCCGCAGGATTACACCGACATGGCTGAAATCGCCTTGCAAAACGCGTTCCCGACAGAAGCGAAAAAAGTCCTCGACGCCGGTTTTGCCAAAGGCGTGCTGGGCACGGGCGCGAATGCGGCCAAGCACAAGAAACTGCGCGACCAGGCCAACAAGGCTGCCGCCGACGATGCGAAAAACATCGCCAGCGGCGAAGCGTCGGCCATGAAGAGCAAGGATGGCACGGGCTTGATCAACCTGGGCTACGCCTTCGTGACGATGGACCAGTTCGACAAAGGTATCGACCTGATCCAGAAAGGCATCGCCAAGGGCGGCCTGAAGCGTGCTGAAGACGCCAAGCTGCGCCTCGGCTATTCCTACGCCATGGCCGGCAAGAAAGACGAAGCCATCAAGGTCCTGGAAACCGTCAAGGGCGGCGACGGCGTGGGCGACCTGGCCCGCTACTGGACCCTGTGGCTGAACCGTCCTGCCACGCCAGCGGCAGCACCGGCAGCAGCGGCACAGTAAGTCCTGTTCCGTCCAGCATGCGCAAGGCAGTTCCCGGCTCAGGCCGGGGCTGCTTTTTTTTCGACCTTTTCCCCTCCTTCCATGCCGCCAGCCACCATCGCCACTGCCACCGCCGCCGAACGATTGACCAGCCTGGACGCCTTTCGCGGCTTCGTGATCATCACCATGATCTGGGTCAACTACCTGGCCGGCATGCCCGGCATTGCCTGGTGGCTCGAACATGCGGGACCCCGTGCCGACGGCATCAGCATGCCCGACCTGGTCTTTCCAGGCTTCCTGTTCATGGTCGGCATGGCCATTCCTCTGGCCTTGCAGCGCCATTGCGGCCAGGTCACGCCAGCCTTGCTGGGACGTCTGCTGTGGCGCTCCGCCAGCCTGATGCTGGCCGGCGTGGTGCTGGCGAACGCCTACCGCTATGATGCGCAGGCGGCGCTGCTGCCGCACGCCGTGTATTTCCTGCTGTTTTATATGGCCATGATGCTGTTGTGGCGCCAGGGCGCGGGCAAGCTTGAGCTGGCCGCGGGCGGCGCCCTGATGCTGTTCCTGCTGGCCACTTTTCGCGGCGAGTTGAACAGCGAGTTTTCCAGCACCTGGCTGCAACCGTCGTGGTGGGGCATCCTCGGCATGATCGGCTGGTCTTACCTGCTGTGCAGCCTGCTGTACCTGGCATGCCAGGGCAGCGGCACGGCGCTGATGGGCGTGTTTTCCCTGCTGCTCGCCCTGTACATGGGCAGCACGGCGGGCAGCCTGGATTTCCTGCCGGCTGGTATCAACGCGTTTGTCAACGTGCCGCAAGTGCTCGGTTCGACGGCGGCCAATGTGCTGGCCGGCACCCTGGTGGGCCAGCTATTCCTGCGCGGCGCCGCCCTGAGCCATGGGCAGCGCATCCGTTTCATGGCGTGGTTCGCGCTGGGCCTGCTGGCTGCCGGCCTGCTGCTGCGGCCGTATCACCATATCAACAAGATCGCGGCAACGGAATCGTATACCCTCGTGTGCAGCGCCATCATCCTGGCCCTGTTCCTCGCGTTTTATGTCGTCATCGACGTGTGGCGCTGGCGCGCCTGGGCGGTGCTGCTGTTGCCCGCCGGAACCAATGCCCTGTTCGCCTACATCGTGCCCGACCTGTGGCAGCAGCTGGCGGCCGTGCTGCACCTGCCGCGCTTCTGGTGGCCCTACCTGGAGACGGGCGGCGCGGCCGGCCTGTGGAATGCCGCCGCCGTCACCGCCCTGATGCTGCTCTTCACCGCCCTGGCCACGCGTTACGGCCTGAAGCTGAAGTTTTAGACCTTGATATAGATCTTGCGCTTGTCCATCGCGTAGGCGATCAGCCAGCACAGCAGCATGAAGCTGACGGCAAACAGCAAGGAGCCCGCGCGCGCCGGCGCCCAGCCCGCAAACCACTGCTGGTACAGCCACTGGTACAGGTTGCCGCCACCGATGCGCACGTTAAACGCGATGATCACCAGCACTTCCGACACCAGATAGATGAACAGGGTGTTCTTGCCGAAGACTTCAAAGAAGTAGGTCCAGCCCGTCATTTGACGTACATCAATGATGAACATCAGCAGCGCCAGCAGCAGCAAGTCCAGGCCGATGCCCAGCATCACGTAAGAGCTGGTCCACAGCTTTTTGTTGATCGGAAACACCTCGTGCCAGCACAGGGCCACGGCCACGCAGATGGCGCCGGCCACGGCCAGCTGATACAAGCTGGCGCGCAGCTGCGCCGGCGCCGCCTGGCGCAGGAAACTGCCCGCCAGGTAGCCAGCGATGACGTTGACGATGGCGGGCAAGGTGCCGAGGATGCCTTCCGGATCGAAGGCGATGCCTTCGCCGTGATACAGGTGGCTGTCCCCCAGCAGGATCAGATCCAGCTTGGCCGGCGCATTGCCGTGCAAGCTGTAGTCGCCAAAGCATGCCAGGATGGCCCAGTAGCCGAGCAAGGCGCAGGCGCTGAAGACCAGCGCGCCCCGCGTCTTCCCGTAATGCAGGATCAGCGCGGCGGCCAGGTAGCACACGGCGATGCGCTGCAGCACGCCGGGAATGCGCGTGTGCGACAGCGGCGACCAGGCGAACTGGCCCGCGTCGTCGAGCTTGAAGAAGGGGAACCAGTACAGCAGGAAGCCCAATAGGAAGATCAGCGCGCTGCGCCTGCACAGCTTGGCCAGCACGGCGCCATGTCCCAGGTTTTCATACTTGCCCAGCGCAAAAGCCAGCGCATTGCCGACGACAAACAAAAAGCTGGGAAAGACCAGGTCCGTCACGGTAAAACCATGCCATTCGGCATGCAGGAACGGCGCATACACGCTGCCCCAGTCGCCAGGCGTATTGACGACGATCATCAGGGCCACGGTCAGGCCGCGCAGGACGTCGAGGGCGAGGTAGCGCTGGCTCATGGCTGTTTCTCCGTCAGGACGGGTGCCAGGGCCGTGCCCAGCTCCTGCTGCGCATCGCCGCTCAATTCCCAGAACATGCCTCCGCGCAAGCCCTTGTCGCGGATATAACGCACTTTCCCGGCCACCGATTGCGCATCTTCATAGCTGATGAAGACGCCGCTGTCGCGGTTGTACAGATACGGCACTTGCGACGCGCTATTCCAGTAGCGCCGGAAGCCCCGCGCGCCCTTGCCATCGACCAGATAGCCCTGCTCGGTCAAATGCCGGTAAGTGAATGTCGGCGAGCCGTCATTGCCGCTGGCCGCGCCCTGGCAAGGCTGGTACAGGCCGTCACCGCGCGGGCCGGCGGCGCACTGCTTCCAGCCGTAGCCATAGAAAGGCACGCCCAGCACCAGCTTGGCGGCAGGCACGCCGGCGCGCAGGAAGCGCGTCACGGTGGCGTCCGCATGCAGGGCCTTGTCGCGCTGCGGATCGGCGGGATCGGCATACAGGGGCGCCAGCTGGCCACTCTCGGCATCCCATACGCCGCGGTAGTCATACGTCATCAGGTTGATCCAGTCCAGCTGCGCCGCCAGGCGGGCCAGCCAGCCGGGCGCGGCATCGCTGTCGTCGCTCAGGCTGGCATGCGCGCCGGCGGCGATGGTGATCAGGTAATGGCGGCCGGCATCCTGCTTGCCAGCCTGCTCGAAGGCGCTGCGCAATTCGGCAGCCAGGCGCACATAGTTTTCCTTGTCGTCGCTGCGGTGGCAGACCTTGCCTTCGATACAGGGAATCCCCCCCGTGGCCGGATGTTCCCAGTCGATATCGACGCCATCGAGGCCATGCCGGCGCACCAGCTCCAGCGCGGAAGCGATGAATGCCTGGCGCGCGGCCGGCGTGGCGGCCACGTCCGAAAAGCGGTTGGACCAGATCCAGCCGCCCACCGACAGCAGGACGCGCAGCCGCGGATGACTTTGCTTGAGCGCATTGAGCTTGCGCAAGTTGTCGGCATCGGCTTGCGGTGCCGGCAGCACGATGCTGCCATTGGCCGGCCGCGACGGCTGGCCCTGCGCATCCAGGCAGGCGCTCACGCCGCCCCCATCGGGCGCGGGATTGCCATGTTCGCCATCCCAGCAGATGTCGGCGAACGCGTACTGGATCAGGCTGACATTGCCGGGGCGAATATTGTGCGCGTTGACGGGAAAATCGGCCGATTTCCAGCCGGGATAATAGGCCACCACTTCCGGCGCCAGGGGAGGCGCTGCGGGGACGGCGGTGGCGGCCAGCGGCAGCGCGCAGGCGAAGCAAGCCAGCATTGCATGTAATGTCATCGGATGTATCCCACCATATAAAGAAAAGCATCTTGCAATAAAAAAATGGCGGAGCCAGCTGCGCTCCGCCATTGTCATGCCATCCCGGGTGTCCGCCGGGCGGCATCAACTACATAAAACGTCTTACATCTTGCCTTGCAGTGCCAGGTAGATCTGACGGCCGTTCTTGTAGAACGCGCCTGGCATGTCATCCGAACCTGGGGTCTTGATGGTCGAACGCGACAGCGGATTGTTCAAGTCCTTGCCATCCAGGGTGATGGCCAGGTTTTCCGTCAGCTGGTAGGCGATCGACGCGGACAGGCCGCCGATGCCAGCCTGGTAGGCGGCGCTGCGACGCGAGGTGCCGTTCAGGAATTCCGAACGGTAGCTGTACGTCAGGCGTGCGCTGAACTTGTCGTTCTCGAAGAACGCGCCGATGTTATAGGCGTTTTTCGAGGTGCCGATCATGGTGCACTCACCGAAATCACCGCATGGCGAACCCTTGACGTTGCCCGTTTCCTTGCCATCGGTATAGGTGTAGTTGGCGTTCACGCCGAAGCCTGCTGGCAACGCTTGTACATACGACAGTTCCAGGCCCTTGACTTCCGCCGTGGTATTGGTTGGCGTGCCAACTTCATACTGGGTGAACTTGTTCTGCAACTGGTTGTAGAACGTCGTCACACCCTTGCCGTAGGTCACATAACCATCGAGCGACGAGTAGAAAATGCCAGCCGACACCATCGATTTTGGCGCGAAGTACCATTCCACGCCGATGTCGGCGTTGTTCGAACGGATAGGACGCAGGTTAGGATTGCCGGCGTTGCCGTCGAGCTGGTTGTCGCGCAGATCCAGGCCAGCCATCATGCCCAGTTCAGGACGGGCCATGGTGCGGCTGATGCCGAAACGGCCGATGATATCCTTCGTCACATCCAGGCGGAAGTTGGCGCTAGGCAAGAAATCGTTATACGTGTTGGTGTAGTTCTTGATTTCGTACTGGGCAGCCGGGTTCAGCTCGTAGCGGTTGACGTCTTCCTTGGTATGCACATAGCGCACGCCAAAGTTACCCGACAGGCCTTCCGTGCTGAAGTTCGCCATCGCGTAGACCGACTGGGTCGGTTCCTTGATGTTGAACTCGGACTGGCGCAGATTGCCTTCGTACGTGGCGTTATCCTTCAGCCACTTGTTGACGCTTGCTTGCGAGAACGTCCAGTAGCCGGCGCCGTTCACGCCCAGGTCCTTGAAGTTGCTTGGGAACGAGGTCAGGCCATCCATCGGCAGGTTGGCGGTGACGCCCAGCGATGGCTTGGCGACGATGCCGATGGCGGTCAGGTCACGCTTGTGTTCCGCGACGCGTGCACCGAACTCCACCGACGAGATCGCCGGCAGGTCCAGTTTCAGGATACCGTCGATCTGGCCATAGGTTTCCTTGTCGTTCGCGGTGACATGTGAACCGTAGGTGTAAGGCGTTGCCTGACGGCCGCCGATCGAGAACTTGTCCGCGCCCGGGGTATCGTAGATCACGCCATGGCTGGCGCCGTTCTGGGTGTAGCCGCCGCCCGTCCAAGGCATCCAAACGCCCAGCGCGCCGCTTTCCGTGTTGCCCACGCCTTTGGTCGTGCCGACTTTGCCCGAGAAGGTCAGGCGGTCATTGACGCGGTATTTGGCATCGATGTTGAAGAAGTCGGACTTGCTTTCCGCCACAGGACGGCTGAACTCTTCCTGCACTGCACTGGAGTAGCCAGCGCAGATGGCGCCGCAATTGGCTGGCACGGTGGTGTGCAGGCCGGTAACGATACCACCCTTGTAGGTGCCGCTGACGTTGCCGACAGGATAACCACCCTTGCTGCCCGTTTCCAGGCCCACGGTCTGGATGAAGTTATGGTTGATGTTGGGTGCGTCGAGTTCGGAATGGAACAGCGTGAAGTCCAGGGTCAGCGCGCTGCTCGGCTTGATCTGCACGTCGATCAGACCGCCCTTGCGGGTGCGTTCCTGTTCGAACCAGGCGGTGCCGCCCATGTAGTTGACGCGGCCACCGGCCGAACCTGGCAAGGCGCCAGCGACTGCCGAATCCGCAGCAACGCCGTCATACCAGACGCCATTTTCCTGGCCGACGCGGCTCAGTTTGCGCTTCTGATAGAAGCCCTGCAACATCACACCCATGGTGTTGTTATCGTTCTTCCAGTTCAGCATGCCGCTCACTTGCGGATCTTTCTTGCCCGAGTTGGACGAGTACACGGCGCCCAGGCTGACCTGGCCCGTAATTTGTTTCTTGAAGTCCAGCGGTTTGCGCGATTCGATATCGATCACGCCTTGCGCGCCGCCTTCCAGCAGGTTCGCTTGCGAACCTTTGTGCACGGTGACGCGGCCGATCAGTTCGGAAGGGAACAGCGAGAAGCTGACGCTGCGGCCGCCGCCGATGATGTTGTCGGCAAACCAGTCGCCGCTGCTGACCGAGTGGCCATTGAAGGTGGTCAGGGTCAGGCCGAACGGTGTACCGCGCAGTGCCACGCGGTCATTCTCGCCAAAGCTGCCTTCGTTGCCGCCCGCAGCGGCGACGCTGACGCCTGGCACGCGTTGCAGCGAGTCGGCGATGTTTTTGTCAGGCATCTTGCCCACGTCTTCAGCCGTGATCACTTCGACCAGGCTGTCGGAATTGCGTTTTTGGTTCAAGGATTGTTGCAGCGATGCGCGGATACCCGTCACGACGACGGTCTGGCCTTCGTCAACTTCGGCCGTTGCGGCCGGCTTGGCTGTCACGGCTTCCTGCGCCTGCGCCGAGAAACTCGCGCCTGCCATCAACATAGCCACAGCAGCGGCGATAGGCGTCAAATTGCGTGCTGCAGAGCTAGCTGTCAAATTGCGTTTCATGTACTCCCCCTTGATTTAGGCTCCAGGATTGGAACCTTTTCATTTTTAACGTAGGTCTTCTTTCCAGCCCGCCCACTCTCGCCGGCATGCTGCAGACCCTTCGGCACAACCACTTACAAAACCAATTCAACGCCAATATACTACTATCCAATACCAGAACACTACCAGTTGCAACTTTTTTTTTATAACGTTGCTTGAATCACACAGACCACTTTATCTAAATCAATCCGTAGCCCGTATGAACGGGCTAAATGCCAGCCAAGCCAGGCATAAATTGCTGGCCTGATAATTCAAATTGGTTTTATAACGGCCTTTTTTGGTATTATCCAGCGACACAAAACAGATACAGAGCGCGTCTGCAACGCGCCGTAACGGAGACCCTCAGCGTATGACAACCCTGGCTCACATCATGCAAGGCCTGGGGCAGACGAGTAGCCTGCCCCTGTACCAGCAACTGCAGCGCGCGCTGCGCGAAGCGATCGACAAACGCATCCTCGGCCCCGAAGAAGCCTTGCCGGCCGAGCGCCAGCTGGCCAGCGACCTGTCCGTCTCGCGCATCACCGTGCGCAAGGCCATCGATGGCCTCGTCAACGAGGGCTTGCTGGTGCGCCGTCCCGGTTCGGGCAATTTCATCAATACGCGCATCGAGAAAAATTTCGCCAAGCTGACCTCGTTTTCGGAGGACATGCGGGCGCGCGGACGCACACCGCGCAGCGTGTGGCTCAAGCGCGCGGAGGGCACCGTCACGCCGGAAGAAGCCTTGCGCCTGCGGCTGTCGCCGGGCGCGCCCGTGTACCGCTTCCACCGCATCCGCTATGCGGACGAGGTGCCGATGTGCCTGGAATACGCCACCATCGTCGCCAGTTGCCTGCCAGCCCTCGACGCCGTCGACATCTCCATGTATGACGCGCTGGAACAGGCGGGCAACCGGCCCGTGCGGGCCTTGCAGCGTCTCAGCGCCTTGTTGTTGACGGGGGAACAGGCCAGCCTGTTGCAGGCGGAGGAAGGCGACGCGGGCCTGTCGGTGGAAAGACTGGGCTTTTTGCGCGATGGCCGCGCCGTGGAATTCTGCCGCTCCTACTTCCGCGGCGATATGTATGACTTCGTGGCCGAATTAAGTACCAATTAATACCAAATGGCCGAATTTCTGAATACCAGATAAAACCACTTATTGCAGTGCAATATATATGCCGGCATCGCGCCTATATATGCACGGCAATGGTGCAATCATCGGCGGCGATTATGTGGCTGTCTGCGCGGAATATAAAATAAGGGCGTGCAATACGCTTTTTGCGCATTGCAGCAAAACGGAGCTTATCCCTCAGGAAGCGGGGGCGGCGCGGCGGCCCACACACAGCAAAATCACGCCCAGCGCCACGCACAGCCAGCCGAATAGCGGCCCCAGCCATCCAGCCCAGGGGGAGACGGACGGCTGCGCCGGCAGCGGCGCGAGCAAGGTGCTGCCCGGCATGGCGCTGCTGGCCCGCTCCGCCAGCACGCGGCCATACGCATCGCTGACCGTCAGCACGCCCTCGCGCGCCGCGCGCAGCACCGCGTAACCGTTTTCCACGCCGCGCACGATGGTCATGCGCGCACCCATCCAGGCATCGACCTGGAAATCCCAGGCCGGCACCAGCATCGCCTGCGCCCCGGCCGCGCCATACGCCTGCCCCAGGGGCGCAAAATGCATGTCCTTGCAGATGGCCAGGCCCATGGCGAACCCCGCCACCGGCTGCACGGCATAGGCACTGCCTGCAAGAAACTCACGCTCGGGCGGCGCCAGATGATGTTTTTGATAACTGACAGGCGCGGCACCATCGGGCGCGAACAGCCAGGCCAGGTTGCGCCGGCCGGCCGCATCTTGCACGCCCAGCCCCAAGGTGATCCACGCGCCCGTGCTGCGCGCCAGCGCCTGGAAACGCTGCCGCACGGCGTCCGCCTGCGCTGGCGCCAGCACGGCTATCTTTTCCGGCAACAGCACCAGCCGGGCGCCCTGCCCGGCCAGTTGCCCGACGTGGCGCGCATACTGGTCCCAGATGGCTTGCGCGCGGGCCGGCGGCGTGGCCGGGCCGATGAAGTCATCGATGGCCACCAGCCCCGCCAGCGGCCCTGCCGGCGCCAGTGCCGGCGCGCCCTGCACGCGCCAGGCGCCGCCGGCCCAGGCGGCCGCCAGCAGCAGCGCGGTGGCACCGGCCGCCGGCGCATACGCGCGCCCGCCGGCCAGCAGCAAGGCCAGCGCGGATGGCGCCAGGCACAGCAAAAACAGCAGGCCAGGCACGCCCGCCAGGGCCGCCACCTGCAGGATGGCAAGATTATCAGCTTGCGAATACGCGAGGCTGCCCCAGTTGCCATCGGGCAGCAAGGCCGCCATCAGCGTATCGATGGCCACCCACAGCACGGGATAGGCCAGCACCGTCCAGCCGGAGCGGTAGCGCAGCACGAGGCGCCGCGTGGCCAGCACCACCAGCAGCCACAGCAGGGTTTTGACGGCGATCACGGCCAGCCCGGCCGGCAAGGGCATGAGCAGGCGGAAATAGGCAACGTTGGCAGACAGGCCCAGCGCAGCGGCCAGACACGTCATCCAGGCCGCATCGCCGCGCGACGAGCGCAGGGCCAGCCACAGCACGGGCAGCGGCGCGCACCAGGCCAGCCAGCCCAGCGGCTGCGGTCCCAGCACCCAGTACAGGGGCAGGCCGGCCGCCAGCGCGGCGGCGGTTTGCAACAGGCGCCGGCGCAGCGCGGTACTGCCGGCAGCCGGCGCAGACAAGGTATTGAGCATGGTCAAGCTTTCAAGGGGAGCCAGATTTCCACGCCGCCGCTGCCGCTGGCGGGATCGAAATGCTGGCCGTAGCGTTCAAAATCGGGCGCGTCGGCCACTTCCAGCCCGGACTGGGGCAGCCATTCGTTCCACACCGTCTGCCAGGTGGCGCGGATGGTGGAAATATGGCCGCGGTGATGAAACACGGCATAGCGCCGCGGCGCGATGCGCAGCCGCGTCCAGCCATCGGGGGCCTGGGAAAAGTCGCTCACCGGCATGGCGCACAGGTAATCGAAATTGCCCGCGTCGTCATTGTTGCAGCACACGCCATACACCAGCTGGCCGGGCGCCACATGGGGCAGGAAACGCTGCCACAGGGCGGGGATGCCGGCAGCCGTCTCTGCGCAATAACGTTCGACCAAGCCCGCCAGCAGCAATGCGGGCCCCTGCTCGAAACGGGGCGCGTCCAGCGCCACGCCAGGCGCCACATCCATTCTGATGGCTTCGACCAGCGCCAGGTTGGCGACGTGGCGCTGGGCCCGCACCTTTTCCGGCGTGATCTGGAACTGCTCGCGGAAGGCCCGCGTAAAGGCCTCGTGGGAACCGTAGCCGGCCTGCAGCGCGACAGGAAGAATGTCTTGCGTGCCCTGCGCCAGCGCGCGGGCCGCCTCGCTGAGCCGGCGCGCCCGCACATAGCGCATCACGGAATGGCCCGTGGCCAGGCCAAACGCGCGCGTCAGGTGGCATGGCGAGGCGCCGCCCACGTGGGCGATGTCGCCGAGCGAGATATTCTCCGCATAATGCGATTCGATATACCAGAGTGCCTTGGCCAGATAGTGCATGGACGCTTCCCGTTGAACGAGCAGCGACTGTAGCATTTTCGGGAAGCCATGACTTGACCGGAATTGCGCAATAACCGGCGCACTGAACACCTGACAAAACCGTAGCGAGCGGCAGTGATTTGTGGTTGAGAAGCGCAAGCGTACTGTAGTACGGTGAGCATCGCCGACCGCAAAGCGGGACGCGCGAGGTTTTGACAGGTGTTCCTACTTGCGCGTGCGCTTTTCGTACACCAGCTGGCCGCTGCTGATGCGGGCCAGCTCGGCCATTTCCTGGGCCAGGAAGGCGAGCAGGTCGTCGATGCTGACGACGCCGGAGAGCGCTCCCAGGCTGTTGACCACGGGCAAGCGGCGGATGCCGTTGACACGCATGCGTTCGATGATGTCGTAGACGTCTTCCTCTTCGCTGGCCGTGAGCAGCTGCGCGCTCATGATGTCGCCCACCAGCAGGCTGGCAGGGTCGAGGCCCAGGGCGATGACGGAAATGACGATGTCGCGGTCGGTGAGGATGCCGATGGGGACGCGCTCGCCGTTCGGCTGCTCGGCCACGATCAGGTCGCCCACGTGATGCTGGCGCATCAGCAGCGCCGCGTCTTGCACGCTGGTGTCACGCTGGCAATGGATGGTGTGCAGGGTACAGATATCGCCGATGCGCATGTCGCCACTCCGTTTGAGGCAGAGTGTCCACGCTACGCCAACCCGCGGTGGCGGGCTTGAGGCAAATCAATTGAAACGGGTCTTACTTTTCTTCGGGGGGCGGCAGGAAGCAGGCTTCGACGATTTGCAGGTCGTTATCCTTGGCAAATTCGCGCACGAAGTGAAACGCCATCGGTTCGATTTCGCGCAACTTCGTGTTGACGACCACCGACTTGACGCCGTTGACGACCGTCGGGCGCACGTAGGGCGAATACTGGAGGTGCGCATTGCGCCCGCCACCTTCGGGATTGAAACAGGACATCACTCCACAAAGGCGCTCGGCCCAATCGCTGGGTCGGAATTGCTTGCCATTGCTGGTGAGACCAAGGATGAAGAACTCGTCTGAGAGTTCCCCTGTTTTTTGAGATAACTCGGCCATGTGGCTTGTCGGGACTGGATTGCGTGAATGGCCCCGGCGGGTAAGCCGGGCTGGTAATTCAACTACGTTTGCTGCGGTAAGCCAGTATTATATCTTATAGAAGACTTGGGTTCTACCTCGATCTGCCCTGACGATGCAAACAGGGGCCGGCACGCCTTGCGCGCCAGCCCCTATTTTAACCTTGTTCCACGCGCAGGGCGCATGGATGGCGCGTGTGCGCCCGCGTCAGCCGAGGAAAACGGCGCCCGACATCAGCAGCAACAGCAGCATCCACAGCAGCAGGGCACGCCAGACCAGGCCCACCGTGCTCTGCAAGGCGCGCGCGCCAGGCTCTTCACCTGGCAGGATATCGCTTTCGCTGTCGCTGTCATCGACGGCCATGTCCGGGGTCGCCAGCACACGGGCCGCCGTTTCCGCTGGCGTGCCCAGGCGTACACCCATGGCGCCGCCGCCGGCCGTCAGGATGATGCCGATGGCCTCGTCCTGCCAGCGCTGGGCGAAATTGCGCCACGCGTAGATGGCATCCTCGAAATTGCCGACCACGGCAAACGCCACGGCCGTCAGGCGCACGGGGATCCAGTCGATCCAGTAAAAGGCGCGCGCGGCGAACTGGCCGAACGCTTCATTGCGCATGTGCTCGGGTTCGTTCCAGGCGCGCGCCAGGTATTCGGCCACGCGGTACATCACGGCGCAGGCGGGGCCCAGCGGCATGAGGAACCAGAAGAACACGCCAAATACATTGCGATGCGTGGTGACCAGGGCTTTTTCCACGGCGATGCGGGCGATTTCACTCGCTTCCATGCCTACCGTGTCGAGCTTGGTCCAGTCGGCCAGCAAGGTGCGCGCGGTCGCTTCGTCGCCGGCGCTCAGGGCCAGCTGGATCGACGTGAAGTAATGGCTGTAGTGGCGGAAGCCCAGGGTCAGGTAGACGATGAGGACGTTCCAGGCAAAGGCCAGCAGGGTCAGCTGATAATGCTGCAAGAGCCAGTAAATGCCGGCCGTCGGCACCATCAGCACGCCGATCATGAGGAACCAGCCCATGCGGCCATGGTTGGCGTGGCCGGCATTGAACCAGGTCTCCATGCGCATTGCCAGGCTCTTGATTTCGGCGTAGATCGGATTGTCCGCGCGCAAAGGTTTGAGCTGCTCGATCAGCAATGCGCAAAGTATGGAGAGAAATGTCATCAAACGTCCTTTTTGTCTTTTTCAGCAATACCGCAATGCCCGCTACGATAGCGCAGTGCAGTGCTGGAATCAAACTTATTACGTGCGGGGCATCATTTTACGCGCGCAAGAGGTGAAACAGATTGCGCAGCATGCCGGCGGTGGCGCCCCAGATGTAGAAGCGCTCGTACGGCATGGCGTAGAACGAGCGCCGTCCGCCGGGCAATTCCACCGACAGGCGCTGGTGGTTGAGGCCATCCATGAGGAAGGCCAGCGGCACTTCGAAGATTTCCGCCACTTCGGACGGGTCGGCGCGCAGCTCGAACGGCGGCGTCACCAGGCCCACCACGGGCGTGACCTGGTAGCCGGTACCCGTCAGGTAATCGGGCAGGCAGCCCAGCACTTCGATATGCTCGCGCGCCAGGCCCACTTCTTCTTGCGTTTCGCGCAGGGCCGTGGCCACGGACGAGGCATCGAAGGCTTCGCTGCGCCCGCCGGGAAAGCTGACCTGTCCCGCATGGCTGCTCAGGTGGTCCGTGCGCATGGTCAGCAAGATGGTCAAGCCCTGCGGGCGTTGCACGAGGGGAATGAGCACGGCGGCACGCACGGGCACGGCGCGGGCGGAGAGGAAATCCTGGGTAATCTCGGGTTGCCAGTCGGGCTGTTCGGCCAGGCGCTGGCGCAGCCAGGCGGGCGTCAGGCGCACGGCGTCCAGCGCCGCCTCGCCGGCGATCGCATCGATGGCGAGTTGTTTTGGATCAAATGCGATAGTGGCCATGGCAGCTTGCCTCAATAGCAATTCAGAATAAAAAAAGGGGCACCATAACAGGCACCCCTTTTCCCAACGCAGACGCTGATATTACGCGCTTGCTTTCGCCGCAACGCGGCGATTTGGCAATTTTTCTTTGATACGCGCCGATTTACCCGAACGCTCACGCAGATAGTACAGCTTGGCGCGGCGAACGTCACCACGGCGTTTCACTTCGATCGAAGCGATCAGCGGCGAGTACAGTTGGAACGTACGCTCAACGCCTTCGCCGGACGAGATCTTGCGAACGATGAAGTTCGAGTTCAGGCCACGGTTACGACGGGAGATAACGACGCCTTCGTAAGCCTGGGCGCGCTTGCGCGTACCTTCGACTACGTTGACGCTGACGATAACGGTATCGCCTGGTGCGAATTCAGGAATGGTTTTACCCAGACGAGCAATTTCTTCCTGCTCTAATTGTTGAATCAAGTCCATTTTTATAACTCCGAAAACCATCATGCCGGCGCACTGTGGATAGCAAGTATCCGCCCGGTAGAGGATGGGTATTACCAATTTGGGCAACATGCCCGGCACTGCAAGGCCACCCTGCCCGCCGTCCGGAGACGGCTTACAGGCTGGCCAGGAATTTTTCGTCGGCCTTGCTGAGCAAGCCGGCGGCACGCGCACTGACCAGCAGGTCAGGCCGCTTGGTCGCGGTCGCTTCCAGCATGCGCTGGCGGCGCCACTTGACGATCTCGGCATGATTGCCACCCATCAAGACGGGCGGCACGGCCATGCCTTCATATGTTTCCGGCCGCGTGTAGTGCGGCGAATCGAGCAAGCCATTGACGAAGCTATCCTCGATGGCCGATGCCTCGGTGTTCAAGACACCCGGCAACAGGCGGATCACCGCATCCATCAGCGCCATGGCAGGCAACTCACCGCCCGACAGGACAAAGTCGCCGACGCTGATTTCTTCATCGACACACCGGTCCAGCAAACGCTGGTCCACGGCTTCATAGCGGCCGCACAGGATCACCAAACCAGGTTCGGCTTTCAGCTGCGTGACGCGCTCGTGCGTCAACGGACGGCCTTGCGGCGACATGAACACCACGCGCGGCGCGGCCAGACCGAGGTCAAGCTGACGCTGCTTCGCGGCAGTAATTGTCGCTTCGAGGGGACGGGCCATCATCACCATGCCGGGGCCGCCGCCATACGGGCGGTCATCCACGGTACGGTGATTGTCGGTGGTGAAATCACGGGGATTCCACAGCGACAAACCACATTTCCCCTGCTCGAAGGCGCGCCGGGTCACACCCGACTGCGTCAGCGCGGCAAACATTTCCGGGAACAGGGTCACGACATCAAATTGCATCGCTCACCATCCTGCAAAGTTTGCCCGGCGCAAAGTTAAGCGCAGGCGGTTTAATAATCGAGGCCCCAGTCGACCGTGATCTTGCTGGCAGCCTTGTCAACGTTAATGACAAACTGGCCAACAAACGGGATCAGGCGCTCAGGCGCCTTTTCAACGGTCTCATCGGCAGTGGCGACGGGCGTAACACGCAAGATCGACTGCGGACCATTGCTCATCATGTCGTGCACTGTGCCGAGGCACTCGCCTTGCAAATTCTCGACTGTCAGTCCGATCAGATCGGACCAATAAAATTCATCGGCCGTCAGCGTCGGGAAATGGCTACGCGGAATTTGCACAGAGACGCCTTTCAGCGCTTCTGCGGCATCCCGCCCGACCACACCCACCAGCTGGGCCACGACGTCGCCGCCGTGTAACTTCGCTTGCCTGACTTGAACATCATGCAAGGTCGGTTTATCAAACCACCAGGTTTTGACGCTTAATAATGCATCCGCATCGTCGGAGAAAGGAGTGATCCTGACTCCGCCAGCAATGCCATAAGCACCGGAGACATAGCCTACCTGTACCAGGTCATCGGGGACTTTCACCCCGGATGCAGTCTTGACCGTCAAACCAGTGATCTAATTAAGCTGCTGCTTTGTTGTTGCTGGCTACCAGGCGAGCAACGGTTGGCGACAATTGTGCGCCAACGCCTTGCCAGTAGGCCAGACGGTCTGCGGTGATACGCAGTGGAACTTCGCCACCTTGCGCCATCGGGTTGTAAAAACCGATACGCTCAATGAAGCGACCATCGCGGCGATTGCGCGAGTCAGTAGCGACGATGTTGAAGAACGGGCGCTTCTTGGCGCCTCCACGAGCTAAACGAATAACGACCATAATATTTCCAAAAAGTGTGCTGAGGCGGAAAAAGCCGCAAATTATAGCGCGCTTTACCGCCAGGCAGCAAGCGTTATGATGACGGGCGTGTAATTTGGGCTAATCAAACATTATGACCAGTCATGGCCGAAGACGCAATAGGCGCGTGCGTCTATCGTGCCGGCCATGCCACGCCAAGGCGGTGGCCAAGGCCATGCAATTGCGCGACAGCAACGCCTGCACGCCGCCTGAAAGTGCTATCGTTGCGGCAGGCAATGAACGATACTGGCAATCTTTACCGATGAGCAACTCTGGAGTCCCATGACCACCGCTACCATTTTGCAACAGTCGCACAAGAACAAGGCCTTCACTACCTTGCTGGCCTTCCTGCTGGGCATGCTGGGTGCCCACCGCTTCTACCTGCATGGCGCCAAAGACCGCTGGGGCTGGCTACACCTGGCCGCCCTGCCCGCCTCCCTGCTGCTGCGCCAGCTGTTTCCCGAGGCCGACTGGTTTTACCAGATATTGCCGCTGACCCTGTCCGCGCTGGGCGGCTTCCTGGAAGCGCTGGTGCTTGGCCTGATGCCGGACGACAAGTGGGACGCGCGCTACAACGCCGCCTCCGGCCGCCTGTCGGACACGGGCTGGCCCCTGGCCGTCGTGCTGGTCGCTACCTTGATGCTAGGCGCAGGCGTACTGATCGCCACCATGGCGCGCCTGTTCGATTTGCTGTACACAGGCGGCGCCTACGGTTAATTTCCGCTTAGAAATAGCATCGGATCGCGCCTGCCGCACGCACATGTAAGTGTTGGTAAGCAATCATGATTTTCCTCTATACTGCATTCACAATGCCGACATTACTGGCACATTCAACACCCCTAGGAGAAGATCATGATTCGTCGCCCACTCATCCTCGCAGTCGCCGTCACGGCCCTGTTCAGCAGCTCCGCCTTCGCGCAAAACCTGTCGCCGAAGGCGCAATACGCCTACGACACGAAGCAGGCCAGCACGCGCTATGCGGACGACAAGAAACTGTGCGCAGAAGAAAGCAGCTCGAAAGCCCGCATGCAATGCCTGCGCGACGCCAAGGGCGAATACGACCAGGCCATCATCAACGCCAAGGCCGCACAAAAGGCCGGCAACTCGTACGCAGGCCAGAACAGCAAGCCTGCCCAGCAGCAAATCTGCGCCGAGTGCGGCAAGGTGCTGGCAGTCAATGTCGCCGAAAAAGCCGGTGAAGGCGGCGCCCTGGGCATGATCGGCGGCGGCGTGGCTGGCGCCCTGCTGGGCCGCCAGGTCGGCGGCGGACGCGGCAAGGACCTGGCCACCCTGGCCGGTGCCGCTGGCGGGGCTTTCGCGGGCAAGCAAGTCGAAGGCCATATGAAAAACAGCAAGGTGTGGACCGTCACCGTGCAATACGAAACGGGCGCCAAGGCTGATTTCGCATTTGACCAGGACCCTGGACTGGCGGCTGGCGACCTGGTGCGCAATTCGGGCAATGGCATTGCCAGAAGATAAGCCCAACCCAAGAAAGACCGGGGTCGTACCCTCAGGGTACGCCCCCGGAATTTGCTTTGGGGCTAAAAAAAGCGCTGGAGAGTGATCTCCAGCGCTTTTTTACATTCAGCCGGCGAGCACCGGCCAAGTTTCAACTTAAAACTGCTCTTCCGACAAGGCCATCACGCCGGCGCTGCCATCGATGATGGTGGCGCGCAGTCCTGGCGCTTGCGACAGGATGTGGTCGGCAAAGAAGCGCGCCGTGGCGATTTTTGCCTTGTAGAACGAAGCGTCGCCGCTGCCCTCGCCCAGCTTTTGCTGCGCCACCACGGCCGCGCGCGCCATTTGCCAGCCGCCCAGCACGATGCCGGCCAGCTTCAGGTAGGGCACGCTGCCCGCGAACACGGCTTTGATATCGGACTTCATGTTCGCCACCACATACTCGACCACGGCTTCCAGCGCGGCGCTGCCTTCGGCCAGGTGGCGCTGCATGGCCTGGAAGTCGGCGCCGGACAGTTCGCCCAGCTGGGCTTCCGTGGCGCGCACCTGGGCGATGATGGCTTTCGCCACGGCGCCGCCGTCGCGCACCGTCTTGCGGCCCACGAGGTCGTTCGCCTGGATGGCCGTCGTGCCTTCGTAGATCGTCAGGATCTTGGCGTCGCGGTAATGCTGGGCGGCGCCCGTTTCCTCGATGAAACCCATGCCGCCATGCACCTGCACGCCATCGCGCGTGACGTCCTGCGACATTTCCGTCGCCCAACCCTTGATGACGGGCACCAGGTATTCGTACGTCGCCAGGCTTTCCGCGCGCACTTCGGCGTCGGGATGGTGGTGCGCCACATCGCTGATGGCCGCACCCACGTAGGCCAGCGCGCGCGCCGCCTCCGTCTGCGAGCGCATCGACATCAGCATGCGGCGCACGTCCGGGTGGTGGATGATGGAGACGGGTCCTGGCGAACCGGCCAGGTCGCGCGACTGCACCCGGTCCTTGGCGAACGCCACGGCCTGCTGGTAGGCGCGCTCGGCCAGGCCGATGCCTTGCAAGCCGACGCCGAAGCGGGCCGCGTTCATCATGATGAACATGTATTCGAGGCCACGGTTTTCCTCTCCCACCAGGGTGCCGATGGCGCCGCCATGGTCGCCGAATTGCAATACCGCCGTCGGGCTGGCCTTGATGCCCAGCTTGTGTTCGATCGACACGCAATGGGCGTCGTTGCGCGCGCCCAGACTGCCATCGGCGTTGACGAGGAATTTCGGCACGATGAACAGCGAGATGCCTTTCACGCCAGCGGGCGCGTCCGGCGTGCGGGCCAGCACCAGGTGGACGATGTTTTCCGCCATATCGTGTTCACCGTACGTGATGAAAATCTTCGTGCCGAACACTTTATAGGTGCCGTCGTCCTGCGGCACGGCGCGCGTGCGCACGGCGGCCAGGTCGGAACCGGCTTGCGGCTCCGTCAGATTCATGGTGCCCGTCCACTTGCCCGACACCAGGTTTTCCAGGTAGACCGCCTTTTGCTCGTCGCTGCCGGCCGTCAGCAGCGCTTCGATGGCGCCGTCGGACAGCAGTGCCACCAGGGCAAACGAGATGCTGGCCGAGTTGAGCATTTCGATGCAGGGCGTGGCCAGCAGCTTGGGCAAGCCCTGACCGCCGAATTCCGTCGGATGCTGCACGCCCTGCCAGCCCGCTTCGCCGTAGGCCTTGAAGGCTTCCTTGAAGCCTTTCGAGGTGGTCACTTCCCCGTCGTGCCAGAAACTCGGCTCCTTGTCGCTGGGGCCGTTCAAGGGGGCCACCACGCCGCCGCAGAACTTGGCGTTTTCTTCCAGCACGGCTTCGGCCGTGTCGGGCGTCGCGTCTTCGCAACCGGGCAAGGTGTGGATTTCGGCCAGGCCGGCCAGTTCGTTCATCACGAACAACATGTCTTTCAGCGGGGCTTGATAGCTCATCTTCTTTTCTCCAAGAAAAAAGCCACGCGCGGCTCGCCGTGTGGGGCGGGCCGGCGTGGCTTTGTCAGTAACAAAACCGGAAGGGGTGTGACTTAACCCAGTTCTTTGACCAGTTGCGGCACGATCTCGAACAGATCGCCCACGATGCCGTAGTCGGCCACGGCAAAGATCGGCGCTTCCGGATCCTTGTTGATGGCGACGATGGTTTTCGAGTCTTTCATGCCGGCCAGATGCTGGATCGCGCCCGAGATACCGACGGCGATGTACAGCGATGGGGCGACGATCTTGCCCGTCTGGCCCACTTGCCAGTCGTTCGGCACGAAGCCGGCGTCGACGGCGGCGCGCGAAGCACCCATGGCGGCGCCCAGCTTGTCGGCCAGCGGTTCCAGGATGTGGAAGTTCTCGGCCGAACCCATGCCACGGCCGCCCGATACGATGATTTTCGCGGCGGTCAGTTCAGGACGGTCGGACTTGGCCAGTTCGCGGCCCACGAAGGCCGATTTGCCATTGTCGGCAACGGCGGCAACGGTTTCCGTGGCAGCCGAACCGCCGGTGGCGGCAGCGGCGTCGAAACCGGTGGTGCGCACGGTGATGACCTTGACCTTGTCGCCAGATTGCACGGTGGCAATGGCGTTACCGGCGTAGATCGGGCGCTCGAACGTGTCTGGCGAATCGACCTTGGTGATTTCCGAGATTTGCGCCACGTCCAGCTTGGCGGCCACGCGCGGCAGGATGTTCTTGCCGTAGGCGGTGGCCGGGGCCAGGATGTGGCTGTAGTTGCCGGCGATGGCCAGCACTTGCTCGGCCACGTTTTCGGCCAGGCCGTCGGCGAAATATGGCGCGTCGGCCACGATGACTTTCGTCACGCCGGCGATTTGCGCGGCGGCAGCGGCAGCGGCCGATGCATTCGAACCTGCGACGAGCACGTGCACGTCGCCGCCGCACTGGGCGGCCGCGGTCACGGTGTGGTGGGTGCTGCCCTTTAAGGTAGCGTTGTCGTGTTCAGCAATAACTAATGCGACCATGATTATTCCTAATAGTTTGCAAGTGCCGGGGGTCGGACCCTTCGGGTCTGACCCCAGTTTTTGTCTTGGGGGTATGGTTTAGATAACCTTGGCTTCGGTACGCAGCTTGGCGACCAGGGTAGCGACGTCCGGTACCTTGATGCCGGCCGAGCGCTTGGCTGGCTCGACGACTTTCAGGGTCTTCAGGCGTGGCGCAACATCGACGCCCAGGTCTTCCGGCTTGACGGTCTCGAGCGGCTTTTTCTTCGCCTTCATGATGTTCGGCAAGGTCACGTAGCGTGGCTCGTTCAAACGCAAATCGGTGGTGATGATCGCTGGCAAGGTCAATGCCAGGGTTTCCAGGCCGCCGTCGACTTCGCGCGTGACGGTGACCTTGCCGTCTTCCAGCACGACTTTCGAGGCAAACGTGGCTTGCGGCCAACCCAGCAGGGCTGCCAGCATCTGGCCGGTCTGGTTGCTGTCGTCATCGATGGCTTGCTTGCCCAGGATGATCAGTTGCGGCTGTTCTTTCTCGGCCAGGGACTTGACCAGCTTGGCGACGGCCAGCGGTTCCAGTTCAGTCGTCGTTTCCACCAGGATGCCGCGGTCGGCGCCGATGGCCATGGCCGTGCGCAGGGTTTCCTGGCACTGCGTCACGCCGCAGGAGATGGCGACCACTTCAGTGACCTTGCCGGCTTCTTTCAGGCGCATCGCTTCTTCCAGCGCGATCTCGTCGAAAGGGTTCATCGACATTTTGACGTTGGCGGTATCGACGCCAGTGCCGTCACTCTTGACGCGGACTTTGACGTTGTAGTCGACCACGCGTTTGACGGGTACCAAGACTTTCATAGCTATGCCTTTGGGAAATTATAAAAATGACGGATCAAGTGCTGATTGTGCGTTCGATTATAAGAGAAATTTGAATCCTGAACCGAATTTAAGCACGATCGTGCGATTTTTTGTTAGAGCAATCCATCTAAACTGTCCAGCTTTGAGGATTTCAGGGGAGTCCGCCGCTACGTTGCAGGGCAGCAAAAGGGCGCCAAAGTGACGCAACCGGCAAGGAGAAACCAGGCCGCGCCACGGCGGCCCCGGCTGGCAGAGTTATTTGCGTTGCATCAGGAAGACGAATTCCGTCCCCGTCTGCACATGCGACAACAGGGCATTGCCCGTTTGCTTGGCGAACGCCTGGAAGTCGCGCACGGAACCGGGATCGGTTGCCATGATGCGCAGCACTTCCCCGCTCTGCAGCTCTGACAAAGCCTTCTTCGCCTTCAGAATCGGCAACGGGCAATTCAAGCCCCGCGCGTCGAGTTCTTTGTGAAATTCCATAATCTCGGTATCAAGTAGTGTGTCGCTCATCATCAATATCCCACCATTGTTTTGTTGTACTGATTTTCGACATACTACTCTAAATCAGGGGCATTGACGCGCTGCACCAAAATAGTTCATCGGCTGTTGTGGTGTCACAACGAGATTCCACACGGCAAAACGGCCCACAAACAGTGTCTGCGGGCCGTTTTCTCGGGGCGGTGGGGCAAACACCCCGCATGCTTGCTAGCTTACGCCTTATTTTGCGCGTTCGCCGACCCAGGCCGGCACGCCGGCCAAAGCGTTCGCCAGGCCGCTCGGATCGGTGCCGCCCGCTTGCGCCATATCGGGGCGTCCGCCGCCTTTTCCGCCCACTTGCTGTGCAACGAAGTTCACCAGCTCGCCCGCTTTGACCTTGGAAGTCGCGTCCGCCGTCACGCCGGCGATCAGGCTGACCTTGCCGTCAGCCACGCTGGCCAGCACGATGGCGGCCGTTTTCAGCTTGTCCTTCAGCTTGTCCATGGTTTCGCGCAGACGGGCCACGTCGGCGCCGTCCAGCACAGCTGCGAGCACCTTGATGCCGTTGACGTCGACGGCTTGCGTGACCAGTTCGTCGCCCTGGCCCGACGCCAGCTTCGATTTCAGCGCGGCCAGTTCCTTCTCCAGCGCCTTCACGTGGTCCTGCACCTGGCCGATGCGGGCAGTCAGCTCTTCCGGCTGCGCCTTCAGCGCGTTGGCCGCCTCGACCAGGCGGCGGTTGATGGTTTGCACCAGCGCCAGCGCGCCCTCGCCCGTCACGGCTTCCACGCGGCGGATGCCGGCGGCCACGCCGCTTTCGCCGGTGATCTTGAACAGGCCGATGTCGCCCGTGCGCTGCACGTGGACGCCGCCGCACAGCTCTTTCGAGCTGCCGATGTCGAGCACGCGCACTTCGTCGCCGTACTTCTCGCCGAACAGCGCCATCGCGCCATGCTTGACGGCATCGTCAAACGACATCAAATGGGCTTGCGTGGCGCGGTTTTCCAGTATCTCTTTGTTGACGATGGTTTCCACGGCGGCGATCTGCTCGGCCGTCATCGGCGCATTGTGGCTGAAGTCGAAACGGGTTTTATCGGGGTCGACCAGCGAACCCTTTTGCGCCACGTGGCTGCCCAGCACTTCGCGCAAGGCCTTGTGCATCAAGTGCGTGGCCGAGTGGTTGCGGATGGTGCGCGCGCGCTTGGCCGTGTCGACTTGCGCCGAAACGGCGTCGCCCACCTTCAGCACGCCCGATTCCAGCACGCCGTGGTGGCCAAACACGTCGGCCTGGATTTTCAGGGTATCGCTGACGGCAAAGCTGCCGGCGCCCGAGGCAATCACGCCCTGGTCGCCCACCTGGCCGCCCGATTCCGCATAGAACGGCGTGGTGTCGAGCACGACGATGCCATCCTGGCCCGCCTTCAGTTCCTGCACTGGCGTGCCGGCCGCGTACAGCGCCACGACCTTGCTGCTGAACGTCAATTGATCGTAGCCGACGAAGGTGTTTTTCTCGCCCGTGTACTCGACCTTGCTGTCCTTGTGCGTCTTGCCGCCCTTGCGCGACAGTTCCTGGCTTTCCTTCAGCGCCGCGTCGTAGCCGGCCTGGTCGAAGCTGATGTCGCGCTCGCGGCAGATGTCGGCCGTCAAGTCTGGCGGGAAGCCGTAGGTTTCGTACAGGGTGAAGGCGGTGGCGCCGTCGATGCCCGTGGCATCCTTGGCCAGCTGCGCTTCCAGCACTTTCATGCCCGTTTCCAGGGTTTCGCCGAAACGCTCTTCCTCGGCTTTCAGCATGTTGGCGACGTTGTCCTTCGCTTCTTCCAGCTCGGGATAGGCGCCGCCCATCTCGATGGCCAGGTCGGCCACCAGCTTGTAGAAGAACGGTTTCGTCTGGCCCAGCTTGTGGCCATGGCGCAAGGCGCGGCGGATGATGCGGCGCAGAACATAGGCGCGGCCTTCGCTGCCCGGGATGATGCCGTCGACGATCATGAAGGCGGCGGCGCGGATGTGGTCGGCGATCACGCGCAGCGACTTGTTTTCCAGGTCCGTGGCGCCCGTTTCGCGCGCGGCAGCCTTGATCAGGTGCTGGAACAGGTCGATTTCATAGTTCGAATGCACGTGCTGCAGCACGGCGGCCAGGCGCTCCATGCCCATGCCCGTGTCGACGCACGGCTTCGGCAGCTTGTGCATGACGCCCGCTTCGTCGCGGTTGAACTGCATGAACACCAGGTTCCAGATTTCAATGAAGCGGTCGCCGTCTTCGTCAGGCGAGCCCGGCGGGCCGCCAGGAATGTCGGCGCCGTGGTCGTAGAAGATTTCCGTGCATGGGCCGCATGGGCCCGTGTCCGCCATCTGCCAGAAATTGTCCGATGCGTAGCGCGCACCCTTGTTGTCGCCGATGCGGATGATGCGCTCGACGGGCACGCCGATTTCTTTCGCCCAGATATCGTACGCTTCGTCATCTTCGATGTACACGGTGACGGTCAGCTTATCGGCCGGCAAGCCATATACCTTGGTCAGCAGTTCCCACGCGTATTGAATCGCGTCGCGCTTGAAATAGTCGCCGAAGCTGAAGTTGCCCAGCATTTCAAAGAAAGTATGGTGGCGCGCCGTGTAGCCGACGTTTTCCAGGTCGTTGTGCTTGCCGCCGGCGCGCACGCAGCGCTGCACCGAGGTGGCGCGCGTGTACGGACGGCTGTCCGTGCCCGTAAACACATCCTTGAATTGCACCATGCCGCTGTTCGTCAACAGCAAGGTCGGATCATTGCCTGGCACCAGGGAGCTGGAACGGACGATGGAATGGCCCTTGGACTCGAAAAATTTGAGGAACTTGTCGCGGATTTCAGTTGATTTCATGTTTTTTTGGCAAAGAGTGGCGGCAGCTTTAAAGGGAAGATTATACGTGATATGGGGTGCGGCAATGGCGGCTGTGGGCAGGGCATTGTTGCGCCCGTGCCAACATCGGCAGCCTGCCCGCTCAGGCCGGGTCGTGGTGGCTGGCGCAGGCGTGCGGTGCGGCTGCAACGACAGCGGCGCCCGCGGGGGCCGTGGCGCCGGCAGCGGCATTGCAGTCGGCGCAGCGGCCGTACAGGGTCAGTTCATGACGCTCGACGACAAAGCCTTGCGGCGCCATGCGCTTCAAGTCGCCCGGGCAATCGTGCACGTCGAACACGCGCTGGCACGTGGTGCACTGGAAATGGTGGTGGTGGTGATTGGCGGCCGTGTTCGACTCGTAGCGCGGGTTTTCGCCCGGCAAGGTCACCACGTGAACCTTTTCTTCCAGCACCAGCGATTTCAGGTTGCGGTAAACGGTGGCAATGCCCAGCTGCGTCACCTGCAAGCTGGCCTGTTCGAGGATTTCCTGCGCCGACAAGGGGCGCTGGGCCGACTCGATGGCGGCTTGAATAGCGGTTTTTTGACGTGTTGTGCGTTCCATAGCCGACAGAATACACCATCCGCCTGACTCCACCGCCCGGAAAAACTGCCACACAGTAATGATAATGGGTTATCATTATCATCTTAGGGCAGACCAGCACCTGTCACGCGCTGCCCCAACCCTGCCAATACCGATAGCCGATAAGGAACTCTTGCCCATGTCCGTCCGTCCTCACCAACCCACTCCCCTCGCGCTGGCCATCATGCTGGCCTTTGCCGCCCCTGCCAGCGCCCTGGCGCAGCAGGCGACAACCTTGCCCGCCGTCACCGTCTCGGCCAGCGCCCTGGCCCTGGGCAGCGACGACATGAGCACGCCCGTGACCGTGCTGGAAGGCGAGGAGCTGGTGCGCGCCCGCGAAGCGACCCTGGGCGAAACCCTCGCTGGCCAGCCGGGCATCACGTCCAGCCATTTCGGCGCCGGCGCCAGCCGCCCCATCATCCGCGGCATGGATGGCCCGCGCGTCAAGGTACTGTCCGACGGCGCCGAAGTGCAGGATGCCTCGACCATCAGCCCCGACCATGCCGTCGCGGCCGAACCGATGCTGTCGGAACAGATTGAAGTCTTGCGCGGCCCGTCCGCGCTGGCCTACGGCGGCGGCGCCGTCGGTGGCGTCGTCAATGTGATCGACAAGAAAATCCCCACGCGCGTGCCGGCAAAAGGCTTTGAAGGCAGAGCGGAAGTGCGCGCCAACTCGGCCGCGCGCGAAAAGGCGGGCGCCTTTGAAGTGACTGGCGGCTCCGGCAACATCGCCTTCCACGCGGAAGGCGTCAAGCGCGATGCGAAGGAATACAAGGTCGGCAGCGGCTGGGAAGGCGGCTCGAAAGTGGCCGGCAGCTACAACAAGACGGACACGGGCAGCGTGGGCGTGTCGTGGGTGGGATCGCGCGGCTTCCTGGGCCTGGCCTTCACCAGCCAGCACGCGGAATACGGCTTGCCTGGCCACAACCACGAATTCGAAAGCTGCCACCCGCACGGCACGCACCTGCATTGCGGCGGCCATGAAGGCCACGACCATGGCGATGAAGAGGAGCACGACCACGACCACGGGCATGAAAGCGTGCCGTACGTGAAGCTGAAGAGCGAACGCTGGGACGTGCGCGGCGAATTGCGCGACCCCGTGCCCGGCTTCGCCAAGCTGCGCCTGCGCGCCGCATTCACCGACTACAAGCACGACGAAATCGAAGGCACGGAAATCGCCACCACGTTCAAGAACAAGGGCCACGATGCGCGCCTGGAAATGGAACACCATCCCCTGTTCGGCTGGCGCGGCGTGGTAGGCCTGCAAACGTCGAAGCGCGATTTCTCCGCCCTGGGCGAGGAAGCGTACGTGGCGCCGACGGTCACGAAGAAACACGCGGCTTTCCTGGTGGAGGAATACAAGCTGGACCAATGGCGCTTCGAAGCGGGCTTGCGCCACGAATGGCAAGACATCACCGTCGACAGCGCCACCCTGCAAGACCGCAGCGCCAAGGGCACGTCGATCTCCCTGGGCGCCGTGTGGAAATTCGCGCCCCAGTACTCGCTCGGTTCGACCATCTCGCGCACGCACCGCCTGCCCAGCGCCGAGGAACTGTATGCGCACGGCGTGCACATGGCCACGGCCACGTATGAACTGGGCAATCAAAACCTGGGCAAGGAAACGTCGAACAATATCGACTTGACCTTGCGCAAATATGCGGGTGCCACGACCTTCTCGGCCAGCGCCTACCGCAACAAGGTAGATAATTACATCTTCGGCTCCACGCTGGATAACCACGAAGGCTTCCAGCTGATCCAGTACGCCCAGCGCGACGCCACGTTCACGGGCGTGGAAGGGCAAGTCCGCCAGCAGCTGAACCCCATGTTCGGCGCCAGCGTCTTCGGCGACTATGTACGCGCCAAGCTGGCCGATGGTGGCGGCAACTTGCCGCGCATCCCGGCCCAGCGTTTTGGCGTGAAATTCGACGCCAACTGGCAGGCGTGGAGCGGCGTGGCCGAGTTCTACCGCGTGGGCAAGCAGGATAAAGTGGCAGCGTTCGAAACGGCAACGCCGGGCTACAACATGCTCAACCTGTCCGCCAACTACGACACGCGCATCGGCACGACGCCGGCCCAGTTCTACATCAAGGCGAATAACCTGACGAATGAACTGGCGTACAGCCACACCTCGTTCATCAAGAACGCGGCGCCTTTGACGGGGCGCAACTTGACGGTCGGCATGCGTATCACCTTTTAATGTTTGACTAGACGGCAACTGCTGGGGTCAGACCCGACGGGTCTGACCCCGGATTTCCGCTGAGTATGCATCGCATTATTCCGTCGCTCCGATCAGGTCGATCCTGTCCGTACAAAACCCGTCCACACCCCAAGCCAGCAGCTCGTTGGCCCGTTCCGGGGTGTTGACGGTATAGCAGAACAATCCCAATCCCTCTTCCTTGACTTCCAGCGCCTGCGCGCGCGTCAGCTGCTGGTGGTCGCAATGGAGCGCCACCACGCCCAGTGCGCGCGCCTGTCGTTCCCAGCCATCCGGTATCTGTTCGACCAGCCAGCCGCGCGCCAGTTCCGGTGCTGCCTGGCGCGCCGCTTGCAAGGCTTCGATGCTGAACGACGACAGCAGCGGCAACAATTCTCCTGCAGCGATTTCCTGCGCAAAATGCTCGCGCGTGGCCCGCGCCACCGTTTCGCCCGTGGCCACGTCAAAGCCAGGGGCCGGCTTGATTTCGATATTCATCCAGATGCGCTGCGCCTTGCAATAGCTGACGACGGCGTCAAACGTGGGCACGCCCTCGCCCGCGAAAGCAGGGCCGAACCAGGCGCCCGCGTCCATCGCTCCCAACTGCGCGGCCGTGTAATCGCTGATCTGCCCGCGACCGGCCACGGTACGGCCCAGCTCGGGGTCGTGCACGACGACGGGCACGCCGTCGGACGCCAGCATGACGTCGAATTCCACGGCGCGGTAGCCGTAGGCCAGGCCGCAGCGCAGGGCGGCCAGGGTATTCTCAGGCGCCAGGGTGCCGCCGCCGCGGTGCGCCAGGGTGCGTGGATAGGGCCACATGAGGCTTCCTTTATAGCAATTGTATGGATGCAAGACTGTCTTGCCATACTATCCCGTGCCACTGCCGAAAAGTAAAGCGGCCACGTTTGGCGACCCGCTGCGGCGACTGGCGATGCGCCAGGCGCGTTTCGTCGCAGTCCGGTTGCGCGCTGGCCTCTGCTGGCACACAATGCCCCATCGCTACCAGCAGACACTTCCATGAAAACCGACGCTCCCTCCGCCGATACGCCAGCAGCCAAGGCCAGGTCTCCGTACTACCGCATGCTGCACGATGCGCGCTACGCACTGGCGCTGAACGTGATCTGCGCGCTGGTCATTACCTTCATCCTCAATCCGGGCAGCCATTTCGGACAAAACCTGGTCGCCTCGATGTGCATCGGCACGATCGCCTTCCTGCTGATCGACGGCATGCGCCTGACGTTATGGGGCGCTGACCAGCGGCCCAAATTCCTGCCCTTCATGCTCATCATCCTGATCTCCGTGCCCGTGGCGCAAGTGCTGGGCCTGACCCTGTTCAGCTGGCTGACGGGCGTGGACGTGGGCGGCTTCGAAAACCTGCTGCCCACGCAGATGGTCAGCACCCTCGTGTTCACCTTGCTGGCCACGGGCGGCGCCGTGCTGTTTTTCTCCAGCCGCGAAAAGATTACCCGCCTGCAAATGGCGGCAGCCCAGGAAAAGGCCCGCGCCGAATCCGTGGCGCGCCAGGCTATGCAGGCCCAGTTGCAACTGCTGCAGGCGCAGATCGAACCGCACATGCTGTTCAATACCCTGGCCAACTTGCAGGGCCTGATCAGCTTTGATCCGGAGCGCGCCCAATTGCTGCTCGACCAGCTGATCCAGTATTTGCGCGCCACCCTCTCTTCCTCGCGCGCCGAGTCCACCACCCTGGAGCAGGAATTTTCCCTGATGCAAGCCTACCTGGGCCTGATGTCGATACGCATGGGTGCGCGCCTGCGCTTTACGCTGGACTTGCCCGATGCCTTGCGCCAAATCAAGGTGCCGCCCATGCTGCTGCAGCCGCTGGTGGAAAACGCCATCCAGCATGGCCTGGAACCAAAGATCGAAGGCGGCCATATCCATGTGCGCGCATCCACGGATGCTGGCGTGCTGATTCTTACCGTCAGCGACGATGGCCTGGGCCTCGACCATCCGGGCCAGACCAAGGGCACGCACCTGGGCGTGGCAAATATCCGCGAGCGCCTGTTCGGCATGCATGGCGATGCCGCCAGCCTGTCGCTGGCCGCCAACCATCCGGCAGGCGCGACCGCCCGCCTGACACTCCCCCTTCCATCCACCACCACGAGTCCCCTCGCATGAGCCAATACACGCCACGCGCGCCACGCGCCCTGATCGCCGAAGACGAACCGATACTCGCCGCCGCCCTCGCGCACGCCTTGCAGCGGCTGTGGCCGGAACTCGACATCGTTGCCACCTGCCCCAATGGCGTGGAAGCCTTGCGGCAAGGCCTGGCGCTGCAGCCCGACATCCTTTTTCTCGACATCAAGATGCCAGGCAAGACGGGCCTGGAAGCGGCCGAGGAGCTGGCGGAACAGTGGCCGGACGGCGTCCCTTTCCCCCACATCGTGTTTGTCACCGCCTATGACGAATACGCACTGGCCGCCTTCGAGCACGCAGCCGCCGACTACGTCTTAAAACCCGTCAACGATGCGCGCCTGGGCAAGACGGTGGAACGCCTGCAGCAGCGCTTGCGCGACAGCAGCGGTGGCAATGCTGCGGCAGCGCCGGCGAACGCGGCAGCGACAGCGACAGCGACGGCCGCCACGGTGGCGCCGGCTGCCGAATCGGCCGGCGACGACAACATGGCCCGCCTGCTGAGCCAGCTGCAAGCCATGCTGCCGCCCGCCCCGCGCCTGCAAATGATACGCGCGGCCGTCGGCAACAGCGTGCGCATGATCGCCCTGGCCGACGTCGTGTATTTCGAAGCGCTGGACAAATACATCAACGTCGTGTGCCAGGACAGCGAAGCGCTGATACGCACGAGCCTGAAGGAACTCTTGCCCCAGCTGGACACGCAACAATTCTGGCAAATCCACCGGGGCACCATCGTCAACGCCAGCGCCATCGCCACGGCCGTGCGCGACGACGCGGGCAAGCTGTCGCTGACCCTGCGCCAGCACCCGGCGCAGCTGCGCGTCAGCCCTTTATATGCGCATTTATTCCGCCAGATGTAAACCGTTACAACGCCCAACAAAACCCTAGCGAGCGGCAGCGAGGCTCGGCACCCCCGTTGGCCAGGGAAGCGCAGTTGTGCGCATGCACGGGGATGCCGGGTCCATGAGCATCGCTGGCCGCGCCCCACGACGCGCAGCAGGTTTTGATCGGTGTTGTTTTGATCGGTGTTCAATGCAGCTGGTGCTTCAGGTCCGATAATTCATCGTGGACCTTGAGCACGGCGCTCTTCATTTCCGGCGTCACGCTGGTTGCCGTGCCGCATGCCCGCTTGGCGCGGTCGCCCAGCGATTCCATCTGGTCGACGGCTTGCCGGATGCGCGCATCGTCTTGCGTGTCGATGGCTTGCCGCACGGCGTTCTTTTGCTGGTCCAGCTGGTTGATGCAATCCTTCAAGTCCATCGGCATGCCCTGCTGCTTGCCGCACAGCTGGGCCGCCTGGCCGATCGCATGTTCAATGGCGCCAAAGCGCCGTGCCACTTCCTTTGCCTGCATCATGATGTGTCCTCCCATGGTGTCTGAAGTTGGATCGTCCAACCGTCCCAGGGTTCCCCGCCAGCCGCCATGGCGTTGAAATTTCCATGCGGCACTTTTTTGTAAGCGCTTGTGACATTTTAGATAATTATCAAATCCTTCAGCTACATTGGCGTACCTGAACCAGCGCGCCCTCCATGACCTCCTTGCCAACCCTGCCCCGCCGCACTCCCGGCCTGCTGCTGATCGTCCTGCTGCACGCGGGCCTGGCATATATCGTCGTGCAATCGCGGCCCCGCGCCGTCACGGACGAGAACCTGCCGCAGGGCCCGGCCATCACCTGGCTGCGCTACACGCTCCCCGCGCCCAAGCCCGTAACCGTAGCCGCACCGCCCCTGCCATTACCCGGCAAAAAACCCGCCGCCGCAAGGGTGCCGCGCCTGCCCGCGCCAGTGCTGGCGCCCATCAGCCGCCCGCTACCCGTTCCCACCGCCGAACAGGCGCCGGCAATGCCGGAAGCGATCACGGTCGTCACTCCGCCCAGCGCGGCCGACATCCTGGCGCAAGCGAAACGCGACGTGGGCAAGATCGACAGGGAGTTGCGCAAGGAATTCCCGCAGCGGGGAGAGCAAAAACTGGACGACACAGCCTTCAAGCGCATGCAGCAAGGCTTTGCCGAAGCCTACGCAGCCGTGCCACCGAAATGGTATGAGGCGTCGAAGATCGAGGAGATCGGCGCCAATGAAGCCAGGGGCAGCCGCACGTATAAGATCACCAGCGCGCTCGGTGCCCTGTGCGTGACCACGCGCGCCGGCAAGAATGGCGAAACGATGATCGGCAACTGTCCCAAATAGCCGGCTCAGCCCACCGCTTCGCGCGCGCCCAGCGGCTGCAGATGGCGCAGGCGCAGGGCGATCAGCACGCCGCCGCCCAGGCACAGGCCCAGCATGACGACCACGCCCGTCCAGCCGTCGAAGCCCCACATCATGCCCGAGGCGGAACCGATCAGGCTCGAGCCCAGGTAATAGAACAGCAGATAGAAGGCCGAGGCCAGGGCCTGCGGCGCGCGGGCGCGGCGGCTGACCCAGCTGCTGGCGATCGAGTGCGAAGCGAAGAAGCCGAAGGTGGCCAGCGCCATGCCGATGACGATCAGCGGCAGGGAATCGAACAGGGTCAATAAAATGCCGGACAGCATTACCGACAGCATGATCCACAGCACGCCCCGGCGCCCCAGGCGGTCCACCAGGCGGCCGGCCCAGACGGAACTGAAGATGCCGATCAGGTACAGAAAGGCCAGCAAGCCGACCGTGCTCTGGCGCAAGCCAAATGGCGCTGCCAGCAGGCGGTAGCCGATGTAGTTATACAGGCTGACGAAACAGCCCATCAGCACGAACGCCAGGCAGAACAGCCACGGCAAGCCCCGGTCGGAAAAATGCTGCCTGATCGCGTGCGGCAGCGCATTCCAGCCTTTTGTGCTGGGCACGAAGTTCTTCGATGCAGGCAGGCTGCGCCAGAATTCCGCCGCCGCCAGCACGCCGGCCACGCCCAGCACGCCCAAGGCCCAGCGCCACGACAGGAAATCGCTGAGCATGGACGCCACCAGCCGTCCCGACATGCCGCCAAACGCGCTGCCGGCAATATACAGTCCCATCGACAGGCCCAGCGACGGCCCCTCGATTTCCTCGCCCAGATAAGCCATGGCCACGGCCGGCATGCCGCCCAGGGCCACGCCCAGCGCGGCGCGCATCGCCAGCAGCTGCGCATAATCCTGCGCGAAGGCGGACAAGATGGTGAGGATCGCGGCGGAAAACATCGACGCCACCATCAGCGGCTTGCGCCCGACCCTGTCCGAGACGGCGCTCAGCAGCACCAGCGAGATGGCCAGCAAGCCGCTCGAGACGGACAGGGACCAGCTGCTTTGCGCCGGCGTCAGATGAAACTGGTGCGACAGCAGCGGGAACAGGGGCTGGATGCAGTACAGCAAGCTGAAGGTGGAAAAGCCGCCGAAGAACAGGGCGCGGTTGCTGCGCTTGAATTCGATGGAACCCTTGGCGATGGCCGTGCGGGGAGCGGGAGCGGAAACCGGGATGGAGGATGGGGCAGCAGGAGCAAAGGCAAGCGATGAATCAGACATGGCCGTGTTTCGAAGAAGGAGCGAGTCTTCATCTTAGGATTGCCAACTCATATCGTCCAATATATATTCAAGGCCCAACTCATACTTTAAAACGATTACTGGACGAATATGGAACTGCGCCACCTGCGTTATTTTGTCGCCGTCGCCGAAGAACTGCACTTCACGCGCGCGGCCGAGCGCCTGCACATCGGCCAGCCGCCGCTGAGCCAGCAAATCCAGGCGCTGGAGGCAGAATTGGGGGCGCAGTTGTTCGAGCGCAACAAGCGCTCCGTGCGGCTGACGCAGGCGGGCACGCTGTTCCTCGACGATGCGCGGCGCATCCTGGCCCTGTCGGAACAGGCGGCCGTGACGGCGCGCCGGGCGCAGCGGGGCGAAGCGGGCGAATTGCGCATCGGCTTCACGTTTTCCACGCCGTTTACGCCGTATTTCGCCACCGTCATCAACCGCTACCGCCAGCAATTCCCGCACGTCACCTTGACCTTGCACGAAATGGCGACCCTGCATCAGCTCGTAGCGATCAGTGGCAGGAGCATGGACCTGGGCTTCGTGCGCCCGCCGGAAACGACGTACCCGGACGACATCCGCCTGACGGAACTGCGCAAGGACCCGCTCTTCCTCGTCCTGCCCGTCGCCCATGCGCTGGCGGCCAAGGACGCCATTGCCATCGCCGACATGGCGGGCGAAGGTTTTGTGATGTACCCGAAGGATGCGGGCACGGGGATTTATCCGCAGATCTTCCGCCTGTGCAAGGCGGCCGGCTTCGTGCCCCAGGTGGCGCAGGAAGCGGGCGAGGCGTCGACCATCATCGGCCTGGTGGCGGCTGGCTGCGGCATTTCCGTGCTGCCCGCCTCGTTCGACCGCATCCGCATGGATGGCGTGTGCTACCGCCCGATCGCCGACCTGCAGGCCACCACCAGCTTGTTACTTGCACAACGGGAAGAGGAAACGTCGCCGCTGGTCGCGGCGTTCGTCAAGCTGGCCGAAGAGGCCGCCATGGAAGGGGGAGCGTAGGCCGGCAGGCGCCGGCCTACGTACTGCACTACGAGTAGTCGGCGTCCAGCTCCGAACCCGCATAGTTTTCCAGGTCCTCGAACAGGCTCTTCATGCTGGCCCGCGTGAGGATTTTATGCACGACGGTACAGCTGCGGCGGTACGAGGCTATGCGGTCGAGCAACACCGGATGGTGCTGCACCGGCACCTTGGCCACCAGGGCGGCCCAGCCTTCCTCGAAGTCGGGCTTGTTCTTGCGCACGGAACGCACGAAACGCTCGAACTCCTTTTGACCCGTGCGCGCGATGACGCGCCCGCCGCCCTCGATGGCGAAGATGATGGCCAGGGCGATGACGCCCTCGGCATTCAAGTCGCTGTCGCTGACGGGGCCGTTGTCATGGTGGCGGCGCAGCCAGCTGGCCAGGCGCACCACGGCTTGCACTTCCTTGCGCTGCTGCAACTGCAGCGCATACTTTTCATAGCCGGCCCAGTTCTGGTTCGGGTCGGCCTGGCAAATATCGATGAACAGCTCGCGCAAGCGGCGCTGCAGGTAGACGGGGTCCTGGTCGTATTCACCGACGAGGGCGTCTTCCGGCAGTTGCGACAATTCCTTGATCAGGCGAAAGCCCACCTGGAAGGCGTGCTCGGCGCCGTGCTCGACGAGGAAATCGAGCGCGGCCTGGTCGCCTTCATGCGAGACGGCCTGCTCCAGGCCCAGGGACACGCCGCCCACCGTCAGGTACAGCGCTTTCTGGATGCCGTCGGCCGTGCGTTCATTCGTGAACTTCTCGGCCACCATGGCCGTGATGCCCGTCAATTCGTCGGCCAGGTCCAGCGCCGCGTCTTCGCGCGGGTCGCCCGGCAACAGTTTGATGGCGCGCACCAGGCGCGGAAGATTCTCTACAACAATTGCTGGCAGCATTAGACGTTCCCTGCTTTCATTACGAGAAAATGCCCGTGCCCAGGCTGCGGCGCGTGCTGGAGCGTGGCGCGCTGCGCGTGCTCGGCACTTGCTTGCGCAGGCGGTACAGCAATTCCTTGGTGCTACGCTGCAACATTGTCGGCTCTTCATCCGGGTCGTCCGAGTATTCCGCGTCGGCCAGGTCGGCGCTGTGGCGGAAATCGGGGAACAGTTCGAACAGTGAGCGGTCCCAGCCGTCTTCATTCGCTTGCGCCAGCTCGATGGCCAGCGGCACGACGTCGTTGTCGGACGAGGTCACGCCCGTCACGTACGGCCCCTTGATGACGATCTCGCCCGCCACTTCGAGGATTTCCTTCGGCGCCATCGAGAACAGGATGGCGAACGCCGTGGCGCCCCAGTCGGTGGCCGACGCTTCCAGCAGCAGCTCGCGGCGGCGCTCGGCGTCGTCGGTGGAAAACACCACGCCGTGGATGTGCGCGAACAGCGACTCGGCGATGCGTTCCGGATCGTCCTCGATCTGGTCGTCGCTCCAGGTGGCGGCGATGAAGGCCAGGCTGTCGGCCCAGGCTTTCGGCGGCACCAGCAGGGTGGCCAGCGACATCTTGCCGCCGTCGAAGCCGGCCAGGTGCAAGGCCGTCACTTGCGGCGGGATGGCGCTCAGCACTTCCACCACGGCAAGATCGCCGTACTGGTCGGCCGCATCGGCAAACGCCTGCTCGGCGTGGCCCAGCGAACCGGACAGCACCAATTCCGTGACCTGTTTCGTCAGCGCGGGAAGATTGCTTTTTTGCTCATTATTATCTGCCATGGTCATCTCCATCCTGGTCGAACATCTGGGCGAAATCGTCGGTGGCTTCGTCTTCATCGTGCTCGTCGTCGCCATCGTCATTGGCGGCCAGCTGGTCGAGCGACTGGTCGTCGTCGTCCCACAGGCGCGGATTCTTGTGCAGGAAGGCCGTGATGATGGCCTGGCGCGCCAGCTCGGGGAAGCTCTCTTCGATGGCGGCATACATCTTCGCCGCTTCCGGCGCGGCGCAGGCGGCCATGGAAAACACGCGGGCCGTATCGCCGAACTCGTAGTCTTCGCTTTCGGCCAGCAGGCCCTTCGGGTCGCTGAAGGTGATGTGATCGACCAGCGCGAAGGCCAGCATGTTCACGTCTTCGATGCCGCCGCCGCTCGCGTATTCGCCCACCAGCGCGTCGACCATGCTTTTGTAGTTCTTGCGGTTCGGCGGGTCGCCGAGGATGCCTTCGATCTGGCCTTCCAGCTCGCGCGACTGGTACGCGAATTCAGGGTGTACTCTTCTCATGCTGTGCTTTCCAATGTGGTGCGCGGCGCTGAATGAACAGCGCCGTTGTTGTTGTTTTTCAAGTAACTCTGGCCGGCTGATGCGGGCCGTGTAGATTTAATCGGCAGGCAATACCGTGCCATGCAGGCGGAACACGCCGCACCACAGGGCATAGGCTTCCGCTTCCGGATCGATGATGATGCGGTGATTCACGCTCTGGTCGTATTCGGCGCGCTTGGCCGGATCGGCCAGGATTTCATACGCCTTGGTCACGCTCTTGAAGCGCGCCTCGGCGCCGGGGGCCTGGTTGCGGTCGGGGTGAAAGCGCATGGCCAGCGAACGGTAAACCTTCTTGATTTCATCGTCGCTGGCATTGGGCGCGACACCGAGGACGTTATATAAATTTTCCATAAAAGGCTCCGGGGTCACGTTTTTCTACTAATTAAAGGCGAATTATCCTATAGAACGGCGTCCGCGTCGCTTGCATGCCGGGAAATGGGGGCAAATACGTGCTTATAAAGCGCTTGTGGTACGGTAAAATGCTTTTTACTGTCACTCTTCCGCATTGATCAATGAGCAACGATAAACCGAATAACGCCGCGCCGACGCTGGCGCCCAATTTCTTGCGTAACATCATCGAAGCCGACCTGGCTGCCGGCGCCCACGTGCGTCCCGGCCTGCCCCAGGTGATCACGCGTTTCCCGCCGGAGCCGAACGGCTACCTGCACGTGGGCCACGCCAAGTCGATCTGCGTCAACTTCGGCCTGGCGCGCGATTACGCCGGCCAGTGCAACCTGCGCTTCGACGACACCAATCCGGCCAAGGAAGAGCAGGAATACGTCGACACTATCATGGACAGCGTGAAATGGCTGGGCTTTGACTGGGAACCGAAACATGCCGATGGCCAGAGCCACCTGCACTATGCGAGCGACTATTTCGACCAGCTGTACGCGATGGCCGAGTACCTGATCACGGCCGGCTTCGCCTATGTCGACAGCCAGAGCGCCGAAGACATGGCCGCCAACCGCGGCAATTTCGGCCAGGCGGGCAAGAATTCGCCGTTCCGCGACCGTCCGCGCGACGAATCGCTGGCCCTGTTCCGCGCCATGAAGGCTGGCCAGTTCAAGGACGGCGAGCATATCCTGCGCGCGAAGATGAGCGAAGATGCCATGAGTTCGCCGAACATGAACTTGCGCGACCCGGCCATCTACCGCATCCGCCATGCGCACCACCACCGCACGGGCGACGCCTGGTGCATCTATCCGATGTACGATTACACGCACCCGATCTCGGACGCGCTGGAAAACATCACGCATTCGATCTGCACGCTCGAATTCCAGGACCACCGCCCATTCTACGACTGGCTGCTGGAAACCCTGGCCGCCGGCGGCTTCTTCCAGCAACCGGTGCCGCACCAGTTCGAATTCTCGCGCCTGAACCTGACCTACATCGTCACCAGCAAGCGCAAGCTGCGCCAGCTGGTGGAAGAAAAGATCGTCGACGGCTGGGATGACCCGCGCATGCCGACCCTGGTGGGCATGCGCCGCCGCGGCTACACGCCGGAAGCGATTCAGCTGATGTGCGAACGCACGGGCGTGACCAAGTCCGACGGCTGGATCGACTACAGCGTGCTCGAAGGCTGCCTGCGCGAAGACCTGGACCCGAAGGCGCCGCGCTCCGTGGCCGTGCTGCGTCCGTTGAAATTGATCATCGACAATTTCCCTGAAAACGAGAGCGTGGCATGCACGGCGCCCGTGCACCCGCACTTCCCGGAGCGCGGCTTGCGCACCTTCCCCATCTCGCGCGAGCTATGGATCGAGGAAGACGACTTCATGGAAGTGCCGAACAAGGGCTATTTCCGCCTGTATCCGCCCATCGACGACAAGCCGGGCAGCAAGGTGCGCCTGCGCTACGGCTACGTCATCGAGTGCACGGGCTTTGACAAGGATGAAAACGGCAAGGTCATCGCCGTGCACTGCACCTATTTCCCGGACAGCAAGTCGGGTACGGAAGGCAGCGCCAACTACAAGGTCAAGGGCAATATGCACTGGGTCAGCGCGCCGACGGCGATTCCCGCCGAAGTACGCCTGTACGACCGCCTGTTTACCGACCCGCAGCCGGACGCGGGCGGCAAGGACTTCAAGCTGGCCCTGAATCCGCTGGCCAAGGAAGTGGTGCAGGCGTGGCTGGAACCGGGCGCGGAACTGGCCCAGCCGGAACAGCGCTTCCAGTTCGAGCGCCATGGCTACTTTGCGGCCGACCGCGTCGACAGCCAGCCAGGCAAGCCCGTCTTCAACCGCATCGTCACGCTGAAAGACAGCTGGCAGCCCGCCAAGTAAGACGCCGGACGACCCACGAAAAAACCGCTGCGGCGGTTTTTTTTCGTTTCAAAGAGAAATATTGCCTGTTGACTATATTCACGATAGTTTTGTATATTATGCAGCTATTGAGCAATTTGCAATTTTAATAGCGCTTGTACAATGCAGTCACCGCCGCCCAGGCGGCACCCGATTCCTCTTCCTGATGCGGATGGCGATGTCTTCTACTGCCGGCGAACACACCTTATCTGCTGAAAAAAGACCGCTGTGGCTGTTCGGCTTTGTGATGTCGATGATGGTGGGCCTGCTGTTCTACATGGCCGCCTCGCTGTCGATCGAAAACGATGCCAGCGACCTGTTCAACAATCTGGCCCGCAATACGCAGAAAAACATCGAATCGCGCATCAGATCGTATGCCAACCTGCTGCGCGGCACGGCCAGCCTGTTCCATGCCAGCGAACACGTGAGCCGCGAGCAATTCCACCGCTACGTGGCGAACCTGGGCCTGCAACAGAACTACCCGGGCGTGATGAATCTCAATTACAGCCAGGAACTCGAGGAGGCGCAGCGCCCCGCCTTCGAAACGGCCATGCGGCGCGACTATCCGCCCGGGCAGGACAGCTATCCGGCGTTTGCCATTCAACCGCCCGCCCCGCGCGCCCGTTACTCCGTGCTGCTGTACATCGAGCCGATTGCCAGCGCCCCGGAAAAGTATGGCTATGACATCGCCGCGCGTCCCCTGATCGCCGAAACGCTGGCGCAGTCGCGCGATTCCGGGGACATCAGCAATTCCGGCGTGCCCGTGCCGATGGAAGGCCGGCCCCAATTGACGGGCATGGCCATGCGCCTGCCCGTGTACCGCTTCGGCATGCCGACCGGCACGGTGGAACAGCGGCGCACGGCTTACCAGGGGTCCGTCGGCATCGGCTACGACCTGGTGTCGATGATGCGCAGCGCGCTGGCCGACATGCCGGTACGCAACGTCCGCCTGACCCTGTTCGATGTCGGCCCGCAGGCGCACGCACCGTTGCAGCTGCCGCACGACATGCGCCCCATCTTCGACAGCACGGCGGCGGGCATGTACGCGCCATGGTGGCAGCCCGGCAACTCGGGCCGCTACCTGAGCAGTACGATGCTGCTCAACCACAATGGCCGCGTCTGGCAAGCGCTGTTCAGCGTGCGCAAGAGCGACCTGTATACGCGCTTCGACGCCTTCCTGCCCTGGCTGGCCCTGCTGATCGGCTTTGCCAGCACCATGCTGCTGTATATGCTGTTCCACACCCTGGCGTCGTCGCGCCGGCGCGCCATCCAGATGGCGACAGGCATGACGGAGGAATTGCGCGCCAGCCAGATCCGATTGCAGCTGTCGCACCAGAAACTGCGCCGCCTGGCGGCCCATGCCGACCAGATCAAGGAAGAAGAGCGCAAGCGCATCGCGCGCGAGATCCACGACGACCTGGGACAGAACCTGCTGGTCTTGCGCATCGACGCCGACATGCTGGCTTCGCGCACGCAGCGGCGCCACCCGCGCCTGAACGCCCGCGCCCGCTCGACCCTGGCGCAGATCGACGCCACCATCAAGAGCGTGCGGCAGATCATCAACGACTTGCGCCCCACCGTGCTGGACCTGGGCGTGAATGCGGCCGTCGAATGGCAGCTAGCGCAATTTCGCCAGCGCACGGGCATCGCCTGCGAAGTGAGCGAAAGCCATGACGACATTTGCCTCAGCGACCAGTGCGCCACGGCCCTGTTCCGCATCCTGCAAGAGTCGCTCAGCAATATTTCCCAGCATGCGAATGCCAGCCGCGTGCAAGTCAAGCTGGAAAAGTGCCGCGATACGGTGTCGATGAGCATCAGCGACAACGGCGTGGGGGCGGCCATCGACGGACGCAACAAGCTGGGCTCGTTTGGCCTGGTCGGCATCGAAGAGCGCATCAAGTTGCTGGGCGGCACGTTCTACATCGAAAGCAGCCCTGGCGCGGGCATGAGCGTGCACGTCAGCGTGCCGCTGGGCGCGGACGCCACCGCCTTCCCGTACCAGGAAGAAAGCCGGGCCAGCGCCTGACGGGCGCGCTCCGCTTGAAACAAGCTCAGCTTGCGTATTTTGTAATTAGATGCAATATTGATGTAGAACAACTCAGCGCTTGCCCGCCATGGGACAGGCATTCCCCGACCACTTGCCAGGAGTACACACGCGCCGCTCTCCCTTGTTTCACCGCAGTTCCCACAACGCTCTTTATCAAAGGACATTCATGGATACGAACGACAGTTTCAAGGCAATCGCCGATCTGAATTTGGACGCGATCAAGGTCAAGCTGATGCACCGGGAGTCAGGCGAAGGATGGAGCCTGGAGAAGGCGAATGCGGTGGAATTCGAATACCGCCGCTTCCTGATCCTGATGAAACAGTTTCCGCAGGAAGAAACGGCGCCACTGATGGACGTCGATACCTTCTGGCACTATCACATCCTCGATACCCTGAAATATGCGGCCGACTGCGAACAGGTGTTCGGCTACTTCCTGCATCACTTCCCGTACATCGGCTTGCGCGGCGAAGACGACGAAGCGGCGCACCACCGCGTGGGCGAGCGCATGAAGCAGCTGTATGAGCAAACGTTCGGGGAAGATTATATTCGCGCAGAAACGGCGTATTCGGGACGCGCCGTGCAGGCGGCGTTTTCCAGTGCTGCCGTGCAGGCGACGGCATACTCGGGCCGGGCTGTGCAAACGGCATTTTCCAGCGCAGCGGTACAAGCAACGGCGTATTCGGGCCGGGCCGTGCAGACGGCGTTTTCCAGTGCGGCGGTACAGGCGACGGCGTATTCGGGCCGCGCAACCGGGGCTGCCAACACCGCATTTTCCAGCGCACCGGCCTCACTGGCGGCAGCGCTGGTCAAGTCGTCGGCGACTGGCCAGGAAACGGGGCGCTTCTATATCGATCGTCCGGTGCTGAACCGCGACCCGCAATAGCAACGCGGAAAACAGATGTGGCTGCCGCACGCGGCAAGCCTGACTTACCCAGACGGCACCTCTCAGCTTGCCGCCTGTCAGGCGCTCTTAGGCAGCCATCAACTCGCGCAGTTCACGAATGCTGAAATCGCTGATTTCATGCATGCGGATGAGGATCGTGGCGCCGATCGGCAAGGTATTGTGACGAATCTTGCTGATGACCGGAGGCGCCACTTCCAGCGCTCGCGACAGGGCGGCATCGTTTTTCAGTTGCAGCTTGTCGATGATCGCATCGAGGACGCGATTCGGGTTGTAGGTAGGCAAAGAGGTAATTTGTTTGAGAGACATGATCGAAAATCCGTACTTGTTGTATTAAGGCAAAAAGAAACCGAATGTCTCTTCTGCAATAATTCAGGGTAAACACACTAAAAAGCGCCATCACTTATGCGGCTTTTACGCCGCAAACAATATAATACACGCTATTGTTGATTTTTGCGTAACTTAAAGCAAAATTGTGATAATTGAAGAGAATTGACGCACTTGGAATGTGCTAGAGGATAACTCAAATTGGAAAAATTTGCTGCAAGTCATCAATTTTTACGATGAGCAACACCGCTATGCATGAGCCAGGCTATGGCCATGAGGGTGCTGAGGCGGGCCATTTCCGCTGATAAATGCCAACCTTGCGCGGCCACGCCGGCCGGGGTGACATGCAGGCAAGTGCCCGGCAGGGTATCCACACGGCACCATGCCAGTTGCCGGCGAATTTCAGCGGGCGGTGGCGGTGGCTGCAGCGCACGTTCGCGCCGGCGCATGTAGGCGCGCACCTGTTCCTTGCTGGGATGACTCGTAGCTCGCATGGCTCGCTCCTGCTGACGGGAAACAACGTCACGCTATGCAGAGCCCGCCACAAGAGCCCACACGCGTGACGACATTGCTCACCATATCGCCAGCGCGCCATGACACGTTTGCGCTGCATCAAATGCCAAGGCCCCGGCGTTGCGCCGAAGCCCATGCTGCCCCACGGCCCGGCGGCCAGGGGCCCAGCGCCCGTCCTTATTTCTTTTGCTGGCGCACGCGCTGCTGCTGTTTTTCCTGCGTTTGCTGGCGATTCTGCTTGCGCTCGAACAAGGTGACCGCGTCTTTCTTGGCTTGCTCGACGGTACGCATTTCTTCATGCGCATCGTGCGGGACAAAAAATTCGGCGTCCTGCGCCGCCACGACCAGCTTGATGGCGGCCTCGTCGTCGAGGTCATACAGTTCCGTCAGGACGGTGGTGACCTCGTCCAGGTATTCTTCGTAAGTGAGGGTGCTCATGCGGTATTCCTTAAGTGAATGGCGCACCGCCGGAACGACGCGCTGCGCGCCGGCCCAGGAAAAGTGCGCAGATAACCGGCCATTTTACCCGATGCCGGCCCCGCCGGCAGGCAGCAGCTGCAAGGCATCGGCCACGCGCGCGTAGCGCAGGCGCACGCCCAGCTCGCGCTTGATGCGCGTATTGTGCAGGCGGCGCGATTCGGACATGAACGACAGCAGCATCGGCGTGACCACCTGCTGCAGCTCTGCACGCGGCAGGCGCGGCGGGCGCGGCAAGCCGAACGCATCGGCCACGGCATCGAAATATTCCGCCATTTTGAGTTCGCTGTCATCGCTGGCGTGGTACACGCGTCCCGGCTTGCCCCGCCACAAGGCCCGCTCGATGATGCGCGCCAGGTCATCGGCATGGATATGGTTGGTGTACACATCGTCGCCCGCCGCCAGTGCCGGCGTGCCTTCGCGCAGGCGCTTCAGCGGCAGGCGGTCGTCCGCATAAATGCCGGGCACGCGCAGGATGGCCACGCTGGCGCCGCGGCGCGCGCCCCAGCCGCGCAAGACCTGTTCGGCATCCACGCGCCGCTTCGCGCGCGCATTGCCCGGCGCGGTCGGCCGCGTTTCGTCGACCCAGGCGCCGGCACAATCGCCATACACGCCGCTGGTGCTCACATACACCATGCGTGCATGCTCGGGTAAAATGGCGGCCAGATTGCGCGTACGCTGGTCCAGCAAGCCCGACGACCGGGGCGGCGCCAGGTGCACAATCATCGTCGCCAGCCCCGCCAGCCGTTTCAGGCTGGCGCGCTCGTCGAGGTTGGCCACGATGGGCACGGCGCCGGCGGCGCGCAGCTGGGCGCAGCGCGCCGGCTGGCTGGTGACGGCAAAGACGCGGAAGCGCGCGCGCAGCAAGGGCAGCAGCCGCATGCCGACGTCGCCGCAACCCAGGATCAGCAGGCGCGGCAAGCCAGACGGCTTGCGCAAAGAGTGCATTAACATATTTTTCATCTCAAGGATTGTATGACTTTTCAAGTTACTGTTCAGCCCAGCGGCCACCAGTTCAGCTGCGAAGCGGACGAAACCGTGCTGGCGGCGGCGATACGCGCCGGCGTGGGCTTGCCATATGGCTGTAAAAATGGCGCCTGCGGCTCCTGCAAGGGCAAGGTAGTTGCCGGCAAGGTAGAGCACAAGGCGCACCAGCAACGCGCCCTGACGCCGGAAGAGGAAGCGGCCGGCTTTTCCCTGTTCTGCTGCGCCACGACAAGCGCCGACCTCGTCATCGAAGCGCGCGAAGTGGCGGGCAGCAGCGACTACCCGATCAAGAAAATGCCGTCGCGCGTGACCACCATCGAAAAAGTCGCGCCCGACGTCGTCGTGCTGACCCTGCAGCTGCCGGCCAGCGAGCGCCTGCACTACCGCGCCGGACAGTATATCGAAATCCTGTTGCGCGACAACAAGCGCCGCAGTTACAGCATGGCCAGCGCGCCCGCCGAAGGCGGCCCCGTGACCCTGCACATCCGCCACATGCCGGGCGGCCTGTTCACCGACCAGGTGTTCGGCAGCATGAAGGAACGCGACATCCTGCGCTTCGAAGGCCCGATGGGCACCTTCTTCCTGCGCGAAGATTCCGACAAGCCCGTCGTGCTGCTGGCCTCGGGCACGGGCTTTGCCCCGCTGAAAGCCATCGTCGAGCACATGATCAATGAGCAATCGCCGCGCCCGATCACCCTGTACTGGGGCGGCCGCCGCCCGCACGACCTGTACATGGATGCGCTGTGCCGCCAGTGGGCCGCCGACCTGCCGCAGTTCACCTATGTGCCCGTCGTCTCGGACGCCCTGCCGGAAGACGCGTGGCAAGGCCGCACGGGCTTCGTGCACCAGGCCGTCATGGCCGACTTGCCCGACATGTCCGCGCATCAGGTGTATGCCTGCGGCGCGCCCGTGATGGTCGATTCGGCCCACCGCGATTTCGTGCAACTGTGTCAACTTCCAGCCGACGAGTTCTACGCCGACGCCTTCACCACGGAAGCCGACCTGGCCAAGTAAGCGTCACCGTCCAGACAGCGGGGCGCGGCTGGTGCGGCGCCCGCTGCCACCACCGCTCCACCCCGCTGTTCCCTGGAAATTTCATGTCTCTCACCTCTGCCGGCAACGGCTTCAGTATCCTGCGTCACCGCAATTTCGCCTTTTACCTGTCCGCCCGCGTGCTGGGCACCGTGGCCGTGCAGATGCAAAGCGTGGCCATCGGCTGGCAGGTATACCAGATCACGGGCAGCCTGTTCGACCTGGGCTTGATCGGCCTGGCGCAATTCGCGCCCTTCCTCGTATTGATTTTGCCGGCCGGCCACGTGGCCGACCGCTACAACCGCCGCAACATCATCGCCTGGTGCCTGGCGGCGCAGCTGGCCTGCGCGCTGGCCCTGCTGGCCTTCACCCTAAGCGGCCTGTCCATCGTCTGGCCCGTGTTTGCCGTGCTGGTGCTGTTCGGCAGCGCGCGCGCCTTCATGATGCCGGCCACGCAAGCCGTGCTGGTCAACATGGTGCCCACGCAACATTTCAGCCGCGCCGTGGCGCTCAGCTCGTCCAGTTCCCACGTGGCCATCATCCTGGGGCCGACCCTAGGCGGCTTGCTGTATTACTTCGGCCCCAAGGTGGTGTATCTGATCTCGTCCGCGCTGCTGGTCGTGTCCGTCCTGCTGATGCGCGCCACCACGCCCGCGCCGCAAGTGGTCAAGCGCGAACCCGTCAGCTGGCATACCCTGCTCGAAGGCTTGCGCTTCGTCTGGTCGAAACCCATCGTGCTGGGCGCCATTTCGCTCGACCTGTTTGCCGTGCTGTTCGGCGGCGCCACGGCCCTGCTGCCGGCCCTGGCGCACGACGTGCTGCATACCGGCCCCAGCGGCCTGGGCCTGCTGCGCACGGCGCCGGGCGCCGGCGCCGCCCTGTGCTCGATCGTGCTGGCCATGTTTCCCATCACGCGCCGGGTGGGCGCCTGGATGTTCGGCGGCGTGGCCGTCTTCGGCCTGGGCACCCTGGTGCTGGGCAGCACCAGCTATTTCCCGCTGGCCCTGGCGGCGCTGTTCCTGATGGGCGCCGGCGACATGGTCAGCGTCTACATCCGCCATTTGCTGGTGCAGTTCGAGACGCCGGACGAAATCCGCGGCCGGGTCAGCGCCGTGAATGCCGTCTTCATCGGCGCCTCGAACGAGCTGGGCGAGTTCGAATCGGGCCTGACGGCCGGCTGGTTCGGCCTCGTGCGCGCCGTGCTCTTCGGCGGCGCCGCCACCCTGGCCGTGACGGGCATCTGGGCCGTGCTGTTCCCCGTGCTGTCGCGCATGGACCGCTTCCCCCACCACGAAAAGGAAGCGGCCGCCAAGGCGGCCACCACGGCCAGCGCATAAGGTCTAAGATGCGCTATCGCCACTGACCAACCCGCACCATGAAAATCACGCTCCCGTTCCACGGTTTCATCCGCAGCCGCCCCCACCTGAGCATGGCCACGGCCATCGGCGTGGCGGCCGGCCTGCTGCTGCCCTCGTCCTGGCAACAGATGACGCGTTTGCTGACGGCGTGGAACGTGGCCGTCTGGTTCTACCTGGCGACGATGGCCTGGATGATGATGCGCGCCAACCATCACAAGGTCAAAGCCATGGCGGCGCGCCAGGATGAGCGGGCGGCCACGGTCTTGTCGGCCCTGTCCGTCGCCTCCGTGATGAGCCTGGTTGCCATCGTCTCGCAGCTATCCTCGATGAAAGACATGGCGCCGGACGAGCGCGCGCTGCACTACGGCCTGACGATACTCACCCTGGTCGGCTCCTGGTTTCTCGTCGGCACCCTGTTCTGCTTTCACTATGCCCACCTGTATTACCAGGCCGACCCCGCGCTGCGCCCCCTGAAGTTTCCCGACGACGAGCAAAACCCCGATTACTGGGATTTCCTGTATTTCGCCTTCACCATCGCCGTGGCCGTGCAGACGTCGGACGTTTCCGTGCAGACGCGCATGATGCGGCAGATCGTGCTGGGGCAATCCGTGCTGAGCTTTTTCTTCAACCTGGTCGTGCTGGGACTGTCGATCAATATCGCGGCCGGCCTCATCAACGGATAAGGATAAAAGCCGGTCTGCCGGCGAAGCGAAAGAAAATTCCATGAGGAAACTTGACCTGGCTGAAGGGTTAAGCCCATCTTAATCGTGCGCACCCTCTTGAAATACTGGAAAGAGGAGTAAGATAAGTCATGCACAGGGATCAAGTGCATGAGGCAAGAACCAGGCGCCGACGCGCCCTGGCAGCGGGTTTGACCACTGCCATGCAAGGCGCCTGAGATGGGTTTTTTTTGAATTGACAGGAGTAAGCATATGCAAATCAATATTCATACCGACAGCACCATCGCCAACACCGCTGGACTGAACGAACATGTGCAATCCGTACTTGAAAGCGCACTGAACCGCTTCCGCGACAACCTGACCCGCATCGAAGTCCACATCAGCGACACGAATGGCCCGAAAGGCGGCGCAGACGATATCCGCTGCGTCATGGAAGCACGCGTTGCTGGCTATCAACCGATTGCCGTGACCGAACAGAATGCCACCGTGCATCAATCCGTTGCCGGCGCCACGGACAAACTGAAACGCGCCATCGATAGCGCCCTGGGCCGCCTGCAAGACAGCAAGCGCCACGCCACCGGCAAAAATGCCGTGATCGATACGGCCGAAGCGGAAGAAACCGCCGAGTAATCCCCCACCTGCAGGATTTCCAGAGACCAAGGCAGCCGTTCAAGGCTGCCTTTGCACATCCGGCCCGCCTTTCGCGCGCGGCAACATCCATACTAAAACCACAAGCATTTGAAATGATTAACGCGGCAATGAAATAATTGTCGTATTTCTCACAGTAAGTGACCTCAAGCAAGCCTTTGGCGTTACAGCCAAGGCCGCTTTACGCTATCATGAAGCTACCGGCTCCCTGCTCGCGCGCCGGCTTTTTGAAAGTGTGATTGTGGAACAGATCGGCAACTTCGGCGCTTCAGGCTGCAACATCGGCGATTTACAGCTATTTCGCGATGGGGCGGATAGCCAGACGGCCGCCATGCTGGCGCCCTGCCCCGTCATGCGCCTCGAAGCGGGCGAAGCCATTGCCGACACACAAGGCGCCAGCCTGTACATCGTCCTGCGCGGTTCGCTGGCCGTGGCCGCCGACACCCACACGGGCATGGATGACGGCACCGTCAGCAAGGTCTTGCCCGGCGAAAGCGTGGGCGAACAATCGGTGCTCGATGAAGCGAGCAACCTGGCCGCCATTTCCGCCCTGGAAGAAACCGACTTGCTGGTGATCGACGCGGCCATCGTCTGGGAATTGATCGAACAGTCGAACGGCCTGGCGCGCAACCTGCTGCGCCTGCTGTCCTTCCGCATCCGCGCCGCCAACGCCCTGTTGCGCCGCCGGCAGAAACTGGGCGAATTCTACCGCCAGCTGTCGATGGTCGACAGCCTGACGGGCTTGTACAACCGCGCCTGGCTGACGGATTTACTGCCGAACATGATCGTCACGGCCCACGCCAGCGGCTCGCCCCTGTCGCTGGTGATGATCGACCTCGACCATTTCAAGCGCTTCAACGACACGCACGGCCACCAGGCGGGCGACCAGGCACTGCGCATCGCCGCGCAAGTGCTGGGCGCGGCCCTGCGGCCCACGGATTTTGCCGTGCGTTATGGTGGCGAGGAAATGATGGTGATCTTGCCCGATACCAACGAACACGTGGCCCTGCGGGTCGCAGAGCGCTTGTGCGAGCGCATGCAGCAAGCCGTCATCTTCGCCAACATGCGCAGCGCGCTGCCGCACATCACGGGCTCCTTCGGCGTGGCCAGCCTGGCGGCCGAACAGGACGACCATGCGCTGATCGCCGCGGCCGACGCGGCGCTGTACCGGGCCAAAGCTAACGGCCGCAACCGGGTAAGCACCTGATAAAAAGCCCATGGCGTCGTTGCATTGCCTCGTCGTACATTCGTACTGCCTTCGGCAATGCGCCTGGCCCTGGACATTTTCTCAGGCGCTTCCGGCGTAATTAATAATGGTCAGGCGGCCTTGCTGTCAGCCGGCTTGGCAGCGTCATCCTTCTTGCTGCTGTGCGCGGCGATGAAGTCGGCATAGCCCTTCTGCACCAGTTCATACGTCTTGTCGATATTGCCGGCGATATCGCCGTTCAGCACTTTCAAGCCGCCGAGGATGTCGCGCGCCTCCTTGAAGCCTTTTTCCATGCCGCCGCTGATGGTGTCCATGAACTTGGTCAGGGCCGTATCGTCGTCCATGCCGGGATTCTGTTTCTTGAACGCATCAAAAAACCCCGTCGACAGCGATACAATGCGGCTCGCCGTCGCTTCGGCGCTGTTATCCTGCGAAGCCGCGTTCTGGATCGCGTCCTCGCCGTACTGGCCCCTCAGCGCTTCATTGATGTTGGTGATGGCCGTCTTGTACAGCAGCGCCAGCGGTTCGTTCTCGGAACCGATCGACACATTCAGCGACGCCTGCATGATGGACGCATTCAATTGCAGCTTGGTGCGGTCGTTAACGCTCATTTCAGTCTTGACGCCGTCCTTTTGCTGGACTTTATCGTCCTTGCCGGCAACGCCCGTACTGACGGAAGTCACGGAAGGGGTGGAATTGCCGCTTGCGGCGATGGGAATTGACACGATAGACCTCCTTGAACGGGCAATGTATGCCACCATGCGGGAAACGCGATGATGACCATCCTCTCGTGTAGTATCGGCAGGTTTTCAGAAAACTGAAGCGGCCCGGACAATTAAGATAACAATTAAGCAAGCAACGACCATCAATGACTAACCAGACCTTCCTTTGGCACGACTACGAAACCTTTGGCGCCCAGCCGCGCCGCGACCGCCCGGCCCAGTTCGCCGCCATCCGCACGGATGCCGAGCTCAACGAGATTGGCGACCCGATCATGCTGTATTGCCAGCCCGCCAATGATTTCCTGCCCGACCCGCAATCGTGCCTGATCACGGGCATCACGCCGCAGCAGTGTCTTCAGCTGGGCGTACCAGAACACCAGTTCGCCGCCACCATCGAGGCGGCCTTTTCGGAGCCGGGCACCATCGGCGTGGGCTACAACACCATCCGTTTCGACGATGAAGTCACGCGTTTCCTGTTCTGGCGCAACCTGATCGACCCGTATGCGCGCGAATGGAAAAACCATTGCGGCCGCTGGGACATCCTCGACGTGGTGCGCATGACGCACGCGCTGCGCCCGGAAGGCATTCAATGGCCGAAGCGCGACGATGGCCAGACCAGTTTCAGGCTGGAACACTTGAGCAAGGCCAATGGCCTGGCCCACGAAGCGGCGCACGATGCGCTGTCCGACGTGCGCGCCACCATCGCCCTGGCACGCCTGATCAAGGAAAAACAGCCGAAACTGTTCGAATTCTGCCTGGCCCTGCACAAGAAGGACAAAGTCGCCAGCGAAATGGGCATGCACCTGGCCGCCGGCGAGCGCCAGCCTTTCCTGCACGTATCGGGCATGTTCCCCGCCGAACGGGGCTGCCTGGGCGTCGTCTGGCCGCTGGCCACGCACCCGAGCAACAAGAACGAAATCCTCGTCTGGGATTGCGCCTACGACCCGCGCGAGCTGTTCGAGCTGGATGCCGACACCATCCGCACGCGTTTGTTCACGCGCAAGGACGCCATGCCCGAAGGCATGACGCGCCTGCCCGTGAAAAGCGTGCACCTGAACAAGTCGCCCATGCTGGTCGGCAATCTGAAAACCCTGTCGCCGGCCATGGCCGCGCAATGGGGCATCGACCTGGACGCGGCAAAGGTCAACGCCCAGCTCGCTGCCACGGCGCCGAACATGGATGCCATCTGGGCCGCAGTGTTCCAGCGCCCGGACGCGAATGTCGCGCTGGACGTGGATGAAGATTTGTACAATGGTTTCGTCAGCAACGACGACCGCCGCCTGCTCGAATCCCTGCGCCACGACACGCCGGCCAAGCTGGCCACGGCCCGCCCTTCGTTTGCCGACGAGCGCCTGCAGGAACTGCTGTTCCGCTACCGCGCCCGCAATTTCCCGCAGACCCTGAGCGAAGCGGAAAGCCTGCGCTGGGAACAGCACCGCGCCGCCCGCCTGTTCGACGGCGACGGCGGCGCCCGCACCATCGAAATGCTGTTTACGGAAATCGACGTGCTGTCGGAATCCGTCGATGAGCGGGGCGAGGAAATTCTGGGTGAGTTGTACGACTATGCGGAGATCGTTGCCCCGCAGCGTGACTAAATGCAAAATGCCGGGCTAGCCCGGCATTTTTTATGGATGACAAACAACAGTCATCACGGTGCCTGACAGAAGCGTAGCGAGCGGATGGGAGTTGTGGCCGAGAAGCGCAACTGTGCTATAGCACAGTGAGCATCGCCGGCCGCAAATCGCGACGCGCAGTAGCTTATGTCAGCCACCATCAGACGCGCGATGCGCGTTGATGGCATCGCGCGTTTCGATCGCCACGCGGCGCGCCGCGTCGGCGAAGTCTTCGCCCGCCTGCGGCGTGGCGTAGATGACGGCGCGCGAGGAACTGATCATCATGCCCATGCCGTTGGCCGTCTGGCCCGCGCCCACGGTGGCGGCAATGTCGCCGCCCTGGGCGCCGATGCCGGGCACCAGCAGCGGCATGTCGCCGACGATGGCGCGCACCTGCGCCAGTTCTTCCGGGAAGGTGGCGCCGACGACGAGCGCGCACTGGCCGTTTTTATTCCACTTCTCGGCCACCAGGCGCGCCACGCGCTGGTACAGGGGCACGCCATCCGTGTCGAGGAATTGCAGGTCCGAACCGCCCGGGTTCGACGTGCGGCACAGGATGATCACGCCGCGGTCTGTCCACGCCAGGTAGGGATCGAGCGAATCCTCGCCCATGTACGGGTTCACGGTGACGGCGTCGGCGCCGTAGCGCTCGAACGCTTCGCGCGCGTACTGCGTGGCCGTCGCGCCGATGTCGCCCCGTTTTGCGTCGAGGATCAGCGGGATGTGCGGATAGTTCTCGCGCACGTAGCGGCAGATGTCTTCCAGCTGCTTTTCCGCGCCCAGCGCGCCGAAATAGGCGATCTGCGGCTTGAAGGCGCAAGCCAGGTCGGCCGTGGCATCGATGATGCGGGTGCAAAAGGTGGTGATTCCATCAGGCAGATCGCGCAGTTCGGCCGGCAGTTTCGCCAGGTCGGGGTCCAGGCCCACGCACAGCAGGGAATTATTGGCCGTCCATACGGCGGATAATTTATTGATGAAATTCACGGCACACCTTCTCTATATTCAGTTGCAAACCCCGTATTGTAACGCGGCGCGGGGTTGCCACGGCGTGGCAAAGCGGTCAGACGCGGCGGCCGACGCTTATTAAACCGACATTACGGGCCGTTTCAGGTATATTTGCCTCACCTCCCTTACTCTGCACGGAACCCATCATGCAAATCACCAATCAATTCACCAAATGGCTGCGCCTGGCGCTGAGCGTCACCGTCCTGGCCGGCATCCTGACGGGCTGCGGCTACAACGACTTCCAGAGCAAGGATGAAGCGACCAAAGCCGCCTGGGGCGAAGTGGTCAACCAGTACCAGCGCCGCGCCGACCTGATCCCCAACCTGGTGAACACCGTCAAGGGCTATGCCACGCATGAGCGCGAAACCCTGGAAGCGGTGACCAAGGCGCGCGCCGCCGCCACCAGTTTCCAGATCACGCCCGAAGTGCTGAACGACCCGGCCGCCTTCGAGAAATTCCAGCAGGTACAGGGCCAGCTGTCGTCGGCCCTGTCGCGCCTGATGGTGGTATCCGAGAAATACCCGGACCTGAAAGCCGACACCAGCTTCCGCGACTTGCAGTCGCAGCTGGAAGGCACGGAAAACCGCATCACCGTGGCGCGCCAGCGCTACATCGTGGCCGTGCAGGATTACAACGTGCATGCGCGCAGCTTCCCGAACAATCTGACGGCCATGGTCTTCGGCTACAAGGTCAAGCCATCGTTCACGGTGGAAAATGAAAAAGCCATCTCGACCGCACCGACCGTCAACTTCGGCAAATAAGATGAAAGCCTGGTCTTATCTGGCGGCGCTGGCGACGGCGCTGCTGCTGTGGACGATGCCGCCGGCCGGCGCGCAAGGCTTGCAGCCCGTGCCGCCGCTGGCCGCGCGCGTGACGGACAACGCCGGCATGCTGGACGCCAAACAGAAAGCGGCGCTGGAAGGCGTGCTGGCCGATTACGAAGCCAAGACGGGCAGCCAGATCGCCGTGCTGCTGGTCAAGAGCACGGAGCCGGAAGCCATCGAGCAGTACAGCATCCGCGTGACGGATGCCTGGAAGCTGGGCCGCAAGGGCGTCGACGATGGCGTGCTGCTGATGGTGGCGAAGGACAACCCATCGTCGCTGCGCCGCCTGCGCATCGAGGCGGGCCCCGGCGTGCAAGGCGTGCTGACGGATGCGCAATCGAAACGCATCCTGCAAGACGTGATCGCGCCGCATTTCAAGCAAAACGATTATTACGGCGGCCTGGTGGCTGGCGTCGGGTCGATTGCCACCTTGCTGAACCAGGAGCAATTCCCCGCTCCCGCACAGCAGAAGGCGCCGGCCACCGTGGAAGCGGGCGGCATGACCTTCTGGCTGCCGCTGCTGTTCTTCGGCTTCCTCGTCGTGCTGACCCTGTTCCGCTCGCGCGGCGGCCCCACGCGGCTGCAGCGCGGCAGCAACTGGTCCAGCGGCGCCACCGGTGTCGTGCTGGGCAGCATCCTCAGCCAGGCGCTGAACAACCGCGGCGGCGGCGGAGGCTTCGGCGGCGGCGGTGGTTTTGGCGGTGGCGGAGGCGGCGGTGGTTTCGGTGGCGGCGGCGGCGGATTTGACGGCGGCGGCGCCTCGGGAGACTGGTAATGACGAAACAACTGACATTCGGACAACGCTGCGGACGGGCCTTGAAACATTTGCGCGGCACGCCGGCGACGGCACGCCAGGCGTTTCCGGAACGCACCTTGAAAGCCATCGAAACGGCCATCGCCGACGGTGAAGCGATACACCAGGCGGAAGTGCGCCTGATCGTCGAGGCCGCCCTGACGCCAGGCATGGCTTACCAGGGAGTGAGCAACCGCGAGCGGGCGCGCGAACTGTTCGCCCAGTATGGCGTGTGGGATACGGAAGACAACGTTGGCGTGCTGATCTACATCAACCTGGCCGAGCACCAGGTCGATATCGTCGCCGACCGCAACGTGGGCCGCCGCGTCACGCCGGAACAGTGGCAAGGCGTGTGCAGCACCATGACCCGAGGCTTCAAGGATGGCAATTACCACGCCAGCACCCTGGAAGCGCTGGCGCAGTTGAATACCCTGCTGCAAAGCCACTTCCCCGCCGATGGCACGCGCGGCAACCAGTTGCCGAACGAACCCATCCTCCTCTGATTCCCGCCCAGGGATTAGAATCTGCCCATTGCCGCGCAAGCCGGCGGCCTGGGCAGCACCCCCTATTACCCGCAGAGGAGAACACATGAAACTGATCAATAAAACCGCCATCGTCACGGGCGCCACGCAAGGCATCGGCCTGGCTTGCGCCACCCGCCTGATCGCCGAAGGGGCACGGGTGATGCTGGTCGATATCAAGGAAGAAGGCGCGCAGGCGGCCGCCGCCCTCGGTCCGCAGGCGCGCTTCTTTTGCGCCGACGTCAGCCAGAAGGCGGACGTCGACGCCATGCTGAAGGAAACCCTGGCCCAGTTCGGCCACATCGATATTCTCGTCAACAATGCGGGCGTCACGCACGCGGCCGATTTCCTCGACGTCTGCGAAGACGATTTCGACCGGGTCATGCGCATCAACCTGAAATCGATGTTCCTGTGCGGCCAGGCCGTGGCGCGCGAGATGGTCAAGCGCAGCAGCGGCTGCATCATCAATATGTCCAGCGTGAACGCGGAGCTGGCGATCCCGAACCAGGTGCCGTATGTGGTGTCGAAAGGCGCCATCAACCAGCTGACCAAGGTCATGGCCCTGAACCTGGCACCGCACGGCGTGCGCGTGAACGGCATCGGGCCGGGCACCATCCTGACGGAACTGGCCAAGCAGGCGGTGCTGTCGAGCCCCGAAGCGCGCCACACGATCCTGTCGCGCACGCCGCTGGGCCGCTGCGGCGAGCCGGAAGAAGTGGCCGGCATTGCCGCCTTCCTGGCCAGCGACGACGCCACCTACATGACGGGCCAGACCATCTATGTCGATGGCGGACGCATGGCGCTCAATTACACGGTCGCCGTGAAGGAATGAAGACAGCCGCAGCCAGTTATATAAAAAAACGATAATGGTTATCTGAAAAGACCATTAGACACATATCGTGCGACGCAGCATAATGCACCTGTCTCCACTATTCTCCTCCAAGAAAATAGTTTTAAGCCCGCTTTCACCAGCGGGCTTTTTTTTCGCCATCACTGCTGAAACGTGGCCATTCTTGCCATGACAGACGCTCTTCACTGTCCTTCTGCCCGCCGCAAAAAAATGTTGCGGCGTGTCATCAGCCCGTCATCTTCGCCCCCTATACTTGCTTCATCTGCTGTACAGGCAACCGATATGCCTGACTACAGACAGGTGTGCCGCGATGGCACACCACTCCCCTTTCATGACCGTGGCGGGCACCGGCAAGGCGCGCGACATGGTGAGTACCGAGCAACTCTCAACTCTTGACCCATTTCATTTGGGTTTTTGGCCCGCCTCCCCGCGGGCCTTTTTTTGCCCGCACGACAAGCTCTTGCGCAAAAACACGGCGGCCCGCCTTGCCCATGATATTGTGACGACCTTTCCCTCTGCCCTCACGCATCATGCCTGCACCACTGCTCGAACTCTGTTTTGCCGACCGCCACGAACGCCTGCGCTACCGCACCGCGCTGCTGCTGTATGTGCTGGTGATCCTGATCGGCGACATCCCCGGCGTGCGCGCGGACGTGGGCCAGTATGCATCGGGCGGCGTGCTGCATTCCTTCGGCTATGGCGTGCTGGCCCTGATCCTGTTCAGCGGCACGGGCGGCGGCATGGCGCGCCGCGCGCTGCTGTCGGTGCTGATGGTGGCGGCCATGGGCGCGCTGGACGAATTCATCCAGAGTTTCCTGCCATACCGCCATGGCGCCGTCAGCGACTGGGTGGTCGATATCACGGCCGCCGCGGCGGTCTGCATGCCGCTGTATTTCCTCTGGCCGAAGATGGTCGCCGCTGCCCTTGGCAAGCGCGCGCCGCTGCCCGAAGCCTGAACGGGGGAATGACTCGCGCCCGTCAGGCGCGGTCCGCTTCGCTATCTTGCAATTCCAGCCGCAGCTGTCCCTGGCTGCGCGCGCCCAGGCGCCGCATCAAGGCGCGCGCTTCGCGCCGGCTGCCGGCGCCCAAGGCGCGTGCCGCATCGCGCTGCATGTCCAGCAACTGTTCCGAGCGCGCCAGCCGCACCAGGCCGTGCAAGGCCTGGGCCAGGACATGGCGCGCACGGGCATCGCGCGCGGTGCCGCCGACGGCCAGCACCAACTCATCGATCAGTTTTTCGGTAGGGCCAGATGACATTTTTTCTCCCGATTCAACAGTGAGGAAACGTGCAGCCGCACGAAGTGGTAATTGCCAGCATCTTTTATACCAAGCACGGCAATTGGACACTTGATCTAGCTCAATCGACAATGACGGCCGCCGAACATCCCTGCGCCGCCATGCTCTTACATGCAGCAATCGCTGCTATCCGCACTCGCCACGGGTGCCGATCCTGAGTGTTCGACCATGAGGAGACCAAGATGAGATCGAAAACAACCCTGCTGCTGACCGGCCTGACATGCGCCTTGCTGGCGGCCTGCCATGCCACGGACCAAACCAGCCTGGCGCGCAGCAATAGCGGCGAAACCTATGCCGCACCGGCGGGCACGACACCGCCAAGCAGTACGGCCAGCACCACCAGCAGCACGGCCACCGATACCGGCAACGCCATGAACAGCGACATGCGCAATGACGTGAACCAGTCCACCCTGAACATCAGCTCGGCCACGGTGCAGTCGATAGAAACCGTGCCGCGCAGCATGGACCAGGGCAGTGCCGACATGCAGGCGGGCACGTCGGGCACGGCCGGCAGCACCTCGGGCGTGGCGGGCAATATGCTGTATCGCGTCACCTTGCGCCTGGACGATGGCACGACGCGCACCTTTGTGCAAAATACCCAGCCCGCCTTCCAGATCGGCGAGCGGGTCAGCGTGCAAAAAGGCGTGATGCAGCGCTATTGATACGATGCTGGCTGACACTCGCCGATGCTGGCCGCTTTCGCCTGCCTCAGGCCAGCGCCAGGGTCAGCGGTCGGCTGCGCCCCTGCACCACGGCCGAGGGCCAGGCTGGGTCGTGCGTCAGGTTATGCAACTGGCTGCCGTCGAGCAAAAACGTGTCCTCCACCGTGCTGCCGGGCAGGCAGGGGTGGAAGGCCAGCGCCATGCCCCGCTTGAGGATGATTTCCGTGTGCGCGCCAGCCGCCACTTCGGGCGCCAGGTAGCCATGGATGCCGCCCTGCCGGCTGGTGCGCACCGTGTCGGGCTGGCCCGCATATGCGTAGGCGCTGTCGAGCGCGTGATACACCATGCTCAGCGCATGCCCCGTTTCACAAGCGTCGAGCGCCACCGCTTCCAGCGCCAGCATGGCCGCATCGGCATCGTCCATGACCACGGCCGCGCCATCGGCCCGATGCCGGGCCGGACCGAAGCGCCGTTGACGGCTGAGACTGGCGCACAGGCCGAAACGCCGCGCGCACAGGGCCAGCACGGCTTGCGAGCCCAGCGCCGCCTGGGCTGGCGGTGCGCGCCGATAGCGCTGTTGGCGCTCCGCCCCGCTGACCAGCACGTGCACGGCCTGCAAGCCACGCAGCCACAGCGCGCGCACGCAGGCGGCGGCCAGTTCCAGTTCGCTCCAGTCGGGACGGGCCTGGCGCAGCGCATCCGCCGCCGCGCCGGCCGCCAGCTGTCCCACCTGCCGGTAGCGCAACTGCTCCGATTCCAGCAGCACCAGACGCTCTTCGCGCAAGGCCACGGGCAGGCTGCGTTCATGCAAGCCTGGCCGGTCGGACAGGACAGGCGCACCGCCGGCCGCATGCTGCACGAAATGTTCGCGCAATTCATACAGCTGCGGCTGCATCCAGGGCGACACTTGCCACGTCCATGGTCCGCGCACTTCTTCCTCGCGCATGCGCATGGCTTCGGCTTCGTCCGTCAAGATGTAGGCGGCGGCGCGCGTCACCAGCACTTCCGCGCAGCCGCACTCGGCCATATGGAAATGGCTGTTCGACGCGCCCGCCGTAGCCCACGCAAACCAGTCCACGCCACGCAGGCGCACGGCGCCGGCACGCTGGTCTTCCAGCCAGCCCCGCATCTGCGCCAGCTTGTGCGCCACTTCCAGTTCCAGCGGCCAGTTCATGACCGCTCCTCGCGCGGGATACGGCGCGGCGCCACCCCGTCTGCCCTGCCTGGCGCCAGCCGGGCGTCCTGTTGTGCATGCATAGCTGCTCCCTTCCTACATGGAAACGTAAGACCGGCAGGCGCATAAAAAGTTCGGCGCCCGCACGCGTCTCAGGCTTGCAGTCTATGACTTCCATCCATTTTTTCAAGCGGCTATTTCGCCAGTTCGATCAAGACAGCCGTGTACATCTGCAAGTTCAGCAGCAGCTGCTTTTCCGTGATGAATTCATGTTCGGAATGCCCCGTGTAAACCGTGTGCGGCATGGCCGGACCGAAGCTGACGGCGTTCGGGAACAGGCGCGAATTGGTGCCGCCGCCGATGGCGACCGGTTGCGGATTAGCCATGCCCGTATAGTGTTCGAAGACGGACAGCAAGGTGGGAATCTGCGGCGCCGCCGTCTGCAGCCACGGTTCGCCGATCTGCACCTGCAGGGTAGCGGGCACGTGGCGCCGCGCCTTCCAGCCGTCAACAGCGGCCGTCACCTGCTGCTGCAGCACGGCCGCCGTCTTGCCTTGCGGACGGCGCAGATTGATGTTCAGCTCCAGCGCGCTGCCAACTTGCTTGAGCACGGTCGGCGCGACCGTCATCGGTCCCATGAAGCCGTCGCGGTAAGCGATCTGGCCAAAGCGCTCGCCGTGGATGCCCGTCCCTACCAGCTCGTTCAAGAACGACAGCATGTCGGCCGCCTGCGTGCCCTGCCATGGCTGCACGGCCAGCGCGTCGGCCAGCATGCTGATGGCGTTGACGCCGTCTTCCGGTTTCGACGAGTGGGCCGACACGCCCAGCGCCGTTACCGTCAAGGCATCGCCAGTGCGCGCGTAACTGTAGCGCACGCCCTGTTGCCCCTGGGCGCGGGCGCGGATGGCCGCTTCCAGCGCTGCCGGCGCGCGCTCGATGACGGCTTGCGCGTCTTCCGGGATCTGGCTGCCGAAAAAGCCGCCCGTCAACCGCGCCAGCACGGGGCCGCCATCGGCTGGCAGGGCCGTGCGCGGCGGCAAGGTCAGCTTGATGGAACCGTAGCCCTTCTCGGCCGTCACCACCGGGTATTCCGCATCGATGGTGATATTCACTTGCGGCGGCGTATGGTTTTTCAGGAACTGTTTCAGCGGTTCCCAATCCGATTCCTCGGCCATGTAGACGTACAGCTCGATGCGCTTGCTCAACGGCACCTGCTTGTCCTGGATGGCTTTCATCGCGTACAGGGCCGTGGCGATCGGCCCCTTGTCGTCTTCCGTGCCCCGTCCCAGCAGCTTGCCGGGTTCGCTGGTGCGGTCCAGCTCGAACGGCGAGCGGGCCCACTTGGCGGGGTTCACGGGCTGCACGTCGCCATGCGTGATCACGCCCACCCGTTCGCTGCCCTTGCCCATGCCGATGATGAGCACGTGGCCATGATCCTGGAAGTCGAATCCCAGGCGCTGCGCCTCGGACGCCAGGTAGCGCTTGAAGCCCGTGTGCTGGGGATTGTCGGCAAACGGCACGGCCGGATCGGCCACCGTGTTGTAGCTGATCATTTTCGCCAGGCTGGCGATCAGCGGTTCCGGATAGGTGGCCAGCGCGTAGCGGGCCGTTTCCTGCGCCTGCGGGCTGATGGGCGCGGCATGAATGGAGGGCTGCAGCAGCAGGCCAATCAGGGTCAGCAGGACGGGTTTCTTGATCATGGCGGGGCGCATAAAGTAGGGAGGCCCACTCTAGCATCGCCCGCACCGATTTCCAATCGATACGAGTTTTTTACCGATCAGTACGCAAATTCCCGATTCGCATTATCATGTGCACAGCCTGTCATTCCTGCCCGCTTCCAGGGCCGACCCTATTGTCGTCAGGGGATAGACAAATCGTCCATTGTGATTTTCCACCACGTCCCGATATCGCTACCATGATTCCATTTTCCATACTCGACCTGGCCCCCATCGCCGAAGGCAGCGACGCCAGCCAGTCGTTCAAGAACACGCTCGACCTGGCGCAGCACGGCGAACGCTGGGGCTACAACCGCTACTGGCTGGCCGAACACCACGGCATGCCCGGCATCGCCAGCGCCGCCACGGCCGTCGTGATCGCCCATGTGGCGGCCGGCACGACAATCATCCGCGTGGGTGCCGGCGGCGTGATGCTGCCCAACCATTCTCCGCTGGTCATCGCGGAACAGTTCGGCACCCTGGAAGCGCTGCATCCGGGCCGCATCGACCTGGGCCTGGGCCGCGCGCCCGGCTCCGACCAGACGACGGCGCGCGCGCTGCGGCGCGACCTGCAATCCGATGCGGAACAGTTCCCGCAAGACGTGCTGGAATTGATCGACTATATGTCCGACGAGCCGCGCCAGCGCGTGCTGGCCGTACCCGGCAAGGGTGCGAAAGTGCCCGTATGGATACTCGGCTCGAGCCTGTTCGGCGCCCAGCTGGCCGCCCACCTGGGCTTGCCGTATGCGTTCGCCTCGCATTTCGCGCCGCAAATGATGCTGCAAGCCGTGGCCTATTACCGCGAACACTTCAAGCCGTCCAAGCAGCTGGCGAAACCGTACGTGATGCTGGGCTTTAACGTGTTTGCCGCCGACACGGATGCCGAGGCGCACCTGCGCGCCACATCGATGCAGCAAGCGTTCGTCAACCTGCGCACGGGCCGCCCGTCGCGCCTGCAACCGCCCGTGCCCGGCTATCTGGAGCAGCTGGGCCCGCAGGAACGCGCCATGCTCGATTCCGTCCTGTCGTGCACGGCCATCGGCGCGCCGGACACCGTCAAGGCGAAGATGGCCGCCTTCATCGCCGAAACGGGCGCCGACGAGCTGATGATCACTTCGCAGATCTTCGAGCACCAGCACCGCCTGCGTTCGTATGAAATCACGGCGCAGGTGCATGCGGAGCTGGCGCGCGCGCAGTAAGTTTTAACTCTCCCCTGGTATATCCCCCTATACCCTTTTCCCGGCCGTCGGCAACGATCGCCGGGATTTTTTTGCCTGCTGCGTTGCCTGCCGCCCCACCGCAAAATCGGCCCTGCCCGGCAAGAAATGCGCAGCCCCGCTATCATGCTCATCCAAAAGCATCATTCCAAGAAAGTTGTATCGCATGAAATCTGCACCATCCACCGTCGATGCCAGCGCCCTGCTGACGTCGACCCGCATCCTGTTGTTCGCCCTGTCCGCCGGCGTGCTCGTCGCCAGCCTCTACTACGTGCAGCCGCTCACTTCCATGCTGGCCGCCTCGTTTGGCGTCAGCGTGCCGCAAGCGGGCTATCTGGTCACGGCCACGCAGATCGGCTATGTGCTGGGCATCGTCTTCCTCGTGCCGCTCAGCGACGTGCTGAACCGCCGCCAGTTGCTGACCTGGATGCTGATCGCCAAGATCGGCGCCCTGCTGCTGGCCGCCACCAGCCAGAACATTATTATCTTTGCCATCGCCAGCGTCTTGATGGGGATCACGTCCAGCGCATTGATGGTCGTCACGCCCATGGTGGCGTCATATGCACCCGACCACAGCCGGGGCCGCATGGTGGGCACCGTCATGACGGGCTTGTTGCTGGGCATCTTGCTGGCGCGTACCGTGTCCGGCACGGTGTCGCAGATCAGCGGCGGCTGGCGCACCGTGTACGTGCTGGCCGCCATCGTCGTCGCGGCCCTGCTCGTCATGCTGCGCCGCATCCTGCCGAACGAGGCGCCACGGGGCACGCTGCAATATGGCAAGCTGATGGCCTCGCTGGCCGACATCATCCGTGAGGAACCGTTGCTGCGCCAGCGCGCCCTGTTCTCGGGCCTGGGCCTGGGCACCTTCAGCGTGTTCTGGACGGGCCTGACCTTTTTGCTCAGCGGCGCGCCATACCACTATTCGGAAATGCAGATCGGCCTGTTCGGCCTGGCCGGCGCCACGGGCGCCTTTGCCGCCAATACGGCGGGCCGCATGGCCGACCGCGGCTATGCGCGCCAGGCTACCTGGCTGCTGGCCGTCGCCTCGATCGCGGGCTGGGCCCTGATCGGCTTTGGCGCCCATTCGCTGGCACTGCTGCTGATCGGCATCGTCCTGCTGGACATGGGCGTGATGGGCCTGCAAGTGACGCACCAGTCCATCATCTATAAACTGGCGCCGCACGCGCGCGCAAGGGTCACCACCGTCTTCATCGCGGGCGGCTTCATCGGCGCCTCGGCCGGTTCGGCCATGGCCAGCGCCAGCTTTGCCGCCGGCGGCTGGCCCGCCCTGTGCATGGTGGGCGGCGCCATGCCGCTATTGATGCTGCTGGTGTGGAGCAAGTACCGCCACACGCAGCGCCGGCTGGAACGGGCCGCCCAGGCATCTATCACGTAGGTCGAATTAGCAGCGGCACGCCGCGTAATCCGACACTGCTGCGCCAACTGTCGGATCACGCTCTTCGAGCTAATCCGCCCTACGATCCTAAAAAAAAACCGCTCGGCCGAGCGGTTTTTTTTTACGTCCTTACTTCGCTGGCGCGCGCGCCTTGCCGAACGCGTCGCCCGCCTTCCAGGCCGGCATTGTCGCGGCATTGGCCACGGCCTGCCCCAGGTTCAGGGTAAATTGCGCCTGCTGCGTCATGCCGGACAAATCCCAGCTGGCATCGTACTCATCGGTGACTTGATGGTAGCGGGGGCCATACGCGGCTGCCTTGGCTTTCGACGCTGCCACGTCCTTGATGTACTCGCGTCCGCCATTGATGGAAAACGCGGGCACGCCCGCCTTGGCAAAACTGAAATGGTCGCTGCGGAAATAGCCGCCGGCCAGGTCGGGACGCGCTGGAGCGATGTGCATGCCCATGTCTTTCGCCACCGTGGCGGCGATCGCGCCCAGTTCCGTGCGCTCGCTGCCTTGCGCGCCGATGTCGTGCGTGGCGCCCACGAAGTTCAGGCTGTCCAGGTTCAGCGCGGCAGCCGTCTTGTCCAGGGGCCACAGCGGATCGGCCGCGTAGGCGGCGCTGCCCAGCAAGCCTTGCTCCTCGGCCGCTACCCACAGGAAAATCTGCGTGCGCTTCGCCGGCTTTTTCACGGCTTCCTGCGCCATGGCCAGCAAGCCTGCCGTGCCCGATGCATTGTCGACGGCGCCGTTGTAGATGGTGTCGCCAGTATCCCCTTGCTTGCCCAGGTGGTCCCAGTGGCCGCTATAGATGACGGCTTCATCCTTCAATACCGGGTCGGTGCCCGGCACCATGCCGGCGATATTGAATTGTTCCACCTTGCGCACGGCGGACTTCATTTCGCCCGACAGTTTGGCACCCAGCGCGATGGCCTTGAAATCCTTGCTTTCCGCTTGCGCGCGCAAGGCGTCCAGGTCCTGGCCGCCAGCCGCGAACAGGCGGCGCGCCGCCTCTTCCGCGATCCAGCCCTGCAGCGGCGTGCCGGCCGTGCGGTCCGCCAACTGGAAGCGCTCGCTGCCGCTCCAGCTGTTCTGCACCACGCTCCAGTCGTACGAGGCGGACGGTTTCGTGTGGATCAGCAATACGCCGGCCGCGCCCTGGCGCTTGGCTTCCTCGAATTTGTAGGTCCAGCGGCCGTAATAGGTCAGCGCCTTGCCGGCAAAGCGGTTCGGCTCGGCGGCAGTGGGCTGCGGGTCGTTGACCATCATGACGACGATCTTGTTTTTGACATCGGCGCCCTTGAAATCGTTCCAGCCCTCTTCCGGCGCCGTAATGCCGTAGCCGACGAAGACGAGCGGCGCATCGAAGGTGTGGGCGGCAACGGAGTCGCCCGTGGCCCAGACCCAGTCCGGGCCGAACGCCAGCGGCACGGCCTTGCCGCCGGCCACGGCTTGCAGGCTGCTGTCTTGTGGCAAGGACTTCACGCCGGCAATTTGCACGCTCTGGCGGTAGCTGTTGCCGCGCACGGGCTTCAGTCCGGCCATCTGCGCCTGGGTTTCCAGGTACGCCACCGTCAGGTCGGCGCCGCGCTGGCCCGTGCCGCGGCCTTCCAGCAAATCGTTGGACAGGAAGGCCAGGTGGGCGCGCAGCGGGGCTTCCTGCACGATGGGCAAGCCATGCGCGGCAGGCGCGGCGGCGTGCGCGGAAAATGCCAGCGCCAGGCTGGAAGCGAGCGCCGTGACGGCCAGGGAAGAAAACAGCTTCTGCATAAGGTCCTTTGGGTAAGAGGAGGAAAGCGGTCCGGCGGATGGCCGAGCCGGCGATTGTATGCCATGGGGAAAGATGGATCAAAATGCGGACGAAAAAAATCCCCGCGGCAAGGGCGGGGATTTTGCAGGGGAAACGTTCAGACCAGCAAAGCGGCCGCCAGGGATTCGATCTCTTCCGCCGATTCCTCGAGGATGGTGTGCAAGGTGCTGCCGCCGATGCCAAAGTCGATCTTGGCCGCAGCCTGGCGCCGCGCGGCACTTTCCGGCGGGTGCAGGGGCGAGCCGACGGGCGACAGGTCGTTGGCCAGCACCAGGGTCGCGCCCAAGGTGCGGGGCGGGAACGGGCTGCCGCCGTGCCACATGCCTTCCACGGCTTGCAAGACCATGTCCGGCACCTGCAGCTGGCGCAGCACGCCGCGGCCGATCAGTTTTTCGCCGTATTCGATCCAGTCTTCCGTATTATCATCGAGCAAACCCGGATATTCCTCGGCGCGCGACAGCAGATAAAAGCCGCCCACTTCGTGCACGATGGCGGCGAACATGGCCGTTTCCACGTCCACATGCGTGACTTTCCGCGCGATCACCTGGCTCAGCGCGGCCACGTGGGCCGTGTGTTCCCACAGCTTGGCCGCCTTGGCGCGCAATTGCGGGTCGGTAATCTGGCTGCCCAGCTGGCGCACGATGACGGACGCCACCATCGACTTTAACGTGGCAAAGCCCAGGCGCGAGACGGCCGCGCGCACATTGGCGATTTCATTGCCGGAACGGTTGTAGGCGGCCGAGTTGGCCAATGCCACGACCCGGGCCGACAGCAGCGGCTCGGCCATGACCATGCGGGCGGCCGCTTCGATATGGCAATCGGGGTCGTCCAGCGCTTCCTGCAGCTTCAAGGTGGCCTTGACGTTGGCGGGGAACGTCAGCTCGCCCTTGCTCGCTTGCAGCGCGATAATCTTGAAAACTTCCAGTCTATCCATGGGTCGATCTCCGGTACGGGCCTGTTCAGGCTCTGCTGTGTGGATGGGCCGGGAAGGCGCACTGCGTCCCGGCCCTGCTCCCGTTTCCGGCAATATTACAGCAAGTTCAAACTCAAACCTATTACTTTCCGGAAACTTTTCCTGCCACGCCTTCGACAAAATAATCCATCTTCGTCAGCGCCGCATCGTCCAGCACGCCTTTGTCCAGGCGCACTTTCCCGTCGTTATCCTTGATCGGCGCGCTGAAAGGGTTGAGCTTGCCAGCTACCAGGTCTTTCTCACGCGCCAATACAAACTGTTTCACGTCGGCCGGCACGGCGGCGTTGATGCCTTCCAGCTTGACCATGCCATCCTTGATGCCGCCCCAGGTGCTGCTGGACTTCCACGTGCCGTCCAGCACGGCTTGCGCCTGCTTCGTATAGTAGTCGCCCCAATGGTGGGTGACGGCGGCCAGCTGTGCCTTCGGCCCGTACTTTTTCATGTCCGAGTGGTAGGCGATCGCATACTTGCCCTTCTCTTCCGCCGCCTGCACCACGGCCGTCGAGTCCGTGTGGTGGGTGACCACGTCGGCACCCTGGCCGATCAGGGTGATGGCCGCGTCGCGCTCCTTGCCCGGATCGAACCAGCTGTTCACCCACACCACCTTCACTTCCGCCTTCGGGTCGACGCTGCGCATGCCGCGCGTGAAGGCGTTCACTCCCTGCAACACTTCCGGGATGGGGAATGCCGCCACATACCCGGCCACATGGGTCTTGCTCATCTTGCCCGCCAACACGCCAGCCAGGTAGCGGCCTTCGTAGAAGCGGGCATTGGTGTTGGCCACGTTCGGCGCCGTCTTATAGCCAGTCAAGTGGATGAACTTCACATTAGGAAATTGCTTCGCCACTTTCAAGGTGGGATTCATGTAGCCGAACGAGGTCGTGATGACCAGCTTGCTGCCCGTTTGCGCCAGGTCGCGGATCACCCGTTCCGCATCGGCGCTCTCCGGCACGTTTTCCACGTACTTGGTGGTGATCTTGTTGCCCAGCGCCTTTTCCATTTCCTTGCGCGCCTGGTCGTGCTGGGTGGTCCAGCCAGCGTCGCCGATGGGGCTGATATACACGAAGCCGACATTCAGCGGCGCGGTGGCGGGAGCGGCAGCCATGACGGGCATCAAAACGGCACTGCAAACGGCGGCGCACAATAGTTTCTTGGACATGGTTTTCCTTGTGGTGAGTGATTATTGTGGTGAGTGATTAATTTCCGGGATTGAAATTTTTCCCCAGCGAAGCGGGCATGTTGAGCTTGATGTAATTGGCATTACTGGAGATCAAAACCAGCACGACGATGGCCGCCAGATACGGCAGCATCGACAGCAGTTGCGACGCAATCGGCACGCCCAGCGCCTGCGCGTGGAACGTCAGAATCGTGATGCCGCCAAACAGGTAGGCGCCGCCCACCACGCGCGCCGGGCGCCAGGTGGCAAACGTGGTCAGCGCCAGCGCGATCCAGCCCCGTCCCGCCACCATACCCTCGACCCACAGCGGCGTGTAGACGAGCGACAAAAAGGCGCCGGCCAGGCCACAGCAGGCGCCGCCGAACAGCACGGCCGCCAGGCGGATGCGGCGCACGGGGTAGCCGAGCGCATGCGCGGACGCGGGCGACTCGCCCACGGCGCGCAGCACCAGGCCGGCCCGCGTGCGGTACAGAAACCAGGCGATGGCCAGGCACAGCAGCAACGACAGATAGACCATCGGATGCTGGCGAAACAGGGCCGGCCCCAGCACGGGAATGTCTTCCAGGTAAGGGATGCCGAAGCGGCCGTTCTGCAAGCTGTTGCCCACATATTTCAGGCCGATGTACGTCGAGGCGCCCGCGCCGAACAGCGACAAGGCCAGGCCCGTCGCGTACTGGTTCGTGCCCAGCCATACGGTCAGCCAGGCAAAGAAGCCGGACAGCAGCATGCTGGCGCCCGCGCCCGCCAGAAAGCCCAGGGTCGGGCTGCCCGTGTTGACGGCCACGGCAAAACCCGTGATGGCCGAGACCAGCATCATGCCTTCCGCGCCCAGGTTGACCACGCCCGCCTTTTCATTGACGAGCAACCCCAGCGCGGCGAGCATCAGCGGCGTGCCCGCGTTGATGCTGGCCGCGATCAGCGGCGCGATGGTGAAAGCCAGGTTATCCATGTTTTCTCCAGCGCAATTTGTATTGGATCAAGACGTCGCAAGCGAGCAAGGCGAATAGCAAGATGCCCTGGAACACGCCCGTGATCGCGCTGGGCAGCCCGAGGCGCGACTGCGCCAGTTCACCGCCGATATAGAACAGGGCCATGACGAAGCTGGAAAAAATCACGCCCACGGGATGCAGGCGCCCGACGAAGGCGACGATGATGGCGGCAAAGCCATAGCCGGGCGAGACCGTGGGCGTCAACTGCCCCATCGGCCCCAGCACTTCGCAGGCGCCAGCCAGGCCGGACAGGGCGCCGCAGATCAGCAGGGATGACCACAAGGTCTTGCGCGAAGAAAAGCCCGCATACCGGGCGGCAGCGGGCGCCATGCCGCCCACGCGCAGCCGGAAGCCGGCAATACTGCGTGACAGGTACAGCCAGCCGCCCAGCGAGGCCAGCAAGGCAAACACGATGCCCACATGCAAGCGCGTGTCGCTGATCACCATCGGCAGCAGCAAGCCGTCGGACAGCAGTTTCGACTGGGGGAAATTGAAGCCTTCGGGATCGCGCAGCACGCCATACACGAGATAGCTGAGCAGTAATTGGGCGATGTAGACGAGCATCAGCGAGACGAGGATTTCGCTGGCGTTGTAGCGGTCGCGCAGCCAGGCCACCAGTCCCGCCCACACCATGCCGCCCGCCATGCCGGCCAGCAAGGACACGCCGATGATGGCGGTACTGCCCACGCCGTCGTCGAGGTACAGGGCGGCCGCGCCGCCGCAGATGGCGCCCAGGGTCAGCTGCCCTTCCGCGCCGATGTTATAGATGTTGGCGCGAAAGCAGATGGCCAGGCCCACGGCGATCAACAGCAAAGGGGCGACTTTAATGCCCAGCTCGGACCAGCCGTGCGCGTCGCGCAAGGGTTCGACAAAGAAGACGGCCAGTCCCGCCAGGGGATCGTGTCCCAGCGCAAGAAACAACAGCGCGCCGCACAGCACCGTGAGCAGCACGGCCAGCACGGGCGACAGCCACGACATCAGCCGCGATGGGGCAGGCCTGGCTTCCAGCCGCAAGGCAAACTTAGCCATGGGCAGCCTCCTGCGGCCACAGTCCGCTCATCCATTGTCCCACGAGGCTCACGCTGGCCTCGCCCACGTCCAGCGATGGCGAGATCTTTCCCTTTGCCATCACCAGCAAGCGGTCGCTGATGTCGAACAATTCATCGAGTTCCTCCGACACGACGAGCAGTGCGCAGCCAGAGTCGCGCAGCGCCAGCAATTCCGCGCGGATTTGCGCGGCCGCGCCCACGTCCACGCCCCAGGTCGGCTGCGCCACCACCAGCACGCTGGGCTCGCGCATGACTTCGCGCCCGACTATGTATTTCTGCAAGTTGCCGCCCGACAGGCTGCGCGCCAGCGCCTGCGGCCCGCCCGCCTTCACCTGGAAGCGCGCGATGATGGCGGCGGCGCGCTGGGCAATAACCTTGTGGCGCACGAAGCCGTGGCGGATGGTGGCGGCCGTCTGCAAGCTCAGCAAAATATTGTCGGCGAGCGCCATGTCGGGCACGGCGCCCCGCCCCAGCCTTTCTTCCGGCACGAAGCCGAAGCCCAGCGCGCGGCGGCGTCCCGGCGGCAAGCGGCCCGCAGGGACGCCGTTCAGCACGATGCTGGCGGGGGCCGCGCGCATGTCCTCGCCCGACAGGGCGGCGAGCAATTCCTGCTGGCCATTGCCGGACACGCCCGCGATGCCGACGATCTCGCCTGCGCGCACGTCGAAGCTGATGTCCGTCAACTGCGTGGCGAACGGGTGGCTCTTGGGCAAGTTCAAATTCTTGACGCTCAACATGGCCGCGCCGGGCGTGCGCGCCACGCGGGTGACGGCGGGCGGCTCGGCGCCGATCATCATGCGCGACAGGCTGGCCGCCGACTCTTGCGAAGGATCGCACACGCCTGCATTCTTGCCGGCGCGCACCACCGTGCAGGTATGGCACAGGGCGCGGATCTCGTCGAGCTTGTGGCTGATGTACAGGATGCTGCAGCCTTCGGCGGCCAGCTGGCGCAAGGTGGTAAACAGTTTTTCCACGGCACCCGGCGTCAGCACGGAGGTCGGTTCATCGAGGATCAACAGTTGCGGCTTGGCCAGCAAGGCGCGCGCGATTTCCACGCGCTGGCATTCGCCAACGGAAAGCGTGTGCACGTGGCGCTGCGGCTCCAGGTCCAGGCCGTACTGGCGCGCCGTCGCTTCGATGCGCTGCGCCAGCTCCGCCATGTTGGTGCCGGCGGGCAAACCGAGGGCGATGTTTTCCGTCACGGTCAAGGTGTCGAACAGGGAAAAATGCTGGAATACCATGGCGATACCCAGCGCCCGCGCGGCCGACGGGTTGGCGATCTCCACTTCGCGGCCATTCCACAGGATGCGGCCGCCGTCGGGCTGCACGGCGCCGTAGATGATTTTCATCAAGGTCGATTTGCCGGCCCCGTTTTCGCCGAGCACGGCGTGGATATGCCCGGGCGCGACGGTGAGACAGATGCCGTCATTGGCCACCACGGCCGGATAGCGCTTGCTGATATCGAGGAGTTCCAGGCGTGCCGTCATTGTTTTTTTCGTGCCTCGCTGCAGGGTAGCCGGCGTCGGCGCCGGTGAGAAAAAATCAAGCTGTTGTCTCTATCGTATCGGCATCCGCGGCGCTTGGGGGCGGGTGCGGCGGCGCGCATTTCTATTTCCGCAAAAAAACAACACCTGTATACAATTTTGAAAAAAATTATCAGCTTTACAGCGGCCGCCTTGCCCCGCAAGGGCGAGAAGGTGCGATGATTATATGCAAGAACTGATAGTAAGTATGCAGACAAGACATATCGCCCGGCGCGGCGCTTCTCGCATCATGGATTGAACGGCGCGTAATTTCCCCCATCACCGCGAGGCATGCAGGCTACGCGTCCAGCCATCCCAGTTCTCGTTTCCCAACACCGCCATCAGGAGCCGAAAGTGCCAAAAACCATACCGTGTCTGTTGCTCTGCCTTACTACCACCCTCGGCATGGGCGCGACCGCCCAGGCTGCCGAATGGAGCGATACCGCACTGAGCTGGCGCGCCGGCAGTGACTACCGCGAGCCATTCAATCCGGACGACATCAAGAAAAACATCTTTGCCATCACGCACGCCAGCGGCTACAAATACGGCAGCAATTTCGTCAACCTCGATTTCCTCATGTCCGACAGCAAGGACCCTGGCGCACTCGGCAAAACGTCCGGCGCGCAAGAGGCGTATCTGGTCTACCGCAACACCATCGACATCGGCAAGGTGCGCGGCAGCGACATCAAGTTCGGTCCCGTGCGCGGCGTCGGCGTCACTCTGGGTTTCGACGTCAACACGAAAAATGACGTCGGCTACAACTCGCGCAAGCGCATGCTGGTGGCCGGCCCCACCCTGATGTGGGACGTGCCCGGCTTCTTCAACACCAGCCTGCTGTTACTGCGCGAAAGCAATGCCCCCAGCGGCGCCTTCCCGCCCATCTCGCAGGTGACGGGCCGCTACACCTATAAAACGCACGCCATGCTGACGGGCGCCTGGGGCATTCCCCTGTCGCCGCTGTTCTCGTTCGAAGGCTTCTTTAACCTCATCGATTCAAAAGGCAACGATGAAGTGGGCCGCAAGACGGCAGTGGAAACGAATATCGACATGCAAGTGATGTTCGACGTGGGCGCGGCCCTGGGCAGCGCCAAGAACACCTTCCGCGTGGGCCTGGAATACCAGTACTGGAAGAACAAGTTCGGCAACTCGCCCGCCATCACGGGCAACGTGGGACAGACGGCGAAGACGCCGATGATACGCGCGGAGTACCATTTCTAAAATTCATTGTTACGCATCAATACCCACGGTCGCGCCTGATGCCAGCATGAAGCTTTCCTGCTGGCGGAGAGCGCGACCGTGGAACAACTACTGCCATATTACGAGCGCGAACTGGGCCTGTTCCGCCAGTACACGCGCGAATTTTCCAGCCGCTACCCGAAGGCGGCCGGGCGCCTGCTGATCGCCGGAGAAACCTGCGAAGACCCGCACATCGAGCGCCTGATCCAGTCCGTCGCCCTGCTCACGGCCCGGGTCGCCAAGCGCCTCGACGACGCCTATCCGCAATTTACCCACTCCCTGCTCGACACCTTGTATCCGCACTACCTGCGGCCGTTTCCTTCGTGCTCCATCGTGCGCATCGCCGCCGACGAAGCGCCGGGCAGCGGCCAGCTGGACCAGGTGGCGCATGTGGCGCGCGGCACGGTGCTGCGCTCGCAGCCGGTGCAGGGCGTGACTTGCAAATTTACGAGCGCCTATGACGTAACCCTGGCGCCGCTGGCCATTTCTCGCCTGCATTTCTCACCTATCCTCGACGCGCCGCCCGGCCTGCGCCTGCCCGCCGGCGCCAGTGCCTTGCTCAGCATTCAATTCACCAGCAGCAGCGACAACTATCATCTGGATCAGCCGGGTATTACCAGCCTGCGCCTGTTTGCCGATGGCGAACCATCCGTGCGCGCGGCCTTGCTCGACGCCCTGTTCCTGCGCGGCGCGGGCGCGTACGTGGCGCTGGACGAACACGGCCCATGGCAAGCCGTCGATGGCACGCCGCTGGCGCCGGCCGGCTATGCGGAAGACGACACACTGATCCCCATTTCCCCCCGCTCGCACCCGGCCCTGCGCCTGCTGACCGAATATTTCGCCTTTCCGGAAAAATTTCACTTCATCGATATCGGATGGTCGCTGCTGACGCCCTTGCTGCCGAAACAGTGCCGCCAGTTCACCTTGCACCTCCCCCTCAAGGGCGTGCGCAGCGACAGTCATGAAGCGCGGCTCTTGTCCGGCGCCAGCCGCGACAACCTCTTGCTGGGCTGCACGCCCGTCGTCAACCTGTTTGCCAAATCCGGCGTGCCGATCCGCCTCACGCATACCGAGCCCGACTATGCGCTGGTGGCCGATGCCACGCATGCGTTTGCCTATGACATCCACAGCATCGAAGCCGTCACCGTAGTGCGCAAGGACGAAACCGGCGAGCGCCTGAGCAGCTTCTTGCCGTTGTATGCCTCGCAGCAAGGCGCCCAGGCCGAATATGGCCAGGAGCGTGGCCAAGGTCATGGACAGTACTGGCTGGCGCGCCGCGACGAAACCGTGGCCGCCATCAGCCCCGGTCACGAAATGCGCCTGAGCCTGATCGACCCGCAGTTTTCACCAAGCAGCGCGGCCTGCGCCACCGTCTCGACGCAACTGCTGTGCAGCAACCGCGACTTGCCCGTGCAGTTGCACTACGGCTTGCCCGGCGGCGACCTGCTGGCCGAGGACGTACCCGACGGCATCCCCGCGCGCTTCCTGCGCAAACCGTCAGCCAGCATGCGTTTCCTGGCGGACACGCACTGGCGCCTGATCGCGCACCTGTCGCTCAATTACTCGAGTCTGACGCAGGCGAGCCTGGGTGAATTCCAGAAAATGCTGAGTCTGTACGACCTGCCCCGCTCGCCCGCCACGCAACGCCTGATCCAGGGCATCGTCACGCTCGAGCACGGCAGCACGCGCGCGTGGATGCCAACGGTCCCGTTTCCCACCCTGATGCCCGGCATCGCCATCCGCCTGGGCATCGATGAGCAAGCCTTCGTCGGCAGCAGCATCTATATTTTTGCCCAGGTGCTGCAACGCTATTTCGCCCTGAACAGCCAGCTCAACTGCTTTAGCCAACTGACGCTGCTGTCCCATCGCAGCGGCGAGGAACTCCTACGATGCCCAGAACGCAGCGCCGACGCCACGCCAGCGTGATCCAGCAATTGCTCGATGCGCCGCAGCGCTTCGAGTGCTTCCAGGCGCTGCGCCTGCTGCTGGCGTGGCTGGCCGAACACGGCATCGATGAGCACACGGCGCTGGCAAAGCACATACGCTTCGACAACAGCGTCTCGCTGCGTTTTCCCGCCAGCCAGGTCGAAACGCTCACGGCAGACAGCATCGGCGATGCGGATGCCCTGCTGCAAGCGCTGCTGTCCCGTCACGGCCAGCCCATCCACCTCACGCCCACCTTCATGGGGCTGCTGGGTTGCCAGGGCAGCTTGCCCAGCCACTATTCGGAGCGCATTGCCGCGCACCAACATAGCGAACGCGAGAATAGCCCGCGCGCTTTCCTCGACCTGTTTTCCAGCCGCACCGTGGCCCTGTTTTACCAGGCCTGGCGAAAATACCGCATCGAGCAGGCCGGCCACAGCGGGGACTTCCTGTCGCGCCTGCTGGCCCTGGGCGCATGCCAACCGGGCCAGGACCAGGGCCAGGACGAGGCAGCGGCCGGCTTGTACAGCGGCTTGCTACAGCAGCACAACATCTCATCCATCGTCATGGCGCGCATCCTCGGTGACCACTTCGGCGTGCCTTGCCATATCGACGAAACAACGGGCGCCATGGACGTGCTGGCGCCGCGCGAACAAACGGCGCTGGGCATGGAAAATGCCTTGCTGGGCCAGCGCGCCCTCGTCGGCGAACGCTGCCGCCGCCCCGACCTTGCCGTACGCCTGCGCCTCGGTCCGCTCACGGCGCAGCAGCACGCCAGCTTCCTGCCGCGCGCCCCTGGTAGCCACGCGTTGCGCCACATGCTGATGCTGTTCGGCCAGCCGCTCGTGCGCTACGACATCGTGCTGGTGCTGCGCGCCAGCGATGTGCGGGGGACGGCATTGACAACCGCGCCACAAGGCGGCCTCGGCTACAACAGTTTCCTTGGCAGTGCGGCAACGCCACGCCACCGCGATGACAAACATTACGAGATGCAATTGATGCCCTCATTCAACGATTGATCCTTGCGGCCGCGCAAAACGCTTGTGTTTGCTATTGCTACAGTCGGCCAACGATCCCTAGCCACATATGAATCAGGGCCGTAGTTTGACTTGAATATCACTCTGAACGATACTTAGCGCTGCCTGCTATAGATGAGTCATTGCTCATAGCAACACCAGCACGTATCACTACCGTCAACAACCTTCATCCGTATGCTCCTGCCCACCGCCCCCTACATCGGCCGCTTCGCTCCCTCCCCCTCCGGCCCTCTGCACATGGGCTCGCTCGTTGCCGCCATGGCCAGCTATCTCGATGCGAAAGTGCATCGCGGCACATGGCTGCTGCGCATCGAGGATCTGGACTACGACCGCAATGTCGAGGGCGCCGATCTCGGCATCCTGGCCAGCCTGCAGCGCTGCGGCATGCACTGGGATGGCGAGGCAACGTGGCAGAGCCGGCGGCTGCCGCTGTACCAGGCGGCACTCAAGCAATTGCAGGACGACGGCCTCGTGTACGCGTGCGGCTGTTCGCGCAAGGAAATCCAGGATTCGAACTTGCAGGCGGGGGCCCCGAAAAACGGGGCCGCCGTGTATCCGGGCACGTGCCGCCATGGCCTGGCGCCGGGCAAGGCGGCGCGGGCCGTGCGATTGAAGGTACCGCAGGGAGCCGATGCGCTGTACGCTTTTGCCGACCGCTGGGCAGGGCCGCAGCAGCAGGACCTGGCCAGCGAAGTGGGCGACTTCATCGTGCTGCGCGGCGATGGCTACTGGGCGTATCAACTGGCCGTCGTGGTCGACGATGGCGCGCAGGGCATCACGCAGGTGGTGCGCGGCGCGGACTTGCTCGACTCTACGCCGCGCCAGCTGTATCTGCAGGATGTGCTGGGCTTGCCCCATCCCGGCTTCCTGCACGTGCCCGTCGTCACGAACGACAGCGGCGAAAAACTGTCCAAGCAGACGGGCGCCCTCGCCTTCGACACGGGCACCAGCGCCGCCGACCTGCTGGCATCGGCATTGCTGCCGGCCGCCCGCTTCCTGGGACTCGACGTGCGCGCCGACGACGTGGCGGATTTCTGGCGGCAAGCGATTCCCGCCTGGGCGCAGCGGCTGGCGCAACTTCCCGAGCGGGCATAAAAAAACCCGCCGCGGCGAACCGGGCGGGCAGCAATGCAGGCGCCAGCACATGGCCGGCGCCTGAAGTCTGGCAATTAGAAGTTGCCTTTGAATTGCACCCCAAACTGACGTGGCTCATTGATGAAGCCCGTGCGGTTGTTGAAGTCGATGGCGCCCGTGATACGCTGGGTGTCGGTGATGTTGCGGCCAAACGCGGCCACTTCATACTTGCCGGCATCCCAGGTGTAGCCTACGCGCAAGCCGCCTTCGACCATCGGCTTGCCGGTGAACTCGGTTGCTTCATACAGGAAGAAGTTGATCTTGCTGCGGTAAGCCCAGTCCGTGAAGACGAAGAATTCGCCGTTTTCCATCGGGATCGAATAGCGGCCCGTGGCGGTGATCGTCCACTTCGGCGCTTGCGGCAATGGATTGCCATCGATGATGGCACGGTTGCCGGTGGTCAGCGGATCGGTCACGGTGCAACGCGATTGCGCGCAGGTGGCGATCGACAGGCTCGGGTCCTTGATTTCCGTGAAGTTGTAGCTGCCGCCCAGGGACATCTTCAGGCTAGGCGTGACAAAACCTTCCAGTTCCAGTTCCGCGCCACGGCCATTCGTCTTGGCTGCGTTGATCAGGCGCGTCACGTTCGAGGTGCCGCCAACGACCGTCAATTGCTGGTTCTTCACCTGGTAGTTGTACAGGCTGAAGGCGACGCGGGCACGGCGCTCGAACAGGTCGGCCTTGATGCCCGCTTCGAACGAGGTGATGGTTTCGGCATCGGCCACGGTGACGGGCACGCTGGTGCTGGCCGGGGCGATGCTCGGCGCGCGGAAACCGGTGGCGACACGGCCGTAGAAGTTCACGTCCTTGTTGTATTTATAGGTACCGCTCAAGTCCCAGTTGACCTTGGCCTTGCTGACATCGGCGCTGGTCGGGTTGACCTGCACGATGTTGGTCGCTTCCACCGTGTTGAAATCCTTCTTGTCCTTGGTGTAGCGCAAACCGGCGCGCAGCATGAAGTCATCGCTGACGGCGTAGTTGACGGAACCAAACGTTGCCCAGGCCGAGTTCTTCTGGCGGCTGGCCAGGTGCGTGGTCAGCACATGCGTGTCGGTATTGAAGTTGTCGGTGAAACCGTTGGCATCTTCATTGAAGTAGTACACGCCGGCCTGCCAGTTGAGGGGACCGGCATTCTTCGATTCGGCGCGGAATTCTTGCGAGTATTGTTTCACGCTGGTAATGCCGCCAGCCGTTTCAACCTGGAAAGGAATGACGCCGGGGCCCGTCGGCGTGCCGCCGTCGATGTCGCCATGCGACACGTAATTGCCGACCTGTTCAAAGCCGGTGATCGAGTACAGTTTAATGCCGTCCAGATCCCAGCTCAGGCGGGCGCTGGCGCCGTTGGTGCGCAGGCGCTGGAAGTTCGGTGCATTCGTAAACGATTTGTTCGGGTCGAAACCGTCGACGATATCGTTCGTGCCCTGCTTGATCATGTTGGCGTAGAAGACGCGCGCGCTGCCCGTGGTATTGCGCTGGTGCACATTGAACAGGGCGTTGAACATGGTGTTCGGTGCGTACAGCAGTTGCACGCGTTCCGCGTGTTCGTTGTAGCCGTCGAGAGCGTTTTTCTGGCCCGTGAACGTGTTGTCGACGTAATCGTCGCGGTGCTGGCGCAGGGTCGAGAAACGCAGCGCCCATTCTTTGCTCAGCGGCACGTTGACGGCGCCATCGAAATTGGTGGTGTTGTGCGTGGCGGCGGAAACGTTGTAATAGCCTTCAACCTTGTCCAGTTTCGGCTTGACGGATTCGAACTTGACCACGCCGGCAGGCGTATTGCGGCCGAACAAGGTGCCTTGCGGGCCGCGCAGCACTTCCACGCCAGCCACGTCGAAAATCGGATAGCCCTTGAGGATCGGATTTTCTTGCACGACATCGTCGTAAATCAGGGAAACAGGTTGCGATGCAAAGATGTTGAAGTCGGTATTGCCGTAGCCGCGGATGTAGAAGCGAGGGAAGGTACGGCCATTCGACGATTCCACGTTCAGGCTCGGCACTTTGCCGGCCAGCACGCGGATATCCTGACCGCTGGAGACCAGCACGTCGAGCTTTTCGTCGCGCAACAGCGACACGGAGACGGGCACGTCGCGGATATTTTCCTTACGGCGCTGTGCCGTCACGGTCACGGTTTCCAGCTGGCTGGCGGCAGGGGTCGTATCAGCAGCGACTTCATCAGCATAAGCCGAGCCGATAGGCAAGGCAGCGGACAGTGCCAGCATAGCAGCGCTTTTGGCGCACAAACGCTTGTGCATCTTGGACATCTTGATCATGTTGTTTCCCAGAAGTTTAAAAAAGAATTGCGAAACCGGTCTCCGGGTTATGTACGGCGCTGGATGATCATTTGCACCATCACGGTGCAACAGCGCGAGCGGATGTCTCTCCACTCCTGGCGTCACTGGCTCTGCCCTGGCTGTCGTCCAAGCTGACAGCGGTTGCGGCCGCATCTCTGGGATGTCTGATGAACACCAACTTTTGAGTAAGGCGCCAATTTAATTCAAGCGCCTTATGCGCTGCAAGAATATTGTTATGTAAAATATTCATTCATCAACTTAATGGGCCGACTAGTGGTTATTCAGCCACAATAGCGCCCTTGTCTTGCTATTTTCTTGCTATTTCCCCCGATCACTTGCCGTATTGCACGACTTTTTCGGCAGGCCCGGGAAAGGGGAATGAGCATCGTGCAAGACAGCCCCGAGGGTAAAAATAGTTGTAATATCGCCAGAATTGAGTTGCCAGGCCGCCCCATTCCAGTGCGGCGAGGCCCCCTGCACCATCGTCGATAGCCTCCATGCCAGAACCCAGCCAGCCCAGCAACGCCGTCCCGTCCTCCACCGTCGCCGCCCAGGCGGCGCATTTACTGCTGAGCGCCCATTGCGACATCGTCTGGAGCACGCAAACCTTCGGCCAGTTCGATGCCGACCAGCCATCCTGGCGCGCCTTCACGGGCCAGACCGAAGCCGAACTGCTGGGCCGCGGCTGGGTCAATGCCCTGCATCCCGATGACCGCAACTTGCCTTACGTCATGCCGTCGCACCTGACCAGCGTGTTCGAAGCGGAATACCGGCTGCGCCACGTCAGCGGCGCCTACCGCAACATGCTCGTGCGTATGCTGCCGGTGCTGGCCCCCGATGGCAGCATCGTTGAATGGCTGGGCTCGCATTGCGACGTGACGCAGCAACGGCAGACGGAACAGCGGCTGCGCCTGGCCATGCAGGGCGGCCGCATGGGTACGTGGGAGATCGACCTGGGCAGCGGCAGCATGGCCGGCTCCGATGCCTTCAAGGCCAATCTGGGCCTGCCGCCCGACAACCGCATCGATTACGCGCAGTTGACGGGCGCCATGCTGGACGGCGACCTGCAGCATTGGCAAGCGGTGGTGCACGCCGCCATCGCCAGCGCCAGCGATTTTGAAATCGACATCCGCGTGCGCTGGCCCGACGGTTCACTGCACTGGGCGCACATGCGCGGCACCTGCGCCAGCGACGGCGCCGGCAACGTGATCGCCCTGTCCGGCATCTCGCTCGACTTGACGACCAGCAAGCAGAACGAGGAAACCCTGCGCCTAACCCTGGCCGCTGGCGAAGTGGCCACCTGGAACTGGGACATCGTTGCCGACCGGGTCACGGCCGACAGCAATATGGCGCGACTCTTCCCCATCGATGCGGGCGCGACGGCAGCGGCGCCGCTGGCGCGCTACCTGGACGTCATCCATCCCGATGACCGTGAGCAAGTCAGCGCGCAGATTGCCCAGGCGCTGCAGGCCCACACGCCGTTCGAGGCCAGCTACCGCGTCGGCGCCGGCGACGGCCAGTACCGCTCGGTCATCGCGCGGGGCCGCGCGGAATACGCGCCCGATGGCACGCCCTTGCAATTGCCCGGTGTCCTGCTCGACATCACGCGCCAGAAACAGGTGGAAGATGCGCTGCGCCGCAGCGAGGAACGCTACCGCACCCTGATCGAGCTGATGGACCAGGCTTTTTGCGTCATCGAAATGCTGTACGACGAGCAAGGCCGCCCTGTCGATTTCCGCTACCTGGAAGGCAACCCCGCCTTCGTCAAGCAGTCCGGGCTGGACAATGCCATCGGCAAGACCATCCGCAGCTTCGTGCCGGACCATGACCAGCACTGGTTCGACATGTACGACCAGGTCGTCAAGACCGGCGAGCCCGTGCGTTACGAAAACGAAGCCGTGGCCATGGAGCGCTGGTTCGAAGTCTTTGCCGCGCGCCTGGGCGGCCCCGGCAGCCGTTTGCTGACGGTGCTGTTCAGCGACATCAGCGAGCGCAAGCGCTCGGAGCAGCAATTGCGCCAGCTGGCCGACAATCTGTCTGAAATGGACAGGCGCAAGACGGAATTCCTGGCCACGCTGGCGCACGAACTGCGCAACCCGCTGGCGCCCATCCGCAACGGCTTGCAGATCATGCGCCTGGCCGCCGACAAGCCCGCCACGGTGGCGCGCGTACGCGACGTGATGGAACGGCAAGTCAATCAGATGGTGCATCTGGTTAATGATTTACTGGACGTGGCCCGCATCACGCGGGGGCAGATCGAACTCAAGCTTGAACGCACGGATCTGAAAGCCGTCATCGCCAGCGCCGTGGAAACGAGCATGCCGCTGATCGAAGCGGGCCGTCACCAGTTGCAGGTAGCGCTCGATGAGCAGGCGCTGCCGCTTGAGGCCGACCCCACGCGGCTGGCGCAAGTGCTGGGCAATTTGCTCAACAATGCCGCCAAGTACACGCCCGCCGGCGGCCAGATCAGCTTGCGCGCGCGGCGCAATGGCAACGAGGCATTGATCGAGGTCAAGGACAGCGGCGTGGGCATTCCCGCCGAATCGATCACGACCGTGTTCGACATGTTTACCCAGGTGGGACAGAACATGGGCCGCGCACAGGGCGGCCTGGGCATCGGCCTGTCGCTGGTGCGGCGCCTGGCCGAGCTGCATGGCGGCAGCGCCACGGCGGCCAGTCCCGGCGCCGGCCTGGGCAGCACCTTCAGCGTGCGCCTGCCGCTGCTGAAGGAGGAAACGACAGCGACGACGGCACCGGCCGTCCCCGTCAACACCGCCAGCGGCTCGCACTTCCGCGTGCTGGTGGTCGACGACAATGTCGATGCGGCCGAGACCCTGGCCGCCGTGCTCGACATGATGGGCCATGCCACGCAAGTGGCCCACGACGGTGCGCAGGCACTGGCCGTGGCGCCGCAATTTTTACCGGACGTCATCTTCCTCGACATCGGCCTGCCCGGCATGAGCGGCTACGACGTGGCGCGCGCGTTGCGCCGGCTACCGGCCTGTGCCACCGTCGTGCTCGTGGCATTGACGGGCTGGGGCGCCGAAAACGACCGCAGCCAGTCGAGCGCGGCCGGCTTCGACCACCATCTGACCAAACCGGCCAACCTGCTCGCCATCGGCGAACTGCTGGCTACCCTTTCCACTCCGAAAATACCGACCGACCATGACTGAATCCCTGAACCACTTCCGCCGCCACCTCCTGCTGGCCGGCGGCACCGCCCTGCTGTGCCCGACACCGCTGCTGTTTGCCGCGCCCGCCACCACCATTGCCGCCGCCCAGACGCAGCTGGCCGCGCTGGAACAAGCCGCAGGCGGACGCCTCGGCGTTGCCGCCTGGCGGCAGGGCAGCGAGCTGCGCGTGGCCTACCGCGCCGACGAACGCTTTCCCCTGGCCAGCACCTTCAAGGCCATGCTGGCGGGCGCCGTGCTGGCCCGCAGCGTCAGCCAGCCGGGCTTGCTGGATCAGCACGTGCGCTACGAAAAAAAGGAGCTGGTCACGTATTCGCCCATCACGGAAAAGCATCTGGCCGACGGCATGAACGTGGCCGACCTGTGCGCCGCCACCTTGCAATACAGCGACAATAGCGCGGCCAATTTCCTGATGACATTATTGGGTGGTCCGCAAGCCGTGACGGCGTTTGCGCGCAGCATCGGCAATACGGTGTTCCAGCTGGAGCGCTGGGAAACGGAATTGAATAGCGCCATCCCTGGCGAAGTGCGCGACACGGCCAGCCCTGGGTCGATGGCGCACAGCTTGCAGCAATTGTTATTGGGAAATAGCTTGCCGGCACCGCAGCGCCAGCAACTAGACGCCTGGATGCGCGGCAACACGACGGGCGACAAGCGCATCCGCGCCGGCGTGCCGGCCGGCTGGCAGGTGGCGGATAAAACGGGTTCGGGCGCGTATGGCAGCGTCAACGATATCGGCGTGGCCTACCCGGCCAGCGGCGCGCCGCTGGTGATCGCCGTGTACTACACGCGCGAACAGAAAAAAGCCGACACGAATCAGGACATCATCACGGCCGCCACGCGCATCGTGACGGCCGCTTTGGCCTGATTACTTCGGCAACGCAGCCATGAAGCCCGCATACGTGGACCAGGCGGGATCGGCCGCGCTGCGGATTTCGATCGGGAATTTCGGACGCGGCGCCAGCGCCGTGTTCAGGCGATTGAAGAACTCCTCGCCCGACTGCGTGTAATAAATCCATTCGCGCAAGTTTTCGCCCGTCGACACCAGCGCCAGCGTGGCGAAGCCATCCGCTTCCACCACCGGTTCCAGCGCCGCTTCCAGCTCTTCCATATGCTCGCGCTCGTTCGGCGCGGGCATGCCCGTTTCATCCTCATAGCGCCAGGCGATGATGATGCGGTCCGGCTGCGACGACAGGTCCCAGTCGTCATGGAAGGCGTCGACATAGCGGTAGATGATGGCCATCTCGTCGCTGTGCGTGACGATGGTGCCCCAGCTGCGGGCGGAAGTGGAGTTCTGGTTCATGGTTGCAACAGTCAAAAAGTAAAATCGGGCAAAGGGCGAGCAGTCTACAGCACCGGCGGGCAAGTCACATTCCACGCGTCATACTGGGCACCGCTCTTGCGCAGCCAGACGCGGGCGTAACTGTCGCGGTCGCTCTTGAACACCAGCGCATAGCGCTCTTCGGCGCGCGGTGCGGCGGCGCCCACGTCGACGGCCGCCAGCGCAAACTTCAGCGCCCGCAACGGGGCGCAGGCCGTGTTACCCGCCATCAATAAACGCGCCCGCTCCAGCAGCGGTTTCTGGTACAGCAGCACGCCTTCCAGTTCCGCATCGGGAACACGCTGCAGCATGCGCACGGGTTCGGCCACCGCGCGGCAGGTGCCACGGTCGAGCCAGGCGTAGTACTCCATGCCCGCCTCCTGCCAGCGCGCCTGCTTGCCCTCGCCGTGCAGCACGAACTTGGTGCGCTGCGTACGGCACAGCGCGCCATGTCCACGATACGGCGACGTTTCCACGCTGCCCACCACTTCGCGGCCACGGCTGCCCACAACGGGCACGCTTTCGAACACGGTGCGCGCAGCCGGCTCGCCCGGATATTGCTGCGCATAAAATTCCAGCAAGGAAGCGCGCTGCTGCGCATCCACCGCCACCGCCTCGGCGGCACTGGCAGAGAGGCACGCGGCCGACACTACACACAGCGCCAAGGGGCGCACGAAATATCTTGGCATGGATCCTGGCATGGCATTCCTTCAATCGACGTTCAAGGGCGGGGGTCGCCCAAGCGCAGATTATATAGTTACCAGGAAATACCAGGAGGAGCCGACGTCAGGACGTGCGCAAGGTGGCCCCGCCAGCGAGCAACTTGGCGCCGCAGGTGGTGGTATCGCCTTCGAAAGCGATGGCGATGCCGTTGATGCTGTGCCGGGATGAGCCGCTGGCAATCTTGCAACCATGATGTCCCTTGATGGGGCAGCTGCACAAATCCCCGACGCAGGCGACCGGAATCCCATTGACCGTAAAATGCGTGGCGGCGCAACTGAGCACCTTGCCGCCATGCGAGGTAGCGTCGCCCATACGGATGACTTTGCGCATGCTGCCTCCCGTTCTACTTGCCCGCCGAGCTTTCCAGGATGGCTTCCACCGATGGCGCCGTGTAGTTGGCCCGGTCGACGGCCGGCGTGACGCGGCTACGGAAGATATCACCATTGGCATCCTGCTGCTGGCGTTTGGCGTCCGATGGCGGCGTGATGAAGATGATGCTGGCCTCTTTATTGTCGCGCAGATTGATCGCCGCACTGGCGCCGCCGTCGCGGTAGCTGCCCATCACGCCGATGGCCATCTGCATGAACCACGTTGCCGCGCCAGTGTTGCCCAGGCGATGATCGGTATTGATGAACTGCGCGATCTTGCTGCTGTCGATTTCCGGTCCACCCTGTGACGCGTAGTCGTGCAGCATGCTTTCCAACATCAGCAACTGCCCGGGCTGGTTTCCCGTCCCTGCCACGATGCGCGCCGCCCCCTTGCCGCGCTCCGCTTCCGGCAAGGTCTGCAGCGCCTGCTGCCAGCCCGCATTGAACATCTTCTGGCGCTGCTCACGCCGCGTGACGGGCTTGCCCTCTTCATCCGCAAATTTGACAAACACGGGCCGATGCACGAAACCGAACGAGGGCAGGCGGTCGAAGGTTTCCATCTGTTCCCGGTTCCACGGAATGGGAAACCACGGCGTCGGTTTCCAGTCACGCGGAGGGCGATTTTCCCAGGGATTGAGTTTATCGAAAGTATGCAAGCCCACGCCGCGGATATCGGGCCGCTGGGCGAAAGTGGCGGCAGCGGCGAGCCATTCGGCGACGGTGGGTTGGCGTTCGCTGAAGGCGTCAGGTTGCTGCTGTTTAGCGCGCGAAGGCAGCGATTGCATGACCTCGTAATACATCCCCCGCAGTTTTTCCTGGACGAAGTTATTCTCTGGGTCGTCCCAGACAAAAGGACGCAACGGTTCTACTCGTTCGCGGCGCGCCAGGATAAATACTGCAGTGGCATCAGGCATATCCGGAATGAAATATCCGTTTACCAATTTCCTTGCAGTGCCTGGCTTCCGATTGCCATCCCGGGTGCCAACGCTGTCCTCGGAATGCAAAACGATGTAGGGTACATCAGGATGCTTATCGAAAAAATCAAACACATCAATCAGCAATTGGTCAGGATGCTCATCCAGCTTCCAGGAAGCAATCGAAAACAAGTGCCAAGCCATGCCCGACGTGCCAGCGCCAGCCACGAGTCCCGCCATCGGCTCAGTTAAGCTCGGTTGTGCAGCCGGCTTTAGGATGGGAGTACCTGCATAGAACGATGGCAGCCCCCAGTATAACGGGGTAAAATTGACGCCATTTTCCAGCGCATCGTAGGCCCTGCTGCCGCCATCCCCATCCTTGTCATCACCCGTCCATGGGTATTTCTTGGGGTCTTGTTCCCGTATGCTTGTGTAAGGGCTTCCCTTTTGCAAGGCTTCCCACAATTTACCCTGCCGGTATTTATCAAGTGTCACACCCAATCCGATCACTTCCAGCACGTATTCTTGCCCAAGTTCCACAGGTTTCGTTGGCTGTTGCGCCTGCAACTGGGATGCAATTTCACGCGCCTGGCTCTTCGATAAGGCATTGAGCCATAAAAAACAAAAAAATAAAATTACAACAACTAATGATATTCCCAACCAACGAAGCGTCATCATGGCTATCACCTTTGGTCTGCAATTCCGGCGAGACAATAATCGGCCCAAGCAAGTTGCTACCGACGGGGCTACAACAATCCATTTATTTTTCTTTTTTTTCGGCCACTATTTTTGTATTTTTTGTTTGTGACACTACAATTTTCCACAATGGCCCTGATAACAAGGGTAATCCTGCAGGCAAAACTCCAGTGTTGTAATAGTTAATGGTGCCATTGATCACAGCACTTCTCCAAGCAGGCTCGACGGATAAATATGGCGCAAACTCCAATACGAATTTTTCTTTTATCCGTATTCCATTGCGCCCTTTTTCGTTGCTCTTTAAGTCCTTCACCCGCCAATCCGCCACCGCACATAAATACGCATAGAACTGCGGATCCGAACTAGCCTTGCCGCTGCCAATTGCCACGTCATATGCGGTCACTTGGCTATGATTCTTCGCGCTACCGATAATCGAGCTATGAAAAGACTTGGCACTGACCTCCCGCTGCCAGCGCAAGCGTGCCTCATTCGGGCTTTCCTGGATGGTTGCCAGGACATTTCCTTCCGTGTAGCGTGTAGCGGCAATGACCTTGCGTTGATCGAGCGGCCCTTTGCCATCGAGTTTCTTTTCCTTGTTATAGGCAGCCGTCATCAAGGCTAATTCGGCCCCGCGTATGGCTTCATCGCGCTCCGGAAAGCGGCGATAGCCGGCCGGATCCGGGCGATCCTCAGCGGTTGTGTGCAGGCCGCTTCCACTGGTCAGTGCCACTGATGCATCGCAGGGATCGACTTCTTCCACAGGTCCCTGATCTTCAGGTTTACGGTTTCGCATCATGGACGTTGTGGGAATATTGGCGGGATCAATTTGCGAGGTGCCACGCAAGTCGGCCGGTACCGGTTGTTTCAACGCTTCGCCAGTGATGGTGCGTACGCCATTGCGCTGTTCCGCCTTGCTCAACCTGGTATTGACAGGCCACGCCACCGCCTTGTGTAGAGCACGATGACTACGCAAGGAAACCTCCACATGAGACTGTTCGCTTTCTGTCATGAGCCTTAGTGGAAAATCAAAAGGCGGCGGCTTTCCAACCAACGACACCGTGGTCTTTCCCGTAGCCGGATCCAGTCTGGTCTTGTTGCTGAATACCCGCTGATAAAACCCGCCGCCCAGTTCCGCCAGCGCGCCGCGTACCTGCTTGTGCTCCACCATCTTGGTATGTCCGGAGGAGATACTGTACCCATCAAGACTGGATGTCTCCTCTTCTTCTATCAACTCACTTCCCGAGGCATAATCGGGGACGCCATCCCATCCTATGCCCTGGATATTATCCAGCGCCACCGTCATATCTTCAGGGCAAAAATACAGATAGACCTTGCGGCGATTGTCGCGGTCCTCTGCACTCTGCCAGCGGCTGCCCACCATGCCGCGATGTTCGTCCTTCTTCAGGTCGGAAAACGGCGGCTTGCAAGCCTGGCCGTTGCCCTTCGCCACCCCGGCAACTATATTCACCAAGGTCTTCAGGCGCGCGCCCATGGTCTGCGCACCACTGAGCAAATGGTAATAGGGCTTCATTGCCGCATCTTCGCCACCGTCGAACCAGGCTGCCCCTCGCATCAACAGAGGCAGGCTGTCCACCAGGCTGTACGGCGGATGCGTGAGTATCAGATTATCGGCCGGCGCCAGTCCCTTTTCCATCAGCATGGCTTGCGCCAGCAGCGACAGCAGGCAACCCTGGCTGTGCGCAACGATGCTGACAGTGTCTTCCGCGTCATAATCGCGGATCATGGAAATGAGCGCGGCCAGGCGCTGCGCCGCCAGCACCATGTACATGCGTCCGGGCGCCGTCCTCAGTGGCCGCAGGGCATCCCCCATGGGATCGGCTGGCGCATAGATTCCCGGACGCCACATATCGGGCAAATTGCTGGTGGCGTTGCCGAAAGGACCTCCTTCCTTGGACAGGTCCTTGTCGAGGCGGTTGCCATAGCGGTCGACAAACTGGCCGTTGACGGTACTCGTCTTACCTTCGACTTCGCGATAACCCCAGTAAAACGGAATCACGGGGCTATCGGTGTCCTTGGCGATCGTGCGCTTGAAAAAGACGGCGTCTGGATCATCTTCCAGCCTGTCCTTGTCCGCCGCCACGGGCATGCGGTAAGAAGCTGGCGTAAAGCCGCGCCCCAGCCTTTGCGTCAAGCCTTCGCACAAGCCATGTTCCACCGCCTTGTAGCTGACGCCCACATCGTTGACGCCATGGATGACGATGATATTGCCCGGCAGGTTGCGGCGTATCTTGACCTTCTTGCACACGCTGCGTTCGCAGTGCAGTATCGCCACGTCCTCACCCACGACGTACGGTACTTTCGGATAGCTGCCCATCGCACTCTCCTGGCGTCATCAATCCTTGTTGTGGAACACCTCGATGGCGGCCAGATGCATTGCCGCGCGCTCCAGCACCTCCGTCTTGCCACAGCCATCGCTGCGTCCATCTGCCGACGAGCCATCGCCCAGCTTCACGGCAAAGTGCGCCTGCGGCGCCCGTTGCGGTGCTGGCGGCACGCCATCGACGGCACTGTCGTCGCCCGCGTACTGAAAGATGAATTGCTGATCGGCCTTGCCTTCGGCAAAGCTTGGCAATTGCACTGCCATGCTTTGCGGGTCGTTGAAGACAAAGTTGGGCGCATTGAACTGCAGCGGCGACTTGCTGCCAAAGGTGATGCCGTCGGCGATGCGGATGAAGGCACCGTGCTTGGAAATCAACACGATTTCATCGGCCATGCCAATCACCTTGCCGTCGCTGGCCGTCAGCTTCAGGTTTTTCGCCGCATTGAGTTCCATGTCGTCATGCTGGCTTTGCAGCAGGAACTTTCCATGATGGGCGATGGCGCGGATGCCGTCCGCATGGGAAAACAGCGAGATGCCCTTGCCCGCATTCACGCTGTAGCGCTGGCCAGCCACCGCCTGCAGGTGCTGCTGCGCCACCGTATCGATGCTGCCGGCGGCGTAGCTGACGATGGCCTTCGAGCTGGCAAAGCTGATGCCGGCAGGCGCCGTGACGGCAATCGCCGCAGCACCACCCGGTTCGGCACGGGGCTGCGTATTGGTGCCGCCTTCCCAGCCTTTCAAGCTTTGCTGCAACTCCTGCTGCGCCTGGTCTTCCTGCTCCAGTGCCTGATGCGTGGCCGCATAGCTGCCCAGCGAGCGAAACAGTTCCAGGCAGTTTTCCATCAGGCCCAGATAGTCACTGCGTGCCATGTGACTACCATCGCCATTCAGGCGCTTCCAGGCCGAGATCAGCATGCCCTTGCCCGCCCGCATCGCCAACTGCTCGTCGGTGCGCAATTCGGCGCCCTCGCCGCGCGCGTCGCCTTGGCCATTGCGCCGGTCCTGCGTCAGCCATCCCAGGTTGAGCTGGCTGGAACCATGGTCGCTGGCAAGCTGGGCATTGATTTGCCCATGCACATCGTCAAAGCGCAATTGATTGGCGCGCGTGCCCTTGATTTCGCGGCTCTTGATGCCAGACAAATAACGGTTGCCGGGCAAGTCGCCCGCCTTGCTCAAGGCAACCGGCTGCGCGCTATGGTTGTACAGCTGGCCCACGATGATGGGCCGGTCCGGATCGCCACCGAGAAAGGCCAGCAGGACTTCGCTACCCACACGCGGCAAGCCCAAGTAGCCGCATTGCTGCATGCTGCCAGGTCCGCTTCCCGCCCAGCTCGACGCGACGCGCACCCAGGCCGAATCGGCGTCCGTGTCGGAGGCGCCCGTGCCACCCGCATGCTCATGGTCCAGCTTGCGCGTGGCGGGAAAGCGCACCTTGACACGACCCATGGCGTCGCAATGGACTTCTTCATTCGCCGGCCCCACCACCACGGCGCTTTGCATGGGAACTGGCGGCAGGTCGATGCGCGCGTCGTAGGCTGGAACGATGGGCACGCCGCGTCGTATGGCAGCCAGTGCAATATGCATGCGCAAGGGGCCATCGTCCACCGCCGCCGCCAGTTCGCGCTGCGGCGCGTCATCGGCCAGCCAGCGGTTGCGCGCGAACAAACGCGCCACCCTGGCGGCCAGCTCCCTGGGTAAATTATTCTGCGCAGCCACCTGCAGCGACGTGACGACAAAATCCCGCTCGGCCGCTGGCAAGGCGTCGATATCCGGGTGCTCGGCCAGGCTGAAGTATTCACCCGGGCACAGGTCGCGCACGCTGCCTTCGGCGTGAAAGCAATGGCTCTCGTAATCGTGCTGCTGCATGGCCAGCATGCCCAGCTGGCACAATGCTTCGTGATCATTGCCCGCGCGCGGCGGCAGCACGCGGTAATCATCGAGGGTGGCGGCAATGGCATTGCCATGCATGCCCTGTTGCCCCCGCCCCAAGGCATCGGCAGTCATGAACGGCCGCGCGCGCGGGTGCTCTTCATTCCAGCTATGGCGTGTCACCTTGCCCGCCTGCAGCTTGCGCACTTCGCTCCACGACGTCAGGGTATCGCGCTGCTCCGTGGCGCGGTCTGCGTGATAGCGCACGGTGTCCGCCATGTTTTTCCGCAAGCCGTCGGCATGATTGAACAGCACCAGGGTATGCGCCGGCTCGGCATGCGCGTCCGTACTTCCCTCAGCACGAAAAAACCAGGCAACGCCGCTGCGCTTGAGCAATCGCCGCACGAAGGCAGCATCGGATTCATTGTGCTGCATGACAAACTCGCGTTGCGGATACGTTTGCGACTCGAAGAAATCGGCAAACGCATACTGAAAGGCGTGCGCCAGCACAGTATTGCTGCGTATCCATTCGTCGAGCAGGGTCTTGACGATCTCGATATCCGTCAGGCGCCGGAATACGCGCGTATTGCAGCGCTTTTCCATGATGGCGAAGGCGTCCGTCAGCACCAGCTGGTAGCTGGCCAGCGCGCCATCGCTGTCACCGGCACTCGCTTGCGTGACGATGGCGCAAATACTGCGCAGCTGCCCCTGGTCGGTGACGATATCGATAGCAGCGGGCAAGGCAATCAAACTACTCAGCGGCAAGTCGGCATGCGTCGAGACGCACAGCACGCGGTAATCGATGCCGCCACAGATGGCCTCGCCACCGGTGATACGCTGCGGTATGAGCACATCGACGGGTACCTTGGGCGATACCCCCAGGCGCAGGCGCAGGGGACGCTGGGCACCCGATATCGACTCGTCACCATCCATGGCGTTCTCCTTGCATCCAATCAAGCTGGAGAACCGACAATGCCATGAGATGGCAGGGAAATACTTGATATTTAGTAAGAACCCGACAAGGTTTCCACCACTTCCATCAACCTTTGCCGCTTGGCCAACAGGGCGGGATCAAACGCTGTCCATTGCTCCAGCCGCGGCGCATACGCGGGCGTCATCATCCAGCCGAACACTTCCGCCTTGTCTTCCTCGGGGCCGTAGGCCGCGTACAGGCTGACGAGGCCGGGCTGCGGGTGGCCCAGGTTCTGGAAGCCCTTGCCGTAGGCCGTGGCGCCGCCCTGGCCATAGGCGGTGCCGGGCGGGTTCAGGGCCAGCCAGGCGGGGTCGCGGTAATAGAAGTCGTTGACGAGGCGGTATTCGATGAAGTGGTAATACTCGTGGTGCACGCGCAACTCCATGCCGGATGGACACAGAGCGGCCAGCAGGTTGTCGGCGTAGACGACACTGTCGATTTCCGGCGCCGGCATGGCCAGGCGGCGCTGGCCGTCCACGCTCAAGTCCTTCACCAGCACGACGTGGCGCAAGCCGGTTTGCGCGAAGACGCCGGCCGGGTAGCGTTCCATGGCCGGCAAGACGATGCTGAGCAGCAATTGCAGCCCGGCGCGGTCTTGCTCCGAATCGCTAAAGGCGTGCGCCTCGCTGCCGGGCATGGACAAGGTCCAGGCGGGCGCCAGTTGCAAGGCCGCCAGGCGCGCCGTGGCGATCGCCTGCAGTTGCGCCACGCTGGCATCCTTTGCTGCGACGGGCGCATAGCGCACGCTCCAGTCGCATTCGCTGCGCATGCTGTCTTGCTGAGCGGCACGTTCGAACGCTTGCGCGTCAGCGGCCGATGGGGCGGGCGGACCGACGCCGGCGCAGGCGGACAACAATGCAAGGGCAACACAGGACAGCAGGCGGCAAGCGGGCATGGCATCTTTCACAGGCATAAAATGGGGCGCAATCGCTGCGCCCCATTGTACAAGCTGCCAGTTCCTCAGTTCATCAGCGCTGGTAATTCTTGAAGAAATTCCAGCTGATCACGGTGGCGTCCGGGCCCAGTTCATCGCTGAACGGCCAGCCCGGCGGACCGCCGCTCCACGCGTGGTTCATGCCCTCGACCGTGTACTTTTGCGCGATGACGGCACCGTTGTGCAAATACGTGTCGATGGAATAGCTGCGGCCGTACGGCACCGTCTGGCGCACAATGCTGTCGGCACGATAGCGCACACTGTCATTGTCGAGGCCATCGTCGCCGTAATCGCTGGTCTGCAGGAATTGCTCGATGGTTTGCTCGCCATTGACGGGATTGACGACGATGTCGGAGGTGCCGTGGAATACCATCGTCGGCATCAGCCGGCGCGGCGAACCGGAGCAGCGCCAGGCATCCTTGCCGCGCACTTTCGGGTCGAACGAGCTGCCGTTGAACAGCGAGTCGGCGGCCGTGATCATGCCGGTGGCACCCTTGTACATGCCGCCCGAATGCACCATTACGGCGGCGAACACGTCGGAATAGCAGGCGGCCATGATGGAGGCCATGGCGCCGCCGGCCGAGATGCCCGTCACATACACGCGGCTGTCCTGCACCGCATATTTATTCTTGACCTTGTTCAGGATGCCCATCAGCACGGCCGGTTCGCCCGTGCCCCGCTCCTGGTTCAGCGGCAACATGAAATTCCAGCAGCGCATGGGATTGGCCGTGACGTTCTGGCGCGGATAGACGACGATGAAGTTCTCGCTGTCGGCCAGTTCGTTATAGCGGCTGACGGCGGCCATGCTGTTGGGCTCGGAACCGCAGCCGTGCAGCATCAGCACGACGGGCAGCGGCGTGTTGGCGTTGTAGTTGCTCGGTAGCCAGACCTGGTATTCGCGCGAGCCCCACAGGCTCGCGTACAGGCCGAAGTCCCACTGCCCGGCGGAAGCCGGCAGCGCGGCCAGCAAGCCGCAGGCGGCGATGAGTGCAGATAACAAGTGACGCAGTTGCTGATTCAGATGTGCCATGCCAGTCTCCTGATTATTATTAAGGACGAAAACAGCGACAACAAACCGGCTTGATACACATCAAGCCGGCACTTCTACAACTTCTTAAAATTTGTAGCCTGCCTTGGCGATGATCTGGCGCGGCGGGCCATAGAAACCGTCGAGGATGAACAGCGCAGGAATGTTGTAGCCATCCGTGCGGTAGCGTTTATTGCCCAGGTTGCTGCCATGCAGGCTGAAGGTCCAGTTCTTCGGCGCTTCCCAGACGACGCCAGCCGTCCAGATGCTGTAACCGCCTTGCGCCAGGGTTTCGCTCAAGTCCGTGGTCGGATACACCTTGCTGCGGTAGCCATAGCCGACCATGCTGCGCAGGGCGCCGCCAAACACGTCGCGGTCCGTGCGCGTCAGGTTCAGGCCCACTTGCCGGCGCGGCGTATTGCTGAACTTTTGCGTATCCGCAATGTTCTTGCCGCCGCTCATGAACTCGTCATAGCTGGCATTGAGCAAGGCGAGGAAGCCGTTGACTTCCCACTGGCGGTTCGGCCGCCACGAAAATTCGAACTCCGCGCCTTTGACTGTCGCCTTGCCCGCATTCGTGAAGTCGCCATAGAAACCGGGCAAGCCGCCCGGCTGCACATAGCTGGTGAAGACGGACAACTGGATATCCTTGTAGCGGTTGTAGAACAGGGCCACGTTGGCATCGAACGTGTCGTCCGGCGCCGCGTACTTCATGCCCACTTCCAGCGCGTCGAGTTTTTCATCCTTGTACGGGCGCGCGGAATCGGGCACGACCAGGTTGTTGGCGCGCACGTTGTAGCCGCCCGACTTGAAGCCGCGCGACAGGTTGCTGTAGAAATTCGTCGTCTTCGACGCTTCGTAGCGCACGGACAGTTTCGGCGAGGTATTGCTGACCGATAAGGACTTGTCGAAATCGGCCGCCGTCTGGATGGGGCGCGTAAAGCCCGCGTCGGCAAAAGCGCGGTTGAGCACGATGGCGCGCTTTTCCTCGCGTGTGTGGCGCAAGCCCGCATTGATGCTCCACGCCTTGCCCACGGGCCAGGTCCAGTCCGTGTACAGCGCCGTGCTGTCCGTCTCCACCGTGCTGACGGCGGCCTGGAACTGGCGTCCCAGGAAGTTGTTGTAGATGCCGCCGCCGGCCGTGCCTTCGAAGCGGTACAGGCCGATCACGCCGGCGCCGTAGTCGCCGCTGTACGAGGCCTGCAATTCCAGGCTCTTCTGCTCGTCGCGCGAATCGCCGAACACGTCGGCGATGGGCTGCGGCAAGCCGTCGAAGTCGATGGTTTGCTCGGACGTGCTGCGCCGCTTGGCGCCGATCACTTTCACGGACCAGTCGTTCGACAAGGTGTAGTTGGCCACCAGCGAGCCGCCCCGGTTGTGCGTGAAGTTGTTGCCCGGCATGCCGCTCTGGATGTCATAGGCATCCGTGCTGGCAGGCCGCTTGAACGGATCGAAGGCGCTCACGCCCATGCGCTGGAAGCCGCGCACGCCCGATTTGTCGTCCGTGGCGTCCAGGCTCAGCACGACGGTGAGCGGGATGTCCTGCGGAAAGTAGCCGACGGACAGGCGCGCGGCCGTGCTGTCCTGGTCGCTGACCTGTTCGCCGTTGAAGGTGTTGCGGCCGAAACCGTCGCGGTCCAGCTTGGCGGCCGCCAGGCGCGCGCGCCAGGTGCCGTTCTCGTTGGCCACGTTGAAGGCAGCCTTGAAGTTGCGCTGGTTGTAATTGCCGATGCCCACTTCCGCCGAGGCGCCGTTTTCCTTCGCCAGCGGACGCGAGATGTACTTGATGGCGCCGCCGATGGTGTTCTTGCCGTACAGGGTGCCTTGCGGGCCGCGCAGCACTTCGATGCGCTGCACGTCGAAGACGTCGAGCAAGGCGCCTTGCGGACGGGCCATGTAGACGTCGTCGAAATAAATGCCCACGCCCGGGTCCACGCCCCAGACGGGGTCGGCCTGGCCCACGCCGCGAATGAAGGCCGTCAGGGTGGTATTCGTGCCGCGCGAGGCGTACACGGTCAGGTTCGGCACGCGCTCCTGCAAATCGGCCAGGTTCTGGATATTCGCCCGTTCCAGGGCCTTGGCGGAAAACGCCGTGACGGCCAGCGGCACGTCCTGCAGGCGCTCTTCGCGGCGGCGGGCAGAGACCGTCACGGTTTCCATGCGTTCTTTCGCATCGCTGGCTTCCTGGGCGCTGACGGCAGTCGCCGGGTTGGCTTCCTGCGCCTGGGCCTGGGTGGCAAACGCGCCGGCAACGGCGAGGGCGGCGGGCATCAATTTCAAAGCAAGTTTCATAGCGTCTCCAATGTCAGGCTTGCTTACCGCCAGGGAAGACGGCCGGATTCCAGCATCGCAAGACGTAACGGTACCCGCGCGCGCAATGCGAGCACCTGCCCTGCGATGACTGTGTTCCGGCCCTCGGCCCGTGCGGCGAGTGGCCTGTTTATTTTGAATTTATGGTAAGGAAGGACTGCAACAAGGTATTCACACGCTGCGCCTGGTCCAGGGGCGTGGCGTGGCGCGAGTTCGCGATGATTTCGATCTCGCACTGCTGAAACTGTGCGGCAAAGGCCCGCTTGCTGGCGACGGGCGTGTAATCCCGGTCCGCCGCCATGATGAAGACGGGCATGGCCAGGGCCTGGAAGTGAATGTCGATATCCCAGTGGAAAATGGCGTCCAGCGCGGCCAGATAGGCGCGCTTGTCCATGCCGGCCATCTGCGTGGCGAAACGCTCGACCAGGGCTTGCTGGTCCGGATCGGGAAACAGTTTCTTGCCGATGATCTTGCCCATGGCTTTCAGGCCGAAGGTGGCGATCACAGTGCGGCGCAGCCAGTAGGCAAACAGCAGCGCGGCCGGCTTGCTGCCCTGGAACGGCTGGGAATTGATCAGGCACAAACTGGCGACCCGGCCGGGCGCGCGGTTGGCCATTTCCAGGCCCACCATGCCGCCCAGGGAAAAGCCGACGATGTGCGCGCGCGGCACGTCGAGCTGGTCCATCAGGTTGAAGAGGTCGTTGGCGAAGTCGCCGATCTGCCAGTCGCCGCCCGGCGCAGGACTGGCGCCATGGCCGCGCAGGTCGGGCACGATCAGGCGATAGCTGGTGCCGAGGGCGTCGATCTGCGGGCGCCAGTCTTCGGCGCAGGAACCGAGGCCATGCAGCAGAAACACGGGATCGCCCTGCCCTGTCTCTGTGCCCAGGTCGAGGTAATGCAATGGAACATCGGATGTCGTGTGACGCCGCATTCTGTCTCCTTGCTGTTGAACATGCTTTGTGTTCAGGTGCAGGAATATATTTTCCTGCTGTTGGAAAACATAATACGGAATCCGAATTCCGATTTCAAGTTAAATCGCTAAATATCTGAAGTCAGGTAATTTAAAGCAACACGCACCAGTTCGTCCTCGAGCGCTGCGTCCGACAAAAAGGACAGCGAACCCGTCAGAGTATGCTGGTTCAGGATACCCAGCAGCACGGGCGGCACCACCATCATCGCCTGCGTGGGGTTCGGGTGGCGGATGCTGGCCGACTTGCTGGCCAGCACGGCCACCGTGCGCTGCGAAATCAGATGATTGATCTGGTGCACCCTGTCGCGAAATTGCGCATCCTGCGACGCGCGCGTGATCAGGGCCCGCAACACGCCGCTGCGCCCGCCATTCACGGCCACGAACATGGCCACCATGGCGCGGATGAACTCTTCCAGACTGCGCCCCTCCCACTGGCGCAGCTCCGTCAGGGTCTCGACCTTTTCCACCATGTCGGAAAAAAAGCGCTGCAGCAGCAAGCGGCTGAGGGTGTCCTTGTCGCCCAATAAACGGTAGAACGTGCCCACCGAGGTTTCCGCCAGCTTGGCCAGGTCGGCCACGCCGATTTCATCGAAACGGTTTTCCGCCAGCAATTGTTCGCCTACCTGCAGCAGGCGCTCGAACGCTTGCTTGCTGCGCGCCTGGGTGGGTTCCGGGGGAACGATCATCTGCGGGAAGGGCATCGGAAAGGAAGGCATGCGGCGTCGGCGTCTCTCGATAGTGGAACCATGGTTCCGTTATGGGTGCGCGTATTGTAACGCGGGAGACGCCCGATGGGGAGCGCCGCGTGGCGCCATGGCGTGTGCTAGCGGCCCTGCCACTCCATGTAGACGTCGGCGCGCTGGTAATGGGCGTCGCCGGCGGGCCGCGCCACGTGGGTAAAGCCGCTGCTTTCGTACAGGCGGATGGCGGGCGCCAGCTTGCTGTTCGACTCCAGGAACAGCAGTTGCGCGCCGCTGGCCTCGAAGGCGTCGAAAGCCCGCTCGATCAGCCGGCGCGCGATGCCCAGTCCCTGGCACTCGGGCGTGACGGCCATCTTCGACAGCTCGATGCTGGCGTCGCCGGCGCGGATCAGGGCGCAGGTGCCGACGATCGTGCCGTCCAAACGCGCGAGAAAAATCTGTCCGCCGTCGTCGAGGATCGAACGTTGCGGATCGGACAGCACCTTGTCATCCAGCGCCTCGACATAGAAATAGCGTTCCAGCCATTCGATATTCAGGCGCTTGAAATCTGCTCCGTACTGCGCGGCGTAATCGATGATCTCCACGGCCGCCCGCTCGCGCTGGCGCCGGCAGGCGGCGATCGTCTCGCCGAATCCCTGCGATTGCAGGCGCGCCTCGGCCCGGTCCAGGCTGGCCATCAACTGCGGCGTGCCCTGCTCGAAGATGGCGTCGACGGCCGCGCGCACGTCGTCCCACAGGGGCGCCATATTGCGCAGCAGCGCTTGCCCGGACTCGGACAGCGCCAGCAGGCGGCGCCGCTCATCCTTGGCGTCCGGCAGCTCCGCCACCACGCCGGCATCGAGCAGCTTGCGTCCCAGCTGCACCACCACCGGGTGCGTCTGCCCGATCTGCGCGGCCAGGGCCGTGATGGACGTGGGGCCGTTGTCGCGCAGCAGCAGCAACAAGGGGAAGCAGCGCGACGTCAGCTCGACGCCGGCCGCCACATAGCTGGTATCGACACCCGCATACAGTTGATCGGAAAGACGGCGCAGGCGGCTGGCCAGCATCAGGGAGCCATAGGTTTGCAGGGTAGAGGACATGTTGGGCAGGATATATGTAAGTAGTTACGTATACCCTAACGTAAACCGGCTTTCCAAGTCAAGGGCAGGCTTGCTTACTCCCCATCCTCCGCCAGCGCCTCATCCAGCCTGGCCCGAAACACGGCCGCGACCAGCTCTTCCAGTCCCGGCCACACCTGCGTCAGCCAGTGCTTGCCCTCCTCGCTCACCGCCACATACGGCGCGTCGCGCGTGGCGCAGGCCTGGCCGATCGCGATGACTTGCCCGGCATCTTCCAGGCCGCCCGCGATCATGGCGTCGATGGGCAAGGCGATCAGCTCGGCGGTCAGATGCGGGCGCAGCAGGCAGGCGGGCGCGATGATGGCGAACGACGCTTCCACATAACTCCAGCAATTGGTGGGCCAGTGGGCATTTTTCACATTTTCCACGAAGATAGCATCACTGAGCGTTTCCGGATGGGCTTGCGCCTGCGCATAGAAGGCGGCAAGGGCGACGAGTTGTGGCGGGGAAGTCCAGGTGGGCATCGGTCATTGATCCAGGCAGGCTGCGCCAGGCTGGCGGCAGTGGCGGACTGTAACATGTTCAATTAATACGCTGAAACACCAATGTGCGAGGCATAATCATGGCCGCCGCCACTCTCGCCAGCCACAGCCATGCCGACCGCCTTTGAACTCTGGAAAGCCGAACTTTTAATTGTGGGCAACATCGTCCAGGATGACGATACCTCCACGCCGCCTGATGAGGCGCATCGGCGCTTCCAGCGCTACTGCGCCATGCTCGATGCGCTGGCGGGCACGGAGGGCGCACAATACGCACTGGCCATTTTCCAGTCCGTGCAGGCCGGGCACGACTACGGCGCCTACCAGACGGCCAACCGCGCCGCCTGGCGCTTCGGCGAAACGGCGTATTGCACTGCCCTGCTGCACGAACTGCCGCGTCTGATCGCCAGCCTGCCCGACTGGGCGGGAGAATTTCTCGTCGGCATCGCCAACGGCGCCGGCACGCCCAGCGCCTCGACCATCACCTGCTTCAACACCGTGCTGGCCACCACGCCACCAGCGCATCAAGCGCTGATCGCGGCCTTTATTGCACAGGAAGAAGACGACGGCTGGTTCGACCATTGCCCTGGCGTACTGGGGCATCCGTAAAGGGCGGTCGCCCTTCCACTCCCTGTCAGCATCACTACTTGAGGAATATCCATGTCGGTCTACGCCATTACCATCCCCTGCTTTGCACAGATGCTGCGCTCCCTGACGACGCTGTTAAATAAAGGCGAGGAACGCGCCCACGCACTGGGTTTCGATCCCCAAAATCTGCTCGACGCGCGCCTGGCGCCCGACATGCACACCCTGGCGCGGCAGGTGGAATTCACGTGCACCCAGGCGCAGGAAGCCGTGTGCCGGCTGGCGCGGCAAGCGCTGCCCCGGCTCGCCACGCCCGCCAGCATGCAGGAAGCCAAGGCGCTGATCGACGACACCCTGGCGATGCTCGCTGCGGCGGACCGCGCAGCCATCGACGCTGGCGCAGAGCAGCCAGTGTCGATCACCCTGGCCGGCGGCTTGACTTTCGACATGACGGGCCAGGAATACGCGGTCAACTGGGCCACGCCGCAATTCTATTTTCACCTGGTGACGGCCTACAACATCCTGCGCCATAACGGCGTGCCGCTTGGCAAGGCCGAGTATGTACAACATATGTTTGCGTATGCGCGCCAGGCATAATTACCTGTCTATGAAGAAGAAAGGCAATGCGGTTGACACTCGACGATCCCATCTCGCGCCACCAGGACGCCATTGACGGCGAACGCTACGCGGGCATCATGCCTGGCCACGCTGGCGCCGCCAGCTATCAGTTGTTCCTGCTGCCCGGCGAAGCCGGCACCCTGCCCTGGCAAGCCGCACTCGACTGGGCCGCGGCGCGCGGCGCCTGCCTGCCCATGCGCAGCGAACTGGCCTTGCTGCACGCCAACTTGCGCGACGCCTTCCCGGATGCCTGGTACTGGTCGTCGGAAGCGGACGCCATCCTGCCCCGCCTGGCCTGGAGCCATGATTTCGATAACGGCACCCAATACAACTTTCGCAAGACCTACAGCGGCCGCGCCTGCGCCGTGCGCCGGATGGCGCTGCCGTCATCGGCCGCCGCACCCATCCCCTTGCGGCAGGGCGAACGCTATGCCGGCCTGATTCTCGGCAAGGATGGCGCGCCCGACTACCATCTGCTGTTGCAGCCGGACAAGTTCGAGCCGGGGTACGACTCGTGGCAAGCCGCTTCAAGCTGGGCCGCCAGCCTCGGCCACAGCTTGCCGGATCGACGCGAGCAGACCTTGCTGTATGCGACATTGAAAGACGCGTTCCGGCCGAACTGGCACTGGTCGAGCGAGCCGGGCGACATCGAGGACGAAGCCTGGTGCAAGGATTTCGACACGGGGGTTGCCTATCAGACTTTGCGCGAGTTCGACGGCTATGCGCGCTGCGTGCGCCGGGTGCTTGTATAGTGCGCATTTGCTCAGCCGAGCTGTCCCATCAAGGAAAACCATGCTGTTATCACTCGACGATCCCCTCTGGCCCACCCTGGAAGGCGGCTACCGCATGCCCTACGACGTGGCCGGGGCGCTCAAGGCCATGCAGGCGGGCGAAGACGTCTGGCATGAGCTGTGGGAAGAGCTGCACCACCAGGGCGACGTGGGCGTCGCCTCGTATGCGGCCGTGCCCCAGCTCGTCGCCATGCTGGGCGGTGCAGACTCGCGCGAAGAAGATTTCTATGCGCTCATCGCCTTAATCGAGCTGGAGCGCCACCGCCAGCATAATCCGCCGCTGCCGGAGTGGCTGGCCGACAGCTACCGCGATGCCTGGGCACAGCTGCCCGCCATCGCCGCGCGCGACCTGCAGGGCCAGCTGGACCCCGTCATGCTGGAATCCGTGTTCGCCGTGCTGGCCCTTGCCAAGGGCAACTTGCGGCTGGGCGCCCTGCTGCTGCAGATGGATTCCTCCGAAGCGGACGAGTGGCTGGAAGAGCGTCTCGGCTGGTCCGAGCTTTACGGCAAGGACGCTTGAGCGTCAGAAACGCTCGTCGCGCAGCGCCGGCATCACCAGTTCGCGCACGAACGAGGCATTCGACAGGTTCAGCAGCATGCGCACGACGGCAACGACGTCATGCACGGGAATCAGCTCGCCTTCGCCCCGCGCGGCAGCGTCCGCCAGCGGCACGGACAAGCCATCGTAGGTATTCAGGTAGCCCAGCTGCAATGCCGTCACGGCCAGCCCCTGTTCGCGGAAACCTTCGCGCAAGGCATCGGCGATGCCGTTCAGGGCGAATTTCGACGCGCTGAACGTCACTTCCGGGCGGCCGCTCTGGCGCAGGCCGGAGGTCGACCCCGTGAGTATCAGCTGCGGCTTGCTGCTGGCCAGCAAGCGCGGCACCAGGCGCTTGAGCAGCAAGATCGTTGCCGTAATATTCGTATTGACCATGTCGACGATGGCGTCGTCCGCATCGCCGAGGAAAGCATAGTCATCGCTGAAGGCCTTTTCTTCCCACACGCCCAGGTTGTAGATCACGGCGTCCAGCGTGGCGGGCGCCTCGTGTGCAATGCGATCGACCGCCTCGGCGGGCGCGGCCAGGTCCGCCGCGATCCATTGCAGCTGCGTGCCCTGGCCTGCGGGCAAGTCGGCAGGTTGCTGGCGCGATACGCCGATGACGGCATGGCCGTCAGCCAGCAAACCGTCCACCAGCGCGCGTCCCAGGCCCCGGCTGGCGCCCACGATCATGATATGCATACTGTGTCCTTTCCAATGAAGTCAATGCTGATGATAGCGGCGTTGTATTAAGCACAGCTGAGGCTGCTCGCCGCACCGGCGCCCTGCCACAGCGTTTACTCGCATGGCGGAAATGCGTATGCTAGGTCTGGCAATCTCCGATAACACACAAGAACGAGACACATGCCTACCTCCGACACCGCCGCAAGCAACGCCGCAAGCCGTCCCCTCACCCAGCAAGACTATAAAACCCTGTCGCTGGCCGCCCTGGGCGGCGCGCTGGAATTCTACGACTTCATCATCTTCGTCTTCTTTGCCAACGCCATCGGCCAGTTGTTCTTCCCGCCGGAAATGCCGGAATGGCTGCGTTTGCTGCAAACCTTCGGCATCTTCGCCGCCGGCTACGTCGTGCGTCCGCTGGGCGGCATCGTCATGGCCCACTTCGGCGACTTGCTGGGCCGCAAGCGCATGTTCACGCTCTCCATCCTGATGATGGCCGTGCCGACACTGCTGATCGGCTTGCTTCCGACGTACGCCACCATCGGCCTGGCCGCCCCGCTGCTGCTGCTCCTGATGCGCATCTTCCAGGGCGCGGCCGTGGGCGGCGAAGTGCCGGGCGCCTGGGTGTTTGTGTCCGAACACGTACCGAGCCGTTTCACGGGCTTTGCCTGCGGCGTGCTGACGGCGGGCCTGACGGTAGGCATTCTGCTCGGCTCGCTCGTGGCGACGGGCTTGAACACCGTCTACACGCCGCAAGAAATCACCGATGGCGCCTGGCGCTATCCATTCCTGCTGGGCGGTATCTTCGGCTTCGGCGCCATGTATCTGCGCCGCTGGCTGCATGAAACGCCGGTGTTTGCGGAAATGCAGCAGCGCAAGGCGCTGGCGACGGAAATGCCCTTGAAATCCGTGCTGCGCAGCCACCGCGGCGCCGTCGTCGTGTCGATGCTGCTGACGTGGATGCTGTCGGCCGGCATCGTCGTCGTCATACTGATGACGCCTGCCTTGCTGCAAAAGATCCACCACATCGCGCCGCGCACCACGCTGGTGGCCAATACCGTGGCAACGCTCTGCCTGGCGTTCGGCTGCATCATCGCCGGCATGCTGGCCGACCGCCTGGGCGGCAAGCGCGTGATCTTCGTCGGTTCCTTGCTGCTGGCCATTTCCACGTATCTCTTCTACACCACCGTCGGCAGCCGCCCCGACCTGCTGCTGCCCCTGTACGCCATGACGGGCCTGTTCGTCGGCGTCGTCGGCGCCGTGCCCTACGTGCTGGTGCAGGCGTTCCCGGCCCAGGTGCGCTTCTCGGGACTGTCGTTTTCCTACAACTTGTCGTACGCGATTTTCGGCGGCCTGACACCCGTGGTCGTCACCCTGATGCTGAAGAACAACGTGCTGGGCCCCGCCTATTACGTGATCGGCGTGTGCGTGGTGGGCATGCTGACGGCGCTGTTCATCAAGGACCAGCGGCAGACGGTGGGACGCTAAATCAGCCGCCAGCGAGCCAAGCCACCTTCGGGTGGCTTTTTTTTTGCCCCGATTTGTCGCGCTGCACCAAAATCTGAAAAGGCGTTTCACATCGCGGGATTTCAAACGGCAGACTCGTCCATTAATGCTCTCACTTTTTGAAAATTCATTTCACATCCTGAAAAATTATAATTAAGTCGTTGAAAAAGAACGATTAAATTTAAGTTATATGTCTTATATAAGACTTGAAGATCGGCGCGAATCGGCCTACTATTTAGTCATGCAGTTTGCTTCGACAAGACGTTGTGGCGCACTCGGCGATTTTCTCAAACATAGCTTTTCTTTTTAGGAGATTCACATGTCCCAGTATCAAGACGACATCAAGGCTGTTGCTGGTTTGAAAGACCAACAAGGTAGCGCCTGGAACGCCATCAATCCCGAGTCCGCCGCCCGCATGCGCGCCCAGAACAAGTTCAAGACCGGCCTGGACATCGCCAAGTACACGGCGAAGATCATGCGCAACGACATGGCCGCCTACGATGCGGACACATCCAAGTACACCCAGTCGCTCGGTTGCTGGCACGGTTTCATCGGTCAACAGAAGATGATCTCGATCAAGAAGCACTTCAACAGCACCGACCGCCGCTACCTCTACCTGTCCGGCTGGATGGTCGCCGCCCTGCGCTCCGAGTTCGGCCCGCTGCCAGACCAGTCGATGCATGAAAAAACCGCCGTCTCGGCCTTGATCAAAGAGCTGTACACCTTCCTGCGCCAGGCCGATGCCCGCGAGCTGGGCGGCCTGTTCCGCCAGCTGGACGCGGCCCAGGGCGATGCCAAGCAAGCGATCCAGGCCAAGATCGACGGCCACGTCACCCACGTCGTGCCCATCATCGCCGACATCGACGCCGGTTTCGGCAATGCCGAAGCCACCTATTTGCTGGCGAAACAGTTCATCGAAGCGGGCGCCTGCTGCATCCAGATCGAAAACCAGGTGTCCGACGAGAAACAATGCGGCCACCAGGACGGTAAAGTGACGGTGCCGCACGAAGACTTCCTGGCCAAGATCCGCGCCATCCGTTACGCCTTCCTGGAACTGGGCGTGGACGACGGCATCATCGTTGCCCGCACGGACTCACTGGGCGCCGGCCTGACCAAGCAGATCGCCGTCACCAATGAACCAGGCGACCTGGGCGACCAATACAACTCCTTCCTCGACTGCGAAGAAGTGTCGGCCGACGCGCTGGGCAATGGCGACGTCATCATCAAGCGCGAAGGCAAGCTGCTGCGTCCGAAACGCCTGCCGAGCAACCTGTTCCAGTTCCGCGCCGGTTCCGGCGAAGAGCGTTGCGTGCTCGACTGCATCACCTCCTTGCAAAACGGCGCCGACCTGCTGTGGATCGAAACGGAAAAACCGCATATCGCGCAAATCGGCGGCATGGTCAGCGAAATCCGCAAGGTCATCCCGAACGCCAAGCTGGTGTACAACAACAGTCCATCGTTCAACTGGACCCTGAACTTCCGCCAGCAAATCTTCGACGGCATGAAAGCGGCAGGCAAGGACGTGTCTGCCTACGACCGCGCCCAGCTGATGAGCGTGGAATACGACCAGACGGAACTGGCGATCGCCGCCGACGAGAAGATCCGCACCTTCCAGGCCGACTCGGCCCGCGAAGCCGGCATCTTCCACCACCTGATCACCCTGCCGACCTACCACACGGCAGCCTTGTCGACCGACAACCTGGCCAAGGAATACTTCGGCGACCAGGGCATGCTGGGCTACGTGGCCGGCGTGCAGCGCAAGGAAATCCGCCAGGGCATCGCCTGCGTGAAACATCAAAACATGTCCGGCTCGGACATCGGCGACGATCACAAGGATTACTTCAGCGGCGAAGCGGCGCTGAAGGCGGCTGGTAAAGACAATACGATGAACCAGTTCTGAGCTTTTGGTTTGGTTGTAGAGTGAAAAAAACCCGCTTTGGCGGGTTTTTTTGCGTCTGCACGTTGCAGAGAGGGGGATTCGAATCATAGCTGACAAAGCGCATGGATGGCTGATTTCGACGGATGGTAGATTGAAGAATACCCCCAACGATGCCCTTACCAAAAAGTTGCCTACCTACACCATGAATTAATGCAACAAAAAATATTCATTCGAGCTAAGGATTGAAAATCCTTGTGTCGGTGGTTCGATTCCGTCCCGGGCCACCAAGAACATCGTTCACGCAACGCCCGCTCATCGAAATGGGCGTTGTCGTTTCTGTGATTCGCACTCCTCGGCTCCGGTCTATTTCCAGTTCTCATGGACTATGCCCGGAACTTGCGCCCCTGTCCAAATCCTCCATCCAATTCGTGATCGTGATGCGCCCAGTGCTACACTTTGAACAGACCTTGCATGCCGTTATTAGCCGCCTCATCAGCTTGCAGCTTCTTTGTCGTAAACAAAAGCAGCGCGCTAAATGTCGCGCCCCCCCCGTTTTGTTGGACATTTTCCGTATTTTCTCGAATCGTCGATGACCCTTACCAGGAGTGCGTATGCCACCCAAGAAAAAAACCGATCCGTCACTTTTCGATGCGATAAATGCATTGAAACCTGAGCTGCTCAAGAGGCGGCCTCCGCAGGCATATACGCCGACTCCGACAAACCTCGATTTTATGAGTGACGCTGACCGACACGCTGCCTCATCGAAAGGAGGCCAGACAACGCAGAGAAGGAGGCACGCTGCCACGGTCTCATCACCGGATATCGCGCGTCAGCTTTCCGTGCTCGGAAACGAGTGGGAAAAGGCCTGGAGCAGCGGCGCTGACACGATCGAAGTCGAGCAAGCCATCCGCGGCATCGTCGAGCCTTGCTTCCGGAATGGGGTTCCGAACGAAGATGCAGTCAAGATGCTCAACAAGTATGCAAGCCCGCTCCGCGTTCAACAGAAAGCTGGGTCGGTGCATGTAACACTGCAAATCGATGCCGAACCTGAAATTGTCGTCAAAGGAGGTATTTGACCGTGCTGGGGTCTCGATGGCCCGGGAGACTTAAAAAATCCCCAGTACCGATGGCTGAATTCCGGCTCAGGTGAGCAAGAGACATTGTTCGCAAAAACGCCCCCCCCCCTCATAGGTTGGCGTTTTGCGATTCAGGAACACGAAGTCTTCGTTCCCTGCCTATTTCTTTACTGAAGTTAAGATATCTTAGCTAACAACGCGTCGCTACGCGAGGTACAAAGCCTGCTTGTACACAGCTCTCCGCAGATGACACAACACTACGCCCAGCTGGCCGACAACGGACTTCGACGCGCCAGCCAGTCCGTCGCGACGATCAACGCGGCGACAGTTCAGGGCGCTCAAGGCAAAACGCCAGCATAACAGCCCACCTCCTCGAATGGCGTCATATTCGTTCGGCGAGCAACTTTACTTGATTTGGATACGATGCATCTTGATGATCGATGACCACGTACCTGCTATCATGGTCACATCCTCAAATCATTGCCCTAAAATACATATGGCTACTGAAAATTTATTCGCTGCACAGCTAGAAGAAGAGAACCTTTCCGCAGAAATCGTTGATGACGAGGACACTAGTAGTTCTATATTCAATTCAAAACCGTGGAACCCCGCAAAGATTCGAATTACAACGAAAAATTTCTCACTCCGAGAAGTGGTTGATCAAATTCGAGATGACGATATCGATTTGTCGCCAGACTTTCAGCGTGAATATGTATGGAAAAGACGTCAAAGAACCCGTCTAGTTGAATCCATATTACTTGGAATCCCGCTGCCCGCTTTTTACTTTAACCAAGATGATGACGGCACATATCAAGTAGTGGATGGCGTTCAACGCCTCTCCACAATTCATCTCTTTATGGAGGATGGTCATGTCTTGGAGGCAAATGATCTCGAGTATCTGAAAGACCTTGACGGTCTGAAATTTTCAGAACTTGATCCCGCAGCGCTGCGTAGATTCAGAAGTGCTCAGATAGTTGTGCATGTAATCGAGCCACAGACTCCTGATGAAGTAAAGTATGATATTTTTGGACGCGTCAACACACTGGGGAGTCCACTGTCAACTCAAGAAATTCGACATGCAATGAGTAAATCTCGCTCAAGAAACTTCTTGAAAGATCTCTCAGAGATGTCGGAATTCGATTTAGCTACAGGTCAAAATTTTTGGATTAAGAATTTAGAAATCCCTGGGAAATTTCTTCGTGACACTGGACGCATGATGAATCGCGAATTGGTTTTGCGTTTTTGTGCTTTTAAGAATTTTTCCAGCGAAGAATATCGATCTTATCCAAGTCTCGACTCATACTTGGTTGAGTTCACGCGGCGCTTGGATGGCCGCTCAGAGCGCGCGGCTCATATCACAGACCAAGATCTGTTCGAGATGAAGCAGGAATTTCAGCGCGCCATGGTTAACGCATCGACTATTTTGGGAAAAGCGGCCTTCCGCCGTTGGCCTCTTAACGTTACACGGCGAGGGCCAATTAACAGAGCTGTGTTCGAATCTCAAGCATTAGCTTTAGCGGGTTACAGGCTGGAAGATTTGCTACCAAAGCAGGAGCAAATACTTACTTCATTCCGAAAATTATTTGAAGAGTCTGAGTACGCAAGATCTGTAACAGTAGGCACTGGCGATCCCCGTCGCGTCGAAACTAGATTAGTTAGAGCAAAGGATATGCTACGGGAGATATTTCCATGATGCAATCTATCGAAATCGCGGGATTCAAAAGGTTCGAGACTGAACCATTTAAATTACGTCCGCTAACTGTGCTGACAGGTTTAAATGGCTCGGGGAAAACTTCCTTACTTCATGCGATGCTTATTATGCATGAAGCTCTTCATGGGGTCGGCAACGGTGTGGTCCGATTAAATGGCCCTTTTGAACTGGAACTAGGGACAGCTGAAGATGTCATTAATTGGTCTGGGCAGGAAAAAATTGCCTTCAAAATTTCTGATGAGAAGGGCACTTACTCTTGGGATCTGCATGCAACAGCGAATGATGCGATGCATCTTATTGCTGACGAAGTGCCTTCGACCGTTCCATCTGCTTTTGGTTTTGAATCTAATTCGTTTGAGTATTTGTCGGCCGAACGACTAGGCCCTCGAGACAGCTTCCCCGCCTCGCCTCTTCCTGCTGCTGGATTGGGGATTGGTGTGCGGGGGGAACATTGCGCGCAAATATTGGAAGCGCATGGAAACAAACCCGCGTTTGAAGATCGCCTGCATCCAGAATCCTCAGCGCCATCGCTCTTAAAGTACGAGGTTGAGCGCTGGCTTAGCGAAATCGCTAGACCAATTGAGATTGATGCTGTCCGCTATTCGGGATCAACTATTTATGCCTTGAAATTTCGTGCTCCTGGCGAGACATGGGTTCGTGCTACTAACATGGGATTTGGTGTTTCCTACGCCCTACCGGTAATTCTTGCGGGTCTAACTGCTAAACGCGGCGGATTGATAATTGTCGAAAACCCTGAGGCCCACTTACATCCTGCTGGACAATCCCGCATGGGAATTTTCTTAGCTTGGTTAGCATCAAAGGGGGTTCAGGTTCTTATTGAAACCCACTCTGACCACATCCTAAATGGTATTCGACGTGCAATTGGGGAATATAAGTACTTGCCAGCCTCAGAGGCGGTGGTCCATTTTTTCGACTCTGGAGAGAAGGCTTCAGTAGAAGAGTTACATTTCACTCCGATTGGAGGGATTTCACACTGGCCCACTGGATTCTTTGATCAGTATCAAATCGACACTGCTGCACTAGGTCGGGTCCGGCGGGGAGCAGTATAAGATGGCATGCGTTGTCGATTCGCAAGAATGGTTATTTGATGGCTGGACCAACGAGGAAGTGATCTCTGCGTTCGAAGACATTTTAGACCGCTTTGACCGTGCATTCGCGCGCAAAGAAGTTGTATGGATTGGTGATGATCTACAAACGAAATTAGTTTTTAGCGATCTCGATTTGTGGACTCTCAGGTCCGCAGACTCACCAATACAAATTCCCGATGACATCTGGCAGGAGATGTCTGCGGCTTTAGGTAAAGCTCAACGTTATTTAGATGAATTGACCTGGCCCGATGGGTTCGATTCTTTTTTAATATCTATTGACGGTAATGCCGCCACAGAGAATCCCGATGTGGCATGGGCGCATCATAAGGTAAGAGGTGGTCAAGCTGTGGCTTGCCTTGGACTCAAACGAAAGGGGCGATTTGCTACCGAATCCGTAAAAGACATAGCGAATGTACACTGGACCCACGATGAAAGATCTTGCTCTGTTTTTTGGAGAGAGGCTATCGACGTCGAAAGAGATAGTCCAGAAACTCTTCGTCGCCTTGCGCCAATGGCATATCCTGGACTTTATTTCACAGACGACGTTTGGGCCGGTCTAGGGAGATTCAGTGGTGGATATTATGCAAACAGCACAGAACTTAGGCGTTACTTAGCAATCCTAAATGATGATGGCACTTGGGCGTTCACCGCTCCTCCTCCAGCTCAGGTTCGCTCAGAAGCACAAGGAGTGTCAACGCAGTCTCCTACTGCCCAATTAGTGATCCAGAGGTTTATTCGCCTTCAGCTAGACGTGACGCCTGAAAACCCGGACGTTTATAGGAATAGGGATTGCAGGGAGGCACGTGAAGTTCAGGTATTGGGGGATGTACTATATTTTGGCTGGCATGGGAAACTGCAAGCTCACCAAAATAGAATCCACATTCATGCACCTACACCCACCAGCAACGGAAGGGTTTTGGTGGGGATTTTTCATGAGCACCTTCCCCTCCCGACCTAACCTAATTGTCAAGACTCGTCTGGTTATAGATGCGTTTCACTAATAATTCTGGCTTGGTCTGCTGCCATTTCTTCATCGCCTGAATCGGTGTTTCGTTATTCAGGGCGCGCTGAAGGATGTTAGGGCTATAGACTTTCAGGTACTTGCGCAACGTCGATTCCAGTTCGTCCCGGGAGCCGAATACGTGACGGGGTCAGGCCCGCCATTCGGACACGGACTCAGGCATAGGACCGCAGATGCCCAAATTTACTTGACCATCGCACAACGCAAGGAGTGCATGGCGTCGACATCTGATGCGATAAAGTGCACCCGTTCCAGTTCTTTCCCATAGCCTGTTCCACGCGCCATCTCTACCATGAAATCCCTCTGAAACAAGGAGTGGGGGGCAGGTCTGCCATTTTGAACGCTACGCAAGCAAGGACACGGCACGCTTGCCCTCCCCAACGCGCATTCGGCGGCAATCCTATCGAGCTAACTGCAGAGCTGCTGAACAGTCATAGTAGTTTCAAGCCATCCAATGCATGAGTTCGTGTCCAGATGGCGGGCCTGACCCTCGTCCCTGCGTTCGTTGGTCTAACTGACCGGGCTTCTGCAGTGCTCAATGCATCAGCCCGTGTCCAAATGGCGGACCTGATTCCGGCCCTTGAAGGTATCGGTTTGCGGGAGCCGCCCCCTGTTTCCGCAGAATGTCCTGACGAAATAGAAGTCGTTGCCCTAAGTAATTGCTGAAGCCGTCATTACGTTATACTCAAAATACCATCAGGAACGAAAGCAACACCTGCAGCACGAACACTGCCGGAATCGTCTGCACAAATTTTACAAACAAAACTAACGAGGAACTACCATGCCAACAACCAATCTTTCGATTGCCTCTGAGCCTGTTCTTGACTTTGAATGTGCCGGTTGGCCCACGGAAAATCGCGCCGAACTGTTTGACGCCGCGAAGAAAATTCCTGGAGTTACCAGCGTCGATGGTGCAGGACACAGTACCATGCGCGTTCGATTCGATTCGTCCATAACTGATCCTTCTACGCTGACTCTAGCGGTGGATGAAGTTGCGGATACTATTCTGCCGGGACACAATTTTTCCGAATAGGGTGCCGACGACAGAACGAGGCACGGTTTCAGGCATGCCAATCTGTCAGTGGCCGCCAGGGTCAGATACCGCCATTTAGACACGGATTGGGGCTGTGGTTGCAATAGAAGCCCTTAGGTCTTTGTGGATAGCATTGCGTGCCGAGGACGTGCGTTCGTTGGTCTAACTGACCGGGCTTCTGCAGTGCTCAATGCAGCAGCCCGTGACCGTTGAGCACGAAGTGCGAATAAGCAGGTGTGAAGTTAGCTAACCGCAGGTTAGCTAACTTCACCTATCCTGCCCCGCTTCGCGCAGCGACTAAACCACAAAAATCGTCGGACACAACTTCGACCAAACCATTTTTTTACAGGTACGAAAGCAAATTTAGCAGGAATGTATGCCGAAAATAGCACGGTAGTTCCGCCCCGTGCAGCGACTGAAACCATTAAATCACCGGGTAACACCACGACCAAACCATTTTTTTGCAGGTACGAGAGCAGATTTAGCAGGAATGTATGCCGAAAATAGCACGGTTGATCAGCGTCAATAGGCAGCGTCCAAGTGGGAACATTTGACATGCATCTGGGCCAACCTTGATCAATATCAGCAACAAATTTTCATAGTCTGCTGTACGAGTACTACACGGCAATAGCGCGCGTCTCCTCCGATGGCTGCGCCTTTCCGCGTGGACAGAAAGAGCTCCCCCTGGAGGCGGTCAAAACGATTGCTGGCAGGTATTGATGGCGTGAGATGCCAGCAGTCGCATGCACTTGTGGCGGCGATACACCAACAGGACCAATGAAATCGGGGCCGCGCCAATGCATCTATGGCATGAGGAATTCGCTGTCGATTGCCCAATTTTTAGCTGCTAAAGCTTCCACGAACTCGCTCCCGTGTCCAGCCTTGATCTCACACAAAGTGCGCGGCAGGCTTGATCCAAGTGGCATGGCAGGCCGATTCTTGTTGCACCAGCGATTACGGCATTCGATACTGGACCCATGTTTTCGGAATAATGATTGCGAGCGCGTTTCCACGAAGGGCGAATCGGTCGCAGGGCAAGGCCTGCTGCATATGCCATTCGCCCCGGTGTTGCCGCTGGCATTTTTGGTTCACGAAGGGGGACGCCATGAAAGCAGCGACAGCCGAATTCCTGAAAGAGCGCCGCGTTGAACCTCGCATGGGCGAAGAGCGCTTCAACCGCCTGGGCGAAGTGCTGGCAACCTGCGGCAAATCGCGCAGCAGCGTTTATGCAGGCATCAAAGATGGCACCTTCCCTGCCCCTGTCAAGCTGCAAGGACGCTCCTCTGCATGGCTCAGAAGCGAGGTGCTACGCTGGATGCAAGCGTGTATCGAGGCCAGCAGACCTGCAACCACGGCATCATCATTAATCGGGCATTCTTCGGGTAGCAGGCACATCGGCAACAAAGGGGTCTGAGTAGAATGAACCCGACCACATACCTGGATACCTGCGGCATAGGTAGCTCACCTGCGCCGTTGCATCACCCTGGCGTCCGTCATGGCTTCGATTAAAGCGTCTTTATCCATGCCAAATTCGAGGCAACTGAAAATGATGTCGGCGCAGTAGCCATACAACATTTCAATCACCTCGTTGGCGCGCTCTTTTTGGATTTTCTCCACCATGGCAAGCATGTCGCTTCGCATTCTTTCATCGGCGGAAACGCGGCTCAGTGCAGGAAAGACCAGCGCCCACATCCACTCCACCGCCTGCGTACCGATGTGGGTTGCGCAGCGCTCCACGTTTCTAGCATTTATGGCAGGAGGCAACGGTCGATTTTGCCGAAGCCGCTTTGGCGGGCGCGTCTGCGCGGCCTTGAACTCTGGGCGCGGGTCCTTTCCCTCATCAAGCATCTTGCGAGCAACTACACGGCGGCTCCGCGCAAGATCCAGCGACACTTCCGGGTAGTGGCCGAAGGTCAACGTCTGTTCCTTCCTATCTAGCTGACGAAATTTCATCCGCCATACCTTTGTTCCAGTTGGCATGACTTCAACATACAGCCCTAAGCCATCGAACAACTTGTGAGATTTGCTTCGAGGCTCAGCTTGGGCAACTTGTTGTTCTGTAAGAGGTGCAATAAGTTTTGCCATATCAGCCTCCATTAACGATGCGGCACTGGCCACACCAGTTCCAGCGATCCATGATGGCCCGGCTGCGGCGTATCGCCGCGCTCCACGGCTTCCAAATAGTCGGCCCACTCCTGCATCATCTTGCGGCGCTCCGACAGGAACTGAGCGCGGTCGTAGGCGCTGGCCACCTTGTCCTTGGGCGCGTGCGCCAGCTGGCGGTCCACCACTTCATGGCGGTAGCCCAGGCGCTCCTTGATGGTGCTCATGGCCAGCGCCCGGAAGCCGTGGCCCGTCATGCGGCCCTTGTAGCCCATGCGGGCCAGCGCCACCAGCAGCGTGTTGTTGCTCAGAGGCTTATCGTGGTCGCGCTGGTTTGGAAACAGATAAATCCCATGGCCCGTAATCGTGTGCAGCTGGCGCAGCAAAGCCAGCGCCTGGCGCGAAAGGCAGACGTGGTGATTGGTCGTGTCGGGATTGACGGTCAGCTTGCCGCGCTTCATGCGCTGCCAGGGGATGATCCACTCCCCCTTCTCCAGATCGACTTCGCTCCATGGCGTCTCTATCAGTTCGCTGGTGCGCACGAAGATCAGCAGCATCAGGCGCAGCGCGATGCGCGTCGGCTCGAACATGCGTGCCTCGTTGCGCGCCAGCGCGTCCAGGAAAACGGGCAATTCATCGGCATCGATGGCGGCATAGTGCGAGGCGCGCTTGGTCTTCAGGACGTCCTTCATGTCCACCACCAGGTTGCGGTCAGCCAGGCCGCACTGGATGGCGTAGCTGAATATCTGCGAGCAGACGGCTTTCAGGCGATGCGCAATCTCTGTCGCGCCGCGCTCTTCGATCTTGCGCAGCGTGGCAATCAGTTCGCGGTGCTTGATTTCTGCTATCGGCCTGCTGCCAATCTTTGGAAAGATATCGGCCTCCAGGCGCTGCAGCATGTTCTTGGAAGTGCGCTCGCTCCAGGTTGGCACCTTGTTTTCGTACCACTCGCGGGCCACCTTCTCGAAGGTATTGGCGGCTTTTTCGGCAGCGAGCCGCCTGGCATCTTCGCGATGCTTGGCAGGGTCGATACCCTGCAGCTGCAAGCGGCGCGCCTCCAGGCGCTTTTCTCGCGCATCCTGCATTGAAATTTCCGGATACGGGCCAAACGTCAGCGCGTTTTCCTTGCCGTCTGCATGACGGAATCTCCAGCGCCAGATTCGCGATCCGCTGGGCATCACTTCAACGTACAGGCCGCCGCCGTCGAACATCTTGTACGGCTTGGACCGGGGCTTGGCGTTCTTGACCTGGAGTTCGGTAAGGGGTGGGATGAGCTTGGGCATCATGGTCTCCTCTGCGTAAGCGTCAGAAACCACTATAGGCGACTAACCAGGGAATGGTCCCCAGTGTGAACTAGGCGTTGATCCCAAACAATCACCCAAAAAATTTGGCTGCAGCTGGACAGTACTGGACGCCAGAATACAAAAAAACCGCTTTAGCACGGGCTAAAACGGTTTTTTGTGGACGTTCTTGGACTTCCTTGAACTGGCCAATTTGTATCTTTGGCGGAGAGAGGGGGATTCGAACCCCCGATAGAGTATTACCCTATACACGCTTTCCAGGCGTGCGCCTTCAGCCGCTCAGCCATCTCTCCTGAAGGCAATGCGCGCGTCTTGCTTGCTCACATTGTGTACTGCATATCGCTTGTCGCGAAGCCGCAGATTATAGCAAAGATTCTACGGACTGCCAAAGTTATTTACCCAGGGGTAAAAGTTTGGCCAGGCCTGCCGGAAGGATGCGCCCCGGTGGCGCGCATAGCCCTTCCCGAGGCACTGGCCTGTCTGTTAAGACGTTTCCTTCAGTTGCTCCAGGATGGCCGGGTTTTCCAGGGTCGACACGTCTTGCGTGATCGTCTCGCCCTTGGCCAGCACGCGCAGCAGGCGGCGCATGATTTTGCCGGAGCGGGTTTTCGGCAGGTTGTCGCCGAAGCGGATTTCCTTCGGTTTGGCGATCGGGCCGATTTCCTTGCCGACCCAGTTGCGCAACTCCAGGGCCAGCTTCTTGGCTTCCTCGCCGGTCGGACGCGCCTGCTTGAGCACCACGAAGGCGCAGATCGATTCGCCTGTCGTGTCGTCCGGACGGCCCACCACGGCCGCTTCGGCCACCAGCGGATTGGCCACCAGGGCCGATTCGATTTCCATCGTGCCCATGCGGTGGCCCGACACGTTCAGCACGTCATCGATGCGGCCCGTGATCGTGAAGTAGCCCGTGTCCTTGTTGCGGATGGCGCCGTCGCCTGCCAGGTACATCTTGCCGCCCAGTTCTTCCGGGAAATAGCTGGACTTGAAACGCTCTGGGTTGTTCCAGATCGTGCGGATCATCGATGGCCATGGACGTTTTACCACCAGAATACCGCCCTGGCCGTTCGGCACGTCCTGGCCCGCTTCGTCGACGATGGCGGCCATGATGCCTGGCAATGGCAGGGTGCAGGAACCTGGCACCATCGGCGTGGCGCCCGGCAGCGGGGTGATCATGTGGCCACCCGTTTCCGTTTGCCAGAAGGTATCGACGATCGGGCATTTCTCGCCGCCGATGTGCTTGTAGTACCACATCCACGCTTCCGGATTGATCGGCTCGCCGACCGTGCCCAGCAGGCGCAGGCTGCTCAGGTCGTAGTTGCCTGGATGGACTTTCGGGTCCACGTCGGCTGCCTTGATCAGCGAACGGATGGCCGTTGGCGCCGTGTAGAAAATGCTGACGTTGTGCTTCTTGATGGTTTCCCAGAAACGGCCCGCGTTCGGGTAGGTCGGGATGCCTTCGAACACCACTTGCGTGGCGCCCACGGCCATCGGGCCATACGCGATGTAGCTGTGGCCCGTCACCCAGCCGATGTCGGCCGTGCACCAGAACACGTCGTCCGGCTTGATGTCGAAACTCCACTTCATCGTCAGCGCGGCCCACAGCAGGTAGCCGCCGCTCGAGTGCTGCACGCCCTTCGGCGTGCCGGTCGAGCCGGAGGTGTACAAGATAAACAGTGGATGCTCGGCATCGACCCATTCCGGCTCGCATTGCGCCGACTGGCCTGCGACCAGGTCGTGCAGCCACGTGTCGCGGCCGGCCACCATCGGCAAATCGCTGCCCGTGCGCTGGTAGACGATGACGTTTTTCACGGAATCGCAGCCGCCCAGCGCCAGCGCTTCGTCGACGATGGATTTCAATGGCAGCTTCTTGCCGCCGCGCAATTGCTCGTCGCCCGTGATGACGGCCACGGCGCCCGCGTCGATGATGCGTTCCTGCAAGGATTTTGCGGAAAAGCCGCCGAACACGACGGAATGGGTGGCGCCGATGCGCGCGCAGGCTTGCATGGCGGCAACGCCTTCGACGGACATCGACATATAGATGATAACGCGGTCGCCCTTGGTGATACCCTTGGCTTTCAGGCCATTGGCGAACTTGCAGACTTTTTCGTGCAGTTCTTTATAGGTTGCCTTGGTGACGGTGCCGTCGTCCGCTTCGAAGATGATGGCCGTCTTGTCGCCCAGGCCATTTTCAATGTTGCGGTCCAGGCAATTGTAGGACACGTTCAGCTGGCCGTCTTCGAACCATTTGTAGAATGGGGCGTTGTCTTCGTTCAAGGTGCGGGTGAACGGCTTTTTCCAGCTCAGGTTTTCGCGCGCCAGCTTGGCCCAGAAGCCTTCGTAGTCGCGTTCGGCGTCGGCCACCATGGCGCGGTAGGCGTCCATGCCGGAAATCGTTGCCTGTGCGGCAAATGCTGCCGACGGTTCAAATACGCGCGACTCTTCCGGTCCCTGCTGCTGCGTGCCCTGCCCTTGGTTTTCTGTAGCGCTCATGCTTGTCTCCAGTGTAGTAATTGTTTGCTAACACGATAGGCCCTGTGTCTTACGGACGCCTTACATGTCGCGTTTATGCAGCGTTTTACCCCGATCAAGGCTAACCATAAGCGCCTTCGGCAATGGGAGTCAAGGGGACGCCGTACAGTATTTTCACTGGGGAAATGCATGCTACGCCGAAGCTTCAATACCACTTCGTGTTTCATCAAACCGGATAATCAGGAGCAAGGCCATGCGCAGTAATCGACAGCAAGTGTAAAATGTCGGGCATGCCAAAAATTGGTATTTACTCCCCCAGGAAACCCCACATGATCGACCACCTACCACCGTCTGCCAAACATACCAAGCTGCGCCCACTGTCCGCCTTCATCTTCATGTCGCGCTGGTTGCAGTTGCCGCTGTACCTGGGCCTGATCCTCGCACAATGCGTGTATGTCTTCCATTTCTGGGTGGAATTGTCCGACTTGATCGGCGCCGTGTTCGGCAATGACGCGGCCCTGCAGCACGTGCTGACGGCCGTCGCCGTGCCCGGCAGCGCCCTGCCGACCAAGCTCAATGAAGCGACCATCATGCTGGTGGTATTAGGCCTGATCGACGTGGTCATGATTTCGAACCTGTTGATCATGGTCATTATCGGCGGCTACGAAACCTTCGTTTCGCGCATGCACCTCGATGACCACCCAGACCAGCCGGAATGGTTGTCGCACGTCAATGCTTCCGTGCTGAAGACGAAATTGGCGATGGCCATCATCGGCATCTCGTCCATCCACCTGTTGAAGACGTTTATCAATGCCAATTCCTACAAGATGGAAGTGATCATCGCGCAAACGGTGATCCACATGGTCTTCATCATTTCCGCCATGGCCATCGCGTACACCGACCGCATCATGACGGTGACCCAGAACCAGGCACGACCGCATTAAGGAGCGCTCCTGCACTACCGTACTAATTAGCAAGCAGCACCAAGCATCAAGTAACTAGCATCAAAGTCTTACCCTTCTTATCCACCGCGAGAACACCATGACTGTCATAAAGCAAGAAGACCTGATCGAATCCGTCGCCGCAGCGTTGCAGTACATTAGCTACTACCACCCTGCTGATTACATCGAGCACCTGGCGCGTGCCTACGCGGCCGAGCAAAGCCCGGCGGCAAAAGATGCGATCGCGCAAATCCTGACCAATTCGCGCATGTGCGCGGAAGGCAAGCGTCCTATCTGCCAGGACACGGGTATCGTCAACGTCTTCCTGAAAATCGGCATGGGCGTGCGCTTCGAAGGCTTCTCCGGCACCGTCACCGACGCCGTCAACGAAGGCGTGCGCCGCGCGTACAACTTCGACGACAACAAGCTGCGCGCTTCCATCGTGGCCGACCCGCATTTCGACCGCAAGAACACCAAGGACAACACGCCAGCCGTCGTGCACATGGAACTGGTCGAAGGCAATACCGTCGACGTGAAAGTGGCGGCCAAGGGCGGCGGCTCGGAAAACAAATCCAAGATGGTCATGATGAACCCGTCCGATTCGCTGGTGGACTGGGTCATGAAAACCGTGCCGACCATGGGCGCCGGCTGGTGCCCGCCAGGCATGCTGGGCATCGGCATCGGCGGCACGGCCGAAAAAGCCATGCTGATGGCAAAAGAGGTGTTGATGGAAGACATCGACATGTTTGAGCTGAAACAACGCGGCCCGCAGAACAAGCTGGAAGAATTGCGTATCGAGCTGTGCGACAAGATCAACTCGCTGGGCATCGGCGCGCAAGGCCTGGGCGGTTTGACGACCGTGCTCGACGTGAAAATCATGATGCACCCGACGCACGCCGCGTCGAAGCCCGTCGCCATGATCCCGAACTGCGCCGCCACGCGCCACGGCCACTTCGTGCTCGACGGCTCGGGCCCGGCCTACATGGAACCTCCATCGCTGTCGTCGTGGCCGGAAGTGCACTGGACGCCGGATACGGAAAAATCCAAGCGCGTCGACCTCAACACCCTGACGAAGGAAGAAGTCGCTTCGTGGACGCCGGGCCAGACCTTGCTGTTGAACGGCAAGATGCTGACGGGCCGCGACGCCGCGCACAAGCGCATCCAGGACATGCTGGCCAAGGGCGAAGAATTGCCGGTCGATTTCAAGAACCGCGTGATCTACTACGTCGGCCCCGTCGACCCGGTGCGCGATGAAGCCGTCGGACCGGCCGGCCCGACGACCGCCACGCGCATGGACAAGTTCACCGACATGATGCTGGAAAAGACGGGCCTGATCGCCATGATCGGCAAGGCCGAACGCGGACCTGTCGCCATCGAATCGATCCAGAAGCACCAGTCGGCCTATTTGATGGCCGTGGGCGGCGCCGCCTATCTGGTGTCGAAAGCCATCAAGCACGCCAAGGTGCTGGGCTTTGCCGACATGGGCATGGAAGCGATCTACGAATTCGACGTGGTCGACATGCCGGTGACGGTGGCCGTGGATGCAAAAGGCACCTCGGTGCACAACACGGGCCCGAAAGAGTGGCAGGCAAAGATCGAGCAACTCAATAGCGTCAGCAAGATTCCCGTGACGGTCGCTTAAACAAGCACTACCATAGACGCCGCGCGGCAACATCAGCGCGGCGTTTTTTTATCTTCCCCGGTTCCCTATGACTTCTATTGCAAGCACTGCCCGCCCAGACGCGCCCATCGGCATTTTTGACTCCGGCGTGGGCGGCCTGTCGGTGCTGCGCCATATCCGCGCGCAGCTGCCGCAGGAAGACCTGATTTACTTTGCCGATTCCGGCTATGCGCCGTATGGCGACAAGACGGAACAGCAAGTGGTCGACCGTTCGCTGGCGATCACCGCCTTTTTATTGCAGCAAGGCGCGAAGGCGCTGGTGGTGGCATGCAACACGGCCACCATCGCCGCCATCAAGGCGCTGCGCGCGCGCTATCCCGACCTGCCCATCGTCGGCGTAGAACCGGGATTGAAACCGGCAGCAAGCATCAGCCGCAATGGCAAGATCGCCGTGCTGGCGACGGAACGCGCCTTGCGCGGCGACAAGCTGCTGGCCCTGCGCGAACAGGTCAGCGCCGCCACGGGCGCCACGTTCATCTTGCAGCCCTGCATCGGCCTGGCCGACCGCATCGAACAGTGCGAGCTGGGCACCGATCCGCAGGACGCCACCAGCGCCATGCTGGAACGCTACATCGCGCCCATGCTGGAACAGGGCGTCGACACCCTGGTGCTGGGCTGCACGCACTACCTGTTCGTACAGGACGCCATCGAACGCACGGTGCGCGCGCATACGCAGGAACAGATCACCCTGGTGGACACCGGGGAAGCCGTGGCGCGCCAGCTGGCCCGCTTGCTAGACGCTGCAAGCTTGCGCCGCATCAACAATGACGCGCCACGGCTGCAGGGCTACACGACGGCCAGGGTCGAAGCCTTGGCGAAAGCCTTCGCCGGTTTGCTGGATTTGCAGCCGCCCGTCGAACACCTGTCCGTGTGAGCGGCGGGAGCAAAAGCGACCGTTTTCATGCAATCTTTCGATTCTTTAAAAAAGACTGCATTTAGATTTGCCACTTTGCCGAGTTCTTTGTATAATTCGGCACCTGTTCAGCAAAACAGCTAAACAGGTAAGTAAGACAGTGGTGGCTGTAGCTCAGTTGGTAGAGTCCAGGATTGTGATTCCTGTTGTCGTGGGTTCGAGCCCCATCAGCCACCCCACAGAATGAGTAGGAAAATCAAAGGGTTACACGCTTCGGCTTGTAACCCTTTTTTTGCATTTTCCAACGGGTTTTCTTATTTTCCAACGCGATCAAATTTCAGCGCTTCCACTGCGCATGGCCAGTTCGGGCAGCGGCCGCTTTTTCCAGATCCGCTTGAGTGGTAATCACTGAAATCTCTGTTTCTCCATCAAGTGGCACTAGCACTCGTCCAGGCCGCTGATCTGCCACAATCTCCGCGCCCCAAGCCATCGCCACATGAGCCTTGGTCATGGGGTTGATTTCAAATCCACGGACCCGCAACCGCCCATCCCCCACCCACACAATGGCAGCGTCATACAATGGCGGAAGGATGAGGTTTTTCCCGCCGCCAATTGGACTCAAGTGCGCTACACGCACTGTCCGCTGAAAGTCTTTTTCGAATTTCTCGCTCATCGTAAATACACCTACGCCCGTGTAGCGCAAGGTAATTTCCCTATGCCGAGGCAAGGGCACGCCTTGATCGGAATATAATTTTGCTGCTATTACAAGCATGACGAAACCCCAAATATACTGTACGCATATACAGTATATCTAAACTTTGAACGCTGTAAAGTAAACTTCGGCCGGGCGTGCAGACGTCTGCACACGCGCCCGATTAGACTTAGAACAAACCGGCTGACGCGTATGAGAACGTAGCATGCGATACAAACAACATATAATCATCGCAAGCTTTTTACGGCGGATGTCGCCTTCACAATTTCAAAGGAAGGCCACATGGAAACGTCGAAGCTGCATCATCTGGACGGCTATGATTATCATTTAGGGGCCTATATAACGACGGAGGGAAGCTTTCGCGGCATGATTTTGTTCACCGCGTCATCGGGGAAGCCACTGATTCCACACGTCAAGATTCCGACTCCGACAACCTTTAGATCAGATCGTGCCGCACGAATCGAAGCATCAGCGTTGGCTTTTCAGCTGATACACACTGGTGCGATCAACGTATTGCTCCCGCATCACGACGCTCAGGCCGCGCCTGCAGCGCCACAGCCAACCCAACCAAACGACAGTTTTCAATAGCCCTCACCTGGCAGCATCCGCCCTCCTTCACATCCCCATACCATTTCTTACTACGAACGCCTGACAAGCCCGTCCCGTAGCTGCTACTTCCTCCGTCTGCAAGATCAAGGCTTGAATATCTCGCGCCACCGCGTCAGGAAGTAGCCCGCCGCCGGGATCGGCTGCAGCGCCTCCTTCGGCGCCAACGGCACCGGCCGGGGCGGCAGGTCCAGCACTTGCACAGAAGGCGGGCTTGCGCATGCGCTCAGCAGCAGCAAGACGAGCGAGTACATCGCTGATTTCGTCATCGTAGACTTTCTTGATGGCCGCCGATTTGATGGCCTGTTGCCTGGCTTGCGCCAGGTTCTCGGTGGCGCGCTGCGCCACCGCCTTCGTTTCCGCTGCCGCGCGGGTCTTCTTGTCGATATTCCACAGCGCCTGCACGGCGGCGCGGCCCTGGGCGACTCCCTGCGCACGCTGATACACCATGCCGAAGCCGGCCAGCACGCACGCACGCCAGCAAAGCACAGTACAACCACCACGGCACCTTGCCCGCCATCTTGGCCAGCGTGATCACGCCAGCACCTTGCGCGCTTCCCGGTACAAGGCCAAACGCTCGGCCAGGCCGTTCACGCCACCGTTGATGCGGCGCGTCACCCGCTCTTGGTCGCCTGCATCGGCCAGGGCATTCAAACCGCGCGTCTGCCAGAACCAACCGGCCGAACGGCAGGCGTTGGCGGTCTGCTCGAGCAACTCGGGCTGGGCCAGCAGATCCAGGCCCAGCGCCTTGCCACAGGCGGCGTAGTTGGCGCGGCCAGTCACCTGCAGCAAGCCGCGCCCACGGAAGCGCACGCCGTCGCCGCGCTGGGTGTTGCCCAGGTCGACGCGCCCCTCGTAGGCCTGGCCGCTGGCCAGCTCGCGCACATAGCGCAGCTGGCCGGACTCGTGCCCCACCTGGGACAGGAAGGAAGCCTGGCGTGCCGGGGTCGTGATCCCGAATTCCACCATGGTCGCATTCAGCGGCGCCAGGAAGGCTACCGCGCGCGTGCGAGCCAGCGGCATGATAGCCAGCAGCTGGACCAGCGTGACGGCGCTCACAGGCCACCCCGCACGTCCTTGACGACGGCGGCCGCATCGCGCGCCAGCTCGCCGATGTCCTTGTCCCGGCGCTTGTCGAACCAACGCACCGTGGCGCCCAGCACCCACCAGGCGGGCAAGCCGGCGGCCACCATCAGCGGCGCGGCGATGAACAGGAAGCCCAGCGCCGGGTCGCTACCGTACAGCACGGCGACGGCGCGCGCGCTGTCGAACAGGCCCGGCATCCAGTTGCGCACGACCACAACCAGGGCCGGCCCCATCAGGGCGGAAAACAGAATGGTGACGAAGAAGCGTACGCCCGCTTCCTTGGCAGTTTTTGGCCACATAAACATGAATCCCAGTGAGGTTGCGGCAGCGCCGGCAAGAACCGGGATGCCAAAAATTTTGATCAGTGCGCCGCCGGCGGCGGTCGTTTCGATGGCCATGTAGTGCCTTTCAGGTGGTGGAAATGAAAAAACCCGCCGAAGCGGGTTTGTGGTGAATGCTGTTATTCTTTATGCGGCTTCAAGCGCCGTCAGCCGCGCCTCCTGGCCAGCGGCAATAAACATGGACAGTTCGTCGTAACGGAAGGCGTAACGGTCACCAGCCTCCAGCGTGACCTCTGTGTACGCTGCGCGCGCCTCGACGGCCAGCTGGCCATCGCTGGCCGGTACAGCCGGCGTGATGATGTCACCGAATGAATTGCGTACCTCTGGCGCCGCCTCAGTAGCGGGAATGGCTGGCCGGGCCTCGATGGCCGGGTGCTCGATGGTCTGCTGCTCCCAGGTGTCGTGGCAAATAAATCCGTAGTTGAACGGGTCCAGTCCATGCGCCTGCATGATCTCAATGGCGCGCTGCACGGTCGGACCGACGTGCTCGCGTGCATCAGGCCCCCTGCAGTCGACGGCATCGCGCCAACGGTAAGCGCCGATGGCACGGGCGATATCCTTGGCGGCGGCAATTTCGGCCGCAGTCAGGCCCCGGAAATCACATTTCAGGCGCGCGTCGGAGGTGTTGATGGTACCGGTCCGGGCGTACAGGGTTGCATAGGCTAATGCTGCCGTCCCTACCGTGTGCGTATTGTCGGCAATGGGCACAATGTTTGCGGCGCTCACTCGCCCAGCAACTGTCAAATTTCCTGCCCCGCTGATCGACAGCAACGAACCGGTCTCCGTCGTACTACCCGCATCTTGAAAGCTCACAGCCAATATGTAGCCTCCCGTCCCTCCCGCGACGCTGCCGGTCGACAACAGGAATCGGCCAGAATTCGACAAACCTGGGACCGATGCTACTCCGACGGACAGTGCTGGGTACAGGACGCCTCCCACGCCTCCTACCAAACCATTAGGACGCAGCAGGGCCGAAGCCCATGTCGCCGCTGCGACTGTGCCGGCGATTATGCTCGTTGCCGATAGGGAGCTGGAGCTGCTCACGGGGCCAGTTAACGCGCCACCAGTCAGCGGCAGTGCGTTATATGGCCCTGCGGCGAATGCCGTGTACAGCAAGTTCAACCGCTCGTTGACATTCGGCATGCCGTCGTAAAAATAATCAGCCATTTAAATTCCTTCGATTTGCAGTGGTGCGGAATACGTTTCAAAGTACGGCGTTGCCACCGCATCGATATTGCTGGCCTTGCCATACAGCATATGGTCCTGCTCCAACAGTGGGTCCGGGTTTTCCGGGAACAAACTGAACAGCATCGCCTTGCCCTTGCCGCTCTCGCGCAGGATGCGCATGAAACGTGCGCGGTCCGCTGGCGTAAGGTGCGCCAGATTGATGCTCAGCTTGTCGCTGGTCGGGCGGATCTGCGTCTTGAGGTCGCCGGCACCTGTGCGGTAGTCTTCGCTGGCATCCTGCAGTTGCAGCTGGGCGCCGTATTCGGCGTTGTGTTCCGGCGACCAGTAATTCCCCACCACCAGGCGCGATATATCCAGGTAGCCTTCCGGGCTTTGTGGCGCGGATACCTCGATCACCAGTTTGCGCACGCGCACGGGCGCGAACCAGGCGACGCCATCGGCGCCACCACCGCGCGCCCATGTGTTCGCGCCACCCCACTTGTAGGCATTCCAGCCCAGCGGCAGCACGCCCCAGGGATAGGAGCCATGCACGGAGGCCGGGCACGGGAAGATGCTGCCTGTGTCGAGCACAGGCACGGCATCGCCCGGCTGGGCATAGCCGCGCACGCGCATGCGAGCGCTGCTGGTCATGTTGGTGAAGATCAGCGCCACGCAGCCGACGGCTTCTTGCGTGGGCCAGATGGCGGTGATGGTCTGTGCGGTGACGCTGGCGCGAAGCACGGCAGCCTTGCTATCGCGCTGCAGGTTGGCCGGGCCCAGCGCGCCGACTTGGCTCGAAGCGGTCAGCACCGCGCGGTCGGCGGCGTTATCGTGGATGATGCGAAGATTTGGCATATTAGGGAAATTTAGCGTTGTCGATCACCGAGAGGCGCGAATACACGGTCTGGCATTTCGAATTATCAATAATCAGGGGTCCACTGACGTCCATCTCATCTGCGCTCGCCGCGATACGGCGCACCTGCAGCTGATTGCCGCTGGCCCAGTACATCGATTCGTAGTGCAGCACCGCATAGCGGTTCATGGTCCGGCCGTCGTCTTCATACGAATACAGGTAATACGGCATCGAGACCATGCCACGGGTATTCGCGCTGATGGATTTGCCTTGCATGCTGAACGGCAAGTTGACCGCCGTGTCCTGGCCATTCGCTGGGGCGCTGTCACTGGGCGGCACCGGCCAGGGGAGTGTCAGCTCGACATCGTAGGTATCGCCAGCCAGGCGCAACATGCGTTTGCCGCTGAGAAACACCAGCGCCTTTTCCTCCAGCGTACGGACCAGCAGGCCGTAGCCATATGGGCGCGCTGGAGGATTTAGATCCAGGCGCCCGAATACCCGCAAGTACAGCGCCAGAGCGGGGCCATTGTGGTTATTGATGGCCATGGTCGCGCGCCAGCTATCGCCACCCAGAAACTGCAACTTGCGCAGACTCATGCCCGTGCGCGAACGGAAAGCATCCAGCCCGGTCGTGCCGATGTCCTGGGCCGTGATGTTGTAGGGCACGTCAAAATACAGCTGGGGCATACCCTTGCACTGAAAATCGACCGTTGGGTACGCGCCGATCTGGCTGGGGATGAGGTATTTTCCAAGGTACACGTAAGCACGCAGGCTGGAATCGATGGTGATATTGCCCTTCTCCAGGTTCTTCGCTTGAAAGCCCATTCTCATAGCGCCGCTCCGGTAAAGTAAATCATCATGTAGCCATCGCACACCGGTAAGCCGGCAGTGGCATTGTCGACAAACACCTGGACCGTCGGGATGCCCGATGGATAGCTGACGCGACAGCTCAGCACCGCCCAGCCGTCAACGTCACCGGTTTGATAGGGTGAAACCAGATTGGCAACGATTTTCTTTCCGGCATAAGCCGGGTATGAGAATGTACGACCAGCCCCGGTACCGACACTGGCCCCGGCAATCGCCTCTTCTACAATACAGAACAGGGTGTTCTCCTCCCGGCTGTCATAGAGCACTTCTCGGGTTTGCAAATCCCGGCTTATCACGCCATGGCTGTTCATATATCCAGATTCCCGAACTGCGCCGTAACAACTTCAGCGCCTGCCGCATCGATGCCAATTGATTTCAGCGCGTCACCATACATCTCCATGCGCGCACCGCTGGCGCGGCTGCGCAGCAGACCGATCGTACCTGTCACGGCCGACAGGGTGCCGTAGAAAGTCGCCGTGCCGTTTACAATGGAAAATGCTGGCGCGAAAACGTTGCCGGCTGCGTCGACACCAAAATACTTCCCTGTTTGCGGATTGCCGATATACAGGCCGCCGGCGCTCAAATGATAGCCAGTACCTAAATTGCCGGTAACCGGCCAACCTGATGCACTGGTGGGATACCCCGTGCCACCATGCAGCGTCGTACCGTACAGGTCGCCAGCAACCACGCTCCCCAGATTCGCCTTGATGGCGCCGAGCGTGTCGCCCACAATCGCCTTCGCCGCCACCGTCCCATCGACCAGCAAGCTGCCATTCAACACCGTCCCCAGCACCATCCAGGCTCCATCAACGTAGAACTTCGTCACCGCATGCGTCCCGTCATACAAGGTCACCACGTCGCGGTTGAGCGGCGCGCCATAGCCTGCACGCCCCAGTTCATACACGGCCGATGCATCCGACCAGACCGAGTAGCCGGGCGCCGCCACCGTGACGGTGCCGCGCTGGCCGTTGGCACCATCGGCGGCCAGGCGCGCCGCGGCGGCCCATTCGCCTGGGGCGATGTCGTCGGTCGCCGTGCGCGAAGCGGCCGTGGCGCCCGAGGTGAACAGATAGGCGCCGCCGGCCGTCGGCACCTGGGCCGACCAGCCATTATTCAGGCCCGTTAGCGCGCCAGTGGCAAAGGTGAACGTGCATGCCGCACTCGGCAGCGCCGGCGCAATATTCGTGGCGCCGCGCTGGTAGATGCGCACGGGTGCCACGTTCAAGCCGTCGGCACCATCCTTGGCCAGCTGCACCGCCCCCGCCCACTCATTGGCGGCGATATTGTCCGTGGCATTGCGCGAACTGGCGGCGGCCACGCGCACGTACAGCGGCGCTGTGCCAGCCGGAATGTTCTTCGACCAGCCATTGGCCAGGTCGTTGCCGGCCGGCGTCGTGATGCTGGCCGTGGCAAAGGCAAAGATCACGTCACCTGGCGAATCGCCAGGTGCGGCTGCCGCGCGCTTGTAGGCGAAAGCCTGCCCCGTGTTCAAGCCAGCCAGGCCAGGCTCACCGGTCACGCCATCGAAGACCTTGCTGATCATGTAGTTGCCGACGTAGTCAACACCAAATTCACGGATGCGGGCCTGCACCAGGGCCGTATCGGTCGTCATGCTGGCAAAATCGACCGTGGCCACGTTGCCGTTGACGGTCATCTGCGTGCCGGCGGACACCGAAAACACGATATCGCCCACCACATTGACCGGCTTGGCGGTGATGGCAATCGAGCCGGGCGCGCCGGCGCCGGCGCTGTTCACGCGAAACACGGGCGTGCTGCCCGCCAGCAGGATCGCCTTGCCGTCGGCCGTGGTGCTGAAGCGCTCCGCCGTCGCCTGCAGCAGCGTGTCACGGGCACCGCCGATGGCTGTCATACCAGCACTCCCACCGTCACGCGCCCTGCCAGCCATTGGTGCGACAGCAGCACCACCACGCCAGGTGCACCGCCCTGCAGGCCAAAGCGATCATCGCGCAACACCACAGGCTGCCCCAGTTCCAGCATCATCATCTCAGGCTCTCCGTCAAATTCATAAATGGTGCGCTGCACCTTGTTCAGGGCCAGGCGCCGCGCCGCTTCCGCCTGGGCGTCTGCGTTGGTCTTGAGGCAGGTATCGATCTGCGGCGGGTCGTCCGTCAGGCGGTAGCGCGTGCGCACCGCTTCATCGACCGCCGTTTCGGTCAGCCATTCCGTGGCATACAGGTCGGCATGCGCCGGCGGGATGCTGGTGGTCAGGCTGGCCTGCACCGTGTAATTACGGTCAAAGGCGATCTTGACGGCGGCGACCACGGGCAGGCGCTGCACCGGGCGCAGGGAATCGAGCCGCATGTGCTCTGGGCCGATCTCCACCGGCACGCCGGCGGCCGGCAGCGCAATCTGCACCAGGCGCAGCTGGCCGGTGCGCGACATGACCGCCTGGGCGCCCACACTGGCCGCCAGCTGCTGGATCGCCTGCGCCTGGTTCGTCCGGTCCGCAACGTACAGGCCCACCAGCTGCGGGTGGGCGGCGTCGAAGGCGGCCAGGTTCGCCAGGTCCAGATCAGCCAGCGTAAAACGGTCGGCCGCCTTGCCGTAGGCCGTGGCGATGCGCTGCACCAGCGGCGCGATGCGCGGCGCATAGCCGCCGCCCTTGTCTCCCTGCACGCTGACCGTGATCGTGGTGGAAAACGGGTCAGTGGTCAGGTTGAAGCGCCCCGCCTGGTCATTCAAGGCCACGGCAATAGGCTTGCCGTTCGTGCGCACCTCAAAACTCGACTCCACCGCGCCCAGGAATCCATACTCCAGCGTGGCGGGATTGGTCAGCAGCGGCGTCACGTTGTGGCATTCGCCGAACGGGATCGGCAGGGTCGCGTCCTTGTTTGGCGTGGTGCCGCCCAGCTTTGCCTCGGCAATAGGCGTGTCCAGGCGCTGCAGCTTGTCGCGCAGTGATAGGTTGATCGATTCGCGCGCCGAACTGCCGATATCGGCGACGATGCCGTCAAAAATCAGGCGAAAGTCACTGCGCGGCCAGGCCGGGTCACCGGACCAGGCCCTGATGGGCCGGTTACGCCAGACGTCGGCGAGCCAGCTATCGAGCGCGCCATCGGTGTTGTCGAGCTCAATATCCCCGCCCGACAGGCCGGCCTCGCCGGTCAGGCTGACCTGCTCGGTGAAGGCCAGCCCGCCGGTGGCCAGTGGCAAGTACTCGACGTTGGACGGGATGTCGGTCGGGCCTGTGATATACGGCCAGGACGAGATAAACCGTGTCACTTCGACGCCTGCCACATTCACCTGCGCCTCGATCAGCACCATACGGGTGGCCGACGAGCTTTGCAGCCATGCCAAAAATTGCGCGTCTGTCATTGCGAGTACTCCACTTGTTTCGCCCAGGCAGATGCCTTGGCGGATTTATCGACACCGGCCACGACCGTTTTGGCTGCTTTGTCGTTCGATTCGACTGTCGCCTGGATGGTGGCGCCAGTCTGCTTGTCCTGATCGGCGCGCAGTCCTTTGACCTCGTCCCGCAGGGTCTTGATTTCGGCAATCAGGGCGTCGTTATTGCCGCCGCCCTGGCTCGGTGCGCCACCGAAGTAACGGCGCATGGCAGCGGCAGCTTGCGCGTCGACCACCACCTCGCCGCGGTGCAGCTCGGCCGCATAGCCATCAAACGGCACATTGGCCAGGCCGCCGGCATGGGAACCGTCGAACTGCACGCCCAAGCCTTTGGCCGTGCCCATCGCCGCATGCAGGTTGGCAATGGCTTGCGCCACCGTCAGCACGCTGTCATTGATGGTGATCAGGCCCGAGACCTGGGCCTTGAGGGCGTCCAGGCTGGCCTGCTGCACGTCGACCTGGGCCGAGGCCCATTTCAACGCCTCGTTGTTGGCCGCCACCACGCGGGCGTAATCTGCCGCGTAGCGAGCGTCCGAGGCGTTGACCACTTGGGAAGCCGTCAGGAAGGCCTGCTCTGCAGCAGACAGACCGGACTGCGCCGTGGTGTCGCCGGCATTGGCTGCCGCCAGGGTTTTCTCGAACTGGGCCCGCGCCTCGGCGTATTTCTGCTCCGGCGTCAGCGTGGACTGGTTACCCAGGGCCATGCTGGCGTTCAGGCCATTGAGCGTGGCCACCCACGACTTCGATTTATCCAGCGCCGTCTGGGCCGCTGCCGCTTCAGTCTCATACGCCTTGGAAAGCGCGTCCTTGGCCGTCACCACCGCCTTGGCCGCCTGCACCTGGTCGAACAGCGCACGATTGACGGCGGCGATGCTGGAGCGCTGGATGGCCAGCAGTTCCGTTTCGCTTTTCGTCAGTTCGTTCAGCTGCTTTTGCAGATCCATGCGCTCACTGGCGATTTCGCTGGCGGTTTTGACGACGGCAGCATAATTGCCGGTCGCTGCGGCCAGTTGGCTGCTGTAGTCGGCGGCCGCCTTAAAGGCCGGCGCAAGAGCCAGCAGCTTGATGTACATCTCTTGGCCGCCCGTGCTGGCCAGGTCCAGGCCCAGCACCACTTCCTTGTACTGCTCCACCGATTTGACGCCAGACATGCCCAGCTTGCCCAGCGTATCGGCCACGGTCGACAGCACGGGCGCCATCTGCTCGGCTTCCGTCAGGAAGTTTTCGGCAAAGAAGCTGGTCCCGCTGGTGAGCGAGTCCAGGCTGCCGGCCAGCTTGATCAGGTTTTCCCGCGCGCCAATGGTGGCCACGCCCACCGCGCCAAAGGCATCCTGCGACGTGCGGCCGATCAGCTGCAGGGCCGCGTCGACGCCAGCGTAATTCCCGGCCACGCGCTGCAGGGTGGCGCTCAGTTCCTCGTTGCCCTGCTTGAACTGGCCGACATTGGGCAGCAGCTCGACTGCGATGGCGTTGCCCACCCCCTCGAAAAACTTGGTAACGGCGCCCAGCCTGTCTGCCTCAGTAGTGAGGCCGGTCAGATTGATGTTCAGCGCCTGGGCGCGCGTGGCCAGGCTGGAAGTATCGATGCCCAGCGTATTGGCCAAGGTGGCCGAGACGTTGCGGATGGCAGCGTATGTTTCCACAAACGCATTGGACGTCGTGGCGTCGACGGCTTTGCGGTCCGTATCCTTCTTGTCGCTGCGCAGCCAACCGCCCTTTTGCGTCCATTTGGCATATTCGGTGCCACTGAACCCGGTACCGGACAGCGTCCCGGTAATGCCAGTCTCACCGTACTTCTTTTCACCCATGCCGAAAACACGATTGCCAAGGCCTCCGATCAAGCCACCCAGGGCGCCGCCAATGGCCGCGCCGATAGGGCCACCCATGAATGCACCAGCGACGGCGCCGATGCCGGTGCCGACATTCACCGTAGAGTTGCTGCCATACTGGCCAGAGATCATCCTGCCACCCAGTACACCAGCAGCAATACCGGCGGCGGCCGTAACTGCCGCTCCAGCGAAGGCGCCAGAAGTCAGCGCGGTGCCCGTGCCGGCCATGCCCGCCGATCCATAGGCTGCGGAAGCCGCAGCCGCCTGCGCTCCGGTCATCCCCATCCCAGCGCCGAAAGCGGATACAGCGGAGGAACCGAAGAGATTGCCGAGCGTGGCAATGCTACCGCCGATGCCGGCAGCCACACCAGAGAATCCCTGTGTGGCAATGGTGTAGGCCGTTTTGGCGCTCTGCGCAAGGTTCGCCACGCCGCCAAGCGCGCCACCGGCACCACTGCCGACAGCGCCCAAATCACCGGCCATCGCTAGGCTGGTGGCACCAGCACCCGACACCGATGCGCCGATGTTCAAGATCCACTTCTTGATCGTCATTTGGTACAGCAGATCGAGCAGGCCATTTTTGAGGGTATCGCGCAAGCGGTCGAAAGCGGACTTACCGGAATCAAAGATCGATACGAAGGTGTCATGCGCCGTCTGGTCGATCGACTCCCACATCTTGGTGTGTTCCGCAAGATTGTCTTCGGCCACTTTTTTTTGCGCGGTCAAAGCTTCCAATCCACCCAGCGCGACGGCATTCTGCTTGCGCAGATCGATCTCCCGCGTCAGCTGTGCGACATATGCCTCGCTCATGTCGAGCTCACCTCGGCGCGCCAGTCGATCCTCCAGCCGAGCGATCGTCACCAGTTCAATCGCTTCTTTCGTCAGGCCGAAATTTGCCATCGCATCCTCGTTGCCCTTGACCTCGGCAGCCAGGCTGACGTAGGCCGCGTTCTGCTCATCCGTCAGCGCCTGGATGGCCTCGCGCACTTTCTTCGCAGATGCAGTCGATTTGTCCATGGCGTCAGCCTCGGCCATCAGCGTGCGCACATGCGCCAAATGACCGATGCTCAATTTCGTCTTGCCACTAGCAAGTTCGCTATCGAGCTTGATGGTGGCTTTCTCGGCTTCGGTCAGTTCACGCCCGGCAGACAACTCCGCTTTTCCTGCGGCGATACGTTCAGCCAATGTCGTCAACAAGCCTCGATATGCCTCCTGCTCTTTTTTTGCTGCAGCGGCTGCCACGTCGGCCAATTTTTTGACGCCTGCTTGCTGCTCAGCGTACTTGACGAAGGCGTCCGCACGCGCAGCGTTTTCTTCCGCAATCTTGCCGTCGATGCCAAACGGGTCGGGGAACTCGACCGCAGCCAGCCCCTCTTTCACTTCCTTACCGGCATTGATGACGCTTTCAGACCACTGGTCGATGGCCTGGCGCGACTTCTCCGCGTCCTCCTTCATCTTGTCGCCCATCCCTCCTTTACCGAAAGCGATATTGAAGTCACGAGCTGCGGCTTTAAAATCGAGTTTCAGCAAATTGACCACTGCGCCATAGGCAACAACGATCTGCGCGGCAATGCCTCCAATCTCCTGGCCTATGGTTTTCAGCACATACAAGACATTGCCGCCAAAGACCACAATGGCCTTAAACGTCTCGGTGAGGGGTTTGAAAGAGGTGTCGGCAGCATCGGCAGCTTTCGACGAATTCAACGCCTCGTCAGTGAGGATCTTGAGCACAGGCAGCAAGTCCACAGCGATCTTGACACCGACACCTTGGGCAACGGCGCCCAGTTCGTCGAGCGCGTCATTGAACGCCGCCGCGTCTGCAGAATTTTGAGTGGTGATACCCGACAGTTCCAGGCCACGCGTGACTAAGTCGGTAATGCCTGAGGAACCCTCGTTCAGCAAGACCGCAGCCTCCTGCCATGACTTACCCAACGCCTCGGCTCCGAATGCTGCACGTGCCTGCGGGTCTTGAATGGATTTGAAGATGTCGGCAAACTGTTTGAAAGCTTCCAACGGCTCCTGCGCCGTGATGCCCAGCTTGGCATATCGCTCCGCATCCTTACCCATGTTGACGGACAGTTTCGAGATCGAAGCTGCAGCTGCCTCCAATTCAGTGCCGGACAACTTGGCACCGTAGCTGAGGCCAGCCAAGTCCTCCACGCTGATAGCCGTCCTGGTACTCAGGTCGGTCAGACTATCGACAACATCAAGCGTCCCCTTGATGAAGGATGTCATCGCGAAAACCGACATGCCAGCGGCCAGACCCGCAAACATCGACATGGCGCTTTTTACCTTTGCACCGATATTATCCATTGCGCTGCCGACAGTGCGGCGGGCCGCGTCCATATCGGACTGCAGGCGCGCGATATCCGCGCGCAGGCGGATCTCCATATCACTGATGATCGTCGACATATATGCCCATAAAAAAACCACCCGAAGGTGGCTGCACTAAAATAAAAAAAGCCCTGCAATCAGGGCCTTTTCAATATCTACTTCTTGGCGAACATGCGCCCTATTTTCCTGCCGAATTGCTCCGCTGCCGGCGAACCCTTATATGCTGGCGGGGCCTGATAACCAGAATCTGCGGCCAACTTGGCACCAACAGGCGTATCAAGCGGAATCATGCTTTGTCCGCCGCATGCCGCGCAGACCTCATGGCGCTTAGATAAGCGCCAGAACGAATAAAACAGGCCCGGCACAATAAAGCAGCACCAAAGTACCAACTCAATAAAAATTGAACCAGGTGTGATTTTTTTCACGCGCCCGACGGTGCCGCATTCCCTGCATATCTGCATATGCCCTCCCAGTTTTAAAACGGCAATACTACAGCACCGAACTTATCCCAAGAACTGATCCAACTTTCTGTTGATCTCTTTTTGCGTGGATTTGACTAATTGCAGTGACACACCGTAAGGCGCCGGGCAATCAAATTTCGTTGCGGCATGCGATTCACCGAAGTATTCCACCGAGAGGCGCCGCAACAACTGCACCTCAAAGGGCGAAAGACAGATACCCACTGTCCGCTGCCACGACTCAATTTCAAAAAATGTCAAAGGGCCGCCCCCCATACCGCAGGCCATCGTCGGTCCTACCTCGAAGAGATAGCCCAGGATGTAATCACCCCATTCAATCGGGGGCATTTGAACGTCGGCGCCCCGCTTCTTGAACGCGTCTCGGCGCGACACTGGCAGCTGAGCCTTTGCCGCAGGCTTGCCAGGCGCCCGATCGGGCGCCTCCGGCACTGCGTTTAGCCAGGCTGCATGACGGACGAAGATGGCGAGCTCGTCTCCGAGCTCTTTTTGAAGTTTCCCCGGTCACCGTTGAATTTGTCGGCGTCGTCGGTAATGTGACCCAGCTCCAGGTCGGAGTAGGTTTTCATGAACAACTGGTGGCCGGTCAGTTCGCCATTGCCGAAGTTATTGAACGAAACGGTGATTGCGGACAGAAAGGTGGCGCGTTCTTGCAGCTTGTCGTCGGCCGACTGCTTGGCCTCGGACTTGCCCTGCATGCGACCGAAGACGCGGGTATTGTTGCGCTCCTCGGCCGCATGCTTGGCGGCCTGGTGTTGCTTCGTGCCGGGGCTGTGGAACGTGATGCTCAGCGCATTACCCTGTTCGTCGAACTGGGCTTCGCCAGTCGCGTCACGTACGGGCATGGTGCCGGTTGCAGCGATGGCGAGTTTTTTGATATTGAATGTCATGGGAATTACCTTTCATGAAAAATAGAAGCGCCGCCCGTACAGGCGAGGCAAAGCAGGCGGCGATGGGACAACCTTGCAGCCGAATCAGACCGGCGTTAAGCCGGCGAAGGCACGCGGATAGTGTCGCTTTGGCGCAGAAGCGAAAAACCGAACAACACGGCATCGTCAATACCAGAGGCGGTTTCGGTCGGCGACATCGCCTGGGCGGTGAAGCAGCGCTCGGAAAGATCCTGACGCACCACCTTGTACGAATTGATCGAGTGATTGCTCGCGCTCGCATAGGTACGGATCATTTTCTGACCTGGGTCGTCCTCAATCAGGGCCGTCTGAAATTCCGCAGTGGAACGCGTGCCTGCGCCTTTTTTTACCAGCTTGAGGGCGCGGCCGATATCATCGACCGTGGCCGTACCCGAGCTCTCGCCGACCACGTCGCCCATAGAACTGACGGCGCCAACCAGCACCCAGGTCAATGCGGCAAACGCTGCAGCAGTATTTGCAGTTGGCCGGCCAGCGGCGACATACAGCTCGCTGCCGGAATTGGTTTGGAAATCTGGATCAAAATCAGCCATATTTATACCTTCAAAAAAAAGCCCACCGGCATGTGCAGGTGGGCGGGTTGAGAACAAGAAGTAAGTCAGCTCGGTTCAATAAAGGAAACAAAAAAGTCGCGCGACTGCTCATAAATGCCAGCATCTTCATCGCTGAAATCAGGCCCCACATCACCACGCCGGACACTGCGAACCGGCACCCCTGCGACGTTTCCTGCGTAAATTCCCTTGCCTAATTTTGCAGCTTGCAGCAGCTTCTTTTGCTCGGGATAGCTCTTGGCGTACACCGTCACCTGAACGCGGGACCGCACCAGCGTTCCCGGCTCCCGCTGAGCAACGGTCAAGAACTCATTGCTACCAATCTCCTTGATACCGATCGCAGGTAGCACAGTCGCCTGCGGCACCGTTCCAGCGACGATCTTTTCGGCAGGTAGCAAACCAGCTAATGCTGGATGAGCCAACAGCAAAGCGCGCATCACCTTGACCGCGCTCATGGCTGATCCGGCGGAACATCAAGGCCAGCCAGCGTCAATCGCTCACGCAATTTACTCACGACCGCTGCAAGCGCTGCGACGTGACTGGCATCGGCACCAGGCCGCATGTATGGGTGCGCCTGGGCACCAGGATGGTCAACGACCTCTACTACCGCACCGCCGATTTCCAGCGCCTTCGCATCCTTCGGCTGTATTTTGTGAGGCCGCGTACCAAATTCGACGAGCTGGGCATACCAGGCCTTGCGGTTACCAGCCTTTAACGATCCGATGAGGACGCCATCCTTCACCTTGATGGACACACGAACGCTTTTTTTCAAGTCTCCCAGTTGGACTGGTACTAGCTCTTTCACCGCCTTGCGGTAGACCGCCAAACCAGCCCGCACTGCTGAGCGCATAACGTTCTTTTGCACCTTGCCAGGCAAGGTCTTTAACAAGTCATCCAGCTTTTTACCGCCAGAAATTGCCAGATCATCAGCACTCATGATGAAAGCTCCTCAACCATAAATTCAAGCTCTGTTCGGCCTGTGATCACTGCCGGTCCGGCAATAATCTGCAAGGTCCCCGGTGTTCCAGTCAAACGGACAATGCGCATTGCACTCGTAATGTCGTTGCGATATCGAATGCGAACGCGGGCCGAATGTGCGGCCAGTCGTAGGCCATTGGTAACGGCCTCCGATTTGCTCGGCATAACGTCGACGATCTCTGCCCACACTTCGCCTACTGGTAGCCATGAGGCGGGAAGCTGCGTCCCGTAATCAGGGTCTACCGCCGGGCCAGGCCTTTCAATCCTGATGCGATCCTTATACTTGAGCGCGCTCATCCGTATGTCCTGCAAGCATCAAGCAGCCGATCAATAAAAGTGGACTGAACCGTGTCACGTTCACTACGCGTGGCCGGATCGAACTGCTCCACCAACTTCGCGAGCAAGTAAAGCTGGATGTTTGCTGGCGTTTTATCCGGGGTATTGCCATAACCGCACTTGACTGTCACAACCGCCGTGCAGACGTCTGCACTCGACGGCCACACCATGCCACGTGCCGGCACCAGGCTCGACTTATACTCGCTGCGCACCAGTTGGTAAGCTGCAGGCGCCACCGTCTGAGTGGCACCCTTCGCATCGATATACTGGATAGACACCGCATCGGCGACGCTGAGTACTGGATGCGGCAATGGAATTGATGCTGAGAAACGATCCAGGTGAACTTCCCACGTTTGTTCCATCAGGCACTGGCCGAGCTGGAATTCGGCATCAGCGATAATGCCGCTCAACCAGGTGGTGATAAGCGCGTCCAGGTACTCCCCGTCGACGCGCAGATTTTCGCGCGCCTTGGCGAGTGGTACTGCCAATACAGTCGGCCGCTCGATGCAAATTTTTCTCATGCGCGTCTTTCGCCAGGATTACTTCGATGCGGCGTTCTTTGCCGTTTTGCTCGTGGCTGCCGCTACTGCCGCAGCTGCTTCCGCTTCCTTCGCTGCCGCCGCAGCTGCTTCCGCTTCCTTCGCTGCCGCCGCAGCTGCTTCCGCTTCCTTCGCTGCTGCCGCAGCTGCTTCCGCTTCCTTCGCTGCTGCCGCAGCTGCTTCCGCTTCCTTCGCTGCCGCCGCAGCTGCTTCCGCTTCCTTCGCTGCCGCCGCAGCTGCTTCCGCTTCCTTCGCTGCCGCCGCAGCTGCTTCCGCTTCCTTCGCTGCCGCCGCAGCTGCTTCCGCTTCCTTCGCTGCTGCCGCAGCTGCTTCCGCTTCCTTCGCTGCCGCCGCAGCTGCTTCCGCTTCCTTCGCTGCTGGCTTCGCAAATTCGCCAGCACCACAGTCATGGACAAGGTGATTGGCATACTGCACATCAGTCAAAACGCTGTCACCAGGGTTGAGCGTGCCGTAGCGAGCTGTCAACGCCTGAATGGTGATGTTCACTTTTACAAGGTCCATAAAATTCTCCTGGGTGGGCCGGCCAGGCTGACCGGCCCGAGGTTGGTTATGCAGGCACCAAATCACCGTAACGGGCGGCGCCTGGCTTCTCGACCGTCAGCGCTGCACGGCGTTCAGCGCGGATCGTCACAAGGTTGTTGATGAAGTTGTCACCGTCAGAGTCGGACAGGTCGATCGCGACGCCTTCACGAATCCATAGCGTCGCCGCCTGCGACAGGCTTCCAACCCATACGCGACCCGCCACCATGGCATTGCTGGCCACCACCGGCAGGCCAAACAGCGCTGGAGGAACCGCCGAACCAGGATCGCCCAGGATATAGCGGCCGGTATCGTCTTTGCTCAGGCGCAGAGTCCACCAGTCAGCGGTGTTGAGAATGATGGCTTCAGCCGGGTAGTCAGCCAGCGCGCAGTCACCGATCATCTTGCCGATCAAGTCGAAGCGATTGTTGGCCAGCCCCATGCCGGCCAGTACATCGGCGGTGTAGCCGTGGGGTGTAAAGTTGCCGGTGTTGGTCAAACCGTTGATGTTGGGCGATACACCATTGCCGGAAACAATCTGGTTTTCCACGCGCAGGTCGACGCCATAGATCATGCGGCGGTTGATATATGCCACCATCGCGGCGTTGTCCATGGCCAGCTGACGGGTAATTTTGATCCAGTGTGCGATCGTGCTGACCGGCATCGTGCCGGGCACGAACGTGATGGAACTTTGAGGCTTGGTGGCGCCTTCCGCCGTTTCGGCCGCAGCATTGGCGAACACGCTTTCACGGACCCAATCAATCGCATTGGCCGACGTGGGGATCTTGGTCAGCAAATCTTCGATCGTGAAGACACGAAATGCACTTTCGACCAGATTAGGACGCCGCTCGCTGAAAGTGTTGGCGATCACGTTGGTCACCGTGTTTTTAACTTCGACCCGGGTCTTGATGCGACCATCGGCCTTGACGAAGGAGTCATAAGCCGCATGCTTCGTGAACTGGCCACCAACCGTTTCATCCGCAGCAGGAGCATCGTCCTGTGCGCCCGCCTTCTGTTCGATGATCAACAGGCGATCAGCCAATGTGCGCTGTTCGATTCCCAACGCTTCGATGGCCGACTTGGTTTCGGTCGATGTCTTGCCCAAATCCTTCATCTCCGCCTCAGCCTTAGTGGAAATCACGCCCAGCTTGGCCTCAACGGAATCGAGCGCCTTCATGATAGCCGCGCCGTCAACCTCGCCCATCAAGAACAACCCGGCCAGGCCAGCCATCGCAGGACCGCTCTGCCCCATCAGAGAGGGTACATCGACGCCAAATGCATGCGCGACGCCACCCACGCATGCCAGAAACAGTACGAGCACCATCCGCGCAGGGATGCCAAACAATTTAGTACGCTTCATATTTACCTTTCAAGTATAAAAAAAGCCGCCATCAGGCGGCTGTCGTCACGGAATGCGCGTCTACTGGGCGATTTTCTGCAGCCGGGCCAGAATCTCGTCCATTTCCTTCGCCTTACCCTGTTCGGAGGCATCCCGCACGCCAAACAGCGTTTTGACGCGGGCGGTCAACGCTTGCGCCGCCCCTTTGCTGAAACTGCCTGCATCCCGCAAGAAGTATTCAAAATCCCTGATCGTCGAAATTTCAGCGATCTCGTCGGTGAACGACGATTTCACGCTATCGAGATTGATGCGTGCAAATTTATCGGCAGGGAAAACCACGATCGATGTCTCTTTGAGCATGGCCACTTTGCGAATGACGCGGCCACCAGTCGTCTCATCAAAGTCCCCTTTTTTCAGACCATATCCGATCGACAAGGAGTCGATGGTGCCATGTTTGAGTGCCGCTTTGACCTGCTCGCCCATGACGTTGCCAGGCGTGAATTCACCGGTCAGCAGCAGGCCATAGTCGTCTTCCTCCGCTTTGGTCCATTTCCCGATCGGCACTGAGTAGCTGTCGTGATTGAAAAACATTTTTGGTAGGCCATTCGCCCTCAGCGTGTCGACGTAGGCGCCCTTGAGGATCGTGTCGCCGTAGCTATCGACCTGGTTGAACGCCGACGCATAGCCGGTAAAAGATGCGTCATCCGCCGCCAGCTTGAACTGCACGGCGGCGAACGCTAGTGATTTGATTTCCATTTTTCAGTTCCTATTGAGCGATGTTGTTCCCATTGCCGCCAGCAGCCGGCGGCGTTTTTCCAAGCATATTCAGCGGTACCAAGTTGCTCTGCGCAGTCAGCACGTCGCTGCCTGGAACGAACGGCAAGCCCTCAAGTTGACGAACCTCGGCACGGGTCGCTATGCCGTTCTGGACATTCTTGGCATTAATCTCAGCGCGATCCTTGGGGTTACCGCGCAAGAGCGCATCCAGGCTCATTTCGCCAACCATCGTCGCTCGCTGGCGAGAGGTCATGACGCGCTTGCGCACTGACTGCTCGATGCAGATCAGCATGGGCCGAATCGATAACGTGACCCAGCCGCTGTAAATCTGCTCGACACCGGACCCCCACGCCGTTACGTTGGCGTTATGCACCAGCACTGGTGGTACATCGAACCAGCGGCAAATCTCTTCGACCGTGAATACCCTGGTAGCCAACAACTGCTGATCCTCTGGCGTCATCGACAACTGCTGGTATTTCATATTGGCTTCGAGCACATGCAGCCGGGCGGTGGTTCCCTCGGCCATTTCGGAGAAGTTCAACCGAACCGCCTCCCGTTGCTCCTTGTTCAGAACCTTGTCAACCATGAGGATGCCGGTCGGCTTTCCTCCAGCGCCAAAAAGTTTGCTGGCGGCGTTCTGCGCCTTCACTGCCTCATCCGTTGTGCCGCGCATGAAATCGAGCTTGGCCAAGCCGGTCGTGCCATTGCCAAGGTTTTTCAATATAAGCACGTTCGACTCAGCCAACACTGCGATATCGTTGCCGAACGAATAAAAATAGACCATCGAACCGTCTTTTAACACCTTGGCTTCGACCTGATCAGTTGGCATTGGCCAAAGTGCCACCGCTTCGCCGCTGGCGTCACGTTCAATTCGGGCATACCCATTGCCCCGTAAGTCATGATTCATGATCAAAGCGCGCCAGAATTCGTATGGCGTCATGCGGCTGTTGGGCGAATCGTGCAGCAGCTGGTATAGGCGCGAAGTTCGTGCCAGTTTCTTTTCACCGGCCAGCTGCTCGTAGACGAAGTACGGCAGGCTGGCAATTGTGGTCGCGCGACGATCGATGCAAGCCCACACGGTGCTGATCTGCAGCGCCCCATCGACGCTAACATTTGCCGTATCCGGTATCAGTGCCGTGCCAGGGATACCGCTTTGCGTACCCTCGGTCTCGGCAATCGCACCAGCGCGCCCGAACCAGCTCCGTAGCGAGCCAAAGGAGTTAAGAAAGTTCATGTGCTGATCGGGTTGTTGAGGAAATCATCGATATCTCCGGTTGAAGGGTGCGTCGTCATCGCGCGGTTCAAACACATCAGCAGCGAGATCACGCCGTCGATCTTGTTTTCTAGCCGCTCTTTGTTCGGGAAAATGTTTTCCTTGGCATCGCGGTGGCAGACCGTATTGCTGACCATCCAGGCCAGCACGGGATCGCCGTCGTGGTGAAAGCGCTTTTGCAGCACCAGGGCTTCGAGCCATTTCATCGGCTCGCTAAAGTTTTTCACCGTCGCGCCGACCTCGATCATCGGCAAGCCGGCCGCCACCATGCGCTGGCTGAACTGGGTCGCCTGGAATGGGTCATAAGGCGCTTCGATGATGGAGAAAAGATCGCGGTCTTCGAGCAGATCCTCTTCGATCACTCCGAAATCGGTCACATCACCAGGCGTCGACACCAGTAAATCGGCCTTGGCCCAGCCCTTGTACTGCGAATTCGTGCCCTCTTCGACCGCTTTCTCGTTCAGCCAGTAGGTGTTGAAGCCGTAGTAGTGCCGCACGCCGTCGATATCACGCCAGAAAAGCTTGGTTTTTGCCGCGATATCGACCTTGCTGGCCAGGTCATGTGCCGCTATACACTCGCTGCCGATGAACTGATCGATGCTCATCGTCGTATCGAGGCAGGCATCCCACGCTTTCATGTCCATCCAGGCGCTGTCCGCGTTGACCCATATGTTGACCCGCTTGGTCAGGAACTCGTTTTGCGCCGACATCATCTTTTGCGCCTTGCGGCACGCCGCGCGCATGTCAGCCAGCTTGACGGACACGCCCAGGTTCGGATTCGCCTTGCGCCATACCGCCTCGTCTGCCCAGTCGTCGCCGTCATCGAGCGTGAAGATAATGCTGAAGAAAGTTTCGTCGACGGCGCATTCACCGGCCAGCTTGTAGCCCATACCGCCGTGCGCATGCAGCGTGGTATTCAAAATCATGCAGGAGTAGCTGCGCTGCTCATAGCAAACGCCTGCCCTGTCGCTGCCTGCGGTGGTGATGGCGAAGCCCAGGGGCTGCGATCGCGCGCCGGTGGAGCTGTCCACCACGTCGTACAGTCCTCGGTCTTTCTGCGCATGCAGCTCGTCAGCGATAAACCCGTGGGTATTGAGGCCGTCCAGGGACTCGAAGCCACGCGCCAGCGGCTCAAATTTGCTGTTTGTTTCGGTGTTGTAGATGGATGTCTTGCTCGCCTGCAGGCCGAGCTGGCCGAAGTCGGGCTCGCGCTGCATCATCGCGTGCGCCGTCGACCAAACGATCTTGGCCTGCTCCTTCTTCGTAGCGAATGAGTACACCTGCGCGCCCGACTCGTCGTCTGCGCTGACCAGGTACAGGGCAATGCCAGCGGCCATGGTGCTCTTGGCGTTCTTGCGCGCCACCTCTTCGTACGCGCGCCTGAAGCGGCGTAAGCCGCTGCTCTTTTCCAGCCAGCCGAACAGGTTCACCAGGATGAATACCTGCCAGTCCTCAAGGCGTATCTTTTGGTACGTCTTGACCTGGCCGACCCAGATTGGCTTGCCCCACTCTCCCTCGACGTGCGGCAAAAGCTGGATAAATTCGCAGATCCGCACCCCTTCGGCGTGGTCTAGCCGGTATGGCCAGTCCGTTTCTTGCCGTTCCAGGTCGTCCAGGAAGCGCTGGCACGCCGCCTTTTCCCACTTGCCGGCCACTTCATCGCCCGCTACTACGGCATTCGCATACCGCAAAGCGCGATCAATGAAGTCCATAGCTACCTTTTATTGAAGTTTCCCAAGCTTTTTGCACCGGGATCAGCACAAGCTGGTGGCGTTTCAGCACCAACAATCGTTGGCGCGAACAGCGAAAGCTGCGTGGTGGCCGGGGCCAGGTTGACGCGTGACGAAGGCGTCAGGCCAAAGTCGATGCACAGCTTGTAATACAACTCGATGGCGCGGTTGCTGGCAACCAGCGCAATCGAGTGCACCATGTTTCCGTTCGCCGTCAGCGAACTCAGGCCGCCACTATCCGGTCGCGCCTTGGCATCGGCCGCGATCATGTCCTCGGCTTCCACGTACCGGCCCCACTGCGTGCAGAGCATCGCCAGCGCACCACGGTCGACCGCCGAGATCATTTGATAAGCGGCCAGCTCAGTGCAAACCCGCGTCCACTCTTTTTTCGCCTCGCCTTTGAGATGTCGTGGGCAATCCGGCGCCTCGGCAACCGGTCGAAATTCGTTCTTGTTGACTGGCCGGCGCCCTGCGTTTCCATCGATCGCACGCAGGGCGCTCGGTTTGGCTTTACGTCCCATGGATACCCCCCCCTCCTAAAATAACGCGCTCGAAAAAATGTGACTATGAGCACGGTCTTCTGCAAAATCCCGTGCGACTTTTCACCCGCCCCGGCCGTACCCCCCGTCCTCGGTCGCCGTTTTCCGGCTATGGCATGGTTTGCAAAGGGGTTGCCAGTTTTTTGAATCCCAAAAGAGGACCTGGTCACCCTTGTGTGCAACGATGTGGTCGACCTCGGTGGCAGGCACGGCACGGCCCTCTGCTTCGCAGTGGCAGCACAGCGGATGGCGCGACAGATACGAGGCACGGGATTTTTGCCAGGCCCGGCCGTAACCACGCTTGCTCGATGACTCGCGCCGCGCGTCGGACTGGCGCCGCACATGCTTGGCATGTGGTTCGCAATAGCCGCTCACATCGAGCAGCTGGCCGCAACCAGGTTGCCGGCAGATGGACTTCGATCTCAATGCCATAGCGATCCCACTAAATAAAATAGCCCGCACGCGGCGGGCAAACGAAACAGCTACCTATAGACGCCGCTTATCTTGCGGGTCAGACGGGATCACCTCTTTCGTGGTTGAGAAACTTGTGCAGGCGTCTGCACTATCGACGCCACAACCTTTACAGATTCACTGCCCAACATTTCCTTGATGACTACCACCAGGTCGAATACCATCAAGCCACTGGTAGGCCACGGACATAGGCGTAAAAAAACCCCGCGAGGCTTGCCGCCTGGCGAGGTTGATCTGGTCTTGCGTCTCAGAGTCGGCTTGTAAATATTGCCTTGGATACAGTTACTCCGAGAATGACCGAAATATACAGCGCTTGTCACAGGGGCGTCAAGCGATAACTAATTATTGCCAACAACCCCCTGCGAAGTGAAACTCGGCGCCAACCTCTTGAATGCGATCTCTTCCATGTCCCGCAGGTGATCCTGCATCTTCTTCGACGCGCGCTGGTAGGTCATGCGGCTGCCACCAAATGATGCGGCCAGATCGCGTACCGTAATGTCTAGCTTCTTATGGTTGGCAAACAAACGCCCAAGCATGCAGTCGATGGCCAGAGGATTCACCGTTGGGAACAATGGCCGGAACCAATCCGCCAGTCCCTTGATAGCTTCGATGCGTTCGCCCGAGAAGGCAAAGCGACGCTTGCCATCCACATCTTCAAAATCCGTCTGCCCGTACTTCGCCTGCAGTACCCACATTTCCGTCTTTGGCAGCCGATGCTTTACCGCCTGCAGCACCAGGGCACACTGGGCCCGCACCTCGTTGCCATCCAATCCGCCGAAGTTAATTGACCCAGACGCCGTGCCGCGCAGCTGCTCCAGCCAGCAACGCTGCCGGCCGTTCAATTGCACCGACTCCATGGCCTTGATCAGCGCCGCCCGCAACGGCGCGTCCTGCTTTGCCTCCTGGGCCATGATCAGGAACGACACATGCACCGCCTGCCCAACGTTTTCAAATACCGCCTCTTCCGCTTTCACTTCCATCGCCTAGCCCCTTTTCTCGTTATCAATCGCTTGCTGATCCATTGCTGCCTGCCATGCCACTTCACCCATCCGCCTCTCATACTGCCCAGGCGTCCTATCCAGCGGCACGCCCCGATAAACCGGCGTGCCCACCTCATGCCCATTCTCAGTAGCGTGGAACCCCTGCCCACCACGCATGCCGCGCCGTATCGCGGCATCCACCACTACCACACCAAATGCCTCGCGGAACGCATCGATGATCGCTGCCACCTGGGGCATTTGCTCCCGCATATTCGATTTCGTCATCGCCTCTCCCGGCCGTCTTTGGTTGTTCAACTTCGTTAACAGTGGTTAACCACCCATTCGGCAAACCCTGATACGTCACAACCCGCATGAATACTTACTTTGATCATGGTTAACAGGGTTAACATGGGTAGTTACACATGTGAGAGGTACTGCATTACCGAACTCACCTTGCAGCATCGACACCAGCACATACGCGCACACACGCGGCGCACCCTGTTAACCCTGTTAACCATGTAGAACCCGCATGGATACGCACTCTTTCGCTATCACGGTCTACTGCAACCCAGCACAACCCTGTAATAAAATGAGCCAGCATCACAGCTCTGCCCGAATGTCGGCCAGGTCACGGAAGACCTTGCACTGTTCGCTGATCGTCCCCTCGCGCCCCAACTCGGCCTGCTCGCCTTCAGCCGGCACGTACGGCACGTGAAACACCGACAGCAGCTTCCCCTTACCCGACGTCGTGAAATTGACCCACTGGCGGTTCTTCTTCAGCCGCTGCCCTATCAGCTCATTGAACTTAGTCATGGACATCGAGCGCAGACCGTACTTGCTGCTGTAGCGAGAGAACACGTTGTAGAGGTCTGTCGACAAACAGGTGCAATAAGGCGCCGCCAGCTCGCCATTGCACCAGGCTAAATAGAACGCCTCCCAGTCCGGCCGCCCAAAGTTGATCACGCGCTCTTTCGACGGCGTCATCAGCGGCTTCGTGTGCGGGGTGAATGTGCCCAATGGGTAGGCGAGCAAGAACGCATAGAACGCCTCGATCAAGCCGTCATCGAGTGCAGCCGTGATCCTGGCCAGCAGCTCAGGGGATAAAGGCTGGCGCACGTCGACCACCAGGAATCGCCGGTCTTCAGGCTCCAGCGGGATAGCCTGGAACTCGTTCGACAACATCACGCAGTTCATGTGATTGGCCTCGACTCGGTCATCCTTGAATTTCTGGCTGATGGGCGTGTCGCGGCCGGTGATCATGTGCTTGATCAGGCCGAAGTACGAATACTTATCCTGCCTGCTCAATATCTCCTCAAACAGCACGAACAGCTTTTGCGAGCGCCACATGGTGTATGTACCTTCGAGCTGATGCTGCCCGCCGGTGGCCCCGTGGGCGCCATAGATTGGCTTGACAATTCCCTCAAAAAACAGCGACTTGCCCGTCCCCTGTTTCTCGCCGAAGAACAGCAGGCCGGTCTGCATCTTGGCGCCAGGATGTTGCAGTGGATACGCAAGCCAGTGCAAGACCCAACGGAACACGTCCGGCCCGTTCACCTCGGTGGCGCAAAGGCTCCACAGCAGTTCGAGCACCAGCTGCGCCTTGGCCTCGTCTGGCCGGGGCGTCAACGGAAAACCCTCGAACAGGTTGATATGCGTATTCAGGTCGACGCGCTGCGTAGGGTCGAACACGACCTTGTCGTAGTCCTTTTCCATGTGCAAGGGATGGGACAGCCAGCGCGAGGCCAAGTCATTGCCGCGTGCCAGGGCCATAGCGTCATAAGCGATAATCGATTTCTTATCCGCATCGAATACTGTCTTGGTTCCATAGAGCAGCGTATAGCGCTCCAGCATCATGACGATGTTGTCGCCCCCCGCCACCCCGTCTTGTGATGCGACGCCGCGCACAGTCTTGGGCAATGCCCGAGGCGAGATCGTCCGGCGTACCGACGCCGAGGCCCACCCCTTGGCCACTTCCTTGCCGACCATATCGACAAATGCCGCTTTCTTCATACGCAGCTTGTTGAGGCTGTCCCATATATCGGTCGATCCCTGCACCAGCGCGCAATGCGCCACCGCCCATTCCAGCGTGAACGCGCCTGTATCTCCCGGCGCCGCAGTCGTTTCCAAGGGGGGCGGGGAATTTGCATGTGCTTCGCCCAGGACGTCAATCGAAGCGGCGACGGCTGGCGCCTCATCGGCGCCGCCTAGCATAACGAGGGGCGCGGGGGAGGCGTCGGCCACGCCCTCGGCGAACAGCACGTCCATGTCAAGGAACACCGCTGGCGCGGCGTCAACCCCAGGAGAAACGAAATCAGGCTGCTGCGCAGCAGGGGGAGTCATGCTATCGGCTTCGGCACTACCATCGGCCCTTGCCACGTCAGCGGCATAGGATGCGGCCGCTGGCGCGGCAGGATGAATGGCAAGAGCAGAACCAGGCTGCTGCGCAGCAAGGATAGCAAAACCGATTTGTGCTGCGGCCGTTTCAAACGACTCCTCAATTGCCAGGTCATTGAAATCGCTGATTTTACGGCCGCCACGATCCTTAAAAACTGGCAACACCACAGATGCGTTGCCGACTGCAGCTGCCGCAGCGCGACAACTGGAAACGCCAGCATTCGAAAACTTCGGTGTCCGCACCGTGCCACGCGCACGGCGAACGTCCGCAGCTATGTAGTCGACGCCCTGTGCGTCTTGCATCCATTGCGCCATGACCTCCACGATCTGGCCGTCATCGCTGCGCACCATGTGCGTCTGGCCGTCAATGGCTACCGGCGTCGACACACCAAAGTCTTCCGCCAGATCGCGAACGAAGCGCTCCTGCAGCAAATAATCGTCATCCGCAAAAAACAGCAGGTGCGCATCTGGATGCGCCGCGCGCAGGCGCAGCGCCACCGCCATGATATTGCCGGCGGTGAAGGCAGCCTCGACCGGGAACCCTGCCGGCGCCAACATCTGTATGGTGCGGCTGGTGGCATAGCCCTCACCCACGCCAATCACCTGCGCGCCAGCCAGCACGCCCAGCGTATGCGCGGCGCCAATCGTATCGCTATCGAAGTTGAATTTTTTCTCGCCGGCCGGGTCAATCTTTTGCACCGCGACCATCTGCCCATCACGCATTGCCGGAACAAGCAGCAGCCCGTCATCGCTGACACGAACACCCTCAGGCGTAATCTGCTTTCGCTCAAGGTACGAATGCACGACAGGCAGGTGCTCAGCCTTATTCCACTGATCGCGTGCCCGATTGGCCGCCAAACGGGCCTTATTCCGGCGGTCCTCGGCATCCTTGGTTGCCGTCTCTTTTTGCTTCCGATGGTACTCAGCGACATCCTCAGGAGGCATCGCAGCTACATCAGCATTTACTTTTACTTTGCCTGAATCCTGCCCTTGGTACAACCCGAACGAACCGACAATAACGCGCCGACCAGATTTGAGGTCGATTTCACGCAGTGAGTACCAAGCCTTCTTACCTTTGCCGTACTTGTGCAGCTTTCCATCCGTGACCAGTATTCCGTTCGGGGGACTTGGCAGGCCGCAGGCCTGCATATCGATAAGTATCTGACTAACGTCGCTCACTATTGCTGCCCATCCGTAATACCAGGCATAGCCAAGCCATGCGGAACGCGCTGATTTCCCATACGGGAAGGAATAGCTGCATAGTCAAATGAACCAGGACGGGCCAGCGGCGCGCGCACCATATTCGCGGGCGACAAAGGGAGTTTCTTGCCGATGTAACGTGGCCCTGCGACCTGGCCTGCCGGCGCCACCTTGGCCTGAGTCGAGCGTCCAACAAAATCCCAACCTTTTTGCGTCACCACGTAATCGCCAGCCTCACGGCGCACCACATGACAACGCATCAGCGAATTGATGATTTCTCGCTCAAACGCTGTAATTGGGCGCGTCCACGTCATAGCGTTCATCCAACCATGCAAACCGGCACGGCCGCCCAGCTGGACCAGCTTACGAAAGGCAAGATCAGGGCGCGTTCCGGTGCGCGGGCCAAAATGCGCACTCATGCGGCACCATCCTGGCCGGCATCCGGCTTGCAATACACGCGAATGCTCATCGCCATCATTTCGGACAGCGATTTATGGATGCCATCCATGATGGCGTCGAGCTCCGCGCGTTCCTTCTCGTCGATTTCATCGTCGCCATCGATGGCAGCCTCGAAACGCTCGGCGAAGCGCCCCAGGCGGATATAGACCTCGCGGAACTTCTTGGCGATGACTTCGTTACTGTCCGACAGATCCGCTGGTAACTTAACGAAGGTGCCACCACTCGATGCCGCTACAGCCTCGGCAAACAGAGTCGTGCTTGAGAATGCCTGCAACTGCAGGGCCGTATCAACAGCGACGCCTTGGCCCTTGCGTTCATAGACGCGGTTTTCCAGTCCGTTGCGGCTCATGCCCAGGGCGGCTGCAATTGCATCCCAACCGCCAGGAAATGCCTTGATCATGGCAAGGTACGATTTTTTAATTTTCACAACATTTCCTTCTTCTTGGTGGTTGTTCTTGTTACGCGGTCAAGCTACGCTTGCGACATGAAAATTGATCCTGCTCACACCCTGCTTCGCGGATCGACACCGACAACGGAATGCTCCGGTATGGTGTCAAGAATGTTTGTTGGCGATGGCAGTTGACGGCCTCCGTGCCCTGCCTCCATCGGGGAAAGTTCCGGCCAGATACTCTGCCAATCCAATGGGCGCAGATCCTTGCGCGATACCCGGCCACCAGTTGCCCTTTCAATTGAGAAGCAGCACTCAATTGGCACGCCGCGCGCGCGCCAATTTCCTAGCCGCGAAGGACTAACGCCAATTGCCTTGGCAAGAGCGGATGGGCCGCCACACAGCTGAACTGCTTTATCTAATGGGTTCATGGAAACGGATAATACACGTTTTGTGTATTCACAACAAACAATTTGTGTAACACGCCTTGTGAAGTGTTGACTATTCTGTGTCTATGAATAAAAAGGCCAATATCCCCTGGGGAGTCGTGGAAAATCGACTAGTACAACTTGGGAAAGATCAGCAATGGTTGCGCGAAGCCCTGCAACTCTCGCCAAGCGTGGTTACAAACTGGAAAACTCGCGGAGTTCCCAGCGGGAAAGCTGTGTCTGTCGCTAAGATTCTTGATCTCACCACAGACCAACTCTTGGGGTTGGAAAGCGCGGACTTCCCTGCAGGCGCCTCGCGCGTCCAGGCAGTCGAACGCGGCGATCCTGCCTACGCACACATCAAGAAAGTAAAGCTACGACTGTCTGCTGGGGTCACGGGCTTTCAAGCAGATCCCGAGTTCGATAGTGGCGGCACCGTCGCCCTTGATCCTCGATGGCTTGCGCGCCATGGCTTCGCCCCTGATCGACTCATTGCGATCAAAGTAAAAGGGGAAAGCATGGAGCCCACCCTCTATGAGGACGATTTAGTGATCCTTAATACTGCCGACACGCAAATGGTAGATGGCGCGGTGTACGCGTTCAACTATGAAGGCCAGGCAGTTGTAAAGCGGTTATCACGGGATGCGGGGGAATGGTGGCTCACCTCAGACAATCCAGATCAGCGCAAGTACCACCGAAAATTATGCAGGGGCGGCGATTGCATCATAATCGGGCGCGTCGTCCGCAAGGAAAGCGATCACATATAGTAAACAGCGCTACCTAGACCACCTACTCATCAAAAACCCGCATATTGCGGGTTTTTTTATACCTAAACTTTGGGTAATTACCATCGTCAGCTACTTGTAATAATGTGGCTCGAATACACAACCACACAAAACAATACACAATTTGTTTGATTGAGTACACATCTTGTGTAATACTCCATCCCATCAAAAACAGCAACCACAACGATGGGGTGATGCCGATGGGAAACTCAAACGCCTTTACTGTCACGGTTCGTATGCCTGGTCAGCTGCCTTGCGATGGACTTCCACTTTCCGCCATCGCCACAGACGCCGCGTCCGTGATCATGAACATGATCGACCTTTTCGGTCCTTGCTTGGTATTCGTCCAGCCGCTCAAGGCCGCGCAATGAAGTCCGCCACCAAGCAGCTGGCACACGATCAGCATTTGAGCCAAGCACTGGCCGCGTCCGCTGCACTGGCGCGCCTGCAGCACCTGGCCAATTCCGTTCGCTGCGCTCCAACAGACCTGTCATCTGACGGCGGCCGAAGTATCGACATGCTGCGCCTGCTCGACGTCATGCGTGGGCGCGGCTACCGCATCGAACCTCCCGTCATGGCCACCGCGCAGCCCAACCCGCTGCACACCATCTGGCTAATCAACATTGTCGTACCTACAGGCGTCGGCGTCAGGCTGGGCGTGCCACTGCCACGGGTGCCGGGATGACCGCCCCGCTTGTCCATCTGGCAATCGACGTGCGTAGCGTGCTTGCTAGGCCGCTGCACGAACTGCGCGGCTTCACCCACCCGGATGGCCGCGCCATGACCCCGCGACAAGCAAAGGCCGCACTGGTGGCGCAACTGGCCGAGGGCCATGAACTCCTGCCCATCGGCAACAGCACCCCTTTCGATTTCATTAAACGCTAACCGGGCCGTACCCGCCCGCAACCAGGAGCCGCACATGAGCGACCTCGTAATACCCACCATCGGAAGCATGAAGAAAGCCCCGGCACGCAGCGAGAAACCCATCGTCGTCGACGAGCTGGTCGACGACCAGGTATTCGCAATCACCGATTGGGCCGACATCCGCCCCAGCTACACCAACCGTAAACGGTTCAACCAGGCTGCGTTGGAGCAACTGGCCGCCAACATTAAGGAAGTCGGGATTGTCCAGCCCATCCTGATTCGCCCGGTCACGCCAACCGCTGACGCGCCTCAGCATTTCGAGATCGTCGCCGGCGAGCGCCGCTGGCGCGCTGGCAACATCGCCGAGCTGCAGCGCGGTCCGACCATGATCCGCACGCTGACGGACCTGCAGGCGCGCGAGATCCAGCTGCTGGAGAACCTGCAGCGCGAAGACCCGCACCCGATGGAAGAGGCCGAAGGTTTCCAAGAGCTGATGCTCAATGCGGGCTACACCGCAGATCGCTTGGTGGATAAACTGAAGAAGTCGCGCAGCCATATCTATGGTCGTCTGAAGCTGTGCGCCCTGACGACCGAGGTGCGCGAGAAATTCCTCGATAATGTGATCTCGGCGTCGACGGCGCTGCTGATCGCACGCGTGCCCGTGCCGGCGCTTCAGATCAAGGCCCTGGCCGACATTAGCGCACCCTACCAAGGCACTGGCGAGCCTATGCCCTACCGCGCCGCGCTTCGCCACATCCAGGAGCGCTATACCGTCGACTTGACGCGCGCGCTATTCAAGCTCAGCGATGCCACGCTCCTGCCCCTGGCCGGCGCCTGCACCAAATGCCCAAAGAAGACCGGCAATCAGCCGGAGGTATTCGGCGACATCAAAAGTGCAGACGTCTGCACTGACCCGGACTGTTACGCCGAGAAGCGCATGGCACACGATACGCTGACCATTGCTGCTGCAAGTAAAACCGGCGTTCCGGTCTATGAAGGCGCCGAAGGGGCAACCATCTATCGTAAAAACACCTACGACCGTTATAGCCTGTTTGTCATGGCCAACTCTCCCCTGTGGGTGTTTGATCGCAATTCGCCTGCCACCCAAAATCAAGGCAATGCAGCAACTTACCTCGATGGCGGCCTACTGCCTGAGCCAGCGTGGTATGTAAAGCACGAAGGAGGCGAAGTGACCCCGTTTTACGACAAGGCTCCAATCCAAAAATTGCTTGAAGACGCTGGTGCATGTGAAACGGTCGAAGTTCATGCGGCACGCATGGCCGATGTGCGCGCCATGGCCGAGAAAAAAGAAGCGGCCGCGAACACGCCAGCCAAACTTGCTGAAATGGCAAAGCAACGCGATGAAAGGGAGACCGCTGAGAAAAAAGAAGAAGTCGACGAACTGTACCGCATCGAACTCTACAAACGCCTGCGCGCACGGGGCGCCAACGGTTTCTCACTGGCCTCGCTACGCGAATTTACCAAACTGGTGCTGATTGACCGCGATCTGCCAGACGAGGCCCTCGCCGGCGTATACACGTTTGATACCTCCAGTACCGAGAGCATCCACGCTTACATCGATCAGGCCGGCCTGCCTGACGTGCAGCTGCTGCTGGTCGACATGCTCTTAGGTGATTGCTTGGTCTCCTCTGGCATGGGGTGGTTCAAAAAAGAGGAGCGTGAAGCTCAAGAGACCGCGATACACGCCATGGCCAGGCTTGAGGGCATCGACCCTGATGCCGTACGCCTGCAGCTGGAAATGGAATCGATCACGCTTGAGGATGTCCAGGAAAACCAGCTGGGTACCATCATTGCCCACGCATCATGGCGCCTGAATGACCTCACCAAATTCATCATCGCCGAACGGCCTCACCTGCTCAACGTCCTCGAACGGGCCGCCAAAGAAAATGGCTGGCAATACGCACCAGGTCAAGTATGGCTGCGCGCCGACGAAACAAGCGCACCTGGCGTGGCCCACGTGGCGCCGGAGCAATCCAACGATGAAGATGCCGACGACCTCGCAGATCAAATCAACTTGGCGCCGCAGGACGACGTAGCCGTAATCGAGCCGCCCGCAGCGGTTGCGATCGAGCCGCCAGAACCAGAAGCCAAGAAGCCAGCACCACGCACACGTAAGCCCAAAAGCCCAACGAAGCCTGCAGCATGGCCCTGGCCAACATCCGCAACCGCATCACCAACTACCGCGAAGGAAGCACAATGAACAGCGAGAACATCGCGGCCACGACCGCCCAGGAACGTATTGACGCAGTCGAAGTCCAGGAATGCCTGTCCTGGCCAAACGCTCCAGCCGCCGCTTACTGCGACACCTGGCTGATGGTCAACGTCGGCGCACTCAATTTCAAAGCAAGCGAAGAGCACCAGGTGGCGGCAATGGCCAACATTGGACACCAGCTGCGGCAGGAGATCGCCGCATATCGGCCGGCATTCAAGTGGACCACCAGCCCGACTGAGATCGTCGGCGCCCTGATCGAGGAAATGGCATTGTCAAATGCTGCCCGCGACGTGCTTACTGAGCGTCGCCGGCAGATCACTACAAAAGGATGGGATCACGATCACGACGACGCACAGCGCAATGACGAAATAGCCGCGTTCGCTGCCGTGTACGCGATGCCTGAAGGCGCTCGCGACTGGCCAGCAAAAGAAACTGGATTCGGCCGAACGTTTGCGGAAGCGCTGATTCCCTTTTGCTGGGAACCGAAGTTCGGCGACCGCCGCCGTGACCTGGTGAAAGCCGCCGCACTGCTCGTCGCCGAAATTGAGCGCATCGACCGAGCAGCTATCGCTACCAGCGAACAGGAGGCGTCATGAGAATACTTCCCTTCGGATACCGACGCCTCATGCGCAGCTTGGAGCAGCACCTCGCCGACCAAGTCGAGCAACGCGAAGACAAAGCCATCGCAGCGCACATGGCTGCCGTCAATGCCTCGCTCGGCAAGCCATCAAAACGGCGCCAGAACCGCGCTGAGCCGATGCCCTACCGCTTGCATATCGCCATCGCTCTCGCATGGCTGGCGAGCATCCTGTTCAGTCTGTACTGGTGGTATCCATGACTAATTACTTAAGCGCATCCGAACTGGCCGAGCTGGTCGGATGCAAGCCTGGCCAGCGCTGCCGTATGCAGGCTTGGCTGACCAAAAACCGCTGGAAGTTTGAAGTCGACGCGCGCGGTCTACCGAAAGTGGCACGCGCCTATCATGATCGCAAGATGGGCATCACCGAAGAAGCAACCTCAATCAAATATGACCAAGCACCAAACCTCCAAGCCTTCTGCTAAAGAACGCACCGGCGTCGACCGCCTTTACAAGCGCGTCGGCGTCCGGAAGATCTCCTATTATTACCAGCACCCGGACGGCAGCAGCGAGACGCTGGCCACGGCCGTGATCGGCGATCGCAAAGGCATCGCCGACGCGGATCGCGCGGCAAAGCGCAAGGCGCTCGACATCATCGAGGGCAAGATCATCGCCGGATCAGTGGCCCAGTTGATCGAGCGGTTCCGCGACGAGATCGCGCCCACCCATTACCTGGACCAGTCCAAGGATGGCCTGGCCGTCAGGGAGTCCGGCTACAAGAACCTGACCAAGTTCTTCGGCAAAATGGATCCGAAGTCGCTGCGCATGCTGCACGGCTATCAGTACCTCGATGCGCGCGCCAAAGCCGGCGCGCCGGCGAAGGCGAACAAGGAATTGTCGCTGATGTCGACGATCTGCAAATACGCAGTGCGCTGGGGCGTGATTGAGGCGATGCCGTTCACGGACATCATGCAGAACGATATCGAGAAGGATGTGCGGACAATCACACGCAGCCAGGTGGTGCGTTTTTACCTGTGGTCGCTGCGTCAGACCGCCACCTTCCGCAACCTGGGTTGCGCGGCCATGTTTACTTACCTGACCGGCTTTCGTGCGGCAGAGGTGCGGCCGTTCCATATCGATGGCAAAACGAAGGAAGGCGTGCTTGTCACCAGCGCCAAGCGCAAGAAGGGCCAGGCCGAGGTCATGAAACTGCGGGAGTGGTCAACCAAGTTGCGTGTAGTTGTCGCGCGCGCTGAGCAAACGCACTCTGTTCCTCGCCAGTTCCTTTTCGCTAATTCAAAAGGCCAAGCATACACGCGGTCGGGGATGGGGTCAGTGTGGCAGGACGCCATGTTCGAGTGGATCGCGTCGTTTGACACCGAGGCGGCGGCAGCACTTGCTCGCAAACGCGCTGCCGAGCTGGAATATATCCTGGCGTACAAGAAGGGACTGAAAGTTGCGAAATATGAGGCCGACTACCGGCTGGCAGACCACGCACAGTATTTTTCACTGCAGGACATCCGGCCAGCGGCAATCACAGCCAAGTTCGACCAGCGCAACGTTGACGCATATGATTTCGCCGCTCATGCGAACCCCAGCACCACCCACAAGCACTATGACCGCAGGAAAATAAAGAAGGCGGGCGCAACCGAGTGAGTATTCTACGTAGGCTGGTCACTAGTCCCATCACAACCTGGAAACCTATTGCCATCCAAGCCAAGAAAATGAACTTCCTGTCTGAAAACCTTTATGCAAAAACCGACTCTAAGGTCCGCTTTCACCCAAAAGAGGAAGTTCAGCAGATCAGTTAATTATACCGAGCGAGTAGCCTTTCGCTACTGTGTATTATTGTGAGGTAATTCTATAATTTCGCGATTTGGTATATCCATTTGATGAGATATATGGGCTGCCATAGCGTTAGCGACTTCGCTTGCAATTTTCACCGCCTGAGTTTTCGAAATAGGGGCTCCTGGCTTGAGTCCGTATTTCTCCATCGATATCTTCAGCGCTGTTTCTAGAGTATTGTTGAGGCTTCGTTCATCCGCGCGCCTCAATAGGGGGCCGATCATCTTCTCTAGCTCAGAGTGGTAATTTTCAAACCCATAGCCGCTGACAATCTTCTTTACATCCTCATCCGCCAAGGGCCAGTTCAAAGTCACGTGGGCTGGCTTCCCTGTAGTAGGATCAAGGGCATAAATCTCATTGATCGGTGGCCCATCGTAACGTTTGCTAAGAACAATTAACCACCGTGCGAGACCAAAGTATTCCACATACGCAAACAGTTGATTCGACGCCTGGTCACTATACAACCCCAAGCAATGAAAGAATGCCCCATGAGGGCGATCCTTCACTAGATCGGATAGGTACCCAAGCCCACAACAACTTGCATCGCTTGGCAGCACTTGGCCGGCCTCATCGAGTACCGGTTCTGATAAGAGAAATTCTTGAGTATTTTCGCAAATCGAGGAGGGTATACCCCTCGAAAATGCAAAGGCCAAGGCTGTTTTTACGACCGATCTGTCCGCCAACTCCCCCCCAAACTGCAGTTGAATCTTGAGAGGCTCCTTAAGATAGGTAGTTTTAATTTGCGCCTGTTCTAACGCTTGAGCTTTGTTAATTTTAGGATAACGTTTCGCCAGCTCATTAATTTTCCTGGTAGCTTCCTTCATCGTCCTCGGAGTCATGGAGATTTTGACGCTTCCGTCTTCCTCAACTCTGGAAAATGCAAATTCCGCTGGCTCCAACGAACCGTTGTTGAGAAGATTAAACCTCTTCCCTGACACGGTCTCCACAACGGCAGGAGGGACCTCACCACGATCCCGAACAATTCCAAGCGTTAACGATAGCCAATGGAATTGATCAGCAAGGACGGTGTCCCATGTTGCTCCCTTGTTGTTGTTGCAAGAGTTACATATGAAGCCACCGATTTTTACGATGCCGCCAATCGAATTTGGAATGATATGTTCTTTTGTCCAGTTTTCTTCGCTTAACGTTACTGGGCACAGTGCACAATGAGTGTTCATGCTGGTTTCGGGTTTATTGTCATTTGTTTCGCCAACGAGGAAAAATAGTGAGATGCCTGGTTTGGCTGTTGGGCTAAGTTGGCGATCAAGTCATCGAGGAATATTGCTGAAATGAAAATATCGTAGACTATCTCGACCGGCATGTCCTCCAGCAGGAAGAGGACGGTCGAGTACTTACGAAATCGGCACCCCCGCTAGCGATCCGCCAAAGTTAACGCATCTAGCTACAGCTACAGCTACAGTTTGTAGATCGCCTTCAATTCACGTTGCAGGACATGGAAGCCTCCTTCGATGTTGCCTTTCGCAAAAGGTATGTACGCAACACCTGACAGATTCGTCGGAATGTTGACGCCCTCTTCGTGCAGCAGCACTACCTGGCTTCGTCCGTAGCGGCCTTGGAAGAAACCGATCTCGTGCATAACGTTCTCGCGAACTCGCGCTTCATCCTCATTTGCAACATCGTCACCTGTCATCACGATCACCGCGCTATCACACCGGTCGGCGTTATCGATCAGCTTCTCGATGATTGTGCGCCCCTGATTGGGTTCCTGCGCAAGCTCAATAGTAGGAATCGCGACATCCTTCTCAATGAAAGGTTGTACCCGTCGCCAGTCTTCTGAATGGCCATGTGTGAGAAATACCCTTCGCCGTGCCTCTCGCTTGGGCTGCTCTAGCTCGCTGTTCGCGCGCATTTCAAAAATCTGGTCAATGTCTCGACATAAACGCTCGGCTTGGCGGCGTGAGTAATGCCGTGGGGCGGGTTGGCCACTACTGAGTGTTGCCATCTGCATTTCCGGCTCTATGGCTATAGCTTGAAAGTCGCCGTATAGGTCAGGGAGCAGTCTTTTTAGCGCTTCGAGGCACTTGGCCGCTTGCATAAAATAGTGCTCAACCAACTCTGGTTCGAAATTGGTACGAGTCAGCACTACGCCATTGTCGCGACCTCGGCCCACGTTCTCGCTCATCACCGCGCTTATTGCTCTGCCAACGCCGGCGAGCTTCGACATGACAACAGACAGTTCACCGCTCATAGGTTTCCCATTTTGTACAAAAAATTGACGCTGTTACGGCACTTATGACAAGCAGCTTTACCGCCTGAAACTAAGGGATGCCCTTGCCTCTTAAGAGACAGCTTCTGACCTAACTCGGCCATTGGTCACTAGGATAGCAGCTTGCCAATGAAAATACACATTAAGGCGGACTTATAACAAGCGTACAAATCTTCCAACGGGCAGGCTGCAGGCCGCATAGGCTGGTGAGGAAAAATGCATCATCATTGGAAGATTGAATTTTTAAGTATTTGATTTGCAAAATAAAATTTCTGTTAAGCGCTAGGGTTGTGATTCCTGTTGTCGTGGGTTCGAGCCCCATCAGCCACCCCACAGAATAAAGAAAAGCCCGGTTTTCGAACCGGGCTTTTTCTATTCCGGCGCCGCTTTTCTTCCTTCTCCGATACCTACCCCGGTATCGCTTCCTGTAAAAAATTCATTAGTGCAAATTTGACCATCGCCCTACTCTGGGGTGCGGCCTGGACCGCCCCATAAAAACAGTACGGAGACAACGATGAAGCAAATCCTGGCAGCACTCTGCCTGATGTTCTGCGCCCATGCGCAGGCGATCAACCTGACGGGCGTGCCCAACGCGCACGATCCCGGCACCCTCACGCGCGACGGCGACACGTATTTCAATTTCACCACCGGCGACGGCATCTGGTATTCCACCTCGACGGATCTGCTGAAATGGTCGGCCGGCCCCGGGCCCGTGTTCAGCACGCCGCCGGCCTGGATCGCCAATAAGATCCCCAACTTCAGCGGCTCGTACTGGGCGCCCGACGTGATCCACATGAATGGCTACTACTATCTGTATTACTCGGTGTCCACCTTCGGCACGTCCGTATCGGCCATCGGCGTGGCCCGTTCCGCCTCGCTGAAAAACCCCAGCTGGACGGACCTGGGCATCGTGGTGCAATCGTATGGGGGCGGCGCGGAAATCAATGCCATCGACCCGGCCCTGTTCCGCGACCATGACGGCAAGGTCTACATGTCGTACGGCTCGTTTTTTGGCGGCATCGGCGTGACGGAAATCAACCAGGCCACGGGCAAGACGAGCGGCAACGTCACCCCCATCCTCGGTGGCGGCGGCAAGGATATCGAAGCGCCCTACATCACGCACGACGGCGAGTATTACTACCTGTTCGTCAACCGCGGCAAATGCTGCCAGGGCGCCGCCAGCACATACTATGTGGAAGTGCAGCGCGCCAGCAGCGTGACGGGGCCGTACAGCGGCACGCGCACGCTGCTGCCCAACCTTGACGGCAAGTACAAGGGGCCGGGCCATATCGGCGTGCTCAAGCAGGATGGCTGCAACTACACGTCGATCCACTATTACGACGTCAACGACAATGGCGCGGCCAAGCTCGACATTTTGAAGATGACGTATGACAGCGGCTGGCCCAGCCTGACGCGCAATTTCACGGTCGCCAGCTGTGGCGGCATCTCGGACGGCCCCACGGTACTGCGCTCGCGCCTGAGCGGCAAGGCGCTGGCCGTGGCGGGCGCCGGCACGACGAATGGCGCACTGGTGCAGCAGCAAACTTATACGGGAGCAAAACACCAGCAATGGTATGTGGTGGGACACGGCGACGGGTATTACAGCCTGATCAATGCAAACAGCCTGCTGGGCCTGGACGACTATAACAATTCGACCACGGCCGGCACGAATATCGCCCAATGGAGCTACTGGGGCGGACTGGGCCAGCAATGGCGTTTCGCCAGCCCCGCTGCCGGCTACCAGACGATCAGCAACCGCTACAGCAACCTGACCCTGGACGTGCTCAACTTGAGCACGGCCGAGAACGCGCAGATCATCCAGTGGAACCTGACCAACGCGAACAACCAGCAGTGGTCGCTGAGCCGGCCGTAGGACAGGGAACTACCCCGCCAGCACCGACTGCACCGTCGTCGCCAGGTCGTCCAGGCGCACGGGTTTGACGAGGAAGTGGCGGAAGCCCACGGCCAGCGCATCGTCCATGTACATGGGCAGGCTGTGGCCGGTGACGGCGATCAGCACGGCGTTGGCCGTTTCGGGATTGTGGTGCAGGCGGCGGCCGATTTCGATGCCGCTGATGCCGGGCATTTCGATGTCGAGGTAGACGGCGTCGGGCACGCACAGCTTGACTTGCTCGACGGCCATCTGCCAGTTGCGCACCACCACCACGTGGTGGCCCAGCGCCTCGAGCAGCATGGCCAGCGATTCGCCCACTTCCTGGTTGTCGTCGACCACCAGCAGATTGAGCTTGCGCGCGGTGACTGGCTTGTCGCCCTGGCGGCGCTCAACAGAGGAAGTGCCTGGTGTCGTTTCAGTTGTCTGGCTCATTGTACGTTCACGTCTGACGGCTGCAAAAACGGGAGTATACAAGAAGCGCGCGCAATGCCGCCGCACCCGAGCAATGGTGTCTGGCAACAATCGAAGCCGCCCGCTGTACCGCGCCAGCAACACTTCCCCACGCCACGGGCAGGCATACCGCCACTACGCAATATTCGCAATTGACGGATAAAATGAGAATCATTATCATTCTTATCCCCTTGCGCCGGATGCCCCACGCCACGATGTTGTCGCGCCGCCTTGCCGAACGCGCAAACATTGTCATTACGGAGATCCATGCATGGCTGCCACACCTTTCACCCTGCCCTTTTCGCTGCGCCCGTGCGCGCTGGCCATTTCCCTCGCCTGCCTGGGCACGTCGCTTGCCGCGCAGGCACAGGACGCCAATACGGCCGATAACGCCGGCCCCATCCTGGAATCCATCCAGGTCAGCAGCAACCTGCTGGGCACCAGCATGGCCGCCAGCACGAAGAATTTCGCGGGCGCCCGCACGGTGGTGCAGAAGGACGATATCGAAAACTCGGGCGCGACCAGCCTCAGCGACGTGATGCGCCGCATTCCCGGCGTGCAGATCAGCGACAACTCGGGCAGCGCCGGCAGCGCCATTTCCCTGAATATCGGCGTGCGCGGCCTGGCCGGACGCTATTCGCCGCGCAGCACGGTCTTGCTCGATGGCATTCCCATGTCGGTGGCGCCATATGGCCAGCCGCAGCTGTCGTTCGCGCCCGTCAGCCTGGCCAACTTAGAAACGGTCGACGTGGTGCGCGGCGGCGGCGCCGTGCGCTTCGGCCCGCAAAACGTGGGCGGCATCATCAACTTCAAGACGCGCCGCGTGCCTACCACGCCCGGCGTGACGGGCGACGCCACCGTGCGCTACAACTCGTACAGCGAAGTGGGCCACAACACGCAGGCCAGCGTCTTTGCCGGCACCCAGCTCGACAGCGGCCTGGGCCTGGCGGTACTGTATTCGGGCATCCGCGGCAGCGACTGGCGCGTGGGCAGCGATGAGAAGGTCAACGACTTCGCCCTGAAATTCCGCTACGACCTGAGCCCGACCGCCGAGGTGTACGGCAAGTTGTCCTACTATGACGTGACGTCGCGCACGCCGGGCGGCCTGACCGCGGCCCAATACAAGGCCGACCCGTTCCAGAACACGCGCCCCACCGACTTCTGGAGCGGCGAGCGCAAGGCTTTCGACATCGGCTACCTGAATGCCCTTTCCGGCACGCAGGAGTTCGAGGTGCGCGCCTATTACAACAAGAGCTCGCGCGAAAGCACCCTGATCAGCGCCAACCTGAAGGGCCTGGGCCACCAGCCGCGCAATTATGAAACGACGGCCATCGAGCCGCGCTACACGCAGCGCTTCATCACGGGCAAGGTATCGCAGGACGTCACCGTCGGCTACCGCTACCTGGTCGAACGGGCCGATGAAAGCATCTACAACGTGGTCATCGCCAGCGGCGTGCAGCAGGCGCCGACGCGCTTTGCCGACAATTCCACCGATGCGCAAGCCGTGTATATCGACGACAAGATCGCCATCGATGCATGGCGCATCACGCCCGGCGTGCGCTACGAACACATCAAGACGGTGCGCTTCAACCACTTGCCGACCGACCAGAAGATCGAGTTGCTCAACAACAAGGCCCTGCCCTCGCTCAACGTGGCCTACTTGCTCAACAACAACGTGACCCTGTTCAGCAACTACAACAGCTCGTTCGGCGCCGTGCAAAATACGCAGCTCAATGCGCAGTCGAGCAAGAACCCGCTGCAGCCGGAACTGGCGAAAACAGCCGAGCTGGGCGCGCGCTGGAAGAGCGGCCAGCTGTCGGCCGAAGCAACCTTGTTCAACATCAAGTTCGACAACCAGATCCAGTCCGTGGGCAGCGGCGAGAACGTCGTCTTCTACAACGTGGGCGCCACGCATCACCGGGGCCTGGAAACGGCCGTCGACTACCACTTCGACAAATCCGGTCCACTGGCTGGCTTGAATGCCTACGCCACCTACACCTACACCAAGGCCACCTTGCAGGATGGCGTGAACGCGGGCAATGACGTGCCGTTCTACTCGCGCACCACGGATACCGTCGGCGCCCACTATCAGCTGGGCGCCTGGGGCTTCGACCTGTCGAGCAGCCACCAGAGCCGCCAGTTCGCCGATGAAGCCAACACCGTGACGGAAAATGCGGCAGGCAGCCTGGGCGTGATTCCCGGCTTCCGCACGTGGAACACGCAAGTGAAATGGAGCGTGCCTGGCCAGAAAGGCCTGGAACTGGTCGCCGGCGTCAACAACCTGAGCGACAAGCGCTACTTCACGCGCACCACCGATGCCAACCTGGGCAAGCTGGTGGGCGCGCCGCGCATGGTCTACCTGCAAGGCCGCCTGGCGTTTTAACGGCCGCCAGCGCGCCTTGCCGCGCGCACTACACAAAAGAACCTGCATCGTTGTATTTTCGATGCAGGTTTTTTTACGCCCCGAATGTCACAAAGATGCTGAGATGCAAGCTAAAACAGGGCCGCCTATCCCTGGTGATGCGTGCGACTAGTTCACCATGGAAATTATTTTCATTTTAAACACAAATGATTTCACAATTACAAAAATTTTCCTGGAAAATATCTACTATCAGTGAGTTTTAGTGATACTCTTCAATATCATTTAGGAAATTGAATTGATTATTAAATAACATAAAGGACCGTACATGAACATGCCTGCCACCCTCTTCAAGACCGCAATACTCGCCTCCCTGATCACCGCCGGCGCCGCCAACGCTGCGACCGAACTGGTCGTCAACGGCAGCTTCGAAAGCAACGCCATCAGCACCCCGTTCGCGCAATTGAGCGCCGTGACGGGCTGGACCTCGTCCGTCAGCGGCAACACGGCCTTTGAAATCCAGAAGGGCGCCACGCAAGGCGGCCAGAGCGGCTTCAACCCGGTCGCTGCCGCCGGCACGCAATACCTGGAACTCAATGCCGAGCGCCTGACCTCCGTCTCGCAATCGATCGCCACCACGGCCGGCAGCACGTATGCGCTGTCGTTTGCCTACTCGGGCCGCCCGAATACGCCAGGCGGCGCGAACAGCCTGATGAATGTCTACTGGGGTTCGACCCTGCTGACGCCAACGGCACTGGTCGGCACCACCACCGGCGTGTGGCAAACCTACAGCCAGAACGTGACCGCGCTTGGTTCGTCGAGCCTGCTGCGCTTCGAATCGATCGGCCCGGCCTCTGCGCCAACCTATGGTTCCTACCTGGACAACGTCTCCGTGATGGCTGCCGTGCCGGAACCGGAAACCTACGCCATGATGCTGCTGGGCCTGGGTTTGCTGGGTTTCGTGGTGCGCCGCAAGAACGCCGCCTGAGCCTGACCAGGCGTCGCGAATCAGCCGCCCCGCCGCCATGGCCGGGCGGCTTTTTTCATGGCAAAACGGCGCATAAGCGCAGGAAATGTTGCCAAGAAGAATTAAATTGACGCTACAATAGCGAAGTATCAAGCAATGCCAAGCATCGCTCCGCCAGGGCCCCTACCCCGCCCTGATCATCAGCACGCATTTTTTGAACAGGATGACTGGCGCTGCCGGGCCCGATTGCGCTCCCGGCACGGCCACCACACACGCACCATGTCCGCAGAAAAAACCATTACCGAAACCAGCTCCTACGGCAAGGAAACGCCCGTGGGACGTCCCGACATCGATGGCCGCGCCGGCATTTTCGTGCCCACGGCGGAATTTGACATCAACAACACCACCACCATCCGCAAGGGCGCAGGCATTGTCGGCTTCGGCAACCTCGATGGCACCCTGACCGTGTATTTCGAAGCGAACCGCTTCGACGAAAGCAATCTGCACAAGTGGGAACACAAGGCGCGCAAGGCGTATGACCGCATGGTCATGGGCGCGCCCACGGTGTCGAAGGCGAAAATCGATGCCCGCATGCTGGAACAGGTCGGCATCATCGATGGCATGGGCATCAATCTCAAGCACCCCGAACGCCTGACGCACTGGCTGGCGATCTCGAACGTGCCGGACACGGCACCGGAAGAGCCGGTGGTGCGCTGGAAAAACCGCTAAGTAATCCTCAGGAAATTATTGTGAAGTTATGACGAACAGAACCGGATGCTATGCAAGGCGCCCGCTGCGACGCAGTGCGAGCACTGCTAGCAGCGGGCAACGCCGCAAAGCGCCGGTTATGGAAGTCAGAAATCGCAATAATTTATTGGGGGTTACTCCGGCTGCCGGAGAGCGAGGCGGGGCGCCAGGCACGAGGTGTTGTCCTACATCGTGGCGGACATTCATCCGATGCCCAACGGCATCAAGTCATCCTATGATGAAAACCTGACCACACCTCACACTACTCAGGAGTACGACATGTCCCGCCTCATCCCGATCAGCTTTGGCGCCTTGCAAATAGGTCTGGCAGCGGCGGCGATGTATATTCTGTGCTCGGCGGACGTGCTGCACCAGGGTTCCGTGTATTTTCACTGAGTTCCACTGATTCAACATCTCGGCGCGGCCCAACGACAAGGCGCGCCGTGCTTCGCATTGCACGAAGCACGGCGCGCACTTGCTGAAAAGATGCGGCCCGCGACTGGCGCCTAGCGGCGGCCGTGGTAGCGTCCATGCCCGCCCCAGCCGCCGCGGTGTCCACCGTAGCGCCCAAAGCCAAACATGAAGTCCAGCCCGATCGTCACGGGCGGATTGTAATAATACGGTTGCGGCGCGTACACGGGCGCCGGCACATACACGGGCTGCTGCACATACACCGGTTGTTGCTGCACGTAGACGGGTTCATTCGTGTATTCGACGCGCGGTGCGCTCATCACGCGGCCCGACTGCACCGGCTCGGACGAGACCGTATGCCATTCATAGGGATCGTAGGCTCCCTGTGGCGCGCGCGAACCGTAATACGCGGGACCGGGCGGCGCCACGGCGCAGCCCCCCAGGGCGGCCAGCGAAATTACTGCCAACAGGGTTTTCATTGCAATTCTCCTCGGATACCGATTCCATGTACTACCTTAATTAAGTACTATAAGAAATTACGCCGGGCTTTGCTGCGCTTTTACCGATTGTTACACCCCGACGCACGCCGCAACATGAAATGTGGCAATGGCGCCACAAGCGGCCCGTGGGGCATGTTTCCTCAAATAAATGGAATCGCGCACGTATCGATGGCCTTGCCGGCCGCATCGTAGCGCTGCACGCAGACCTGGTAACGCACGCCGTAGTCGAGTTCGACCTGCTCGACCTTGCCATACTTCAATTTCCAGCTGGGCTGCGCCTGTTGCCGCCCCGTCAGCGCGGCCACATCCTGCGGTATCGCCATCGCCGTTTGCGTTTCGCCCTGGCGCGCATCCTGGCGCCGCGCCACGTCGATGGACACGCTCACGGCCAGGTCCACGCCGCCGTCCGCATAGCGCAGCGTAGGCGCGCCGCGCTGCGCCCGCATCACGCCCCAGGCGCAAGGCTTGCCGCCGGCCTCGCATTGCTTCAATTGCGCCAGTGGAAAATATTCAGGGGCAAGCTTGCCATCCTTGATGGGCCAGCTGGTGCGCACGCCGTCGCGCTTGCCCGTCAGGGGATTGTCCCAGCTCAGGCTATTGACGACGGCCACGGTCTGCCCTGCCTGCAAGCCCACGGGCGTGCCCAGCGAGGCGCAGGCGGAAAGCAGCAAGGCGCTGGCGGTCAGGGAAGAAAGTGTCAGGATGCGCTGCATGGTAGGCCTCTTGTGGTGGGAGATCCCGAAGGTATGTTTCGAGGGTAACAGAATCGGCAGCGACAGTGCCGTTGGCTGGCGCACATAACAATACGGGCGGCACCCTTGCAGGCGCCGCCCGTAGCGGATATGGCCATGCCGGGAGCCTGGCTCCCGGCGATGCGTGGATCAGTCCAGCTTCCAGGCGTAATCGACCTTGGTCCAGGTCTGCGCTGCGGCGCCATCCTTGGTGCCCGGCTTGAACTTGCAAGCGGACAGGGCCTTGATGGCGGCCTTGTCCAGGTTCTTGAAGCCGCTGCTCTTGTCGACTTTCGAATCGGCAACGGTACCATCGGCATTGACCAGGAAGGACATCGACACGGTGCCCTGCTCTTCGTTCATCAGCGAGGCTTTCGGATAGTCGGCCTTGCAGTTCTTGGCATCGAACGACGCTGGCACCTCGGCCGCGAAGGCGGCGGAAGAAACGGACACCAGCAAGGCTGCTGCAACACTCATCAAACGCTTATTCTCAAACATGTGCTTCCCCATGATTATCAGATACGGTAATTACAATTTCTTGCCTGCTACGCAGGACGGTGCTGCCGGGATGTCAGTCTCCCGGCGGACACCTAGCCTTCGTGATATCGCTTGATGCTTAAAACTCTTCCCACTCGTCATTGCTGCTGCTGGCCGCCGCAGCCTTGCGTGGTGCAGGCGCCGCCACGGGAGCGGCCGCTTCGGTCTTGCGGGTCAGCGACTTGACCGGGCGCAATGCCGCTGCCGGCTTGCGCGCGGCCACCGGTGCGGCGGCCACGGGTGCCGGCACATACGCTGCCGGCTTCTCCTCGCCTTCGACCAGTTTGAAGATGCTGACCACGTGGGCCAGTTCGGCCGCCTGATCCTGCAAGCTTTGCGCCGCGGCGGCAGCCTGCTCCACCAGGGCCGCATTTTGCTGCGTCATGCCATCCATCTCGATGATCGACAGGTTGACCTGTTCGATGCCGGCGCTTTGTTCCTGGCTGGCACTGGCGATCTCGCTCATGATGTCGGTCACGCGGCGCACGCTGTCGACCACTTCGCCCATCGTCACGCCAGCCTGGCCGACCAGGCGCGTACCGCGCTCCGTCTTCTCGGCCGAATCGTCGATGAGGATCTTGATTTCCTTCGCCGCGCCAGCGGAGCGCTGGGCCAGGTTGCGCACTTCCGACGCCACCACGGCAAAGCCGCGGCCTTGTTCGCCGGCACGCGCCGCTTCCACGGCCGCATTCAGCGCCAGGATGTTGGTCTGGAAGGCGATGCCATCGATCACGCCGATGATGTCGACAATTTTCTTCGCCGATTCATTGATCGAGCTCATGGTGTCTACCACTTGCGACACGACGGAGCCGCCCTTCAGCGCCACGTCCGAGGCGGTGGCGGCCAGCTTGTTGGCTTCCCGCGCATTGTCCGCATTCTGTTTCACGGTCGAAGTCAGCTCTTCCATGGCCGACGCCGTTTTTTCCAGCGCGCTGGCCTGCATTTCCGTGCGCGACGACAGGTCGATATTGCCGTCGGCAATTTCACGCGAGGCCGTGCCGATGGTTTCCGTACCGACACGCACCTGGCCGACGATGCCCACCAGGCTGTTGCGCATTTCCTTCATTTCCGCCAGCAGGCTGGAGGTATCGGAAGGCTGCGTGTGGATGCCGATCGACAAGTCGCCATTGGCGATGCTGCCGGCGATCGATGCCGTGTAGTCAGGCTCGCCACCCAGCTGCTTCAGCAAGCCGCGGGTGATCACCAGTGCCGCCGCCACGCCCATCGCCACGGCCAGTACGCCGAGGATGATCATGAACAGGCGCGCGCTGTCGAAGGCCTTGCGGGCATCCGATTGCATCTGCTCGTTCAACTTGTCTTCCAGCGTGGCCAGCTGCTCCAGCGCTTCCATCCATTTTTTCTGTACCGGGCGGATTTCCTTGATCATCACGCGCGTGGCGCCTTCCGCATCGTTGGCCATCCACAGTGCGGATGCCTTGGCGATGGCCGGCATGGCGGCGGCTTCGTATTCCTTGATCGAAGTCAGCAGTGCTTTTTCTTCAGGAGTCGACTCGACGGCGAATTTCTCTTCGAGCTTCTTCTGCGTTTCCTGATAGGTGCTGGTCTGCGTCTTGATACGCGCCATTTCCGGCTCCATATCGCTCGCGTCGGTCATCAGGGTCAGGATGCGCAGCGAGGTGATGCGGTCGCTGACGTTGCCACGCATGTCGATCACCAGGCGGGTGACGACGTTGTTGACATTGATCACGTGATCGAGACGTTCCTGGATTTGCGCCATGCGCGCGATGCCGAGAACGGTCACGGCCACCAGCAGAACCAGTACCAGGGCGAAACCCAGGCCCAGGCGGGTACCAACCTTCATTTTTGCTAAATTCATTTCGGCTCTTCGTAAATGAAACTATTGATAAGAATTTTGCCCGGCACGACAAGACGAAGGCTGCGCAACACCGGTAGCCGCCCTTACCCATTGGTATGCTGGCGGTATCCGGCCGCACGCAGCCTGGGGTACTTCCTGGTCTACAACAGCCCTGAAAACGCCAGTGACTGCGAATGCAAACTTGCTCCACACGCTGAATTTTTGACACCGTTGATGTGAGATCAACATCAAACATTCATATGAGAAATATTTGTCTATAATCAATTATAGGTGTAAATTTTGCCTCAAAGCAAGCAATAAGTACCTGAATAAATGGCTGATTAACTTTCTTCGGGGAAATGGCAACAACGCCGATTCTTGCCCCTTAGAAATGCCCCACGACAGTGCGGGCGTGCGCCGAAACAGCGCATTTACAACACATGGCATAGCCATATGACATCGTTTTGGAAGAGGTACTCAGAGGAAGGGGTACGGCGGACAATACCACTGCGCCGGGGCAGCGGTATAGACAAGTTGAATCAGCGGTCCCAGCTGCAATGCAGCACATAGGCGTGACGCTCTGTGCCGAAGACAAAGACGCTCCAGATGGCGCCCAACTGACTGGCCAGGCTGTGCTGGCCAGACGATACCAGTTGATACCAGTGCGCCTCGCTACCGAACAGTTCGGCCAGTTCGTCCTGGAAACCATCATATAAACGGGCGTCGAGCGGCTCGCGGTCCGCTTCGCTCATCGGCTGCAGGCGCTCGAGCAGCCACTGGCGCGGCGTGCACAAGGCGCCGCTACATGCCGTGCTCCCGATCGGCTGCAGGCGCATGCCGTCCGGCGCCAGCCGCAGCGCGCGGCACAGGGCGTCGAGCGCTGCCTGCGGCGCGATGGGCCCCAGATACTCGCAAAGAAACAGGCTGCCATCATCCTTCAGCGCGCTGACGGCTTGCAGGTAGCCATGCAACTGCTGTGCATGGGCGTGGCAGTCGCCGCGCATCAGGCAGGCAAGGACAAGCGCGCGGCCGCTTCCAGCAACAGACGGGGATCGCCTGAGGCCAGCTTCTTCGAATCCGACAAGGTCTGGCGGAAGCCGCGCGCGCCGGGCAGGTTTTGCATCAGGCCCAGCATGTGGCGCGTGACGCTGTTCAGTTTCAAGCGCCCCGCTTCCTTCTCCAGCTGCGCACTGATATACGGAATCATCGCTTCGAGCACCTGTTCCCGCGTTTTGACGGGCGTATCGTCGCCGTAATAGCGCTGGTCGAACTGCGCCATCACATACGGGTTGTGATACGCCTCGCGGCCCAGCATCACGCCATCGAGGTGCTGCAGGTGCAGGTCGATCTCGTCGAGCGTCTTGATGCCGCCATTGATGATGAACTCGAATTGCGGAAAATCACGCTTCAAGCGGTAGGCATAGTCATACTTGAGGGGCGGCACTTCGCGGTTTTCCTTCGGGCTCAGGCCTTTCAGGATGGCATTGCGCGCATGCACGATAAACGTCTTGCAGCCGGCGTCGGCCACGGTGCCGACGAAGTCGCGCACGAAGTCGTACGACTCGCTGTCATCGATGCCGATGCGGTGTTTCACCGTGACGTCGATGTCGACCACATCGCGCATGGCTTTCACGCAGTCGGCCACCAATTGCGGCTCGGCCATCAGGCAGGCGCCGAACGCGCCCTTTTGCACGCGCTCGGACGGGCAGCCGCAGTTCAGGTTGACCTCGTCGTAGCCCCACTGCTGGCCCAGTTTCGCGCTGGTGGCCAGGTCTGTCGGATCGCTGCCGCCCAGCTGCAGCGCCACCGGATGCTCTTCCTCGTTGAAGCGCAGATGGCGCTCCACGTCGCCGTACACGAGCGCGCCCGTCGTCACCATCTCGGTGTAGAGCCAGGTGTGGCGCGTGATTTCGCGGTGGAACTTGCGGCAATGGCGGTCGGTCCAGTCCATCATGGGAGCGACGCTCAAGCGGCGACCAGTCACGACGCCGGATTCTGGGGTTTTCCCTTGTGGGGACTGCATGTTTTGTTGCATTGGTTTATCACTGTCTGGAATATGAATCACCTGACATCACACCGTAGCGCACTATATGGTTGCTAGGGCATGGCGACGGTAATCAAGGTAGGAGCTCAACTGCGCATGCCAGTGCGGCGCAAGGGTTTTCGGGCTGAAACACGGACCTGCCCGGTCAAGGACTGATCACAGAAAGAGCAGCCACGGCCGGATCGATCATTCTGGCAATAAAATACCAGAAGGTGCGTATCATATCAAAAATGACGGCAGCATCGTTGGACAAGGTCAGCGCCAGAGCGGGCCTAGCCCAATTGCGCCACCAGGAAATCAACCAGGCTGACCAAACGGCGACGTGGATACGGGTCCTGCAAGTAGAGCAGATGCACCGGAACCGGCGGCGGCGCGAACCGGTCCAGCACCACCACCAGCTCACCTTTCGCAATGGCCTCCGCCAGCATGACCTCGGGCTGCAAGAGCAAGCCGGCCCCCGCCAGCGCCGCCGCGCGCAAGGCATAGCCGTCATTCGCTGAAAAGGCCTGCTGAACCGGCCAGGCCAGCAGGCTGCCGTCTTGCGCCACCCACTCCGGGTGCCACGCCTGATGTACCAGGCACTGGTGCATTTTCAGATCGGACCACTGCACCGGCGTGCCGGCACGCGCGAGGTAGGCGGGCGACGCGCAGATGCGGTTCTGAAAAGCGCGCAAGGGACGCGCAATCAATCCCGAGTCCGGCAAGTGTCCGACGCGCACGGCAAGATCGATACCCTCTTCGATCAGATCAACCATGGCATTTGCCAGCACCAGCTCAATTTCCACTTGTGGAAATCGCTGCTGATACTGAACGATCAATGGCGCCAGAATGGCGCTCCCCATCGAAATGGGCGTGGCAATCCGCAACCTGCCACGCGGCTCCCGATTCACATCCTGCGCCATTTCCTGCGCACGGTCCAGATGATCGAGTATGTCCTTGGCGCTGCGGTAGAAATGCAGGCCGGCCTCGGTCAGGTTCTGCTTGCGCGTATCGCGCTTGAGCAGCCGTGTACCCAGCAACTCTTCCAGCTGTCGTATTTGCCTACCGACCATCGCCGTGGTAATGCCCAGCTTGTTTCCGGCCAGTGTGAAGTTTCCCGCTTCGACGACACGCACCAGCGTTTCCATGCATTTCAATTTATCCATCGACGAGCCTTGCCTCGAACACTGGTTACTATTGGTATAAGGAGTTTATCCGGCAGGCCACTTCACCGGACCTGCGTCATCGGCAAAAATAACGGCGGCCGACCTGTCTCTTCTCATGCCAGGTCGCCACGCATGCATTTTTCCACTTCAACCTGAATGAAAAACAGCCTCCATCTCATCCGGAACGACGCCAATTATATTCGCCGGCGATGCCAGACGCCGGCAAGGCATCCATCGTACCTGACCGACGGATCCTGTCGCCCATTCCCTCCAAGATATACACATGAAGAAAAAACTGAGTCGTACCATCTGTCAGCGAACGATGTCCATCACGGTCATCGCCTGCGCGCTGGCAGCCTGCGGAGGCGGCGGCGACACTGCCGCCGCACCAGTACCCGTCGTATCAACGCCCGCACCGACGCCGGTCCCGACAGCAGGAAAATGGCAGCTCGCCGTGAACGACACCTGGCAGTGGCAACTGCGGGGCGCCATTAACACCAGCTACGACGCCGCAGTCTATGATGTCGATCTGGTCGACGCGGCGCAGGCCACCATCGACCAACTGCACCGGCAGGGCCGGCACGTCGTCTGCTATTTTTCGGCCGGCTCGTCCGAAGATTTCAGGTCTGATGTCGGCGTATTCAAGCCGACGGACATGGGTAGCAAGCTGGCCGGCTGGGCTGGCGAGCGCTGGCTCGACATACGCTCGGCCAATGTGCGGCAATTCATGGCACAGCGCCGCCTCGATCTGGCCGTCTCCAAGGGCTGCGACGGCGTCGAACCGGACAATGTGGATGGCTATGCAAACAACACGGGCTTTCCGCTCACGGCCAGTGACCAGCTCGACTACAACCGCTTTCTTGCCACGGAAGCACACCGCCGCAATCTGAAAGTGGGCTTGAAAAACGACCTGGCGCAGGTTGCGCTGCTGGTCAATGAGTTCGACTTCGCAGTCAACGAACAATGTCATGAATTCGGCGAATGCGACAAGCTGCATCCGTTTACGGCTGCGGCCAAGCCTGTCTTCAACGCCGAATACCGCGCTGATTACCGTACCAATGCGGCAGATGCGCGAACCATGCTTTGCGCCGCGGCCAAGGCCGAAAACTTCCGGACGCTGGTGCTACCGCTGGAACTGGACGACACCTTCCGTTACAGCTGCGGCTGAGCCGAGCAATCACGACAGCCGTAAACGACAAACCCGCTGTGTGCATGGCCTTTCGGGCATGCAGCACAGCGGGTTTGACAGCAGCATGGCCAAGCGACCATGCCTGCACTACATATTACGCGTCGCGCGACGCTTTTTTACGCTCGTGCTCTTTCAGGAAGCGCTTGCGCAGACGGATCGATTTAGGCGTGATTTCCACCAGTTCGTCGTCCTCGATGAATTCGACTGCGTATTCCAGCGACATCTGAATTGGCGGTACCAGGCGCACTGCTTCGTCGGTACCCGACGAACGCACGTTGGTCAGCTGCTTGCCCTTGATCGGGTTGACGACCAGGTCGTTGTCGCGCGAGTGGATACCGATGACCATGCCTTCGTAGACTGGGTCATTGTGCGACACGAACATGCGGCCGCGGTCTTGCAGTTTCCAGATAGCGTAGGCAACAGCAGCGCCGTCATCTTGCGAGATCAGCACGCCGTTACGACGGCCGGCCATTTCGCCACGGGTGTTGTCGACTGGCGCGTATTCATGGAATACGTGGCTCATCAGGCCGGTGCCGCGGGTCAGGGTCATGAATTCGCCCTGGAAGCCGATCAGGCCACGCGCAGGGATCAGATACTCGAGACGCACGCGGCCCTTGCCATCCGATTCCATGTTTTGCAGGTCGCCACGACGACGGCCCAGTTCTTCCATGACGCCGCCCTGGTTGACTTCTTCCACGTCAACCGACAGGTTTTCAAACGGCTCGTGGCGCACGCCATCGACCATTTTGAAGACCACGCGTGGACGCGAAACGGCCAGCTCGAAGCCTTCGCGACGCATGTTTTCGATCAGAATCGTCAGGTGCAGCTCGCCGCGGCCCGATACTTCAAAGATCGTGTCGTCGTCGGTTGGTGCCACGCGCAGAGCAACGTTGGCTTTCAATTCTTTTTCCAGACGGTCACGCAGTTGACGCGAGGTCACAAACTTGCCTTCGCGGCCAGCCAGTGGCGAGTTGTTGACCATGAAGTTCATGGTCAGGGTCGGCTCGTCGACGGTCAGCATAGGCAGCGCTTCCGGGGTGTCCAGTGCGCACAGGGTCGAACCGATGCCGATTTCGTCGATACCGTTGATCAGGCAGATGTCGCCGGCGACGGCTTCGTCCACCAGCACGCGCTCCAGGCCCTTGAAGTTCAGCACCTGGTTGATGCGGCCCTTGATCGGGGTCGCGCCTGGGCCATTGATGACCAGCACGTCTTGACCAACTTTAACGGTACCGCGGTTGACGCGGCCAATGCCGATCTTGCCGACGTACGACGAGTAGTCCAGCGAGGTGATCTGCATTTGCAGCGGGCCTTCAGGATTGTCGTCGCGTACTGGAACGTGTTCCAGGATGGCATCGAACATCGGCTTCATGTCGCCGCCACGCACGTCTTCGGTCAGGCCGGCATAGCCGTTCAGGCCCGAAGCGTAAATGATAGGGAAGTCCAGTTGTTCGTCGGTAGCGCCCAGCTTGTCGAACAGTTCGAACGTCTGGTTGATGGCCCAGTCCGGACGTGCGCCTGGACGGTCGATCTTGTTGACGATCACGATAGGCTTCAGACCCAGTGCCAGCGCCTTGCGCGTGACGAAACGGGTTTGCGGCATCGGGCCTTCTTGTGCATCGATCAGCAGCAGAACCGAGTCCACCATCGACAGAACACGTTCCACTTCGCCGCCGAAGTCGGCGTGGCCTGGGGTGTCGACGATGTTGATGTGGGTGCCTTCGTACTCAACGGCGCAGTTCTTCGACAGAATCGTAATGCCGCGCTCCTTTTCCAGGTCGTTCGAGTCCATGACTCGGGTGTCGACCGCTTGGTTTTCACGGAAGGTGCCGGACTGGCGCAGCAGCTGATCCACCAGCGTGGTTTTGCCGTGGTCAACGTGGGCGATAATGGCGATATTACGAATTGCGCGTTTTGTATTTGACATGGTCGTAGTAGTTACTGAAAAACTGCGGAGTGCGTACAAGATGTACGAGATACCCGAATGCTAATCTATTTCCGGAACCGCGTAGTATAGCATGTTGCGTTGCAACGCTATCTAAAAATGCTGGCGGCTCCCGCAGTCGGGGACGGTTTGTTTAAAAAAGCGACACTGTTTAACGAGTGTCGCTGGGTAATATGACGTTGCTGTGACTTATTGATGTGCTGTCGCGATCAGACGCTCCGGCGCCAGGATGCTGTATTCCTGCAACTGGCCCGTGCCCAGCAGCTTGCTGTCGTGATACACGCGCACACGGCCCGGTTCGGCCGGCACGGCGACGTCTTCCTTGCCCAGCGCGATGCGCTGACCGTGCAGGAAACGCTTGGCCAATTCTTCCGTCAGCTGGACGGCGGGAAAGCTCGACAGCAAGGCATCGACGGGCGCCAGCAGGCTCAGCGGTTCGGCATGCGCCGTCAGCTCGTCCAGCGTGACGACGCCGTCCAACGTCAGGCTGCCCACCTGCGTGCGGCGCAAGGCGTTCAGATGGCCGCCGCAACCGAGGGCATGGCCGATGTCTTCGCCCAGCACGCGGATATACGTGCCCTTGCTGCACATCACGGACAATTTCAGGAACGGGGCGTCGTAGCCGAGGAACTCGAGCTTGTGGATGGTCACCGGGCGCGCTTCGCGCTCCAGCGTGATGCCTGCCCTTGCATACTCATATAGGGGCTTGCCGTCCCTTTTCAAGGCCGAGTACATCGGCGGCGTCTGCAGGATAGGCCCGCGGAACTGCGCCAGCACGGCTTCGATCTGCTCTTCGGTGACGTTGACGTCGCGCGTTTCCAGCACTTCGCCTTCCGTGTCGCCCGTATCCGTCGTCTGCCCCAGGTGCACCAGGGTTTCGTAGGTTTTATCGGCTTCCAGCAAGTCCTGCGAGAACTTCGTTGCCTCGCCAAAGCACAAGGGCAGCAAACCCGTGGCGAACGGATCCAGCGTGCCCGTATGGCCCGCCTTCTTCGCGTTCAGGACGCGCTTGGCCTTGATCAGGGCGTCATTGCTGGACCAGCCGACAGGCTTATCCAACAGCAAGACGCCATCGACCAGGTCGCGCACCCGCTTGATGCCGGGCGGTTTCTTCGGACCCGCCACGCTTATTGCTCGTCCGCTTCTGGTTTGACATCCGGCTCGGCGTCGGCCGCGCGCGTGGCGTTGGCCTTGTCGATCAGCAAGGACATTTCCATGCCGCGCGAAGTCGAGCTGTCGTGCACGAAATGCAGCATCGGCAGGGTGTGGATGTGCAGGCGCTTGCCCAGCAAGCCACGGATGAAGCCGGACGCGGCCATCAGGCCTTCGGTGGTGTTCTTGATGGCTTCCTTGCTGTCTTTCAACATCGTGAAAAACACCTTGGCGTGCGCGTAATCGGGCGTGATCTGCACTTCGGTGATGGTGATCATCGTGCCGACGCGGGGATCCTTCAATTCGTAGGCGACGATTTCAGCCAGATCGCGCTGGATCTGGTCGGCCACGCGCAAGCCGCGCGCTGGCATGGTTTTGCTATGTTTAGCCATGATTTTATGCTGTCCTAAGTGCCGCAGGGCGCATGGATCAAACGGTTGCCCGTTGACCAATGCGCCCCACGTGTTTGCGCGGACAACGATATGTCCGCGCCATTACTGCTGTGATTACAGGGTACGAGCGATTTCCTGGACTTCGAACACTTCCAGTGTGTCGCCAACCTGAATGTCGTTGTAGTTCTTCAGCGACAGGCCGCACTCCAGACCGGCGCGAACTTCTTTCGCATCGTCCTTGAAGCGTTTCAGGGAGTCGATCTCGCCGCTCCACACCACGATGTTGTTGCGCAACAGGCGGACGGAGGAAGCACGCTTGACCACGCCATCGGTGACCAGGCAACCGGCAATCGCGCCCACTTTCGAGACCAGGATAACCTGGCGGATCTCGACCTGGCCGATGACGGTTTCGCGTTTCTCTGGTGCCAACATGCCCGACAACGCCGATTTGATCTCGTCGATCGCATCGTAAATGATGTTGTAGTAGCGAATGTCCACGCCATTCGACTCGGCCAGCTTGCGTGCCTGGGCATCAGCACGGGCGTTGAAGCCGATGATGACCGCTTTCGAGGCGACTGCCAGGTTGACGTCCGATTCCGTGATGCCGCCGACGGCTGCGTGCACAACTTGTACGCGCACTTCGGAGGTCGACAGTTTCTGCAACGAACCAACCAGCGCTTCCTGCGAACCTTGCACGTCGGTTTTGATGATCAATGGCAAGTTTTTCACTTCGCCTTCGGCCATCTGGTCGAACATGTTTTCCAGTTTCGCCGCTTGCTGTTTCGCCAGTTTCACGTCGCGGAACTTACCTTGACGGAACAGACCGATTTCACGCGCCTTGCGCTCGTCAGCCATGACGACGACTTCTTCACCGGCAACCGGCACTTCCGTCAAGCCCTGGATTTCGACCGGGATCGAAGGACCCGCTTCAGCGATCGACTTGCCGTTCTCGTCCAGCATGGCGCGAACACGGCCATACGAAGAGCCAGCCAGGATCACGTCGCCGCGGCGCAAGGTACCGGACTGCACCAGGATCGTCGCGACAGGACCACGGCCCTTGTCCAGACGCGCCTCGACTACCAGGCCGCGCGCAGGCGCATCGACCGGTGCCGTCAGTTCCAGCACTTCGGCTTGCAACAGCACTTGTTCCAGCAGGTCGTCGATACCTTGACCCGTTTTGGCCGACACCGGCACGAATGGCGATTCGCCACCGTATTCTTCCGGCACGACTTGCTCGGCGACCAGTTCCTGCGTCACGCGGTCGACGTTGCCACCTGGTTTGTCGACCTTGTTGATCGCCACCACCAGCGGTACGCCGGCTGCTTTCGCATGGGCAATCGCTTCCTTGGTTTGCGGCATCACGCCATCGTCGGCGGCAACCACCAGAATCACGATGTCGGTTGCCTTGGCGCCACGGGCACGCATGGCGGTAAACGCTTCGTGGCCCGGGGTGTCGAGGAAGGTGATCATGCCGCGTGGCGTATCGACGTGGTAAGCGCCGATATGCTGCGTAATGCCACCCGCTTCGCCGGAGGCAACCTTGGCGCGACGAATATAGTCCAGCAGCGAGGTCTTGCCGTGGTCGACGTGACCCATGACGGTGACCACCGGTGCGCGTGGCTTGGTTTCGAAGTGCGCGTGTTCGCCCACATCGGCCAGCAGCGCTTCCGGATCGTCCAGTTCGGCGGCGAACGCCTTGTGGCCCATTTCTTCCACCAGAATCATGGCGGTTTCCTGGTCCAGCACCTGGTTGATCGTGCACATCTGGCCCAATTTCATCAAATGCTTGATGACTTCGGATGCCTTGACGGACATTTTGTGCGCCAATTCGGCCACGGTGATCGTTTCCGGTACGTGCACGTCCTTGACGACGGCTTCCGTAGGAGCCTGGAAGTTCGATTCACGGTCGTCATGGTGCGTCGGGCGACGGCCCTTCGCGCCACCGCGCCAGCTGTCACGGCCGCCTGGGCCGCTATTGCCGCGTGGCTTGGGACCACCGGTGGTGCCGCGTTTTTTCGCGTCATCGGACCAGGTGGACGACACATTGGCCGACTTGATGGATTTCTTGTCTGCAACAGCAGGCTTCTTGTCGCCCGGCTTGTCGCCAGGTTTCTTGTCAGCAGGCTTGTGCAGGGTGCCTTCTGGCGCCTTCGGCTTGACCGGCACCGGTACGGGTTCCGGTGCCTTGATGGCGCGGCGTGGCGCGTTCATCATGGCCTTGATCTGGGCGACTTCGTCGGCAACGGCCTTGCGTGCACGCTCGGTGGCTTCCGCTTTGTCAGCGGCTTCCTTGGCGGCAACAGCAGCGGCAGCGGCTTTCTTCTTCGCTTCTTCGGCGGCAGCAGCTTTTTTCGCTTCGGCGGCGGCGTCGTCAACGACAGGCGCAGCGGCGCTGGCGGCAGGTGCGGCAGCAGCCTTGGCAGCCGCCTTCTTCGCTTCCGCTTCAGCTTCTTTCTTCGCAGCCAATTCAGCCTGTTGCGTGGCTTTCGCCTGGGCTTCTTTTTCCGCGTCGAGCTTGGCCAGACGTTCTTGCTTTTCGCGCAGATCGGCTTCCTGGCGGGCGATCAGTTCAGCCTGTTTACGGGCTTCTTCTTCACGGCGCGCCACGTCGGCGGGATCGATCACCGGTGCGGCAGGCGCGACCGGTTCTGCTGCGACCGGCGCAGCTTCGTCACGCTGGACGAAAGTGCGTTTCTTGCGCACTTCCACCTGGATGGTGCGCGATTTGCCGGTGGCGTCAGCTTGCTTGATCTCAGTCGTTTCCTTGCGGGTCACGGTGATTTTTTTCTTTTCTGTGTCAGCCGCTGCGCCGTGTGTGCGGCGCAGATGATCCAAAAGCTTGTCCTTATCATCTTTCGACAATGGATCTGACGTCGAACTTTTCTCGACGCCGGCAGAACGCAGCTGCGTCAGCAGCAAATCTGCAGGCATCTTCAGTTCGGTGGCAAATTGGGCTACGTTGTTACTCGCCATTCAGTCCTCTTTTCTATGTGTCGCGGAGATGATAAAGATACTCAAATTAAGCCTTTGCGGATTCGGCCAGACTCCATGCCTTGGCTTGCAACGCCTTGGCACGATCGTCGTATTTCGAGTCAACCAACTTCATCTCATCGTCGGTCACATCTTTAAATTCACTTGTAATCAGTTCACGCGCACGGTCCGCAGACAAGGCCAGGATTGCGCCAAATTCGTCGTATGCCAGTGCTGCAAATGCTTCAACGGTCTTGATACCAGCCAGACCCAGCTTGCCGGCGGTAATGCGGTCCATGCCTTCCAGACCCACCAACGCCTCGTCCATGCCTTCCAGACCCTCTTCCGAAGCAATCGCTTCGGTAACCAGCGCATCACGCGCACGGGTACGGAGTTCATTGACGGTATCTTCGTCAAACGATTCGATTTCCAGCATTTCGGAAATTGGCACGTAAGCGATTTCTTCCAGACTGGCGAAACCTTCTTCCACCAGAATATCGGCCACTTCCTGGTCGACATCGAGCTTTTCCATGAACAGGATGCGCACGGCAGCCGTTTCCTGGGCAGCTTTGTCAGCCGATTCTTCGGCCGTCATGATGTTGATCTTCCAGCCGGTCAGGTCCGAGGCCAGGCGCACGTTCTGGCCGGAACGGCCGATCGCGATTGCCAGGTTTTCTTCATCGACGACAACATCCATCGCGTGTTTTTCTTCATCGACCATGATCGACGACACGTTCGCCGGCGCCAGGGCGCCGATGACGAACTGCGCCGGATCTTCCGACCACAGCACGATGTCGACACGTTCGCCACCGAGTTCACCGGTCACAGCCTGCACGCGCGAACCGCGCATGCCGACGCAAGTACCGATCGGGTCGATGCGCTTGTCGGCCGTGTAGACGGCGATCTTGGCGCGTACGCCGGCATCGCGGGCTGCGGATTTGATTTCCAGCATGCCTTGCTCGATTTCCGGCACTTCCAGTTCGAACAGCTTCATGATGAATTCCGGAGCGGTGCGCGACAGAATCACTTGCGGGCCGCGCATATTGCGGTCGATGCGCAAGATGAAGGCACGTACACGGTCGCCGATACGCAGATTCTCTTTCGGGATCATCTGGTCGCGTGGCAGGCGTGCTTCGATCTTGCCCGACTCGACGATGGCGTCGCCGCGTTCCATGCGCTTGATGGTGCCGGTGACGAGCGAATCGCCGCGCTCCAGGAAGTCGACCAGAATCTGTTCACGTTCAGCATCACGCACGCGCTGCAGGACAACCTGTTTGGTATCCTGGGCGAAGCGGCGGCCGAACTCGACGGATTCGATCGGTTCTTCGATGTGGTCATCGACTTCGATATCGGAAATCTGTTCTTTGGCCTCGAAATGCAGGATCTCCTGATCCGGCAATTGCAAGCCCGCTTCATCGGGCACCACGTGCCAGCGGCGGAACGATTCGAATTCGCCCGTTTCGCGGTCGATCGAAACGCGGATGTCTACCTCACCCTCATACCGTTTCTTCGTGGCTTGCGCCAACGCGAATTCGAGGGCGCCGAAGACGACATCTTTATCGACGTTTTTTTCGCGCGCCAGCGCGTCAACCAATAATAAAACTTCGCGGCTCATGCTTTGCGTCCCTTAAAAACCACCTGCGGCACCAAGCGTGCCTTATCCACATCCGCGAGCGTAAACTCCAACATCGCCGGACCATCCTTACCTTCAAATTCCAACGACAATTTATCGCCCACGGGTTCTTGCAAGATCCCCTGGAACGATTTCCGGTTGTTCGTACCCGGCATCGCCACCATCAGCTTGACGATGATTTCCTGGCCTGCGAAACGGACAAAGTCTTCCAGCTTGCGCACCGGACGATCCAGACCCGGGGAAGAAATTTCGAGACGTTCGTAAGGAACGTTCTCTACCGTCAACACATGCGATAACTGGTGACTCACCGTGGCACAGTCTTCGACCGTGATCGGACCTTTTTCAGCGGCATCGGCGGCGCTGAAATCAATAAAGACGCGCAGCAGTCCGCGCTCGGCACGTTCGACATCAACGAGCTCATAGCCCAGACCAATCACTGTCTTTTCAATTAATCCCAACTGCTGCAAGAAATTCTCCAGAAATAAGGCCCGTTTTCGGCATGACAGCGCCGCTTTGAGCGCCGACGACATGCAAAAACACGCATTCAAGTCATATATGGCCCCTTGCGGAGCCATTACAAACGGTTCAACAAAAAAAAAATGGGCATCTGCCCATCTTCTTGTATTTTCCCAACCAGATGAAAGCACTCCCCACCAAACAACCCTGCGGAGAACTTTTATTAGGCTGCAGATTATAACCTCTTATTAACTTCGCCGCAATGCCGCACACAAGGAGCGGCCCGGCTTACAACAGTTACAAGAGCGCGCACCCGCAGCAGATCAGCGGGCGCGCAAGAAGAAACCCTTCCCGATTAACCTTTGCTGCGGCGGCGCGGCATGCCATCCATGCCGCCGCGGTCCATGCCGCCACGCGGCTGGCCACCGGAACGCGTTTGCCCACCGGCACCACCGCCCGTATTGCGGCGCGGACCCGTGTTGGCGAAGCCGAATGCCGTTTGCAGCGGATCGGGCTGGCGCGGACCGCGCTGCGGCGCGCGGCCTTCGCCGCCACCGGCCGGACGCCCCTGGCCCTGGCCCTGGCCTGCCGCACGCGGCGGACGGCCCTGGCCTTGCGGCGAACCTTCGAACGATGCCGACGAGCGGGGCTGGCCGCCCTGGAACGGACCTTGCGGCTGGCCACGGCCAGGACCGCGCGCTTCGCCTGGACGGCCTGCGCCGCCCGGACGACCCTGGCCTTGCGGACGGGCAAACTGGCCTTGCGGCTGGCCACGGCGCGGCGCGACGGGGAACGGATCGGCGTTGCGGTTGCTCACATCGATGCGGTTGCCATTCGGCTCGTCATCGCGGCTGGCCTTGCGCGCTTCGCGGCCCTTGGCGGCGCCAGCGGCACGGGGGTCGCCCGATGCCGGCATTTTCTTTTCGATGCCGTAGGCGGTCAGCAGATCGCGCACGGTGTTTTCATCCATCTCTTCCCAGCGGCCGCGCTTCAGGCCGCTCGGCAGGGTCATGGCGCCGTAACGGGTACGGATCAGGCGCGAAACGGTCAGGCCGATGGCTTCGAACATGCGGCGCACTTCGCGGTTACGGCCTTCGCCGATCACCACGCGGTACCACTTGTTGATGCCTTCGCCGCCGCCATCGGCGATCTTCGAGAACTGCGCCAGGCCGTCTTCCAGCTCGACGCCGGCCAGCAGCTTCTGGCGCATGCCCTCTTCCAGCTCGCCCAGGGTACGCACGGCGTACTCGCGGTCGATGCCGTAGCGCGGGTGCATCAGGCGGTTGGCCAGGTCACCGGAGGTGGTAAACAGCAGCAAGCCTTCCGTGTTGAAGTCGAGGCGGCCAACGGCCAGCCACTTGCCCGCCTTCATGGTCGGCAGGCGGTCGAACACGGATGGACGACCGTCCGGGTCATTATGGCTGACGATTTCGCCGGCCGGCTTGTGGTAGACCAATACGCGTGGCGGCTTCTTGCTGACGCGGCGCTGGATCAACTTGCCATTGATGCGCACGTGGTCGGTCGGCAGGATGCGCTGGCCGATGTGGGCTGGCTCGCCATTCACGGACACGCGGCCCGAAATGATCAGGTCTTCCATGTCGCGGCGCGAACCGAGGCCGGCTTCGGCCAGCACCTTGTGCAGCTTCGGCGCGTCGTCATCGGACGTCAGGTCGCGGCGCACGGCCACTTTCTGCACGCGGCCCGTGCCGCCTTCTTCGCTGTCGAACGCGTCGGAAGTGACGAACGAGAAGACCGCATCAGCGTCGCTGAGCTTGCCGGGCGCAGCCTGGCGGCCCTTGCCCTTTTTGCGGCTCTTGCCCGCATTCTTGCCGGCGCCCGGCACGTCGTTACGCGGACCGCGCGGCAGGCGCGGGCCGGAAACGAGATTGCCTTCGGCATCGAACACATCGGCGACAGGCGCGACAGCTTGCTCCACGGCAGGTGCGGCTTCGGCTGCCTGCGGCGCTTCGGCGCGCGGTGGCTGGCGCAGCGCGCGTTCCGCCTGCACGCCACGCATCTGGCGCGGACCGCGGGTCGGACGTGCTTCGGCCGGCTTGTCGGCCACGGCTTCCGGCGCCGTTTCGGCGACGGCGGCAGCGGCCTTGGCGGCAGCGCGGGCGCGCGGCGGACGCGGCGCGGGTGCGCTGACAACTTCGGCAACCGCCTCGGCAGCCGCTTCGGCGGCGTCGGCCACGGCCTTCAGGGCCGGCTTGGCGCGGGTTTTCTTGACGGCTGGGGCAGCTTCAGTTTCAGCGGCAGCGGCGACGGGCGCGGCGGCGGCCACGTCGGCTTTCGTGCGGCGCTTCGGCTTGGCGGCGACGCTGTCGCCGGCAGCGGCGGCAGCAGTTGCAGCAGCGGCGTCAGCTTCGATCTGGGCCTTGGTGCGGCGCTTGGGCTTGGCAACGATGGCTTCGTCGCTGGCGGTTACTGTCTCGGGTGTGTTCGGATTATTCATTCTTCGTTTCTTGGCTGTGCTGACCTGGCGCAGCGTCAACCGTTAGTTCTGGCGCAGGGTCGTGAGTGTAGGCTTCGTCCGTGGGCGAAGCATCGGGGCCGGCATCAAGGCTTGCTGTCACATCTACATCTGTCACAGCCGTATTGCTACCTGCACCAAGCTGGGGGACAAGCTCATTGCTTGCCTTGTCAAAATTTTCTTGCAGGGCCGCTTCCAGGGCTTCGAGCCCATTGCCCTGCATTTCGCTGATTTGCTGCAAAGGCGGCAGCTGGGACAGCGAATGCAAACCCAGGTCATCCAAAAATTGCTTGGTGGTGGCCAGCAAGGCCGGCCGTCCCACCACGTCGCGGTAGCCGATGGCATCGACCCAGCCACGGTCTTCCAGCATCTTGATCGTCTGCGAATTGACGGCAACGCCGCGAATTTCCTCGATATCGCCGCGCGTCACCGGCTGGCGATAGGCGATGATGGCCAGGGTTTCCAGGGTCGCCCGCGAATACTTGGGCGGCCGCTCGGGCGTCAGTCGGTCGAGATACATCTTCATTTCCGGGCGGCTTTGAAAGCGCCAGCCCGAAGCCAGACTGACGATCTCGATGCCGCGCCCTTCCCATTCATCGCGCAACTCTTCCAGCAACTGCTTGATCGTGTCGGCGCCGACGCCGACGCCGCGCACGCGACCATTCTCGTCCGCATCGACGAACAGCTTCTTCAAGCTGTGGATCGTCAGCGATTCACGAGCGCACAGCAACGCGGTTTCGAGGACTTTTTTAGCCTCAATTGTATTCATAGCAATTCTGTGCGGATGTGTATTGCAATTCGTATGCAGAGAAAGAAATCAAAAACGTTCATTTCAACGTAACAGGTGGCAGACATCGATGATGACGCCGTGCTGGGTTACAAGTTGAGGCTGTTTTTCCGACGCCTTGGCCGATGCGCGCAAAGCGGGACTAAAGCGGATGCAGTGAAAGTCCTGCCATCCATGGTGCTGGCCTTAAATAACCAGCAATGAAACGAACTCCGGAGCAGCTGCTTTTCCCGTGGCGGCGAACCAGCCAGACGGGAGAGCGACAGTCGTCGTTTCATCCAACGATGCCAATTGTACCTGATAAAAAGCGGAAAAGCGCAAAACCGGGTAAAACACGCGTTTTACCCGGCCCTGGCGCGACACATCGCCCGCCCCCGCACATCACTGGGAGGCGAGTTTCTCCGAGAGAATAGCCGATGCGCCCAGGAAAGCTGGGTACTGCGCCGTGATGACGAAGGTCGGCACTTGCGACACATAATTGGCAAAGCGGCCCTTGCGCTCGAAGCGGGCGCGGAAGCCGGAGCGGTCGAAACGCGCGCCCAGGCGCGGCACGATGCCGCCGCCGATATAGATGCCGCCCAGCGCGCCCAGGGTGACGGCGACGTTGCCCGCCACGGTACCGAGCATGCAGCAGAACGCTTCGATGACGTCGTCGCACAGCTGGGATTCACCGGCCAGCGCGCGGCGCGTGATTTCCGCCGCCGGCAAGTCTTCGGCAGGCACGCCGGCGCGGTCGGCCAGGGCGCGGTAGATCAGTTCCAGGCCATCGCCGGAAATCAGGCGCTCGGCCGAGACGTGCTCGTATTCGCGCCAGGCAAATTGCAGAATGCTCACTTCCACTTCATTGAACGGCGCAAAGCTGACGTGACCGCCTTCGCTTTGCAGGGCGATCCAGCCGCCGTGCGACGGAATCAGGCCCGACACGCCCAGGCCCGTGCCGGCGCCGATCAGGCCGATAGCCGTGTTCGGACGGGCCGTGCCCGCGCCCACCTGGTGCTTTTGCTCGTTCGACAGCTGCGGCAAGGAGCGCGCCAGGGCCGTGAAATCGTTGACCACGTCCAGGGTCGTGAAGCCGCACTCTTCACGCATGGCGCGGATCGAGAACGACCAGTGGTGGTTCGTCATGCTGAGGAAGTCGCCGTCGACCGGGTTGGCGATGGCGATCACGGCATGGCGCACGGCTTGCCCGCCGGCGGCAGCGATGTGCGGCAGGGCCAGGTAGGCTTGCAGGGCGGCGGACAGGCTCGGGTAATCGGCACAGGGCAACACTTCCACCAGGGTGATGTGGCCAGCGGCCACTTCCAGGGCGAAACGGGCATTGGTGCCGCCCACGTCGGCCAGCAGGCGCGGCCCATCGGCGAAGGCGGAAGTCGGCAGTACGGGAGAAGACGAAGCGCTCATGATTTTAAATGATGAAGTGGGACGCATGGGACGCCAAGCTTAAAGGATGAATGCGCCCGGAGGCAAGCAAAGTTTGTAGTTTAAGTACATCAAAACAAGCCTTTATTGGTAGTTCCACTCCAAATGCAACAGGCAGCGCCAAAATTGCTTAGAAACAATGATTTATAGTAAGTGCTTGCACTCGCCAGGCACGCGAAAAGCATGCTGCACAGCAGCAGGAATCACCTTGAAAGCAGAGTATGCCGGAGTTTGCGCAAAGCCGCTTGTTGCGCGGCGGCACACGTGTCGCACTGCCATCCCGGCGGCCCCGCCAAGGTATTTTCGTATTATTACTACCGGTTTTTCCTGCGGGTGTTTACCGCAAGCTGGCGTGCCGGCGGCAGCGCGGATCAGGAAGGCAAGCCTTCGCCCAGCAGGCTGGCGGGCGCCGGCTGGTCCGAGCGGTAGGCGGCATTCCAGGCGTCCAGGCCGCCATGCAGGGGCTTGGCGCGGTGAAAGCCGTGCTGGTGCAGCAGCTTGGCCACCTGCGCGGCCGTCACGTCGTTGGGACAGCTGCAATACACGATGATGTGGCGGTCCTTGTCCATGGCGATCATGGCGGGCACGGGTTCCTTGCCATTGAAGAACAAGGCGCCCGGCACGGCCGGCTCCAGCGCCTGCGCCGTGGCGCTGCGGGCGTCGACCATCAGCGGCTCTGCGCCCTGCTCTATCAGTTCGAGCAATTCATCGATGCCGATGCGCTCGATCTGCAAGGCCTGGCGGAAACGCCGGCGCTCGAGGAATTTGTACAGCAGGAACAAGCCCAGCAAGGTCGCCAGCATCAGCAAGGCCGTGCTGCCCATGGTGCTGAGCAAGTCGAGCACCTGCTGCACGCTGGCATGGAAAATCACGCCGACGACGATGCCCGTGCCGCTCCACAGCAAGGCGCCCAGGCCCGCGTACAGGAAGAACAAGCCCGGCGGCGTGCCCAGCGCGCCCGACATGGGCGCGGCCACGGTATTGAAACCCGGCACGAACTTGGAAACGATCAGGGCTTTCGGGCCCCAGCGCTTGAATTTGTCTTCCGTCTGGCTGACGCAGTAATCGGGCGACAGCGAGATGCGGCACAGCAGCCGCAGGATGCGCTTGCCGAAATGGCGACCCGCGCGGAACCACGTGAAGTCGCTGATCAGGCAGGCACCCAGCGCGGCGGCCAGCACCAGCCCCCCATTCATGTCGCCATCGACGGCCAGCGCGCCCGCCACCACGAGGATGGGAAAGGCGGGAATCGGCAGGCCGAGCTGCTCCACCAGCACGATGCCAAAGACAATCAGGACACCGTAATGTTCGAGCAGGTAAATGAGGTTGGGCATGGCCGCTATCTTACCGTAAAAGCGTGTTTAGATTTGCACGCCCTTCGGTATGGCGCTCAACAAGGTGCGCGTGTACGGATGCACGGGATTGCGGTACAGCTCGTCCGAATCGGCCAGTTCCACCACTTGCCCCTTGTGCATCACCATCACCTGGTCGGCGATGTATTTGACCACCGACAAATCGTGCGAGATGAAGATGTACGACAATCCGAATTCATCCTGCAAGTCCTGCAGCAGATTGAGCACCTGCGCCTGCACCGACACGTCGAGCGCCGACACGGATTCGTCGCAGACGAGGATTTCCGGCTGCATGGTCAGGCAGCGGGCGATCGCGATGCGCTGGCGTTGGCCGCCGGAAAACTCGTGCGGATAGCGGTGGAAGGCCTGCTCCGGCAAGCCGACTTTATCGAGCAGCCAGTAAGCCTTGGCGATGCGCTCCTGGTCGGTCGCGCCGATCTTGTGGATGCGCATCGGTTCCAGCAGGATCTGCCCCACCGTGAAGCGCGGGTTCAGCGACGCGTACGGATTCTGGAAGATGATCTGGATGCGGCGCTTGTACGGCAAGTATTCCCTGTTCGGCATGGCGATCAGGTCCTTACCGTGGAACATGGCCGTGCCGCCCGTTGCCTGGTGCAGGCGCAACAGGGTCAAGCCCACCGTCGTCTTGCCGGAACCGGATTCGCCCACCACGCCCAGGGTCTTGCCACGCGGCAAAGTGAACGACACGTCCTTGACGGCCTGGAATTCGCGCTTGCCGAACAGGCCTGTACGCGTATAAAAACTTTTACTCAAGTTATTCACCACCAGCACCGGTTCGTCGCCGGGCGTGTAGCCGCGCGTGCGCTGTTTCACCTCGATACCGGGGCCCGCCTTGCCGTCCATGTAGTCGGCGATGACGGGCAAACGCCATGGGCGCTCGTCCAGCGATGGGCGGCAATGCAGCAAGGCCTTGGTATAGCTGTCTTGCGGCGCTTCAAACACTTGCCGCACTTCCCCCGTCTCGCGCACTTCGCCGTGGCGCATGACGATCACCTGATCGGCGATTTCCCCCACCAGGCCCAGGTCGTGGGTAATGAACAGCACGGACATCTGGTGTTTCTTTTGCAGCGCCGCGATCAGGTCCATGATCTGCTTCTGGATCGTCACGTCCAGCGCCGTCGTCGGTTCGTCCGCGATCAAGAGTTTCGGTTCGCAGGCAATCGCCATGGCGATCATCACGCGCTGCTGCTGGCCGCCCGACATCTGGCTCGGGTAGGCATCGATCTTGGTGGCCGGGTCGGGAATGCCCACTTCCTCGAGCAGCGCCAGCGTGCGCGCGCGCGCCTGCTTGCGGTTCATGCCCATGTGCTGGCGCAGCACTTCGGCGATCTGGAAACCGACCGTGAACACGGGGTTCAGCGACGACATCGGTTCCTGGAAGATCATCGAGATATCCTTGCCGCACATGGTGCGCCGCTCGGCGATCGACAGTTTGAGCAGGTCGCGCCCGCCGAAATGAATGCTCGAGGCGGGATCGATGATGGTGTTATCCGGCGGCAACAAGCCCATCACGGCCAGCGAACTGACGGACTTGCCGCTGCCCGATTCGCCCACCAGCGCGACGGTGCTGTTGCGCGGCACGTTGAACGAGATGCCCTTGACGGCTTCGAACGTGGTCTTCTTGTCCAGGCGGAAGGTGACGCGCAGGTCGCGCACTTCCAACAGGTTATTCTGGTCCATGAGCAACTCCTATTTCACTTTGGGGTCGAGCGCATCGCGCAAGGCATCGGTAAACAGCGAGAACGCCGTCACCAGCACGGCCATCGCCGTGGCGGCGGCTGTCAGCTGCCACCATTTGCCCAGGATCAGTTCATTTTGTGCCTCGTTGAGCATGCTGCCCCACGAGACGGTACCCACCGGCACGCCAAAGCCGAGGAAGCTCAGAATCACTTCGGCCTTGATGAAGCCCACCACCAGGATGGACATCTGCACCAGCGCCACGTGGCTGACGTTGGGGAAGATGTGCGAGAACATCTTGCGCCAGTGCGAGGCGCCGATGGCGTCGGCCGCCATCACGTATTCGCGCGCCTTGTGCTTGATGTATTCGGCGCGGATCAGGCGGTACGGCCCCGTCCAGCCCGTCAAGCCCAGGATCAGCACGATGGTCAGCACGCCCTTCTGCTGCAGCACCGCCGCCACCGTCAGGATCATCAGGATGGACGGGATCGACGTGAAGATGCTGTAGAACCAGTTGAAGAAATCATCGACGATGCCGCCGAAGTAGCCGGACACGGCGCCAAAGATGGTGCCCAGCACGACGGCCAGCAAGGCGGCCACCAGGCCCACGACGATCGAGGTTTCGCCGCCCTTGATGGTTTTCTGCAGGATGTCATGGCCCCACTTGTCGGCGCCGAACGGCAGTGTTGCCGCCTTGTGCGTGACGAGTTTCTTGGCCTTGCCCATGCCGGCGCGCAAGGCCGTCAAGTCGTCGGCCAGCGGGTCCGCCACGCCGTACATGTCCACGCCGGCGGACGGATCGCCTTTCAACTCGGCGCGCAGTTCGGCGATATCGTCGGCCAGCGGGTCGAGCACGTTGACGGGTGTGGGCGCGCTGCGCTCGTCGGCCAGGGGAATGGCCCCGTCGCCGGCCGCGGCCGCATCCTTGTCGGCGCCCACAAACGTGGGCGGCGCATAGCTGACGGCCACTTCGTCTTCCCAGTTCGAGGCCACCAGGCCGCTGGCGGAGGCCAGCACCAGCAGGAAAAAGGCGCCGACCACGGCCAGCGATACCATTGCAATCTTGTCGCCGCGCAAACGGCGCCACGCCAGGGCCCACAGGCCGGGCGATGTATGAGGTTTCGACATCGTCTCTTTCTACTTCAGTTGTACGCGAGGATCGACCGCCTGGTACAGCAGGTCGGTGAGCAGGTTGAAGAGCATGGTGGCGGCGGCGACATACACGGTGATCGCCTTGATCACCGGAAAGTCGCTGCGCTCGACGGCCAGAATCACTTCACGCCCGATGCCGGGGATGCCGAAAAAGCGTTCCAGCAGGAAAGCGCCGATCAGCAGGGCCGGCAAGTTCGACATCACATAGGTAATGATGGGGATGCCGGCGTTGCGCAGCACGTGCACCCACATGATGCGGCCTTCCTTGAGGCCCTTGGCGCGCGCCGTGCGCACGTAATCCTGGTTCGCCTCGTCCAGCACGAAGGTGCGGAACAGGCGCAGGGTCGGCGCGATGGACACGGCCAGGCCGATCAGGATGGGCAAGGTCGAATAGCGCAGCAGGTTTTCCCAGAAGCTGTCGCCCCAGCCCTGCACGGGGAACAGGCCCAGTTTATAGGCGAAGCCGTACTGGAAGACGATGATGTAGACGAGGATGGAAATCGACATGCCCACCGTGCAGGCGATCATGACGGCGCGGTCCGTCAGCGAGCCGCGCACGAAAGCGATGGCCAGCGCCAGCGCCACGCCAAAGAACGTTTCCAGCACGGTCAGCGGGATCAAGACCATCATCGACGGCCCCAGGCGCGAGGTGATGATGTGCGACACGGATTCGCCCGTGGCCCAGCTCTGGCCGAAGTCAAACGTGACGATCTGCTTGATGAAGATCCACAGTTGCACGTAGTACGGCTGGTCGACGCCCAGCTGGCGGCGGATGTTGGCGATGCTTTCCGCACTCGACATCTTGCCGGCCAGGATGTAGGCGGGGTCGCCGCCCACCCAGTTGAACAGGATAAACACCAGCAAGACCACGCCCAGCATGGTAGGCAGCATCTGCCACAGGCGGCGCAGGATATAAGCAAACATAATGATTCCTTGTTGTTATAAGCTGCGCTTATTTTTTAGCGGAATCGGCAGCGGGCGCCACCGGCGTGCCCGTGCTGTCGATATCCATGTACGCCCATTCCTGGAACAGGATCGGGTGCTTCTTGTAGCCCTGCACCGACTTTTGCGCCAGCATATTGCGGTAGCGCGCATAGCCGATCAGGGCGCCCGCGTTGACTTCCAGGCGGCGCGCCATCTTGTGGAACAGCTCGTCGCGCTCGGGGCTGGCCGGCATGGCCTGGCTGGCCGCGTACCACTTGTCGTACTCGGGGTCCTGGTAGCAGCCGTTGTTGTTCTGGTGCGTGTTCGGGCCGTAGAACAGCTGCATGAAGTTGTCGCCGTCCGGATAGTCGGCCAGCCATGGCGCCGTGCGCGTCTGCATCTTGCACTGCTTTTCCGTTTTTAAAATATCGGAAAAGATCATGCGGTCGTTTTCCATGCGGATGCCCAGCGAGTTGTACGTCTTGCGCCACATTTCCGCCTGCAGCACGCCATTGGCTTCGTTGCGCGAAGCGTAGCGGATCAGCAGCGGCTTGCCGTCAGGCAAAGTGCGCCAGCCATCGGCGCCCTTCTTGTAGCCGAACTTGTCGAGCAATTTGTTTGCCAGCACGGGATCGTATTGCAGCAGGGATTTGTAGTGCGGATCGTAGCCGACGACGCCGGGCGGGATCGGATAGTCGAGGCGCTTGGCCTGGCCATTCCAGATGATGCGGATTTCTTCATCAATATTGTGCGCCATGGCAATGGCGCGGCGCAGGGCGATCTTTTCCTTGCTGAAGCCACCGAGGGTCGGGTCTTCCATATTCCAGTAGTAATAGCTGATTTCCGGGTCAAGCAGGCGCGACAGTTGCACGCCCTTCTCCGCCAGCTCGGGACGCAGCTTGCCGTTCAACAGCGCTTTCGGCGCCAGCGGACCATCGAGCCAGAACACGTCCGTGCCGCCGCTCTGGAAAGACAGCCAGCGCGACTGGTCCTCGATCATCACGGAAATTTCGATGCGGTCGATGGCGGGTATGCGCTTGCCCTGCATCTGGCGCACGATGCGCTGGTCGTCCGGATCGTCGCCGGCCATGAAATTCCATGTTTCCGGCAAGTGCTGCGGGTTGCGGTTGAGGACGATGCGGTTGCCGCGCGTCCATTCACCCAGGGTGTAGTAGCCGGTGCCGACGGGATTCGAGCCCACTTCGCCCTTCACGTCGCCATATTTGTCCACCACTTCGCGCGCCACGGCAGCCGTCGGCACGTAGGCGAGGATCATGGGGAAATTGAAATCGGTCTTGGTCAGCGTGATGCGCAAGGTGTACGGGTCGAGGATTTCCAGGCCGGCCACCTTCTTGTTGAAGTCCAGCTTGTTCGCCTTGGCCGCTTCCTTGGCCAGGTCATCCAGGCCCACCACCTTGCCTTCGAACAGCCAGCTGTGCGGCGAAGCCAGGCGCGGGTCGAACAGGCGCTTCCACGAATACACGTAGTCGGCCATCGTCAGTTCGCGGCGCTTGCCGCCAAACGCGGCGTCGGGCGTGAACAGGATGCCTTTTTTCAGGCGGATGGTATAGGTCTTGCCGTCGGCGGATACTTCCGGCATGGCGGCGGCCGCGCCGGGCACCACTTTCACGGGGCGCGCCAGGTAATCGTAGGTGTACAGGGTGTCGAAGACGGCCTGCGTGATGTGGTTCGAATACAGGTCGCGCGCGGTGGCCGGATCGAAGCCCGTCTCGGCGGCCGGCAGGATATAGCGCAAGGTTTTCACCGGTGCGGCCGCAGGGGCGGCGTCAACGGCAATGGCCGCCAGCGGCAGGGTGGCCAGGCAGGCGAGCAGCGCCACGCGCCGCATCCATGGTGACTTCATGTAATACCCTTCATCTCGATTATCTGTCGCACCGTATTGGTGCGCTTGTACTGGCTTCCCCCTGGGATACAGGATTCCACCGCCAAAACCAGTCCATCCTCGCAAGATCTATGCCTTGTTAGCAGCCGTCTCGACTGTCTGAAAAACGCGTAACGATAACGCATATTTTGCTGCGTGGGCAGAAAGCCGCACCAGCGCCGCCATCCGCGCCCCCGCTGCCAGCCTCATTTGCTGCGTCGCAATATCCACATGTTGCCGCTGGTGATGACGGCAGCAAAGCGGCAAAAGCAAAGCCCGCCGCCGGCTGCTGCCTTGCAACGCAGCATCACGCATTTGCGTCGCATCAATGCCGCACCCGTGCGCGCCACCGTTGTCCTGCGCTAGCGCAAATCGGCCACCAACAGCGCCTGCTACAACCGCAGCAGGCGTCCTCTCGCCCCTCTTTCCCAGCAACATGACCTTTGTCACAGGAGCGTTTCAATGAAAATCCATACGCGTCCGTCCCCTCCCTTGCGCCTGCTGTGTGCGGCGCTGCTTGCGGCCCAGGCCCCCGCCACCCTGGGGCAAAGCACGGGCGACCCGACAGAACCCGCCATGCAGCGGGTCGAAGTCACCGGTTCCTCCATCAAGCGCCTCGTCTCGGAGACGGCCACGCCGCTGTCCATCTTCAAGGCCGAGGATTTCGCCAAACAGGGCTTGACGACGGCCCAGGAAGTGCTGAGCAAGATCCCCTCGAATGCGTCGGGCATGGGCAGCGGCAATGCCGTCGGCGGCAATACTAGCGGCTTGCCCACGGGCGGCCAGGCCAGCGCCGACTTGCGCGGACTGGGCGGCGACAAGACACTGGTGCTGCTCAATGGCCGGCGCATCGCCAACCATCCGTATGACGACGCCAGCGTCGACCTGAACATCCTTCCCATCGCCGCCCTGGAACGGGTCGAAGTGCTGCGCGACGGCGCTTCGGCTATCTACGGCACGGATGCCATCGGCGGCGTCATCAATTTCATCACGAAGCGCTCCGTCAACGTCACCACCATCACCGCCGAAGTCGTCGCCCCCCAGCACCGGGGCGGCGGCGAGCACCGCGTCAACCTCTCGACGGGCTATGGCCAGCTCGACACGGATGGCTACAATATTTTTGGCGTGCTCGATTACCACAAGCAAAAAGTGCTGACTTCGCAAGACCGCGCCTTCTCGGCCACCGGCATCGTGCCCGCGCGCGGCTTGTCGATTACCAGCGGCACGACGTTCCCCGGCAATTACTTCGATGCGGCGGCCAACGGCGGCGACGGCCTGGCCGGCAATCCCTACGCGGCCAGCGGCTGCCTGCCGCCGCTGTCGGTGCCGGCCGTGCCGGCGAACGGCACCTGCCGCCAGGATTACACGCGGCAGATCGACGACTTGCCGGCCCAGCAGCAACTGGCGTTCTTCGGCAAGGGCGCCTTCAAGCTCGGCGGCGGCCACCTGGCCACCATGGAATATTTGCATTCGGAAAACAAGGTCAAGGCGCGCACGGCACCGCCGCCGCAAACGGGCTTGATCCTGCCCGGCACCAGCCCCTACTATCCGGGCAGGGCCGGTGGCGTGCCGGCCCAGCCGGGCTTGTCGGGCCAGCCCCTGAGCGTCAACTGGCGTCCCGTCGAGGCAGGCCAGCGGCAAATCGATTCCACCGGCAAGGCCGACCGCCTGGTGCTGGCCCTGGAAGGCGAGCTGGCGGGCTGGGATTACAAGACGGGGCTCAGCCATGCGATCAGCAAGTCGTCGGAACAATTCACCAACGGCTATGTGCAGGATGCGGGCTTTGCCGCTGGCGTGCTGAACGGCGTCCTGAACCCGTTTGGCGTGCAGGATGCGGCCGGCAAGGCTTACCTCGACGGCACTGCCCTGCGCGGCGAAGTGCAGAACGCCAGGGTCACCACCACGGGTGTCGACCTGAAGGGCAGCCGCGACCTGATGCCGCTGGCCGGCGGCCCGCTGTCCATCGCTTTGGGCGGCGAAGTGCGGCGCGAAAAGGCCGATTTCAATGTCAACCGCGACATCGCGGGCCAGGCCGCCAGCTCCGGCTTGTCCGGCTCGCTGTCGAAGCACGGCGCGCGCACGATCCAGGCCGTCTTCGGCGAAATCAACTTGCCGCTGATCAAGGACCTGGAAGTGCAGCTGGCCGCCCGTTTCGACCATTACAGCGACGTGGGCAGCACCACCAATCCCAAGCTGGCCCTGCGCTACCAGGCCAGCAGCGCGCTGGTGCTGCGCGGCTCGGCCAGCACGGGTTTCCGCGCCCCCACCCTGTTTGAAAAGAATGCGCCGCCGTCGAAGAACGATACCAACGATAGCTACGACGACCCGATCCTGTGCCCCGGTGGCGTGCCGCAGCCCGGCGCCAACCCCTTGCGCGATTGCGACTTGCAGCAGTTCAAGCTACAAGGCGGCAATGCCAACCTGAAACCGGAAAAATCCACCACCTTCGCCTTCGGCCTCGTGCTCGAGCCGGTGAAGGAAGTGACGGTCGCCGTCGATTACTGGAACATCCATTTGAAGGACAAGATTGCATCGTTGCCCGAGCAATCGATCTTCGGCAACTACGAGAAATACAAGGCCTTGTTCCTGCGCAATCCCGACGGTTCGCCGTATGCGATTCTCGACATGAACGACAACCTCGGTGAAGTGAAAACCGACGGCATCGACGTCAGCCTGAATGCGCGGCTGGGACGCGGCGCGTATGGCGAGGTCGGCGTCACGGTCGATGGCACGTGGACCCGCAAGTACGATTACCAGAACGAGCGCGGCGGCGCATTCATCGCCAACGTGGGCCGCTATGCGGACAACAATCCCGTATTCCGCTGGAAGCATGCGGCCGCGCTGAACTGGCGCAAGGGTAACTGGGGCGCCACCGTATCGCAATCGTTCAAGTCCCGCTATACAGACCAGAACCTGGTCGCGCCGCCATACCAGCACGATGTGCCGTCGTACAGCCTGCTCAATGTATCGGGCAGCTATGCGTGGCAAGGCTTGCTGCTGACGGCCGGCGTGAAGAACCTGCTGGACAGGAAGCCGCCGTTTTCGAACCAGGGCACGCTGTTCCAGAAAGGCTATGACCCGCGCTACACGGACCCGGTCGGGCGTGCCTGGTACTTGCGCGGCAGCTATACGTTTTAAGGGGAAAAGTTCAGGTCGGAAGATGAAACAGGCAGCGCCGGCAACAGCGTGCCAGCGGCAGAAAAGCGGCGCCATCAGCGATGATGTGCGCCGTTTTATTTTACGCATCTGAGCACGCCTGACAAGGGCTCGCGATACTTTATTACTGAAGGATTATAAAAAAAACAGGAAAATGTTGCATTTCGTCCAAAATATCTGTCCGAAATTGACAATCTGAATTGTGAATGTTTTGATGAGGGCCCTGAAAATTTACAGAATTTTCATTGGTGGTTTTGCAAAAAGGCAAATAAATTGTTAGTAAGCAACAAGTTATTTCAAAATAATTGCCGCCTTTATCACAATAACAAGGAATTCCAGATGATGATAGAAAATGTAATATCGCGGTCGCTGCGCCTGATGTTTGCAGGCGGCATGGCCCTGAGCATGCACGCCGCGTATGCACAAGAAACAACAGATAGCCCCATGCAGCGCGTGGAAGTCACCGGTTCGAGCATCAAGCGTCTGGCATCGGAAACAGCGCTGCCGATCACCTCGATCAAGGCCGACGATTTCGCCAAGCAAGGCTTGACGACGGCGCAAGAAGTCCTGTCCACCATTTCCATGAACCAGAGCTCGCAAAGCAGCTCGCAATCCGTTGGCTCCGGTACTGGCGGCCAGTCCGTCGCCGACCTGCGCGGCATCGGCGGCGACAAGACCCTGGTTCTGCTGAACGGCCGCCGTATCGCCAGCCACCCGTTCAACGGTTCGTCTGTCGACCTGAACATCATCCCGATTTCCGCCCTGGAGCGCGTCGAAGTGCTGCGTGACGGCGCTTCCGCCATCTACGGCACCGACGCCATCGGCGGCGTGATCAACTTCATCACCAAGCGTTCCGTCAAAGGCGGCTCCGTCACGGTCGAACATTACGAGCCACAGAAATCAGGCGGCGGCGACGAGTCGCGCCTGAACCTGTCCGGCGGCTATGGCGACCTGAACAAAGATGGCTTCAACGTTTTCGGTGTTGTCGACGTACATCGCCAGTCGGCGCTGAGCACGGCCGACCGTTCCTTCTCGAAGAGCGGCTACATCCCGAGCAAGGGCGTGGATAACCTGAGCGGCACCACCTTCCCGGCCAACTTCTACGATACGGGCAATGGCCTGATCGGCAACCCAGCCTTTGCCGGCGGTTGCGTGGGTGAAAACCTGTACAAGAATACCTCGGGCAAGAGCACGTGCGCCATGGATGTCACGCCATTCATCCAGGCCATTCCGAAAACCCAGCAGGAATCCTTCCTGGGCAAGGCCAGCTTCAAGCTGAACCAGGATCACCTGGCCACCATCGAATACCTGCACTCGCGCAGCACCAACGAAGCGCGCATCTCGCCGCCGCCGATGTCGAACATCGGCATCCTCATGCCGTCGAGCTCGCCGTACTACCCGGGCGGCAGCGGCGGTGTGCCAGCCATGGCAGGCCTGTCGGGCGAACCGCTGGACATCAGCTGGCGTCCAGTGGCGTCGGGCCAGCGCAGCGGCTTCGACACCAGCACCTCGGATCGCCTGGTACTGGCTTCCGAAGGCGTCCTGGGCGCATGGGACTACAACGTCGGCCTGAGCTACTCCGTCAGCAAGGCCACCAGCGCCTTCACGGGCGGCTACCTGAATGACCAGCGCATCATCGACGGCATCGGCAATGGTATCCTGAACCCGTTCGGCGAGCAAAGCGCCGCCGGCCAGGCCTACCTGAATGACTCCGTCCTGAAAGGCGAGTACCTGAGCGCCAAGATGACCAGCACTGCGGTCGACGCCAAAGTCAGCCGTGAGCTGTTCACCCTGCCGGCAGGCGCCGTCGGTTTCGCCGTCGGTACGGAATTCCGCAACGACAAGGCGGAATACAATGTGAACCGCGACCTGGCTGGCCAGGCGTCGAGCTCCGGCTACGCCGAAGCGCAGAACCAGTCGGGCAGCCGCAACATCGCTGCCATCTTCTCGGAACTGAGCATTCCTGTCGTTAAAGACCTGGAACTGTCTCTGGCAGCCCGTTATGACCACTACAACGACGTCGGCGGCAGCTTCAACCCGAAAGTCGGCGTGCGCTGGCAGCCAACGAGCCAGGTGCTGCTGCGCGGCTCCTACAACACAGGTTTCCGCGCGCCAACGCTGTATGACCTGCATGGTCCGCAAACCAAGACCTTCACGGCCAACAAGTATGACGATCCACGCCTGTGCCCAGGCGGCGTACCGATCCCTGGCGCCAACAGCAACGTCGCCTGCGGCGCGCAGCAATACATCCGTTCGGGCGGCAATCCGGACGTCGGCCCGGAAAAATCGAAAACCTTCAGCGCCGGTATCGTCATCGAACCGACGAAATCGCTGACCGTCTCGCTCGATTACTTCAAAATCAAGCTGCGCGACAAGATCGGCACCGTGGCCGAACAGACCCTGTTCGACAACTACGATAAATATCAAAGCAACTTCATCTACACGGCTGACGGCAAGCTCGATTACGTGCTGGCCACCCTGGGCAACCTTGGCGAAATGCACACTTCGGGCATCGACCTGGGCCTGAACTGGAAATTGCCACGCAGCCAGTACGGCAACTTCACCTTCAACTTCGATGGCACCTGGGTACAGAAGTATGAGTACCAGAATGAGCGCGGCGGCGAATTCGTGCAAAACGTGGGCGTGTATGGCGACAATGCACCGGTATTCCGCTGGAGACACAATGCCTCCCTGCAATGGAATATGGACAAGTGGAATGCCACGCTGTCGAACAAGTACATGAGCGGCTACCGCGACCAGAATTATGTCGATCCGCAATTCGAGCAAAGCGTCAAAGCTTACTCGGTATGGTCGCTGTCGGGCGCGTACTCGGGCTTCAAGAACACCGAAGTCACCGTGGGCGTGAAAAACCTGCTGAACGAAGATCCACCGTTCAGTAACCAGATCGGCACATTCCAGTCCGGCTACGATCCGCGTTACGCTGATCCGCTGGGCCGTACTTTCTACGTGCGCGCTACCTACAAGTTCTAAGCTGACTCCAAGCTGAAAACTGAAAAAGCCCGGAAAGCTTAGCTTTCCGGGCTTTTTTTCATGCTGCGCGCCACGTTATTCCGCGTCGCCCTGCAAGCGGCGCTGCTTCACGGCGGCCGCCAGGTTTTCCAGCACGGCCACGCTGGCGCTCCAGTCGATGCAGCCGTCCGTGACGGATTGGCCATAGATCAATTCCTTGCCTGGGATCAAATCCTGGCGCCCCGCCACCAGGTGCGACTCCACCATCACGCCCACGATGCGGCCATCGCCGCCCGCCACCTGGCTGGCGATGTCGGCGCACACGGGGATCTGGTTTTCCGGTTTTTTCGAGCTGTTCGCATGCGAGGCATCGATCATCAGGCGCGCCGCCAGGCCTTGCGCGGCGATGGCCTTGCACGCTTCGTCCACGCTGGCAGCGTCATAGTTCGGGGTTTTTCCGCCGCGCAAGATGATGTGGCAATCCTCGTTGCCGTTGGTCGACACGATGGCCGAGTGGCCGCCCTTCGTGACGGAAAGGAAATGGTGCGGCTGCGAGGCGGCCTTGATGGCTTCCACGGCAATTTTCACATTGCCGTCCGTGCCGTTCTTGAAGCCGACCGGACAGGACAGTCCCGACGCCAGCTCGCGGTGCACCTGCGATTCCGTGGTGCGCGCGCCGATGGCGCCCCAGCTGATCAGGTCGGCGATGTATTGCGGGCTGATGACGTCGAGGAACTCGGTGCCAGCCGGCAAGCCCAGCTCATTGATATCGCGCAACAGTTCGCGCGCCATGCGCAAGCCATCGTTGATGCGGAAGCTGTTGTCCATGTACGGGTCGTTGATCAAGCCCTTCCAGCCCACCGTCGTGCGCGGCTTCTCGAAGTAGACGCGCATGACGATTTCCAGTTCGCCGGCGAAACGAGCGCGCTCCTTGACCAGCAGGCGCGCATATTCCATCGCCGCCTTGGTATCGTGGATGGAGCAAGGCCCGATCACCACCATCAGGCGGTCGTCCTGGCCGTGCAGGATACGGTGCAGGGCAATGCGGGCGCTGGCGGCGGTCTGTTCGGCTTGCTCCGAGCAGGCGAATTCGCGGATCAGGTGGGACGGCGGGGTCAATTCCTTCATTTCGCGAATGCGCAGATCATCGGTGCGGGGCATCATTTTCTCCAAAATTTAAGGATGGGTAAAACATCTGGGTAAAAAAAAACCGCCATCGGTGGCGGTTTTTTAGAATTTGCTGGGATCTCGTTTTGCTGCTACGTGAACCGACCGCTACTCCACCGCCTTTGGGTTGGAATTGCTAAAGTAAAAATAAGCGGTAAAAAAGTGGCGAGCGAACATGCGAGTCATCCGTAAGTGATGAACGACTATAAACCTAAATTGCAAGGATTGGCAAGCATATTTGTCGGCAAAGCCGCATGCCACCGCGGTTTTACACTGCACAACACGCAAAAAAGCATAAAAAGTTGCGCGCTGTGAATCTCACTGCACTCTGCATCCGGGCGCCACCGCTGTGCTCGTCGTGGCAACCACGCCACGCCAGCCATTCTATCGACGACAAGCGGGGCACTACTTGATCTAGATCTACTCCCGGCATCGCCGCACGGACAAAACTCAAGGACATAGCGATGACCTTTGACTGCCTGACCTTTCCGGAGAACCGCATGATCCCTACACCAACCTTACCTTCCGCTGCCTTTTCACCACCCAGACTGGGCCTGGCACTGGCCAGCGCACTGCTGAGCCTACCCGTCCTGGCGCAGGAGAATGCCGCACCCGCGCCCCTGCAGCGCGTGGAAATCACCGGCTCGAACATCCGCCGCGCGCAGGCGGAAACGGCGTCGGCCGTGCAAACCCTGAGCGCGGCCGACATTGAAAAATCGGGCAAGTCCAGCGTGGCCGAGCTGCTGCAGACCCTGGCCGTCGACAACCAGGGCTCCGTCCCCACCACCTTCGGCAACGGCTTTGCCGCCGGCGCTTCCGGCGTGTCGCTGCGCGGCCTCGGCACGGCCTCGACCCTGGTGCTGCTGAATGGCCGCCGCGTCGCGCCGTATGGCCTGGCCGACGACGGCCAGAAGGTATTTGCCGACCTGAACATCATTCCCCTGGAAGCGGTGGAACGGGTGGAAATCCTCAAGGATGGCGCCTCGGCCATCTACGGTTCGGACGCCATCGCCGGCGTGGTCAACGTGATCCTGCGGCGCGACTACCAGGGCACGGCCATCAAGGGCAATTACGGCAAGACCAAGGAGTGGGACGGGCGCGACGCGCGCGCCGCCATCACGCACGGCTTCGGCGACATCGACCGCGACCGCTACAACGTGCTGCTGAACCTCGAATACAGCGAAAAAGCCGCCATCTGGAACCGCGACCGGGCCGGACGGGGCGCCGTCGGCCGCAGCGACTTGCGCGACCTGGGCTTCAGCGCGCAGGAGTCGCTCAGCGGCGCGGGCGCCATCACCACCAACAATGCGGCCGGCAGCGCCGTCAACGGCAATGTGCGCAATCCCGACACGCTCGACTATTACAACCGCGGCAATCCCGCCGGCGCGGGTTTTACGCGCGCCTTTCCCGGCGCCGCCTGCGGCAACTTCACGACGCATCCGCAAGGCGACCCGGGCGGCGGCTGCCTCACCGATGCTGCCCAGCAATACGGCCAGATCCAGCCGAAACAGAAGAACATCAATTTCTTCGGCCGCGCCGCCTGGCAACTGACGCCGGCCCTGCAGACGTATGCCGAGCTGAACGTGTATCACAGCGAATCGCGCTCGGCCACCACGCCCTCGACGGTCAGCGGTTCGGTCGGCTATCCGGGCGGCCCCGTCAGCAATGCGGGCGTGTCGCTCGGTGCGGCCCATCCGGACAACCCGTATTTCGGCACGGCGGCGCGGCTGCGCTACCTGGCGGCCGACGTGGGGCCGCGCCTGTCGGAAGTGACCTCCACCTTCACGCGCTTTGTCGCCGGCATCAAGGGCACGGTGGCGGGCTGGGATATCGACAGCGCCCTGCTGTACTCGCAGAACAAGGTGTCGAACGACTTGAACGGCTACCTGCAGCGCGACGTGGCCTTCGCCCTGCTCAACCCGACTGCCGCCAATGTGGCGGCGGCCAGCCTGAACCCCGCGTATGCGGCCCTGCCGGCCGGCAGCCTGTGGCGCATCGCTGAAAACGCGGGCCTCAATTCACCGGCGCTGTACGCGGCCCTGTCGCCACGCATTTCCAACGACGCCAAGACGCATATCGCGCAGATCGACTTCAAGGCCAGCCGCGAAGTGGCCAAGCTGGACGGCGGCGGCCTGGGCCTGGCCGTGGGCGCCGAATTCCGCCACGAATCGACGGAACTCAAGCCCACCACGGGCACGGAGCGGGGCAATATCATTGGCCTCGGCTATTCCGCCTACAAGGGCAGTCGCAATGCCTCGGCCATCTATGCCGAGGTGCTGGCGCCCGTGCTGAAAACCGTGGAACTGTCGGGCGCCCTGCGCGCCGACCATTTCACCGACGTGGGCAATTCCTATACGCCGAAAGTGGGCGTGAAATGGACGCCCGTGCGCGAACTGGCCCTGCGCGGCACCTTTGCCAAGGGTTTCCGCGCGCCCAGTGCGGCGGAAAACGGCGTCGGCGGCCTGGCCGCGTTCTCCACCGCCAGCGATCCGCTGCGCTGCGCACTCGGCGTGGAAGCGGCTTGCGATCCCGCCTCGATTGCCGTCATCACTTCGCCCAATCCGAAGCTGTCGCCCGAGCGTTCGCGCAGCTATTCCGTGGGCGCCGTGTGGGACCCGCTGCCGCGCACCAGCATTTCCGTCGACCTGTGGCAAATCCGCCGCAAGAATGAAATCAACCAGGAGCAAACGGACACGGCCATCGCCGAAGGCCATGTGGCGCGCGACCCGTCGACGGCCACCGCCATCCCCGGCGACCCGGGCGCCATCACGGCCGTGCTGGCCAATTATGTGAATTCGGCGCAAACGACGGTGCGCGGCATCGATATCGACGCGCGCCAGCGCTTCAGCCTGGGCAGCGATTATGGCAGCCTGGTGTTCGACCTGAAATGGACGCATCTGTACAAATGGCTGCGCACGGAACAGGACGGCACACAGCGCGATTTTGCCGGCACGCATGGCAATTGCGACGTATCCAACTGCATGGGCACGCCGGATGACCGCATCAACCTGGGCGCCACCTGGGAACGCCAGAACTGGCGGGTCACGGCCAACGTCAACTACCGCGCGCCGCTCGACAACGTGCTGTTCAAGAATGACCCGGACGGCTGCGCCACGCATTTCGCCGACGGCACGGATGCACCGCGCGGCTGCCGCATCGCCTCGTTCACCACGGTGGACCTGACGGCCCGCTGGCTGGCCACGCCCAAGCTGGAAGTGTTTGCAACGGTGCAAAACCTGTTCGACAAGATTGCCCCGCTCGACCCGCTCACGTATGGCGCCACGGGCTACAACCCGCTCGACTACGCGGGCGCGGCGGGACGCTTCATCAGCGCGGGGGTGAAGTACAAGTTCTGAATTTTGTCATATTTTCAACGTATCAGGCGTTTCAGGAACCGTAGCGAGCAAGCCCAATATTGGGTTGAGTAGCGCAGCTGTACTTCAGGTACAGCCAGCAACGCAAACTCAAGAATGGGCTGCGCAGTAGGTTCCTGAAATGGCGATCTAAGCCGTCCCGCCGACGGTAATGCCGTCCAGGCGCAAGGTCGGCTGCCCCACGCCCACGGGCACGCTCTGCCCTTCCTTGCCGCACACGCCCACGCCCGAATCGAGGCGCATGTCGTTGCCGATCATGGAAACGCGGTTGAGCACGTCCGGGCCATTGCCGATCAGGGTGGCGCCCTTCACCGGGTAGCTGAGCTTGCCGTTTTCAATCATGTACGCTTCGCTGGCCGAGAAGACGAACTTGCCGTTCGTGATGTCGACCTGGCCGCCGCCGAAGTTGACGGCATATAAACCGTTCTTGACGGAGGCGAGGATCTCACCCGGGTCCTTGTCGCCGCCCAGCATGTAGGTATTCGTCATGCGCGGCATGGGCAGGTGGGCGAACGATTCGCGGCGCGCATTGCCCGTCACGGGCATCTTCATCAGGCGCGCATTCATGGTGTCCTGGATATAACCCTTCAGGATGCCGTCCTCGATCAGGGTCGTGCACTGCGTCGGGTTGCCCTCGTCGTCGATATTCAGGGAGCCGCGCCGGCCAGCCAGGGTGCCGTCGTCGACCACCGTGACGCCCCTGGCGGCCACGCGCTCGCCGATGCACCCGGAAAACGCGGACGAACCCTTGCGGTTGAAATCGCCTTCCAGGCCATGGCCGATGGCTTCGTGCAGCAGGATGCCGGGCCAGCCCGGGCCCAGCACGATGGTCATGGGGCCGGCCGGCGCCGGACGCGCCTCCAGGTTCACCAGGGCCGAATTGACGGCGTCCGCCGCGTATTGTTCCAGCACGGCATCGCTGAAATAGTCATAGCTGTAACGACCGCCGCCACCGGCCGAGCCCGTTTCGCGGCGGCCATTCTGTTCCGCGATCACGGTCAGCGAAACGCGCACCAGCGGGCGGATGTCGGCCGCCAGCACGCCGTCGCTGCGCAATACCAGCACCACGTCGTATTCGCCAGCCAGGCCGGCCATCACTTGCACCACCCTGGGGTCTTTCGCCCGCGCCATCTTTTCCACTCGTTCCAGCAATTGCACCTTGGCCGTGGCGTCCAGCGAGGCGAGCGGATCGTTGGGCAGGTACAAGGAGCGTCCGCCCTGCGGCTGCATCTGGCCCGCGATCCTGATTTTGCCGGCACCAGCGCGCGCGATGGTGCGCGTGGCCGCCGCCGCGTCCAGCAGGGCCCGCTCGGAAATGTCGTCTGAATACGCAAACGCCGTCTTGTCGCCGGACACGGCGCGCACGCCCACGCCCTGGTCGATGGAAAAGCTGCCCGTCTTGACGATGCCCTCTTCCAGGCTCCAGCCTTCGCTCTTGGTCGACTGGAAATACAGGTCGGCATAGTCGACCTTGTGCGTAAACATCGTGCCCAGCGCTTTCAGCAGCTTGTCCTCGTCCAGGCCGAACGGCGTCAACAGGATATCGCGTGCCACGGCCAGGCTCGACAGATTGGGTTCAAATGGGATCATGACTTTGCACTCGCTAATAATATTCAACGCACTCTCAGTACCTGACAGCAACTTATGTCAGGTCCTTCTCACATGGTGCGGTGCGCCAGGGCCGGCAGCGACTCGCGCACGCCGGCCAAAAACAACAGGTCGATCTCGCCGCTCACCACGCCCTCGCCTTCAGGCAACACGGCTTTCACTTCGCCCCACGGGTCGATCAGCATGCTGTGGCCCCAGGTGCGGCGGCCGTTCGGATGCAAGCCGCCCTGCGCCGAGGCCAGCACATAGCACTGGTTTTCAATGGCGCGCGCGCGCAGCAGCACTTCCCAGTGGGCACTGCCCGTCGTATGGGTAAACGCGGCCGGCACGACGATCAGCGCGCAATCGCCCATGGCGCGGTACAGTTCGGGAAAGCGCAGGTCATAGCAGATGGACAGGCCGACCCGGCCGAACGGCATCTCGATCGAACGCACCTGCGCACCAGGCACGATGGTGCGCGATTCATTGTACGACTCGGTGCCGCGCGTAAAACCGAACAAATGGATCTTGTCGTAGCGGCCGGCTGGCGCACCTTGCGGGTCGTACACCAGCGTCGTATTGAGGACCTTGCCCTCTTCACCCGAAATCAGGGGCAAGGTGCCGCCGATCAGCCAGATGCCGTGCTGGCGCGCCATCTGCGCCATGCCATCCTGGATCGGTCCGCTGCCGGGCTGTTCCGCATGGGCCAGCTTGTCCGTTTCCTGCTTGCCCATGATGGCCCAGTACTCGGGCAGCACCACCAGTTGCGCGCCACCGGCGGCGGCCTGCGCCACCAGCCGGCGCGCCGTGGCCAGGTTGTCTGCCACGGATGGCGAGGAAATCATTTGTACTGCTGCGACTGTATGCATCATTCGGTAACCCTTCAAGCGCACTGCGAGCCTGCTGTGCGGCACTTATTTAGCGACAGCATCCTGCGCCGCCGCTGCCGCGGCAGGAACGGCGACAGGTTCCAATTTACCACCATCGAGCTTGGTCACGACGGGCGATTTCCAGGGGCCGGCGATCTGCATATGGTAAGTGAGCGCCTTCATCACGGGGGCGCGCAGGAACAATTGCGCCAGGAAACTGCCCAGGCCGATGACGGGATTGACGGCCAGCGCGTACACGAGCGGCCCCGTGCCCAGGTTAAATTCGGGAATTACCACCACGTGCAGGTTTGTCGTTTCATTGGCGATATCGGCCGTGCCATCCATCAGCACGGTCGCCGCCACGCCATGCATTTTGAGGTTGTCGGTGGTCACCACGCCGCGCTTGATGCTGGCGTTGGCCGTGATGCCGTCGAAGGCCAGGCCTTCGGAAAACACGTCGTGGAAATCGAGTTTCAGCAAGCGGGGCAAGGCTTGCAGGCTGAGCACGCCCAACAGCTTGGCCGCGCCCGGATCCTGCTTGAGGAACTGGCCCGATTCCACGTTCATCTCGATCTGCCCCGACAAGGTGGGAATGTCGAGCGAATACGGCAAGCCATTCCAGGCGATGTCGCCGCTCAGGCGGCCCTTGCCGCGGCGCACCGTATCGGCAAAGCCGAAGCGGTCGAGCAACTTGCCCGCATCGACGATGTCGAGGCCAAACCGCAGGCTGGTCGTACTTTGCCCGTCCTTGATGACCCATTTGCCATTGCCGCTCAGCGCGCCATCGGGATTCGACAATTGCAGCTTGCCCACGCGCCACTCGCGCCCGCCTGCCGCCATGGTGTTATAGGCTTGCAACTCCAGCCGGCCGATCTTCTTGTTGAACAGTTCAAATTGCTCGGCGACGATATCGAGCGAGGGGATCGACTGGGCGCCGCTCTTGCCTTCCAGCAAATTTTTCACGTCGTTGGCGGCCGACTCGGGAATGATCAGCGACGACAGGCGTGCCGTCATCTTGCCCAGGCCGGACGGCGTTTCCAGCCAGGTCACATAGCCGGACACTTGTTTCGCGTCAATATTGGCTTGCCACACATCCTTTTGATGCGTGGCGCCCACCACCACGTTTTCCAGCTTGCGCTCGCCCAGCATCAGTTCGCTGGCACGGGCCGCCATCATGTCCGGCACCACATATTGCGCGATATCGGGCGCATCGTCGGCGGCGCCGCTGTCGACGGCGGCCGTGCTACTGCCGGCGATCTCGCTGCCGGCGGCAATCCAGCTATCCACGTCCAGGGTTTTCATGTTGACGTTGAACATCATGCCGCTGTCCGGTTCCGGCGCCGGCACGTTCACGCCGATGCCGCCGCGCACCAGGCGCCAGGCGTCCTTGCCCTGCTTCTGGCGCTGGTAACGCGCGGCGATGCCGGAGCCCAGCGCGATGCGGATATCGTCCGTGCGCAGGCCGGCCCCGTTTGCCGCATTGCCCGTCAGGGTGAACTTCACAGGCAGGCTGTCGCCGGCCGGCTTTTTCAGGGGTGCGGGGAAATCCAGGCCCAGGCCCGTCAGCGGCGACTCGACATTGACGGTCACCTGGTGGTCGCGCGCCGTGATCAGGCCGCTGTAGCGGGCGCCGCCATTCAAATGTTTGGCCAGGCGCTGCAGCACGGGCGCCGGATACGTCTTGCGCAAGCCATCGATGGTCATGTTGCCGGCAATCTTGACCTGGATGGAACTGTCGGGCTGCGTGCCGCCCGAGATGGCCAGCGGCCCGCCCAGCAGGCTGCCGTTCAAGCCATTCAGGTTGACGCCCTTTTCGTTGAATTCGATCTTGCCCTGCGTGCCGAGCACGGGCGGCATGTCGTGGAACAGCACCACGTCGTTGCCCGCCAGCTGCAAGCTGCCCTGCACGGTCGACTCGAGCATGCGTTCTATCGGCAAGTGCAATTTGAGGGCCAGCCTGGCGTTGCCCGTCGCCGTCGTTTCATCCGTGAAATGCTCGATCCAGCCCAGCACGGGGCTGGCCGTCACATACTTGAGGAATTCCTGCATCGGGCCGGCCGCATTGCCTTCAATGTCGAGCAAGGTATCGAACACGGTCAGGTCGGGGATCACGGCTTTGACATTCGTCAAGGCCACGCCGCCCGTGTTGGCCGTGTCGCCGCGAATTTCCATGCGCGCCCGTTCAAACACGAAACTGCCCTTGATTTTCTCCGCCTGCGGCCACAACGGCGCCTTGCCGGCCAGGGGACCGCTTTCGGCAAATTCGCCTGGCGCGTAGTTCAGGGTGCCATTCTCGATCTTGCCGGCCACGCGGAAGTCGCCGCGGTTGCGCTGGGCGGGGGTGTCGGCCTTGAAGGGGAAATGCTCGAGTTCGCCGCGCAGGCGCAGGCTGACATCGCGCGCCACGCCGCCTTCCAGCGCGCCCGTCAGCCAGTGGCGCAGGTGCTCGGGCGTTTGCAGCGGCAGATAGCGGCCGATGGTGTTGATCTGGAAATTGTCAATCGTGCCCGTCAAGTCGACCTGGCCCAGGTTCTTGCCGTCGAGCGGCATGCGGTGCGTGCCTTGCAAGGCGACGCGCAAGCCTTGCTGATCGAAGTCGAGCTTGTCCAGCTCGACCTGCAGCATATTGCCCGCTTCAAACGTCCAGCGCGCCTGCATGGCGAATTGTTCGAACGGCATGGCCGGTTCGCTCAGATAAGACGGGAACTGCAGCACCAGGTCTTGCGCATCGAGACTGATGCTGCCGCCCTTGTCGTTGGCATCGATACTGCCAGTCAGGTGGTCGAAGCCGGGAATGGCCGGTGCGGCTGCCTGCGCGGGACTGGTCGCCGTCTTTGCCGCGGCCAGGCGCGCCGGCTGCGCATTCAGGCCCAGATCGATGAGCTTGCCGCGCAGCCGGTAGCTGGCCGGTGTCGCCATCTCGCCTTCCCATTGCGCTGAAAAATCCTGCAAACGCCCGCGCGGCGCCAGGGCGTCGAGGCGCTGGCGCTGCTGCTCGCCCAGCGGCAGCTTGTCGGCCAGCGCGGCCAGGGTTTGCAAATCGAGCGACTTGGCCGTGATTTCCGTGCGCGCCGGCTTGCGCTTGGTGGCGGCAACAAAGCGTTCGGACAGGGTCGTCGGCGGCAGGCTGAGGCCATCGCGGGTTTCCACTGCGAAATTCGTCAACTCGACCTGGTGCCCATTCGCGCCAAAGGTGGGCTTGCCGTCCGGCACCTGCGCCGACAGCTCTTCTTTTGCCGAAATGCGACCGCTGACCGACAGCAGGTCGAGCGGGGCGATATGCTCGCCCAGCTGCGCCTGCACATCCGTCAAGCCCACGTCGGCCGTGAAGCCGGCCAGGCGCGCGTGATCCAGGCTCAACCAGGCACGCAGGGCGCCCTTGCCCTGGCTCAGTTCAAACGGATAGTCGAGGTAGCGGCGCCAGGCGGCCAGGTCGGCGTTTTTCAGGTCCGCGTACAGCTCGCCCTTCCACATCGACACGTCCGAGATGCGCGTGCTGAAAGGCGGATGCGTGAAGTGAGCGCGCACATCGATGGGCGCGGCCAGGCTGGCGGGCGGCGTGGCCTGCAAGCCCAGCCGGTGGCTGCGCCAGCGGTTGCGCAGCAGCAAGTTGACTTGGGACAAGGCCAGTTCGGGTGTGCCGCGCGCCTCGTCCGTCCAGCGTACCTTGCCGTCACGAATGATGATGTCATGCTGCGACAGCAGCCAGTCGGCGCCCTTGCCATCGCTGCCCTGGCTGCTGTCGACGAGCACGCCGGCCACGTACAGCTTGCCATCCATGCTGCGCCGCACGTCCAGGTCGGGGCGCGTGATTTCCAGGGTAGTGAAGCGCACGGAACCGAGCACGCTCCACCACGACACGGTGGCCGATATGCTCGGCAGGCTGAGCGCCTGGCGCCCCGCCTGGTCGCGCAAGGTCACGTCACCGAGGAAGAGATTGGGCCGCACGCCATGCCAGGAGGCATAGATACGCGCGATACTGACAGGGTTGCCCAGCGCGCGGCTGGCCGCCCGCTCGATATCGCCTTTGTAGTAATCGATATTCGGCAAGATGGCGTAGCGCAGGAACAGGAACAGCACGGCGAAGGCGAAATACGCGAGCAATACCAGTTTGATGGTAAAACCCAACACATGGTGGGTGGCCAAGTTGGCCATGCGATAGGCGGCACGCAGCCGCTGCCAGCGCAGGGCCAATGGCACATGTTCTGTCACGCTTGCTTCTGGCGGTTTTTGCATCAATAAGCTAATAAACTGGCCCGGCGTCAAATAATGGCAAAAATCGTCTGCATTCGTGGTGCGCGGCTGCCTCCTCGCGCTTGCGTCTGAGCAAAGCCTCCCTTACCATCGTCCGGAAGAGCACGCACTGCCGGCGGTATTTGGCCAGCGGCACAATTTTACCGCATCCCCCGCCGTTCGCAGCCAAGTTAAACAAGAACATGCACGCAGCATCCACGAGAGCCTTACCGATACCATGAGCACACAGCCTTTGATCTCCGCCTCCCGTTTCTACCAGCGCTGGCTGGGCGCCGCCCCCGAGCGCGCCGCGCAGGTGGCGCAACTGGTACGCACACCGCTGGACGGGCTCGACTTTGCCGCCGCGCTGGCCGCCCAGGCGAACGCCGCCACCCCGCCGCTGCCGCCCGAGCGGGCCATGCGCCGCCTGCGCAACCTGCTCGTCTGCGGCCTGATTGCACGCGATCTGGAAGGCCAGGCCGACTTGAACGAAGTCGTCACGGCCATGACGGGCTTTGCCGATTTCGCCATCCGCACGCATGTGGACGCCATCATGGCCGAGATGGTGGCGCTGCACGGCATGCCTGTCGGCGAAGAATCGGGCGAGGAACAGGCCTTGATGGTATTGGCGATGGGCAAGCAGGGCGGCGGCGAACTGAATGTCTCGTCGGATATCGACCTGATCTTTGTCTACCCGGAGGATGGCGACACGCAAGTCACCGTGCCGGGCCAGCGCAGCCTGTCCAACCACGAGTTTTTCATTCGCATGGGCAAGAAACTGATCGCCGCCCTGGCCGAGATCACGCAGGACGGCTTTACTTTCCGTGTGGACATGGCCTTGCGCCCGAACGGCAATTCGGGGCCGCTGGCCGCCAGCCTGAGCATGGTGGAGCAATACCTGATCGTGCAAGGGCGCGAATGGGAGCGCTACGCCTGGGTCAAGGCCCGCGCCGTGACGGGCAAGGCGGAGGATATTGCCGCGCTCGACGCCATCGTGCGCCCGTTCGTCTTCCGCCGCTACCTCGATTTCGGCGTCATCGATGCCATCCGCACCATGCATGGCCAGATCCGCGCCGAGGTCAACCGCCAGGAACGGCTGCATCCGGACCGCAGCAACAACGTCAAGCTGGGCCGCGGCGGCATCCGCGAAATCGAATTCCTCGCGCAAGTATTTCAATTGATACGGGGCGGGCGCGACGCGGAGCTGCGCGAACGTTCCACGCGCGCCACCCTGCGCACGGTGGCGGACAAGGGCTTGCTGGAAGGGGCCATCGTGGAACAGTTGCTGGGTTCCTACACTTTCCTGCGCAACCTGGAACACCGGCTGCAGTATCTTGACGATGCGCAAACCCACACCCTGCCCGCGAACGACGCCGACCGCCTCACCGTGGCGCAGATGATGGGCTTGCCCGACACCGCCACCCTGCTGGCCCGGCTGGAAGCGCACCGCGTGTTTGTTGCCGGCCAATTCGACGAAATGTTCAGCGACAAGAGCAGCGGCACGCCGCCGGCCGACACGGGCATCGACCCGCAAACCTCGAACGACTGCGCCGCGTCCGACCAGCAGGAAGCCATCGAGGCGCGCTTCGCCGCGCTGGGTTTCCATGAGCCGGCCGCCTGCGCGCGCCGCCTGCTGGCCACGTGGCAGGCGCCCCGTTTGCAATCGTTGCCCGAAGCGAGCCGCACGCGTTTAGTGGCCCTCGTCAATTCCGCCCTGCCCCTGATCACCGATTGCTCCGTTTCCAACGGAAATGCCAGCCAGCTGGCCACCCTGGGCCGGCTGCTCGACTTCCTGGAAGCGATCGCGCGCCGCTCGGCCTATCTGTCGCTGCTGACGGAATACCCGCATACGCTCGAGCGCGTCGTGCGCATGGTGTGCGCCAGCGGCTGGGCCGCCACCTTCCTCACGCAGCACCCGATCCTGCTCGATGAGCTGCTGGACGAGCGCATCCGCAACACGGTGCCGGACCCGGCCGCCCTGGCGCTCGACCTGCAGCGCCAGCTTGACGACGCGCCCGGCGACACGGAACGGCAAATGGATATCCTGCGCGAAATGCACCATGCGCAGCTGTTCCAGTGCCTGGCGCAAGACCTTGCTGGCGACCTCAGCGTGGAAAAGCTGGCCGACTACCTGTCGCAGCTGGCCGACATCATCGTCGCTGCCACCGTGCAAGCCGTCTGGCAAACCTTGCCCACGCGCCACCGGGAAGTGCCGAAATTCGCCGTCATCGCGTATGGCAAGCTGGGCGGCAAGGAACTCGGCTATGTCTCGGACCTCGACGTCATCTTCCTGTTCGACGACGACGACCAGGAAGCGCCCGGCCTGTACGCCAAGCTGGCACAACGTTTCATTACCTGGATGACCTCGCACACGTCGGCCGGCATCCTGTTCGACATCGACATCGCCCTGCGTCCCGACGGCGCCTCGGGCATGCTGGTTTCCAGCGTGCAGGCATTCGAGCGCTACCAGGGCAGCGCGGCCTGGGTGTGGGAGCACCAGGCACTCACGCGCGCGCGCTTCTGCGCCGGCGACGTCAGCATCGGCAAGCATTTCGAGCGCATCCGCGACACGATCCTGCGCAAGGAACGTCCGGAAAACGGCCCGCTCAAGGGCGAAGTGGTGGCCATGCGCAAGAAGATGCTCGATGCGCATCCGCCCCGCCCGGGCAGCTTTGACTTGAAACAAGATCCGGGCGGCATGATCGACATCGAGTTCATGGTGCAATACCTGGTGCTGCAGCATGCGGCGCAGTACCCGCAGCTGACGGCCAACTCGGGCAATATCGCCCTGCTGCGCCTGTGCGGCGAGCTGGGGCTGATCGACGCCCAGCTGGCCGGCGCTGTCGCCGACGCCTACCGCGCGCTGCGCAAGCTCCAGCACCAGCTGCGCCTGCAAGGGCAGGACCTGGCCCGCGTGGAACCGGAACGGGTGCGCGTGCATGCGGACAATGTCATGCGCCTGTGGCAAGCCATCTTCGGCGCCAGCGCCTGAGGCCGGCCCGGGCATGCCGCTCCATTACCTGTCGCGCCTGAGCGGATCGGCGCGCGATACGCAAGCCAATCTGCAGCTGGGCTGCGTGCTGGCACTGGTGGCCGGTGCCGTGAATGCGGGCGGCTTTCTTGCCATCGGCGGGTATACCTCGCACATGACGGGCATCGTCTCGGGCATGGCGGACGACTTGGCGTTGGGCAACATCACGGTGGCGCTTGCCGCGCTGGGCGCGTGGCTGGCCTTTGTCAGCGGCGCAGCCGTGACGGCCATCATGGTGAACTGGGGCAAGCGGCGCCGGCTGCACAGCCAGTTTGCCGCCAGCCTGCTGCTGGAAGCGGCGTTGCTGCTGCTGTTCGGCTTGACGGGGAATTACCTGGCCACCATGCCCGACGTGCTGGGCCCCGTCACCATACTGCTGCTGTGTTTTGTGATGGGTTTGCAGAATGCCATCATCACCAAGATCTCGGGCGCCGTCATCCGCACCACGCACGTGACGGGCCTGTCCACCGATATCGGCATCGAACTGGGCAAGATGGCGTACTACAACCGGCGAGAACTGCCGGACCGGGTCGTCAAGGTCAACCGCGGCAAGCTGAAAACGCACAGCCTGCTGATCAGCTGTTTCTTCCTCGGCGGCGTCAGCGGCGCCCTGGCCTTCAAGCACATCGGCTTTCCGGCCGCCACCATCCTGCTCGCCGGCGTGCTGACCCTGCTGTCCGGCGTGCCCGTGCTGCGCGACTTGCGCCTGCTATGGCGCTTCTACCGGCGCCGTCTGTAGGTACACCTAACCAAACCTACTGCGCGTCGCGCTTTGCGGCCGGCGATGCTCACCGGCTCGGCGCCCCCGTACTAAAGTACGGTTGCGCTTCTCGACCACAAATCACTGCCGCTCGCTAGGGTTTTGTCAGGTATCGTACGGCCATGAATAAAAAAAAAACGCCCCGAGGGGCGTTTTTTTATGCGGTCAAAAAATTACTTGGCCGACATCAGGGCAACGGTGGTGTCGAGCATGCGGTTCGAGAAACCCCACTCGTTGTCGTACCACGACGATACTTTCACCAGGCGGCCCGACACTTTGGTCAGGGTCGAATCGAAGTTCGACGACGCCGGGTTGTGGTTGAAGTCGATCGAGACCAACGGTTCGGTCTGGTACGTCAGGATGCCTTCCAGCGCGCCTTCCGAAGCGGCTTTCATCAACGCGTTGACTTCTTCCACGGTGGTGTCGCGCTTGGCGATGAAGGACAGATCGACCAGCGACACGTTGATGGTCGGCACGCGGATGGCGAAGCCGTCCAGTTTGCCATTCAGCTCAGGCAGCACCAGGCCAACGGCGGCGGCAGCGCCCGTCTTGGTCGGGATCATGCTCATGGTGGCCGAACGGGCGCGGCGCAGGTCTTCATGCATCACGTCGGACAGCACCTGGTCGTTGGTGTAGGCGTGCACGGTGGTCATCAGGCCCGTTTCGATGCCGATGGCGTCGTTCAATGGCTTGACCAGCGGTGCCAGGCAGTTGGTGGTGCACGAAGCGTTCGAGATGACGGTGTCGGTCGATTTCAGTACCGAGTGGTTCACGCCGAACACGACGGTCGCATCGACGTCCTTGCCGCCTGGTGCCGAAATGATGACTTTTTTCGCGCCGCCCTTCAAGTGAGCCGAAGCTTTCTCTTTGGTGGTGAAGAAGCCCGTGCATTCCAGCACGACGTCCACGCCCAGCTCGCCCCATGGGATTTCAGCCGGATTGCGCTGCGCGAATACGCGGATCGGATCGCCATTGACGATCATGTTGTCGCCTTCGACGGTAACCGTGCCCGGGAACTTGCCGTGCGCGGTGTCGTAGCGGGTCAGGTGGGCGTTCGATTTGGCATCGCCCAGGTCGTTGATGGCAACGATCTGGATATCCTGTTTCTTGCCGCCTTCGTAGAAAGCGCGCAACACATTACGGCCGATGCGGCCGTAGCCATTGATTGCAACTTTGATCGTCATACTCTGCTCCTGATTAAAAAAGAAGGTACATGCACGGCACCGGCGAATGCATCGCCGGGGCCGTTAAAAATCAATATCAGCCGGCGATAACGGCTTTGACCTTGGCTACGACGTTCTCGACCGTGAAACCGAAGTGCTTGAACAGCACGCCAGCGGGAGCCGATTCGCCGAACGTGTCGATACCGACCACGGCGCCTTCCAGGCCCACGTATTTGTACCAGAAGCTGGTCACGCCCGCTTCGATGGCCACGCGTGGCACGCCTTTCGTCAGCACGCTAGCCTTGTAGGCGGCGTCCTGGCGGTCATACACGTCGGTCGACGGCATCGAGACCACGCGCACATTGATGCCTTCGGCAGCCAGCGCGCTGGCGGCAGCGACAGCCAGTTCCACTTCGGAACCGGTGGCGATCAGGATCGCCTTGGCGTCGGCCACGTCGTTCAGCACATAGCCGCCACGGTAGATGTTCTCGATCTGTTCGGCGCTACGCTCTTGGTACGGCAGGTTCTGGCGCGAGAAGATCAGGGTCGACGGGCCATCCTTGCGGCGCACGGCGGCGCCCCAGGCTGCAGCCGACTCGACGGTATCGCATGGACGCCAGTTGTCCAGGTTCGGGATCAAGCGCATCGACGAAACGTGCTCGACCGATTGGTGCGTCGGGCCGTCTTCGCCCAGGCCGATCGAATCGTGGGTGAACACGAAGATCGAACGCAGCTTCATCAGGGCAGCCATGCGCAGCGCATTGCGGCTGTAGTCGGAGAACGTCAGGAACGTGGCGCCGAACGGGATGTAGCCGCCGTGCAGGGTGATGCCGTTCATGATGGCGCTCATGCCGAATTCGCGCACGCCGTAGTTGATGTGGTTGCCAGGCTGGCCCGAACGCACGGCCACGCACTCTTTCCAGTTGGTCAGGTTCGAACCGGTCAGGTCGGCCGAGCCGCCGAGGAATTCCGGCAGGGACGACGCCAGCGCCTGGATGGCGTTCTGGCTGGCCTTGCGGGTGGCGATGTTTTCTTTCTTCTCGACGCAGGAAGCGATGGCGGCGCTCAGGGCCGCTTCGAATGCCTGTGGCAAGTCGCCCTGCATGCGGCGCGACAGTTCAGCGGCTTGCTGCGGGAATTCCTTGCCGTAGGCGGCAAAGCGCTCGTTCCAGTCCGCTTCCAGCAGCGCGCCTTGTTTCTTCGCATCCCAGGCTGCGTACACGTCGGCCGGCATCTCGAACGGGGCGGCATCCCAGCCGATGTATTCGCGTACGGCGGCGATTTCCTTGTCGCCCAGCGCGGCGCCGTGAACCTTGTCGCCGCCTTGCAGGTTCGGCGAACCCTTGCCGATGATGGTCTTGCAGCAGATCAGGGTAGGCTTGCTGGCGGTCTTGGCGGCGGCGATGGCGGCAACCACGGCGGCAACATCGTGGCCGTCGACGGCGCGGATGACGTTCCAGCCGTACGCTTCGAAGCGGGCCGGGGTGTCGTCGGTGAACCAGCCTTCGACCTTGCCGTCGATGGAAATGCCGTTGTCATCGTACAGGGCGATCAGCTTGTTCAAGCCCAGGGTGCCAGCCAGCGCGCACACTTCGTGCGAAATACCTTCCATCAAGCAACCATCGCCGACGAAGGCGTAGGTGTAGTGGTTGACGATGTCGTGGCCAGGCTTGTTGAATTCAGCGGCCAGCAATTGTTCCGACAGGGCCATGCCGACGGCGTTGGCGATACCCTGGCCCAGCGGGCCGGTAGTCGTTTCCACGCCTGGCGTGATATCGACTTCCGGGTGGCCCGGGGTTTTCGAATGCATCTGGCGGAAGGCCTTGATGTCTTCCATCGACAGCTCGTAGCCCGTCAGGTGCAACAGCGCGTAGTGCAGCATCGAGCCATGGCCGTTCGACAACAGGAAACGGTCGCGGTTCTGCCATTTTGGATTCGCGGGATTGTGGCGATAGTGACCACTCCACAGGGCAACTGCGATCTCGGCCATGCCCATCGGCATGCCTGGATGGCCGGAGTTGGCCTTTTGTACAGCGTCCATTGCCAGTGCGCGGATCGCATTGGCCATTTTGGTAGTCGGGAGCGTAGTTGTCATGATGGTATGGGTCAGTCGCGAGTTTGGAATTCGTTTGCAACAGCGCAGGCAGGGAAGCCGGCTGCTTTCTGTAGTCAACTATTTTACCAGACTGGGGGGCCGCAAATTAGAATTGCGGCGTACTGGCCCGCCAAATGGCTATACTTTGACGTCTTTCCACCCCACTTACACCCCCGTTGAGGATTTGCATGCCGCGTTTTTTCTGTCCCCAGCCGCTCGTTGCCGGCACCACCATCGTCCTGCCGGAGGCTGTCGCCCACCATATCCAGGTCGTGCGCCTGGCGCCGGGCGACCTCATCACCCTGTTCAATGGCGAAGGCGGCGAAGTGCAGGCCAGCCTGGTAACGGTCGCCAAGCGCAGCGTGACGGCCGAGGTGCAAGCCCATGTGGCGCGCGAAGCGGAGCTGCCGTATGCCGTGACCCTGGCGCAGGCGCTGCCGGAAGCGTCCAAAATGGACTGGATCATCGAAAAAGCCATCGAACTGGGTGCGGCCGGCATCGTGCCGCTGTCGGCGCAGCGCTGCGTGGTGCGCCTGTCCAGCGAGCGGGCAGAGAAAAAACTTGCACATTGGCAAGGCATCATCGTTTCCGCATCGGAACAATGCGGGCGCAACCGCCTGGCGCAGCTGGCGCCGCTGCAAGACTTCAACCAATGGAGCAAACAGCAAGATTTACATAAACGCATCATCCTGACGCCGCGCGCGGAGCAGTCGCTGGCCGACTGGGCCCGTCACCAGCCGCCGCAGGCGATCACCGTGATGGTGGGACCGGAAGGCGGATTTTCCGAGGCGGAAGAAAAGGCGGCCCTGGCCGCCGGCGCCATCGGCCTGGCGATGGGCCCGCGCATCCTGCGCACGGAAACGGCGGGACTGACGGCGCTGGCCACCCTGGCCGCATTGTGGGGCGGGATGTAGCACGTAACAATATTGACGAACAATAAAAAACCGCCGGCTTGCACCGGCGGTTTTTTTATGATCGCCTTGCCCATTCGCATGGGCAAGGCCTGTCCAAGTCGATTAGAACTTGTAGTTGTACTCTGCGGTCAGTTTCACAGCGCGTGGCGCGGTGTAGCTGATGACGCGGCCGTACGTTTGGCTGACGTTGAAGTTACCACGAGCAACGTTGTAGGTTTCGTCGATGGTTTGTGCCGTTTGTTTGTTAAACACGTTAAACACATCCACTTTCAAAGCCAGGCCGTTGATTTGCTCTGGACGGTAGGTCACGTTCGCATCGAAACGCACATCCCATGGCAGTTTGCCGAAGGTGCCGCGTGGTGCTTCCTTGCCATCGCAGTAGAAGTAGACCGAACCGTAGTTCGCTACGTCGCCTGGCAGGTCAGGACGGTTACCGAAGCAGCTGCGTGGACGACCCGAAGCGATCAGGGCATTGCCGCCAACACTGATCTGATTGGTCAGCTCATAGAAGCCGAACGCTTTGATCTGATGGGTACGGTTGTTTGGCAGCAAGCCATCCGCGCCCATCATCAGCTCTTTGTTATCCCAGCTCGAAGTTGCAGCCACGTCGGTTTGTGCATTGTCCGAACGGGTTTGACCTTCGGTGTTACCCGTGCTGCGCGACCACGTGTAGTTGATACGGCCATACCAGCCATTGCGCATCGGATGTTCCGCAAACAGATCGATTGCGGTGTACGTACGCTTGGCTTTTTCGAAGCCGATATCGGCTGCCTTCAGATCGACGCGGGTGTAGTTCGATTGCGTACCAGCGAAATCGACCCAGAAGCTGTTGTCTTCGCCTGGATTGAACGAAGCGCAGTTAAAGCCGCCGTAGTTCGACGTATCGATGCCTTTGGCGGCAGCGAAAGCGTAGATCTGACGGTCATCGCAGAAGTCATCGATCGTTTGACGCAGTTTGCGATAGGTAACCTTGGCGCCGAAATTCAGGCTAGGCGAGTAGGCTTGCTCGAAACCGACCGTCAATTCGTCCTGATACGTCGGCTTGATATCGATCGCGCTCAGGGTCTTGACATCTTTCGGCTGGCCCAGTTCGTTGTTCGTCGAGAACTCAGGCGTCAGAGCCTTCAGCCCCGTCGGACGACCGTACTGATCGGTACCGGTATAGGTGTAGTACTGGTTGGTGAACAGCGAGCGGCTTGCGCCACGCACGGCCAAGTGGGTCGGGATTTGCACGGCGTAGCGGCCAACGCTACCGTACACTTTCAACGACGCATCACCATTCACGTCCCAGGCAGCAGCCAGACGTGGCGACAGCTGGTTCTTGATTTCCAGGAAGGTTTCGCCGTCACCGTTTTTGTTTTTAAACGATTCGCTGCGCAGACCAACGGTCACCAGCACGTCTTTCGTTGCCTGGTAACGGTCTTCGAGGTACTGAGCCGACTGGTCCGAGAACGCATTGGTCAGCGTGTTGTACAGCGTGCTGCCAACATAGTAACCCTGGGTACCCAGGCCGCCGCCGCTGGCCACCGGCACGCGATAGCCGCCGCCGAAGTTGGTCGCTGCCAGTGGATTGGCAACTTTGCCGTACGTCCACAGACCGCCACCAGCTTGCACATCACCCGCATTCACGGACGACAGCTTGTTGTTGTCCAGACCGCCACGAATCGTGTGCTTGCCCAGTTTGTATTCCAAGTCGATACGCGACGACTTGATCTTGCTTTGCGCATCATCACCTGGGATCACGCCACTCAGCACTTGCGGGCTGGAGTAGTTCAGGCCAGGAGCGCGGGCATTCGAAGGCGCGGTGATCGAGAAGATATCCGCAGGAGCGCTGCCCACTGCATCAAAGCGGTTCTTGTTCTTGGTTTTGCTTTCGCCGTACACGGCGGTGACAGTCAGGTCATCGGTCAGATTACCCGTGTAGCGCAGAATTTGCGATTCGGCGCCGACGTTAGGCGAGAACGTTGCATCGTTTGTATAGTGCTGCGATGCCGTTTGCGCGCCGCGCAGAGCGGTTGCGTAGTCATACGCATACAGTTGACGGTCCGACTTGCCTTCATCACCGAGGAAGGTGGCTTCCAGGCGATGATTGTCCGTGATGTTCCAGTCGAACTTGGCGATGTAGCGGTCGATCGTATCCTGGTTCGATGCAAAGCCGGTGGCTGCATTCGACGCCGAGGTACGGGTGCCGTTGATGCGTTCCCAGTCGGTTTTCTTGGTTTCTACCGCAGCGAACATGAACAGCTTGTCCTTGATGATCGGACCACCGACGTAAGCGCCGTAGGTCTTTTCAGTCTTGCTGTTTTCCGAGTTGCGGCGGAACAGGGTGCCATCGGTCGTTGCATTTTCCGGACGGCCCGTTACCGGGTAGTAGCTGTCGCGGTATTTCGCGCGCAGATTGTCCGGCTCGATGCTGACGCTGGCGCCAAATTCCCAGTTATTCGTACCGCTCTTGGTGGTGATATTGACCACGCCGCCAACCGAACGGCCGAACTCGGCGCCGAAGCCGCCGGTCAGGATCTGTGCCTGGGCGATCGCGCCGAAAGGCAGTTCCGATGCGCCCAGCTGTGTCAGTGGGTTGGTAACAGGGAAACCATTGATGTAGTACGCGTTTTCGGACGCGCCGCCACCACCGAAGGATGCACCGGCCGCGTAACGCGAGTCGGCACGGGTGGTGTTTGGTGCCAGCTGAATAATCGCTGCAACGTTTTGCGCGATAGGCAGACGGGCCAATTCTTTGGCGGTAAAGGTCGCGCCATTGTTGGAGCTGGAGACGTCGATACGGTTGCGGCGGCCAGTCACCTGAACCGCTTGCACGCCGGGAGCCGTTGCCGAGACAAACGAGGCATCCACACCCTGGCCAACCAGGACATCGACTTCGACCGTTTTGCTGACTTGGCCATCACGTACCAGTTCCACTTTGTAGTGGCCTGGTGGCAAGGCGGTGGCGAAATAGCGGCCCGATGCGTCAGGCACCACGATACGCTTGGCGCCCGTGTCCGTATTCAGCAGGACAACCGTGCTGCCAGCAGCGGCTTCAACGTTACCGTAGATATTACCGGCCGCGTTCGATTGAGCCATGGCTGCAGGAACCACGGCAGCGGTCAGGGTTGCAGCACCAAACGCGATGGACAACGCGCGTACTAAAACAGTTTTTCTAAACATGTGGTTTCCTAATTATTATATTAAGTGTTATGGGGTACCTCTGATAGAGAGACCCGGCAAAGTTAAGCACTAAATCATGTTCAATACGTTTTTTATTTCCGGTTTTAGTTTTCAATTAATTTCACTCTCAACCCACACTGATAGCGCAGATCCCCAAACGAATAGTTTTAAAAAAAATTATTCGCTTAAGCAATACATAAAACCATATCGCCAGCGTTAGTGTCAATACAATAGCTTGTGATTTGTGCGTAAAAGCAACAGCTCGCAGGGGGACATTTTTGACAGGAACAGGTGTCTGAAATGGAGCATCTGCGCACCATTTTGGTGCAATGCAAAATAAAGAATATGTATATACGAAAAACCAACTTCCGCTCGCGCTGAAACGTGGGCTTTGCGGCGTTTTTGCTTTGCGCAAATGCACCGAAGTGGCAGCGCAACATAGGTGCAGGCAAGGCGCGGATGGGCGCGGGGGCGCTGGCGGAAAGGAAGGGGGAGGAACAGAAGCGGAGACTGTGGCGTTGCAACAATACAACATTTCCTCGAGTCTCCACTTCTGCGTTTCAGGCAGGAGCGGACAGATTCTTATTTCTTATTTCTTATATGAAGTCGTGAACAAAGAATGTTCCATATTTCTTCTGGTGGTTTCCAATACGCGGATTTCATTATCCGACGTTATTTTATCCTGCACCATTTTCTTGTCATATTCGGCGGCATATAATTCAGTCGATTTTTTCCAGGCGCTGCTTTCATTGGAAATGCTTTGTTCCACCGCTGCCGCCTCCGTCAGGATATTACCGTAGACTTTATTAATCAGCGCAGCGGAACGGACAAATTCCTCGTTATTCATCAATTTGAGAATTTCCGGCTTGATGGTTTTATCCGCAGCAGCGACGCTGCGCAAATTGACGATAAAGCGTCCATAACATTCGGTCCAGGTATTTATCTTGGCATTCACTTTACGAATGTCTTCATTGCTGGTCGATTGGGCGGGAATTTGAGGGCGCTCGCAACCGTAGCGGGAGTACGCAGCGCTGCCGCCGTCAAAGCTCGTCGTGTAGTAGGCGATATCGGCGCGATGGGCCTTGCGCTCTTGCACCAGTGCAAGCGAAGCGGCAGCTTCCGGATGCCCTTTGGCGGCAGCCTGCTTCAGCCAGTAAGCGGCCTTTTCCGTATCTTCAGCCGTTCCTTCGCCAAAGCCGTACATTTCACCGAGCTGCAGCTGGGCATTCACATTCCCCGCCTCGGCTAATTTATTAAAAATCTGAAAGGATTTGTAAAAATCCTTGTTATCCCATAATTTCTGCGCATCGCTCAATTCATCTGCCTGTGCAGCCCCGAATCCTGCCAGCAGCAACATGACCAAAGTTAATTTTTTCATCTTCACATCCGTTAAGAAAATTAGAGATTCAAACCCTGGCTGATCACTTGAGGTCGCCTATCGCCAGATCAGTATGGGGCCCATGCATCAGCAGTTAATCCTAAGTCACAATTTATTATTTTGCAATTTTTAATTGATTGAAAATCACACAAAAATAGGGGCTCAGGCATGCCTACAGAGTGCCACACGGCAATAAAGAGGGGATGAAAAATTTGCGCACGAACGAATTTTGTTGCAAATAAATTACATCCATTCCGCGCCACATTGTCATTTCCACCAAAAAATCGTTGACAATCTCTGCTTCCTCATCGCAGCTCGCTGTCGATAGCCGGGGGAGTGCAGGTAAAATAGCGCCTTGCCGTACAACACGCATTCACCATGGGGCCTAGACAGCCCCCAACCTTGGACCCATCATTATGTTGCGACTCAACGAAGTAAAACTCCCCCTCGAACACGACGAAGCGGCCCTGCCCGCCGCCATCCTGGCGCGCCTGGGCATCGATGCCGCCGATCTGCTCGGCTTTACCGTCTTCAAACGCAGCTATGACGCGCGCAAGCGCAGCGCCGTGGTGTTGATTTACTCGCTGCACGTCGAGGTCAGGAACGAGGCCGCCGTGCTGGCGCGCCTGCAGCACGACGTGCACCTGATGCCTGCGCCCGACACCGACTACAAATTCGTCGCCGGCGGCGAACGGCTGGCCGGCCACAGCAATGAACCGCGCCCCATCGTCATCGGCACGGGCCCGTGCGGCCTGTTCGTGGCGCTGATCCTGGCGCAGATGGGCTTGCGCCCCCTCATCCTGGAGCGGGGCAAGCAGGTGCGCGAACGCACGGTCGACACCTTCGGCTTCTGGCGCAAGCGCGAGCTGAACCCGGAATCGAACGTGCAGTTCGGCGAAGGTGGCGCCGGCACCTTCTCGGACGGCAAGCTGTACAGCCAGATCAAGGATCCCAAGCACTATGGCCGCAAGGTCTTGACGGAGTTTGTCAAGGCAGGTGCGCCTGAAGAAATCATGTATGTGAGCAAGCCACACATCGGCACCTTCCGCCTGGTCAAGATGGTGGAAGAAATGCGCGCGAATATCGAACGGCTGGGCGGCGAATACCGCTTCAGCAGCAAAGTGGTCGATCTCGACATCGTGCCAGGCAGCGATGGCGGCCAGGTGCGCGGCGTGGTGCTGGACAATGGCGAAACCATCGCCAGCAACCACGTCGTGCTGGCCATCGGCCACAGCGCGCGCGACACCTTTGAAATGCTGCACCGCCGCGGCGTATACATCGAAGCGAAACCGTTCTCGATCGGTTTCCGCGTGGAACACCCGCAATCCCTGATCGACAGCTGCCGCTTCGGCCCCAGCGCCGGCCACCCGATCCTGGGCGCGGCCGACTACAAGCTCGTGCACCACGCCAGCAATGGCCGCTCCGTCTACAGTTTCTGCATGTGCCCGGGCGGCACGGTGGTGGCGGCCGCCTCGGAACCGGGCCGCCTGGTGACGAACGGCATGAGCCAGTATTCGCGCAACGAGCGCAACGCCAACAGCGCCATCGTCGTTGGCATCACGCCGGCCGACTATCCGGGCGACCCGCTGGCCGGCATCGCCCTGCAGCGCGAACTGGAAGAGCGCGCATTCGCCCTGGGCGGCGGCAACTACGATGCCCCGGGGCAATTGGTCGGCGACTTCGTCGCTGGCCGCGCCTCGACGGAATTTGGCAGCGTGGTGCCGTCGTACAAGCCGGCCGTGCACCTGACGGACCTGGCCCCTTCGCTGCCCGAATACGCGATCACGGCCCTGCGTGAAGCGTTTCCGGCGTTCAACAAGCAGATCAAGGGCTACTACAAGGCCGATGCCGTGCTGACGGGCGTGGAAACGCGCACCTCCTCGCCGATCCGCATCAAGCGCCGCGACGACGACCTGCAAAGCCTGAACACGCGCGGCCTGTTCCCCGCAGGCGAAGGCGCCGGCTATGCGGGCGGCATCCTGTCGGCGGCCGTCGACGGCATCAAGGTGGCCGAAGCGGTGGCGCTGTCGATGGCGGCGCGCGGCTAGGCCACGTCCGCCCTCCCCTGCGGCAGGACGAAAAAAACCGGCACCCAGTGCCGGTTTTTTTATGTCTGCGCGCCCTGTTTAAAACTTGTACGAGGCGTTCAGATAACCGGTGCGGCCGCGCGGATCGTAGTAGCGGTCGTCATAACCGAACTGCTGGCCACGGTTCGCGCCCGACGTCGACGGCACGAATGGCGGGCTCTTGTCGGTCAGGTTCAGCACGCCTGCGGTGAGGACCCAGCTCTTGCTGGGCGTCCACACGGTTTGCCAGTCGAGGGTCGAATAGAAGCCCACTTGCATGCGGATCTTTTCCTGGCCCGTCACGGCGCCCGACGCGTCAAGCACGTCGACCGACGTTTCCTGGTCCCTGTAGCCGGACAGGAAGTTGACCGTCAGCGAATTGGCCCAGTTGCCCGTTTTCAGGGTATTCGTCCACTGGCCGCGCGTGCGGAACGTTACCGTACCCAGATCGGCGAAGTTGCCCAGCGCCGAATAATATTGGCCATTGCGTTCCAGCTGTACATCCTCGCGCAGCATCTGCGTCGCGTTCAGCTGCGACGTGAACAGGCCGATGCCGGAGCGGTAGCGGGCGCTGACGTCGATATCGACGCCGGTGGCAAACGATTTACCGAGGTTCTGGTTATCCGCCAGGAAGGCCAGGTAGGTCGTCCCCGTGCCCACGTCCTTGTTGACGCCCCAGGATTTCGGGAAGTTGGCCGGATTGGCGAACACCAGCTGTTCCGTCAGCTGGCCGAAGGAATCGCGGATCTGCACATGCCACAGGTCGGCGCCCAGGGTAATGGCGCTGATGGGCTCGTAGCGGAAACCGATGGTCGCCTGTTTCGATTTCTCGGGCTGCAAGTCGCGGTTGCCGCCGGCCAGCTGGTCGTACTGGCGATTGCCTGGCTGGCATTGTGCATTCAGCCGCGTGGCGATGGCTTGCAAGGCTGGCGAGCAGGTGTACTTGTCGCTGGTGACGCCGTAGCCGCGCTGCAAGGCATTCACTTGCGGCACTGTCGGCGCATGGAAACCGTTACCGACCGAACCGCGGATCAGCAAGGTGGGGGCCGGCGTCCACTTGAAGCTGGCCTTGGCCGTCGTGGCGCCGCCGAAGTCCGAGAATTCATCGAAACGCAGGGCCGCGCCCAGTTCCAGCTCTTTCAGCACAGGCGCGATGACTTCGCCAAAGATGCCCTTCGAGGTGCGGCTGGCGCTGTATGGCTGGCTGCTGGCCGCGTCGCCGAAACGCTGATCGCATTCCAGGCCCGTCGTGCCGCCGCACAGGGTGCCTTTTACCGGATCGGCCAGGATGCCCTGCGCAAACGGGCTCGGCTTGGCCGAGAATTCCTCGCGGTTGATGTTGGCACCCACGCCCAGCATCATGGCGCCGCCAGCCAGGCGCCGCAGTTCCGTCGAGCCATTCAGGTTGATGGTTTGCAGGCGCGAAGTGCCGCCATCCCAGTAACCGGAGAACGTGGCGTTCTTGATCGCTTCCTGCGCCGCGGTGGACTGTTTTCCCGGGCCGACGAAGGGGTCGAGCAAGCCGCTCGACGTGAGGTTATTGACGGCGATCGCGCCAGGATAGCCGGAAATACTGCCTTTTACGCGACTTTCCGAGAAGTTGTACGAGGCATTGTAGTCCCAGCCGGCAGCGACGCCGCGCGTGCCCACCACCACACTGGCGAAGTCGGCCGTATCCTTCGAGGTACGCTGGCCCATGTCGAACAGCCGGTAAAACGCCGTGCTGTCGCCAGTAATACCGATTGGCAATAAATACTTGTCATGCAGCGGCGTGCCGGCATCCACGGCAATGGCGCCCGGGACGGGCGCGATACGCGAGGTTTGCTTGGTGCGCGACAGCAGCACGTCCGCATACACTTCGTGGCCGGCAATCTTGAACGTGCCCGAGGCCATGAAGTTGTCACGTTTGCGTTCCGGATAGATTTCCAGATCCTTGGTGAAGTCGTAGCCGCAGTAGTCATCGACCAGGCCGCTGCCATCGTTATACGGCTCGATCACGCGGAACGTCTTCTCGGGACAGGATCCGTTGCTCTTCTGGAAAGGACTGATCAGCTGGCCATTGTCATCGGTGGCATTGGCCGGAATCGGGCTGGGCGAAAATTGCTGCTTCTGATAGCGCTTGCCATTGGCCGAGAATTGCACCTTGCCCGTGCTGGCGAATTTGCGGTCGACTGAAGCGAGCTTGTCGCGCTCGTCGTGGCCAAAGGTCAGCACCACGTTGTAGCCATCGTCCTCCAGGTTGCCAAAGCCCTTGGTGGCGCTGATACGTTTCTCACGCGCACCGTTTTTGGGCGCGGAATAGCCGATGGAGACGTCGCCTTCCGTCGTGTCGTGCTTGGTAATGAAGTTGACCACGCCGGCAATGGCGTCGGCGCCGTACAGGGCGGACGCGCCGTCGGTCAGCAGTTCAACCCGCTGAATGGCCGAAATGGGAATCGAATTCAAGTCGAAACCGGCGGCAAAGCCCGTCAGCGTCTGGCCGCCAAACTGGGCCAGGCGCTTGCCGTTCAGCAAGACGAGCGTACGCGTCTCCCCCACGTTATGCACGGAAATGCCGGAGAAACCAAAGGTGCTGCCGCCAACCGAGGAACTTTCGCTGGTGGCGCCCTGGGCGGAAGAGAGCTTCTTGACCAGGTCGGTGACCGAGGTGGCGCCCGAGGTACGGATGGCTTCGGCGGTCAGGACGGTGACCGGCAAGGCGCCTTCGGCAGCGATGCGCTTGATCGACGAGCCGGTGACTTCCACGCGCTGGATCTGTGCATCGGCAGCCTGTGCATCTTGTGCGAGCGCGGACTGCGAAACAACGGACATGGCGGCAGCCACACCACCGGCGCAAACGATGCGAACGGCATGGGAGATGACGGTTTCTTTGAGCATGGTGAACCCTTTTTCATTTGTACGGTTATATATGACTCCGGATTTGCTACCCGGATTACACTCGTTCATCTAAAGGAAACGCCTCGCACGGCACCCGATCAGGCACCGCGAATTTCGCTGGGACACTTGTGTAGAAGTGAGACTGGGCGACTAATAGTCAACTTAGGAAACTACATAGAATCACGGCAACAATATGAGTGTCAACAGAACTCGGCATGCGTATGGCGTACATACAACATGTGAAAAGCAGCGCAGACAAGGGATAAGGCGGCCTTTCCCGGGTAGCCGGGAAGCCGCGCGGCGTCAGCCTGCCAGCGGCAGCCTGATCTGTATGTGACAGCCGGGAGTGCTGTCGATGGCGCACACCTGGCCGCCCAGTTGCTGCACGATCGTATAGACGATGTGCATGCCGAGGCCGGAGCCGCCCTGGCCCCGCTTGGTGGTGAAAAACGGTTCGAACATATGCTCGCGCACGGCCGGCGCCAGGCCGATGCCGTCGTCGGAAAAATCCAGCAGCAGCCAGCGCGCGGCCGCGTCAGCGTCGTCCGCCTCGATGCGCGCGCGTATCGTGATGCGCCCTGGCCCGCCCTGCGGATAACCATGGCGGGCGCTGTTCATCAGCAGGTTCGAGAGGATTTGCGACAGCTTGCCGGCCGCCAGGCGCACCTGGCAATCGGGGGCGATATCGAGCTCCACGCCCAGCGCCGCCTTGCGCAGTTCCGGGCTGTGCGCCGACACCAGGCCGTGCACATAGTCGTGCAGCGCCAGGTCGGCCACGTATTCGCTGACCTGGTCCACCGCCAGTTGCTTGAAATTGCCGATCAGGTCGGCGGCGCGCGCCAGGTTGCGCTCGATCAAGGCGGCCGCCCCCTTGAGCGACTCGGCCAGGTCGATCAGTTCGGCGCGGCTGACCTTGGCGCCGCCCAGCAGCTGCACCAGCTGGTCGGCATAACTGCCCATGCTCGACGCCGCCGTCAGCGCCACGCCGATGGGCGTGTTGACTTCGTGCGAGACACCGGCCACCAGCGAGCCCAGGGCCGCCATCTGCTCCTGCTCGATCAGGTTCGCCTGCGCCGCCAGCAGCGATTCGGTACGCACGCGCACGATCTCTTCGAGCTGCTGGGTGCGCTCCTGGTGCTGCAGCTCGGCCGCGCCGCGGGCCGAGAAGATCGACAGCAGCAGCAGCGCCAGCAAGCGCTTGTTTTCATCGATGGGCCGCGTGTCGATGGCCGACAGGATGCCCAGGGTCTTGCCATCGGTATCGATCAGCGGCATGCCGACATAGCTTTCCGCCCGCATGTCGACGAGGAGGCTATCGAATGGAAAGCGACGCTGGATGTCGCTGCCATGAAAACACATGCTCTGGCAGGTCACATCCTGGCAAGGTGTGTGCTGCAGGCTGTATTCGATATTCGGCTGGTAGCCGTCGCCGCCCCACAGGGCCAGAGTGCGGATGCCTTCGCTGCCATCGTCCATGCGCACCAGGCGCCCGGCGATCACATAGTGCACGTCGAGGGCTTCGGCCAGGTCCTTGACGAGGATGCGCAGGAAGTCGTCGCCGCGGGCGTGCGCCGTCGAGGCGGTAATCGAGCGCAGGGCCGCTTCCGCCAGGGTGCGCCGCTGCTCGGCATCGAACAGGGGTTCTTGCGAATTCACATCAAACAACGGAATACTCATGAATGCTCCTGCACGGCACCGGCAGCGCAGGCACACCTGCCGGCGCAGCGACTCTCAGCCATAGCCCGCCCCAGCGGACCTGCCGCGATTGTACCCCTGGCTATTGCTTAATAATACAGATATACAGGAATTTTTTACAGCCAGCCGGAACGCTTGAACAAGTAATACATATAACCACAGACACAGCTCATCACTGCCACGGCAGCCGGATAGCCATAATGCCAGTCCAGTTCCGGCATGAACTTGAAGTTCATGCCCCAGATACCGGCAAACGCGGTAAACACGGCGAAAATAGCGGCCCAGGCCGCCAACTGCTTGTTCACTTCGCTCTCGTCGATGGCCACCATCGACAGGTTCACCTGGATGGCCGTGCTGATCGTGTCGCGGATCGTGTCAAGCGTGCCATTGATGCGCGCCAGGTGGTCGTGCACGTCGCGGAAATACTCCTGGGTATCGTGGCACAGGGGCGGCACGCGCCCGCCGTGCAGCTTGCCCACCGCTTCCATCAGGGGCGCCACCACGTGGCGCAAGACCATGACCTTGCGCTTCAATTGGTACAGGCGTTCGATATTGTCGCGCTCGGTGCCACGGTCGAAGATGCGGTCCTCGATCAATTCCAGCTCCGATTCCAGCGCGTCGAGCACGGGAAAGTAACGGTCGACGACGGCGTCCATCAGCGCGTACAGCACGAAGGCCGAGCCCTGGCGCAGCAGATGCGGCTCGCGCTCGGCGCGCGCGCGGACACCGAGGAAACCCTGCGAGCTGTTGCTGCGCGACGAGAGTACGTAATTGGCGCCCACAAAAATGTCGACTTCGCCCAGCACCAGTTCGTTCTCGACCATTTCCACGGTTTTCACGACGGCAAACAGGGAATCGCCATATTCCTCGATCTTCGGACGCTGGTGGCCCCGCTGCGCGTCTTCCACCGCCAGTTCATGCAGGCAAAACTCGTGCTGCATCTGTTTCAGTTCGTCCGGCGTGGCGTCGAGCAGGGCGACCCAGACGAAGCAGTCGGGGCGCTCGACGTAGTCGCTGATATCGTCGATCGGCAAGTCGGCCAGTTTTTTGCCATCCTGGTAGGCCACGCAGTTTATGAGCATACAGTTCCACAATCAAATGAAGACCGGACGAAACAGTCCGGCAGGCGTCAGCTTACCTTATCGCCTGCTGTGGGTGTTGTGGCGCGCAAGGAACACCGCAAGAAAAAGCGGACGGGGGAGCCCCCGTCCGGCCATGCGTCAATCGTCCTTGGCGCCGTCGATGCCCAGTTCGGAGATCTTGCGGGTGATGGTGTTGCGGCCGATGCCCAGGCGCACGGCCGCGTCGTTCTTGCGCCCGTGCGTATGCTTGAGCGCCGTCTTGATCAGGGCCGACTCGAATTGCCGCCCCAGCACGGCCATGACTTCCTGCTGCCCCGCGCCCAGCATGCCGGCCGCCTGCAATTCCAGCAAACCGATCCAGCCCGGTGGCGCGCCGTTGGCGGGCGCGGCCGCCTCGAAGACCTGGCCGCCATGCGGATGGGCAACGGCCGCCGGCGCAGCCTCGCCCGCCGCCGCAGCGGCCGCGCCATCACCCTGCCCCTGTGTCAGTTCCAGCGGCAAGTCCTTGATTTCCACCGTCTGGCCCGGCGCCATCACGGTGATCCAGTTGCACAGGTTTTCCAGCTGGCGCACGTTGCCGGGCAAATCCAGGCTGCTGAGAAACTGCATGGTCGGCTCGCTCATGCGCTTGGCTTCCACGCCCAGCTGGCGCGCACTTTGCACCAGGAAGTGGCGCACCAGGATGGGGATATCCTCGCGCCGCTCCCTCAAACTGGGCAGCCGCAGGCGGATCACGTTCAGGCGGTGGTACAAGTCTTCGCGGAACAGGCCGTCGCGCACGCGCTGCTCGAGGTTCTGGTGCGTGGCCGTAATGACGCGCACGTTCGCCTTGATCGGCTGATGCCCGCCGACGCGGTAGAAATGGCCGTCGGACAGCACGCGCAACAGGCGCGTCTGCAGGTCGAACGGCATGTCGCCGATTTCATCGAGGAACAGGGTGCCGTTCTCGGCTTGCTCGAAGCGGCCCCGGCGCGTCGTCTGGGCGCCCGTAAACGCCCCCCGTTCATGCCCGAAGAGTTCCGATTCCAGCAAATCCTTGGGTATTGCCGCCGTGTTCAGGGCGATGAACGGTTGCGCCGCGCGCGGGCTGTGCTTGTGCAGCGCGCGCGCCACGAGTTCCTTGCCGGAGCCGGATTCGCCCGTGATGAGCACGGTTACATTCGATTGCGACAGGCGGCCGATGGCGCGGAAGACTTCCTGCATGGCCGGCGCCTGGCCGAGGATTTCCGGCGTTTCCGACGGCCCCGATTCGACGCTGGTCTCGCGCAGGCTTTCTTCCAGCGCGCGGCGGATCAGCTCGACAGCCTTGTCGATGTCGAACGGTTTCGCCAGGTATTCGAAGGCGCCGCCCTGGAAGGCTGCGACGGCCGAGTCAAGGTCGGAAAAGGCCGTGATGATGATGACCGGCAAGCCGGGAAAGCGCGACTTGACCGTCTGCAACAATTCCAGGCCGGACGCGCCCGGCATGCGGATATCGGACACGAGTACTTGCGGCGTGTCAAATTCCAGTGCGGCGATGGCGTCGCGCGCATTGGCAAAACTCTTGGTGGCGAGATTTTCCCGCGCCAGGGCTTTTTCCAGCACCCAGCGGATTGATTCGTCGTCGTCAACTATCCAGATTGGCTTCATTAGTGTGTGCGTCCCGCAATGGATTTCATGGGTGGGATACCTCCTCGCTTATGGCAAGGGTAGAACGATCCTGAAATCGGTGTATCCAGGCCGGCTTTCGCACTCGATCACGCCCAGGTGCTGTTGCACGAAGGTTTGCGCCAAGGTCAGTCCCAGCCCGCTGCCGCCTTCCCTGCCCGACACCAGCGGGTAGAAAATCCGGTCGCGGATCTGGGGTGCGATGCCCGGTCCATTGTCAATGATATGCAAGTCTAATGCCAGGCCGTAACGGACCTTGGCCAGGGTCACCTGGCGCGCCACGCGCGTCTTGAAAATCAGCTCCGCATCGCCCGCTTCGATGCGCTCGGCCAGGGCCTGCGCCGCGTTGTGCGCGATATTGAGCACGGTCTGTATCAATTGCTCCTTGTCGCCGCGAAACTCGGGAATCGAAGCGTCATAATCGCGCGAAATGGTGAGACCATTGGGAAACTCGGCCAGGATCAGGCTGCGCACGCGCTCGCACACTTCGTGGATATTCACGTCGCCCACGATATGCGGGCGGCGGTGCGGCGCCAGCAGGCGGTCGACCAGGGTTTGCAGGCGGTCCGCTTCCTTGATGATGACTTGCGTGTATTCGCGCAGCTCGCTCAGGTGCAGGGCCGGCAATTCCAGCTCCAGCAGCTGGGCCGCGCCGCGGATGCCGCCCAGGGGATTCTTGATTTCATGCGCCAGGTTGCGGATCAGCTCCTTGTTGACCTGGCTCTGGTCGAGGATGCGCTCCTCGCGGTCGAGCTTTAGCTGCTGCACGTTCTCGCGCAGCTCGATCAGCACGCTGTCGCGCGGCGCGTCGAGCGCGCTGATGATGCTGTGCACGCGCAGCGGCTCGCGCCCCAGGCGCTCCAGAGTCAGGTCCTGGCGCAAGTCGGAAAATTTATGTTCCAGCGCCTGCGCACAGATGCCGGCCAGCTCCTCGGGATTGAGGAACAGCGCCGTCAGCTTTTGCCGCGACAGGGCCTTCAATGAGCTTTCCAGCAGGTTTTCCGCCGCCGCGTTGGCATAGCCGATGCGGCCGTCGCCATCGAGCAGGATCACGGCCGAGGCCAGCAAATCAAGGCCGGCCAGATGGGCGGGACGGCTGGAATGGTTGTCTAGTGTCATGTGCTTTACCGAATATTCGCGATCTCGCGTTTCAGGGCCTCGACGTTCTGCTGTGTCCGGCTAATGTTGTCCTTCAACTGCGCCACCCGTTCCTGGTATTTCGCATAGTTGCGTTCATTGCCCTGGCGCTCGGGCTGGCCGGCATTGAATTCCAGGCGCTGTGCCGCCAGTTTCTGCTCTTCGCTGCGCAATTCGTCCTGCAGGATCTGGCGCCGGTCCAGGTCGCGCGCGCGCTGCTCGGCGCCATCGACCCTGGGAAACGCGCCGGCGGCGGGCGCCGCCGTGGCCGCCGCCTGCATGGCGGGCCGGGCAGGCGCGCCGGCCAGCGGCGCCGTCTTGCGTGGCGGCTCCGTCATGGCGCCCGGTAAATCGAGCAACTGGCAATGCGCGCCAGCACGCTTGTCCGTGTACGTCTTGTGTCCTTGTGCATCGGCGCAGACATACAGCTGCCCGTGCGCCTGTGCCGCCGCGCCCAGCAATCCTGCCATCAGCGCCATTCTGTAATGCTTGGTCAATCTTCACTCCTGTCGGCTGGTATCGCATCGTTCCTGGGCCGACTATACAACACCGCACTGGCACCGCCTTGGCGCATTGCATAAAAAAACGCGGGCAAGACCAGCGCCTCACCCGCGTTTTTTATACACTACCGGCACATTGCCGGCGTGGCGCCATTACAGCGAGTAGTACATGTCGAACTCGGCAGGATGCGTGGTCATGCGCATGCGCTGTACGTCCTGCATTTTCAGTTCCAGGTAAGCGTCGATCATCGAATCGCTGAACACGCCGCCACGGGTCAGGAACTCGCGGTCCTTGTCCAGCGCATCGAGTGCTTCTTCCAGCGAAGCGCACACGGTCGGGATCAGTGCGTCTTCTTCCGGCGGCAGATGGTACAGATCTTTCGAGGCGGCTTCGCCCGGATGGATCTTGTTGGCAACGCCGTCCAGGCCGGCCATCAGCAGTGCGGCGAAGCACAGGTACGGGTTCGCCAGTGGATCCGGGAAGCGCGCTTCGACGCGGCGGCCTTTTGGATTGGCCACGTGCGGGATGCGGATCGAGGCGGAACGGTTTTTCGCCGAGTACGCGAGTTTCACCGGTGCTTCGTAGCCTGGTACCAGACGCTTGTACGAGTTGGTGCCCGGGTTGGTGATCGCGTTCAGTGCCTTGGCGTGCTTGATGATGCCGCCGATGTAGTACAGGGCGAAATCGGACAGGCCGGCATAGCCGTCGCCAGCGAACAGGTTTTTGCCATCTTTCCATACGGATTGATGCACGTGCATGCCCGAACCGTTGTCGCCAACGATAGGTTTCGGCATGAAGGTGGCGGTCTTGCCATAGCTGTGCGCCACGTTCCACACCACGTATTTCAGGTTTTGCGTCCAGTCGGCGCGCTCGACCAGGGTCGAGAACTTGGTGCCGATTTCATTCTGACCGGCGCCGGCCACTTCGTGATGATGTACCTCAACCGGGATGCCCAGCGATTCCAGGATCAGGCACATTTCCGAACGCATGTCCTGGAAGCTGTCCACTGGTGGCACGGGGAAGTAGCCGCCCTTGACGGTAGGACGGTGGCCGCTGTTGCCGCCTTCGATGTCCTTGCCGGTCGACCACGAACCTTCGTCCGAACCGATCTTGACGAAGCAGCCCGACATGTCGATCTTCCAGCGCACGCTGTCGAAGATGAAGAATTCCGGTTCAGGACCGAAGTAGGCGGTGTCGCCCATGCCCGACGATTTCAGGTAGGCTTCGGCGCGTTTCGCGATCGAGCGCGGGTCGCGGTCGTAGCCCTTGCCGTCCGACGGTTCGATCACGTCGCACTGCATGAACAGGGTGGTTTCTTCCATGAACGGGTCGATATTGGCCGTGTTTGGATCCGGCAGCAAGATCATGTCGGACGCTTCAATGCCTTTCCAGCCAGCGATCGAAGAACCGTCAAAGGCATGGCCCGACTCGAATTTGTCCATGTCGAAGTGCGACACGGGAACCGTCACGTGCTGCTCTTTACCACGGGTATCAGCAAAGCGGAAATCAACGAATTTGACTTCGTTTTCTTCTACCATCTTCAAGACTTCTGCGGCTGTCATTGCCATGCGTATCTCCTAAATGAATGTGGGGTGAGCCGACCTTAGTGCGTCTGGGCTGATGAAGCGAAGCAAACATTGCGTGCCACCAAAACTCATAAGGATCATAGCAGATTCCATGCCAGCCCCAGGAGCCCCCTGGTGGCGGCAGCAAAATTACTGCCATCCCAGTGAAAGTTTCCTGCACGCGATTTTCCTGCTGAGTTTGCGTCCAATCAAGAATGCACCATGCAAGTGCAAAAAACGAATAACGCACCATTATCGTGCATTTTGTGTGCATTTCTGAAAAATGCCTCGTTGTGGTGCGTGCGCCGTGCACCATGGTTTCCCGTTTGCGGGGCGCGGACGGCGCACTATAATCGTACACACCTGCCCACTTTCATCGAGGACGCCATGACCACCGCCGCCGACATCCTGACCACCGCCCGCAGCCGGGCCAATGAAGGTACGCCGTATGCCGGCGCCGTCACGCCGCAGGAAGCGTATGACTTGCTGCAACGCGATGCTGCCGTCAAGCTCATCGACGTGCGCACGAATGCCGAGCGCGACTGGGTTGGCCGGGTCGACATCGCCGATACCCAGCACGGTGCAGTGCAGTGGGCCACCTACCCTGGTGGCGTGCCGAATCCCGACTTCCTCGCGCAGCTGGCCGCCCAGGCCGGCAAGGACGAGGTGCTGCTGTTCCTGTGCCGCTCCGGCGTGCGGTCGCGCCATGCCGCCAAGCTGGCGACCGAGCACGGCTACGTCCACTGCTTCGACATCCTCGAAGGCTTCGAAGGCGACAAGGATGCCGACGGCCACCGCAAGCAGATCGGCGGCTGGTGCAAGGCGGGCTTGCCGTGGCTGGGCGCCTGACACCAGGAACAACGGAACCGCTGCCGATGACGGCCACGCGTCGTCCAGAGGCAAGTCCCGCTCTGGCTTGATGCTTCAGGCCGGCTCGCCCGCCTCCGCGACCGGATGCTCTCCCATCAGGGTCAATATGCGCTTGCGCACGAAATTGATGTGGCTGCGCAAGCCATACAGGCCGTCCGCAAACGACAGCGGTATCGAGATCTGGTTGACCATTTCCTCGATCTGGTCCAGCCGTTGCAATTGCGCCGCATAGACTTGCGCGCGCTGCGCTTCCGGCACGTCTTCCAGCGCCTGCTCCACCGTGCGCAGCTGGCCATACCAGCGGTACACGCGCGAGCGGATGCGCCACACGTACAGGGGCGGCACCACGCGCGACAGGGGCAAGATCAACGCGCCCAGCGCCACCACCAGCACCCACATGCGGTCGAAGAAATTGGCCAGCCAGAAACTCATATAGCGCTGCAGCACGGGCGCGCCATCCTTGTAGAATTTCAACGCTTCCGGCGCCACGGGAATTTCCGTGTAGCGCGCGGACGGGAATTGCCCCTGCTGCTGGAACCAGCCCGTGCCGCCATGGATGCCGGCCGCCGCCTGCACGAACAGGTCGATCAGGGCCGGATGCAAGTCTTCGCGCGCCACCAGGGTGGCCGTCGGCGCGATCAGCTGATAATCCTGCGCGGGGATATTTTGCCCCAGGTCGACGATGCCACGCGGCAAAACCACATGCGTGAGGAAAGGCAGGCGCCGCGTGTATGCCTCCGCCTGCGAAAAATCAAACAGCTTGATGCCCGGCGTTTGCAACAGCATCTGGATCAGCGGCGCTTCCGGCGCCGAGCTGAACACCAGGCCATCGATGCGCCCTTCCAGCAGCTCCACCGTGGCGGGGGTGTTTTGCAAGTCGCTCACCGTCAATTCCTTGGCTTCCACGCCATTAACGGACAGCAACTGCCGGAACAGGCCGGGCACGCCCGTGCCTTCCGGCCCCAGGTTGATCTTCATGCCCTTCAATTGCGTCAGTTCCGTCACGGCCTTGTCTTCGCGCATGAACAGCCAGACGGGTTCCGTAAACAGGCTTCCCAGGGAAATCAAGCCATGGCGCTCGGCATCGGCATGCTCCGTCGACCCGCTTTGCACGAAGGCGATATCGGTCGTGCCGCTATTCAAGCGCTGCAGGTTTTCCTGCGAACCCAGCGACGGCTGCAAGGTGACCTTGATGCCGTGTTTGGCCAGGGTGGCCGCGTATTTCTTGCCAAACTCTTCATAAGCGCTATTGTCCTGCCCCGTCGACAGGCTCACCTGGCGTGGCGGCGCCGGGTCGACCAGCCAGTACGCGAGCGCGCAAAACGCGCCGACGAGCAGCAAGGTGGGACCGGCGGTGGCGAGGAAATCGCGCACGGAAAAGCGGCTGAACGCGAGGATTTTGGACATGTGGTGGCGCATAGGTTTCATGGGTGGCTACGATGCCAAGAAAAGCCCAACTATGCAAGGCACTTTCACATGCGCGGCGTGGCCAATTCGGCTACAGTGCTGGATCGACCACCTGCCCTCGGGAGCCCCGCATGCTGAAAATTCTTGGAAAATCCGCCTCGATCAATGTCCGCAAAGTCTTGTGGACCTGCGAGGAACTCGACCTGCCGTATGAACGCGAAGACTGGGGCAGCGGCTTTAGCAGTACCGATGACCCGGCCTTCCTGGCCTTGAACCCGAACGCCATGGTGCCCGTGCTGGTCGATGGCGACCTGGTGCTGTGGGAATCGAACACGATCAGCCGCTACCTGTGCGCCCAGGCGGGCCGCGACGACTTGCTGCCGAGCAGTCCCCGTGCCCGCGCGGAAGTGGAAAAATGGATGGACTGGCAAATGGGCGATTTGAACAATAGCTGGCGCTATGCCTTCATGTCGCTGGTGCGCCACAGCCCGGCACACCAGGATGCGGCGCAGCTGGCGGCCGGTATTGCCGGATGGAACAAGATGATGGGCATCCTGGAGCAGCAGCTGCAGCGCACGGGCGCCTTCGCCTGCGGCGAAGCGTTCACCCTGGCCGATATCGTGCTGGGCCTGTCCGTCAAGCGCTGGCTGATGGCGCCGATGCAGCGTCCCGACTATCCCGCCATCGCCGCGTATCACGCGCGCCTGGCCGGCAAGACGGCAGAATTTGCCGGTTAATCGAGCTCCACAGCCTCGACCGTGCCGCCGATGACGTAGCAATCGCCATCGCGGCGCACTTCGTCCAGGGTCGCCGGCTCATCGTGCAGATACGTGCCGTCGAGATCGACGCACCAGACGTCGCCAAAGTGCAGCAGCTTCACGCCGCAGCAGATGCGGTTGATGAAGTTGCCCGGCGTCCTGACCAGTACTTCCCGCACCTCTCCCACCGTGATGGCGACCTTGCGCCAGATGTTGCCTTCCAGTTCATGATTTCTCGCGTACACCACGATGCGCACGCTCTGCACGCCCCGGGGTCCATATGCTTGCTCGAATGATACGAGCGCGCCATCGTCAAAACGGTGATATTGCGCAAAGATCTGCCGTGTTCTTTCCATGGATGCTTTCTCCTCCATAAAAAAACCGGCCCATTCAGGCCGGTTTTTAATTGCAGCAACGATTTAATTCGTGCACTGCTTGGCCACGCCCTCGGCTGGCGCAGGCGGCTCGATCAACGGCATCAGGCTCGGCGCCAGCGAGACCAGCAATTGCACCGGCAAGGCACTGGTGAAATCGTAGTTCTTCGATTCCGGCCCCCGCACATACGCCGTCATGCTGCCATAGAAGCGCTCGCCGATATTGAAGACGAACGTGGCGGAACGGTTCACATAGCGCGACTCGATCAGGCGGCCACCGGCGCCATACACGTCGAAGCGCTGGTCGCCCGTGCCCGTCTTGCCGCCCATGGGGATCGGCACGCCGTCGGCGCCGACGAATGCCGTCTTGGCCCGCTTGGCCGTGCCGTCCGACACCACTTCGCGGATGGCCTTGGCCACGGCGCGCGCCACGTCCGGCGACAGGACTTGCTCCGCTTCCACCTTGCTGCCACGCTTGACCATGGTGTCGTACGGCGTATTGGCGGCGAAATGCATGGAATCGATGCGCACGCTCGGCTTGCGCACGCCATCGTTGATGATGATGCCCATCAACTCGGCCAGTGCGGCGGGACGATCGGCCGACGCGCCCAGGGTCGTCGCATAGGACGGCACCAGCGAATCGAACGGGTAGCCCATCTTCTTCCACTGGCGGTGGATTTCCAGGAACCCTTCCACTTCCAGCAAGTTGGCGATGCGGCGGTCCTGCGCATGCTTGCGGTGCGTATTGAACAGCCATTTGTAGACTTCCTGGCGTTCCTTCTCGCTGGCCGCCACCATCTGCGACAGGGTGGAACCCTCATGCTGGCGCAGATACGCCACCATCCACAGTTCCAGCGGATGCACATTGGCCAGATAGCCGCGGTCGGCCAGCGACCAGTTTTCCATCGCGTACTGCTGGTACATCTTGGCCACGCGCTCGGGCGGCACTTCATTTTGCGACGGCAAGTTGGCGTTGAGGAAATCGCCGAATTCCGCCACCGTGCCCTTCGGATTAACGGTGCGGAAGATATTCGCCAGGCGCACGGGTGTCGGACGGATGCTGGCCAATAAAATCTTTTCCTGCTCGTCGACGCTCTTGCCGCGGTACTTCTGGTAGAAACGGTGCAGGAATTCGCGCCCTTCCTTGTCGGCAAAACGGCTCAGGTACTGGGCCCGGCGCGGATCATCCGCGTCCGCCAGCAGGGATGCCGACGAATCGGGACGCGAAAACATGTAATAGCGGGCCACGTCGCGCATCAGGCGCACGAACACCAGGTTGGTCGACTGGCGCAGCGCCTGCTGCACCGTCATGATGCGGCTGTCGTCGAGCTTGGAGAAGTTGCCGAAATGGTGCAAGCCGCCGCCCGTGAAGAAGCCTTCGCCCGGGTTGCCCGAATATTTGCGCTCCATGGCGGCCGCCAGCATGGCGGGCAGATTGCGCGCCTCGCCGAGTGGCAACGGTTTCAGGTAGGCAATCGCCCACTGCGACAGCATGTCTTTCGGGTCGACGGCAATCTTGCCCAGCTCGGCGGCGCCCATGCCGCTGTAGCGCTGGTGCAGCTGGTCGATGATGTCCATGTACGTCACCAGGGTGCGCAGCTTGGCCGTGGAACCGAGGTCCAGCTTGGCGCCCTCGTTGATGTCGAGCGGCTGGTCGTAGTTATCCGTCTGCACGCGCAGCAAGTTCGCCTGGTCGCCCTTTTGCAGCAGGGTAAAGCTGTAGACCACGTTGGCCGGGTCGCCATTGCCCAGCATGCCCTTGCCCGTCAGGCCGGCCGCTTTCGCCACTTCCGGGTCGCGCAGCTCGCGCAAGACCTTGGTGACGGCGTTTTGCGCCTGCGCGTCGAGCGTGCTGACCACTTTCAGGTCGAGGCGGTCGAGGTTGTACAAGCGCGGATCGCCCAGCATGCTGGCCAGGTGGTTGCGCACGGCATTCGATGCCTTGCGCGTGACGAACGAGGTGGACGCTTCCGACTGCACGCCCGACGCCGTCGACGGGCGCAGCTTCTCGGCGATGGCCGCATTGCGCAGCTGCGGCGAAATCACGCCCGCCTGCGCCAGCAGGCGCAGATGGCTGTTGGTCAATTCTTCCAGGTCGGCGCCGCCGGCCACCAGGTAATGCGAAGGACGGCGCTGCGCGATCAGCAGGCTCAGCGCCTGCTTGTAGGCCAGCGCGCTGCCCGGCTGGTCCATATTACCTTTGAGCAAAGTTTTCACTTCGGCAAATGGCCTGCCATACCAGACCCACATGCCGTCACCGATGCCGTTGACTTCGCCAAAACCGCTTTTTGCCGACAGCGGCACGGTATTGAGGTAATTGACGACGATCTTGCGCCGCGCTTCCATGGTGTTTTCGCCATCCTGGTAGGAGCGCAGGCTGGCCGACAGCATCTGCAGCAGCTTGTCCTGCATGGAGCTGGTGCGCCCGTCTTCCGAATGGCGGTATTTCTCGATCTGCGTGGCCAGGGTGCTGCCGCCGCCACCGCGGTGGCCGCCGAACAGGTTCAGCGCCTTGTCCAGAATCGCCTTGCTCAGGCGGTCCCATTCCACGGCCGGATTGCGTTCGGGCGTGCCCGGATCGAGCAATTCGCGGTTTTCAATGAACAGCAGGCTTTGCACGAGTGCGGGCGGCGCTTCGGCAAAGCCGTCGAACATGCGTTCGGGATAGCTGGCCGCGAACAGCGGCGCGGCGCGGCAATCGAGGATGGACAGGCCGGCGCGGTTTTTCTCGTGATACGTGGCAAAGATGCCCCGGTCGACCAGTTGCACCATCTTCGGCGACATGCGCGCCTGCGCCGTCACTTCATAGTCGCGCGCATTCAGTTTGCTAATAAAATCCGGCAAGCTGGCATAGCCGAGGCGCTCGTCATACGGCCCGTGCTGCGGATAGCGGATGGCGCCGGCCGGTGCGGGGCCGGGCTCGACCTTGAACGTCAGTTGGCGGTCCAGGCGCGTGAAAAATTCCGCCTGCAGGGCCGAGGTGCGCACTTCGCGCATGACGAACCAGGCCACGCCGGCGATCAGCGCCAGCACGATGATGGCAAAGATGGGCCAGATGCGCGAACGGCGCTTCTTCGGCGGGCTCGCCGGTGGCGGCGCCTCGGCAGCTGGATCAGAGGGGGGCCGCTCTTGCGCGGCCAGATTGACGCCTGTGTCTTTCATGGGATGCTGGGGTAAGGTTAGGTTTGGACGGCGCGAGAAATGCGGCAGCGATACCGCTCCGCGCAGGATAAGACGAGGGCCGGCCAGGGCCGGTCACAACAAAGCTTGCTTAACATGATGTCCATACCGGTGAATCAAAAAAACACGTTACTGCACAGGCAGGCGGCCCCGCGTTCGACACGCAAGGCCCCTGTTCACCATTCCACCACATCGGCATGAAAACGACTGACGAGCGCGCACAAAAATCTTGCTTCAGTGAAGATTTTCGCAAAAAAACAACGTCTTGGAATGTACGCTTGCGTACATAGTTGCAAGGCGGGCTAGACGCCGGCAAAAAAGCCGCCGACGCCGGGCTGGCTGCATGTCAGATGGTGGTGTATTCCGCCTGCAAGGTATCGAGCGCGGCGCACATCTGCGCGAAGGCAGCGGCCGCCTGCGCCGGCTCGCCCTTGACGCCCAGTTCGATATGCCGGCGCGTCTGCGCATCGCCCACGCTGGGCAGGCTGAACACCTTGATCAGCGGAAACTCTGCCTCCAGGCGCACCATCAGCGGCGTCAGCAGGGATTCGGCCGTTTCATACACGAGCAAGGCATGCTCCGCGTGCGGCACCTGGTTGAACAGGTGAGCATAATGCGTATCGAGCACCCATTCGATCATGGGCCAGGACATGATGGGGAAGCCCGGTACAAAGTAATGCTCGCGCACGGCAAAGCCGGCAATCTTGTTGTACGGATTCGGAATCAGCTCGGCGCCTTCGACAAATTCCGCCATTTTCAGGCGGTGCAGGTTTTCCGGCGAGTGCAGATCGGCCGGCACGCCCGCCTCTACGCCCATTTCCGTGATGCGCTGCTGGATATTCTTCTTGCCCTGCGGATGCAGCACCAGCGGCAAGCCCAGCGCATCGGCGGCCGCCTGGCGCGTGTGGTCATCCGGCGTGGCGCCGATGCCGCCAAAGCTGAAGACGATGTCGCCGCTGGCAAAACTACGCTTGAGCAAGGCCACCAGGCGGGCAGGCTCGTCGCCCACGTACTCCGCCCAGCTCAGCTGCAAGCCCCGTTCCTTGAGCATTTGCACCACTTTCGGGAAATGCTGGTCCGTGCGCTTGCCCGACAGGATTTCGTCGCCGATGATGATCAATCCGATAGCCATGAAGCTCCCTCGTAGAATTCGATAAAAATACTCAGGCGTCCGCCGGCGCCACGTCGGTCATGCCGCGTACGCCCCGCAAACGCGACAATGCTTCCAGACAGTAATACTGGAACCACAGGCCCGTGAAGATAAAGATCAGTACGTACAGCCAGATGGCGAACGCCGCCAGGAAGGGGAAGAACACCACCGACATCACGCCGCCCATCCACAGCATGCCGGGCACGGCGCCGGCGACGCCGGACACCATGCCGATGGCCAGCAGGGGCCAGCGCTGCTCGCGCATGATGGCGTGGCGCTCGTCCACGCTGGCGTAGTCGGCCATGGCGTCGTACGCCATCACGCGGTACGTCAGCCAGCCCCACAGCACGGCTTGCCCCATCAGGGCCGCCGGCGGAAACGCATACAGGGGCAGCATGAGCACCCAGACGACGATGAACAGCAGGAAAGTGGCCAGCGAAGTGCCGACACTGCCAAGCAGGCTGCCGCCATGTTTCTTTTCCAGTTGCGGAAAGTGCCGCCCGCCAATGTGACGGCCGATGGCCGGCATGGCGAACAGGCCCATGAAGATCAGCGCCGTCAATATCATCAGCGGCAACAGCATGAACATGGCGATCAGGGGCACGATGACGGCTTTCAGCACGCCCAGGCCAAAGGTGGACAGCACCTGGCCGCTGGTGCGGAAGAAATCGTACTGCGTGAACAGTGCATGCAGGCTGTCGATCAGCGGCTGCAAGCCCACGTACAGCAGCGCGCCCCACAGGATCAGCGACAGGATGAACGGCGCTATGCTCAGCAGCAATATCCTGCCGTGCAATTGCGACAGCAAGGCACGGCCATACGAATTCAACACATTACGCATCAAGGGCGTCCTTTTCGTTTAACTCTTGCAAATTCCACCATGCGGCGCAGGCCCAGCCATTGCTGTTGCCAGAAGCCGCGGCCATAGTTGCGTCCCGGCCGGCCCACGCCATGGCTGTCGATGCGGGCCAGCTGGTCGCGCACGCCCGTGCGCGCATAGCCCGCCGAGAAGTTCGCGGTGCCCAGCAGCATATCCCAAATCGGCAAGACCACGCCGAAGTTGCAACCGCCCATGCTGCCCTTGCCTTTCGACTCGTGCCCCACGCCGATCGCATGGTGCGTGCGGTGGAAACGGGGCGAGATCAGCAGGCGCTCGCCGATGCGGCCGAAGTGTATCCTCACATTCGCATGCTGCAAGCTCTGCAAAATGCGCGAAATCGACACCAGCAGCACGTACTGGCCCGGCGGCACGCCGATGCCGAGCGCCACCAGGGCCATCACCACGTCGCGCAGGAAGTCATCGAGCAGGTGATTGCGGTCATCGCTCCACAAGTTCATGTTTTGCTGGCTGTGATGCAGGCTGTGCAAGCCCCACCACCAGCCGAAGTGGTGCGAGGCCCGGTGGTAGCAATAGTCGACGAAGTCCAGTATCACAAAATAGATGATAAAGCTGAGCAAGGGACTGATGCCGGGCAACAGCGATTCCAGGTTCAAGGGATGGATATTGTCGAAACGCAAGGCGCCCGCCAATGCATCCATCAACGGATCGAGCGTGAAGAACACCACGACGGAAAACAGGCCGATGCGGTGCAGCACGGTGTAGATAAAATCGTTCCAGCGGGCGCGCGGGTCCGTCATCTTTTGCGCAGGAATCCAGGCTTCGAGCGGACGCAGCACGAGAAACAGCAGCACCAGTTCGCACAGGCCGATCAGCAGCCACTCCGTGCCCTCGAACGCTTCTTCCGTGAATTCGCCAAAACCCAGGTGATACACGAGCGGGTTGACGATGGTCTGGAACAGCCAGCCTTGCGCCGCGCCAAAGGCGTCGACGACGGCATCGATCACGGGGGTGACGTGGCCGAGGATGTCGGCGGCGATCATGGCTGGCCCTTCTTCTGCGCGTAGGCGGGATGCTCGCGCAGGGTGGCAAAGCAAAACCCTTTGTCTTGCAAGCCGGAAATCAAGGCGTCGAGGTTGGCGGGCGCCCACGCATCCTTGCGCGACCAGATGCCCATGTGCGAAATGAAAATGTCGCCGCTGCGCAAGTTCGCCAGCGCTTTTTTCAGCAGCGTGCCGTTCGGATACTTGTCGCTGGGCAGCTCATCGCCGGAATACCCGGCCGGCGCCCAGCCCGCGTGCTGGTAGCCGCAGGCGCTGCCGGCCGCCAGGGTGCGCGGCGACGTGTAACCGCCCGGCGCGCGCCAGAACGGATCGAGCTTGCGACCGGTCAACTCCTGGAAGCGCGTATCGACCCGGCGCAATTCCTCGCAGAACTGCTGATCCGTGAACGACGCCAGCTTGCCGCCGTCCTTGCCGAACTGGGGCTTGACTTGGATCAAGCCGTTGGCCAGATCCTTCTTCCAGTACACGTGGTCAAACGTATGCGTGCCGAACGCATGGCCTTCGGCCACGCGGGCTTTCCAGTACGGCGCCCAAGACGGATCGAGCGAATAGTCGCCGCGCGTGGTCTTTTCATTGGCCAGGAAGAAGGTTGCCTTCACATGGCGTTTGTTGAGCACGTCGGCAATCAGTTGCGCTTGCGACTGGCTACCCGTGTCGAAGGTCATGTAGATGGTGCCCTTGCAGGCGGCCGGGGCTGTAGAGGCGGCCGGAACAACAGGGGTGGTGGCAGGTGCGGTGGCAGGGGCGGCGGCATGCGCGGGCGACAGCATGGCGCTGGCGCACAGCAGCAGGGCGGGCACGTGGCCCGCAGGAATCAGACGTTTCATCATCACACGCGTCATTACATGCGAGGCGAGTGGGTGGCGAAATACACGCCATGGGGCGAGCGGCCCACCGGTATCGTCTTGATCACCTTGCGCGTGGTCAGATCGATCACGGCCACTTTCTTGATCCAGCGCAGGGTCACCCACATGGTCTTGCCATCGGGCGTGATTTCCATGCAGTCGGGGCCGCCCGGTACGTTGATGGTGCCCACGTTTTCCAAGGTTTGCTGGTCGATGATGTTGATCGTGTTCGATACGCGGTTCGAGACAAACGTCATGCGGTTGTCCCCGAGCGCGCGGAAATTATGCGTGCCGGCGCCCGCCTTGATGCGCTTGACGGTCTTTTGCGTGCGCCAGTCGATCACTTCCACGTAATCGCTGCCCATGATGCCCACCAGCAAATGCTTGCCATCGGGCGTCATCGTGATGCCGGCCGGCGCGGGGCCGACGGGCATGGTCCATTTCACGGTTTGCGTGGCCAGGTCGATGGCGCTGACCTGGTTGCTGCCCTGCTGCGTGATGAATGCCATGGTGCTGTCGGCCGTGAACGCCATGTGGCTGGGCAACTTCGGCAGCGGGATGCGCTTGGCCAGGGTCAGGTTCTTGCCGTCGTAGCGGTACAGGTCGATGCGGTCCAGGCGCAGCGAATTCGAGATGAACCACTTCTGGTCCGGCGAAAAGCCGATCTGGTACGGATCGAGGATATTGCTGATGCGGCGCTGGATCTGGCCCGAGACGGGGTCGAGGAAGATCAGTTCGTTGCCCACGGAACTGGCGACGATCAGCGACTTGCCATCCGGCGTTTCCATCAGATGGTGCGGCTCCTTGCCGACGGCAAAGGTGGACAGGGGGGCGTAGGTTTTCTGGTCCAGCAGTTGCACCGTAGCATCACGGGAATTGAGCACCACCACCACTTCGGCTTGCGCCGTCGATATTGCGGAAACCAGGCACAGCGAGGAAAAAAGAAGGCGGCGTAGACTGCGGAACATGGCAAAAATCACTGTTAAATACAAAACATGCATTTTACGTGGAAACACTGTATTTATTGTGTGAAATCCCCCTTAAATGCTGCCGGCAGCCACACATCGCCGTATTTTCCCTTTTTCCCTGCACCGGGCCTGGAATGGCGCTTTGCAACTCATTGCTCTACAATCTGAAGCTTTCATCGCCTACACAAGGATTATCATGACCACCACCACTACCGCTTCCGGCCTGCAATACATCGATACCGCCGTCGGCGAAGGCGCTGAAGCGCAAGCCGGCAACAATGTTGTCGTGCATTACACCGGCTGGCTGCAAAACGACGACGGCAGCGCCGGCGCGAAATTTGACTCGAGCAAGGACCGCAACGACCCATTCGAATTCCCGCTGGGCGCAGGCCGCGTCATTCAAGGTTGGGACGAAGGCGTGCAAGGCATGAAAGTGGGCGGCAAGCGCCAGCTGATCATCCCGGCAGCACTGGGCTATGGCGCACGCGGCGCCGGCGGCGTGATTCCACCGAACGCCACCCTGATTTTCGACGTCGAACTGCTGGGCGTATAAGACTGCCAGGCAGTCCAGATACTGCCTGCCGCAAGACGCCGTCCATGAGACGGCGTTTTTTTGAATGTCCCCTCTAATGCACGGCGCGCTTTTTTCACTATGATGTCAGGCACTGCAGCACGCACGGTGGCCACTCCGCCGGGCCTGCCGCACTTTTCCAGCGATTCCATCAGCACACAGGAGCCATCATGAGTTTACAAGAGCAATTCGAACAAGCGCAGCTCGATTCCAAGACCCTGTCCGAGCGTCCGGACAATATGACCTTGTTGAAAATCTATGCCTTGTTCAAGCAAGCATCGAGCGGCGACGCCACGGGCGAGCGTCCTGGCATGACCGACTTCGTCAACCGCGCCAAGTTCGACGCCTGGGCGGCCCTGGCCGGCACCTCGAAGGAAGAGGCGCAGCAGCAATACATCGACCTGATCGAAGACTTGAAGGACTGATCGTCCCTCGCCTGCCCCGGCGCCTGCCGGGGCAGTATAATTTCTGCATGACACCATCACCGTCTTTCCAGGTTTCCCTGGCGCACGCCGCCGACCTGCCCCGCTTGTTCGACGTCTGGCACCTGTCCGTACGCGCCACCCACGATTTCCTCGCCGATAGCGATATCGCCTTCCTGATGCCCTTCGTGCGCGACGAGCTGGCCAGGGTCGCCGCCGAAGGCTTGCTGTACGTGCTGCGCGCTGCCGACGATGTCCCCTACGCCTTCCTCTGCGTCGAGCACGCCAAGATCGAGATGCTGTTCGTCCATCCCGACCGGCGCGGCAGCGGCGCCGGCTGCACCCTGGTCCGGCACGCCGTCGGCAGCCTGCACGCCACGGCCGTCGACGTCAACGAGCACAATACGCAAGCGCACGGCTTTTACCGCCACCTGGGCTTTATCGAAGAAAACCGCTCGGAACGCGATCCGTTTGGCCAGCCTTTCCCCATTTTGCACCTGAAACTGGCCGGAATGGCCTAAAAAGGCCTAAAAACTCACGAAAAACCACCAAAACAGGCCGTTAACGCAAAAGTGGCTACCGAATCGGTAGCCACTTTTTTTACGCCTGTCTAAGCCGCAAACTTACTTTTTCACGGCTGCCAGCGCTTGCGCGATCCAGCCGTCAAACGTCTGCTGGTGGAACTTGATCCAGCCAGCCGTATGGCGGGCGATATCGGCCTGCGTGTTTTCACCGCGGCGCATGCGCTCGTTCTGCGCATTGATGTCGGCCACGGGCAATTGCATCACTTCGAACAGCTTGGCCGCGGCCGGGTTTTTCTCGGCCCAGGCCTTGTTGGCCACGATGCGTGCCGTGTTGACGGCAAAACCGTAATCGCTGCCATCGTCGAGGCGGGTATTCACCTTGTCCGGATTGGCCGAGAATGGCGCTTTCAGCCAGATCACGTCCTTGCCCGGCACCAGCACGCCGCTGACCCAGTATGGCGTCCACGTGTAGTACAAAATCGGTTCGCCGCGCTTGTAGCGGCCCAGGGTGTCGGCGATCAGGGCCGCATAGCTGCCCTGCACGTGCGTCACCGTCTCGCGCAATTTGTAGGCATCCATGTGATTCTCGATCAGCGCTTCGCAGCCCCAGCCGGGGTTGCAACCCGTCAAGTCGGCCTTGCCATCGCCATCGTGGTCGAACAGCTTGGCCAGGGTCGGATCGCGCAACTGGTCGATATTCGTGATGTTGTACTTTTCGGCAGTGGCTTTGTCGATCAGATAACCCTGTGCGGCAGGACCTGCATACTGGCCCGTGCGCAACAGCTTGGCGTCGCCGCCCGCATTGTTATAGAAATCCTTGTGCATCGGATCCCAGTGCACGGCCATGAAGGTGGCGTCGCCGTTGGCAATCGCGATATGCGCGGTCGGATACTCTACTTCCTTGATCGGCTGCACTTCATAGCCGAGCTTTTCCAGCGCCTTGTCGACCAGCATGGTCTGGAAGGTTTCTTCCGCGATCGAGCTTTGCAGCGCCTGCACCTTGATGCCCTTGCCGGGTAGCGCATCGGCGGCCACGGCCGGCGCCTGCGCCATGGCCAGGCTGGTGGTCAGCGCCAGGGCAGCGATCGCCAGGGCGGAAAACAGCTGGAACTTGCGTTGCGATTTTTGCGTCTCTTTAAAATGTGCGATTTGATGCATGTAAATCCTTTCTTATTGTGCGTTGGCCAGCGTTGCTTGCTGTTCAACATTATTTTTCTCCGCGTTGCCGCGCACCAGGCGCAGCACGAAACCGGCGGGACCCGTCTGGTACCAATGGCGCACGCCACGGCGTGGCTGGCCCATCGCTTGCGTCAGGCGGTCCAGGGTGATGGCCAGCAGCACGATGCCCAGGCCACCCACGGTTGCCAGGCCCATGTCCAGGCGGCCGATGCCGCGCAAGACCATCTGGCCCAGGCCGCCGACGGCGATCATCGAGGCGATCACGACCATCGACAGCGACAGCATCAGCGACTGGTTGATACCGGCCATGATGGACGGCATGGCCAGCGGGAATTGCACGCGGGTCAGCAGCTGCCACGGCGAGGCGCCATACGCGCGGGCCGCTTCGATCAGGTCGGGACGCACCTGGCGGATACCGAGGTTGGTCAAACGCACCAGCGGCGGCAGGGCAAAGATGATCGTCACGATCACGCCAGGCGCATTGCCGATACCAAACAGCATCACCACCGGCACCAGATAGACGAAGGCAGGTGTCGTCTGCATGGCATCGAGCAGGGGACGCAGGATATTCTGCGCGCGGTCGCTGCTGGCAAGGAAGATGCCCAACGGCAAGCCGATGGCCAGGCAGAAGGCCAGCGACGTCAATACCAGCGACAAGGTGGTCATGGCTTCCGGCCAGATGCCCAGCATCGACACGACCAGCAGCGCCAGCACGGTGCCGATGGCCAGGGTGCGGCTGGTAAATTGCCATGCCAGCAAGCCGATGATGGCGATCACCGTCAGCGACGGGGCCGCCAACAGCACGCCTTCCACGCCGTTCAGGGTGCTGTCGATCGGCGCGCGCACGGCCTGGAAGAAGGGACGGAAATGCGCCACGACCCAGCCCAGGCCCTGGTTGATCCAGCTTTCCAGCGGCAGCGAGCCGTCGAAAATCTGCGTCAGGTGAAAGCCGGTCGCGTGTTCCGGCTGCACGGCGGAGCCGGCGGCGTCCAGCCAGGCGGTGTCGCCCGGCGGCGTCAGCGCCCAGGGATTGATTTGCGCGGCCTGCTCAACAACAGGTTCTACTGTGGAAACGGTGCTTGGGTTCATGCTTGTCCTTTCTGTTGTTGTGGCTCGGCAATGGCTGGCGTGTCGCGGTCGAGGAACTTCAGCAAGGTCGTCTTGCTGATGGCGCCGCGGAAGCTGCCGTCATTGGCCACCACAGGGACGGCGTAAGGCAGTTGCGCCACCTGGCCGAACAGGCCGGCGACGGGCTCGTCTGCATTGATGGTCTGCACGTCGGGCAGATAGGCATGCGCCAGGCCCAGCGGTCCCACATGGCCGTCGAGCGCATTGCGCAGCGAATCGGCCGAAACGACGCCGAGGAACTTGCGCTGCGGATTGACGACATAGGCAAACGCGCGATCCTGCTCTTCCAGCATCGACAGCGCGGCGCGCGAGCCGCGGCTCGGCGACTCGGACACGACGATCTGGCTCTTGCGGGCAATATCGCTGGCCTTGAAGACGGCCGCCGCATCGACGCCGCGCACGAAGTTGCGCACGTAATCATTGGCCGGCTTGCGCAGGATCTCTTCCGGCGTACCCACTTGCACCACGTGGCCGTCTTTCATGATGGCAACGCGGTCGCCGATGCGCATGGCTTCGTCGAGGTCATGCGAAATGAAGACGATGGTGCGGCGCTTGATTTGCTGCAAGCGCAGCAGTTCCGATTGCATTTCCGTACGGATAATCGGATCGAGCGCGGAAAACGCTTCATCCATCAGCAGAATCGATGGATCGCACGCCAGCGCACGGGCCAGGCCCACGCGCTGCTGCATGCCGCCCGACAATTCGTCGGGATAGCTGGCGCCATAGCCGTCCAGGCCCACTTGCTCCAGAGCTTGCTGGGCCAGCGCATGGCGCTCGGCCTTGGGCATGCCGGCCAGTTCCATGCCGAAGGCGGTGTTGTCGAGCACGGTAATTTGCGGCAGCAGCGCGAACGACTGGAACACCATGCTGATGTCCTTGCGGCGCAAGGCACGCAACTGGGCGTCCGGCAAGGTATTGATGTCGTTGCCGTCGATCAGGATGCGGCCGGCGGTCGGCTCGATCAGGCGGTTCAGCATGCGCACCAGGGTCGACTTGCCCGAACCGGACAGGCCCATGATGACGAAGATCTCGCCCGCTTCAATGGTAAAGGTGGCGTCGAAAACGCCGATGGTGCAGTCGGTCTTGGCCAGGATGTCCTGCTTGCTGGCGCCCTGATGGACGAGTTCAAGTGCTTCTTCTGGCTTGTCGCCGAACACTTTGAACACATGGTCGATAATGATTTGTTTTGCCACGATGTGGTTCTCCCTCGATTTGACGAATGGAATGAAACCCAGCAAGCTGCCAGCTTGCGGCGGGAATCAGCAAACCCTGTTGCGTCGGCTACGCCACGGCGCAAAAAGCGCACGGGAGCGACAGGAACAGGGGGTGACACGCGTGTGACCAGCGGATGGCCAAGGCCGGTGCCGGGGTGCCGTGTGCGTGCTAAAAGAGGCTGTGGTTCAGGACTTTTAACAACGCTAGCGCCATGCAAATACATGGCACCAAATGTATTTGACCGAAAAAAATCGACCAAGCTACTTTTAACTGGATGCGGGTGTAAAACCCGAAGAATTATTCACCACTCAGCGAGTGGGGAGTACTGCGAAGCAGAAGGTGAAACGCGGTGTAGCTGTTGTAAATATGACTCAAGTATAACGCAAAAAGCCGCCAAAGTCCAATGGCTTTCCAAATAGAAATGTGCTAGCAATGTTCGCCAGCGTACAGTCAGACGTGAAAAAGGCGAAAAGCGACGTGTTTTCATCGTCTTTTCGCCCATCGCTGCGACACGCTCCCTAGCACCAAACATGGCGCCAGACAAGCGGGTGCCATGCCGTCAGGCTGGCTCGGTAAACACCTTGCGCATCTTCTCGGCAATCTTGCCTTCAATCGTGGAAGCGAAGGCGCTGAGCATGAAGCCCAGCTTGATTTGCAGTTGCGCCTGTTCTTTTTCCAGGGTCAGCGACCCATCGACGCCGCTACGCTCGAAGCGCAGCACATCGCCATCCCAGGCGCACGCCAGGTCGTATTCCTGGGCCAGCTTGTCGGCCACTTGCTGCGCCGCTTCGCGCGCCTTTGCTGCTGTCAGCTTATGTTGCTGAACTATATTTATATCCGCCATCAAACGATCCTTTTATTATAAAAACGGGGGCAATACGGCCAACATCATACCAGCCGCCATGCGGCAGCCGCGGCCATGGACGGCGCCGGCACGCGGAAAAAACCGCACTTTCCTGCGCCGCACTTGCGCCGCATCAAACCGAAACCACCGAAGCAGGCCGACTATCTCAGTTCCAGTTGCGAGTGTCTTGGAGAGCTACCATGGACCAGAAAGTCATCGTGCCGGTCGAAGCCGTGCTGACCAAATGCGTGTCCTTGCCTGTCGGCTATGTCCCTACCCCATCGGCGCCCTACCGCCTGCACCGCAAGAATGCGCAACTGACCTTGCAGCCGGGCCCGCCGCGCCTGGTCGACCCCGCCACCCGCAAGCTCGAAGCCGTGCCGGTCGGTTCGCGCGTGCTGATCTGGAAGCAGGACCCATCCGTGAGCGAACTGGGCACGCGCAAGGCCTTCCTGCCCGGCCTGACCCTGCAAGGCCCGCGCGACGCGCGCATCACGTTTGGCGAACCGGGCATCGCCCAGGTCAGCCCGAATGCCTTCGGCGACTTCATCGTCTCGCCCAACACGGACCAGTTCGACGCCGTGCACACGTTTGCCATCGTGCGCATGACGCTCACCATGTACCAGCGCGCGATGGCCAGCAACGACACGGCGCCGCCCCTGCCCTGGCAATGGAACAGCGCCAGCAATACGGCGCCACTGCGCGTGTTTCCGCACGGTTTGCCAAATGTCATGAATGCGTATTACAGCCGCAGCGACAAGGCCCTCAAGTTCGGCGACTTCATCCCCAGCGGCGCCACCGAGCGCGTCTACACCTGCCGTTCGCTCGACATCGTCTCGCATGAAACGGGGCACGCCATCCTCGATGGCCTGAAGCCGAATTGGCTGCTCAACAACAACCCGCCGCAGACGGGCGGCTTGCACGAATCGTTCGGCGACCTGACGGCCATCTTCCTGGCCCTGTCGCAACTGGACCAGGTGGAAGCCGTGATCGCGCAAACCAAATCCGACCTGCACGATAAAACCTTCCTGGCCGACCTGGCGGAACAGTTCGGCCTGGCGCTGGGCCGGCCGAACGGCTTGCGCAATGCCGATAACGACATCAAGTTGTCGGAGGCCGGCACGGAAGTGCACGCCATCTCGCAAGTGTTTACGGGCGCCATCTACGACATCCTGGCAGACATCTTTGCCCACGAACGCCAGCCCCAGCTGGAAGATGACGCGGCCGTGCTGCACCGCTGCGGCGACTACCTGCGCAGCCTGGTCTTGCGCGCCCTGGTGGCGTCTCCCGACCATGCGGCCACGTATGCCGATGTGGCCGGCCAGATGCTGACCCTGGCGCAGGCCGACGGCTATACCGCCTATCTCGACTTCATCCGCAACAGCTTTACCGTGCGCGAGGTGCTCAAGGACAATGCCATGACGGAGGATGGACAGCCAACCTTTGCCGCAGGCATCGTCGATGACGAGGGCGCCGTGCAAGACAGGCGCGCCTGCTGCGGTACCATGAACCATGCGGAATACAGCGAATCGGATCAATTGCTGGAAGCGGAACGCGAAGCGCTGGCGGCCTGGTGCCGCAGCTACGCGCCCCGCTAAACGCCATACGCCATACGCCACAGGCGATGACATGCACACCACGTCCCCACCACCGTCCACCAGAAGGAACAGCATGAAAATTTCAGCGCGCAACAGTGGCGGCTTTGCCGGCCTGAGCGAACAGTACGACATCGATACGCAAGCCCATCCGGCCGGCCCCGGGCTGGAAGCGGCACTGGCCAGCAGCGGCTTTTTCACGCACCCGCAGGCGACGGACGAACAGGTGGGCGCCGATATCCCCCATTGGCAGATCACCGTCGACGCGCCCACCGCGCGCCGCACCATCACGTTTGCCGAGGATGGCAGTGCTGAAAATGCCCGTTGGCAACAGTTACTGACGCAAATACGCGCCAGCGCCTGATTGTTCGGGCACTTATTTGGCACATATTTTTACCGATCTTGATTTGAGTAAAACAAAAACACCACACGGCAAGCCCCTGCGCCACCTGCCCTGCATCCCGCGGCGGCGGGCGACTGTCGCTTTCTTGCCGCGTTCTTCATGGCAACGTCCCGGATAGTCGCTGAAATGCCCGCTCTGCGCGGCAACGACGCCGCCAAAAAATGAATTTGCTTATATGTATTGTATATAAGCGGGATTTGTGAGAAATAGCGAATTGCCTTAAAATACAATGCTTTGCTTTAGTATGCGCCGCCGAGGTTCCTGCAGGCGCTACAGCACCTCCCCCCAAAATTGATAGGACTGTTATGACCCACGTTGTCACCGAATCCTGCATCGCCTGTCGCTATACCGACTGCGTCGATGTCTGCCCGGTAGATTGTTTCCGGGAAGGCCCGAACTTCCTGGCGATCGATCCGGACGAATGTATTGACTGCGCCGTCTGCGTGGCAGAATGCCCGGTGAACGCGATTTTCGCGGAAGAAGACGTGCCGGGCGACCAGCAAGCCTTCATCAAGATCAACGTCGATCTGGCCCGTAACTGGCCTTCGATCACCAAGACGAAAGCTGCCCTGCCGGAAGCCGAGCAATACAAGGACGTCAAGGACAAACTGGACATGCTGGTGCGCTAAGCGCACGGCATTTGCCGCGGCCGTTCCGACGGGGAAACTCTCCCGCAGGGGCTGGGCGGCAAAAACACAGAGAAAAAGCAGCGGAAACGCTGCTTTTTTTGCTTTTAAGGCATCGTTGCAGGTCTATCCACGCAAGTGTGGCGCGTTGTCACACCAAAGCGCAAACTGTGGACCTATGCGCGGTAATGCACATTTTGTCCTCAACAAATATCGTAAAATTGGATTATGATATTTGAGCCGATATTGGCGCTTGGAATTAAACAAGGACTCTATATGCTTTACCAACTGCACGAACTGCAACGCTCCTTCCTCACTCCGGTGATGCAATGGGCAGACATGTCCTCCAAGTTATTTACCAACCCGGTTTCTCCACTGGCCCACACCCCGTTTTCGCAACGCATCGCAGCCGGCTACGAGCTGATGTACCGCCTTGGCAAAGACTACGAAAAACCACAATTCGACATCAAATCCGTTCTCGTCCAAGGCGAGAGCGTCGACATCCGCGAACACGTTGTCGTGACAAAACCGTTTTGCCGCCTGATTCACTTCAAAAAAGAAGCCACTGGCTTGCAACAGCCCAAAGTTTTGCTGGTTGCCCCCCTGTCCGGTCACCACTCGACCCTGCTGCGCGATACCGTGCGCGGCTTGCTGGCCGAGCACGATGTCTACATCACCGACTGGACGGACGCGCGCATGGTACCGCTGACGGAAGGCCCGTTCCACCTGGACGACTATATCTATTATGTGCAGGAATTCATCCGCCTGCTGGCGCCTGACCTGCACGTGATTTCCGTCTGTCAACCAACCGTGCCCGTGCTGGCCGCCATCTCGCTGATGGCGACGGCCAAAGATCCGCACATGCCGAAAACCATGACGATGATGGGCGGTCCGATCGACCCGCGCCGCTCGCCCACGCAAGTGAACAACCTGGCGACGGAAAAGAAATTCTCGTGGTTTGAAAACACCGTGATCTATGCGGTGCCGCCGAACTACCCTGGCTTTGGCCGCAAGGTGTATCCGGGCTTCCTGCAGCATGCCGGTTTCATCGCAATGAACCCGGGCCGCCACGCGCAAAGCCACCGCGAGTTCTACATGCACCTGGTAACGGGCGATGACGAGCCAGCGGAAGGCCACCGCCAGTTCTACAACGAGTACAACGCCGTGCTGGACATGCCGGCCGAGTACTACCTGGAAACGATCAAAACCGTATTCCAGGAATTCAGCCTGCCGATGGGCACGTGGAAAGTGGGCGGCCAGCTCGTGCGTCCGCAAGACATCACGAATGTGGCGCTGTTCACGGTAGAAGGCGAACTGGACGACATTTCCGGCGCCGGCCAGACGCAGGCGGCGCATGACCTGTGCTCAGGCATTCCTGCCGACATGCAGCAAGACTTCGTGGCACCAAAATGTGGCCATTACGGCATCTTCTCGGGCCGCCGCTGGCGCGAGATCATTTGCCCGAAAATCGGTGAATTCATCCAGAAACATTCCTGATCCGACATTCCTGATCCGGATAGCTCCACCAACAACGCCACGCCAGCTCACACTGGCGTGGCGTTTTCTTTTATGCCCAGCTCATGCCCGCGACGTTTCGACCTTCACCGTCGGGCGCGTATTGACAAAGATCTGCTCGACTCTCGGCTCGCCCGGCCCCGGCTTCTTCATCGCATAGCCATTCACCGGTTGCGAACGGTTCACCCACAGCGCGTAATACAGGTGGTCGGCGCGCGGGTCTTCCGTATTCGGGTGGATCAATATCGTCAGCCCCAGGCTGTTCAACTGCAGCCACGGCACGATCACGGGCAATAAATCATTGGTAAAGCCAAAATAAAACGACGGCGTCACGTGCGGGCCGCGCGGCTCCAGATTCCAGTCGCCCAGCTCGATCTGGAAGCGCTCGGCGGCCCACTTGCGTATCAGCGCCGCCTTCTGATAGCTGTCTTCGTCAAAATAGATATGCGCGTGATAGCTCTCGATATCCGTATAGGCGCGCGGCTTGGCCGGCAACGTTTCCTCGCCGGGCCGCACGCTGACGGGGCGCGGCGTGGGCGCCGTGTCCGTGTGCTCGCCCCACGGGCTCTTGCCAGGTGCAGGTTTGGCGCGTTTTACCGCGCCATCCTGCGCCAGGGCGGTGCCCGCCAAGCCGGAAGCGGCCAATGCCGCCACCAGGCCGCCACCGCGCAAGACCATGCGGCGCTGCGGAGAAAGAAGATTGGCCCATTCCAGATCGATGGCCGCGTGTTGAGTGTTGTCAGACATGTCAATTCCTGATTTTTAGATGAGTAATAAAGAGTGCTCAATGAAAAGGCCAGGGCCAGGCGCATTGCCGAAGACAGTACGAAAGTACGGCGAGGCAATGCAACGCCGCCATGGCCTTTTTTGAGCGCGCTTAAAAGGACACCGTGGCGCGGGCGTAGTAATAACCGCCCAGCACGCCCAATGGCCCCGAGTTGTCATAGGCGCCCACGTACTGCGCCAGATTCGCGGCGCTGCGCGCCTCGCGCGGCAGCTGGCCCGGCTTCTGGTCGAAGATATTGTTGGCGCCCACCGTCACGTTGATGCGCTTGCTGATGTCGTAGCCGATGCTCAGGTCCGTCACGAAGGCGGCCTTCAGCTGGTAATCGCCGCCCGTGATGGCGTTCAGGCGCTTGAGCTTGCCGTAGCGCGTCTCGCGCACATTCACCGTCCAGCCCGCCTTTTCATACGCCAGGGTGACGATTTCCTTGTCGCGCGGCGCCCGGTACAGCAAGTCATACTCGGCCGACTTGCTCAGGGTGCCGATGTTCGGCAAGCCTTGCAGCACCGCTGGCAGTGCCGCCTTGCCCACCAGGCTCGTGTGGTTGAAATTGGCGGCCGCCGTCCAGCGCAGCTTGCCATCGGCCACGCGCAAGACATCCTCGGCCGTCAAGTCGATGCCGCGCGTGCGTGTGTCGCCCACGTTGGCAAAGTAATGCGCGACAAGACCATTGCCTACCGTCAACCCCGCCGAGCGCAGCAGGTTTTCAATGACGCTCGCTTGCGCCGCCGTCAGTGGCCGGCCGCTGCCGTCGAGCGCCACGCCCGAGCTGCGGTCGATGCCGATGTTCGACGACACGCCCAGGCGGTCGCTGACCTTGATTTGATACGCGTCAACGGCAAAGCGCAGGCCAGGCGTAGGATTGAAGGTCAGCCCGGCCGACAGATTCGTCGATTTTTCCGGTTTTAGTGCTTGCGCACCCAGGGCCCGTGCGGCAGCGGAATTGGGCTGCGCCAGGGTGTACGGCACGCCCGCGTGGTCGGACGTGTTCGAATACGATTGCGTCACGAGGCTCGGTGCATGGAAACCATTGCTGACGGTACCGCGCACGGCCACGGCGGGCGTGACGTCATAGCGGGCCGACAAACGGCCCGTCGTCTTGCTGCCGAAATCGGAATACTTCTCGGCGCGCAGGGCCGTGTCAAGCAGCAATTGCGGCGTCAGTTTCGCGCCCAGGCCGATGTACGCCGCATAGCTGTGGCGCGCCGTATCGGACGCATCGACAGGCAAATAGCCGGCCAGTGCCGACGAGCCACTGCCCTGCCAGGAAGCAGGTTCGCCGGGGCTGCGCTGCTGCGTTTCATGCGAATACTCGAGACCGGCACTAAGGTCCGCCGGCTCGCTCAAGCCCAGCGGCACGGTGCGGCGCACGTCGGCATTCGTGGTCGAGCGGCTGTAGCGCTGATTACCGATCGTAAAATCGGTCTTGCCCCCCGGATAGGCCAGCGAATAATTGGCCGAGTTTTCCACACCCACATCGATATCGTCGCGTCCGTAAGTGCTGCTGATATCCCAGCTCCAGCCTGCCGTCTCGCCCTTGATGCCGCCCGTCAGCGCAACATCGTTTTCGCTCGTCGTTTCATACGGCGTAAAACCATCCGGATACACGGCCAGCAAGCCTTTGTTGTTATTAAAAATGGTATTGGGCAGGCGGAAATTCTGCGCCGAGCGGGCATTGCGGTGCGCATACGTGCCAAAGCCGTACAGTTGCACCTCGTTCGATATGTCATAGCCGAGATTGGCGCTCAGCGAGACGGTCGTGCTTTGCGGCACGCCGGTATTGCGCCACGGATTGCTGTTGCGCTTCGCTTCGGCCGGGTTCGGCGAAGCGCCGGCTGGCAGACTGTTGTTCGGTCCCAATTTCACCAGCTGGCCATCGCTGTTGCGCACGGCCGGATACGACAGATAGGCGGAATTCAAGCCGAAGTTACGCACGGCAATGCCCTGGCGCTGGACTTCGGCGCCGAAGTGGGCAAAGCCGTGTTTGCCCAGGCGCGTGCCGCCATCGATGCGCGCCGACCCGTTGCTGCCGTCGCCCGCGTAAGTGGAACCGAGCTGCGTGCTGAAGCTGCCCTTGTCATCCGCTTTCAGGATGATGTTGATGACGCCGGCGATGGCGTCGGAGCCGTAGATGGCCGAAGCGCCGTCGCGCAGGATTTCCACGCGGGCAATGGCGCCCGTGGGGATCAGGGCCAGGTCGGTGGCCACGGAACCGGGAAAGCCATCTTCATTGACGATGGCCGTCGTATGCCGGCGCTTGCCATTGACCAGCACCAGGGTATGCGAGGGATCGAGGTTGCGCAGTTGCCCGGCGCGTACGATGCTGCCCAAGTCAGGCTGCACGCGGGCCGGCAAGTTAAACGATGGCAAGGCCGTATCCAGCGCATCGAGCAAATTCAGTTTTCCCGTGGCTTGCAATTGCTGCGCGCTGATCACGTCGATCGGCGCAGCGCTGTTGGCCACCGTGCGGCCCGTGCCGCGCGCGCCCGTGATGATGACGGCGTCGAGCGGGGCGCCAGCCAGCGCGGCAGCCAGCGCGGCAGCGCCATCCGGCGTGGCTTGCGCATGGGCCGCAGCGGGCGCCCCCAGCACCAGCACAGCCACCGAGACGGCGTGCGCCAGTTGCCGCAAACGGGGGACGGGGTCTTGCTTGTGAATCAGTTGCAGCATACGAAAACATCCTTTCAAAGTCGTCAACACAGTGGCTGCAGACTAAAGGATGGACAAACAAACAAGAACGAATGGTTTCGTATTTAGATATTTCGTTTTGGCAACATGCAACAGCGGCGCCGCACGTCAGGGGGAGGACGGGGCCGTGGCCAGGCTCTGGTCGAGCCGTTTCCAGTAATCGCGCTCCAGCCGGGCCGTATCGATATCGCGCGCCGCCTCGTTGAAGCGCTTTTGCTGCGCGGCACCTTCGTCATCGCGCTTGAAGCACACATGCACGGGACGCTCCTTGAAGACGGTATCGATGATGGCGATACGCTCCCGCTCGGCCTTGCTGAAGTTGCGTCCCATCAGCAGGTGCTGCAGGACATGGCGCTCGATGACGATCACGCGGTAGCGCTTGATGAACAGTTTCTTCAGGTTCGTCGCGTCGTTCAAGCCCTCTTCCGTCTTCAGCTCGCCGCGCGCCACCATGCCGTCGAACTGTTCCCCATTCGAATAGCCGGCCACGGTGCCGATGCGCAGCTTGCCCAGGTCGGCCAGGCTGGCGCCGGGCACGCCGTCCTCCTTCAGGTAGGCCAGCACGCCCTGCGTGCCGCCAACCGGAACCGAAAAATGACAGAGTTTTTCCCGTTCCGGCGTGCGCCAGACCGCGAGGAAACCGGCGTAGCGGGAACTGGCCAGCCCAAACTGCATGGCACGCTTCCAGGGAAAATATTCATATCTGACCGCGTAGCCGAGACGCTCGAAGACGGCGCTGACCATGGCGCCCGACATGCCATCGGCAGGCAGGCTGCGGGAAATGAAGGGCGGCCAGTCTTCCGCCGCAAAGCGGACGATGCGCGAGCTGGCAGCGCCGGGCGGCGCCATGGAGGCGCCAGCCTGCCCGTGTGCAAGGGCAAGTGTAGAGTGCATGAAGAAACAGAAGGGCAAACCAACTGTCCGGAGGAAACGCATGTTTGGCTCCTATGGCCTGGCGCACCCTGCAATGCAGGCGCGGCAACAGGACTGGCGGTCGGCTTTTTTTGATCACTGGCTTGATAAAAATCATGCTCCCACAAAAAAAAGAAATTGCAAAGTTGTTTATTTGCACTTTGACATTCCCACGGGAAATAAAATACGATTGCGGCGCGCCTGCAACAGCCCGCCACTTCGCTTGCTATCCCCCTCTTGCGACACAGGTTTTTACTTATGCGCGGCCCAGATGGCCGATAATGACGTTTTACCGTATTGAAGATGACCGTGCCGCATCCCGCCTCTCCCTCACTTGCCGACCAGATCGAAGACTTGCTGCCGCAAACGCAATGCACCAAATGCGGCTACAACGGCTGCCGCCCGTATGCGGAAGCGATTGCCGCAGGCAGCGCCGACATCAACCAGTGTCCGCCCGGCGGCGCGCAGGGGATCGTGCGCCTGGCCGGCTTGCTGGGCAAAAAAGTCATTTCGCTCAATCCCGTCAACGGCCTCGAACGTCCGCGATCTGTTGCCTACATCGACGAATCGTTGTGTATCGGCTGTACCCTGTGCATCCAGGCCTGTCCCGTCGACGCCATCGTCGGCGCCGCCAAGCAGATGCATACGGTGGTCACTGATCTGTGCACGGGCTGCGACCTGTGCGTGGCGCCCTGCCCCGTCGACTGCATCGTCATGTACCCGGTCAGCGGCGACGCCACGGGCTGGGATGCCTGGAGCCAGAAGGACGCCGACGATGCGCGCGCGCGCCATGATTTCCGCACGCAGCGTTTGCGCCGCGAAACGGAGGAAAACGAGGCGCGCCTGGCCGCCAAGGCCGTCGCCAAGATGCGGGAAGTGACGCAGGAAGTGCCCGTCACGCCCGACGAACAGGCGGAAAAGGAACGCAAGCGCGCCATCATCGCTGCCGCCATGGAGCGCGCGCGCGCCAAGGCCGCTGCCGCTGCCGCCAGCACGGATACCGCCCAGCCAGCCCCCACCACCCCGAAAAAAGACGCATGAACGCCGCCAAACGCCTGGAAATCTTTACGCGCTTTCGCGCCGCCAATCCCGCCCCGAAAACGGAACTCGACTACACGACGCCGTTCGAGCTGCTGATCGCCGTGCTGCTGTCGGCGCAGGCGACGGACGTGTCCGTCAACAAGGCGACCCGTTTGCTGTATCCGGTGGCCAATACGCCGGCCAAGATCCTGGCCCTGGGCGTGGACGAGCTGGCCAGCTACATCCGCACCATCGGCCTGTTCCGCACCAAGGCGAAAAACGTCATCGCCACCTGCCAGATCCTGCTGGAGCAGCACGGCGGCGAAGTGCCGCGCGACCGCGCCTCGCTGGAAGCCTTGCCCGGCGTAGGCCGCAAGACGGCGAATGTGGTCATGAACACGGCATTTGGCGAACCGACCATGGCTGTCGACACGCATATCTTCCGCGTCTCGAACCGCACCGGCATTGCACCGGGCAAGAATGTCGAGATCGTCGAGCAAAAGCTGCTGAAATTCATACCCAAGGAATTCCTGCACGATGCCCACCACTGGCTCATCCTGCACGGCCGCTACACGTGCACGGCGCGCAAACCGCAATGCTGGAACTGCATGATTGCCGACCTGTGCGATTACAAAGACAAGTCGCCGATGCCTGCCGTGGTCTGACAACACACCTTTACGAACGGCGACACCATGTTGCAAACGACGCTAGATACCCTGGCTTGCCCCGCCTGCCGACAGCCCCTGCAAAGCAACACGCCAGCCGGGGCGTCGGCACCGTTGCTGGAAGCGATATTGCACTGTCCGGCGTGCGCGATTACCGTTCCCGTCGTGCAAGGCTTTGTGCTCTTTACGGAAGCGCGGCAAGGCGGCGATGCCCGGATGCTGCCGGCGCTACGTGCCCAGCTGACGCCCAGCGCCGACTATCTGTCCTTCATGCACCGCCGTCACGTGCGCCGCATTCCCGACCGCTACGCCGCCTTTCAACCCTTCAATGAATCCACCCGCGCCTTTTATGCCTTGCTGGACCTGATCAGGGAGCAACTGCAACCTGGCGACCTCATTCTCGACACCTGGGGCCGCACGGGCTGGAGTGGCGAAATGCTGGCTGCGGCGTTTCCCCAGCAACATGTCATTTCTGTATGGGAAGGCAACTTCGATGTGCTCGGCTACATGGGATATGCGCACTGGTTGCCCGCTGGACAGCGCGCGCCCAACCATGACATTATTTTCTTGCCGCCGGGCAGTCCCATGCCTTTTCGCGACGGCACCTTCGCGCTGATTCATGGCCTTGATTCACTGCATCGCTATGCGCCACTGACCTTCGCCGGCGACATGCTGCGCATCTCCCGCAGCGATGCGCCGATCATCTTCCCGCATGTACACATGGCCAATAGCCAGCCCACGCCGTACTTCGAGCGCGGCGGCAACATTATTCACGGCCGTTGCTATCAGCAGCGCTTTGATGCCGCGCAAGCACGCGGCGAACGCAAGACGCTGGTGATGTCGGAAGTAACCCTGTTCGACGCCATTGGACAGTTGCATGGCGAACCGGACACTGCACACTACAACGGCGTCGTGGCGCTGGTGCCTCCCGCATGGGAAGGGGCGGCCCTGCGCCGGGCCGATCTCGACCTGGCATTGCCCGCATCGCGCGCCGTCGTCAATGCCGTGCTGCGGCTCGACAGCTTGAACGGCTGGTGTGTGCCCGATACCGATGCGCTGGGCGGCTTGATGCAAGATTTGCTGGTGCGCCATCCTTGTTATGCGCAACGCCTGGCGCGCCTGGGGCAACACAAACTGAGTGGTGAGCAATTGCAGATCCTGTTCCAGCTGGGCCAACTACGTACCCTGGAGCAAGTGGCGCAGCGCCTGCGCCTGCCGGTGGACCATGTTTGCCGGCAAGCCAGGAGCATGGTCGAGATGGAACTGCTGCAGATGGCCCCCATCAGCGGTGCCATGGCCCGTTTGCAATCCTACTATGCCAGCCAGATCGTGCGTCCGCTGCCACAGGAAGAAACCTTTGAGTATCTGTGGCAATTACTGCCCACGCTGTACCAGCAGCGTCCGCTCCTGCTGTGCGGCATGGACGACAGCGCCTTTGGCTGGACCGAAGTCGCGCTACTCGTGCCGGCGCTGCAACGGGGCTTGCTGGCGATGGGCGTGCGGGCGGGCGACCGCGTCGCCATGCTGTGTGCCCACCACCCTGAAGCGGTACTGCTCAGCTGGGCCTGCTGGCGCATCGGTGCCGTCGTGGTTCCCTTGCGCAAGGAATTGACGGACACGCCCGCCTTGCTGCAACCTTTGCTGGAACGCATTGCCCCCGCCCTGCTGGTGCTGGATCATCCCCGTCACAGCGCCGCCACATTGGCAAGCTGCCCGGCGCTGCTGCTCGACGATATCGGCCAGGAAGCGGCGGCGGTCTTGCCGCCAGATTGTGCATTGCCTGAATTATCAGCCTTGCTGGAAGGCTGGATGGAGCTGCCGCCGACACCGGAGCTGCCCGGACAGGCCGTCCGCCCCGACGATCCTGCCGTGATCCTGTTTACTTCCGGCAGTACGGGAATCCCCAAGGGCGTCGTCCACAGCCAGCGGGCCCTCATGCAGAGCGGCCAGCTGGCGGCGACGGAATTTGGCTGGCATGACGGCGACATCCTGCTGTCGCTGGGCGACTGCCACACCATGAGCGGCTTGCGCAACCCCATGGTCGCCGCCCTGTTTGCCGGTGCCAGCGTGTATCTGGCCGATGAAAGCGAACGGGGAAATGTCGGCAAGACCCTGCAAGCGGCCCAGCACCATGGCGTGACCGTCCTGGCGACAGGCCCCGCCTGGATAGCCATGCTGCAGTTGCTGCCGGCGCACCTGACCCTGCACCCGGCCAGCTTGCGGCAAATCATTTCCACGGGCGCGCCCCTGCAAACGTCGCTGCACACGGCCTTGAGCGAGCGCATGCGGCTCGCCATCGTCGACTATTACGGACTGACGGAAACGGGGGGCCTGTGCATGCTGTTCCAGCACGCGCCCGGCGCCACGCAAGCCAGCGGCCGCGCCGTCGGCGCCATCGTGCAAATCTGCGATGACAGGGGCTTGCCGCTCGGGAAAGGACAAACAGGGGAATTGCGCGTGCACAGCAACCAGCTCATGCTGGAATACTGGCGCGATCCCGCGCAAACGGCGTCCATCGCCCGCGATGGCTGGATCTTCACTGGCGATATTGCCAGCCACGATGGCCTCGGCAACATTACCTTGCTGGGCCGGCACGACGACCAGATCAAGAACGAATATGGCGACATCGTCCACCCGGCCCCGCTGGAACGGGCCATGTGCAGCTATCCACACGTCAGGGAAGCCGCCATCACCGCAGGACCACAGGGACTGATCGGCATGCTGGTGGTCGACGGCGGCTTCGAATTGCCCGCTTTTGTCGCCTATTGCCGCCAACACGCGCAAATCGAGGCATTCCCCCGCGACCTGCGCATCCAGGCAGCGTTACCGTACACGGCGGCAGGAAAACTCGACCGCCGCGCGCTGGCCCATTCAATCACACCATAACAGATACGCCCACCATGTTTCAGACTCGTCCCACACCTGCGAATACGCCATTCCTGATCGGCCCCAAGTCTTTGTCGCATAGCCATCTGGAGGAACAAATCCTGCAAGTGGCTGCCCGGCTGATCAACAGCGAACTGCACAATAAACGCGTGCTGCTGATGGTGCGCGACGATCTGGCCTATGCACCCTTGTTGCTCGGCTGCATGCGGGCCGGCGCGATTCCCCTGCTGCTCGATCCGGGAACCTCGGTGCGGCAAGTCAGGGATTTACTGCAGCATACGCCTATCGATGGCGTCATTGCCGATGCGGACGCCATCGACCTGTGGCGCGCCGGGGATGTCCCTCTGCCGGCGCAGCAGATACGCGTCGGCGCTGTCCAGGCCAAGGGTTTGCTGCTGAACAAGCTGCTGGGACGGCGAGCGCCATCCGACCTGGACAACTGGCCTGGCCTGCTGTCCGCTCCCGCTCCGGCGCCGTTGCCGCCGGCAAGACAGGAGGGGCCTGCCTATGTCGTGTTCACCTCCGGCAGTACGGCCCGTCCGAAAGGCGTGGAAATGCACTGGCCCGCCCTGCTCGCGCATTTGCAGACGATCGGCGAACATTACGCGCTGACGCCCGCATCACGCCTGCTGAACCTGATGCCGCTATCGCATGCCGATGGCCTGGTGCAAGGCGTGCTACTGGCTTATCAACGCGGCTGTACCTTGGTGCGTCCTGCGCCATTCAGCATTGTCGCCATCGAGAGCATCCTCATTGCGATCTACCGCGAACAAGTCACGCATCTGATCGCCGCGCCCACGGCATTGGCCCTGATGCAGCAATATGGCGCCCACCTGGCGGAAAACTTCGAGAATGGCCATTTCCGCTTCGCCGTTTCCTGCAGCGCCCCCTTGAGCGCGGCTACCTGGACCAGCTTCAGCCAATGTTTCAATGTAAAACTCATCAATACCTACGGCTTGAGTGAAACGGGAACCTGCGGCCTCTATGCGGGACCGGACGCGGCCAGCCACAAGATCGGCAGCGTGGGCATGCCGCGCGACATGCTGGCAAAAATCTTGCGGGACGATGGCAGCGAGGCCGGCTGCGACGAGGCCGGAGAACTGTGCCTGCAAGGTGCCAACCTGATGCAGGGCTACCTGGACAATCCGCAAGCGACCGCTGCCGTCCTGCGCAACGGCTGGCTGCATACGGGTGACCTGGCACGGCGCGACAGCGATGGCGTGTACTGGATCACGGGGCGCATCAAGGACGTGATCATTTGCGGCGGCTACAATCTGTCGCCGGAAGCCATCAATGGCGTACTGATGCAACACCCGGCCGTGCTGGAAGCGGCGACCGTCGCCTTGCCTGACCCGACTTGGGGCGAAATCCCCGTCGCCTGCGTCGTATTGCGCCCAGACATGGAGGCGGACAACCAGCAACTGCTGCTGCATTGCGCCCAATATCTGGGAATGCACGAATTGCCGAAACGCATTAGTTTTACCGGCCAATTGCCGCGCACGCCGTCAGGCAAGGTCATCACGGCACAGTTGCAGCACGCGCTATCGCTTGCGCCCAAGGAAGCAAGCGCCCACGGCGATCAGCAGGCAGACATTTTTGCGCTGGCCGCGGACCTGTTCAATTTACCGGCAAGTGCGCTGAAGGGGGATTCAGGCCCCGCCAATACGCCAGGCTGGGATTCGCTGGCACATATCAACTTCGTGATCGGCCTGGAAACGCTGTTCAAGGTGCGTCTGAGTCCATCGGATGTGGTGCATATGGACACCATGGACGCTACCGTGCAACTGATCAAGCGGCTGACGCGCTGAGATGGCGAACGCCCTTCCTCTGCGCATCTGGCCATACAGTGCGGCGCTGGCAGTTGGCGTGGTCGGACTATGCATGCTGCTGCGTCATGTGCCCGGTCCACGCTACGACAACACGATTGCAGGCCAGACGAAAACGTTTCTCGACGCGCCCACGCCAGAGGGGAAATGGCGCGTGCTGGCGCTGGGCTCGTCCCTGCTCCATGCCGCCACCCCGCAAACAGCCAGCGTGCAGCGTGCCGATCTGCCGGACATCGCCTGGATGCGGATGACGAAAGGCGGCGCAGGTATCGGCTATTTGCAAGCGAGCCTCGCCACCCTTGGCAGCCGCCCACCGGAGGTGCTGGTCCTCGAACAGAACCTGTTCTTGCCAGATGATGGCAACGCGACAATGGATCAACTACGCGAAGATGTCTGGCACTGGGCCAAGCAAGCTGCTTCCTTGCTCACCGCCGGGAAACTTGCCCCGCCACCGCGATACTGGGAGCGCAATGATCAGGAGCTTATATTTAACTGCGGTCTGGAGCAGAGAAAACTGAGCGCGTCACAAATACGGCAGCATGCTGCCGAACTACAAAATCTGTATCGACAAGGCACCTTCGATGCTGCACTGATCAACAACATTGCCACGCTGGCGCAGCGGGGCGTGCGGGTGATACTGCTCGATGTCAGGCGATCATTGCTGATTGAACAACAGACGGCGCAACAAAAGACAGACTGGCAGCAGCGCTTGCAAGCATTGCTGCCCGCGAGCCAAAACATCATCTATCTGGCCTCGCCGGCACTCACCGAGCAAAACCTTTATTGCGACGCCAGCCATCTGAACACGCAGGGCGCGCGTCTGTTCGCTCCCTGGTGGCAAACCCAGTTGCGGCAGTTGCGGGACAGGGGCTGACATGGTGTGGCTGACAATTTTTGGCATGCTGTGCATGCTTGTTCTGGTCGTGCTTTACTGGCGTTTGCCAGTCGCCTGGCGCCCCTGGCTGCTGGTGGCCACAGGCGGCGCGCTGCTATGGCATGATGGCTGGGCCAGCATGGCGGCCTGGGCTGCATTACTGGCATGGCTAGCCTTCATCTGCGGCCCCCGATGGCGGCACCCGGCCCTGATGCAGACGCTGGGCCTGACGGGTGTCTTGCTTGCTTTTATGGCTTACCAGTACGCGAAGGCCGGCCATGGCATGGCCGCCTGCCTGGGCTACGCCTTCGTCTCGCTGAAAGCCTGGCACCTGATCGCCGAGCATGGGGGCGGCATCGCGCGCGATGGCCGCGCCGGCACGACCCTGGGCTATCTGCTCTTCCCGCCCACCCTGGCCGTCGGCCCGATCCAGCGTTACGATGCCTTCCGCATGGAACTGCTGCGCGCGCGCTGGGACAGCCAACTCGCCTCGCCAGCACTGCAGCGCATATTGTACGGCTATTGCAAAGTGGTTTTGTTGGCGGGATACCTGCTCACTTTCAAGCTCAACGAACTGAACCTGTCGACCGGTTACGCCTGGCTCGATGCCTATCTGCCCTTGCTCGGCTATGGTTTGAACCTGTATTGGCAATTTTCGGGCTATTGCGATATCGCCATCGGCTTTGCCGCGCTGCTGGGCATGCGCATACCGGAAAACTTCCATTTCCCCTTTGCTGCCCGTAATCTGCCCGATTTCTGGCGCCGCTGGCACATCACGGTGTCGGAATGGTGCCGTGATTTCGTTTTCCGGCCCATCCTGACGCGCACGCGGCAATACCTGTTTGCCAGCCTGGGCAGCATGATCGTGCTGGGCTTGTGGCATGAACTGTCGCCGCGCTATCTTGCCTGGGGCCTGTTTCACGGCGCCGGCCTGGCCATCGTCCACCTGTGGGGCAAGCATATGCCATGGGCGGAGCAGTTGCGCCGCTATGCCGTGTGGCGCGTCTTCAGCTGGTTTTTGACCCTGCAATTTGTCATACTGAGCTTCGCGCTGACGTCGACGCCGGACCTGCAAACGGCCTGGTCTTGCCTGACGGTGCTGTTCGCACCACTGTTACCTGGGAGTTAAGGTGTACCAATTTCTCTTGCGCTACCTGCCAGCGCCGCTCGTGCACGGGCTCTTCACGCTATGGTATGGGGGACTGCTGCTGCTGCTGTGGCTGAAATGGCCGCTGGCGCTGGGGATGGGATTTCGTTACGGGCAACTGTAGGCCGGGACCGATGCAGGCATCGGCCCCATGGCAACCTACAGCAACACCATGTTATCGCGATGGATCAGCTCATGGCCTTCCATGTAGCCGAGAATCGCTTCGATCTCGGTGGACGGCTTGCGCATGATGCGGCGCGCTTCGCCGCTCGTGTAATTCGACAAGCCGCGCGCCACGGGCGCGCCATCGGCGTCGACGCAGGTGATCACGGCGCCGCGGCCGAACTCGCCATTCACGCCCGTCACGCCGATCGGCAGCAAGGACTTGCCTTCCTGGCGCAGCTTTTGCACGGCGCCCGCATCGAGCACCACGGCACCGGCCGTATGCAGATGATCGGCCATCCACTGCTTACGCGCCGTCAACTGCCCTGTTTGTGCCAGCAACTCCGTACCGATCGCTTCGCCCTGCGCCAGACGGCTGAGCACGTCGCTGTCGCGGCCCCAGGCGATGATGGTGTGGGCGCCGGACTTGGCGGCGCGCTTGGCGGCGAGGATTTTCGTCAGCATGCCGCCACGCCCCAGGCTGCTGCCGGCGCCGCCGGCCATCGCTTCCAGGGCCGGATCGCCAGCGATGCCTTGCGTGATCAGGTAGGCGGTCGGGTCCTTGCGCGGGTCGGCCGAGAACAAGCCGTGCTGGTCCGTCAGAATGACGAGCGCATCGGCCTCGATCAGGTTGGCCACCAGCGCGCCCAGCGTATCGTTGTCGCCAAACTTGATTTCGTCGGTAACGACCGTGTCGTTTTCATTGATGATCGGCACCACGCCGAGGCGTAGCAGGGTCGTCAGGGTGGAGCGGGCATTCAGGTAGCGTTCGCGGTCGGCCAGGTCGGCGTGCGTGAGCAGCACTTGCGCCGTGCCGAGGCTGTGGGCGCGGAAGCTGCTTTCATAGATTTGCGCCAGGCCCATCTGGCCGACGGCGGCACAAGCCTGCAATTCGTGGATATCGGTGGGGCGCTGCTCGAAACCGAGGCGCAGCATGCCTTCGGCGATGGCGCCGGAACTGACGAGCACGACTTCCTTGCCCAGGGCGCGCAAGCCGGAAATCTGCGCGGCCCAGCGCGCGATGGCGGCATGGTCGAGTCCGCGGCCATCGTTGGTGACCAGCGAAGAGCCGACTTTGATGATGATACGGGTAGCTTTTTGAATCACGGAATCCATGGGGCGGCGCTCTTCACTTAATAGACGTCAGCGCGCAGGACGCAGCAGCAGCAAGGCCAGCCCCGCCGTCAGCTCCATTGCGCACATGAACAACACAAAACCCTGGGGCAAGCCGAAGCTGATGGCCGCGAACAGACGGCCGGCGGGCTGCGCCAGGACCAACATTGCAGTGATATCGCCGAGGACAGGCGGTTCGCCCTGCCGTGCCGCGAACAGCGCCAGGAGCGCGGTAGCGCCCCAGATGCCGACATGACTGGCGTAGAACTGGCTGTAGCCGTTGACGCCATTGAGGAAGATGCCCATGCCGGCCGCCATGTCATCGGCGAACAGCAGGCAGGCGACCGCGCTCAGCCCGTAAGCATACGCGATCAGATGCAATACACGGCGCTGCCACGCTTGCTTGCGCGCTGGCGCGGCAGCGGCCGTCTGTACCGACATCAGGGTAAAGCCTTAGTCGAGGATCTTGAAACGCGGATCATCCGGGTCGATCGACGAGATACCGCGTGCTTCTTCGGTCATCTGCGTTTCTTCGGCACGGCTTTCGCTGTGTTTCTTCTCTTCCAGATGCTGGTAAATCGCATTCACCAGCTCCGGGCAACCCTGATGGTTCAGCGCGGAGATCTCGAAGACGGGACCTTTCCAGGCGAAACGCTTGAGGAAGTCCTTGACGATCTTCTTGCGCTCTTCTTCCGGCACCATGTCGAGCTTGTTCAACACCAGCCAGCGCGGCTTGTCGACCAGCGACTCGTCGTACTTCTTCAATTCCTTGACCAGCGCCTTGGCTTCCTTGACAGGATCGACGTTGGTTTCAAACGGTGCCAGGTCGACGATGTGCAACAGCAGACCCGTGCGCTGCAAGTGACGCAGGAATTGATGGCCCAGGCCCGCGCCTTCGGAAGCGCCTTCGATCAAGCCGGGAATATCGGCGATCACAAAGCTCTTCTCGTGCGACACGCGCACCACGCCCAGGTTCGGGTGCAGGGTGGTAAATGGATAGTCGGCAATTTTCGGACGCGCGTTCGACACGGCCGAAATGAAGGTCGACTTGCCGGCGTTCGGCATGCCCAGCAGGCCCACATCGGCCAGGACTTTCAGTTCCAGGCGCAGTTCGCGGCGTTCGCCTTCCTTGCCTTCGCCTTTTTGGCGTGGCGCGCGGTTGGTCGAGGACTTGAAGTGGATATTGCCCCAGCCGCCTTCGCCGCCCTTGGCCAGCAATTCGATCTGGCCGTGTTCGGTCAGATCGGCCAGGATTTCGCCGCTCGCGTTGTCGATGATCAAGGTGCCCACAGGCATGCGCAGGTGGATGTCATCCGCGCCCTTGCCATAGCAATCTGCGCCACGGCCAGGCTCGCCATTGCGAGCCTTGTGCATTTTGGAGAAACGGAAATCGACGAGCGTGTTGATATTGCGGTCGGCAACGGCCCAGATGGACCCGCCCTTGCCGCCATCGCCGCCATCGGGACCGCCGAAAGGCCGGAATTTTTCACGGCAGAAAGATGCGCAGCCGTTGCCGCCATCGCCCGCGATGACTTCGATTTTTGCTTCGTCGATAAACTTCATAATTTTGCCGCCATAAAACTAAAAAGGCTCTACCTTGGGCAGAGCCTTTCGATTGAAGGCTTGCGCCTTACATCATGCGATCATTGCGGAGCGAACTGGCGCTCCGCGACGAATTACGCTGGTACTGCTTCGTTTGGTACAACGGTCACGAATTGCTTCGAGCCAGCACCTTTGACAACGAACTTCACTTTGCCCGCGATCAGCGCGAACAACGTGTGGTCCTTGCCCATGCCTACGCCTTCGCCGGCGCGCACTGGGGTGCCGCGTTGACGAATGATGATGCCGCCAGCATTGATAGCTTGGCCGCCGTAGACTTTAACGCCCAGACGTTTTGATTCTGAATCACGGCCGTTTCGCGTTGTGCCGCCGCCTTTTTTATGTGCCATTTAAGACTCCTTGATAGCTGATTAATTCAAACAGCGGCGATTAGCCGTTGATCGAAACGATTTGGATTTCGGTAAAATTCTGGCGATGGCCTTGATGCTTTTGGTAATGCTTACGACGACGCATCTTGAAAATTTTGACCTTATCATGGCGACCATGCGCCACAACCGTAACCAGTACCGTTGCACCTTCGACCAATGGAGCACCAAACTTGATGCTGTCGCCCACGCCTACTGCGAGCACTTGATCGATGGTGATTTCGGAACCAATGTCTGCCGGTATCTGTTCTACTTTAAGTTTTTCGCCAGCGACAACTTTGTATTGTTTGCCACCGGTTTTTATGACCGCGTACATGATTTGAAACCTCATCAAATGTTGAAAGAATTTGTCCCACTGCCATGAAAAGCAAGCCGTGCACAACAGGGGGAACCAGCGATTATACACGGACTGAGAAATTGCGTCAAAAAGTATTCACAAAGCTTGACGATCGTGGTATGTCGACAACCTGACCATCATGTCAGGCTTGCGCCAGGCGGACAGGAAAACGCGCGCCAGTGCCAACAAGATCAATCAATTGCTCTACAGTCATAGGCAAACGTCACGCACGCGCAAGCCTTGTCGTATAATCGCGGCACCCACAATCTAATGCAGGTTCGCCTTGTCTGACGCTAACAAACACGTTAACCAAAACACCATCGTGCAAACGATTGCCGCCGATATGGACGCAGTCAATACGGTGATCCGCCAAAAGTTGCACTCCGATGTGATTCTGATCAACCAGATCGCTGAATACATCATCAGCGCAGGCGGCAAACGCATCCGTCCCGTGCTGATCTTGCTGGTGGCCAATGCCCACGCCTATCGCGGCACGGCGCACCATGAACTGGCTGCCGTGGTCGAATTCATCCATACCGCCACCCTGCTGCACGACGACGTCGTCGATGAATCGTCGATGCGCCGCGGACGCCAGACGGCCAACGCCCTGTTCGGCAATGCGGCCTCGGTGCTGGTCGGCGACTTCCTGCACTCGCGCTCGTTCCAGCTGATGGTGTCGCTGAATAATATGCGCGTCATGCAAATCCTCTCCGACGCCACCAACGTGATCGCCGAAGGCGAAGTGCTGCAGTTGCTGAACATGCACGATCCGGACGTGACGCAAGAGAGCTACCTGAACGTCATCCGCTCGAAGACCGCCAAGCTGTTCGAAGCGTCGGCGCAACTGGGTGCCCTGATCGCCGGCGCCAGCGAAGACGATATCGAAGCGGCTGCCGAATACGGCCGCTCGCTGGGCACGGCCTTCCAGCTGATCGACGACGTGCTCGACTATGCAGGCGACGCCGCCGAAATCGGCAAGAACGTGGGCGACGACTTGCGCGAAGGCAAACCAACCATGCCACTGATCTGGCTGATGGAAAACGGTACGCCAGAGCAACGCGAACTGGTGCGCAGCTGCATCGAGCAGGGCGACGAACAGCATTTCGACGCCATCCTGGCCGCCATCACCAATAGCGGCGCCCTCGACTACACGCGCAAGCAGGCGGAAATCGCCGGCCAGCGCGCCGCCGATGCCATCGCCGGCTGGCCGGACAGCATCTACAAGCAATCCATGCTGCAACTGTGCTCGTTTGCCGTGGACCGCAATCACTGATCGCGTTTCACCATCAGCAATAAAAAAACGGCGCCACGGGCGCCGTTTTCTGTATGCGCCGCTTATTTGCTGCGCTCATGCTCCATCGCCGCGCCCGCCAATTCCTGCACGATGGCCGGCGCCGCTTCCAGCCGCTCGCTGTAGCGGCTACCCAGGTAATCGCGGCGGTCGCGCACCAGCAGAGTAAATTTGTACAATTCCTCCATCACGTCGACCAGGCGCTCGTAATACGGCGATGGCTTCATGCGGCCATCATCGTCGAATTCCTGATACGCCTTGGCGACCGACGACTGGTTCGGAATCGTCACCATGCGCATCCAGCGTCCCAGCACGCGCAAGCCGTTGACGGCATTGAACGATTGCGAGCCGCCCGACACTTGCATCACGGCAAGGGTCCTTCCCTGCGTGGGGCGCACGCTGCCCGTTTCCAATGGCAGCCAGTCGATCTGCGATTTGAACACGCCCGTCATGGCGCCATGGCGCTCGGGGCTGCACCAGACCTGCCCTTCCGACCAGAGCGACAGCTCGCGCAATTCCTGCACCTTCGGATGCTCGGGCGAGACGCTGTCGACCATGGGCAAGCCATGCGGGTCGAATACGCGCGTCTCGGCACCGAAGCGGCGCAGGATACGTTCCGCCTCAAGCGTCATCAGCTTGCTGTACGAGCGCTCGCGCAAGGAGCCATACAGCAACAGGATGCGCGGCGCATGCGTCGACAGCGTCGGCGGCGTCAGCTTGTCCAGGTCAGGCACATCCAGGTGCGCAGCGCTGATATTCGGCAAATCGTTCATTCAGGCCACCGGCTTGCCGTCGGCGCCGACCACGGCCTGGCCGTCTTCCTTGGCGAAGGCCCCTTGCTGCGGCAGCGGCAGGATCTCCAGCACCTTTTCCGACGGCCGGCACAGGCGCACGCCCAGTTCCGTGACGACGATCGGGCGGTTGATCAAGATAGGATGGGCTTGCATGGCGTCGAGCAGGGCCGCATCGGACACATCCGGATTGGCCAGGCCCAGCTCGTCGTACAGGGCGCCCTTGTCGCGCATGACGGCGCGCACGGTCAGGCCGGCGCGGGCGATCAGGTCGACCAATTCCTCGCGCGAAGGCGGATGCTTGACGTAATCGATGATGACGGGCTCGACGCCCGTGTTACGGATCAGGGCCAGGGTATTGCGCGAGGTGCCGCACGCCGTGTTGTGATAGATCGTGATCGTCATGTCGTAATGTCCTTGAGTAAATGAGATTCAGTGACGCAGCAAGATGCGCCAGCACAGCAGTTCTCGGTCAAAAAGGCCAGCAAGCCATTCATGCCCGCATAGTTGGCCGCATAGATGATGGAGCGGCCCGCCTTGCTTGCCGTGACCAGATTGGCGTGCGCCAATTCCTTCAAGTGAAACGACAGCGACGAGGGGGCGATCGCCAGCGCTTCGGCGATTTTCGTCGCGGCCATGCCTTGCGGCCCCGCTTGTACCAGCAGGCGGAACACGGCCAGCCGCGATTCCTGTGCCAGCGCCGCCAGCGCCGCGATGGCGGCCGTGCTTGTCAGCGGCGCGGCCGCCGTTGCGATTGTATTTTCGTTTTCCATAATTCAATAATACTCGAATTATGGAATCAATGCCAGTGATCGCGATGCGTACGTAACCCAGCGCACCGACCGGCATGGGCAATCGAACTATATTGATGAAAAAATCATAGAGATCGGTTTCCCCATGACACGCTCAACCCCGCTCAGAATCCTCGGCTGGAGCCTGGCCGCCCTGCTGGCCCTGATCGCCATCGTGGTCATCTTTGTACTGACCTTCGACTGGAACCGCGCCCGCCCCTACATCAACGAAAAGGTATCGGCAAGCACGGGCCGTACCTTCGTCATCGGCGGCGATTTGCAGGTGAAATGGAAACAAGGCCTGAAAACGGAGCCGGGCTGGCGCCGCTACGTGCCGCGGCCCATCATCAGCGCGCAGGATGTGCGCATGAGCAACCCGGACTGGGCGACGGCAGGCCCGCAACTGGCCAGCGCGCAACGCATCGACGTGGCCATCCATCCACTGCCCCTGTTGCAACACAGGCTGGTGCTGACGGACCTGGCGCTCGAGGCGCCAAACATTGCCCTGCAGCGCCGCGCCGATGGCAGCAACAGCTGGACCTTGAAGGACAATGGCCCGTCGGCATGGGACGTGGAAATCCAGCGCATGGCTTTCGGCAACGGCGCCATCCGCTATCTGGACGAAGGCATCGCGCTGGACCTGCGCGCCAAGGTCAGCTCGACGGCCCCCGACGCCACGCCGGGCGGTGCGCCAGGCAGCGCGCCCTTGCAGAAATACGGCATCGAATTCACCCTGGGCGGCAGCTACCGCAAGGCGCCCGTGACGGGCGGCGGCAAGGCGGGCGCCGTGCTGTCTTTGACCGATGACAACACCGTGTATCCCGTGCAGGCGCACGCCGTGCTGGGCAAGAACAAGGCCAGCATAGCCGGCACCTTGACGGACCCGCGCTCGCTGTCCGGCATCGATCTGCAGCTGAGCCTGGCCGGCGCCAGCATGGCCGACCTGTACCCACTGACGGGCGTGCTACTGCCGGAGACGCCGGACTACGCCACCAAGGGCCGCCTGCTGGGCAAGAAAGACGGCGCCACCTGGAACTGGACGTACCAGAATTTCAAGGGCACGGTGGGCCAGAGCGACCTGGCCGGCACCCTGCACTACCTGCCGCGCCAGCCGCGTCCCTTGCTGCGCGGCGAAGTGACGTCGCAGCAGCTGCGCCTGGAAGACCTGGGCCCCACCATCGGCGCCGACAGCAATGCGCAGAAACAGGCGCGCGGCAAGGCGCCCGTGCAGCCCGACAACAAAGCCTTGCCCGTGGAACAGTTCAACACGGCCAAATGGAATGCGCTCGATGCCGACGTGAAATTTACGGGCAAGAAACTGGTACGCACGCACGATATTCCGTTCAACGATATCGTCGCCCATATCCATATGAAAGACAAGGTGCTGAGTTTGACGCCGCTCAACTTCGGCATGGCCGGTGGCGACATCACGTCGAACATCACGCTCGACGGCCGTCAAAAGACCATCGCCGCACAAGCCAAGGTGGCGGCGCGCCACCTCAAAATTCGCGAACTGTTTCCCAAGCTGCAATCGATGCAAGCCAGTTTCGGCGAAGTATATGGCGACGCGGCGCTGACGGGCCACGGCAATTCCGTCTCGGCCATGCTGGCCAGCGCAAACGGCGAACTGGCGGCCACCGTCAGCGAAGGCTCCGTCAGCCAGTTCATGCTGGAACTGGCGGGACTGAACCTGGCCAATGCCGTCTTCGTGAAAATCTTTGGCGACAAGCAAGTCCACCTGAACTGCCTGGCCAGCGACTTCGCCGTGACAAATGGCCAGGCCGACGTGCGCCGCTTCGTGCTCGATACGGATAGCGCCGTCGTGAATGTCACGGGCAACGTCAACCTGGCAAGCGAAACCCTGGACCTGGACGTGCGCCCGCGTACCAAGGGCGCCCGCATCATCACCCTGCGCACGCCGCTGTACGCGAAAGGCACGTTCAAGAACCCGGACGTGGGCCCGCAAAAAGGCCCGCTGGCCCTGAAAGCCGGCGCCGCCGTGGCCCTGGCCACCGTCGTCACCCCGCTGGCCGCCCTGCTGCCGCTGGTCAGCGTCGACAAGGCCCCCGACACGGACTGCGCCGCCGTCATGGCGCAAGCCAACGCCACCCGCAGGGCCCCGACTTCGCCGCCGACAAATGCGCCAGCAAAAAAAGTGAGCGAAGCGGACATCAGGAATGCCCAGCAGGAAAAGAAATAGACCTTGATGCAGCCGCTTGAAAGTCGCCCCGCCGTCTGCTGTAATGCAGGAGCGGGGTGTGGCTCAGCCTGGTAGAGCGCTGCGTTCGGGACGCAGAGGCCGGAGGTTCGAATCCTCTCACCCCGACCAGCTTTTTCCTCACTGGGCTGACGTGAACTGCTGTCACCTTGACCTGCGCGTTGGCAGGTTGCCGGGAAGTATGATATTAACTGCATTATTAATATCTTGATCACTTCTCGCGCAAGGGCCTGACCGATGTCTTTCCTGATAGTTCTGGCCGCACTGGCCTTCCTCATGCTGGCCGCCTACCGCGGCTATAGCGTAATCCTGTTTGCGCCCGTCGCCGCGCTCGGTGCCGTGCTGCTGACCGATCCGTCTGCCGTGCCGGCCGTCTTCAGCGGCATCTTCATGGAAAAGATGGTGGGCTTCATCAAGCTGTATTTCCCCGTCTTCTTGCTCGGCGCCGTGTTCGGCAAGCTGATTGAATTGTCCGGCTTTTCCCAGTCCATCGTCGTGGCAGCCATCCGCTATATCGGCAGTTCGCGCGCGAATGCCGTGATCGTTGCCGTGTGCGCGGCCCTGACCTACGGCGGCGTGTCGCTGTTCGTGGTGGTATTTGCCGTGTACCCGTTCGCAGCCGAGCTGTACCGCCAGAGCAATATCCCCAAACGGCTGATGCCGGGTGCCATCGCCCTGGGCGCGTTCTCGTTCACCATGGATACCTTGCCCGGCACGCCGCAAATCCAGAACATCATCCCCACCACCTTTTTCAATACGACCGGCTGGGCCGCGCCATGGCTGGGCACCATCGGCGCCGTACTGACGATGATCATGGGACTGACCTTCCTCGAGTGGCGCCGCCGTTCCGTCATGGCGACGGGCGAAGGTTATGGAGTGGAAGCGGAACAGGCCAAGACAGGCGGTGGCGACTTGCCCCATCCGCTGCTGTCGGTGGCGCCTTTGGTGCTGGTGGGCGTGGCCAACTTTGCGCTGACCAAGCTGATTCCCCACTGGTATGGCGACAGTTATGTGCTCACCGCCGAGGCCCTGCCCGGCTTGCATGCGCCCGTGTCGACGTCGATCGCGTCCGTGACCGGTATCTGGGCCGTGGAAGGTGCCTTGTTGCTGGGCATCTTGCTGGTCTGCGTGACGGCTTTCGGGCGCATCCGCGCCGCCTTTGCCGACGGCACCAAGGCAGCCGTGGGCGGCGCCCTGCTGGCGGCCATGAATACGGCCTCCGAATATGGCTTCGGTGGCGTCATCGCCGCCCTGCCCGGCTTCCTTGCCGTCAGCAATACCTTGCGCAGCGTGCCCGATCCGCTCGTCAACGCGGCCGTGTCCGTGACAACCCTGGCCGGCATTACGGGATCGGCCTCGGGCGGCATGAGCATCGCGCTGGCAGCCATGTCGGACAGTTTTATCCAGGCCGCGCAGCAGGCGCACATTCCGCTCGAAGTGATGCACCGCGTGGTGGCCATGGCCAGCGGCGGCATGGATACCTTGCCGCACAATGGCGCCGTGATCACCCTGCTGGCCGTCACGGGCCTCACGCACCGCCAGTCCTACCGCGACATTTTCGGCATCACCGTCATCAAGACGGTGGCCGTGTTCCTCGTCATTGCCATCTATTACATGACGGGACTGGTATGACCTAGAGCCGCGACGACGATGCCGGCTTCACCAACGCTTGCGCCGGCTTGAACAGATGGCTGATGCCCATGGTCAGCAGCGGGCCAGCCAGCGCCAGGTAGGAACTGTCCACGCCGTACGGATTGCCCGCCAGGAACCAGCCGATGGTGGCGATCACCGAGACGATCACGCCGACAAAGGCGCCGCGCGGCGTGCCGAATTTCGGCGCATAGAAGGCCATCAGCACCAGTACGGCCAGGGTGGCGCGCAGGGCCTTGCCGAGGAAGGCGATCATCAGCAGTTTCTCCGCATACAGCGCCAGCACCAGCGGCAGCAAGCCCGCCACGACGATGGCGATGCGCAGGAACATCAGCGATTTCGCGTCGTTCTTCGCCTTGTTGTACCAGGGATCATAAAAATCCTTCATGGCCAGGGTGGCCGATGCCAGGGTGGTGGCGGAAATGCCGCCGAACAGGGCGCCGGCCAGGCCGACGATCATGATGCTGGCGGAAAACGCCGGCATGTGGGCGATCAGGGTCGGGAAGGCGTCGATCGACTTCATGCCCGGATACAGCACGGCGCTGCACATGCCGATCAAAGCCGCCATCAGGCCGAACGGAATCATCAGCGACGACACGTAATAGCAGGCCCGCTTGGCCACGGCCGGATTGTCCGTGCTGACCAGGGCCTGGATCACGTATTGCGTGGCAAAGATGGAACCGATGCCGCCGATCATCCAGGCGATGATCTGGCCCCAGCCGATCTCGACCCAGTTGAACATCTTGGCCGGCAGCTGCGCCTGCAGCGCGCCGATGCCGCCCGTTGCTTCCAGTGCATATGCCAGCGCCAGGATCACGCCCAGGTACTTGACGATGGAGTGGGCGAAATTGGTGTACACCACCGAGCGCATGCCGCCCAGGCTGACATAGATCACGGTAATGGCGCCCACCAGCAAGATGGCCACGGTCTTGTTGATGTGCAGTACGGCCGCCAGCACGGCGCCGCCGCTCGCGTACAGCGCCACGGCAACGATGCTCAGCGCAACGATGGTGAGGATGGACGCCGCATAGCGCACGGGTTCGCCATACGTTTGCGCGAGGATGCCGGAAATCGTCGACTGCCCGCTTTCCTTGTATTTTTTCACCAATACGATGGCCAGCAGCAAGAAGCCCAGCGACAGCGCCACCAGGTTCCACGCGGCGGAAATGCCCAGTTCATAGCCCTTCTGTGCCGTGCCGATGCTGACGGAACTGCCGATAAATTCCGACAATAGCAGCGCGCCGATCAGGTAGGCGGGATAGTTGCGCCCGCCCGCCGTCATGCCCTCGGCGCTGTTGGCATGCTTGCGCACGCTATACGTAATGTACGACATGAGGGCGAAATAGCCCACCGTGACCGCCGCGATAATGATCAATCTGTTTTCCATCCGTCTACTCCAAGTCTGCTTTTCTTATTATTATTTTTCAAGAAAGCTTCCCCTGCCGCATGCCGGACCAGCCGGCGGCGGTACTCAGAGGAAAGTCAAATTCCTGCCGTACCGATACGGTACAGCAAGCCTCACAACAAAAATGTCTGCAACTGCGCCGTAAACAAGTCCGCCGCCTCGATGTTCGAGATATGCGAGGCGGGCAGGCTTGCCAGGCGGGCGCCCGCAATCTGCTGCTGCAGCCAGCGCCCGTCGTCGATGGTGGTCACGGGATCGTGCTCGCCCGCGACGATCAGCGTCGGCACGGCGATCGAGCCGACGTCGGCGTGCAAATCCATCTGGGCCAGCACGTGGCAGCAGGCCGCGTAGCCGCCCGCATCCTGATCGCGCAAAATGCCGACCAGGCGCGCCACCGTGTCCGCTTCGCGCGCGATGAACGGCGGCGTGAACCAGCGCGCGGCGGCGCCCTCGGCCACCGCCGCCATGCCGTCGCGGCGCACCTGCTCCGCCCGCAGCTGCCACGGCGCGGCACCGCCGATGCGCGCCGCCGTATTTGCCAGCACGAGCTTCGTCAAACGCTGCGGCTGGTGAATGCCCAGCCACTGGCCCGTCAAGCCGCCCATGGAAATGCCGCAGAAGGCGGCGCGGGCGATATCGAGGTGGTCGAGCAGCGCCACCACGTCCAGCCCCAGCCGCTCGATGCCGAACGGCGCGCCGCCGCTGGCCGACTGGCCATGGCCACGCGTGTCGTAGCGCACGACGAAAAAGTCGCTCGCCAGCGCGGCCGCTTGCGCATCCCACATGGACAGGTCCGTGCCGAGGGAATTCGACAGGACCAGGCAGGGCTTGCGTCGCTCGCCATCCGTGCGGTAATGCAGGCCGATACCGTCCACCTCGCACATTTTCCCGGCAGTGTCGTTGCCTGTCTGCGTCATTGCATGTCTCCTCAGGAATCGTCGTCGCGCACCGACGAAGGATGGCGGCACAGCGGCATCACGTCGATCTGCATGTAGGGAAACAAGGGCAGCGAGGTCAGCAAATTATGCAGCTCGTCCACGCTATCGACGTCGAAGACGCTGATGTTGGCGTACTGGCCGGCGATGCGCCACAGGTGGCGCCACTTGCCCTCGTGCTGCAGGCGCTGCGCCAGTGCCTTTTCCGTCTGCTTGAGCTGCGCCGCCTGCTCGGCGGGCATGTTCAATGGCAGGTTCACGTTCATGCGTACATGGAATAACATGGTTTCTCCCTTATTGACGCTGCATGGAACGCAGCTTGTCCATATCGATCTCGACGCCCAGGCCCGGTCCCGTCGGCACCTGCAGCATGAAGTCGCGGTACACGAGCGGTTCGCGCAGGACTTCCTGCGTCAGCAGCAGTGGCCCGAACAGTTCTGTGCCCCAGGCCAGTTCGGCAAAGGTGGAGCAGACGTGGGCCGTGGCGGCCGTGCCGACGCCGCCTTCGAGCATGGTGCCGCCGTACAGGCCGACGCCGGCCAGGCGCGCCACGGTGGCCACTTCCAGCGCGGGCAGCAAGCCGCCCGACTGGGTGATTTTCACCGCATACACGTCGGCCGCGTCGGCCTGCGCCAGCGCCAGCGCATCGGCGGGACCGTGCAAGGCTTCGTCGGCCATGATGGCCACGTCGAAGCGCCGCGTCAGGCGCGCCAGCGCGGCGCGGTTGCCCGCCTTCACCGGCTGCTCGATCAGGTCGATGCCGCCCGCTTCCAGCGCGGCGATGCCGCGCACGGCGTCCGTCTCGCTCCAGGCCTGGTTCACGTCGACGCGCACGCTGGCCCGTTCGCCCAGTGCCCGCTTGATCTCCAGCACGTGGGCCACGTCGTCCATCACGTCGCGCATGCCGATCTTCAGCTTGAAGATGCGGTGGCGGCGCAAGTCCAGCATTTTTTCCCCTTCCGCGATGTCGCGCGCGGTGTCGCCGCTGGCCAGCACCCAGGCCACGGGCAGCGCATCGCGCACGCGGCCGCCCAGCAATTCCGACAGCGGCACGTTCAGGCGACGCGCCTGCGCATCCAGCAGCGCCGTCTCGATCGCGCACTTGGCGAAGCGGTTGCCCTGGATGACCTTGCGCACCCTGGCCATGGCCTTGGCCACTTCGCTCGCATCCATACCGACCAGCAGCGGCGCGATATAGGTATCGATATTCGTCTTGATGCTTTCCGGGCTTTCGCCGCCGTAGCTCAAGCCGCCGATGGTGGTCGCTTCGCCCCAGCCGGTGATGCCGTCGGCGCAGCGCAGCCGCACCAGCACCAGGGTTTGCGTATTCATGGTGGCGACGGACATCCGGTGCGGGCGAATGGTTGGCACATCGACCAGGTAGGTCTCGATATTTTGAATCATATTTATTCCGTATAATTCTGTGGAGTGGAGACACGATATTCCCCGATTGTCCCCACGTCCAACACCGAGTTGGTATCAAACCTATACCTGAAAGGTATGAAGATGGAATTACGGCACTTGCGTTACTTCGTTGCAGTCGCAGAGGAAAGGAACTTCACGCGGGCCGCCGCGCGCCTGCACATCGCGCAGCCGCCGCTGAGCCGGCAGATGCAGCAACTGGAAGAAATCCTGGGCGTGGCGCTGATCGAAAAGGGCTCGCGGCCCTTGCGGCTGACGGAAGCGGGCGATTTTTTCCTCGCTCATGCGCGGCCCTTGCTCGACCAGGTGCGCGACCTGCAGGCGATGACGCGGCGTGTCGGCAAACTGGAACGCACCCTGTCGATCGGCTTTGTCGCCTCGACCCTGTATGGGGAATTGCCCGACATCGTGCACCGCTATTGCGAGCGCCATCCCGAGGTCGACGTGACCCTGCATGAAATGACGACGGTGCAGCAGCTCAAGGCCCTGAAGGAAGGCCGCATCGACGTGGGCTTTGGACGCCTGAAAAGCGAAGACCCCAGCATCCGCCGCATCCTGCTGCGCGAAGAGCGGCTGGTGGTGGCCCTGCCGCCCGGCCACCGGCTGGCCAGGGGGGAAGGTGGATTGCGCCTGACAGACCTGATCCACGAAACCCTGCTCGTGTATCCGAAAGCGCCCCGCCCCAGCTTTGCCGACCAGGTGCTGGCCATGTTCAGCGAAGGCAATGTCACGCCCGGCCCCGTCACGGAAGTGCGCGAACTGCAGATTTCCATGGGACTGGTGGCGGCCGGCCAGGGCATTTCCATCGTGCCGGAAAGCGTGCAGGCCATGCATCACCGGAACGTCGTGTACCGCAAGCTGGACGACAAGCATGCGTTCTCGCCCATCTTGTTCAGCATGCGGCATATGGACCGCTCGCCGGAACTGGAAAACCTCCTCGCCGCCGTGTACTCGATCTACGATGAACACGGCATCGCGCACGTCAAGGAAAGCCTGTAGCAGCCTTCTGCTACAGCGGCGCGTCGACCAGTAATTCCGGACGCAGCGCGCGGATGCGCAGTTCCGTGAAATAGCCACCCGCCTCGTTATAGCGCAGATAGTGGCGGCCGCAATTCAGGCAGCGGGCCACCTGGCTCAGGTTGGCGGGATAGTGGCGCGGGGCGATGGGCGCGTCCAGGCTGTCGTAGCGCGTGCCATGCGGGTGGTATTCGGCAAACGTCGGCTCCTCGTACGGGTCTTCGCGCAGGGTGCCGATTTCTTCAAACCGGTCCAGCTCCAGCGAGGTGGGAAGGCGCTGCCACGCATCCAGCGGGACGGCGCAGCAGCTGCATTTTTTTGTCACCAGCGCCGACGTGGCGGCCAGTGCGGACAAGGCGGTAAAGTCGATGAATATCATGTTCTGCCATTGCAAAGAGGCGGCCCATGGCAACGAGCCTGGCCGCGCCCCTTATTCTAGCGCAGTCGCATCCGGCCGATACGCCTGCCCCATTTCGCCAGGACCAGCTCCAGCAACATCAGCACGCATGCGGAAATAAGCAGCAGCGGCATCAGTGCGCACATGCCGGCCGCCACCAGCCAGGCCAGCATGGAAGGCGACGTCCAGGCACCCGGCAGCAGCTTGGGCAAACCCAGCGAGCCTGGCAAGCGCCGCTTGAAAAACATCACCCAGCCCGACACCAGAGAGAACAGCACGCTGGCGCCGAACAGCAGCAGCAAGGCCTGGTTCCACCAGCCGAATTCGCCCCGGTGGAAGGGGATGCCGATGGCGGTGGCCTTGCCGAACGCCGTCTGCGCCTCCCAGCCGGCGTAATACAGGGGCTTGCCGCTATAGGCATCGAATTGCAGGTCGAAGCGCAAGGTGGGCTGGCTGCGGTCGGCCATGGTGGCGCGCCACACATCGTCCTGGCTGGCCGGCGCCGTCAGCTGCACGGCGATGGCGGGCGCGTGGCTGCGCGCTACCTGCCACGCATCCTGCCAATCGAGCGGCGCGCCCTCCTCCCGCGAATGCAGACCACGCGGCACGGGCGGCGGCGCCTGGCCGCTGACGTCGCGCAGCGCGCGGATGCGTCCGCCCGCCTGCTGGCTCCACGTCAGCCCCGTCGTCAGGATCACGACGCTGACGATGCCCAGCGCCACGCCGAGAAAGGCATGCCACTGGCGCCAGCCATTGCGGCCCCGCGCGCCCCGCTTCGGCAAGCCCGATTGGGCGCCGCGCGGCCACCACAGCACCACGCCCGTCACCAGCATCACCATCAGCCAGCTGGCCGCCAGCTCGATCATCCAGCGCCAGCCATCGTTCTGCAGCAGGCGCGAATGCAGCTTCTTCGCCCAGTTGCCGAAGCGCTCGCTGCTGGCCAGGCTACCCAGCACCCGCGCATCATAGGGGTTCACATGCACGATGACGGCTTGCGCGGGCAGGCCGAACTTCGGCCTGGCGGGCGTGACCGGCGCGGCATGTCCGCCATGGCCTGCATGTTCATCCTGCGCGCCACCGGGCGGCGCAAACGCTACCTGCACCGCATCGTCCGCTTGAAACGGCGGCACCACGTGCTGCACCGCCCAGCCGCGCGGCGCCGCCCGTTCGGCCGCCGCCACGGCGGCGTCCAGCGGCAGCATGGACGCCTGCGGCGTCACGTGATCGAGGTGCTGATACAGCCTCGCCTCGATCTGCGGCGTAAACACATACAAAATGCCCGTCAGCGTCGCCACCAGGGCAAACGGCGAGGCGATCAGCGCGGCCCAGAAGTGGATGCGCCAGTACAGGCTTTTGCGCCGGGCGATGAGAAAGGTGAAATCGTCCATGGCCATCCTCACAGTGCGTTGAAGGTATAGCCCAGGCCCAGCATCACGCTGCGCGGCGCGCCGGGCGTGTACTGGTTCTGGCTGTTCGGCGCATAGCCGCCAACGCCCGCATAACTGCTGCTGGCCGAATCGGCATAGCGTTTGCCGGCCAGGTTGCGCACTTGCGCCCACGCTTCCAGGCCGCGCGCGATCTGGTAGCTGGCGCGCAGGTTCAGCAAGGCGTGGCCCTTGTACTCCACCGTGTTGGCGTTGTTCATCCAGTAGCGGCCCTGATGCACGGCTTCGAGCGCGATACGCGCGCCGATCACGGGCTTGTAGCCGATCTCGATCGAGGTGATGTCGCGCGGCGCCTGCGGCATGGCGCGGCCGCTGTAGTCCAGAGTGGCCGAGACCTGGTAGCGCAGGTAGCGGTGGCGCGCGATGGCCGTGGCGAAACGCGCGTCGAACGGGCCGCTGTCGTAGTTCAGGCCCAGCTCCAGGCCTTCGCTGCGCGTGCGCCCCGCATTGCGGTTTTCGCTGTTACCCGGCGACAGCGTGTAGCTGACGATGGTGTCGCGCCCATCGAGCCGGTACAGCGCCGTGTCGAGTTTCAAGCGGCCCTGCAGAAAGGCCCAGCGCAAGCCCAGCTCATAGTTGTTGTAGACGGACGGCTGCAAGTCGGCTATGCCCGTCTTGCCATACAGCTGGCTCACCTCGGGCGGCGTGAAGCCCTGGCTGACGTTCGCATACGCGCTGCCCGCATGGCCGATGGCATAGGTGGCGCCCAGCTTCGGGCTGGCGTGGGAAAAGCTGCGCGACTCGTCGGGCGCGCCGTAATTGGCGCTGCCACCGGGTGCCAGCTTGTTATGGTAGTCGTAGCGGATGGCGTCCGAGCGGCCGCCCAGCACCACGCGCGTGCCTGCCAGCGGAGAAAATTCCCATTGCGCGAAGACGGCCGTGTTGAGGATATCCGTCTGGTAGTCGCGCACGCCCTGCGGATTGCTGGCATTGGCCAGGGAGTAGCGCAGGTAGCGGCCCGTGGCGGCATCGCGCACGATGGACAGATTGTCGCTGACAAAGGGATTGTCGCTCTTGTCCACGTAGACGCCGGCGACCAGGCGCGAACGCAGCCAGGCGAATTCCTGCTGGTGTTTCACGTCCAGGCCCAGCGAATCGACGTGGTTGTTGTTGATGACGCCCTTGCACAGCATGCCCGCGCAACTGCCTATGGAATACGCGGGAATCTGCCCATGGTCGTTCTTGCGCGTAAACACGGTGACGGTGCTCGTGCCATTGGCTGTCGTCGCGCCTTCCCACGCCAGGTTCATGCGCGTGGTCTTGTCCTTGCGGTAGGTAAACGTGTTCAAACTCTTGCCGGGATTGCTGCGGTAATCGTTTTCGAACAGGCTGCCCGTCATCGCCGCATCGAGATCCGTGTGGACGATGGTGGCGCGCAGCTGCGAGGTGGAACTGAGCGCATAGTCGGCGCGCAGCGAGAACGAATCCTTGTCGCCATAGCTGTACTCCTGCCAGTTGTCGCGCGAACGGCGCGAGCTGTAATGGGAAAAGCGCAGTCCCAGCGGCCCCCAGGTATCGCTGGCGGAAGTGTCGTAGCGGGTGTAGCCGCCCACGTTATCGCGCCGCACGCCCACGCTTGCCGTGGGTGTCGCGCTGGCGCCGGCCGTGAGGAAATTGACGGCGCCGCCGACGGCATTGCTGCCGTACAGCGACGAGGCGGCGCCCTTCACCACTTCCACGCCGCTGGCGCCCGCCATGTTCATCTCGTTGAGCGAGTTATGGTTGAAGACGCCCAGCGGGCGGATGGGAATGCCGTCTTCGAGGTACTGGTAGACGGCATTCGTGCCGATGGGCTGGCGGATGCTCATGCTGTGCTGCTCGTTGCCCAGGTCATTCCAGTACACGCCGGCGATGCGGTTGAGGATATCGCCCATGGTCTTGGGCTTGTCGCGTTCCAGCATTTTGGCATTGACGGCACCGATGGCCTGCGGCGTCTCGGACAGCCACGATTGCGCGCGCGAACCGGAAACGACGACGGTGTCGATGGCGTGGTCGGTTTGGTCAGTTTGCTGCGCCTGCGCGCAGGGGTAAGCGAGGGTGATGGCGACGGCCAGCACCAATAATTTCTTGTTCATGTGATTCTCGTATAAGTGTGCGGATGCGGCGCGTCACGCCGCAAGGCGGACAGCGCCAACATTGAAAATGCAAAAAAACTTAAATGAGGGTGGGCGGCGCGCGCGACTGCGCGGTGGACCAGATGAACAGTGGGGATGGGGACTGGTAGTACAGCGACGGGAAAATGGCCGTGCCGCTGGCCACGAGCAGCGGCAGCACGGGGCTGGCGGGCGGCAGGCCGACGGAACCCGCATGCGTGGAACAGAAGGCGCAATGCTCCATCTGCATGGCCTTGCCGCCGGATTTCTCGTCGGCGGCGCCATCATCGACCTGCACGAAGCGGATGCCGGCAACCGAGCAGATTTCCGCCCAGCCGGAGCCTGACGCCTGCTTGGCGTTGGCGACAGCCTGGGAAATCGATGGCGCGAGCGCCGCCAGCAGGATCGCGAAACAGGCGATCCATGCGGCAAAGCGGCGCGTGAACAAGGTCATTCCCATGACCGCATTTTACCAGCGGCCGCCGGGACTGGGTAGCGGAAAGCGGCTCAGGCGGCCGGGCAGGCGGCGTTGCCGTTGTCAAAAGCGCGCACGACGCTCGCCGTCTCGGCGGCGATGCGGTTCACGGCGCGGCGGTGGCCGAGCACCAGTTCATCGTAGCCCGCGCCCACCTTTTCATTGGCTATCGTGCGGCAAGTCACCACCTTGCTGCTGGCCAGCTGGCGCACGCTCCACACGGCATCGATCAGCGCATACTGCCCCATTACGGACTCGAAACGCTGCACATTGGTGCTGATGCGGTACACGGGCAGGTTGTCCGGATGCGGCGTGCGGAACACATCGATGGCGCCCAGGTCGTTCGTCACGGCCGTCGACAGGGCCTGGCCGATCTCGCCGGCCAGCGGCCCGGCCCAGCGCTGCTGCTCCAGCAATTCGATGCGCCCCGATGGCGCCGTGACGACGAACTGGTTGCGGCTCACCTGCTGCGGCACGCTGACGGCCAGCACCTCGACATAGTATTTCACGGGCTTGGCCGGCTGCGCGTCGGCGCCGCCGCTGAGCGTATAGAAATGCTCGGGCTGGGGCGTGGAGCAAGCGCCCAGCAGGACCGTCGCCAGCAGCGCGGCAAGAATCGGCTTCATCATTTTTGATCTCCTTTTTTACCGCGGATCAGGGACTCGGGATGACGTTCCAGATAATCCGACAGGGCATTGAGCGATTGCAGGGTTTGCGTCAGCTGCTGCAAGGCCTGGCGCACGTCCGACTGGAGCGGCGAATCCTTTTGCAGCACCTGTTCGGCCGTGCCGAAGGTCTGTTTCGCCGCCGTCAGGGTATCGCGCATTTCCGGCACCACCTGGCCATCGAGCTGCTTGAACAGCACATTGGCCTGCTTGATGGTCGCGTTCAGGTTGTTGCCGATCTCCGCATACGGCACCTGGTCCAGCTTGCGGGCGATGCTGGCGATCTGCGTCTGCAGTTCATCCAGGGTATTCGGCACGGTCGGCACTTCCAGCGGATATTTGTTCAGCTCCAGCGCCACTTTCGGCGCTTTCGGGAAGAAGTCCAGCGCGATGTACAGCTGGCTGGTGAGCAGGTTGCCCGTGCGCAGCTGGGCGCGCAAGCCGCGGCTGACCATGCGTTCGAGCAGCTGGTGGCCGGCCGAGCCTTCCGCATCGTCGACGGCCGTCTTGAAGCGCATGCCCAGGCGTGCCGGGTACAGACTGACGGTGACGGGCATGCGGAAATTCTTCTTCACGGGATCGAACTCGATGCCGACCGAGCGCACCTCACCCAGCACGATGCCGCGGAAGTCCACCGTGGCGCCCGGCTGCAGGCCGCGCAGGGACTGGTCGAAATAGAACACGGTGGTAATGGCCTCGCCATCGGGTTCGCGCATGGCGCTGGCCTCGTCGGCAGCCAGGCGGTAGCTGGTATTGGCCGGCGCCGGTTCCTCCGGCTTGCGGCCATTTTCCGCCTCGAAGGCGATGCCGCCCACCAGCATCGCGGCCAAGGATTGCGTATTCAATTTGAAGCCATTGGAATCGAGGCGCACGTCGACGCCGCTGGCATGCCACCAGCGCGCGTTCTTGCCGACGAACTGGTCGTATGGCGCATTCACGAAGACCGACATGGTGATGCCGTGGCCATCCTTGTCCAGCGCAAAGCTGACTACCTTGCCCACGCGCAGGCGGTGGAAGAACAGGGGCGAACCCACGTCGACGGACCCGAGACTTTCCGCATGCAGGGTGTACAGCTTGCCCTTCTGGTCGCCGGCCACGGCGGGTGGATCCTCCATGCCGATGAAATCATCCTTTTTTGCTTCCGACTTGCCCGTATCGACGCCGATATACGCGCCCGACAGCAGGGTGCCCAGGCCCGTCACGCCGCTGGCGCCGATCTGCGGGCGCACCACCCAGAAGCGCGAATCGGCGGTGGCGAAACGGCGCGCCTCCTTGCTCATGTCGATCGTCACCAGCACCTTGCTCAAGTCCTCGCCGAGGGTGATGGCGCGCACCTGGCCGATATCGACATCCTTGTATTTGACCTTGGTCTTGCCAGGCTCCAGGCCTTCGGCACTCTTGAAGCTGACCGTCACCGTGGGCCCCTGGTCGAGGATGGACTTGGCGGCCAGGCCGGCGCCGATCAGCGCGGCCAGCAACGGAATGAGCCATACCAGCGATGGCAGCCAGCGGCTGCCCTGTTCCACCTCAGGTTCCGGCAGTTGCCGGCCGTCTGTTTCGGCAAGGTCGCCCGCTTCTTTGTCAGACATGCTGTTCTCCAATCACTGTATTGTTTCCGGTATTTGTCACCACCACGGGTTCTTCCTCGCCAGGCACCTGCCCGTCGACGGGGTCCCAGATCAGGCGCGGGTCGAACTGCATCGCCGCCAGCATGGTCAGCACCACCACGGCGCCAAAGGCCAGCGCGCCTGGCCCTGCCGTGATCACGGCCAGCGACTTGAAGCGCACCAGCGCCACCGTCAGGGTGACGACAAAGATGTCGAGCATGGACCAGCGGCCGATGAATTCAACCATGCGGTACAAAATGGTGCGCTGGCGCGGCCGCCAGCGCGAACGCCGCTGCGCGGTAAACGCCAGCAGCGCCAGCACGCCCAGCTTGAGCATGGGCACGACCACGCTGGCGATGAAAATGATGATGGCCAGGCCTTTCGAGCCGCTGGTCCAGAACAGCACCACGCCACTCATGATGGTGTCGTCCTGCGCGCCGAACAGCGATTGCGTCACCATCACGGGCAGCAGGTTGGCGGGAATGTAGAGGATCATGGCGGCGATCAGCAAGGCCCAGGTGCGGTTGATGCTGTCCGGTTTGCGCACATGCAGGGCCGTGCCGCAGCGCACGCAGGCCAGGTGCTTGCCCTTGCCCAGGGGCGGGGCCACCAGGCCGCAGGCATGGCAGGGCAGCACCTTCTCGCCCGGTGCGAAAGCCTTGTAGCGGATGCCAGGCAGCGCTTGGCGGGTCAGGTCGTCGCCCAGGTTCCACAGGGCCTTCGGGTCGAACGATACGACGATGGCCAGCATCAGGGTCAGCGCGCCAAACGCGAACAGGCCCGGCTGCGGCAGCACCGTGGCCAGGCTGGTCATCTTGACGACGGTGATCAGGATGCCGATCATCAGCACCTCCGTCATGCCCCATTCGCGCGCCGTCTGCACGGCGCGCAGCACGCGGTTGAAGCCCGGCACCTTGACGCCGCCGCGCAAGCCCAGGGCTACATACAGCAGCGAACCGAGTTCGATGGCGGGAAAGAGAATGGTAAACAGGAAGACCATCGTCGCCACGATGTGCATCTGCTCCGACCACAGCACGCGAATGGAACCGAGCAAGGTGGCGCTGGAAGTGAGGCCATTGACGTCGAGTTCGACGATGGGGAAAAACTGGGCGATCAGGAAAACGAAGGCGGCGCCCAGGGTCAGCGCCACCACCTTGGTCAATTCCGCCGATGCGCCGCGCGCGTGAGCACCCCGGTACAGCACCGAGCGGCAACGGATGCAGCGCGCCTTTTCGCGCGGACGCAGCGGACGTTTGCGGTACAGCACGCCGCAGTCATGACAGCTAATCAGGTCGTATCGGTGCACAGTGTGAAGTTTGCCAGCGCCCGAAGCGCGACTATCCCATGTCAATGCCAGCCATCATATTACAGAGTTGGCATTTTCCTGCACTGCAGCACTATTCTTTTCCACTCCCCCGCAGCAGCGCCTCCACGACCCGGCCGATTTGCAGCACCTGATCGTCCGCGCCGGCCATGCCGCAGATACCCAGTCCCACGGGCAGCTCGCCCTCTGCATGGCAAGGCAGCGACAGCGCGCAGCCGTCGAGGAAGTTGATCACGCTGGCGTTGCGCAGCACCAGGCCATTCGTGGCAAAAAACGTGGCGTCGTCCGCTTCCAGCGGCGCGACTTCCGGCGCCAGTATGGCCACGCTGGGCATCAGCCAGGCGTCGAACGGCGCCAGGCGCCGTTGGGCGACAGCGATCAGGCGCGCGCGCGCATCGAGCAAATCGATGTAGTCGGCGGCACCCTGCTGCTGGCCGCGCCGGATGCGCGCCGCCACGCGCTGGTCGTATTGCGCGCCCTTCTCTTCAAGTAACACCCTGTGCCAGTGCCAGGCTTCCGCCGCCACCAGTCCGCCACCGCCATTGATACCCGGCAGTTCAAGCAGTTCGGGGAACTCGAACTGTTCCACCTGCGCGCCCGCTTGCCGCAGCTTGTCCAGCGCGGCGTCAAAAGCCTGCTGCACCTGCGGCGCCACGTGCGTACCGACGTAGTCAAGGGTAAAGCCGAAGCGCAAGCCTTTCAGTACTGGCGCCTGCGCGCCGATGTCAAGGCCCGACAGCGCCGCGTACAAAATGGCGCAGCAGTCGACGCTGTGGGCGATGGGGCCGGCCGAATCGAGGGAGCGCGACAAAGGCACCGTGCCAGCCAGCGATACGGATGCCGCCGTCGGTTTGAAGCCCGTCAAGCCGCAAAAGGCGGACGGGATGCGGATCGAACCGCCCGTGTCCGTGCCCAGCGCGCCGGCCGCCATGTCCAGCGCCACCGTCACGGCGCCGCCCGAGGTGGAGCCGCCCGCCACGCGCGTGCGGTCGTGCGGATTGCGCGGCGTGCCGTAATGGGGATTCAAGCCCAATCCGGAAAACGCGAATTCGCTCATGTTGGTGCGGCCCAGCAGGATGGCGCCGGCCGCGCGCAGGCGCGCCACGGCCACCGCATCGGCCACGGCAGGTGGTGCGTCGGCCAGCGCCAGCGAGGCGGCGCTGCTGGTTTGCCCCCTGACGTCGAACAGGTCCTTGATGGACAGGGGGATACCGGCCAGCGGCGACGGCACCAGACCGGCCGCGCGCGCCGCATCGCTGGCACGCGCTTCCATCAGCGCCTGTTCAGCATCGAGGCCGACATACGCATGGCCGCCCTGTGCCCGGTGCGCCTCGGCGCGCGCCAGCATCTGCTGTGTCAATGCTACGCTGGTGATGCGGCCGGCGGCCAGGTCGGCCGCCAGTTCACGGATGGTCTTGGTCATTCCTTTATCCTTCCACGGGCAGGGTTTGCACGGCATAGCGGTGCTGCAAGCGGCGCTGCAAGGCTGGATCATACAGCTCCAGTTCAAAAGCGTCGCCGTGCCCCATCTCGCCGATGATCGGCTGCGTGCCGCAGAACATGGCGCTGCCCACGGGCAGAGTCGCCTGCCCCGTGTAGCGCAGGATCAGGTCTTCCGGCGACAGCATGCGCGTCACGGGACCATCCTGGTACAAGGCCGGCACGCCGGCCCGCTCGCGCCAGGAGCGCATCTGGAGTTGGTCCCAGTGGCCGGCCACGTCGGCATAACGCCACAGGGTATCGCCCACGGGCTTGCCGCACATCTGCTTGGACACCGTCACGCCATAGCTTTCCACCTTGCGGTCCGTATGGTCGGAACCGATGCCCACCAACAGGCCGTACTCCGTGGAAAACAGCACGAATTCCGCTTCGCCCGACGAATCGCTGCCCGGCACATCGATGGCGGCGTCGCTGGAGAGCAGCGATGCCGAAACCCGGTAAAACGTCGGCACGCTTTTCGGGCGCGCCACGCCGATGGCTTCCAGTTCGGCGATATGGTGCTCCACCATCGCCATGTCGCGGCCCGTCCAGCCGGCGATGATGAGGTTGTCGATGTCGAAAGTGACGGGGCCGTGGCCGGCCAGGATAAAGGTATGGGTCGTCATGATATGTCTTACTCTTCCAATGGGCCGCGGCCCGTTTCTCTGGCCGCGAAGACGGCGGCGCCGGTGATCAGCAAGGCCGCCGCCACATACAGCGAGACGGCCATGGTGCTGTTGTACGAGCGGTACAGGCTGGCGATGACGAGCGGGGCGAAACCGCCGCCGATGACGCCGGCCAGGGTGTAGGCCAGCGAGGAGCCCGCATAGCGCACCTTGGTAGGAAACTGCTCGATGACGAAAGCCGCTTGCGGTCCGTACATGATGGCGTGGATGACCAGGCCCACGACGACGGCGATGACGATGGCGGCCGGACTGGCCGTGTCGAGCAGGGTGAAGAAGGCAAACGCCCACACCAGCCCCAACACGGCGCCCAGCGCATACACGGGACGGCGGCCGATCCTGTCCGACAGGGCGCCAAACACGGGGACCGACAGCGCATTGCAGGCCGTGCCGATCATGATGGCGGTGAGCGCCAGGGTCGACGACAGGTGCAGCACCGTCGTCACATACGTCAGGGTAAACACCACCACCAGCGCATACAGCACGTCCGAGCCGATGCGCACGCCGCCGGCGATCAGCAGACGGCGCCAGTAGAGGCGCAGCACGTCGCCGATCGGCGCTTCCGCCTTCGCATCTTTTTTGTCGAGTTCCTTGAACAGCGGGGTTTCCTCGATGCCGCTGCGTATCCACATGCCAAACGCCACCAGCAGCAGGCTAGCGATGAACGGCATGCGCCAGCCCCAGTCCATGAACGCCTCATGCGGCAGCAGATAGGTGATCAGGCCGATGCAGCCGGTCGCCAGCAAGGTGCCGAACGACGGTCCCACCTGCGTCCACGAGGCGTTGCGGCCACGCTTGTCCGGCGCGCCGTGTTCGACGGAAATCAGCACGGCGCCCGCCCATTCGCCGCCCAAAGCGATGCCCTGCACGAAGCGCAGCGCCACCAGCAGGACCGGACTCCAGATGCCGGCCGTCGCATACGTGGGCAAGAGGCCCATCAGGCCCGTCGTCACGCCCATCAGCATCAGGGTCACCACCAGCACCCAGCGGCGTCCCAGCTTGTCGCCCAGGTGACCAAAGATCACGCCGCCGATGGGGCGCGAGATATAGCCGACGGCATACGTGGAAAAGGCCAGGATGGTGCCCGTCAGCGGGTCGAACGAGGGAAAGAACAGGTGGTTGAAGATCAGCGCGGCCATGGTGTTGTAGACGGTGAAGTCATACCATTCCAGGGTCGTGCCGACCATGCTGGCCGTGGCCAGGCGTCCCGTCTTGGGCTTCCCGCCCGCTGCGGGCGCATGCGATTCTCGCTGCGCAGTGGTGCGCGCCGTGGTGTGTGTGGTCATAGCCTACCTCTCTCGTCAGTTTTATTGCAGGCCCGGCGCAGGATGCTTTGCCCTGCGTCGTGGCCCGTGTCTCGTGTTATCAGTGCCGGCAAGATGCGCGCGGCTATGTCAGGCCGCGCGCAGGTCGGCCTCGCGCAGTTGCCAGGACAGCTGCAGGATGGCCGCCTGTTCGCCGTCGAGGCCCAGCGCCGCGCTGGCGGCATCGGCGGCCGCCACGGCAGCGCTTTCCGACGACGCGTCGATCAGGAAAATAGGATCGAGCACGCGGCCTTCCTTCTGCTCCGCAGGCAGGGGGCCCGACAGATTCGCATCGGGCGTCAGCAAGCGCGTGGCAATCACGCCGTCGATCTGCAGCAATTGGTCGCCCAACGCCGCCATGCCGGCCTTCGCTTGCGCGTCCTGGCCGATGGCTGGCGCGCCCAGGCGCAGCACGGCCAACCAGGCGCCAGTGCCCATGCCCGTTTCCGCCTCGATGACGCACACTCTGCGCATCGGGTCCACCATGCGCTGCAGGTTCGTCAGCGACCATGGCGTCTGCTGGCCGAAGGCCTTGAAGTAATCGGGAGTCTGGAAGGCGCCGAGCGAATCGGTACGGTACAGGCCCAAATACTTGCGGGGACCGCGCACGCTCTGGTAGCGCGTGCCGCTGACGAAGCCGGGAATGCGCACGCGCTCTTCCACGTGTTCGCGGTCGTACCAGCGGTTGAAATCGAGTTCGTGCTCCGGGTCGGCGCTGGTCCAGACAAACAGGATGCCGGGCAAGGTGGTGGTGGACGTCGTCATGATGGTTCCGTTGTGCGTTGTAAGTGGTGTGCCAACCCAGAATAGGCGGCACGCCATCACTTGGCAAACGGGTTATTCTGAACGCGACTGATAAGTTTTTCTTGTGGGTCGCGGCGATTACAGCAACTTAATTGTCACGCTAATTGTCACGCTAACCGTCACGCCCGCGCACCGGCGCCATATTCCTCGCCCAGGCCCAGGGTGAATTTCGCCGCCTCCTCGCACGCCAGCATGGCCACCAATTGGATCGCTTCCGTCGTGATGTCTTCGCTGTAGCTGATGACGATACGCTGCGGCGCCAGAGAGCTGACGCAGGGAATCAAAGCGATGTGGCCCTGCTCGATTTCCTCGCGCAGGGGCGCCAGCGGCAGCACGGCGATGCCGAAGCCCGCTTTGACCAGCCGCACGATGGCGGAGATCGAACTGACGCAATGGACCCTTCCCAGCTGCACACCCTGGTCCTGGCACAGCGCCTTCAAGGCGGAATGGGGCTGCGAACCGCGGTTCATGGTGATGATGGGATGCTGTGCCAGTTGCGCCACCGTGAATGGCTTGCCCGTGTCGGGCCAGTCGGCAGCCCTGCCCGCCCAGCCCATGGCGATGGCGCCGCTGCCCGTGCTGCGGATATGGTCGCCCGTCAGCATGTCCGTCTGCAGTGCGATATCGAGCTCGCCCTGCTGCAGCTGTTCGTGCAGGCGGCGCGTCGATTCGGACGTCAATTGAATCTCGATGCCCGGATAGCGCTCCTGCACGCGCTGCAGGAACGGGATCAGCCACGTATGGACGATGGTTTCGATGACGCCGATGCGCACTTCGCCCGTGATCAGCGCGGGCGAAGAATTGGCCGCATACATGTCGCGGCACAGTTCCAGCATGCGCTCGGCATACACGAGCAGGTTGCGCCCGGCGAAGGTCAGGCGGATTTCACGCGCGTCGCGGTCGAACAGGCGCGTGCCGAAATCCTGCTCCAGCGAAGCGATACGGTTGGAGATGGCCGCCTGCGTGATGTGCAGCTTGTCGGCCGCCGTGCGAAAACTGCCCAGCCGTGCAGCCCAGACAAACGCTTCGAGAAAACGGGTATTCAATGGGACTCTTCTTCACAGGTTGAATGTCCACCCCATTGTAAGCCAAAGTTCCAAGCCTTATTTCTCACCCAGGAAGTCGAGCAAGGTCAGGGCCACGATCTTGCTGGCCTTGCGCAAATCATCGAGCGCCAGGCGTTCGTCGGCCTTCTTCGCGTTCGATTCGGGCACCGTGCGCGGACCGGCGCCATACAGCACGGCGGGAATGCCACGCTCGCCATACAGGCGCGCATCCGCATACAGGGGCGTGCCGATGGCGGGAATCGTCTCACCGAGGACGGTTTGCGCGTTTTTCTGCAGGCTGCCCACCAGCTGCTCGGAGCCGGGCAAGGGGCGCAGCGCATGCGACAGCAGCAGGCGGCGGATCTCGATGCGGATGCCAGGCTCGCCCCGCACGGCGTCCTCGATCAGCGCGCGCACCTGCGCTTCCACCGCCACCGGATCTTCTTCCGGGATCATGCGGCGGTCCATCTTCATGACCACCTTGCCCGGCACCACATTGGTATTCGTGCCGCCGTCGATGCGGCCCACCAGCATGGTGGGCGAATCGATGCCGGCCACCTTGGATTTGATCTTTTTCAGCTTCGGCAACTGGCCATAGATCGCATTGAGGATCTTGTTGGCCGCCTGCAGCGCATCATGCCCTGTCTCCGGCATGGAACCGTGGCCAGCCTTGCCGTGCACGGTGATTTCCAGCTGCAGGCAGGCGTTGTGCGCGGTGACGATGCCGTAGCTGAAACCGGCGGCGATGACGAAATCGGGCTTCGTCAGTTGCTGTTCCAGCAGCCAGCCCGGCCCCAGCAAGCCGCCGAATTCCTCGTCGTACGTAAAGTGCAGTTCCAGTTGGCCCTTCAAGGGAATGCCCAAGGCTTCGAGCGCGCGCGCCGCAAACACATAGGTGGCGAAATCGCCCTTCGAGACGGCCGTCGCACGGCCATACATGTAGCCGCCGTCGATCTGGCCGCCATACGGCGGATAGGTCCAGTTGTCGCCAGGCGGCACCACGTCGCCGTGCGCATTCAGGGCCACGGTCGGCCCGCCCGCCGCGTACGGGCGGCGCACGATCAGGTTGGTGATGCTTTGCATGCCGTAGGCTTCCACCTGATCGGCCGGCACCGCATGCTTTTCCGCCTGCCAGCCGTACGCCTGCAGCAGCTGCGCCACCAGTTCCGCATGGGGCGCGTTATTGCCGGGCGGCGTATCCGTCGGCTGCTGCACCACCTTCTGTAAAAATGCGACTTCTTCGTCGAAGTGTTCGTCAATCCAGGCCGTGATTCGTTCTGCGTACGTTGTCATTTTGTTCCTTGCATGGTCTGTTGCAGCCAGGCGCCCAGTTCGCTGCGCTCGGCCTCCGTCATATTGGTCAGGTTCCCGATCGGCATGGCCTTCAATTCGATGGCCTGCTTGTAGATTTGCGCCGCGTGCTGGCGGATTTGCGGTTCATTATCCAGCATCATGCCGGCCGGCGCCGTGGCGAAACCCGCTTGCGTGGGCTGGGCCGAATGGCAGGTGGCGCAGCGCTGGGCGATGATCGCATGCACGCTCTTGAATTGCGCGGCCGGGTCCACCGCGGGTGCCGCCGCCACGGCCACCGGCGCTTTCGGCGCGATGGCCACGGCCACGGCCACCAGCAAGGCCACGCCGAGGGCCGGATAACGCCACTCCACTCTGCCCTTGTGGCGCAGGTTGAAGAAGTGGCGGATGAAGACGCCGGCCGCCATGATCAGCGCCAGCACCAGCCAGGCATGGTCGTTGCGGTAAGTCATCGCGTAGTGATTGCTGATCATGATGAACAGCACGGGCAAGGTAAAGTAATTGTTATGCACGCTGCGCTGCTTGGCTTTCAGGCCGTGCTTGGGGTCGGGCAGCTTGCCTGCCGCCATGGCCTCGACCATCTTGCGCTGGCCGGGAATGATCAGCATCAGCACATTGGCCACCATGATGGTGCCGATCATGGCGCCCACATGGATGTAGGCGGCCCGTCCGCTCAGCAGATGCGTGAGCACGTAGGCGGCGCCGACGATCAGCGCGAACACCGTCACGCCGAACCACAGTTCATACTGCGCCAATTTTGACCTGCACAGCAAATCGTACACTGTCCAGCCGATGACGAGGGTGGCGATGCCGATGCCGACGGCCTGGCCGCTGGAGATGTCCGCCACGGCCTTGTCGATCATCATGGCCTGGGCATTGAAGTAATAGGCTATCGTCAGCAGCGCAAAACCAGACAGCCAGGTCGAATACGCCTCCCACTTGAACCAGTGCAGTTCCTTCGGCAGTTCGGCGGGCGCCACCAGGTATTTTTGCGGGTTGTAGAAGCCGCCGCCATGCACGGCCCACAATTCTCCCGACACGCCCTTCTTCGCCAGCTCGGAGCCGGGTGCTGGCGGGCGGATCGAGTTGTCGAGCCAGACGAAATAGAAGGAAGCGCCGATCCAGGCGATGCCCGTGATGACGTGCAGCCAGCGGACGATCAGGTTCAGCCACTCCAGGCCGTACGGAATCAGGTAGGCAAATACTTCCATAAATTTCCTCTAGTCAGACCGAACCAATATTCGTGCCAATCTACACAAGATAAACGGATTTACCGCCCATCACATGAAAAATATCGTATATTTGACATATTCAAATCGATATACAACAGAGCCGCCGCCACATGTCCAGCCTGCCGCAACACCTCGACCTGCACCTGATCCGCATCCTCTACCTGCTGCTGGTGGAAAAGAATGTCTCGCGCGTGGCACTCAAGCTCAATCAGCCGCAACCTTCGATTTCCGCCTCGCTGCGCAAGCTGCGCGAACTGACGGGCGACCCGCTGCTGGTGCGCGGCGCGCGCGGCATGGTACCCACCCAGCATGGCGAAAGCCTGCTCAATCCGGCCAAGCGCATCCTCGACCAGACGGAGAGCCTGTTCGTCAAGAAGACGCCATTCGTGGCGCAGGAAGAAGCGCGCACCTTCCATATCGCCGCGCCCGACTACCTGGACAGCCAGTTCCTGCCCAACGTGGTGGCGCTGCTGCGCCGCGGCTCGCCGAAGAGCCGCGTGGTGCTGCATAGCCTGGGGCCGGGCATCGACCATATCCGCCAACTCTCCGATGGGGGGCTGGACCTGGTGATCGCCAACTGGGACGAGCCGCCCGCGCACCTGCACATCTCGAAGCTGTTCGAAGACCCCATCATCTGCGCCATGCATGCGGAAAACGCCTATGCGCGCCGCACGGCCAGCGACGCCATGACCCTGGACGATTATCTGAGCCTGCCCCACGTGGCGCCGTCGCAGATGATGCCCGGCTATCACGGCGTGATCGATTCCTTCCTGGAGCGCCAGAACCTGCAGCGCAACGTGGTGGTGGAATCGGCGTATTTCGGCCTGATCCCCTACATGCTGACGCAAACGGACCTGGTGCTCACCACGGGCCGCCAGTTCATGCGCTTCTATGAAAAGACGCTGCCGCTGAAAACGTATACCGTGCCTCTGAAGTTCCCCCCGATGCGCTTTTACCAGCTGTGGCACCAGCGCGTGCACCAGGCACCCGAGCACAAATGGCTGCGCGACCAGGTCAGCGCGGCCGCCAAGGCGCTGGTGCAGCGATAGCCGCTATCAACGCGCGCATATAATGGACGCAGGAACGGGGCGCTATCATCACCGCTTGCATGATCGGAAAACCATGACCACCCTTTCAGACCTGAACGCCGGCAGCCAGGCCGATTTCATCGCGCACCTGCACGGCATCTATGAACATTCGCCCTGGATCGCCCAGCGCGCGGCCGCCGCCCGGCCGTTTGCCAGCCTGACGGCAGTCAAGACGGAGCTGCAGCGCGTGCTGGCGCAAGCCTCGCCCGAAGAGCAGCTGGGGTTGATACGCGCCCACCCGGAGCTGGCCGGCAAGGCCGCCATCGCGGGCCAGCTGACGGCGGAATCGACGCGCGAGCAGGCCAAGTCCGGCCTGAACCTGTGCAGCGCCGAGGAATTCGCCACCCTGCAGCGCCTGAATAGCGACTACAACGCGAGGTTCGGCTTTCCCTTCATCCTGGCCGTCAAGGGCCCGACGGGCGAAGGCTTGACGCGCCAGGACATCATCGCCACGTTTGCGCGGCGCCTGAAGAACCGCCACGCCGATGAACTGGCCGAATCGCTGCGGCAGATCAAGCGCATCGCCGAGCTGCGCCTGAACGACCTGTTCGACGTGCGCCTGGACTTCGGCCCGGCCATCATGCAGCAGACGGAAACGCTGGCCGGCTGGAGCGACAGCGATTACAACCTGACCTGCGCCTACCTGACGCCGGCGCACCAGAAAACGGCCGCGCAGCTGGCAGACTGGATGCGGGATGCGGGCATGCAGGTGCACATCGACGCCGTCGGCAATGTCGTCGGGCGCTATCTGTCCGATGCGCCCGGCGCAAAAACCCTGATGACGGGATCGCATTACGACACGGTGCGCAACGGCGGAAAATACGATGGCCGTCTGGGGATCGTGCTGCCGGTCGCCGTCGTGCGCCACCTGCATGAGCGGGGCGAAAAGCTGCCCTTCCACTTCGAGATCGTCGGCTTCGCCGAGGAGGAAGGCGTGCGCTTCAAGAGCACGTTTTTGGGCAGCACGGCTGTCACGGGCAAGTTCGACGTGTCGCTGCTGGAGCAGGTTGATGCCGATGGCGTGAGCATGCGCGACGCGCTGGCCGCCGCCGGCCACGAGGCGAGCGCCATCGGCGCCATCGCGCGCGATCCCTCCGACTTGCTCGGCTATGTGGAAGTGCATATCGAGCAGGGCCCCGTGCTGCTGGAACGCGACCTGCCGCTGGGGATCGTCACGGCGATTGCCGGCAGCTCGCGCTACCTGGTCAATCTTGGCGGCGTGGCCAGCCACGCGGGCACCACGCCCATGACCATGCGCAAGGATGCCGCCAGCGCGGCGGCCGAAATCATCCTGCTGGTGGAGCGGCGCTGCAACCAGGGCGAGGCGCTGGTGGGCACCGTGGGCCAGCTGCACGTGCCCAACGGCTCCGTCAACGTGATCGCCGGCGCCTGCACCCTGTCGCTCGACATCCGTGCGGCCGTTGATGCCGTGCGCCAGGCGGCCGTCGACGATATTCTCGATGGCATCGCCGCCATCTGCGCGCGGCGTCAGATCGACTACCAGCTGGAACTGCTGCTGTCGGCGCGTGCGGCGCCGTGCGCGCCATGGCTGATGGCGCAGCTGACGCAAGCCGTGGAATCCGTGGGCATCGCACCGTACGCGCTGCTGTCGGGCGCCGGCCACGACGCCATGGCCATGGCCGCCATCACCGACGTGGCCATGCTGTTTACCCGCTGCGGCAATGGCGGCATCAGCCACAACCCGCTGGAAACCATGACGGCAGACGATGCCGACATCGCGGCGCGCGCGCTGCTGGCGTTTTTGCGCAACTTCCAGCCCAAGCCGTAAGCTTACACAGCCACGGCCCGTTCCAGCATCGCGTGCAGCAGCACGTTGCAGCCCGCTTCCAGGTGCTCGGGCTTGGCATCCTCGATTTCATTGTGACTGATGCCGTCCTTGCACGGCACGAAGATCATGCCGGCCGGCGCCAGCCTGGCCGCGTAGATGGCGTCGTGGCCGGCACCGGATACCACGTCCATCACGGAATAACCGAGTTTGGCGGTGGCGTTGCGCACGGCGCCCACGCAATCGGGGTGGAACGGGCATGGCGGGTAATAGGAGACTCTTTCCAGCGAAATGCCCAGCCCTGTCGTTTCCCGCGTGGCGTCGATGAAAGCCGTGATTTCGCCATGCATGGTATTGAGCAGTTCGTCGTTTACATTGCGCAGGTCGATGCTGAATGTGACTTCGCCGGGAATCACGTTGCGGCTGTTCGGGAACACCTGCACCATGCCCACCGTGCCGCGCCCGTACGGCGGGTAGCGGTTGGCAATGGCGACGACTTCCTGCATGATGGTGGTGGCCACCTGCAGCGCGTCCTTGCGCAAGCCCATGGGCGTCGGTCCCGCATGCGCTTCCATGCCCGTCACCACGCAGTCGTACCACGACAGGCCCATCACGGCCGGCACCACGCCGATCACCTTGTCCGCGTCTTCCAGCACGGGACCCTGTTCGATATGCGTTTCAAAATAAGCACCGATGGGATGGTCGCCAGGCACCTGCTCGCCCTTGTAGCCGATGCGCGCCAGCTCCTCGCCCACGGTTTTCCCTTCCGTATCCTTGGCCGCATATGCCGTCTCCAGCGAGAAAGCGCCGCAAAATACGCCGGAACCCATCATCACGGGCACGAAGCGCGAGCCTTCCTCGTTGGTCCAGAAAGCCACCTCGATGGGCGCCTGCGTCTTGATCTTCAGATCGTTGAGGGTGCGCACCACTTCCAGTCCCGCCAGCACGCCGTAATTGCCATCGAACTTGCCACCCGTGGGTTGCGTGTCGATGTGGCTGCCCGTCATCACGGGCGGCAGGCTATTGTCCGTGCCGTCGCGGCGCATGAACACGTTGCCGATCTGGTCGACCGTGATGCTCATGCCCGCTTCGCGCCCCCAGCCCACCACCAGGTCGCGCCCCTGCTTGTCCAGGTCCGTCAGGGCCAGGCGCTTGACGCCCCCCTTTGCCGTCGCGCCGATCTGCGCCAGTTCCATCAGGGCCGCCCACAGGCGCTCGCCATTGATACGCAATGCATCCATCGTCAACTCCTCATGCGGTGGTGGCGGAAAAGGCGGGCCGCTCGATATAGCGCCCGGCCCCTTCCACCGCCATCAGTTCGCCCTTGTGGAACACCACCTTGCCGGCGGCAATCGTGGTGCTGGGGATGCCGCGCACGGTGCGTCCTTCGAAGACGTTGAAGCCTCCCTTGGCGAACTGCGTGGCGGCGGAAATGGTGCGCGTGCCCTGCGGGTCCCACAGCACGATGTCGGCATCGCTGCCGGTGGCGATGATGCCCTTGCGCGGATACATATTGAAAATCTGCGCCGCATTGGTGGAGCTCACCTTGACGAATTCGGAGGGCGTCAGCATGCCGGAATTGACGCCCGCGTCCCATACGACGGCCATGCGCTCCTCGACGCCGCCGCAGCCGTTCGGGATGCGCGTGAAATCGTTCTTGCCGGCCGCCTTCTGCTCGGCGCAGAAGGTGCAGTGGTCGGTGGCCGTCGTATGCAGGTTACCGCTTTGCAAGCCGTGCCACAGGGCCGCCTGATGCTGCTTGCCGCGAAACGGCGGGCTCATGACGTGGCCCGCCACGTAGTCGAAGTCGTCGTTCTGGTAGACGCTGTCGTCGATCACCAGATGGCCCGCCAGCGCCTCGCCATACACGCGCTGGCCGTTGGCGCGCGCCCGCGTGATGGCGTCGAGCGACTCGGCGCAAGAGACGTGCACGATGTACACGGGAGTATTGAGCACGTTGGCAATCGCGATGGCGCGGTTGGCCGCCTCCGCTTCCACGGCCGGTGGACGCGACAGCGGGTGCGCCTGCGGTCCGGTAATCCCCTTCTTCAGCAAGGCTTGCTGCAGCTGGAAAACCAGTTCGCCATTTTCCGCATGCACGGTGGGCAGCGCGCCCAGCTCCAGGGAGCGGGTAAAGCTTTTCACCAGGGTTTCATCGTCGGCCATGATGGCGTTTTTATACGCCATGAAGTGCTTGAAGCTGTTCACGCCATGCTCGCGCACGAGGGTGCCCATCTCTTCATGTACCTGCTCGCTCCACCAGGTGATCGCCACGTGGAAGGTGTAGTCGCCGGCCGCCTTGGCCGACCACTCGCGCCACTGGTGATACGCCTCGATCAAGGATTGCTTGGGCGCCGGGATGACGAAGTCCATGATGGTGGTGGTGCCGCCGGCCAGTCCCGCTGCCGTACCCGTGAAAAAATCGTCGGACGTCACCGTGCCCATGAAGGGCAGATTCATGTGCGTGTGGGTGTCGATCCCGCCCGGCATCACGTACAGGCCGCCCGCGTCGATCACCGTAGCGCCGGCGGGTGCCAAAAGGTTCTCGCCGACGGCGGCAATCGTGTCGCCCTCGATCAGCACGTCGGCGCGGAAGGCGCGGTCGGCGTTGACGACGGTACCGCCACGTATCAGTGTAGTCATCTTGTCTCCTTTGTGATTACGACTGCGGCGCCTGCTGCACGTGCGCCGCTGCCTTGCCCTTCATCATGACGCCGTACACGACGGCGGCGATGGCCACGCCCACGAACCAGGCATAGGTATAGATGGTCTTGAAACCTTCGGCCACGTTGGGAAATGCCGTGGGAAAGGCCGCGTTCAAAAAGCCCGGGATGTTCGGCAGCACGGCGATGACGAAGGCGATCAGCGCCGCCATGTTCCAGCCATTGCCATACGAGTAGACGCCGTCGTCGCGGTACAGCTGTTTGACGTCGAGCTGCGTCTTGCGCACAAAGTAGTAGTCGACGATGAGGATGCCGGCGATGGGCCCCAGCAGGGCCGAGTAGCCGATCAGCCATGTGAAGATATAGCCCTGCGTTGACTCGAGCACCTTCCACGGCATCATGACGATGGCGATGAAGGCCGTGATGTAGCCGCCCATCTTGTACGAAATCTGCTTCGGCGCCAGCGAGGAAAAGTCATACGCCGGGCCCACCAGGTTGGCGGCCAGATTGACGCTGACCGTGTCGATCAGGAGGATGATCAGGGCGATCAGCACGGCGGCGCCCGTCATGCGGCTGGCCAGGTCGACTGGGTCCCAGATGGCCTTGCCGTACATGACGACGGAGCCGGCCGTGACGATCACGGCCAGCATGGCCAGCAATCCCATGGGCACGGGCAAGCCGATCGACTGGCCAATCACCTGGTCGCGCTGCGTCTTGGCGAAGCGCGTGAAGTCGGGAATGTTCAGCGCCAGCGTGGCCCAGAAACCCACCATGGCAGTCAACGATGGCCAGAAGACGCTCCAGAACTGGCCTGCCTTCTTGCCGCCGGGGATGAACTGCGATGGCTGGTCCAGCAGGCTGGCCACGCCGCCAGCCTTGCTGTGCACCCAGTACAGCAGCACGAAGCAGATGAGGATTTTCAAGGGCGCCGTATAGGTTTCCAGTTTGCGGATCGATTCCATGCCGTGCAGGATGTAATAGAACTGGATGGCCCAGAAAGCCAGGAAGCACAGCAGCTGGCTGCCGTTGATGCCCAGGCCAGCGATCTTCTCGCCGCCCAGTTCATGCCCCACCAGCACGCCCATCAGGGTGTAGATCATCTGCCCGCCGAACCAGGTCTGGATGCCGTACCAGCCGCAGGCGACGATGGCGCGCATCAGGGCCGGCAGGCGCGCGCCCATGGTGCCGAACGAGGCACGCGCCAGCACGGCGTACGGAATGCCGTACTTGGTGCCCGCATGGCCGATCAGGAGCATGGGCAGGAGTACGATGGCGTTGGCGAGAAATACCGTGAGCACGGCCTGGTAGCCGGACATGCCGCTGTCGATCAGGCTGGCCGACAGGGTGTAGGCGGGAATGCACATGACCATGCCGACCCACAGCGCGGCGAAGTGATACCAGCGCCAGGTACGCTGCGCCGCCGTGGTGGGCGCCAGGTCTTCATTCCAGAGTTGCGTGTTGCCTGAATAGTCGTGGTTCACAGGGTTGCTCCATCGGTTAGACCGCTGGCGTCGCGAAGGCGCCAGGGATACGGCAATGTGGAAACGGCTCGGCTTTTAAGTAATCTAGCTTACTGCAAAGACGCGCCGCTGTTTATAAAATAAACGCACGCAATATCCGTGCCCTATGCCGTCTCCGCCAACGCGCGGGGATTCCTGGGATCCTGCGTCCAGTTCATGTACGGCTTGCCCGTGGTCTGCGGCACCATCGTGATGCAGCCCTGCACCGGACAGGTGATTTCGCACAGATTGCAGCCCACGCATTCCTCCTTGATCACCTCATACGTGCGCGTGCCGGCGGCGTCGATCAGTTGCGCAATCGACTGGTGCGAGGTGTCTTCGCAAGCCACGTAGCACTTGCCGCATTTGATGCAGTCGTCCTGGTTGATCTGCGCGATGACCTGGTAATTCATGTCCAGGTATTTCCAGTCCGTCGTGTTGGCCACGGCCTTGCCGGCAAAGTCGCTGATGCGCTCATAGCCCTTCTCGTCCATCCAGCGCGACAGGCCATCCTTCATCTCGTCGACGATGCGGAAGCCATGCAGCATGGCCGCCGTGCAGACCTGCACGCAGCCGGCGCCCAGAGCGATGAATTCGGCCGCGTCGCGCCAGTTGCCGATGCCGCCGATACCGGAAATGGGCAAGCCGCGCGTCTGCGGATCGCGGGCGATTTCCGCCACCATGTTCAGCGCGATGGGTTTGACGGCCGCGCCGCAATAGCCGCCGTGCGTGCTGGCACCGCCCACGATGGGCAAGGCCACCATGCGGTCCAGGTCCAGCGAGGTGATGGAATTGATCGTGTTGATCAGAGAAACGGCGTCCGCGCCGCCCGCCTTGGCCGCGCGCGCCGGCATGCGCACGTCCGTGATATTCGGCGTGAGCTTGACGATGACGGGCAAGCGGCTGTGCTTCTTGCACCAGGCGGTGACCATCTGCACATACTCGGGCACCTGGCCCACGGCCGCGCCCATGCCCCGCTCCGGCATGCCGTGCGGGCAGCCGAAATTGAGTTCGATGCCGTCCGCGCCCGTCGCCTCGACCTTGGGCAGGATGTCGGCCCAGTAGTGCTCTTCGCAAGGCAGCATCAGGGAGACGATCATGGCGCGGTCCGGCCAGTCCTTCTTCACCTGCGTGATTTCGCGCAGGTTGATCTCCAGCGAGCGGTCGGTAATCAGTTCGATGTTATTGAAGCCGACCACTTCGCGGTTCTTGCCGTACAGGGCAGAATAGCGCGACGAGACGTTGACGGCGGCCGGGTCTTCGCCCAGTGTTTTCCACACGACGCCGCCCCACCCCGCCTCAAAGGCGCGCACCACGTTATAGGCCTTGTCTGTCGGTGGCGCGGAGGCCAGCCAGAACGGGTTCGGCGCCTTGATGCCGCAAAATTCGATGCTGAGATCAGCCATTATGCAGCCTCCACTTTATTCAACAAATCGGAATGGATGGCCAGTGCGGCCAGCTTGCCATGCTGGACGGCTTGAACCGTCAAGTCCTGTCCCGCTGCCACGCAGTCGCCGCCCGCGTAGATCCCCGGCAGCACCGTGCGAAAGAGCGCATCGACGGCGATCTTGTCGCCCTCGCGCCGCAAGAGCGACGCCATCGGGTCATGCAGTACTTCCGTGTCGAGGCTCTGGCCGATGGCCTTGAAGATGGCGTCGGCCGCCACGTCGAACGTCTCTCCCGTGCCCGTCAAGCGCGTGCCCTGCATGGAGGTTTTTTCGAAGCGCATGCCGGCCACCTTGCCCTCGCCATCGAGCAGCACTTGCTGCGGCTGGGCCCACGTCAGCATGCGCACCTGGTTGGCCTTGGCGATTTCCTGTTCATGGTCGGTGGCCGTCATGGCATCGAAGCCTCGCCGGTAGACCAGGGTGACTTCCTCGGCGCCGAGCCTTTGAATCTGCACGGCCATGTCGATGGCCGTATTGCCGGCGCCAATCACGATGGCGCGTTTCGGCACGGGCAGCGCGGCCAGGTCGTCCGCCTGGCGCAGCGCGCTAATGTAATCGACGGCGGCCAGCAGACCCGGTGCATCCTCGCCCGTCAGGCCCAGCTTGCGGCTGGCGCCCAGGCCCAGGCCGAGAAAGACGGCGTCGTACTGCGCGTGCAGCTCGCGCAGTTGCAGGTTCTCGCCCAGCACCTGGCGACATCGGATCTCGATGCCGCCGATGTCCAGCAGGAAGTCGATTTCCTTTTGCGCGAAATCGTCCGTCAGCTTGTACTTGGCGATGCCGTATTCATTCAAGCCACCCGCCTTGCCTTCCTTTTCAAAAATGACCACGTCGTGGCCCAGCATGGCCAGGCGGTGCGCGCACGACAGGCCGGCCGGTCCCGCGCCGACGATGGCTATCGTCTTGCCAGTGCTTGCAGCCCGTTTGAACGGGTGGCTGGCGAAATGCATGTGGTCGACGGCGTAGCGCTGCAAGAGGCCGATCTTGACGGGCTGCCCCTCCGCGTCGTGGTTGCGCACGCAGACGTCTTCGCACAGGATTTCCGTCGGGCAGACGCGGGCGCAGCTGCCGCCCAAGATATTCTGTTTCAGGATGCCGGCAGCGGCGCCGTTGATGTTCTTGTCGTGGATATTGCGGATGAAACTGGCCACGTCGATTTCCGATGGACAGATGCGGCTGCACGGCGCGTCATAGCAGTACAGGCAGCGTGCGCTTTCGATGGCCGCCTGGCGCGCGCTCAAGGGAGGCGCCAGGTCCGTGAAATGGCCTGCCAGTTCCTCGTTGGGCAGGGCGGGATGCGGCAAATAGTTCAAAGACTCGATCATCGCGTATTCCTCTTGTTATGTGCGGCCGGCTTGTAGTTTGAAACCTTTACTTCATCTGGGGAAAAGCAAATTCCACACCAGCGCTTGCCGTATTCGGCCAGCGCTGCATCACGGCCTTGTGGCGCGTGTAGAAACGCACGCCTTCGGGGCCATAGGCGTGGTGGTCGCCGAACATGCTGCGCTTCCAGCCGCCGAAACTGTTGAAGGCCATCGGCACCGGCAGCGGCACGTTGACGCCCACCATGCCGACCTGGATCTGGCGCACGAATTCGCGCGCCACGCCGCCGTCGCGCGTGTAGATGGCCACGCCGTTGCCATACTCGTTGGCGTTGATCAGCTCCACCGCATGCACCACGTCCGGACAGCGGAGCACGCACAGCACGGGACCGAAAATCTCTTCCTTGTAGATGCTCATGTCGCGCGTCACATGGTCAAATAAAGTACCCCCGACAAAGAAGCCATTCTCGCGTCCCGCCACCACATGGTTGCGGCCATCGACCACCAAAGTTGCGCCCTGCTCCACACCCGAGGCGATGAGTTTTTCGATGCGCTGCTTGGCGGCCAGCGATACAACCGGCCCCATTTCCGCACCATCTTCCATGCCGTCGCGCACTTTCAGTGCGGCCGTGCGCGTTGCCAGTGCATCGATCAACCTGTCGCCCGCATCGCCCACGGCCACGACCACGGAGATGGCCATGCACCGCTCGCCCGCCGAACCATACGCGGCGCCGATCAGCGCATCGACCGTCATGTCCATGTCCGCATCGGGCATCACCACCATGTGATTTTTTGCGCCGCCCAGCGCCTGCACGCGCTTGCCGCTGGCGCTGCCGCGCGCATAGATGTATTCGGCGATTGGCGTCGAGCCGACAAAGCTGATCGCCTGCACCACGGGATGGTCGAGCAAGGCATCGACCGTCACCTTGTCGCCCTGCACCACGTTGAAAACACCGTCGGGCAAGCCCGCCTCTTTCAACAGTTTGGCGTGCAGCAGGGACGCGGATGGATCGCGCTCGGACGGTTTCAGGACGAAGGTATTGCCGCAGGCGATGGCGACGGGGAACATCCACATCGGCACCATCACGGGAAAATTGAATGGTGTGATGCCGGCCACCACGCCGAGCGCCTGGCGCATGGACCAGGCGTCGATGCCGCGCGAAATCTGGTCTGTGAATTCGCCCTTTAACAGCTGCGGGATGCCGACGGCAAACTCCACCATCTCGATGCCGCGCGCCACTTCGCCCTGCGCATCGGCAAAGGTCTTGCCATGCTCGCGCGTGAGCATGGCGGCAAATTCGTCCGTGTGCTGCTGGCATAGCTGCAGGTAGCGGAACAGCACGCGCGCACGCGTCAAGGGCGGCGTGGCCGACCACGAGGGAAAGGCGGCCGCGGCCGCCTGCACGGCAGCGTCGACGTCTTCCACGGTGCCCAGCGCCACCCGGGCGACGGGCTCGCCCAGGGCGGGGTTATACACGTCGCCGTAGCGGCCACTATTCGTGTCGACTTTGGCGCCGTTGATGTAGTGGGTGATGGTGTCGAGATCGTTCATGGTGTTCCTTTTTCAAACCCAAAAACAAGTGCCTGGGGTCGCAGTTCAATCGAGATTTTTGAGTACCTTGGCCAGCTTGCCAAACAGCTCGTCGACATGCTGTTTTTCCAGCACCAGCGGCGGCGACAAGGCGATGATGTCGCCCGTCGTGCGTATCAGCACGCCGTCGGCGAATGCCTGCTTGAAGGCGTTGAAGGCGCGCGTGCCTGGCTTGCCGGCGATGGAATCGAGTTCGATGCCGGCGATCAAACCGATGCTGCGCAGGTCGATCACGTGCGGCAAGCCTTTCAGCGAGTGCACGGCATCGCTCCAATACGCCTGCATCGCTTTGGCGTGGCCCAGGATGTCCTGCTCCTCGAACACTTGCAGGGTCGCCAGCGAGGCGGCGCAGGCCAGCGGATGGCCGGAATACGTGTAGCCGTGGAACAGTTCGATGCCGGCCGGCGCGTCCATGAAGGCGTCGTGGATATACTGTTTGCTGAAGACGGCGCCCATCGGCACCATGCCATTGGTCAAGCCCTTGGCCGTCGTCATCAGGTCCGGCTCGACGTCGAAATAGTCGGCAGCGAACGGCGTCGTCATGCGCCCGAAACCCGTGATGACTTCATCGAAGATCAGCAGGATGCCGTGCTTGGTGCACAGCTCGCGCAAGCGTTTCAGGTAGCCTTTCGGCGGAATCAGCACGCCCGTGGAACCGGCCACCGGTTCCACGATGACGGCGGCAATCGTCGAGGCGTCGTGCAGGGCGACGATGCGTTCCAGTTCGTCGGCCAGGTGGGTGCCGTATTCCGGCTCGCCCACCGTGTAGGCGTTCCTGTCCAGATTATGCGTGTGCGGCAGATGGTCCACGCCCGGCAGCAACGGGCCGAAGGTCTTGCGGTTGCCGCCGATACCGCCCACGGAAATGCCGCCGAAGCCCACGCCGTGATAACCGCGTTCGCGGCCGATCAAGCGCGTGCGGCTGCCCTCGCCGCGCGCCCGGTGGTACGCCAGCGCGATCTTCAACGCCGTGTCGACGGCTTCGGAACCGGAGTTCGTATAAAACACGTGGCCGAACTTGTGGCCCGTGTACTCCATCAGTTTTTCCGCCAGATCGAAGGCAGCCGGATGGCCCATCTGGAAGGTGGGAGCGAAGTCCAGCTGCCCCACCATCTCGCGGATGGCGCCGACGATTTTCGGCTGCGCATGGCCGCACGGTACGCACCACAGGCCGGCCGTGCCATCGAGGATGGCATTGCCATCGACGTCCTTGTAGTACATGCCTTCGGCCGATACCAGCAAGCGCGGGTTGGCCTTGAAATCACGGTTGTTCGTAAACGGCATCCAGAATGCCGACATCGATTCCGGCCTTGTTTCGTTCATGACCTACTCCTTGGAATGGACTGGCGCGGGGCCAGGATCGTTTTTGACGAAGCGTAAAATAATTTACCAGTTGGCAAAAAGCTGATGTAATAATAGACAGGCCATCTCCAATGGCACAGATACACAAACGGCAAAGTATCCCAACCGTACAGGTCGAAAAACCACTACAGTTTTTGTGCAAGGCAGCAAAGGAGCCACCGGTGACGCACAACGTGAAGCAGGACGAGGGCGAAGGTAGCGCCAGTGGCTGGCCCGCGCTGGACATCGACCGCCAGAAAAAGGGCGGCCTCGTCGAGCAGATCGTCATCGCCATCAGCGTCATGGTGGGCAGCCGCGCCCTGCGCATCGGCACACGCATGCCGTCCGTGCGCCAGTTCGCCCGCTGCAATGGCGTGTCCACCTTTACCGTCGTCGAATCGTATGACCGCCTGGTCAACCTGGGCTTGCTGTCGTCGCGCCGCGGTTCCGGCTATTTCGTCGCGCGCCACGATATCGCCGCATCGCCGCAATTGGCTGTGCATACGAGTCCCACCGCCATCGACGCCCTCACGCCGGACCTGTATTCGGGCGTGTCCGATGCCCTGCCCGTAGGGGCGGGCTGGCTGCCGCCCGAGATGTATGGCGAAGCCACCGTGCTCGACGCCGTGCGCCAGGCCATGCGCATCCCCGCCAGCCGGCTGCGCGGCTATGGCCACCCGCTGGGCTTTCCCTCGCTGCGCCAGCACCTGGCGACAAGCCTGTCGGAAGAGCTGTTCCAGGTGGAGCCGGACCAGGTACTGCTGACGCACGGCGCCACGCATGCATTCGATCTGATCCTGCGCAGCCTGACCAAGCCTGGCGACACGGTGCTGGTGGAAGATCCCGGTTACAGCAATCTGCAGTCGCTGATCCGACACCACGGCTGCATCCCCGTGGGCATTGCGCGCGGCGAGGCGGGCCTGGACCTCGATGCGCTGGCCAGCGAGGCTGCGCGCACGCAGCCCAAGCTGATGTTCGTCAACACGGTGCTGCAAAATCCCCTGGGCACTTCGCTCAGCCAGGCGCAAACGCACCGCCTGCTGGCGCTGGCCGAGCAGTTCGATTTCTGGCTGGTGGAAGACGATATCTACCGCGAACTGGCGGCGCGCGGCGAAGCTTCGCTGGCGGCCATGGACGGCTTGCGCCGCGTGATCCGCGTGGGCAGCTTTTCCAAGACCCTGTCGCCCGTGCTGCGCGTGGGGTCGATTTGCGCCTCGCCGTCGCTGGTGGCAGAACTGGTGCGCGTGAAAATGCTGGCGGGACTGACGACGTCGGAAATCAACGAGCGCGCCGTCTACCACGCCATCTCCGCGCGGCCCTACAAGCGCATGGTGGAACGGCTCGTGGCGCAGCTCGATGCGGCCCGCGAGCGCAGCATCGACTGCCTGGCGCAGGCGGGCATGGCGCCCGTGGCGCGGCCCCGCGGCGGCATGTTCGTCAGCGCCGGCTGGCCCGACGTGCAAACGCCGGAATGGAATGGCAAGGTCATCGCCGACATGGCCTTGAAGGCGGGCATCCTGCTGTCGCCGAACGAATTTTTCATGCTGCGCGCGCCCGAGACGGTGTGGTTCCGCTTCAACGTGGCCTACACCGATACCCCCGTGCTGCAGGCATTCCTGCAATCGATCCGCCCACGTTAAAGAATCCGCCATGGCCAGCGATAAATCCCCTGCCCTTCCCGTGAAAAATGCCGGCGGCCGGCGCCTGCAAAACCGCGACCGCCTGGAAGCGGACATCCTGGAACAAGCCGTGCGCGCCTTCGCGGAAAGCGGCTATGAAGGCGCTTCGATCGCCAGCATCGCCGAACGGGCCGGCCTGTCGAAGCAAAACCTGATGTACTACTTTCCGTCCAAGCAGCTGCTGTACCAGCGCGTGCTAGACGACGTGCTCGACGACTGGCTGGCGCGCATGGACATGCTGGCCAATGAACACGACGAGCCGCGCGACGTGCTGCGCGCGTATATCGGCGCCAAGCTGCGTTTTTCGCGCGAACAGCCATGGGCCTCGCGCGTGTATGCGCTGGAAGTGATCAATGGCGCGCCCCTGTACGGCGCGCAGATACGCGACCGGGTCGTGCCCCTGCTGCGCAAGGATATCGCCGTCTTCGAGGCGTGGATCGCGGCCGGCAGGATCGCGCCCGTCAACGCCACGCACCTGATGTTTGCCATCTGGGCCATGACGCAGTCGTATGCGGATTTTTCAGCGCAGATGGCCCTGGTGCTGGAACGCAAGCAACTCACGCGCAAGGATTACGAGGACGCCGAAATCCTGATCGCGCACATGGTGCAGGCGGCCATCGCCCTGCCGGCTGCAGCGCCCGGCACATGATGAAATTTCCAATCAACAAACGAGCAGTGATAGCATGGCGCGCTGGAGCGTTTGCAATGGCGGCGCGATATCGACAGGACAAGGAACAGGCATGAAACAATGGTCATCGGCGCGCACGGCGTCATTGCTGGGCAAAGCTGCCTGCGCGGCGCTGCTGGCAGCGGCATCCACGGCACAGGCGCAGACAGTCGGCATGATAGAGAACCAGCCGCTGAGCGAAACCTGGCTCAACGCGGGCTTTTATTCGTATCACTTTCAGCGCGACAAGAACCTGAACGACAGCAATCCGGGCCTGGGTGCCGAATACCGCTTTTCCACGGTCGCCTCGGCCACGGCCGGCCGCTTCTACAATAGCGACCGTGCCTACTCGAACTACCTGGGCGTGTACTACCAGCCGATCAAGGTGGGCCCGCTGCGCGTCGGCGCCGTCGTTGGCGGCTTCAGCGGCTATCCGAAGATGCGCGATGGCGGCTGGTTCCCGGCCTTGGTCCCTACCATCAGCTATGAATACCAGCGCGTGGGCGTGAATATCGCCATCGTGCCGTCCTACAAGGACCGCCTGTATGGCGCCCTCAGTTTCCAGCTGAAACTCAAGGTCTTCGAATAGCCGTTTGTCCCAGCCTGTCGCCGTTCGGTCCGCCATTCCTGCCATTCGTCGCATACGCAATGTCTGGCAGCAAGGTTTTGCCTATAGTGGATTCATCGCCAGCATGCATACGGCAGCGGCACCCACACGACAGGAGAACGGCATGAAAGACATCAATTCGGCACCGGGCAGCACTTCCTTCAGCGCTTTCTGGAACGAGCTGTGCGCTTACACGCGCCAGGGCATGGCCGCCTTGCGTGCCATGTCCTGGCCCATGCTGCTGGCGTGCTGCCTGGGCCTAGCGTTCCTGATCACCATCTTGCCGCTGGCCATCATGCTGTTTGTCCTCGTCATGCTGCTCAGATGGGCAAGCAACAGCGACGACATGGGCACGGATGCGGACACAAAGGCAGCGAACTCCTCGCAGTCGCCGCAATAAAAATTTGCGGCGTGGCAAGAGTGTAATGATTGTTCTATGGCACTATGGATGGGCGCAGCACTGACGGGCATCAAACCCATTCCGATGGATGGTATGGGTACGGAACGCTACGCAATATCCATGATCGAAGCTACTCCCCCACAGCCATAGGAGTTTTCTGATGACCACGACAGCAAAAGCTACAGCAGCGACGACCATCCCCTGCCTGCGTTACCGCGACGCGCCCGCCGCCATCGAATGGCTGTGCAAGGCGCTGGGTTTTGAAAAACAATTGATCGTGCCTGACGGCAACGGTGGCGTCGCCCATGCGCAACTGAGCTTCGGCAATGGCATGGTCATGGTGGCGCCGGCCCTCGACAGCGACTATGGCCGCCTGATGAAACTGCCCGGTGACATCGGTGGCGCCAACACGCAAAACTGCTACCTCGTCGTCAACGATGCCGACGCCGTCTACCGCAGCGCGCGCGAAGCCGGCGCCGAAATCGTGCTCGACATCAAGGATGAAGATTACGGCGGACGGGGCTTTACCTGCCGCGACCCGGAAGGCCACATCTGGAGCCTGGGCACCTACGATCCATGGTGAAACGGAGAACAATGATTATCAGTACCCTCGCCGCCGCCAGCCTTGCGCTGATCGGCGGTTTCCTGTCCGCTCCCGTCCTCGTCGACGAACACCTCAACCGCGTCCATCCGCCGTCCGGCAAGACGCCATCGGCCGCCGCCGTGGCCCTGCACCAGAGCCTGTGGATCGCCGACCTGCACGCTGACAGCCTGCTGTGGCAACGCAATCTGAACCGCGACAGCCAGCGCGGGCATGTCGACTTTCCGCGCCTGCAGCGGGCCAACGTGGCGCTGCAAGCCTTTTCCGTCGTCACCAAGACGCCGCGCAAGATGAATATCGAGCGCAATGGCAGCGACACGGACAACATCACGGCGCTGGTGGTGGCGCAAGGCTTGCCGCCCGCTACCTGGAACAGCCTGCTGGCGCGCGCCACCTACCAGGCCGACGAGCTGCGCCAGCAGGCAGCCAGGAGCGATGGCAAGGTGCGGCTGATCGGCAGCCGCGACCAGCTGCGCAGCTTCATCGCCGCGCGCGAAAAGAATCCGAAGCTGGTGGCCGGCTGGCTGACGCTGGAAGGCGCGCATGCGCTCGAAGGCAAGCTGGACAACCTCGATACCCTGTACCAGTCCGGCTACCGCATGGCCGCGCCCACGCATTTCTTCGACACGGAACTCTCCGGTTCCCAGCACGGCCTGAAAAAAGGCGGCCTGACGCCGCTGGGCAGGCAATGGCTGCGCGCCATGGAACAGCGCAAGATGATCGTCGACCTGGCGCACGCCTCGCCGGCCACCATCGACGACGTGCTAACGCTGGCAAAACGCCCCCTGATGGTGTCGCACACGGGCGTGCGCGGCACTTGCGCGAATGGGCGCAACCTCAGCGACAGCCAGTTGAAACGCATCGCCGCCCAGGGCGGCCTGGTGGGCATCGGTTTCTGGAATACGGCCGTCTGCGGCAAGGATGTGGCATCGATCGCGCGCGCCATCAAGTACACGGTCAAACTGATCGGCGCGGAACACGTGGCCTATGGTTCGGACTTCGACGGCGCCGTCACCACGGCCATCGACGCGGCCGGCTTGCCGCGCCTGACGCAGGCGCTGCTCGACGCTGGCCTGTCGGAAGCCCAGATCCGCCGCGTGGCCGGTGAAAACGTGCGCGACTTCTTGCTGAAAAACCTGGCGGACGATGACGCCTAGGCTAGCCTAGCGCCTGGACCAGCGCATGGTCCGCCACCTGGCGTGGCCGGATGCGTATCAGCTTGCGGTACAGTGGCGGCATCGACTCGCACAGCGCCAGCAGCGCCTCTTCGTCCATCGCCGGGCGCAGGTACTGGAATTGCGCCGGATTATTCTCCGGCAGCGCCCCTTCCATGGTGGAGCCGTAGGCGCCCAGGGTCATGAAACTGGCGGCGCTGTCGTCAGGGCCGATGGCCAGCACGAAAGTACCGTGTTTGGGATGGCCCAGATAGCTTTTGATCTCTTCCTGCAGCGCCGGCTCCGCATTCGCCATCAATTCAAAGCGCAGCTGCGCATACTGGCGCGTGCACTCCATGAACGGCGTGCGGATGACCGATTGCGCCAATTTTCCCGGCATGCACAGCAGCAGGTTGCCGAAAGAATCGAGCAAGGCGGCCGCGTCGCCCTGGCCGCCATCGCGCGCATCCTGCTCCATGGCCGCCTGCAAAAATGGCGCCAGGCCCGCATCAGGCGCATGCGGCGCGCAGCGGTAAGTGAGGGCGTCCGGATAGCGGCGGCGCAGGGCGCGCACCACGGCATGCTCGGACGGCAAGGTGGCCGGGTCGCGCAAGTGCACGTCGTCGCCGGCGTTCAGCAGCTGCATCACCTGCGTCGATGTCGATTCGAACACGAGCGAGCACAGTGCCTGCGTCGCCTCGTGGATGCTCTTGCCGATGAAAAAAGATTTAGGCGCGGCGCCGGAAGGCAGGCGCGCATACTCGGTGGCGCCGCGCACGGCCGGATAACAGAAACTGCGGCCGGCCAGCGCCTGCAACGGCGCCGGCAAGGCCGTGAAACTGGCGCTGCGATCGTAATTGATGCCAGCCTTGACGTCGGGCGCGGCCACCACCACGTTGAAACCGGCCGCCAGAATCGCCCCCGTGCACATGCAGCAGGGGTCGAGCGAGGTGACGATGGTCAGTTCGCCCGGCGGCGGCAAGGGCGTGCCCTTGGCCCGCTCGGCGAAATACCAGTCCACCAGCTGGCGCTCGCCATGCGCGGTGGGATCGAACACCAGGCCCTGGCGCACGACGTTGTTGTGCATCGATTGCAGCACATTGCCGGCGCCATCGAGCAGCACGCCGCCCACGCCGAAGGTACCCTGCGTCTTGGCTGCCATGGCTTCGGCCGCGGCAATCGCCACGGCGGCCTGGATGTCGATCGTCTTGTTCAAGCGGGTGCCATTGCCTAATGGTTACTTCATGTCCAGGTCGGAATTGCCGAAGCCGTGCGGCAGCAGCCAGCCCGCCGTCACTTCCATGATGTCGTTTTTCAGGTTCGTCAGGATTACGGGCAGGTCGGCGCCGCCCATCTCGAACATCACCTGGCGGCAGGCGCCGCATGGCGAAATCGGTTCCGCCGTGTCGCCCGTGACGGCCAGCTTGGCAAAGTCGCCCGGCTTGCAGCCATGCGCGATGGCGCTGAAGAACGCCGTGCGCTCGGCGCAGTTGCACAGGCCATACGCGGCGTTTTCCACATTACAGCCACGGAAGACGCGGCCATCCTTGCACAGCAGCGCCGCGCCCACCTTGAAACGCGAGTATGGCGCGTAGGCCAGTTCGCGGCCAGCGTTGGCTTCGGCGATCAATTCTTGGTTGTTCATTTGATTATTTACCTGTAAAACCCGCAAGGGCTGGGGTCGTACCCTCAGGGTACGACCCCGGACTCTGCTTTGGGGCTAAAAATAGTTACGGTCGTATGGTACGGTAAATCACCGGATTGGCCGCCAGCGCCACCGCGCTGATGGCATACGCTTGCTGGATTTCCCTGACGGCTTGCTGCGCCGCCGCTTCCGTGCGCGCGTGCACCATGGCCAGCGGCTGGCCCACAGACACTGGCTCGCCCAGGCCCACGAGGTCCGTCAGGCCGACGGCGAAATCGATGCTGTCCGTCGGACGGCGGCGGCCACCACCCAGGGCCACCACGGCCAGGCCGATGGCGCGGCAATCGCGCACATTGGCAAAACCGGCCGACAACGCCGGTGCCGGCACGATGAACGGTGCCGTTTCCAGGTGCTTGTCCGGGTTCTCGAGCAGGTCGGCAGGACCGCCCAGGGCAGACACCATGCGCGAGAAGCGCTCGGCCGCTTCGCCCGAATCAAGCGCCGCCATCAATTTCACGCGCGCTTCTTCTTCGCTGCCAGCCAGGCCGCCCAGCACCAGCATCTCGGCGCACAGCGCCAGAGTGACTTCGTGCAGGCGCGCGGGACGCGAGCGGCCCGTCAGGTAATCCATGGCCCCGCGCACTTCCAGCGCATTGCCGGCGTACGGCGCCAGCGATTCGTTCATGTCCGTCAGAATGGCCGACGTCTGCATGCCCGCGCCATTGCCAACGGCGACGATGCTCTCGGCCAGTTCCACCGATTTGTCGTAGCTCGGCATGAAGGCGCCCGTGCCCACTTTGACGTCCATCACCAGCGCATCCAGGCCGGCCGAGAGTTTCTTCGACAGGATGGAGCCGGTGATCATGGCCACCGACTCCACCGTGGCGGTGACGTCGCGGATGCTGTAAAAACGCTTGTCGGCCGGCGCCAGCTGCGCCGTCTGGCCGATGATGGCCACGCCGATCTCCTGCACCACCTTGCGGAACAATTCATTGTCCGGCACCGTGCAATAGCCGGGAATGGCGTCGAACTTGTCCAGGGTGCCGCCCGTGTGGCCAAGGCCGCGGCCCGAGATCATCGGCACGTAGCCGCCGCACGCGGCGACCATGGGGCCCAGCAGCAGGGAGACGACATCGCCCACGCCGCCCGTCGAATGCTTGTCGACGACAGGGCCCGGCAAGTTCAGCGAACGCCAATCCAGCACCTGGCCGGAATCGCGCATGGCCAGGGTAAACGCCACGCGCTCGTCCATGCTCATGTCGTTGAAATAGACGGCCATGCCCAGCGCCGCGATCTGGCCTTCGCTGACGCTGCCGTCAGTGATACCGCGCACGAAAAATTGGATTTCCTCGGCGCTCAGCACGCCCTTGTCGCGTTTCTTGCGAATGATTTCCTGGGTTAACAACATGGAATAACTCCAATCATGAGATCTGGGGTCAGTCCCTGCGGATCTGACCCCAGCTTTGTACCGCTAGTTACCTATCAGACGCCGTAAGGAATCCACACGTTTTTCACTTGCGACGCATGCGCCAGCACGGCACGGCCGCCGCTTTGCGCGGCGCTATACCAGTCGCGGCCCTTCGCGCCGCCTACCCAGGTGCGCTTCAGGGTGCCGGCCGACAGGCGCTCGACTTCCGCGCAACCTTCGGCGGAACCGTCATGGCGCCAGACGGCGTCGATGTCGGCGTGCGTGGCCAGGGTGCGCGCCAGTTCATCGGCGTTGCCGCTGATGATGTTGACGACGCCGCCCGGCAAGTCGGACGTGTCGAAGACCTGGTACAGGTCCAGCGCGGAAAGCGGATGCGCTTCCGACGGCACCACCACCACGCGGTTGCCCAGCGCGATGGCCGGCGCCACCAGCGAAATGAAGCCGAGCAACGGCGCTTCGTTCGGGCAGACGATGCCGATCACGCCAACCGCCTCGTTCAGCGCCACGGTGATGCCTTTCGTTGGCGGCTGGTGCGCCAGGCCGTCGTACTTGTCGGCCCAGGCGGCGTAGTAAAACAGGCGTTCGATCGATGCCTGCACTTCCTTCTCAGGATTCTTACTGCCCGTCATGGCGGCGATGCGGGCGGCAAATTCGTCGGCGCGCGCAGCCAGGTTTTCGGCGATGTAATACAGCACTTGCGCGCGGTTGTGCGCCGTGGCGCTGGTCCAGCCGGACGCTTTATGGGCCGCTTCGACGGCGTTGCGGATGTCCTTGCGGCTGCCCACGCCCACTTCGGCCAGCAGGGCACCATTCGCGCCGAACACAGGCACGCTGTAGGCACTGTCAGGACGCGCCTGCTTGCCGCCGATGTACATCTTGGCCGTGCGGTCGATGGCGAACGGATCGGCTGCCGCCGGTTTCACGCTGCCCTTGGCTTTCGCTTCCACCACCGGCAGGGCCGGACGCGCATCTTCGGCCAGGGCCGTCATGTATTCCAGCATGCCTTCGCGGCCGCCTTCACGGCCGAAGCCCGATTCGCGGTAGCCGCCGAAGCCGCACGCCGCGTCGAACTGGTTGGCGCTGTTGATCCACACCACGCCGGCCTTGATGGCGGGCGCGATGTCCAGCGCCAGGCTGATCGACTCGGTCCACACGCTGGCGGCCAGGCCGTACACCGTGTTGTTCGCCAGTTGCACCGCTTCAGGCGGCGTGCGGAAGCTCATGGTCACCAGCACGGGGCCGAAGATTTCAGCCTGTGCCACGGCGGCCGATGTCGACGCGCCCGTGATCAGGGTCGGCGGGAACCACGAGCCGTCGGCCGGCAGTTCGCATGCCGGTTGCCACACGTCGCAGCCTTCGGCACGGGCCGAGTCGACCAGCGCGGCGATGCGCTGGCGCTGCACGGGGTCAACCAGCGCGCCCACGTCCATCGATTTGTCCAGCGGCGAGCCGAGGCGCAGGTTTTCCATGCGTGCGCGCACCTTGTTCAGGAAGCGCTCCTGGATCGATTCCTGCACCAGCAGACGCGAACCGGCACAGCACACTTGCCCCTGGTTGAACCAGATCGAGTCGACCAGGCCTTCCACGGCGCCGTCCAGGTCCGCGTCTTCGAAGACGATGAATGGCGACTTGCCGCCCAGCTCCAGGGACAGCTTCTTGCCGCTGCCGGCCGTCGCTTCGCGAATCAAACGGCCCACTTCCGTGGAGCCCGTAAACGCGATCTTGTCGACGCCAGGATGGTTGACGATGGCCGAGCCCACGCGGCCGTCGCCGGTGACGATGTTGACCACGCCGGCCGGCACGCCAGCCTGCACGCACAGTTCGGCGAACAGCATGGCGGTCAGCGACGTGAATTCGGCCGGCTTGAAGACGACCGTGTTACCGGCCGCCAGGGCCGGGGCAATTTTCCACGACAGCATCAGCAGGGGGAAATTCCACGGCACGATCTGGCCCACCACGCCCACGGCGCGGTAGTCGGCGAATTCTTCCGACTGCAGCTGCGCCCAGCCGGCGTGATGGTAGAAATGGCGCGCGGCCAGCGGCAGGTCGATATCGCGCGTTTCGCGGATGGTCTTGCCGTTGTCCAGGGTTTCCAGCACGGCGAACAGGCGCGAATGCTTTTGCAGCAGGCGGGCCAGCGCGTACATGACTTTCGCGCGGCCGTGGCCGCCCATGCCCTGCCATACCGGCAGCGCGCGGCGCGCCGCTTCCACGGCCCGTTCCACGTCGGCGTCGGTCGCTTGCGTCAATTCGGCCAGCTGCACGCCATCCGCAGGATTGGTCGAGGCGAACAGCTCGGCCGGCTCGCTCCAGGCATTGTCGATGAACAAACCGAATGTGCGCTGGTGGCCTTCGAGCCACGCCTGCGCTTCTTTTTGACTTTCGGGAGCAGGGCCGTAGTCCATAGTAGTGAGAATCTCGTTAATTGTTGGCATGACGATTGTTCTTTAAGGTTGTGCGTGACGATGATTGGCCGAGTAGCTGCCGGTGACGTAGTGCTCGAGCTGGCGCTCGATGTCGGTCAGCAGGCTGGAAGCGCCGATGCGGAACAGGTGCGGCTGCAGCCATTCGTTGCCCAGTTCTTCCTTCATCAGGGTCAGGTATTGCAGCGCGCTCTTGGCCGAGCTGACGCCGCCGGCCGGCTTGAAGCCCACCTGGAAACCCGTCTGCTCATGGTATTCGCGGATCGTGCGCACCATCGTCAGGGCCACGGGGATGGTGGCGTTCACGCCCTCTTTACCGGTGGAGGTCTTGATGAAATCGGCGCCCGCCATCATGCAGACCCACGACGCCTTGGCCACGTTTTCCATGGTCAGCAAGTCGCCCGTGGCGAGAATCGCCTTCACGTGCGCTTCGCCGCAAGCCTTGCGGTAGGCCAGCATTTCATCGTACAGCACTTGCCAGTTGCCGTTCAGGACGTGCTGGCGCGTGATGACGATATCGATTTCAGAAGCGCCGGCGGCGACCGACAGTTCGATCTCGCGCAGCTTCGTTTCCATGCTCGTCAGACCGGCAGGAAAACCCGTCGACACGGCAGCGATGGGCAAGCGGCCCTGGATGACCTTCACGGCCGGCTGGATCATCTCGTGGTACACGCACACGGCGCCGGTGCTCAGTTGCGTCAGGCCCAGTGCGGCCATCAGGTCGGCGCGCAGCGGGCGCATGGCCTTCATGCACAGGCGTTCCACGCGGCCCGGCGTATCGTCGCCGCCCAGGGTGGTCAGGTCGATCATCTGGATGGCTTTCACCAGCCAGGCGGCCTGGTATTCCTTTTTTACCGTACGGCGGTTCGCCAGGCTGGCCGCGCGGCGGTCCGTCGCGGCGCGGTTGACGCGGATCTGGTTGATCCAGCCCAGGTCGAGGCCGACGGCCTCGTTACGCTTGAATTCGGGGTGCATGAGTGTCATAACAAGCTGGTTCCATTAGCAAGTGGTGGTACGCCAAGGTGCTTGGCGAGGGTTTGGCCAATATCGGAGAAGGTCTCGGAAATACCCAGTGCGCGCGGGGCGACGCCGGGGCCGAAGAAGATCATCGGTATATGTTCGCGGGTGTGGTCGGAGCCGTGCCAGGTCGGGTCGCAGCCATGGTCTGCCGTGATCACGACCAGGTCGCCATCCTTGAGCTTGGCCATGAATTCCGGCAGGCGCGCATCCATTTCGCGCAGCGCATCGGCATAGCCTTCGACGTTGCGGCGGTGGCCGAAGGCCTGGTCGAAATCGACGAAGTTCACAAAAGTGAGCGACTTGTCCTGCACTTCATCGGCCGTCTTCAGCAGCGCTTCGAACAGTGCCATGTTGTCGACGCCCTTGACGACTCTGGAGATGCCCTGGGTAGCGAAAATGTCGCTAATCTTGCCCAGGCCGACCACTTCGCCGCCCGCATTCTTGACGTGGTCGAGCAGGGTCGGCGCGGGTGGCGCGACGGCGTAGTCGTGGCGGTTGGACGTGCGCGTGTAGTTGCCATTGCTGCCCGTGAACGGGCGGGCGATGACGCGGCCGATGTTGTACGGCTCGACCAGCTTGAAGGCCATTTCGCACACCTGGTACAGGCGCTCGAGGCCGAACGATTCTTCGTGCGCGGCGATCTGCATCACCGAGTCGCCCGAGGTATAGATGATCAGCTTGCCGGTGGCGACGTGTTCATCGCCATGCTTGTTGATGATGTCCGTGCCCGAGGCATGGCAGTCGCCGAGGAAGCCCGGCACGCCCGACAGGGCCTTGAGCTTGTCGGTCAGGTCGGCGGGGAACGATGGCGTCGTGCGGGGAAAATATCCCCAGTCGAATTCGACGGGCACGCCGGCGATTTCCCAGTGGCCGCTCTGGGTGTCCTTGCCGGTGGAACGCTCGCGCGCCGCGCCGTAGGCGCCGGTAAAACCGTCGCGCTGGTCGAAGCCGGTGGCCCATTCGCCGCTGGCCAGGTGCGCGGCGGCTCCCAGTCCCAGGCGTTCCATGTTCGGGAGTTTCAAGGTCTTGCCGCTTTTGGCGACAGTGCTGGCAATGTGGCCAAAGGTATTGGCACCTGCGTCGCCATACTTGGCGGCGTCTGGCGTCGCGCCAAGGCCGAAGGAATCAAGCAGGAGGATAAATGCGCGTGACATGATAAGGCTCGCTTTATGGAGTGATGCGGGGTGATGCGGACAGTGTAGGCCGGTTTTTCCCGGCCTGCCGCGCGGCAGCGCCGGTGGCCGGCGCGCCGCTGCTGCGTAAAAAAGGGCTTAGGCTTGCGGTTTTTCAGCGACCTTGGCCAGGAAAGCCAGAATCAGCTTGACCAGGTCTTTCGCGCCGATGGCCGCGTATTTCAGGGTTTGCTCGTGCGACAGGGCGAACGGCGACATGCCTTCGGCCAGGTTGGTGATGACGGACACGCCCACCACTTTCAGGTCGCAATGGCGGGCCGAGACCACTTCCGGCACCACCGACATGCCGACCGTGTCGGCGCCCAGGCGGGCCATCATGCGGATTTCCGCGGCCGTCTCGAAGTTCGGGCCCGGGTAGGCGACGAACACGCCTTCGTGCAGGGTGATGCCGTTCGAGGCAGCCGTGTCCGCGACCAGCTTGCGCAAGTCCGCATCGTAGGCGTTGGCCATGCTGAAGAAGCGCGGGCCGAAGCGGTCGTCGTTCGGGCCGACCATCGGCGTGCCTGGCAGCAGGTTGATGTGGTCGCTGATGGCGACCAGGCTGCCGGCGTCCACTTCAGGGCGCAGGGAACCGGCGGCGTTGGTGACGAACAGCATTTCGCAGCCCAGCAGTTTCAGGGTGCGGATGGCGCTCGTCATCACGCCCATGCCATATCCTTCGTAGAAGTGGCCACGGCCCTTCATGCAGACGACGGCGACGCCCGACAGGGTGCCGATCACCAGTTCGCCGGCGTGGCCGTGCACGGTGCTGATCGGGAAGCCTGGCAATTCGTCAAAGCTGATGCTGACGGCGTCCGTCATCTGCTCGGCCAACACGCCCAGGCCGGAGCCGAGGATCATCGCCACGCGCGGCTTGAAATTTTCAGGAGCGCGGGCACGGATGATTTCGGCGGCGTGGAAAGGGGTGTTGTTCGACATGGTTATCCTCTGTTTGACTAATGATGATGGTTGCTGCCTGCGCGGCCGTGTCCGGTGAAGGACTGCGGCCCAGGTATCGGGTAAGTATGGTGTTACAGGTATATCGAAATGCGTATTGCCATTGAGGCTATCCCAGTAGATGAATACATCCCCTGCTGGCGCACCTCAGAAGCGGGGACTGCGTTGATCGTCGTCGCGTGGCTCGCCACGCTTCCTCCTCACGCCTTATCCGCGCTCCTGATGCACTGCCAGCAGAAGACGCTCCCTACTGGGATAACCTCTATTTGCCGCCACTATGCATCAAACGGAATATGTATGGCAAATACCATTTTTCTTGCCCATTTATACAATTCAAATATAAATGGCCGATATTATAGTCGAGACAAGCCCAGGTTCGCCATGCCCGGGAAATGCTTGCATACAAGCTCCATACGACGACTTTTGGCGCACGCCCGATACGAACTTCACACACGCTTGACACCAACAAGACAAATGTTTACAGTTCCGGACAAATGTTTAAACCTCAGCGAAAACCTTGTGACCGATAGCAATAAAAAAGACCAGTTGTACACGCTGATCCGCAACAACCCCTTCATCTCGCAGCAAGACCTGGCGAGCGAACTGGGCTTGTCGCGCTCGGCCGTCGCCGGCCACATCGCCGGCCTCATCCGTGAGCGGCGCCTGCTGGGACGTGCCTACGTGCTGCCCGACAGCCGCCCCGTGCTGTGCATAGGCGCCGCCAACCTCGACCGCAAGATGCGCACCCTGGCGACCCTGCAGATGGGCACCTCGAATCCCGTGCGCTCGGAAGAAGTGTTTGGCGGCGTGGGCCGCAACATCGCGGAAAACCTGGCCCGCCTGTCGATTCCCGTGGCCCTGCTGACGGCACTGGGCGACGATGCGGCCGGCCACGCCCTGCAGACGCACGCGGAAGACGCGGGCATCGACATGCGCGGCAGCTTGCATTTAAGCAACACCAGCAGCGGCACCTACACGGCCGTGCTCGACGAACATGGCGAAATGCTGCTGGCGATGGCCAACATGCAACTCTACGAACAGCTGACGCCGGCCTTTTTGCACAGCCGCCAGCCGCAGCGCGCCGCCGCCGCCCTCACCGTCTGCGACCTGAACCTGGGCCACGACAGCGTGCAGGCACTGCTGGCCGACGCGCGCCAGGACGCGGCGCACGCGACGCCGCTCGTCATCGTCGCCGTCTCGCAACCGAAGATGGCGCACCTGCCGCAAGACCTGACGGGCTTGTACCTGCTGATCCTCAACCGGGGCGAACTGGAAACGCGCGTGGCGCGGGCCTTGCCCACGGCAGCCGAGCTGCGCGCCGCCTGCCGCGAAGTGCAGCGCCAGGGCGCGCGCCAGGTGATCGTCACCTGCGGCGGCGAAGGCGTGTATTTCACGGATGGCGACAGCCTGGACGCGCCTATCGTGCACCTGGCCGCGCGCGAAGTGGACGCCGTCGATGTGACGGGCGCCGGCGACGCGTTTTCCGCAGCCGTCTGCTGGTCGCTGTACCACGACAGCAGCGATTTGAAACTGGCGTGCCGGCGCGGCCTGAAGCTGGCCGCCATGACCCTGGAATCGGCTGCCACCGTCTCCCCTCAGATTTCCGCCGGCGCGCTCGACAACATTGACGACACCGACCTGGCGCCGCCTCCCCCTACCCTCTTTCAACAGGATTAAACATGACCCAATTACAGAATTTCCTCTTGTTCTCGCAAGAAGTACTCGACGCGCGCGCCGCCGGCAAGGCCATCGTGGCGCTGGAGTCGACCATCATTTCGCACGGCATGCCGTATCCGCAAAACGTGGAAATGGCGCGCGAAGTGGAGCAGATCATCCGCGACGGCGGCGCCGTGCCGGCCACCATCGCCATCATCGATGGCAAGATCTGCGTGGGCCTGTCGCCGGAACAGCTGGAATTGCTGGGCACCTCGCCCGACGCCATGAAGGTCAGCCGCCGCGACTTGCCGTTCGTGCTGTCGCAAGGCAAGCTGGGCGCCACCACCGTGGCCGCCACCATGATCTGCGCGGAACTGGCCGGCATTTCCGTGTTCGTCACGGGCGGCATCGGCGGCGTGCACCGCGGCGCGGAAACCAGCTTCGACATTTCCGCCGACTTGCAGGAACTGGCGCAAACGTCGGTGGCCGTCGTCTGCGCGGGCGTCAAATCCATCCTCGACATCGGCCTGACCCTGGAATACCTGGAAACCCATGGCGTGCCCGTCATCAGCGTGGGCCAGGAAGGTTTTCCCGCCTTCTTCACGCGCGAAAGCGGCTTCAAGGCCGATTTCCGCCTCGACACGGCCGCCGAACAGGCCGCCTTCATCGGCACCAAGTGGCAGCTGGGCTTAAAGGGCGGCGTGGTCGTCAGCAACCCCGTGCCGGCCGCGCAAGCCATGCCCAAGGAAGAGATCGATGCGATCACCACCCAGGCGCTGCAGGAAGCGGACGCGGGCGGCGTGAAAGGCAAGCAAGTCACGCCATTCCTGTTGTCGCGCATCAAGCAACTGACGGATGGCCGCAGCCTGGCGACGAATATCGCGCTGGTCAAGCACAATGCGCAAGTCGGCACGGCGCTGGCCATTGCCATGCAGGCAGTCGTGGCACGATAATAGGACCGCTGTAAAGAAAGCGCGCGCGCCTTCACGGGTTCGCGCGCCGTTCCATCGCCTAGCAACACGCAACGCCAAGGAAAGCATGTCCATCGATCTGAAACAGTTAAAGTATTTTCTTGCCGTTGCCGAGGAGAAAAGCTTCAGCCGCGCCGCCGAGCGCCTGCATATCTCGCAGCCGCCCCTGAGCCAGCAGATCATGAAACTGGAAAGCGAACTGGGCGTGCGCCTGTTTGCGCGCACCACGCGCACGTTCGAGCTGACCGTGGCGGGCAAGGCGCTGATGAACGAGGCGGCCGACCTGCTGGCCAAGATGCGCATGACCATCGACACCATCCGCCAGATCGACCGCGGCGAAGTGGGCCGCTTGCGCGTGGGCATCGTTGGCTCGGCCATGTGGGGCCCCATCCCCAGCCTGCTGGAAGAATTCCAGACCAAATTCCCCCGCGTCACCTGGACCATCCATGAATTCGGTCCCACGGTGCAATACGAAGCCTTGCGCGCCAAGCAGATCGACGTCGGTTTCTGGCGCGAACCCAAGCTCAACGATGACGACTTGCGTCACGACAATCTGCGCCAGGAACTGTGCTTCCGCGAAAACGTCTGCGTGGCCGTCAATGAACACCATCCGCTGGCGAAAAACACGGCCATCGAGCTGATCGACATCGCCCACGAGCCCATGCTCTCCTTGAATCTGGATAAATCCGCGTTTCCCCGCTACCTGGTGCAATGCTGCATCAATGCCGGTTTCGAACCCGTGATTTTCCAGGAAGCGAGCGAACCGCAGACCCTGCTGGCCATGGTCGGCGCGGGCCTGGGCGTGACCCTGGTGCCGGAAACAACGAGCCGCATCGGCTGGCCCGGCGTGGTGTTTCTGCCAATCAAGACCAATCCCCCATCGGCCAACCTCTACATCAGCTATACCACGCTGGACGACGCCCCCGTCGTGCGGGCCTTTTTGAATATCCTCAATCCCCCGGCCGCCTAATCTGCGGAACCCCTGCGGCACCAGCTATTTATATGCATTGCATATAAATACATAAACAAAAACGTATTTGTCATACATATCTGGCATGATGCATAGTGATTCGGACGCCCATCGCGGCGCCGGTTCCGTGCTTGCCCTGCCCGTCCACTGACGGCGCATCCCAGCCCGCTCCGGCAGCCCCATTCGATGTTGTACCTATAAAAGAGACGGGGCGCGACTGTTGCATGAGCATCACACTGACGACATAAAAGCATACGAGGCCAGCAATGATCTTGTGCAATACAGTGCAATGTTGATAAGGAATTATCACCTCATGCATCAAAAACAGGCTAAATCGGCCCCAAATTATATGTTTCACCTATAAAAAATATACAATATCGATCTTCCAGGAGCCAATTCATGAAACTTACACAATTTAGTTTGACGATCGCAGCCGTATTTCTGACTGCTCAAGCGTCCGCGGCTACCCCAAAACTGGGTGTCGTGTATGACGCGGGCGGCAAGTTCGACAAGTCGTTCAACCAATCCGCTTTCGAAGGCGCATCGCGCTTCAAAAAAGACACGGGCATTTCCTTCATCGAAGTGCAGGCATCGAGCGATACGCAGGCTGAACAGGTCATGCGTGGCCTGGCCCGCAAAAAACTCGACATGATCGCCGCCATCGGCTTTGCGCAAACGCAAGCCGTGCAAAAGGTTGCCAAGGAATTTCCGAACGTGAAATTCGTGCTGATCGACGGCCAGGCCGCCGGCAGCAACGTCAATTCCGTCGTCTTCAAGGAAGAAGAAGGCTCCTACCTGGTGGGCGTGGCTGCGGCCATGGCCAGCAAAAGCAAGAAAGTCGGCTTCATCGGCGGCATCGATATTCCATTGATCCGCAACTTCGCCTGCGGCTACGCGCAAGGCGTCAAGGCCGTCAATACGAAGGCGGAAATCACGCAAAACATGGTCGGCACCACGTCCGGCGCCTGGAATGACCCGGCCAAAGGTGGCGAACTGGCCCGCTCGCAATTCGAGCGCGGCGTCGATGTCGTCTTCGCCGTCGCTGGCGGCAGCGGCATGGGCACCCTGCAAATGGCCAAGGAAAAAGGCAAGCTGGCCATCGGCGTCGATTCGAACCAGAATCATCTGTATCCAGGCAGCATCCTGACCTCGATGGTCAAGCGCGTCGACAACACCGTCTATGACAGCTTCATGCAAGTCAAGAACGGCACCTGGAAGGGCGGCGTCAGCTATAAAGGCTTGAAAGAAGGCGGCGTGGATTGGGCGCTCGACGCGAACAACCGCAAGCTGATCACGCCGGAAATCGAAAAGCGCGTGTTGGGTGCGCGTAAGGACATTATCGATGGCAAGATCAAAGTGATCGATTACCGCGTCGGCAGCAGCTGCCCGGTTTAATTTTCCTCCGTATCTTTTAGCGCGCCGCCGGGGCCAGTCTCCGCGCGGCGCGTTTCCATGAAACTATCCAGTTATGAACCTATGCAGCCAGCAGTAGAATTTCGCAGCATTTCCAAGCAGTTTGGACATGTGAAGGCGAACGCCGACGTCAGCTTCTCCATCGCCAAGGGCAGTATCCATGGCCTGGTGGGGGAAAATGGCGCCGGCAAATCGACCTTGATGAGCATCCTGTACGGATATTACCGTGCCGACGGCGGAGAAATCTTGCTCGACGGAAAAGTACAGCCTATCCGCAACAGCCAGGAAGCGATCAACCTCGGCATCGGCATGGTGCACCAGCACTTCATGCTGGTCGAGAACTTCACCGTCCTCGACAATATCATGCTGGGCACGGAAGGCGGTTTTCGCCTGGCCAGCCACCGCACGGAAGCGGAAGCCAAGCTGCGCGAGATTTGCGCGCGCTACCGCCTCGACGTCGACCCGCTGGCGAAGATCGAAGACCTCTCCGTCGGCGCGCAGCAGCGCGTGGAAATCCTCAAGCAGATTTACCGCAGCGCCAACATCCTGATCCTCGACGAGCCGACGGCCGTGCTGACGGCTCAGGAAACGGCATCGCTGTTTGAAATCCTGCGCCTGTTCAAGGAACAGGGCAAGACCATCATCCTGATCACGCACAAGCTGCAAGAGATCCTGGAAATCACCGACAACGTCACCGTCATGCGCGGCGGCACGGTGGTGGGCGCCGTGGCGACCGCGGGCACCTCGAAAGAGGAACTGGCCAACATGATGGTCGGCCGCCCCATCCAGAGCCACTTGCCGCGCGGCCCCTACAATCCGGGCGCCACGGTGCTGGAAGTGGACGGGCTGCAACTGGCCGACGAGCAACAAGTCAAATTGCTGGCCGACATCGGCTTCAACTTGCGCGCCGGCGAAATCGTCGCCATCGCGGGTGTTTCCGGCAATGGCCAGAGCGAGCTGCTGGAAATCCTGTCGGGCATGCGCTTGCCCACCTCGGGCAAGCTGCGCTTCCTGGACAAGGACTTGCCGTTTGCCAAGCGCCACGATGCCGACGGCTTGCCGCTGGCCTTCCGCGAACTGGGCATCGCCCACATTCCGGAAGACCGCTTGCGCGATGGCGTGGTGAAAAATTTCTCCGTCATGCAGAACACCATCCTCGGCTATCAGGACCGGCTGAAGAACCGCTGGGGCTTGTTCAACTTCAAGGCCATCGGCGCCCGCTGCGCGGAACTGCTGAAGACTTTCGACGTGCGCCCGGCCAATCCGGATCTGCGCATCGGCTTGTTGTCGGGCGGTAACCAGCAAAAGGTGGTGATCGCGCGCGAAGTGCTGGCCAAGCCGAAACTGATGCTGGTGGGCCAGCCCACGCGCGGCGTCGACATCGGCACCATCGAAAGCATCCATACGCAATTGCTGGCCCTGCGCGACGCGGGCGTGGCGATCCTGCTGGTGTCCGTCGAACTGGAAGAAGTGCGGGCGCTGGCCGACCGCATTCTCGTCATGTGCGGCGGACGCATCACCGGCGAACTGAAAATTGAAGAATTCGATACCACCCGCATCGGTCTGTTGATGGGGGGAATGCATAAATCATGAATAACGACTTGCCACGCTGGGCGACAGCCTTTGTCATGCCCATGTTAAACCTGCTGTCGGCCTTGCTGGTCGCGGCCCTGGTGATTTATATGCTGGGCGAAGACCCGGCCGAATCGCTGTCCATCCTCGTCCACAGCGCCATCCTCAATCCGGAAGGTTTGAGCTACACCCTGTTCTACGCCAGCACCTTCATCTTCACGGGCCTGTCGGTCTCCGTGGCGATGCAGGCCGGGCTGTTCAATATCGGTTCCGAAGGCCAGATGTACATCGGTGGCCTGGGTATCACATGCGCCATGCTGGCGTTCGATCAATCGCTGTCCGCCTGGGCCTTGATTCCCGTGGCCATGATTAGTGCAGCCGTCTTTGGCGCGCTGTGGGGCTTCCTGCCCGGCTACCTGCAAGCGAAGCGCGGCAGCCATATCGTGGTCACCACCATCATGTTCAACTTCATCGCCGCCAGCCTGATGAACTTCGTGATCGTGAAATACCTGATCCCGCCGGGCGAGCAGAATACGGCCAGCCGCGTGTTTGCGGAAAGCGGCGAAATGCCGCGCCTCTCCACCTGGTTCCCGTCCTTGGGCGACACGCCGCTGAACATCAGTTTTATCCTGGCGATCGCCGCGCTGGTGATCTACGGCGTGATGGTCTGGCGCTCGTCGTGGGGCTTCAAGCTGCGCGCCACGGGCCTCAACAAGCATGCGGCCCACTACGCGGGCGTGTCGATCAGCAAGATGATCATCATCGTCATGCTGATCTCGGGCGCGCTGGCGGGCCTCGGCGCCGTCAATTCCATCATGGGTTCGACGCACTATCTGTCGCTCAACTTCGTCGGCGGCGCCGGCTTCATCGGCATCGCCATCGCCCTGATGGGCCGCCAGCATCCGGTCGGCATCTTCCTGTCGGCCGTGCTGTTCGGCGCGCTGATCCAGGGTGGCTTCGATCTGTCGCTGGAAAAACCGAATATCCCGACGGAAACCTTCATTTTCATCCAGGGCTTGATCATCCTGTTCTGCGGCGCCATGGAAAACTTCTACGCACCGGCCATTTCCGCCCTGCTCAAGCGCACAAAAGGCTAACACCATGACACTCGACGACTTTCATTTCGCCAGCATCCTGGTATCGACCGTGCGCAATGCGCCCGTCCTGATCTTTGCCGCCATGGCCGGCCTGTTCGCCGAACGCAGCGGCATGATCGACATCGGCCTGGAAGGCAAGATCCTGGCCAGCGCCTTCGCTTCCGCCGCCGTGGCCTACACGACGCAAAACCCGTATTACGGCATGGCCGCCGGCATGCTCGTCTGCGTCGCCCTGGCCCTGCTGCAGGCGTATGTCAGCATCACGCAAAAAGGCAACCAGCTGGTGGCCGGCATGGCGATCAATATCGCCATGAGCGGACTGACGTTTGTGCTGGCGCAATTTTTCTTCCAGCAAGGTGGTCGCACGCCCGACCTCGGTTCGGCGCGCCTGTTTGACGTCGTCTTGCCGGGCACGCAGTACGTGGAACACATTCCCTTCATCGGCTGGGTGTATGCCCACCTGATCGGCGGCCATTCCATCCTCGTCTACGTGGCGTTCCTCTTGATCCCGCTCGTGCACTGGCTGCTGTACCACACGCGTTTCGGCCTGCGCCTGCGCGCCTGCGGCGAAAACCCGCACGCGGCCGACTCGGCCGGCGTGAGCGTGGAAGCGACGCGCTACCTGGCCATGCTGGTGGCCGGCATCCTGTGCTCGTTCTCGGGCGCGTATCTGGCCATCGTGCAAAGCGGCTTCTTCCTGCGCGACATGTCGGCCGGTGCCGGCTACCTGGCCCTGACGGCCATGGTGTTCGGCAACTGGCGTCCCGTCTACACCTTCCTCGGCTGTCTGATGTTCGGCTTCTTCGCCGCCATCCAGATCCAGATTGAAGGCGTGGACTTGCCCGTCGTGGGCCGCATTCCCGGCTCGCTGATCCAGATGGTGCCGTACGTGGTCACCGTGATCGTGCTGGCGGGCCTGATGGCGAAATCCATCGCGCCGAAGGCGATCGGCATCCCCTTTGTGAAGTCCCGTTAAGAGGCCATCACGTCATAAAAAAAAGCGAAGCCCGCGGGCTTCGCTTTTTTTACGCCTGCGCAATCTCGTCCAGCGAGAAATACACGGGCAAGCCAAGATCCAGCGCCACCGCCACCATCTGGTCGGCTCCCTGCGACGCGCCACCGATGCGCAGCACGGCATCACAATGGCTGAGTAAACGCGTCGCATGCGCGTGGAACAGTTCTTCGTACACAAGATCGCCCACCCGGGTGGAACCGGCCAGCGCCAGCATGGGCAAGGCCAGCCATTCACCGAGCACGGGCATGTGTCCCTTGGCATACAGCGGCAGGCAAACAGCTTGCATGGCGTCCACATTGCGCTGCATCAAGAGCGGATCGTCGCCCGTGCCGGAACGGTAGGGGCCGGCAACCAGTATCTGCATGCCACGTTTGACCGGCATCAACTGCAATTGCGCATGCTGCAGCAGCATGATGGTCTTGCCGTCGCAGATGCGGCCATCGGCCACCATCTGCAGCGCCTGCGCCAGGGGCAGTTCCAGCACTTCGATATCCTCGCCCTCGTGCGCCAGGCCGCCGCCGTCGCCGATGCGGCTGGCTGGGTCGTATTCGGCGACAAAGAAATGCAGGCGCTCCGTCACGGAGCCGGGGCTCATGAAAGCCTGGAATATCTTGCGCACCTGTCCCACGCGGTAACCGGTTTCCTCTTCCACCTCGGCGCGGATGCGCTGTTCCGCGCTGGCCTCTTCCAGCAAGCCGGCCGCTGATTCGATGAGGAAGCCGTCGTGGCCTTCGCGGTAGGTGGGAAAGCGGAACTGGCGGATCAGAATCACCGTGCGTTTTATCTTGTTGTAGAGCAGGATCGTGGCGCCATCGCCACGGTCATAGGTTTCCCGCGTCTGCGTCTGCCACTGGCCATCACGGCGCAGATAGTCGAACGTCGTCTTTTGCAACAGATACCAGTCGTGCGACAGGGTCTGCACGCCCTGAATGCGTACCCGTTGCTGTTCCATATCTTCTTCACGCATAGTCTCTCCTTGTGCTTGTATATGCTTGCCTTGGCCGACTTTATCATGCAAACTCGTGCAATATCAAGAATTAACAAGAAAAACCATGCTGACACATCAACGCAAACAATACCTGCTGGATTTGCTCCAGCGCGAAGGGCAGATCGTCGCCAAGGCCGTCAGCGATAGCCTGGGCTTGTCGGAAGACACGATACGGCGCGACCTGCGCGAGCTGGCGAAAGAAGGGCGATTGGAGCGCGTGCATGGCGGCGCCCTGCCCTTGCTGCCGCGCTCGCCCGCGCTGGCGCCGTTTGCGGGACGCGAACAGATTTCAACCGAAGCCAAGCCCGCCATCGGCCGCGCGGCGGCGGCCATGATACAGACGGGGCAAGTGGTGTTCCTCGATGGCGGCACGACCGCCGTGCAACTGGCGCGCCAGCTGCCGCGGGAGTTGCGCGCCACCATCGTCACGCACAGCCCGTCGATTGCCGTCGAACTGGTGAATCACCCATCGATCGAAGTGCTGATGCTGGGCGGGCGCCTGTACAAGCACTCGATCGTGGGCGTCGGCGCGGCGACCGTGGAAGCCATCGGCCGCATGCGCGCCGACCTGTATTTCATGGGCGTGTCCAGCCTGCATCCACAGGCTGGCATCACCACCGGCGATTACGAAGAAGCATGCGTGAAACGCGCGCTCAGCGAAGCGTCAAGCCGCACCGTCGTGCTGGCCTCGCCGGAAAAGTTCAATACGGCCTCGCCATTCCAAATCGCCCCCTTGAGCCAGGTCAACGACATCATCGTGCACCGCGACGTGGACGACGCGCTGGTCGCGCCCTACCGCGAGATGGGAATCGCCATCATCCTGGCATGAAAAAAGCGGCCCGCAGGCCGCTTTCGAATGCCAGCTTACTGCGGCCAAATCGCCTGCAGCACGGCCGCCAGGTGATAGCCGCCCTCGATCAGCTGCTGCTTCGCCAGCGCCGAGCTGGGCACCGGATAATTATCGGGCACCGTCAAGCTCCAGACGTTGTAGGCCTCGCCCTTGCGGCTGGTCTGCTGCGTAGCCGGGCCGGCCACCACGTCCGTGAAGGCAATCTTTGACGCCGCCAGCGAGGCATCGGCCCACTGATACGGCCAGGTGGCGGGGTCGCCGCTATTCGCGCTGACCACAGGCGCGCTGGCGATCACGGTGCGGGCAAACTGCTGCGGCGTGCGCGTGCTCAGGCGGCGCATGGCGTAGTCGACCACGGTCGTGTCCCAATACGAATGCAGTGGCTTGGTGGGCGACTTCGGATAGCTGCTGGCCGGCTTGGCCGTGCCATCTTCGGCCGGCAGCGGCGCGGGAATCACGGCGTCCGACAGCGCCGTCATCTTCGCATCGTCGAGCAGCAAGTCGTTGCCGCCGCGCGCATTGAAAATGGCGACGTCGTCAATCTGCGCCTGTGTGGCAGGCACAAAGAACTGGCCATCCTTGCCGAGAAACGCATTGCCCACATGCAGCGGCTGATGGATATCGCCCACCATGTGCGTGATCAAGATCAAGGCTTCGCGCTGGCTGAAGCCATGCGGATTGCTGGCTGCATCGGCCTTGCCTTGCAACACCAGGATCGCCTGCTTGAGCGTTTGCACGATATCGTCATCGGCCGTGCCCACGCCATGGTCATGGTAGTGCGCGTTCTGGAACGGCACATTCGTGTAATGGTATTCGCCATGCTTGGGGTTGGCCGCCACATAGGTCAGCATTTCCGGCGATTGCGGGCCGCAATACGTGCCCTTCACACAATCGGGCCAGTTGGCGATCTTTTCCAGGCTTTCGCCAGGCAGCAGCAATTTGGCCACTTGTGCCTGGGCGGCACTGCCCTTGAGCAATTGATCGGCGATGGCGCCCACGGCGCGGTGGCCATCGTTGCCCCAGGCCAGCACATTACCGGAGGCAAAAGCGGCGCCCAGCGCCAGCACGCAAAGTAATTTTTTCATGTTCACCCTTACTCCTTGTCTTGCGGCGCAGCCTTGGCCGGCTTCGGATACTGCTTGTTGATGTCGATCGGCTGCGCATACGCCGAGCTCCACGTCTGCTCATGCAGCGCGGCAATGCGCTGCGCCATGGCGTCATTGCGCAGCACCACTTCCAGGTTGCGCGACAGGTCGAAGTAACCGCCCGCCCAGTTGCTCGTGCCGACCCAGGCCAGCTTGCCGTCGATGCTCATGGTCTTGCTGTGGATCACGCGCGCGAACGGGATGAACCCCGTCGACGCCGTGGGAATCGTCACGATGCGGATTTCCACGTTCGGCACCAGGGCCAAACTCTTCAGATAGGCGATGGCCGGCGCTTCCGTGTTCCAGGCGGACACCATCAGCTTGATCTTCACGCCACGCTGGGCGGCGGCGCGCACGGCGTTGTCGATCACGGCGTAGTACGGCCGCGTGCGGTTCGGGCCGTAGGACAGGGGCGCATAGTCGAGCAGCTGAATGCGCACTTCGCTTTTCGCTTCCGCCAGCAAGGCGGGCAAGCCCGTTTCCGAGTCGCCCACGCCGGCCGGGTTGTACGCGTTCGGGCTGGCCAGCAGGAAAGCGTTTTGCGCGTAGTTGGCCGGCACGACCTTGCTGTTGAGCACCGTGGCGCGGCTGCCCTGCGACGTCAATGCCTGGGCTTGCCAATCCTGCTCGAAGATGGCTTGCACCTGGCTGACCATGGCGGCTTCCGTGATCTTCAAGCCCGTCTCATGGATGTGTTCGAACGAGCGCCAGTCGAAATTCTGGCTGCCGATGTATGCCACCCGGCCATCGACGGCCAGGTATTTCGCATGCACGATGCCGTTGCCCGTGATTTTATTGAAGTCGATGAGGCGCAAGTCCAGGTTTGGAATCGCCTTGATCCGGGCGATGGTGGCCGCTTCCGACAGGCCCACGCCCTTCTGGTCCAGCAGGAAGCGGATCTTCACGCCGCGCTGGCCGGCGGCCGTCAGGCTGGCCAGCACCTTTTCAAAAGCCGTGCCCGGCTTGCTGACGGCATAGAACTGGGCGATGACGATCTCTTTCCTGGCCGAATCGAACAACTCGCTCCATACGGCAACGGGTTCGCGCAAGTCGGGATTGGTCAACGTGGTTTCCACGGGCGAAGTGTGCACCAGCTCAAAGCCGGGAATGGTGAAATCCGCGTGGGCCGGGCCCGCGAACAGGGTAGTGACGAGCAGGGAAACAAATAAGCGACGCATGGTTTTTCCTTGTAAGTTATTTGACGCGCACGATGCGGCCAGCCGCGACGGCGCTGCCCGCCGGCTTGCCGGCGCGGGCACGGTCGATCAGGTAATTGCTGAAGGCATCGATGTCGCGCACGCCCGTGTCCAGGCGGCGCGTGCCGGCCGCCAGCACGGTAAAGCGGTCGCCGCCGCCGGCCAGGAAACTGTTGGCGGCGACTCTGTATTGTTGATTGTCATCAATCGCCATGCCATTGAGCATGATGCTGCCGGGCAGCACGCGCTGGCCCTGCGGCCGCGTGCTGTCCCAGCGGTAGGTAAAACCTTCGGATACTTGCAGCAGATTGCCCTCGCCTGCTTCTTCGCCCGGCCATTGCTGCTCGAGCAAGGTACGGATTTGCGCACCGGACAGGCTGACGACGATCAGGGTATTGCCGAACGGCACCACGGCCTGGTTCTGGCCCACGTTCGTCATCAGGTCGGCGCCCGCTTCCAGGTCCTTGCGGATGCCGCCATTGTTCATCAGGCCGATTTGCGCACCGGCGGCGCGCGCGCCGAACAGGGTGCTGTCGGCCACCAGGTCGCCCAGCGGGGAAGCGCCGCCGCCCTTGGTGCTGCGGCCCACGTTCGGCACGGCGATGGCGGCCACGGAACGCGACAATGCAGCCGCACTGCGCTGCTTGACCAATTCCAGGTAGGCTGCCACGGCCGGGTCCGGTTCATACATGCCTGGCAGCATGACGACGTTTTGCGCGCTGGCATCGACGACGGCATTCTTGACGGGATCGACCTTGAGCTTGATGCGCGTCAACATGTGTCCGCCCATCTGTGCCTGCGTCACCAGCCGGCCATCGACACGGCACAGATAACCCTGGTGCGAATGGCCGCTGATGACCAGCCCGATGGCCGGGTCGAGGCGTTTCACGACGTCGACCACTTCACCCTTCAGCTGGCTGCAATCTGGCTGGTCGACGGCTTCCTTCGTCTCGCCGCCCTGGTGCAGCAGCACGACGAACACGCCCACGCCTTGCGCGCGCAGTTGCGGCAAGGTGGCGTTGATGGCGTCCGCTTCATCACCGAACCGCAAGCCGGCAATGCCGGCGGCCGTCACCACGGACGGCGTATCTTTCAGCACGGCGCCGATCAAGCCCACCTTGACGCCATGCGCTTCTTCGATGCGGTAGGCGGGCAACAGCGACTTGCCCGTTTGCGTGTCGATCACGTTGGCCGCCAGATAGGCATAGCTGGCGCCCTTGAAGTCGGGCGTGAACTGGCACGCCTTGTCGGCGCGCGACGACTCGCAGCCGCCGTGTTGCTGGCGCAGCAATTCCGCCTTGCCCTGGTCAAATTCATGGTTGCCGACCGAACTGGCCTTCATGCCCAGCATGTTCATGGCAACGATGCTCGGCTCGTCCGCCCACAGGGCGGACATGGCGGGGCTGGCGCCGACCAGGTCGCCATTGCCGACAAAGATCAGCTGCGCATCTTCGCGCCGCCACGCCGTCAGGGCGCCGGACAAGGTATCGATACCGCCGGCCTGTACCGTCTTGCGCTCGGCATCGGCAACGCTCGTGTAGCTAAATTTGCTGCGGTCCAGATTGCCGTGAAAATCGTTCAGGGCGACCAGGTTGATATCGACGGGCGCCACGGGATGGGTGGCGCAGCCGCTCATGGCGGCGGCGATGGCCACCGCGATCAGGGATAAGGGCAGTGTTTTCATAGGCTTAGCAGCATAGCGCAACGGCCGGGATAACGGCGTTGCGCAAACGGGTTGAACAAGGTCCGGCTGCACAACGCCGGCAGAAAAGAAAAACGGGCCCTAAGGCCCGTTGCAACACATCGCGCGCAGCCTGGCCTGCAGGCTGCGCGTCAGCGTCGATTAGATATCGATCGACAGGGTGACCGATACGAAGCGTGGTGCACCCAGGTAGTAACGCTGGGTATCAACAGCCGTCGTCACGCCAGCGATAGGCTGGGTATTTTTGACGGTGGTCGAGGACGGATTGCGGTACTGCTTGTCCGTGATGTTGCTCAGGTTAAACGTCAACTTTGGACGCTTGATGTAACCGAAGTTGGCAAAGGTGTAGCCGCCATCGATACCGAAGGTGGTGTAACCAGGTGCCGTTTCATCATTGACCATCGACGCTTGCTGCTGGCCGGTGGCGCGCGCTTTCACGCGGGTCCAGAACGAACCGTTCTGGTACTCGATCGACAGGCCGGCTTTCTTCTTCGGCGTATTGATCATTTCCTTGCCAGCAGTCGGCAGGTACACATTCGTCGCGGACAGCATGTCGTCCTTGATCTTGCTGTTATTGAAACCCAGCGAACCGTACATCGCCCAGCCATTGATCGGCGTATTGCCGATCTCGAATTCCAGGCCCTTGTTGCTGACGCGGCCCACGTTGGTGTAGCTGCTTGCCTGCGTGATCGGATCGAAGGTGGTTGCCTGGCGATCCTTGAAGTCGACGAAGAACGCCGTTACCGAAGCGATGAAATTGTCATCCTGGTGGCGATAACCGATGTCGGTATTCCACGACGACTCTTGTTTCACATCACCAACAAAGTTGGCGACGCCATTGACCACTTTCACGCTGGTGCCGATGTTGCCAAACACGAAGTTAGGGGGTGCTTTGACGTTTTTAGCGACAGAAATGAACACTTGGTCGTCGTTGGTGATGCGGTAACGCGCGCCCAGCTGTGGCAGCAAGGTGTTGTATTTCTTGATCAGGTTGTACGGCTTGACGTTGTTGTTTTCGTCGCCGTAGTTGGTGAAGTCACGCTTCACGTTCGGGCTGCGCACGCCGATATTGATCTTCAGCTTGTCATCGCTCAGGCTGATCGTGTCTTGCAGGAAGAACTGATAAGCGGTCGAAATCGACATCCAGTTACGGCTTTGCGCAGGCGTGCCATCCGGACGCAGGATCTGGCCGTTTTGCAGCCAAGGATCTTGCGAGATGCCATCATTGCTCAGTGCCAGCATCGGGCCCGTTTGCTGATGGCGCGCGCGCTCGTACCAGAAGCCGCCGAGTACATCGTGGTTACCCGACACCCAGTTCAGCGATGCGGTCACGCCTGGACGGAAGGTCTTGGTGACGCTGGCGTTAGCGACCAGCACGGTGTCGAGCGTATCGCCGTCGCCGTTCAAGTCTACCGTGCCATTGCGCAAGCCAGTGGCTGCGTCATAGAACGCTTTTTCCGACTGGGCGCGCTGTTGCACACCACCGTTACCATAGCCGTACCAGATGTATGGCAATACTTTCAGGTCCAGGTTTTCGTTCAGGCGGAACTTGGCCGTGGCCGAGGCGATGGCGTTCTTGAACGGGTTGATGCCCAGCTTGTAGAAGGCTGGCGACTGCGTGGTTTCCACTTGAGCCGTGCCTTTGACAGGCTTCAGATGGCCCTTGAAGGTATCGGCATAGTCGAAGTTATAACCGTTCTTGTTGATTTCAGACAAGGTCAGGTTATTGATGTTGTTGTTCATCGCCTCGTTGTACAGCAAGGTGGCGTGAATATAGTTGAAACGATCCCAGTCGTAGTTGATGCCGGCATCGATATGGTCGCGCTTGGCGCCGCCCTTGCCTTTCCATTTGTCGGCTTCAGCATGCGAAGCGGACACGAACATCTTGGTGCGCTTGTCCGAGAACAGGCCGGTGTCGACGCGCACGAAGGTTTTCTTCATGTTCAGTTGACCGAAGGTCTGCATCATGCGCAGGCGGTGCTTGTCTTCCGGATTGCAGGTGTTGATACCGAAGTTGCCGCCGGTTGCGCCCACTTGCGGCGAATCGGCATCGGTCGAACCCTGGGTCACGGTTTGCGAGCAGGTATTTTCCTGGTCGACATATTCTTGTGGGTAGATGGCAAAACTACCGGAGTCATTCACCGGCACGCCATTGATCGTGGCGCCGATCTGGTCGGAGTTAAAGCCGCGCAGTGTCAGGCCGCCGCCGAACAGGCCGGTTGCATCGTAGTTGTAGCTATTAACTGCTGGCAACATCTCCAGGGCTTCGTACGCATTGCCCGTTGGACGCTGCTTTTCCAGTTCTTCTGCCGTAATCGTGCTGCGTGCTTTTGGTGCATCTTCCGTCACCATCAGGCCCATACCGGTTTTTTTAGCGGTAATGACCACTTTTGTTGCATCGCCAGCGGTTTGCGCATGCGCAGTGGAGATGCCGAAGCAAGCCAGTTGGCATGCCACTGCGATCATACTTAGTCGCAATTTTGGTTGTTGAATGAACTGCATTTGAACCCCCTAGAGTGTGTTGTAACTTACAAGATTTTGACTTGCTTATATTGTGGTGAAACACGGAAACTATCCAACTAGACACGGCAGTATAAAGATCGAATATGTCAAAACCATTACATGGATATGACCGCAATGTGACAGGAGCCGCTAGACATCCTGAATTGTCACAAAAGCGATATCAAAAATGACTTATTCAATTCTTCGCCGTCCAACTATGCATTAAGGTCTGTAGGCTGACAAATACGTTTTTTTTTAATAATTTATATATAAAAAGTATAAATCACCGCTGGAAGCCGCATTTTTTGTATCAACCGAGCAAGCTCACCTCATCGGGGCGAAATTATAGATGAGCGGCAAGACTTGGAAATTGTTTCAGAAAATAATTGCAAGAAAGCACTATCAGCGCATCATTTTGTGTCGTAAAGGCACAACAAAAAGGGGAAAAAGAGGGGATTGTAACTATGAAGAACAGAAGATTACGCGACCGCTAGTTGCGGTCGCGTGGCAAGCAGGAGAGGTGAAATACTTTTACGGCTTTACAACAGTTGCTTTTCGATCACTATTTGCAATCAGGGCTTCGAAACGGGTAAAACGGGCATCGAGGGCTTTCAGCAAGCGTTGCTTGTCCGCCTCCGCCAAAAACGAATACCGCAAGCTGTTGTAGGACAGCTTTTTCATTTCCGCATAATCAGTCTTGTACTGGCTGGCAAACAGCACGTATTCATTCGACAAGGTATTGCGCGATACGCCCGCATCATCGGTGGAAATCACGAACGGCACGCCATACTTGCGGTACAGGGTGATCGGATGCGCCTGGCCCTTGATGCCGAGAATGTAATCGTTGCTGGTCAGGTTCACTTCCACAGGGATGCCCCGTTCGCGCATCTTTTGCATGGTCGCCAGCGCATTGTTTTCATAGGCGATATCCATGCCGTGGCCGATACGGTCGGCGCCCGCCACATCGACGGCTTCGGCGATATGGAAAGCCATGCCTTCCGGCGGCACCATGCCCAGCGCCAGCTCGCCCGCGTGCAGGGCAATCTTCACGTTGGGATACTTAGCCTTGAGGAACTTGAACATTTCCATGTGCAGGCTGTAATCGCGCATCGACACGCTCACGCTTTCCTGGCCCACGATGTTCACGCCCACCAGCAGCGGATTCAGGCTCGCTGCCTTGAACGCGGCCACCATGGACGAGAACACTTGCGATGGCGACAGGAAACGCAACACATACGCCTGGTAGCGCATGGTGAAGTTCGCGTCGTCGATGCCGGCGCTGCTGGCATTGACGTTGTCGTTGTAGGCGGTGATGCTTTTCTGGAAGCTGGCATCCTGCTCCAGGCTCTGCGTCCAGTTGGCCAGCACGGCTTGCAACGCTGCCGGCTGCAAGCCCGGCGCCAGCACCTGCTGGTCGAACTGCGCGTTTTGCACGAATGGCGACAGCTCGAAAATCGTTTCGATGTAGCTGAGGTTTTCCGCGATGGCGCGCTGTTTCAGGGTTTTCAAGCCATCGGCCGTGTTGCTCGACGCCACGGGACCGAAGTAGCCGAAGGTGTCAAAGAAGGTGCGGTCCGGCGGCGTCTGGATGGCGCCGTGGTTATAGAAATCCTTGGTCGACCAGCGCTGCAGCAATTCCGCATACAGGCCCGCGTCGGCAAACACTTCCGTGGACGACAGGCATCCGCGCTGCGCGGCCGGCTTGGCGCGCTCGGCCGCCACGACGTCCTTGTTGCTTTCGATGCGGTAGGTCGTCTTGTTGACGCAATAGTTTTCCTTGTCGACCCAGTCGAGGAATTGCTCGGCGTAAATGGCGCCCGAGTAATGGTGATGCAGATCACCGCCCTTGGGCATCATGGAAAAGAACAGGCTCAACTCGGCTGTCTTTGGCTGCGCCCCCGCCACCAGGGCGGCAAAATGGCGCGCGGTGGCCGCTTCGTTGGAAGACGGGGTGGCCACTGCCTTGGCGGCCTGTGCCGTTCCGGTCAATGCCAGCGCGGCGCCAAGCGCCAGGCCAGTGAGTTTCTTGTGCATTCGCGTTCTCGCTCAGGATAATTCGTATGGAACAACGGTAGGTCAGCCCTGCCCCCGCACATGCACGCATTGCCCGCCTGAATAGGTGGCGGCCACGGCGCGGTCATCGCCCAGCAGCGCAAAGGCAAACAGCAATTCCTCCAGGCTTTGACAACCGGCCGTGCGGCGCTCGAGCAGCGGCGTCGCTTGCTTGTCGAGCACGATGAAGTCCGCTTCCGTGCCAGCCGTGAAATTGCCCAGCGTGCCTTCCAGCTGCATGGCCCGCGCGGCACCCAGGGTCGCCAGGTAAAACATGCGCAAGGCGGGCAGATAGCTGCCTTTCAAGCGTGCTACTTTATAGGCTTCGTTCATGGTTTGCAACATCGAGAACGAAGTGCCGCCGCCCACGTCGGTGGCCAGCGACAGCAGCACTTTCGCCGCATCGGCACGCTCGAAATCGAACAAGCCGCTACCCAAGAACAGGTTTGACGTAGGACAAATGGCGGCTGCCGAGGACGTTTCCGCCATGCGCGCGCGGTCGCGCTCATCGAGCCAGATGCAATGGCCAAACATGGCGCGCGGGCGCAGCATGCCGTACTGGTCATACACATCGAGATAGCTGCGCGCCTGCGGATGCAGTTCGCGCACCCAGCGGCATTCATCCTCGTTTTCCGACACGTGCGTTTGCAGATACGTATCCGGATAGGCGCGCGCCAGCTCGCCCGCCAGGTGCATCTGCTCATTCGTGGACGTGGGCACGAAACGGGGCGTGATCGCATACAGCGAACGGCCGTGCTTGTGCCAGCGCTGGATCAGCTCCTCGCTTTCGCGCGCGCCCGACTCGGCCGTGTCGCGCAGGAACTCGGGACAGTTGCGATCCATCATGACCTTGCCCGCCACCATGCGCAAGCCGCGCGCCTCGCTGGCGCCGAAGAAGGCATCGACCGATTGCGGATGCACGCTGCCATACACCATGGCCGTGGTGGTGCCGCAGCGCAGCAGTTCGTCGAGGAAAAACTCGGCCACATCACGCGCATGTTGAGGATTCTCAAACGCGCGCTCGGTGGGGAAGGTGTACGTTTCCAGCCACGGCAACAAGCCTGGAGCAGGCGAAGCGATCATTTCCGTCTGCGGGAAGTGCAAATGCGTGTCGATGAAACCGGGCACGATCAGCTTGCCCCGGTAATCGACGATATGCGTGCCGGGCGGCAAGGTCGCCTGCAGTGGCGCGTAATCGCCGGCGGCCACGACCTTGCCATCGGCCACGATCAGCAAGCCATCCGCATGCCAGGCATGCGCCTCCTCGGTGAAAGCGGGATCGGCGTGGAAGTGCAGCAAGCTGGCACGGTAGGCTTGCAATGTAACAGGGACAATCGGCATGACTTCTTTCTATAACGGGTGAATGGCGGCGCGTGTCGGGCGGCGCGGCGGCGCGCCGGCTGAGGCCAGCCGCAGCGGTGCGGCCAGGGCGGCCGCGGCCGCTTCCTCCCACACCATGAGTAATTGGCAGGCAACGGAGGCGGCGATCACGGCCGGCGCCTTGTTGCGGATGCCGGGCATGCCGATCGGGCAGACCATGGCGGCGATGCGCTCGTCCGGCACGCCGCGCGCCTGCAGGCGGTGCTCGAACTGCTTGCGTTTCGTTTGCGAACCGATCAAGCCGAACCAGCCGACGTCCATGCGCGCCATGATCGCTTCAGTCAAGCGTTGATCCAGTGCATGGCTATGCGTCATGACGAGAAAACTGCCGCCGGGCGGCGCCATGGCGACAAATTCCTCGGGCGTGTCGGTGGCGGCGATGCGCACATTATCCGGCATTTGCAGGGGAAACATGTCTTCGCGCTCATCGACCCAGGTGATATTGCAGGGTAAATCAGCCAGCGCCCGCACGATGGCGGCCCCCACGTGACCGGCGCCAAACAGGGTCAGGTGCGCGCGCGGCGCCAGGCAGGGATCGACCAGCCAGCGCCGGCCATTACCATCCTGCGCGACATGCGTACTGCGTTCACGCGAAAACGTGTCGGGCGCCTGTGCGCCAGTGCCGGCGATCAACTTACCGGCAATGTCAAACAGCGCCGAAGCGGGTTCACCGTCGAGCGCCGTCAAACGCCAGCTGTCTTGCTGGCGCCGTTCGCGCAACGCCGCCAGCAATGCTTTCAGGCTGGCATCGACATACTCGAACGCCAGGTGGACGACGCCGCCGCAGCATTGTCCCAGGCTGGGGCCCAGCGCAAAACGTTCAAGCCGCGCATGGGTATCTCCCGTGGCCAGCATGGTCTTGGCGATTTCCACGGCGCGCAATTCCAGGTGGCCGCCACCGATGGTGTCCGCCTGGCCATCGAGGGTGACGCGCATCTTCGCGCCCGCCTCGCGCGGTCCCGAGCCTTCCACCAGGGCGACCGTCACCAGCACGGATACCTGCGTGTCATTCTCCATCGCTGTCAGCCAGTCGCTCATCATCATCTCCTACACGGCCACGCCGGCCGCTTGCACGGCCATGACCGCCTTGAGGATTTCCTCGCTGGTGGCTGGCGCATTCAGTGGCGGCTGCACGGCGTGATTGCCCACGCTGGAAATGGCGTCGCGGATGGCAAAGAAGACGGAAAACGGCAGCAGCAATGGTGGCTCGCCCACGGCTTTGGAACGGTGGATGCTGTCTTCTACGTTACGGTTCTGAAACAGTTTCACGCGGAAATCTTCCGGGCAATCGGAAATGCCGGGAATCTTGTACGTCGATGGCGCGTGCGTCATCAGCTTGCCCGCCGCATTCCACCACAGTTGCTCCGTCGTCAGCCAGCCCATGCCCTGGATAAAGGCACCTTCCACTTGACCCAGATCAATCGCGGGATTCAACGATTGTCCCGCGTCGTACAAGGCGTCCGCGCGCAGCAGTTTCCATTCGCCCGTCAAGGTATCGACCACCACTTCCGCCACGGCCGCGCCATACGCGTAGTACGAAAACGGATGGCCCGTCATCGTCTTGGCATCCCACGACAACCCGGGCGTGGCATAGAAGCCGTCCGACCACAGTTGCACACGCGCCAGATACGCCTTCTGCACCAGCTCGGCAAACGGCACCACGTGACCGTGGACGTGGATATGGTTGTCGAAGAAGCGCACAGTGCCAGCATCGCCGCCGTACAGTTTGACCGCGTAGTCGGCCAGGCGTTCACGGATCTGGCGCGCCGCATCCTGCGCCGCCTTGCCGTTCAGGTCGGCGCCGGTGGACGCCGCCGTGGCCGAGGTGTTCGCCACCTTGCTCGTATCGGTGGCCGTGGCCCGCACCCTGTCCAGGTCCAGGCCCAGCTCGTGGGCCACCACTTGCATGACCTTGGTATTGATGCCCTGCCCCATTTCCGTGCCGCCATGGTTGACCAGCACGGAGCCATCCACGTACACGTGCACGAGGGCACCGGCCTGGTTCAGATGCGTGACGTTGAAGGCGATGCCGAATTTCAAGGGCGTGAATGCCAGGCCCTTCTTCAGGACCGGGCTGGCTTCGTTGAAGACGTCGATGGCGCGCCGGCGCGCCCGGTAATCGCTGCTCTCTTCCAGTTCGGCAACGAGTTCATGGATCACGTTGTCGACGATCTTCTGCCCGTAGGGCGTGACATTGCGCCCTTCCGCATCGTTGCGGCCATAGAAATTGAGCAGGCGGATATCGAGCGCATCGCGTTGCAAATGGCGGGCAATTTCATCGATGACATACTCGATGGCAATGGCGCCCTGCGGCCCGCCGAACCCCCGGAAGGCCGTGTTCGACTGCGTATTCGTCTTGCCGCAGGCGGCGCGGATATCCACGTCGGACAAGTAATACGTGTTGTCGAAGTGGCAGACGGCGCGCGTGGCGACGGGGCCGGACAAGTCCGCAGAGTAACCGGCGCGCGTGGTCATGTCGACCTTGGCGGCAAGGATGCGGCCATCGTCGTCGTAGCCCACTTCGTATTCGTAGTAGAAACAGTGGCGCTTGCCCGTTACCAGCATGTCGTCGTCGCGGTCGGCCCGCAATTTGACGGGGCGCTTCAATTTCGCCGCCGCAATCGATGACGCCGCCGCCCACAGGGCCGACTGCGATTCCTTGCCACCGAAACCGCCACCCATGCGCCGGCATTCGACGGTAATGTTGTGCGAATGCACGCCCAGTGCATGCGCCACCACGTGCTGCATCTCGCTCGGATGCTGGGTCGAACACAGCACCAGCATGCCTTGCGCCTCCTTCGGGATGGCGTAGGAAATCTGTCCTTCCAGGTAAAACTGTTCCTGGCCGCCCACATACAGCTGGCCCTTGACCACATGCGGCGCGCCTTCGAACGCAGCCTGGTAGTTGCCGCGTGTCAGCTGCATCGGCGGCAGCACATACGATTGCGCGGCCTTGGCCGCTTGCGGCGTCATGATCGCGGGCAATTCCTCATACGACACTTGCGCCAGGCGGGCGGCACGGCGCGCATGGTCATGCGTATCGGCCACCACGATGAAAATGGGCTGGCCCACGTATTGCACCAGATCAAAAGCCAGGATGGGATCGTCGTGAATGATGGGACCGCAATCATTGGTGCCGGGAATGTCCTGCGCCGTATAAACGGCGACAACCCCTTGCGCGGCGCGCACGGCCGATAAATCCATGGCCGTGATGCGTGCATGGGGCTTTTGCGACAGACCCAGCGCCGCATGCAAGGTCCCTTGCAACTCGGCGATGTCGTCCGTGTAAGTGGCTTGCCCCAGCACATGCAATTGCGCCGATTCATGCGGGCTGGGTTTGCCCACGGCGGCCCAGGCGGCCGCTTGCAGTTCGGGCGTGGCAGGATGGTTCATGCTGGTCCTTTCAGGCGCGGCAAGCGTAGGCGTTGACGGCAGTGCGCAGCAAAGGCGCACCGGGGCGTGTTTCCAGCCAGAAGCGGCGCAGCAGGTTTTGCGCCGTCGTCATGCGGTAAGCGTTCGAGGCGCGCATGTCCGACAGGGGCGCGTAATCGTCGGCCAGCAAGCGCATGGCGATGACGAGGTTGTCTTCCGTCCACGCCTGTCCCCGCAAAAACGCTTCCGTTTGCGCGGCGCGCTGCGGCGTGGCCGCCATGCCGCCAAAGGCGATGCGCGCATCGACGATGCGCTCACCGTCGAGCTCAAAAGCAAACGCGGCGCACACGGCCGAAATATCCTGGTCGAAGCGTTTCGCCAGTTTATACGTGCGGAATTGCACACCGGCACGCGGCAAGGGCACGCGCACGGCTTCGACGAATTCGCCTGGCTGCAAATCTTTCTTTTGGTAACCCAGATAAAAATTTTCCAACGGCATGATCCGTTGGCCGGCGGGACCGCGCAGCACGATATCGCTGCCCAGCGCGATCAGCCACGGCATCGAGTCGCCGATGGGCGAGCCATTGGCCACATTGCCGCCCAGCGTACCGGCGTTGCGGATCGGCAAAGAAGCAAAGCGCTGCCACAGTTCCGACAATTCCTCCGGGTAATGCTTGCACAACGCCGCATAGGCATCGTTGAGGCTGGCGCCGGCGCCAATCTGCAGCTTGCCATCGTCCACGGCGATGGTTTTCAGCGCAGCGACATGGCCCAGATAAATGATGTCGCCCAGATCGCGCAATTGTTTGGTGACCCACAAGCCCACGTCGGTGGAACCGGCCAGCAGGCAGGCTTGCGGCTTTGCCGCGCGCAGTGCCACCAGTTCATCGATGCTGCGCGGCGCGTGAAATTGCTGGCCACCATGTTCATACGTAGTCAGGCTGCCCCGTTGCAATGCCTGCAATTGCTGCGCCAGGGCATCCCGATCAAACGTGACGTGCGGCAATTCGCCCATGCGCCTGGCCGAATCGATGATGGGCCGGTAACCGGTGCAGCGGCACAGATTGCCCGACAGGGTGTCGTCGATTTCGCAGCGCGTAGGCGTTTCGCCGTTTTTCTCCAGATACATGCCCCACAAGGACATGACAAAGCCGGGTGTGCAAAAACCGCACTGGGAACCGTGACACTCGACCATCGCCTGCTGCACCGGGTGCAAGGCGCCGTCGGGCTGTTGCAAGTCTTCCACGGAAAACAGGGCCTTGCCATCGAGGGTAGGCGTGAGCTGGATGCAGGCGTTGACGGCTTTCATCTCGACCTGGCCATCCACCAGGCTGCCGATGACGACGGTGCAGGCGCCGCAATCGCCTTCGGCGCAGCCTTCCTTGGTGCCGGTGCAATGCAAATCCTCGCGCAGGTGCTGCAACACAGTCTGCGTAGGGGCGGCGTTGCGTACTTCCTGTACGGCACCACGGTAATAAAAGCGGATCGGTTCTGACATGCTGGCCTCGGTATAGTCCCAGTATAGGAGATTAACACCGGCATATGAGACAACTATATGCAAAGACTGATTTTACTTATCATCCAATATCAATACCTGTCAGGCACTATCAGCCAGGATAGGGATGCATCGCATGCCAGTGGTCGGCAATATCGATGCGACGCGTGATCCACACCTGCTCATGGCCCTGTACATAGTCGAGAAAGCGCGCCAGGGCGGCCGCGCGGCCTGGCCGTCCCACCAGGCGGCAATGCAAGCCCACGGACAACATCTTCGGCTGATTCAAGCCGTTCGGATCGCCTTCCGCATACAGCACATCAAAGGCATCCTTCAAGTAGTCAAAAAACTGCGTGCCCGAATTAAATCCCTGCATGGCGGCAAAGCGCATGTCGTTCGTATCCAGAGTGTAGGGCACGATCAGTTGTGGCTGCACGGCAGGCATGCCGGCGGCATCCGTGTATGCTACCTTGTCCCAGAATGGCAGATCATCGCCATAATAATCGGCGTCGTAGCGGAAACCGCCATGCTCGACCACCAGTTTGCGCGTATTCGGAGAATCGCGCCCCGTGTACCAGCCTTGCGGGGCGGAACCCGTCAATTCGCGGATGATCTGCACGGCTTCGCGCATGTGTTCGCGTTCCGTTGCCTCGTCCATATTTTGATAGGAAATCCAGCGCAAGCCATGACAGGCGATTTCATGCCCCAGTTCCTGGAATGCGGCTACCGCTTCCGGATTGCGCTTCAAGGCCATCGAGACGCCAAACACCGTCAGCGGCAGGCGCCGCTCCTCGAACATGCGCAGCAGGCGCCATAATCCGGCACGCGAGCCGTATTCATAAATCGACTCCATGCTCAGGTGGCGCGCGGGAAAAGCGGCCGCGCCGATCATTTCCGATAAAAAGGTTTCCGAGGCGGGATCGCCATGCAACACGCTGTTTTCCGCCCCTTCCTCGTAATTGAGAACGAATTGCAGCGCGATGCGGGCCTTGCCCGGCCATTGCGGATGGGGGGGCGTGCGGCCATAGCCGATCAAGTCGCGTGGATAATGTTCGTAATTGTTCATACGGAGGCGCGCCTATAGGAGGACAATGTTGGCTATATGCCCAATCATATAGCCCGGCGCGGTCACCGGTATATGATTTGCACGATAAGCACATTCACTCACCCTATATACAGGATAGCAAATGGGAAAACTCAGCACGCATGTACTCGATATCGCCCACGGCAGGCCGGGAGCCGGCGTCAAGGTGGCCGTGTTTTCAGTCGCGCCGGAAGGCAAAGTGTTATTGAAGATGGATATGACGAACAGCGATGGCCGCTGCAGCACGCCCTTGCTGGAAGGCGACAGCATGAAAGCGGGCCAGTATGAGCTGGTGTTCAATGCAGGCGACTATTTCGCCGCCCAAGGGGTGGAATTGCCCTCGCCCCGCTTCATCGACCTGGTCACCCTGGCCTTCGGCATTGCGCATACCGACGAAAATTATCATGTGCCACTGGTGGTATCACCGTGGTCGTATTCGACTTATCGCGGGAGTTAAGCGACTTTAAGCAAAAAAGGCAGCGCGCAGCGCTGCCTTTTTTTACGGCTGCTGAACCAAACACCCGGGGTCAGACCCTCCACACCGCCAACGCCAGATTCGACGCCAACGCGCGAGGGGGTCTGACCCCAGCCTTCGTTTGGGGTTCGCCATCACAAACCGCCAGACGAAAAAAAACCCGCCAATTTCTTGACGGGTTTTTCTCTTACTGCGAATAACAAGCCTGACGATAACCTACTTTCACACTGGTTGCAGCACTATCATCGGCGCAAAGTTGTTTCACGGTCCTGTTCGGGATGGGAAGGGGTGGGACCAACTTGCTATGGTCATCAGGCATA